>Ga0209963_1000057_pt1 | contig 529757 bp, 489 predicted proteins | sample ThiBio_1000_biof_2_FD_183957 | JGI IMG/M metagenome (GOLD analysis project Ga0209963, IMG submission 183957) | Wastewater bioreactor microbial communities from Cape Town, South Africa - Thiocy_cont_1000_biof (SPAdes) | ecosystem: Engineered > Bioreactor > Thiocyanate-remediating >...
GTCTCGCAAACACGCGAGGCGCCGCGGACAGCGCCCCGTCATTATGCGGAGCGACACAGCGGCAAAAGCCCTTGAAAACCGCGGCTACCAGCAAACGACTCCGCATAATCCCGCGCTACGCATAATCGATGTTATGCGGTGCACCGCATAAGGTCGAGTTCGGTGCCGCCTGGAAGAAGACCGCGCGGGAGAGCGATCGCGAATATCTCTCGGTCAAGCTGGACGATCCAAGCTTTCCGGCTCCGATCTACGCCTCGCTGGTCAAGGGCGAAGGCGAAGACAGCTACACGCTGATCTGGTCCCGCCGGAACGGCGACTGATCCAGTTGGATCGAACCGCCCCGCCTCCTCGGAGGCGGGGCTTTTCGTCGTGCCAACCGCCCGACGCGCAGAAAAAGGGGAAGGCCTTCGGCCATACGTGTCACTTTCAGGACGATTGCTAAGGGCTCCGCCCTCGCGCGCGCAAGGGTGAAGCAACGAAACCGGTGCCGGCTGGAGCGGTATCCCCGGTCTTCCGCGCCCCGCGAAGATTCCTGACGACTTTATCGTCCGGGCGCGTGCAGACGCGCGCTTGTCGCGCGCCCCTTCGGGCGGGTGATCCCCCTCCGCTCCAGCCGCCCTTGCTCTTGCTACCCCGGTCTCGCCGACGGGCAGGGTTGCAGCGCAGCGCTGCGCTTCAACCCAAGCCCATAGGAGAACGACCCATGACAGTGATGACCTTGACCCGGAACGAGCAAACGGTTTCCGGCGCCTTTCGCGTGGACGTATCGCGCGGCGAACGGATCGGCCGCGTGTCTTCGGAGTGGTTTTCCCGTCCTGACGATGAGCGCTATCTCAGTCTGACTGATCTTCATGACGCAGTTCGCCGCCGTGCTGACTGTGCCCAAACCCGCACCGTGGAAAGCCGGGCCGTACGCGTGGAAGCAAGTCGCGACAACGCCGAACGGCTGAGCTTGATGGTGCCGGGCCGCAGCGAGCCGGTCGCGCCCACGCACTGGAGTTTTGGCCAGTTGTGCAGCCTTGTCGGCGCCCCGACATCTTACATGCGGCAGCTACCTGCACCGCTCGCCGGAATCAACCTGCAACACGGACTGCTTTCACCTCGCGGAGAGCTCCTGAAAACACTGGAAGCCGATGATGGGCGGATCGAGCTTCGCGCCGTGACCGGACCGGACTACGGGCGTATCTGGGATCACGAGCTGACGGCCGCCGTGATGAAAATTGCCGGCAATGGGACCGGCGACACAAGATGGAAGGTCCCGGGCGTGCTGGATTGGGCGACCATGACCACAACCCGTTCATAGACGTCACCAAGGACACCACGACGCTCTATGCCAGCGACCGCGATGTGTTCCTGTTCTTGGTTGACGATACCAACCCGATTGAGGCGGGACGATTGCCGGACGGATCGCCCGATTTGTATTTCCGGGGATTTTATTGCTGGAACAGCGAGGTCGGATCGAAGACTCTCGGCATCGCCTCGTTTTATCTCCGCGCCGTCTGCATGAACCGCAACCTGTGGGGCGTTGAGAATTTCGAGGAAATCACCATCCGCCATTCCAAGTTCGCAGCGCAGCGCTTTGCGCATGAAGCCACTCCCGCGCTGACAAGCTTTGCCAATTCATCGGCGACGCCGTTCATCGCCGGAATAAGAGCGGCGCGCGAGCGGATCGTCGCCCGGACCGAAGAGGACCGAGACAGCTTCCTGCGCAAGCGCGGGTTCTCTAAGTCGGAAACGAGCAAGATCATCGAAACCGTGCTGCACGAGGAAGGCCGGCCGCCGGAAAGCGTGTTTCATTTCGTGCAGGGGATTACTGCGCTTGCCCGCGGCAAGGCTCATCAGGATGCGCGGCTTGAGCTTGAGGGTAAGGCCAAGCGATTGTTGGAGCAGGCCGCCGCCTGAGCATCGCTTCAGCCGTGCAGCCGCTCAGCGGGTTGCACGGCTGATGCTGCATCTAAAGAAGACTTGGTAATTTTCCGCCGATCCGGCTGGCCGGATCGGCGGTTGACGCGCGGCCGCGCGCGCCGCTCGCCGGGCCTACCGGCCCGGCTCGCGAGAAAACACAGCCCGACCTTCAGGAGGCATTCTCATGTCAAGATCATGAGCATCGTCGAACCCTATGTCATGGGCCGTGACGGCGTCGTCTTTCCTCACCGCTTCTCGGTGACGATGTGTTTCGTCAATCGGGAATCGTCATGGGAGGTCTTGCGCAGAATCATCGGCCGCTTGACGTACCGCTTGCTGTTGGGAAACACGATAAGGTCGCTTGTCGGGACCTGACCGATGGCATCCTCGGTCATCAGGCGCACCGCCTTGGGCTGAAACGCCCGGGTGGTCTTGCCGGTGTTTCCGTCCGTGGTCTCGACCATCTCCATCAAGGTGTAGTCGCCGATCGATCGCGAGAGAAATTCGCGTTCATCCGGATCGGTGAGTGGCAGATCGGAGTAGGTGGTGAATTCCGCCGTGTTGAGCAGCGTACGGGCGCCCTCCGCGCCGTTGATGTCGATGATCTGACTGCGGCTTTGCCAGAACGTCCAGAGCCGCAGATTTTGTCCGGGAAGCTCGCCGGCAGCGACCAAGAGCTCTTCGAAACGGCCAAGGGTCGCGGCCTCATCGATGAAGCACACGATCGGCTCCCGAGCTCGCTGGCGCCGGACGGCGGTGAAGAGCTCGCACAGCAACCATCGCATCAGCGGGGTCAGCGTCTTCATGTCTTCGGCCGGTAGCGTGATGAACAGGTCCATGTTGCCGGTCGTCACCTCCGACATGGAGAAGGTGCTCTTGTACGTAAGGCGCTGTAGCCGCTTGTCGTTGCACCAGCTGAAGGCTTGGGCCGCCGTCGACACAATCGAATCCCGGCCTTTCGGATCCATGGCAAGCACAGCTCTCGCAGCCGCTGCTGCGTTCCCTTTCAGTGGCGCAAGCCACTCCCCAAAAGTCTTGAGATTCGATAGCAGCCATGCGGCATTCGCCGGTGTTGCGCAGTTGGCGGAGTGCGCCACCAGGAAGGCGCCGACGATGACATCGACGGCGCGGTTCTGGAAGTACACCGCTTCGCCCTTGACCTGCTCCGGCAGCAAGGCGCGGGCGACACGTTGCAGATGCAGGATGTCCTCCGGGTCCATCGTCGCAAGCGGATTCCAACTATCAGAGCCGCCGACAATTCCGATGGGATCCAAGCAGCGCACGGTCCGTCCGAGCGCCCGCCGGCGGATCGCCACGGCGCGATAAGCTTCGCCTTTCGGATCGATGACAATGGCGGGCCCACACCAGCCCGTGTTATCGGGAACGACCAGATTGGGAATTAACAACCCCGATGTCTTTCCGGTGCGCGGCGGCGCGATGGTGATGAGGTGGCTTTCGGTCGAGACCCGGATCGGCCGACGGGTCTCGGGTTCGAGCCCGAGCTCAAGGCCGATGCGCATTCTCGCGCGCTCCTTGCGGCTGGCCCACCGGGCATTACCATAAGTGCCGCGCGGGTCGCGCCGCGGACCGTAATTCGGTACAAAACAGGCGACGAAAGCCACGAATGGGCCGGCCAGGATCCAGGCGAGAGCGCTTCGGCCATAGGGACCCAACGCCTTGGTCTGGCCAAAGGCTATGTCGCGGTAGGCGGCCAGCGAATCCAATCCGTAACTATCCGCCATCGCAGTGAACCAGACGGACGGGGCCTGGATCGTGTTCGGCCAGAGCGAGGCATCAAGGCCGTGCACCATGAATTCCGCGACGGGAAAGCCAAACACGAAGGCCAAGAGCAAGAGCGGTACAAAGATCTTCCAGAACATCTGATTACTCCGAAGTGGGGATGACGAACCGGTCGTACGCCTCTGACGACATGAGGGCCTCACCGTGCCCTGCTCTGGCCGACCAGAACCGCAGCCGCACGTCCCCAACCGCATTTCGGCCCATCACGAGAACGGCGGTGTCGACCCGCAAGGCGTGAACTTCGGTATGGCCGTCCGAAAACGTCCAGGTGAACGCGAGTTCTCGGTCGAAATGAACTTTCGCCTGACCGGTGTTATGGAGGGCCCAGCCGCCGATCACCATGATGGGGATCGAGATCAGGGTGACCACCACCAAGCCCCGCCAATGGTAGCGGGCGTGCCGAAATCCGGACCGCAAGGTGTCCCCGATCGCCCGGGGAAACCGGATACGCCGCGGCGGCAACACATCCGCGATCGCGTGCTCCAGAATCTGACGATCGGAGGGAAGCAGCGCCGGATCCTTCAAGCCCGCCAGCCGAGCGGCGGGATCCGGCAACGCCCGAAGTTCGGCGAGCTTGGCCGCGCTCGCCTGACGCACCTCGCGTTTCGACGTGTCGGCATCAACCTTCGCGTCGAAGAATCGCTTGCGCAATGTTGCCAGACGCTCATTCATGACGCGAGCCAGGTCGCCGCCGGGCGGACCGCCTCCATGACCGCGAGGCGGAAGCTCTTGAGGTCGCCGACCATGCGCCGCGCTTCATTGAAGCCGTACTCCTTCTGGAAGTCGGACGCCTTCAACTGCGGGATGGCACAGAGCCCGGTGGCCTGGAGGAAGCCGAGCGTGCGCGGTTCGAACTCGAACTTCGGCAGCACGGTGACATGCGCGCCGTCGGCGATCCGCTTCAGCATCGCGGGGTCGACATCGCCCCGCAGCTTGTTCTCGACCACGAAGCGAGCCTTGGCCCAGCGCTTCGAGGACGCCAGCAGCTTGGCGCCATCCGTCAGGGCGGCGGCATCGGCGGTCACCACCACGACCAGCGCCATCTCGATCCCGGTATCCGCGATGCCCGCGACGAATTCGTCGTCGAATGAGGCCAGCAACGAGGAGGCGGTGTTGGCCCCGACGTCAATGATGGTCGGCAGCTCGGCGCCGACCATGGCGTCGATCGGCCCGTCGAACTCGGCACGGGCGGCTTGGCCGCCGGTACGGTCGATGGAGGCCCGGTCGGCACGCACCGGGAAATGCGAGACCCGCTTCGGCCCCTTGGTCTTGCCGTGGTCGTACTCGAGCATTCGTGGCGTGGATTCCAGCTCGATGATCGGCGCATCGGGCACCGCTTCGGCGACGCCGCGGGTGAGCGTGGATTTACCGACACCGCCGGTCTCCTGGGCAACAAGCAAAAGGCGTGGCATTGGGGACTCCTCTGGGTACAAGCGAACGCGCAACCGCGGTTGCCGTCTGCGTGCAAAGAGGCCTAGCGAAAAAAGCGGTCCCAAGTTGCAGGCCAATTGAAAACGTCTGCGCCGCCCGATCAACGCTTCCTGAGGAGGTGGGCGTGTTTGGCGAGTTCGGTGCGTCGGATTTCGTCTTCGCTGACCATCTCCTCCGGCGAGTTGCCGCCGACGGCCGGTCTGTTCATCTCGGGGCTGAGAGAGACCCTCTTGCCGGTTGGGACGTCCTGAAGGCGTTTGGACACAATCGTGGTCCGATTTCGCGCGCCCCCCTTGCTCTTGAGCTTCTCTGCGCGCGTTCTGATGTTGTGCATCAACGCCGTCAGGCGCCGCCCAGTGAGCGGCTGACCCTCCCCTTGGGTTACACCCTGCGCCGCGAGACCGCTGGCGATTTCGGTCCAGCTCGCGCCGTCCTCATGGTGCAAGCGCTCGATCTCTTCGAAATTGTTCCGAATGATCTCGGTAGCCCCTGTTTTGATTTTTCCTATTGGCGAGGCAGCGCGACGAGCCTTGAGCTGCTTCATGTCGGCACGCAGGCGTTTCAGATCGATATTCATGAGGCCTATACTAGCCGGCGAGAAGTTAACGGCGCCACCCGCGGGACATGCGGGGCCACACGTAAGCCCCAGGTAGGGCCAATCAACTACCAACCGAATCCTGCAAAGTTGAATAATCCAGGCTCAGCTTGTGGAGTGCGGGCCCGAAGCTGCCCCGTCTCCAAAGAGAGCGGTCGCTTAGGCCTAACAAAACCCGTCGACGGGGTGAGACAAGGCGCGTTGTCGGCAATCCGAGGGACCAAGCGGACGCGATCCAGCAAGCGCAACGGGACGGTCGCCCGCCAACTCCGTCCTACCTGCCCTGCGTTGGCTTCCTCGACCACGAGGAGACCAACTGATCGCCTGCGCGATTCCGCAGTCTATCCGATCAAGCGGATCCCGCCTTCTATTCGGACCACACATGACCATTGCGGTCCGTAGAGGAGCCACTGAGCACCACACGAATACCATAGAAAGTACCACACAGAAGGCCACTCAAATTTTTGACACACCTGTGCATCTCTCCATGCGAAATCCCCTCTCGCGCAAAACCGTCATTTTTCCCTAGTGAATCAGTTCTACTTCGCCACAGTGGGGCACTTTTTTTTGCATCGGCGCTAACATTTGAGAGCTGCCACCAGCGTCTCGACGAAGGCGATGCGCGCATCGACGCTGACCGACACCTTCTCGTTTTGCAGGCCGTCGCGCGGCCCCATCTCGACGATCTGAACCCGATCGCTCATTCGGTCTATTTCTCCGTCGGCTCGATCTCGGCGAGTTCGACGCCTTCCTGCACGATGTCGCCGACCTTGCAGTTGATGCGCTTCACCACGCCGGCGAATGGCGCGCGCAAGGTCTGCTCCATCTTCATCACTTCCAGCGTCAGGATCGGCGCGCCCTTTTCCAACGTCTCGCCTTCCTTCGCCAGCAGCGCCACGACGGTGCCCGGCAGCGGCGCGACAATGCGATCCTCGCCGACGTGCTCGTCGTCGCCGCCGCTGAACGGATCGGCCCATGCCAACTCGAAACGACCGTTGCGCATGCGCACGTAAACATCGCGCCCGTCGAGCACCGCCACGGCATGGCTGCGTGCGCCGTCGAGCGACACCGCGAACGCGTTGTCGCCCTCGGCATCGAACGCAAATGCAATCTCGTGGCCGTCGATCTCCAGCGCTGACGAGCCGCCGCCATAGCGGCGGGCGATGGTCAGTTCAGTGCCCGGCCCTTGCTTGAAGCTGAAGACCCGATGGCGCTGCCCGACCGGCATCCAGCCGTCGGTCTGCCACGGCGATTGCACGTCGGCGCGCATCGCCTCGCGCTCATAGGTCAGGATGGCGGCCACCGCTGCCGCCAGTTCAAGCGCGCCAGGTGCGGGCGGCTTCGGCGTCAGGTCCTTCAGATGCCGCTCGATGAAGCCGGTATCGATCTTGTTCTTGCGGACGTCGGGATGGGTGATCAGTGCCGACAGGAACGGAATGTTGGTGATGACACCGCGCACGTCGGTTTCTTCCAACCCGCGATTGAGCCGGTCGATAGCGACGTCGCGGGTCGGCGCCCAGGCGATCACCTTGGCGAGCATCGCGTCGTAATGCGGCGACACGTTGCTGCCCTGCCGGTAACCGGCATCGATCCGCAGGCCGCCGACTTCCTCCGGCGTCCGCCACGTCTTGATGCGGCCGACCGACGGCATGAAGTTCTTATCGGGATTTTCCGCGTAGACCCGCGCCTCGATGGCATGGCCGTTGAGCTTGAGTTGATCCTGCGTCATCGGCAGCTTCTCGCCGAAGGCAACGCGCAACTGCCACTCGACCAGATCGACGCCGCTGATCAGTTCGGTCACCGGATGCTCGACCTGCAAGCGCGTGTTCATTTCGATGAAGAACACTTCCTTGCCATCGGACACAAATTCGATGGTGCCCGCGCCGACGTAGTTCACCGCACCCGCTGCCTTGCGCGCGGCCTCGCAGACCTTCTCACGCTGGGCGGCGTTGAGCGTCGGCGACGGCGCTTCCTCGATCACCTTCTGGTGGCGGCGCTGCAACGTGCATTCGCGCTCGAACAGCGACAGCAGGTTGCCGTGACTGTCGCCGACGATCTGCACTTCGATGTGACGCGGGTTCTGGACGTATTTCTCGACCAGCATTCGGTCGTCGCCGAACGCAGCCTTCGCTTCGCGCCGCGCGCTCTCCAGCGCCGCCTTCATCTCGGAAGCCTCGCGCACCACGCGCATACCGCGTCCGCCGCCGCCCGCCGACGCCTTCACCAGCACTGGATAGCCGGCCTTCTCGGCCGCCGCCGCCAAGGTCGCATCATCCTGCGCCTCGCCGTGATAACCGGGGACCAGCGGAACGCCGGCTTTTTCCATCAGCAGCTTGGAGCCGGACTTCGAACCCATCGCGGTCATCATCGCCGCGGTCGGACCGACGAACACGAGATTCGCGTCGGCGCAGGCTTGCGCGAACTCGGCATTCTCCGAGAGGAAGCCGTAGCCCGGATGGATCGCCTCCGCGCCGGTTTGCTTCGCCGCCGCCAGCACGCGTTCTATGTTCAGATAGCTGTCGCGCGCTCGCGCCGGACCGAGCAGCACGGCATCGTCGGCCATGGCGACGTGAACCGCGTCGGCATCGGCTTCGGAATAGACCGCGACGGTGCGCAGGCCCATGGCTTTGGCCGTGCGAATGACGCGGCAGGCGATCTCGCCGCGATTGGCTATCAAGAGCGTCCGGAAACGCCGGTAGTGTGCGGAGCCTGCCATCATTACATCCTGAAAATACCGAAGCGGGTCGGCTCGATCGGCGCGTTCGCTGCCGCCGACAGACCGAGACCCAGAACCAGACGCGTATCGGCGGGATCGATCACGCCGTCGTCCCATAGCCGCGCGGTGGCGTAATAGGGACTGCCCTGCTTTTCATACTGCGCGCGGATCGGCGCCTGGAATTCGCGCTCCTCCTCGGCCGACCACGTGCCGCCCTTGGCTTCGATGCCTTCGCGGCGGACCGTGCTCAGCACCATCGCCGCCTGCTCGCCGCCCATCACGGAGATGCGCGCGTTCGGCCACATCCACAGGAAGCGCGGCGAATAGGCACGGCCGCACATGCCGTAATTGCCCGCGCCGTAGGAGCCGCCGATCACCACGGTGAACTTCGGCACCGACGTCGTCGCCACTGCCGTCACCAGCTTGGCGCCGTCGCGCGCGATACCGCCGGCTTCGTACTTCTTGCCGACCATGAAGCCGGTGATGTTCTGCAGGAACACCAGCGGAATATTGCGCTGGCTGCACAGTTCGATGAAGTGCGCGCCCTTCAGCGAGCTTTCGCTGAACAGGATGCCGTTGTTGGCGACGATGCCGACCGGATAACCCCAGATATGCGCGAAGCCGCATACCAGCGTTTGCCCATAGAGCTTCTTGAACTCGTCGAATTCCGAGCCATCGACGATCCGCGCGATAATATCGCGCACGTCAAACGGCTTGCGGTTGTCGGCGGGCACCACGCCGTAGATTTCCTGCGGCGCGTAGAGCGGCTCGCGCGGCGTCTGCCATCCGGAGACATGCCGCGGCGACTGCTTCAGCGTGCTGACGATCTTGCGTGCGATACCGACGGCGTGGCGATCGTTCTGCGCATAGTGGTCGGTGACACCGGACTGGCGCGAATGCACGTCGGCGCCGCCGAGTTCTTCCGCCGTCACCACCTCACCGGTCGCGGCCTTCACCAGCGGCGGGCCGCCGAGGAAGATCGTGCCCTGATTGCGCACGATGATGCTTTCGTCGGACATCGCCGGCACGTAAGCGCCGCCGGCGGTGCAGGAGCCCATCACGATGGCGATCTGGGCGACGCCCTGCGCCGAGAGATTGGCCTGATTGTAGAAGATGCGGCCGAAATGGCGCTCGTCGGGAAAGACCTCGTCCTGCAGCGGCAGGAACGCGCCGCCGGAATCCACCATGTAGACGCAGGGCAGATTGTTCTGCCTGGCAACATCCTGGGCGCGGAGATGCTTCTTCACCGTTATCGGGTAATAGGTGCCGCCCTTGACGGTGGCGTCGTTGGCGACAATCACGCATTCGCGGCCCGCGATGCGGCCGACGCCCGTGACGACGCTCGCCGAATGCACGTCGCCGCCATAAAGACCGTTCGCCGCCAGCGGCGACAATTCGAGAAACGCGGTGCCGGGATCGATCAAGAGATCGACGCGATCGCGGACGAACATCTTGCCGCGCGAGGTATGACGCTGGCGCGATACCTTGCCGCCCCCGCCCGCGACCTCGTTCAGCTTGTCCTTCAACTCCGTGACCAGCGCGCGCATCGCGTCGGCGTTCTGGGTGAAATCCGGAGAATTCGTTGCAATATTGGAATGAAGCGGCATCTGCTCTCGCTCTTAATTTTAGTGTGCTGAAAGGCCGCGAGCTGGTTGTACCCAGTTTCGTAGAAATTCCATCTCTGGAGGTGGCCTCAGCCATTCGGTCATCAGTTTGCGGCCAGTTAGCATGCGGCGATCCTCCGAAGTGCTGGCCGCGATTTCGTATCTTCGACGTTGACAGAGGGACCTGCCGCAACTTTACGAGGCCGCTAACTAACTGCCTCTGCATCAATTCTTCTCGTATCGTTTCTGTACGCCCGATCGAATATTTTTGTTGCCAATCAGGTTGCAGATCGTGCCAAATAAGAGAATGAAGCAGGTTACAGCAACCCCAGTTGCCTTCGTCAGAGCCATGGTCCTGGCTTATGAGATGTATGGAAGGGACCCCGTGATGGCCCTCCGGCAGGTACGTATCACGCCAGAATTGCTGTCGCAGCCAAATGGCCGAATTACAGCGTCACAGATGGAGGAAATTTCGAGCCTCGCTATGCGCGAACTCGATGATGAAGCTCTAGGGTGGTTCAGCCGAAGGCTTCCGTGGGGCAGCTACGGCATGTTGGCTCGAGCCTCCCTCACGTCACCAACACTTGGAATCGCGCTGAAGCGATGGTGCCGCCACTATCGTCTTCTGACCAGCGACATCATCTATAAGTTCAGCATTTTGAATGGCACCGTGGAATTGGCCATCGAAGAAACCCGCGATCTTGGCCCAATGCGGGAATTCTGCTTCATCACCAGTCTGCGTTACATCATCGGCTATGCCTGCTGGCTGATCAATTCCCGGATACCTCTCGACGAAACAGCCTTCACGTTCGACACCCCATTACACTCTGATGTATACCAGCTCCTCTTTTCGCCGGGGCCTGTTCACTTCGCAGCTCACTGGACCGGGGTTCGTTTCGACGCGCGATATCTCGATCTTTCACCACAGCGCGACGAACAGTCGATGACAATAATGTTAAAGCGCGCATTACCGCTAACTGTGTTGCAGTATCGGCACGATCGACTGTTGGCTCAGCGGGTGCGTGAGTGTTTAAGGCATAGATCCCATTCGGCCCATTCGCTTGCGAGCCAGCTGAACCTTTCAGTGCGTAGTCTCTATCGGCAACTCCAAAAAGAAGGCATAACGCTCCAAGCTCTAAAAGATGAGGCTCGTCGGGATTTGGCGGCTAGTCTGCTGCATCGAACGAACCGACCTATCAAACAGATCGCGCTGGCCGTAGGATTCAAGAATGAAAAGAGCTTTTCCCGCGCTTTTCAAGCTTGGACCAGTCTTACGCCAACCGTCTACCGGTCTAGCAAGACTCACAAAATCTCCAAAAATCAATTGACTTCCTGAAGGAAGCGAGATCGTGAGGGATTCCTTGCGATGTAAGCAAGTTTCAGTTTGGCATGAGTACAACTTCGTTGGCAGCTAAAGTGTTCTGTCTTTCCCTTATGATTTCGGTGAGCTGACGCAGCCACATCATCTCCCGACGGCATCAGGCCGGCGTACTTCTTCGCCAGTTGTAGAACGTCGCCTCCGAGGTTCTTCACTCCGACCCAAGCTCCTAAACTGGGATTTTTCAGCTTAGCGCAGTCCAGAACGCGAGATGCGGGTTAACAGTTATCGCTATTGAAGGCCAGTTTGCCATTGTATAGCTTTTAGCAAATCGTCGGCCGCTCATCGTGGAAAATGAGAAGCGTCTTCAATTCATGACCGTTCAAAAACACCATAGCACCAGAACGATTAAGCTTCCTGGCTTGGTCGATCCCCATGATCTCACGACTGATCGTCAATTCTCCATGAATTTGGCGCGCGGGATGGAAGTCTTGCGTTCATTTTCTGCGTCTGACCCATACCTTGGAAACAAACAGATATCGGATCGGACTGGCTTGCCTAAGCCTACCGTTTCACGCTTGACTTATTCGCTGACATTGCTGGGATATCTTAACTACAACGCTACGCAGAAGAAATATCAGCTCGGGTCCGGCGTGCTATCACTTGGCTATCCTCTCCTTGTTCATCTGAAAATTCGCCAGATAGCAAGACCGATCGTTGAACGACTCGCGCGCGACACCGGGTGTACCGTGAATGTGGCCATGCGGGATCGGACCAATGCTGTCTATATCGATACCGCACGAACCGATACAGCCAATCGGTATCTCCCCGATGTCGGTAGCACTCGGCCATTACTTAGTTCGTCAATCGGAAGAGCTCTCATACTTGGATGCAGCGCGACTGAACGCAACGCAATCCTTAACTATCTCAAGGTCTATGACCCGGACTTCTTTGAGAAGCACAATCGCCAATGGAAGATCGATCGACAGCGATTTGAAAAAGAAGGTTACTGCTATTCGCGCGGCGACTGGAAGCCGGAAGTCCGCGCTGTGGCGACCCCCCTCATATTGTCGCGCGAGCAACCAGTCATCGCCATAAACTGTTCGATTTCAGTAAAAGATCTCCAAGCAAGTGATCATCTTGTGGAGACGGCATCTAAACTGAAGGAAGCGGCACGACAGATTGAACAATTACACGCTAAAGGGTAGTTCAACTGCAGGTCTTAAGTAACGATCAAAACGGAACGTGCATTTCTCTCATTGAGAGCATCGTGTGCTTGGCAATGTTCGCAATATGAATTTGGCTAGTTCCCTCATATAATCTAAATACTCGCGCATCCCTGTAGAAACGCTCGGCCACATTGCCGCGAAAAAAGGCATTTCCTCCAAAAACTTGCACTGCCCGGTCTGCCACACGACCGCACATTTCAGAGGCAAACAATTTGCACATCGATGCTTCCATCGTGACATCGATACCAGCGTCGCGTTTCCGTGAAGTTTCCAGCACCAACGCACGCGCGGCATGAGCCTCAGTGTTACTATCGGCAATCATCTGTTGGACCAGCTGGTACTCACCAATAGATTTTCCGAACTGCTTTCTCGTATGGGCATATCCGACCATTTCCCGGATGAGACGGATGGCAGGCCCAACGCAAAGGCTCGCTAGATTTATTCGTTGCTTGTTGAGAGCTTTCATCGCAGTGCGGAATCCAGCGTTCTCTAATTCGCCAACAATACTGTCCCGATGAATACGAACCCGATCCAGAATCACGTCACCGACAGGTGAGCCGTGCTGCCCCATCTTCTCGTACTCGGGAGAGGTCGTTAGCCCAGGCGTGTTTCGCTCGACAAGAAAAGCGGTAATGCCATCCGCCCCTCTTTCACGTTCGTCCGTTCGGGCAAAAACTGTGAACAGATCCGCGATAGGGGCATTGGTGATAAAACATTTTCTGCCTGCAAGGACAAAATGCTCGCCATCTGCCACGGCTCTTGTTTTCAGTGCCGTCGCATCAGAACCCGCATCTGGTTCCGTAAGTGCGAAACACCCGGTCAGTTTTCCGCTTGCAAGGAGCGGTAGAAATTTCACCTTCTGCGATTCCGTTCCGTCCGCCACGATGGACTCCGACGCGATTCCGGTGTTTCCACCGAATCTTGCCCGAAATGCCGTACTGACTTGTGAAACCTCAAAGTTGACCAGCACCAACTCTTCGGTCGTGAGTCCTGCACCACCAAATTCTTCCGGTATACTGTGCCCAAACAAGCCAATGTCGCGCATTCGCTGAACGACAGATTCGGGAATAGCACCATCTCGGTCAACCTGTTCCTCCAGTGGAAGACACTCGTCTCGAATAAATGTTCGAACGTCATTCAGTAAGCGCGATAATTGATCTCGATCACGAATCATCAATTGCTCTTTCGTTGCACTTGATCTTGTCTCTTGAATCTCACCCTGGAGATCTCCGAGCAGGCGACCCGGCAATTTTCCCGGGCGTACGAGAAAAGCGAGGCGCCGGCGCAGGATGCAATATGCCGTCAATTTCTATGAGGCTGTCACGAGCAGTTAGGTGGGCATCATCAGAAAGCTCGTTCACTGCAAGAACTGGCGAGACGCAAGCTTGCGTCCCACAAAAAATCTCGCACCAGTCGTCCCGCGTACGCTGCCGGAAAATCTCCATGAATCTCGATCGCATCTGCGGCCAGGACGATCTGTCGTGCTGTTTAGGCAAGACCTCTTTTTCGAGACCAAGGCCCTTCAGAAGCGCCACATAGAACTGAGGTTCTATGGCCCCAACTGCGACGTGTTTGCCGTCCGCGGTCTCGTATGTCGCGTAAAAAGGTGCACTCCCGGCAAAAATATGAGAACCGCGCTCCCCATCCCATTCGCCGCTCTGCCAACGCCCCAGATGCGGCGCCATCAAAGTGAGTACTCCGTCTACCATCGCGGCATCGACCACTTGTCCACGTCCACTGCTTTGTCGTTCGACCAATGCTGCAAGAACACCGACAAGCAGAAGCATGCCACCACCGCCGAAATCTCCCACCAGATTGAGCGGGGGGGAAGAGGGCGCTTGCTTTGATCCGATCGCGTGGAGAAAGCCGGTCGTTGCAATATAGTTGATATCGTGGCCCGCTATACTGGATCGCGGCCCGGTTTGTCCCCAACCTGTCATACGTCCGTAGATGAGAGCCGGGTTTCGATCGAAACATTCACTGGGACCGAGTCCGAGTCGCTCCATGACTCCAGGACGAAGGCCTTCTAGAAGCACGTCCGCATCACCGATCAATCGAAGTATCTCTGTCGCGCCGTTAGCGGCTTTCGCATCTATCCTGACAGTTTGCTTGCCGCGCCCGCTCAGCTCGAAACGCTCGTCGCGATTGAGGCCCATATCCGCGACTATCGGACGATCCACACGCAAGACCTGCGCACCCATATCGGCCAGCATCATGCCGGCCCACGGGACGGGACCTACGGCTTCCATCTCGATTATCTTGAGGCCGCCAAGCGGACCACTCATGTTGGCTTCACCATTCCTGTGTTAGCGCCCAGTTTGCACAAAAGGAAACGTCACAACATTGCGTCCTACGCCCGCGTTCCGGTCAAGCTCGCGCAAGACATCAGTGATCTGTTCGGGCGTTCGCTGTCTAATCGGCGGAGCCTGCAGTTTGCCCTCCCTCGCCAAGCTCACGACAGCACGAAGTTCCTCTTGCGTCCCAACGTATGATCCTTCAATCGACACGTAACGTTGAGCAATCGGCGGCATCGGAAATGTCAAAGCTCCCCCATGCAATCCCACCAGCACGTAAACTCCACCTCTGCGAATAGCGGCGAAGCTTGCGGCAAACGTTTCTGGTCGCCCAACAAAATCAATGACGCCGGCCAAACGCGACCCGGCCAGATCGCGAAGACGATCGATCGCGCCAGGCTGATCCGCTCGAAGTGATTCTGATGCACCTTGCTGGATCGCGGCATCGAGTTTGCCTTGATCTACATCGCAGGCGATTATCTCCCTATGTCCGCTGGCCCGTAGAATGGATATCGCCAGCAGACCCAAACCACCGCAGCCGATGACTGCAACTGAATCGCCACGGTGCGTCCTGGATAGAACCTTGCGAACAGCGGAGTACGACGTGACGCCGGAGCAGGCAAGAGTTGCAGCGAAGGCGTCGTCTATCCCGTCGGTGTCGACCAGATATCGCTCGTCAGGGACCAAGAGATGGGTCGAATAGCCCCCAGCGCGCGTAACGCCGATTGCTTTCGGCGTCACGCAAAGCAAAGGCAGATCCTCATCGCAGGCCCAGCATTGGCCGCAGCCAAGCCAAGGATAGACCAGCCGCTTGTCGCCGACCTTGACGGAGCGCACGTCTGGGCCGATTGCGCTGACAATGCCGAGCGGTTCGTGCCCCAAGGTCAATGGAGGGACGATCCCGCGGTCGCGGATCAACGCTTTGTTCTCGCCCCCGAGATCGTGGAAACCCTTCCAAAGATGGACATCGGAATGACAAAGCCCACAGTGCGTCATCCGGATCACGACTTCACGGCCAACCGGAGCGGGTGTGGGACGCTCCCTTCGCTGAAGCGGGGCGCCATGCTCCGTTACTTCATAGCAAAACATGCTTCCTCCTCATCCGCGCGCAGGGATTCCGCTCTTGATCCAGACAGACTTGGTATTGAGGAACATTTCCATGTGCTCTACGCCGGATTCCCGCCCATAGCCACTTTGCTTATATCCGCCGAAAGGAATGGCAGGGTCCATGATCTGATAGCAGTTCACCCACACGCTTCCGGATTGGACTCCTTGCGTAACCGCCATCGCGTTGTCGATATCGCGCGTCCATACGCCGGCACCGAGCCCGTAAGGCGTGTCATTTGCTCGCCTGATGACCTCGTCGATCGTGTCAAACACAAGCACCGACAGCACTGGACCAAAGATTTCTTCGCGAGCGATGCGCATATTGTCCGAAACACCGGAAAATACCGTGGGCGACACGAAGTACCCTTTCGCTAACTGATCAGGATGCTTCTTTTCGCAGCCCGAAACGGCGATGGCGCCTTCGGCAGAACCCTGCTCGATATAGCTTGTGACTCGGTCAAATTGGCCCTTGGAGGCGAGCGGCCCCAATTGGGTTTCTATGTCAGTCGGATCGCCGACTTTGACCGTGCGAGCAAAATTCGACAGCTTTTCGATGAACTCGTCAGCAATCTTGCGCTGGACGAACAGCCGCGTTCCTGCACTGCATATCTGTCCGGTATTCGCGAAAGCCGCCATTGCAGCACCTGGAACTGCAATATCAAGATTCGCATCATCAAAGACGATGTTAGGGGACTTGCCGCCGAGCTCCAGAGAGACCCGCTTGATGTTGTCTGCAGACGCCTCGACAATTTTCCTGCCGACCTCAGTGGATCCTGTGAATGCGACCTTGTCGACACCCGGATGTAACGCCAGCGCTGCTCCAGCGTCACCAAATCCGGGCACCACGTTGACTAAGCCTGCCGGGATTCCGGCTTCCAGGCACAACTCGCCAATCCGAAGCGACGAAAGCGGCGCCTGCTCAGCAGGCTTCAACACAACCGCACATCCGGCCGCGAGCGCGGGGGCGATTTTCCATACTGCTTGTATAAGAGGACTGTTCCAAGGATTGATGGCTCCAACGACCCCGATCGGCTCCTTCAATGTATAGCTGAAGATATTTCCGTTCTGAGAATTCGGAATGGTTTGGCCGTGCAAGTTCGTCGCGAGACCCGCGTAGTAACGCAGCAAGCCAATCACCCGATGGCGCTTCGCCTGCATCGAGGATATGGGCGCGCCCATATTCTTTGTGTCGAGATAAGCCAGGTCGTAGAAGTGCTCTTCTATTAAGTCAGCTAACTTCAATAAAAGTTCTTGTCGCTGATATGGTTTCGAGAACCTCCACGTCTCGAAGGCGCTACGTGCGGCCAGAACCGCATCGTTCACGTCCTCCACGCCGGCCCTTGCGACTTCTGCTAACGGTTGGCCCGATGTCGGATTGTAAGTTGTAAAAGTCTGGCCCGAATGAGAGGGAACGTGCCGACCGCCGATCAGAAGATATTTGACGTTGCTCTCCAGTGAGACTGAATCTGACATCAACACCAGCTCCTCCCCAAATCAAATTAGTGCTGGTACATGTTGTTCAATCCGAACTCGCGAACAAGCCATCGTTTCACAGAGCGGAACTTGTTTTGTTGAACCAGCAGATGATCGACTACGGTTGCTCCCCGGCAAGGCGATAAAGATGTCACGGAAGTTTCTACCGGTGGGGCCATGGCTCCCTGCGCTCGACTTGTGCTGCGGCGAATGGATCGATAGCGCACTATCGGAAACCGCGACTAAAACATCATCTCCGCTGGCCGCCGGCGCAGTCCGAACATCCGTCTCAATTAGACCTTCGCAATTATGCAATCTTTCAAGGAGAAGCCGGGGCGGCAAACGTCATCCGGGCTGAGCTCTCTATCAGTGCGCTCAAAAAGTTTCCGAGCAGCCATGTGGTCGACGGTTCTGTTAACCGACTCGACAGCGACAATTTCACCCTTTCGAAAGCAGAACACAGAGAAGCTATTTTTCTCGGGATCGCCGAGAACAATGCTTCGATCGCTGCCTGGAGAGAAGCCGGCAATCTGTAACTTGACGTCCCGCTGGTCGCTCCAGAACCAAGGCACTGCAGAATAGGGCTTGGTGCTCCCCATGATCCGGGCAGCCACCGCACGTCCCTGATCTGCGGCGTTCTGCACCGACTCCAGGCGGATATCGCATCCCGCGTAAGGTGCTGGCCAACATGAGCAGTCACCTATAGCCGATATGGCTGGATCCGACGTGACAAGCTGATCGTTGACCCGAATCCCGTTCGCGGCTTCAAGCCCTGCATCGACCGCGAGCTCAACGTTTGGCATCGCTCCGATTCCGTAGACGATCACGTCTGCCGGCGCACTAAGGCCTTGTTCGGTCACGATGCCGCTGACCGATCCATTCTGCCCCACAATGCGCTTCAACTGGTGCCCCAAGACCAAATGCACACCCCATTGCGCATATGCCCGATGGAAGAATTCGGACATATCCGCCGAGACGGCCCGCCCCATCACGCGATCTGCCGCTTCCAGCATCAGCACTGATTTTCCGAGTGCACTTGCGACGGCAGCGAATTCACCACCAATGAATCCGGCGCCGACAACCACGATCTGCCCGGCACTCTTCAAGCGTACGCGAAGTCGATCAACGTCAGCGACGGTTCTAAGTCCAAATACGCCATCGAGATCACGGCCCTCGACCGCTAATGCTCGATTTCTTGCGCCCAAAGCCAGGATCAGGTGATCGTAGTGCAGGGCTTCGCCGCTCGAAAGCATGACTCTCTTGCTTAAGCGATCGAGCTTCGTCACCCTGGTGTTGTCGATAACGCGAATATCATTGTCGCTGAAGAAAGCTTTGGCTCGAAACAGAAGTCCCTCACGAGAAAGCTTTCCCGAAAGGTAAGCCTTTGACAACGGCGGACGCTGATAAGGGAGGCCCGCTTCGTCTCCGACCAGACACAATTCCCCCCTGAAACCAGCCTGCCGCAAGGAAGCCGCCGCCTGAAATCCTGCTTGTCCTGCCCCGGCAATAACGATCGTGCTCAGTCGGGTCAATTTCTTCGCCTCTCAACACGCCTTGTTTAGGCGCGTTATGCATAGCAGTTGCATCGTCGTCCTGAAGACGAACGATATCGGCACGCGAGCTGATCCGGCTTTTACGCGCCGGACAGGACGTCATCAAACGTGATGATCGAACGGGCGACTGCGCCACCAACCATCGCGTCGAATCCTTCATTGATACCTTCAAGGTGAATTCGATTCGAAATAAGCTTATCAAGCTCAAGTTTGCCCTGCAGGTACAGATCGATCAGGCGCTTGATATCGAGGGGAAGCTTGTTCGATCCCATGACCGAGCCCTGGATCTTCTTTTCCTTCCGGAACTCACCTGCCAGAAGCGGCACTTCAGTGCCATCCTTGAAAAGCCCCATTACCGTCGCGACACCGCCGATGGCAAGCATTCGAAACGCCTGAGCAGTCGTCACGGGAAGGCCGACGCACTCAAAGGAAAATTGAACGCCGCCGGAGGTCAAATCCATGATCGCCTCTACCGGATCACACTTGCTCGCATCAATGCAATCGGTAGCTCCGAACTGTTTGGCGAATTCCAGCTTCCGCGGATTTGTGTCGATGGCGATAATTCGAGACGCTCCGACTATAGCTGCACCATTGATGGTGCATAGTCCGACGCCGCCGCAGCCTAGGACCGCGACAGTGCTGCCCGGCGGGACCGCCGCTGTCCGGAACACTGCGCCCGTTCCGGTAATAACCGCGCAACTCAGGAGCGCGGCGCGATCCAAAGGCATGTCAGTCGCAATTTTTACGAGCGCATTTTCATGGACGAGCATCTGCTCGGCAAACGCAGACAGGTTCCAGGCTTGCCCCACATGCGTTTCACCGATCGAAAGTCGGCGAGCTCTTCCCGGAGGCTGCTTTGTTTCAACGTCCTCACACAGGTTCTGCCTTCCACTCAGGCATTGCGTGCAATGTCCGCAAAATACCGCGAGACAACCCACGACGTGATCTCCGGGAGTCAGGTCTCTTACCTCAGGCCCGACCGCCTCGACCACACCAGCAACCTCATGACCGAGAACCACTGGAAGCGGCATCGCAATGGAGCCGTCCATGATATGTAGATCGCTATGACAGAGCCCGACAGCCGCGGTCCGAACAAGCACCTCGTGCGGACCCGGCTTTTTGATGGTGACATTGCAGATTTCGAGCGGCGCACCCACCTGATGTAAAACTGCGGCTTTCAATACAACCTCCACTTAACAAAAATTGGAACGCGCGACTCCTCGCCGCCGACAGCGATCTTCGTCACGCATTTCGGCGCTCCCGCGGGAACACAGCAGGCCTCGCGCTCTTTCTCCAACCGGACCGCGCGATCGCTCATTGCCAATGCAGCAGTCGTTTTTCAACGTAGGTCATGATTCCGGTCACGGTCATTCCAAGCACCGAAAGAATCAAAAGCAGCGCCATGACGCCATTCATGTTGAACGTCGAGCCAAGATACGCCAAAGATTGCCCAAGACCATGCTCAGCCGCAATAATCTCGCCGCCGACGACGCCCAGCATCGCATACAAAAGTCCCAACCGCAGGCCTGAGAAAATGACGGGAATGGCGCCGGGAAGAGTAACGTAAGCGAACATTTGGGCGGGTCTTGCCCCTAACGTCCGTGTCAGGACGACATGATCCTGATTAAGACCGCGCATTCCGGCAATTGTGCTCGAAAGCACAATGAAGAAAGTCAAGGTAACGCCGATCGCGATCTTCGACGCTACACCTAGCCCAAACCAGAGAATGAACAGCGGTACTAGAGCAATACGCGGCATCGCGTTGAATGCAGTCAGATAGGGATCCAGAAACCGCTCGAGCCTCGGCATCATGACAAAGAGCAATCCCGTCAATATGGCCGCGATGCTCCCGAGGACAAATGACGAGAAGGTCCCAAAAACAGTCCAGCCCATTTCCTTCCAAAGGCTTGCCGACTGTATAAGATTAGCCCATAAAAAACTCGCAATGCCCGAAGGTTGCCCGAAGAAGATCGAGTCAAGCCATCCTACTCTGACCGCATATTCCCAAAGCCCTAAGAATACACCGAGAAAAACAGCATGCGGAATCACGGTGGCCCCAAACTCAAGAGCAAGCCTCTCATTCTTAGACATCGGAGTGCCTCCAGCCATCTTCCAGCACGCCCCAAATTTGAGCATACAGCTCGTGAAAATGCGGCTCTTTCTGCAAGGATCGAATGTTACGAGGTCTTGGCAGATCAATTGCGAAATTGCCGGCAATACGGCCCGGCCTCGCCGACATCACAATAACCCGGTCGGAAATCGCGATTGCCTCAGCCAGATCGTGCGTGATGAACATCACCGTCCGCCGCTCCTGTTGCCAAAGCTCTACAAGAAGTTCTTCTAAAGTGAGCTTCGTTTGAGCATCCAGCGCGCCGAACGGCTCATCCATCAACAGATACGGAGCATCGAGCGCGAACGTTCGTGCCAGTGCACAGCGCTGCCGCATTCCATGCGACAATTGCTTGGGATAGACGTTCTCAAACCCTGCGAGCCCAACCCTACCGAGAAGATCGCGAGCCCGCTCCTCCCGCAACTTGGCCGGCACTCCGCGAATTTGCATCCCGTAACACGCGTTCTGTAGCGTGGTTCGCCAAGGCAATAACGAATCCCGCGCCAGCATGTAAGCAATCCTGTCATCACCTAATCGCGGCGACTTATTCCCGACCAGGAGCTTTCCTTTTCGCGGCACATCCACCAGGCCTGCAAGTAAATTCAGCACAGTGGTCTTTCCACATCCGCTAGGTCCAACAATCGATACAAGCTGCTCCTTCGGAATCTGCAGGGAAACTCCGTCAATGACCTTCCGGTTTCCGAAGGACACCTCCAGATCTTGCACCTCGATCGCGACATCTTCGGACATAGGCTTGCCTACGCTTTTGATCGAGGCAGTTTCACCGGGAAACTGAAGACGTTGAACCATCGCCATCGTTGCTTCCTCCAATGCTTACTTTTCCAAAAGAGCAGACGTATCATAAGCTTTGCTCAACTGGCCTGTTTGCAGGAGGTAATTGGATGCGGATTGGAGAGCATTGGCGTCGACGCTCGAAACCATATTCGGCAAGAAGCGCTTCAACGAATCTCGCAGAATTTCGTCTCCCTTATCCATGTCCAGACGATAGTACTTAAGCGCGATCCTGGAGATCTCATCGAAATTCTTGGGATCCTGAACGAATTCTTGGGCGTCTTTCAACGCCAGAGAGAAACGGCTCATGGTGTCGCGATTGGCCTTCAGATAATCCGCCTTAACAACGAGCAAACCACCCGCACCATTGAGAGCGGTGAGAACCTTCGGTCCCTCATTCTTGGCCGGAACAACAGCAATATGACAGGTCTTCAAGACATTGCAGAAGCCATCCAGAGGCACAAAACTCATGGCAGCATCAATCTGACCGTTGACCAGCGCCGGGTAGACCGTGTTCGGGGAGCCGACCGCGACAAACGTGACGTCCTCGGCTTTGAGTCCGTTGGCCTGCAGCATCGACCCCATCTGGAATTCCGGACCCGCGCCGCGCGCAGTCACCCCGATCTTTTTCCCCTTCAGCTTCTTTATTACTTCCGGGTAGCCCTTGTCATACTCGGACGACATTGATCGTCCAAGAAGAAGCATGAACGGGTTTGCGTTGAAGTAGCTGCCGACGATCTTAAGCTCGGCGCCACGTACCGCAGATTGAATTGCCACCTCGGGCGGAGGTCCAGCGACATCGATTCCTCCGGCCAGCAACGTTTGGAGCCCAGCAGGAGCGGAAGGAATCATCTTGAGCTGACACTCGATCCCGTGTTTGTCGCAGTAGCCTTTATCAACAGCCACACGGATAAGCGTGGTGATCGAACCGGGATAATCCTGAATTCGAACCACAGGTTTTTGCGCATGGGCCGCCACAGCCGGAAACATAGCGACCATTGAAACGGCAAAGCAGTTCAGCCAACGCTTCATTTGTTCACTCCCCTCATGATGATAATTTCGTCTTCTTCTTATTTTCTTATTATTGATAAGGCGCGGTCAGCCGGTCGCTCTTCAACCGAGTCAAGAAGAGACCTTCACCGGAAGCGATTCGTAACCGTGAATGAAGTTCGAGTATGTTCGAACTGGCGGCCCCAATACCTCGATCGTCATATTGCGTTTGAGAAGCTCTTCCCAGAGGATCTTCAATTGTAGTTCCGCGAGCCTATTGCCGACACACCTATGAATGCCGAATCCAAACGAGAGATGCTGACGAACATTCTTGCGATCAATGATGTACTCATCGGCTCTCTCGATGTACTCGTCATCGCGATTGCCGGATAAATACCACATAGCTATCTTGTCGCCTTTGCGGATGTGCTTGCCGCGCAGCCATACGTCAGCAGTCGCCGTTCGACGCATATGAGACAGGGGCGTCTGCCACCTTATGGTCTCTGAAACCATGCTCGGTATAAGCTCAGGATTCTTGCGAAGCTTCTCCAGTTCGCCTGGATTCTGGTGCATCGCCAGAATGCTCGCCGTCATGGTATTCCGAGTGGTATCGTTGCCACCGACAATGAGTAGAAGAACGTTGCCGTTAAATTCAGCGACATCCATACGCTTAGCTGCATCGGAATGAGCCAGCATAGACAATAGATCGGCCTTCGGCGGCTGCTTTTGGCGTTCCGTCCACAGCTTACCAAAATAGTCATAGCATGGCCGCAGTAACCGCTCTCGTTCCACGTCCGACTCAATCGGCACCGTGACCGAAATATCGGACCATTCAGTCAGCAGATGTCGCTCCTCGTAGGGGAAGTCGAAGAGAGTTGCCAGCATCTTAGTCGTCAGGTCGATTGAGACTCGCTTGACCCAATCGAACTCGGTGCCACGGGGCAAATCATCAAGCACAGCAGCGGTGCGCTCCCGAATTAATCCCTCGAGGTTGCGCAGATTCGGTGGCGCCACAATGGGACTTACCGCCTTGCGTTGCTCGTCATGCTTCGGAGGATCCATCGCAATGAAGTTCCGCCGCATGCGGTTCTCAAGAGCCACTCCTCCATTGCTGGCATCGGATGAAAACGCGGCATGGTTGGAATCGACATCCACGATGTCGTTGAATTTAGTGATCGACCAGAACGGGCCAACTTTTGAATCGGAGCAGAAGTGGACCGGGTCCTCTTCACGAAGCCGCTTGAAAAATGAGCCAACAGTGTCATCCTGGAACAACGCAGGATTACTGACATCTATTTTTTCAATCGGAATTGAGTAAGGATCTAGCGTAGACAAAGTCGACCCCATTGTTTCCTCCATATTTCTTTTACAAGCGGCGCGATCAGTGCTGCCCGTCCGGCAGATGGACCGTCAGCCCTTCGAGATCTCGCTCAATAGTTATCTGGCATCCGAGCCTGGAATTGGGTTGGACTGCCGCCGCGAACATGAGCATTTCCGACTCCCGCTCGCCAGCACCACCTACGCGCCCGACCCACTCTTCAGCGACGTAGACGTGACAGGTTCCACAGGCACATTGCCCCCCGCAGTCACCGTCGATTCCGGAAATATCATTCGCAAGCGCACCGGACATCACGGTTGAACCAACTGCAAGTTCAACCTCCTGCTGTGTTCCCGTCGGCTGAACATAAACGACTCGAGGCATCCCTAGTTTTCCTCCCGAATATGACGACTTTGCCGAAGCCAGACTCCAACTGCACGAGATAATCGTGCCCGCCTGCTTCTACAGGCGATCGACAGCGACGGAAGTATCAGATCAGCAGCCACACCGAAGAAAATTCCCGTCACAAGGCCATTTCAGAAGATCACGGGAGCACCGGATCCGCAACGTGGCATTTCGCTGTTCGAAACACCGGAAGGCAGACGCGAATATGAGTTGAATCGTCAACTCGCAGATTTAGCGTCTAGTTGTCCGCGCGACCAATTGGAGGCAATGACGAATGGCTTCTGAGAACGACATTCTCTCTTCTACGCAAAAATCCGCTGGACTCGGGAGCTGGAATTGAGCCTGCGCACGTTCACCCTCGCCATACCCGAGCCGGCAATCATCGATCTAAGGCAAAGATTGACCCGTACTCGTTTTCCCGATCAGACGGATCAAGCCCCCCCCTGGGCAGTTGGGACCGACGTATCTTACATGCGAGATCTCGTGGCGTATTGGTGCAACGAGTTTGACTGGTCCGCGCAACAGGCGCGGCTCAACGAATTTCCTCAATACAAAATCGAGTTGGCTGGGATCGACTTGCACTTTCTCCACGTCAGGGGGAAAGGGTCCGCGCCACTCCCGTTGTTGCTTTCACACGGTTGGCCAGGCTCCGTATTCGAGTTCCTTGAATTAGTTCCGCGGCTGACAGATCCCGCCAGATTTGGAGGCGATCCTGCCGATTCATTTACGGTGATCGTGCCGTCACTTCCGGGGTTTGGGCTTTCGTTCGCACCGAATCAACCTCGATTGGGCCTCGAGGCGATTGCCGATTGTTTTTCGCAATTGATTACCAATGTCTTGGGATACGACAGATTCGGGGCCCAAGGTGGCGACTGGGGAGCATTTATCGCTGCCTTGATTGCGAAAAGGCACCGAGAGTCTGTGGTGGGCATTCATCTCAACTTCATGCCGACAGCGCGCAATCTCGCCGCGTTTGATAAGCCTACACCGGAAGAACAGAGTTATTTGAACGACCTATCAGCTTTCCTGGTCGAGGAGACCGGCTATCAAGTAATCCAGGGAACACGACCGCAAACGCTTGCGTTTGGATTAACAGATTCTCCCGCAGGGTTGGCGGCGTGGATCGTTGAGAAGTTTCACTCTTGGTCCGATTGTTCCGGTCAACTCGATCCCGTCATTTCAACAGATCGCCTTCTCGCCAACATTTCTTTGTACTGGTTCACTGGTGCAATCAATTCATCATTCTGGCCGTACTACGCGCGCTCGCATGGTCCTTGGTCACTCCCAGAGGAAGAAAGCATTGACGTTCCCACGGGATATTGTGAGTTTCCCGCTGAGATCATTCGCCCACCAAGATCACTAGCAAGTCGGCTGTTTACAAACATCCAGCGCTGGACGGTCATGCCAAGTGGCGGGCATTTCGCGGCCATGGAGCAGCCAGAAAGCCTGGCTCATGAAATCCGGGAATTCTTCAGACCACTGCGGGGCTGATTAAACCGGCTCCGAACCAAGGAATTCGATCCTTCAAAACCGAAACGAGGTCAGACGACGCCCTCTTTTCGAAGCAAGTCGAGCTCCTCTCCCTGAATTCCCAAGTCCGCATAAACTTGCGCGTTGTGCTCACCAACCGACGGACCCGTGCGAGGAATTGACAGATTGCGGCCTTTCACCCTTGGGACGATGCAAGGAGCAGGCAGGCTGCCGTAATCCGGATCCGGCAACCGTACTATAGCTTCGCGGGCGACAAATTGCGGATCACGCTCAATGTCTTCAATCGTGTAGATCTTGCTGAACGGTACCCCCGCTTGCTCGAGGCAAGCAGCGAGGGTCGCGAAAGATCGCGTCGAAAATGACCTTTCGAGCACTCCATTCAATTGATCTAGATTTTCGACTCGTCGCGGATTGGTCGAAAAGCGCGGATCCTCAATCCACTCTGGGTGCTCTAGCGCATTACACAAACGGACAAAAATCGACTCTGAGGAAGCGACCAGTGAAAACCAAGTACCGTCGCTGCTGCAATACATGTTGGAGGGCGCAGTATAGCTCGCACAGTTTCCCGTAGCGCGCCGAACAAATCCAAGCTGCTCATGTTCGACGGGCAGAAAATCAAGCAGACGAAAAAGCGCTTCCGTCGCCGACAAATCGACCTCGACACCTTTCGCCTGCGGATCGCCCTTGATGCGAGCAACTTCCGCTGCAATAGAAAAGGCGCAGAATAGTCCGGCCACAGCATCGCCGACCGGAAAATTACTGTGCAGCGGAGGACGGCCGATTTCGCCGGTCAGATTGGTAAAACCGCTCATCGCTTCAAATATCCGCGCAAATCCTGGCCGCCCGCTATATGGGCCGGTCTGACCGAAACCAGTCAGGCGAACCACGATCAAACGGGGATTCACCCGATGAAGCGCGTCAATATCCAAACTCCATTTGTCCATGGTGCCGGTGCGAAAATTTTCCACTAGCACATCGAACTCTGGGAGCATCTTGAGCAGGATCTCGCGCCCTGCGGGCTTCCTCACATCAAGCGTGATGCCACGCTTGCCTCGGTTTGCAATCTTCCACCAAAGAGGAACGCCGTTCTTGACCGGCTGAAGTCCGCGCAGCGGATCGCTCCCGTTGGGCAACTCAAGCTTCAGCACGTCTGCGCCATGATCCGCGCACAGCGTGGCGCCAAAGGGAGCTGCGAAGACAGTCGCCATATCAAGAATGCGGACGCCACTGAGCGGGCCACGTGCACCTGTTTCCTGGCTCACTATGTCATCCTCCTAAAGTTGTTCGAAGCCTGCTGGGCTAGTGCCAAACTACATCGGCACAATCAACATACGATTTCGCGTATCGAAACTCCCCATCTCTACGTCTTGACTGAAACTCACTGCCATGCGCGATCATTCGCAACAGCAACGCCATTAGCGGACATCGGCTTACTGATCTGCATCCAACAGCATCATCGGACGTGAAGGTGCCCCGCGGATCGGCGCCCGTTTGAAAATGAAAGAGTGACATCATGCGCACACCGATCTGTGAGCGGTTGGGGATTAAGTATCCTATTTTTGGCTTCTCTCATTCGATCGATGTGATCGTGGCGATCGCCGAGGCGGGAGGCTTCCCGGTGTTGGGGCTTGCGCGCGAAGAGCCTGACCAGCTGCTCACGATAATCAAACATGTCGAGGAGCGGATCGGCTCCAAGCCATACGGAATTGACATCATGCTGCCGGCAAACGTACCGCAGCAAGCGAGCCTTGATGACCTCAGGCTATCGTTACCTTCCGAACATGTCGCTTTTGTCGATGGCCTCCGCAAGCGCTTCAGCGTCGAGCCGCCGACCGCAGCAAGCTTCTTCACGACTCAAGTGCGTTCGGAGGCAATGTTCGACGAACAGACCGAAGCGATTCTAGGCAGCAACGCTGTTGCCGTGGCTACAGCGGTCGGACTTCGGCGCGACCTCATCGAGAGGGCGAAGCGCCAAGGCAAAATGACGTTTTCACTGATCGGCTCGGTACGCCACGCCAGAAAGGCCCTGGAGATGGGCGTCGAGGTTTTAGTGGCTCAAGGCTATGACGCAGGAGGTCATACTGGACCTGTCGGCACGTTATCGCTTGTACCGCAGATCGTCGCGGTTGCGGGAGATACTCCGGTTCTTGCAGCCGGCGGCATCGCAACTGGCGGTCAGATTTTGGCCGCAATCGCCATGGGCGCGCAGGGGGGCTGGCTTGGCACGCTTTGGCTCGGAGCAAAGGAAAACCATACGCCATCAGCGCTGCTAGATCGGCTCATTAATGCCTCAAGCGAAGATACCGTTATAACGCGGGCGCACAGCGGCAAACCGTGCCGAGTGGTCCGCAGCGAATGGATCGATGCCTGGCACGAAGCCGATGCTCCAATCCCGTTGAAAATGCCCCTGCAGCAAGTCCTGACAGGAGACGTATTCTCGTCAATCCATCAGCGTAACAACAACCGGTTAATTTACGAGGCGGCCGGCCAAAGTGTCTTCGCAATAAACAGAGAGACAACGATCTCGGATCAGATGAACTTACTCGTTCATGAAATGGAGGTCAGCTGGAGCAGGATGAAACGATGTGAATCGAAGGGTCGTCCTGGCCGCGATTCCGAGAAAACGTCTGCTCAACAGAGTTCGCTTTAGTATCACTGCCGACTTGGAAACTGCTATTTCTCTGATTCGCGGCGACATCCGAAACGAACGTGCTGTGCAGCTTTATCTTCCGATCGCGGATATTCCGATCAACGTGTTTCTCATCCTGGCGATGGGGGCTGCGGTCGGGTTCGTGTCGGGGATGTTCGGCATCGGCGGCGGCTTCCTGCTGACGCCGCTGTTGATCTTCATCGGCATTGCGCCGGCGGTCGCGGTGGCATCTGTCTCCACGCACATCGCCGCCTCGTCGTTGTCGGGCGCGTTGTCGTACTGGCGCAAACGCTCGATCGATCCGACGCTGGCGCTGGTGCTGCTCGGCGGCAGCGTCGTCGGCACTATTCTCGGCGTCTGGCTGTTCACCTTGCTGCGCGCCCACGGCCAACTCGATCTGGTGATCGCGCTGTCCTACGTCGTGCTGCTTACCGGCGTCGGCGGCGCGATGTGCTACGAGGGCCTGCGCGCGATCCGCCGGGCGCGGCGCGGCGGCAACGCGACCTTGCGGCGTCCGGGCGCGCATACCTGGGTCCACGGCCTGCCGCTGAAGATGCGCTTCAAGCGCTCGAAGATTTATCTGTCGGTGATCCCGGTCAACCTCATCGGTCTCTTGATCGGCTTCCTCGGCGCCATCATGGGCGTCGGCGGCAGTTTCATCCTGATCCCGATCCTGATCTACGTGCTGCGGATTCCGACCAGCACGGTGATCGGCACCTCGATGGCGCTGACGCTGGTGACCATGGTGATCGCCACCATCCTGCACGCGGTCACCAACCATCAGGTCGATGCGGTGCTGGCGCTGATCCTGATGATCGGCGGCGTCACCGGCGCGCAGTTCGGTGCGCAGGCCGGGCATCGCATCCGCAGCGAACACCTGCGGCTGCTGCTGGGCTTGTTGATCCTCGCGGTCGGCGTCCGCTTCGCCATCGAACTCGGCATTCGCCCGGAGGAAATCTACACCATCCGCGCATCCGGAGGCGCCGCATGAGCCGCCTTCGCGATATCGTTGCAGCCCTGCTGGCGTTCGCGGCGTTCGGCCTCGCGCCGGCGCAGGCGGAGAAGCTGATCGTCTCGATCTCGAACCACCGTGTGACGGTGACGTCGAGCTATTCCGGCGAGGAACTGGTGCTGTTCGGCTCGGTCGAGCGCGATGCCTCAACGCCGACACGGCACGGCGGTTACGACATGGTGGTGACGGTATCCGGTCCACGCACCGACATGGTGACGCGCCGCAAGGAGCGCAAATTCGGCATCTGGGTCAACGCCGATTCACGGCAGTTCCTCAACGTGCCCGCCTATCTTGCGGTGTCCTCGAACCGGCCGATCGACGCCATCGCGCCGGCCGACGTGCGGCGACGCCAGCAACTCGGCATCGACAACGTCCTGCTCACCCAGCGCGTCGGCACCGACTATGCCGACGTTGTGGCAACCGATCCGTTCCGGCGCGCTTTCGTGCGGCTACGCAGCGAGCACGGGCTGTATCGCGAATCGCCAAGCGGCGTCACCTTCCTGACGCCGACGCTGTTCCGCGCCGGCATCGCGCTGCCTGCCGAGGTGCCGACCGGGACCTATGACGTCAACATCAAGCTGTTCGCCGACGGCGCCATGGTCGGCGACACCCAGACCACGTTCGAGATCGTTAAAGTTGGTTTCCAAGAGTTCATCACGATCGCCGCGCAGAAAGAGAGCCTATTCTACGGAATGGCCACGACTCTCATGGCGCTCATGGCCGGCTGGATGGCCTCGATTGTCTTTCAAAGAGGGTGAACTGCATCAGAAGACTGCAATTATTGCAAATATATCAGGCAAGCGCGGTTTTCCTGCACGTTGTCGCCCGCATTTTGACGGATGGCCTTCGTATCTGGGCAATACTGTCCCGTTCGGGCAGTGGCGGTTTTTTGGAAGTTGAAGGGGAGCAGTGATCTCTGCATCGACCGCGCGCTGAGGCAACTCGGTGAGCACGTGGCGCAGCCATGCTAACGGCTCGACACGGCAGGCGCGGCAGGGTAGCATCGCACTGTAGACGACGGCACTGGCCCTGACGCCGTCGACGGTGTCGCGGAACAGCCCGCTTTTTCGGCCAGTGGCAAAAACCCTAACGTCGCGCTCCAGAAGATTATCGATCGGCATGCTGCTATCTTCGGTGTAACGCGTCGGATAAAATGAGTGATGCCCGCTACCACTTTCGCAGCGACGTCCGGATGGAGGGCGAACGCCGCATGCAGACCATCAACATCTGGTGCGTTGGAGCGTAGCTTTTCGCCATGGACCGATGATCTGCGCGAGATAGGTGAGCTGACAGATCAAAAGACCCGAAAGGCCAGGCTGAATGGGTTTATCGGCGAGAAATCTCAAAAAAATGGCGTCGAAAGATGCAGATCTAGCAGATGCGATGAAGCGGTACGCTCGGATCAACGATCAATACAGCAATATCGAACGCGATACCTACTCGCGAAACTAACCCAGTACGTAGCCCGGTGCGCTCGGTGAATTCACCGCGCCTGAAATCGAGCATATAGAACACTGCTTATTGTGAATGCCATTCAAGCATCTGAAAGTAAACGAAAGCATGGAGAGTGATAATGCATCCTGCGGATTCCGACGAAGCCGGCCATGCATTCCAATTCGAAGCCGGTCGGGTATTCCGATCTGAAGCCGGCCACCCGTGGCGTCATTCGCATGGGTCTATTTCATGATGTCGTCGAGGGCTGGGAAGGTCAAGAGACCGGTTGATCTTGAGCGGTTTGCTTCTGCTTCCTGAGGCTCTCTCCTTTGAGTTCGATGCGATAGGCATTGTGGACGAGGCGATCGAGGATCGCGTCGGCGATGGTGGGGTTTCCAATAATTTCGTACCAGCGATCGACGGGCAGCTGGCTGGTGACGATAATCGAGCGAGATTCGTATCGATCCTCGACGATTTCGAGCAAATCACGGCGCTGGTCGGCGTCGAGAGGTTCTGGTCCCCAGTCGTCCAGGATCAGCAGATCAAGTCGTGCGATCGCCCGCAGCATCTTGGTGTAACGGCCATCGGCGCGGCCGAGTGCGAGGGCGGCGAAGAGACGCGGCACACGATGGTAGGCAACTGAGAAGTCGTCTCGGCAAGCCTTGTTGCCAAGGGCGCAAGCGAGCCAACTCTTGCCGACGCCGCACGGCCCGGTGACAAGGAGATTATGCCTCGCCCGGATCCAGTCGCCAGCGGCGAGTTTTAGAAAGAGCGCACGGTCGAGGCCGCGGATAGCGCGGTAATCGACGTCCTCGACGCAGGCGGCATGACGCAGCTTGGCGGCTCGAGCTCTGCTTTCGAATCGCTTTTGCTGGCGCAGCGTTTTCTCATGTTCCAGGAGCAACGCCAGCCATTCGGCGTGTTCTAGGCTGCGCGCTTCGGACTGGGCTTCAAGGTCCTTGAAGCCTTTGGCCATACCGTGGAGACCGAGGCTATGCAGCAGGTCGAGGGTGGGATGGGTGAGCATGCTGGATAATCCTTTCAATGGAAGTAACCGGGGCCGCGCAGATTGGGATGCTCGATGATCGCATCCTCGGTATCGCGAGAACCGCGTTCGAGCTTGTTGGCTATGATGGAGGCGATGCTCTTGTAGGTCAGTGCGCTGACCGCGACCGCGCGGGCCGCGATCAGTTCGGCGCGTTCGGGATCAATATCCTTGAACAGCCGAAGCACGCCGAGACAGGTCCGGAATCCCTGTTCGGGATGAGGCCGATTGGCCAGGACGGCGAGGACGAGCCCCTCGGTGTTGGGCCCGATCGACCGCCCCCAGCGCCGGAATCGGTCGGGAGTCCACTCCGCGTAACGCCGATGCGCACTGGGCATGTGATCGGGATCAGTGCCATGCCGGCGGCCGCCATAACGGCGCTGGTGAGCAGCAACACGCAAACCCCGATGATACAACTCGATAGTCCGGGTGGTGGCACGAACGTCGACCTGCTCCCGGATCAGGCCGTGAGGAACGGAGTAGAAGAAGCCGTCGACCTCGACGTGATAATCGAGCGAGACGCGGGCCAGGAGCCATTCCGCGAACTGATAGTCGGCATCCGGCAACGGCGCCAGGACAGGCATCTCGACGGCCTCGAACAATTGTCGGCGGCTGACGCCGATCCGGCGCATGACGCGCGCATTGATCCGCTCCAGCGCAGCGGTGATTGCCGCGTTCGCCTCGACCAGTGAGAAGAAGGTCTGCCGGCGAAGCCGCCCGAGGATGTAGGTCTGGGCAAAACGCACTCCGGCTTCCACTTTTGCCTTATCCCGGGGCTTTCTTGGCCGTGCCGGAAGGATGCCAACGCCGTAATGGGACGCCATCATCCCGTAGCTGCGATTGATTTCAGGGTCGTAGAACGAAGCCCGGTGCACGCCGGACTTCAGATTGTCGGGGACGACGAGGCGTGGCACCCCGCCAAAGAACCGGAACATCCGGACATGGGCCTCGATCCAGTCTGGAAGTTTCTGCGTCCAGGTCGCCTCGGCGTAGGTGTAATTCGAGGCGCCAAGCACGGCGACGAAGATCTCCGCGTCGCGCACAACTCCAGTTTCGCGATCAACGATCATGATCTTCTTGCCGGAGTAATCGACAAAGACCTTGTCGCCGGCCGGATGGTCCTGCCGCATCGTCGGAGACAGCCGCCGCTCGAATTCCCGGAATAAATCGCAGAACCGGCTGTAGCCATAACCTTCCGGGTGGACCGCCCGGTACTCCTCCCACAGCACCATCAGATTGACGCCAGGCCGCTTCAGCTCACAGGCCAGCGAGGCCCAATCCGGCTCAGCTCGCCGGCGGAAGCCGCGCCTGACGCCGGCATGGGCAAACAGACGTTGCTCAAGAACGGCGTCGGTCAGATCGCCTGCCAAAGGCCATGCCAGCCCGGCAGTCGAGGCACGCTTGAGATTGTCCTGGATGGTGCTGCGTGCCACGCCGAGCGTGCGGCCGATCTCCCGGGCGCTCACCCCATCACGGGCAAGCCGCAGCATCTGTCGTATCTGTCGCATGGTCAGTTCTCTCTTGGCCGGCATCCGCTTCCCCTCGTTGATCAACGAGGGACTTGATGCCTGAAGGACTGACCCAAACGAAAACGCCGACTTCCAAAAAACCGGCCGGCTTCAAATCGGAATGCCGGCCGATTTCATTTCGGAATCGCGGCCGACTTCAAATCGGAACGGTGGCCGGCTTCAAGTCGGAATACCCGGCCGGAATAAATCGGAATCCGCATGCATCCTACAGAAACTCATGCCATCTTAGCATTTGCATTAGCTGACGTCGCACGGTCGGCTTCCTGCATCTCGGCGACAATTGTCAAGGTTCGGATGCTAACCGTGATGACGCGTCTGAGCAGCTCTATTACCTGCTCTTTATGATCCGCGAATCTGTAGTGACTGAACCTTTGCTTGATCGTGGCGTCGCGAATATTCTTCTCCTTATACTGGTCAAGGATCCAGTCGATGGCCGACCTATTTCCCAACAGATAGTTCCAAGCCTCAAACGGTACTTCTTCGAGGGTTGTTTCTGAATCGATCAGAATTTTTCCGAGCGTCTTGTTCGATTTCAGGATAATTTTGGGCGACACTCCTGCTTTTCGAGACTTCGAATCGGCGGTGTCGGTCCGCTTGAGAGGAAAAAGCTCTGCCGTTTGAAATCCAACGTGTAGGTTCATAAGGCTCCTCCCCCAAGAGTCCCATGCCCAGAAATCTGGATAGAGCGGAATACGCGGAAACTCACGCCGTAAATTCAGAGCATATTTTTCTCTATAAACAGGGTCATGCAAAACACCGTACACATAGTTGAAAATAGCGTCTTTCGTGATAGACCGCCCATTTTTTGGTCTACTTTTTCCATACCGCTCGATGAACCGATTTAAAGCCCAATCGGTGATATTATCGATACGCTCGCCGTCCGATGTGTAGCGCCAGCGCGGTACTGACTCGGTGCCACCGTTCCCAGTCTTGAGCATACAATAATCGAACGGTCCGTTGACAGCCAACGATGCAAGCGGGTGAGATGAGTACACGCACAGAAATGCTATCGAAGTGTTTTCTTGAGCTAAATCCTTCCCAAACGCCTCAACATGCATGCTTGTCAAAATGTCGCTCATCACTTTATTATTGAGATAGCGCTTCATGACGAACGGACGGAATTCCGATGTGACAATATCTCGCTCGGAAGTGATGATCGGTGTTTTCTTTTTCTTTAAATCGCGGCTCCATTTAATAGCTGGATCAAAGGTCTTAGAACCTTCAGCTAAATGGTGGTTGAAGCGTTCGGAAAAGAACTGCGCCTTTTGAAGTAGATTCCTGCCGTCAAAATCGTACACCCACTCGTCTCGATTGGTTTTTATGCCGCTCGCAAATAACTTGAAAATCGCTCGCTCTTGTCGTTTGTTTTTTGCGCCCTTGGTCTGCCGATCAGCCAGAGGCATGAGGTCCGCGAAGTCGTTCTCCTCGCCATTGATCCAGTTATTCTTCTTGTCCGGTGTAAGTTCGCGGGTCTGGATCGAGCTGATGTCATGCGTAGCAAGGAAAGAAAGCTTCTCTTCGGCGGTGGCATATTCAGGCTGCCGTGCATACCGGATAGTGCAACCCTTTACGCCACGCTTTCGAACAAAGAAGGAGATTGCCACCCCAGTTTGGATACCAAAGACATTATGCTTTGTTCCTGAGAGTTTTGGATTGGCGCGAACATCTCCACCCAAATCATAAAGCCAGACCTCGTTGAACTCGCTTGAAACTGCCTTTCTGAATCCATCGAATGTTCGGCTTTCAATAAAGCTGCGGTTCGTAATAAACGCAATTATGCCATCACCGTTGATATCTAGTCGATCAGACGCCCAGCGGAAAAAACGAGCGTACATATCGTACACTTTTGTTTTTTGGGCGGTCGAGGATTTTACGTAAGTAGCTTTTATCAGTTCGTCGATCTTGGGATAGTCGCGATTCTTGTTGTTGTCGTTCTCATTCATCTGGTTGGCGTTATACGGTGGGTTGCCAATGATGACCGAGATTCTGCGGGCGTTTTGACGTTTGACACGCTTCACATTCTCTTCGGAAAAGCTACCGAAAAGCTCATGCTGATGGCCGGCTCGGAGACCTAGAGGAGCAATGTTGTCGAGCGTATCTACGAAACAGAGATTCTGAAATTCCGCATAATTTGATGTCAAAGACGCGTACGTGGATTCAATGTTGAGATTGGCAACGTAATACGGAAGGATCGCTACCTCATTGGCATGAAGCTCGTTTTGATATTTGTGAGCAAGCTTCTCTCTATCCCCGCGAAAGTAGTCAATCAGTTCAGTAATAAAGGTGCCTGTTCCCGTCGCCGGATCTAAGATCTCGACATCCTTGTCTATAAGCCCCCGCTTAAAGTGAGACCTACACAGCCAGTCGGCGCCATGGATCATAAAGCGCACGATCTCGTTTGGCGTATAAACAACCCCTAGGCGATCAGCGGCTTTTGAATTGTAAACCTTGTAGAAATTCTCATAGATGACCTTCAAAAATGTCTGCTTCTCAGAATGGCTGGTTATCTGGGCGGCGGAGGCGCGGATCGCTGCATAGTACGGGTCGAGTGCGCGGAGCGTCTGCTTCTTCAGGCCACCGGTGAAGAAGGTCTCTTCAAGGGTATATAGCTCCTTCGCAATGTTGTTGTGTGTATGAAACTCGCTGTCATCAAACACTTTCGCGAAGATCTCTTCGGTCAAAATGTGCTGGATCAACATTTCCCGCACATCAGCCATCCCGAGGGTGGGATTAATCGTTTCTTTAGCGTGCTTGAGGAACTTTATTTCGGCGTTTTGATAGGCCGCGTTTTCGACGTGAGCTTCCTCAATTTTTTCACGGAGAGCTTTGAGAACGGAGGGAAGGTCAGCTTTAAACTGATCTACCGCTTTCCTGAACTCTGCGATCTCTTTGCGCTCGTATCGGAAAAAAAGCGATAGCAATTTCTCGAAGCTTGGCGCGTCGGCCATTGCGCATCGAATGATTTCCTGACGATCTTGGATAAGGACAGCATGCCGGCTGTCCTCGAAGATGATATTGTCTTGCGGATATCCCTTCCTCTTCTTTTTTTCTATCTCTTCGTCCAGCTTGTCGTTTGTATCTTTGGCCTCCCAGTAGCCGAACGGCACACGAATTTCGTGCAGTAGTGCACCATCAACGTAGCAGCGATTTTTAGTGGGACCAATGTGCTCATGCTCAGCGATGAAAATAAGATCCTGTTGGCGCCCCCATTGCTTTAGGAGATCCTTGAAGGCCTCCCGAACCACAGTTTCACGGGTGGCGCCTGACGCGGAACGGATCCGATCAAGATCGTTGAGATACCGCTGGATAAGAACCTGGCCCATGCTTATGGCCACCCCAGCAATGTGTGGGCGACGTCGATATCATGCCCTGCGTTGCACTGATGGGTCGATGTAAATCGGATAGACCGCCCGGCCAACACGGGACAATCGGCGATATGTTTCAAATTAATTGCCTTGGTACGGACTGTCATTGCCCGCCGCAGGCCGTTACGCGCTCTATCTACTTTAGCGTTCATGACGTAGCCGAGCATCATTGCGAGAGGGAGGCCCTTTGAATACTGGCCTCTGACAAACCGCATGAGGCCCTCATCGATATATTCACCAACGAGACCCCGCACCCCCGATTTGTATGGCACGTTGAGCCGTTTGCATTCGCACGCCAAATAGACATCCTCGTCATCGCCAATTGTGAGTACGAAATCGATATTGCTGGAAAGAGTCACATCCTGATTTGCTAGCTCCGTGAGCAAACTGTATTGCGGGATCAGTCTCCCGGGCAGCCGCTTTGCTTTGATGAGCGCAGCCACCAGATGGTTAGTGATATGATCTTCATGGGTCATTGAGCCCTTCTTGGCGGTCAATGGCTCGATGCAGATCGGCCACACCTCTTCAACAGCTTCGGCGACCCGTTCTTCCAACGTTGTAAAGTGCGCCAACCAATTCGACGGTTCACCGGCTAACATCGGTAACACTCTTGTTATCGCGTTGAGCGACAATCGCGCTGAACTCTGCGGCAATCTGCTCGGCATCAGCCAACGCTGCAGATCTCAGCCATTGTCTCAATTGAAGCGGTTTGATGAGATACATCTCACTCCCAATTACAAACCTCAGATCCGGCACAACCTGCACATTTCCGGGCAAGCGCCTGGGTAGGCTCTGGCTAATTTGATTGAGAAAGGGCACCAACTCATCTGATTTGGTCTCGGAATAGTCAGAAGCTCTTTTGTTGTCGGCGATGCTGAGGCGAAGAATTGCGACGTCTGCCGATTTTGCCGCAAGCGATGCAATGATGGGCTTGCGGAACCACGGCTTCAGCGAATCGCAGAGCATCGTCGCATAGGCATGCCGGTGTTCGATCCGGCTGTTTTCCCAGATCCGTTGCATTCCCGCGCTTCGACGGGGCTGCATGGCTGGGAGAATATAATTGAACGTATCCTCGACAAGAGCGATATCGCTCTGGTCCAACCCATAATACTCGAAAACGAGATGATCGATCTCGTTTAATACGCCGGTTGAATCTCGCAGCAAATCGTTTGAATGTTTGATCTCGCGATCAATGAGACGCACGATCTTAGCGGCTGCTGCCGCAGCTCGATCCGGGTCCGGCATATCTTTCGGAAGCGAAAACGGCAATTTCAAAAGATCGTTCTGGTGAACTTTGGCGCGGTCGGCGCCAAAGTTTGCTGTATCATGAAAATAAAACCACGCCGACAGACTGCTGTTGAGCACTGCCGTCAGCAATTTTGCGGTGCGGTGTTTTGCCGGCGGGAAAGCAATCGCTTGAAGAGAGTCTTCAAATACCAGACTTTGGTCCGTATAACTTGCGCGAAGACGAGGCATTGCGCGCTCAACGCCCTGAGGAATTAGAATGTGAGGGCCCTTGAACCCGTGCGGAAAGCCTGCTCGCCGCACAGTTTTTGTTTTCCATGGCTTAGTTTTGATCTTGGGCAGAGCCACAGGGCAAAATGCATCAGCACTGAGATAGGGATAACGGGTAACGATCTCCGAAGTGGTCGTTCGGTAGCCTTCGGTTCCTAGCTTGTCAGGTTGTGCAGGTTGGAAGCCTTGGCCGATAGCCCAGGTCTTATCTCGGTTGAATTCAGCCTTTCGAAGCGTCTTATACTCGCCTATAAAATCGTTCAGCGCTGGAATCGTGCGTAGGAACTGCAAGAGTTTCTCGTCAGGGGGTCTCGACCAGAGACGCCGCTTAAATACGCTTGGATCTGCGTTGACTACGTCTGAACGCAGCTGAATGCGATCACCACGCGACAATGTCATCATGCGCTTGAGGCGTAAGTTCAGGTCTGCTTTCGGCACCCAATACTCGAAACGGTAAGGCTCACCCTCAGTTCGAATATTTTCATACAGAATAAACGCAGTCGGCCTTTGAGCGCCGTCGAAAAGCTGAAAGCACAGGTCTGAGAGGTTGATGACGCGCCTAATCCTGGCCTTCAGAAGAAGAAGTTTTCGTGCTGTTTCACTGTCGTTGTTGTGCAGAATTCCCATTGCCGGAAGCAAGAGAGCAACGATCCCCTTGGGTTTAAGCACGCGTAGCGACTTCCAGACAAATCCCCACGCGATATCCTTGGCAGGGTCAGGAAGATTTTGCGATTTGGTCCACTGTTGGGCTGTGGTGACCGACCCGCCGCGTCCTTTCCACGGCGGATTCCCGATAACGGCATCGTAGTGGCCGCCATCATCGCTCGTGAAAAAATCCTGCGCCGGGCGAAGCGTGTCGCCGTAAAGGGACGGCAGCAACTTGCCGGCGTCTATCAGCGCCGGCAGATCAGGCGGATTGGACTGCTCGAGCAGTGTTATATAGAGAGAGAACGCGGCCACTCTTACTGCGGCCGGGTTAATATCGGCACCGCGAAGACGACGCGCAATCGTCTTCAGTTCGTTCCATGTGGCATGCCGCTTCTTCTTCTGCTGACAGTGATAGGCAACAAGCCGCTGAAACAGGCGCACCAGAAAAATGCCTGAGCCACATGCCGGATCGCAAAAAACACCCGAAGAGCGTTGCTCATCGTTGAGGTCATCCCATAATTGGTTGACGACGACATCGGCCAGAAACATTGGCGTGTAAAACGCGCCGTCTGAATTAGCTCGCTCTACTTCCTCCTTGAGAAAGCGATCGTAGACCGCGCTGATCAAGCCGATCGACATATATTCAAAATCGTACCCGAAAAAGTGCATCTGGCCGGAGGTCATTTCCTCGCGTCCATGTCGGAATCGCGCAAGCACCTTAAGCTGCTTAGCCTTTAGCTTGGGCGGCCGGCCCCCCTCAACGTCAAACGCACAGGGGGCGTTGAATACGTTTCCATTGAATGCGGCCTTCAGCCAGTCGAACAAAGTCTCGAATGAGGCGGTTGTTCTCGCTTCGAGCATGTCAGAAAAACTGGCATGAGCGCCGTCTGACGCCTCCTTAAAGACCTCGGATTTGATGATCTTGCGATCTTCGAGGTAAGCGATGAACATCGTCTGCATGAGGAGCGCCTGCGCAGCATCGCTCCCGAGTTCTTCCTTCAGTTCGCGAAAGGACTGAAGGAGATTTGACAGCAAAACACTATCGACGCGCTGATCCGGATCGAAATAGGGGTCGTTCTCAAACCAAAACCGACCCGATTGAGCTGAATCAACAAGCTCTCGCAGGCGAACCGCATCGTTCACGAGCGATAGCGTGGTAATGAGACGGGGATCCGCTGCGCTAGCCCCCTGCTCACGGTGAAATGGCCGCTTCACGAGCGAATAGGCCATTAGGTCATCCTGCCGGATCACCAGCAGCAGACTCATCAGCCCCTGGTTCCATAGGATGCGGTGAACAGTATCGACACGGTCGGCGGAAGCATCCGGGTCGTTGAGAAAACCGATCGTCGGTACACCCTCGATACAAAAAACTGCAGCGAGCCCCAGTTCCTTCAGCGCGAAGGCAATAGCCTGAGCGTGCGGTCCCTCAACAGGGGTACCGGCCATGTATAATTCGGGCGCCTGGCGGCGGGACAGAGAAAGTGTCTCCATCCATTGGGTAGAGAGCCCGACGGTCACGATGTTGCGCTTTCGAAATCATAAAGGACGAGCGTAGCCCCGACAAAAGAACACAACAAGAACAAAATGACCTTCATTTTCTCCCGCCCTTCGCGTTGCGCCTGACGGGCGTGACCTGAAGGTCGAAACCGGCGTTCTGTTGCAGGTGCTTGAGAACAGCGGAGAGGTTGCGTGCGCTCGGATTGCCGCGCGGGCCGAACATCCGCATCAGACTTTTGGGCGGCGTCCCTGTTGTTCGCGCCAAAGATTCAAAGCCGATAGTTGCATTGATATAAGACCGCAGCGCGCTTTTGGCGTTTTGGATGTCGCCGGACAGGAGGGTTTCAACGCCTTCGGAGAGTAAAGCAGCACGGAATGTAGCGTCCTGCGTGGCCCGGGCCTTAACGGTACTCTTAAAGGTTCGGGTCAACGGCATTAGGCACACAACTCAAAGCTACACGGAGAGCATAGTGCCACAGGTGTTACCAATTGCCGAACGGACTCTCGGCGTCATCACTAGACGGCATAAAGTCATTACGACAACGTGCGGCCGCACAAGCGCTGGCTATCTCGGCCATTTCCACAGCGGCCAGCTGGGTACCGTCGGCTTTCTGCGAAGTCATGGTGCCTGACGCTTGCCGATTGCTCTGATTATCAGGTTCCACCATTGGAAATTATATAATAACTTCAATTACATATGAGTTCGTAGTTTTACCCTGAGTGGCGCACCAGCACCTAGCAGAAGCCGCTTTCGCGTAAAATGGGCTAGGGACGGGCCGGGGACGGCAGCGCAAATCCTCTCTTGCCACCGGCCGCCTCTCCGATGTGAAGATCAATTCTAAGAGGACACCCTCGACCCGCCATGCGGTGGTCTTGACGCCGAGCTTGACCGGCTTCGGGAATCGGCCGTCCTTGACCCAAGTCCGGCCTGGTAATTGGCCGCATGCGGCTCTGGGCATCGTCTTGCGGCTATATCCCAGCGCGTTCGAGACCAGCCGGGGTCAGCTGTCCGTGGTAAAGCGGACTCCGCCGCTGTCGCCGCGGCGAGTCCGGAAGTGACCCCGAACGGACGTTGCTAGGGTCGATCCGATCGAGCCATGCTCAATCGAGCAGCATCTTGCGTAGCGTGTCTGGCGCAAGGATGCCGACGCAGCGGTACGACAGTGTCACGAGCCCATCGGCCTCGAGCCGGCGCAGGATGGCACCGGCCGTGGTTCGGGCGACATTGGCCATATAGGCGATGTCTTCATGATTGAGGTCCACCTCGATCGGCTGGTCGTTTGCCGGAGTTGCGACGCGGCAGTCCCCGAGGCGCAGCAGCACAGCCACGAAACGCTTGACATGATTGCGTATCATCAGGTCGTCCGAGCCCCCCATGGCCAGATCGAGATGATCGAGCGCCAGGAGGCCGAATAACCGCCAGGCAGCTGGGTCGCCGCCGACAATCTCGTCGACGCCGCGCAGCGGCAGATGCAGCATTGTGGTTGGCCTGGCCGCGGTCAGGCCAACCTTTCGGGGTTGGCGCGTAAAGGCCGAGCCTTCCCCGAACCAGGTGCCAGGCATCGCGAAATGCGCGGTATAGGGTCCCAGTTCCCGGGGCGCGATCGAGATGCCGAGTCCTCCTTCGACAAGCCCATAAAGCCCGCCGGGCTCATCGTCGATCGCATAGATCGGCGTGCCCGCGCCGAAGTGCTCCAGCAGGCAGCGCTTCAGTACAGCGCTACGAAATGACGACGGCGTATTGCGGAGCCAACCCTTGCCGCTCACGATCTCAGAGGCTGTTTCCTTGCTGATCATTCTGGCTCCAATGGGTCGCCGGTGATCAATCTCAATGAGGCTTTATTGCTAGGCAGGGAGCCGAATACACGGCTTGATCAGGATCAAGATCGCACAGGTAGTTTTGTAGTGCGCTGCTATCTGTCGCATTCCGTTTCGGCGGCACGCGAACTCGCCCTGCGCCAAGACCCGTCGGCAGAACCCGCGCTCATTCCAAACGAACAAGCAGCGAAGAGGTCAGGGATCATGATGAAGCAAAAGCGGACAATTATTCCTGCCTCAATCGCCATTGCGGTTGCCGGACTGGCGCTCGCCGTTGCGGTGCCCGGAAATGCCAGCGCACAATCGGCAGCGCCTGGGGCCGCCGCCGATGATGTCTCGGTCAAGGGCGCGTTCGATCCGGACGACGGCGTTGCTCGCGAAACCAAGCCGGAGACGCCGGCAGGCGCTGAAGCAAAGAAACGCTACTCGCCCTATGCCGGCCGCAAATATCCCACGCGCGTGTTCTTCGGCGACACGCATCATCACACCGCCAATTCCGGCGACGCGTTCATGGCCGGCAACCGGCTGACGCCGGAGCAATCCTATCGCTTCGCGCGCGGCGAGGAGGTCGTCTCGTCGAGCGGCGTTCCGGCCAAGCTGTCGCGACCGCTGGACTTCCTGGTCATCTCGGACCACGCCGAAGGCCTGGGCGTCATGCTGCAGGTCTACGAGGGGAATCCTGCATTTGCTGCCGATCCGACGCTCGATCGGTGGGGCAAGGCGATGAAGGCCGGAGGACTGGAGGCGGCGGCGACGATGCGCGAACTTGTGTCAGCTCAGGCCCAGGGCAAGCTGCCGGCTCCCGTCAAGAATCCGAAGGTCGTCGTTCCGATCATGAAGTCGGTCTGGCAGGAGTACACGGCGACCGCCGAGAAGTTCAATGATCCCGGGCGCTTCACCGCGATGATCGGCTTCGAATGGACCTCCGTTCCCGGCGGCAACAATCTGCATCGCAACGTGCTGTTCCGCGACAATAAGGACAAGGCCGATCAGATCTTGCCGTTCTCGTCCTGGCAGAGCGAGGATCCGGAGAAACTCTGGGACTGGATGGAGAAATACGAGCAGAAGACCGGCGGCAACCTGCTCGCCATCCCGCATAACGCGAACCTGTCCAACGGCCGCATGTTCGAACTGGTGGATTTTGCCGGCAAGCCGCTCTCGAAGGACTATGCCGAGCGCCGCGCCCGCTGGGAAGTGCTGCAGGAAATGATGCAGACCAAGGGCTCGAGCGAGACACATCCCGCGCTGTCCCCGAACGACGAGTTCTCGGATTTCGGCATTGCCGGCTGGGAATACGGCAATCTGACGCTCGAGGACAAGCCGCTGTCCCGCGAGATGATGCCGACCAACTACCTCCGCTGGGGATTGCTGCAGGGCCTGATGCAGGAGAGCAAACTCGGCATCAATCCGTTCAAGTTCGGCTTCATCGGCGGCACCGATGTGCACAACTCGCTCACCTCGATCGAGGAGGATAATTTCTACGGCAAGCACGTCGACCAGGAACCGAGCCCGACTCGCTGGGAGCGAGTCGCCAAACAGGGTTTCGGCAAGACCCGCTACAACTGGCACTATACGGCGGCCGGCTATGCGGCGGTTTGGGCCACCGAGAACACCCGCGAAGCGCTGTGGGACGCGATGAAGCGCAAGGAGGTCTACGCAACTTCGGGCACCCGCATGACGGTTCGCTTGTTCGCCGGATGGGACTTTACCGCCGACGACGCGCGCTCGCGCTACGTCGCCGAGACCGGTTACGCCAAGGGCGTGCCGATGGGCGCGGACCTCCCGAAGCCATTGGCGGCGGGCAAGGCTCCCTCCTTCCTGATCGCGGCGATGAAGGACGCACAAGGTGGCAACCTCGACCGCATCCAGATCGTCAAGGGCTGGCTCGACAAGGCCGGCAAGCCGCAGGAAAAGATCTACAACGTGGTGTGGAGCGATGCGCAGCGCCGCAAGCCTGGAAAGGACGGCAAGCTGCCACCGGTCGGCGACACGGTGGACGTGGCGCATGCCACCTGGACCAACACCATCGGCGCTTCCGAACTCGTCGGGACCTGGAAGGACCCGGACTTCGATCGAACCGTGCGGGCGTTCTACTATGCGCGCGTCATCGAGATCCCGACGCCACGCTGGACCGCCTATGATGCGTTCCGCTTCGGGATCAAGATGCCGCCGGAGGTTCCGATGAAGCATCAGGAGCGCGCCTGGACTTCGCCCGTCTGGTACACGCCCTCGTAAACGGCGGCCGCATCCATGATGAAACGCATCCTCAAAGAGCCATTGCTGCATTTTTTGGCGCTGGCCGTCGCCGTCTTTGTCGCTTACGGCGTCTCCAATCGCTTTGAGGCGGGCAAGTCGGACGAGATCGTCATCACGGAGTCCCGGGTTGATCGGATTGCCGCGCAATTCGGCGCGATTTGGCAGCGGCCGCCGACATCCGTCGAGCTGAAGAATCTGATCGACGACTACGTGAAGGAGGAGATTTTCGTCCGCGAGGCGCTCGCGCTTGGTCTCGATAAGGACGACGTGATCATTCGCCGCCGTCTCCGTCTCAAGATGGAGTTTTTGAACAGCGCCGAGACCGCGACCTTGACTCCGACCGACGCCGAGCTCGAAACCTATCTGAAAGACAATTCCGAAAAGTTCGAGGTCGATCCCGCCTACGCTTTCGAGCAGGTGCTGCTGAGCCCCGATCGGCATGGTGAAAAAATAGATCAGGACGCAGCCTCAGTCCTTCAGGTCCTGCGCGCCAAACCGTCGATCGATCTGGGCGAGCTCGGCGACGCCACCCTGCTCCCGCGCAAGCTCGAACTTACCGGCAAGGCGTCGATCAGCCATACCTTTGGCCCCTCGTTCGCTGACGCCCTCGACAAGATCGCGACTGGACAATGGACCGGGCCGGTCGAGTCGGACTTCGGACTGCATCTGGTCCGGATCACTGAGCGTCAGGCCGGGCGCGCGCCCGCCCTTGCCGAGGTTCGCGCCGCGGTCGAACGCGAGTGGGCGGACGAGAAGAGAAAGGCGATCGAGGAGCAGCGCCTGGCCGTGCTGCTGACTCGCTACCGGATCACGATGGAGCAGAAGCCGAAGGGCGCTCCCCGGTTGGCGAACGGCCCATGACCCGTCTCGCCGGCATTCTTCTTTTTCTCGCGCAGTTGTTCGCGGTCCATCTCGCCGCGGCCGATGAGCTTCGGCCCGCCTATCTCGACATCCGGGAAACGGCCGCCGACGAATTCGCGGTCGTGTGGAAAGTGCCGGCGCTCGGCGATTTGCGGCTCGGGATCTACGTGCGACTGCCGGCGTCGTGCCGCCCCAAGGCGGAACCGGTCAGGACCATTCAGGCGGGGTCCTTTTTTGAACGATCGAGCGTGGTTTGCACCGGCGGATTGAAGGGTCGCGAGATTTCCGTCGACGGCCTGAAGTCAGGCGTGACGGACGCGCTGGCGCGAATTGAGTACCGCGACGGCACCACGGAAGTTGCACGGATCACCCCTGATTCCCCGACCATCCTCGTTGTGGGCGCCCAGAGCACGCTGGAGGTCGCGAAGACCTATCTGCTGCTGGGGGTCGATCACATTCTCACGGGCTTCGATCATCTGCTGTTCGTGCTGGCGCTGATGCTGCTGATCCGTGACCTCTGGATGCTGGCAAAGACGATCACCGCCTTCACGATCGCACACAGCATCACGCTGGCAGGCGCCACTCTCGGCTATTTCAGCCTGCCGCAGAAGCCCGTCGAAGCCTCTATCGCGCTCAGCATCGCCTTCGTGGCGAGCGAGCTCATCAAGATCAAAGCGGGCGAACGACGGCTTTCGCAAGCCTATCCCTGGGTGGTGGCCTTCGCCTTCGGCCTGCTGCACGGCTTCGGCTTTGCCGGCGCGCTCAAGGAGACGGGGTTGCCGCAACTCGACATCCCGCTGGCGCTGCTCATGTTCAACGTGGGTGTCGAGGCCGGCCAGCTTCTCTTCGTCGCCGCGATCCTGATCGCCGTCAGGGCGGCGACAGCGCTCGTCACATGGCCGGTCGTGCCGACCCGCCTCGCCGCCGCCTATCTGATCGGCACCATTTCGATGGTCTGGTTCGTGACGAGGGTTACGAGCTTCGCGATCTAGAGATTGGTCAACCCAATCTACCAGCCGACATCGCACTTGGATGGCCTAAGACATTTGGTCTTCAAATGATCGCGCGTGATCAATGTCAATTCCGGCGCCTGTTATTCTTCGCGGATCGGTGACCTTTGAACTACCCGAGCGAGTGCGATGCGCGCGCGGCTGAGTGCTGCAAATCCCCTCGCGCGGTCGCAAAGTTGGATGGGAGTGCAAATGAAGGCCGCAGGCATTCTGATCCGAGCGCTTCTTACGCTGCCCTTGTTGCTGGTTGAAATCGACCCGGGCGCAAGCGGCGGCACCGACGGCCACGGCAATTTCGACGTAGACCAACGGCAGCTCGAGCAGCGCCACTTGGCTGCCGCAGACGGCGAAGGCCGCACGAGCTGGAGCAACTATCTGTACTTCACGTCATGAACCGAAGGGACGCCGTCATGATCAGAAACGGGCTGTACGCGCTGACCGTCGAGTTGCTGGACGGCGTTCAAGGCGGAGGCAATGGCGTCCTGGTGCTGCGCGACGGCACGATCCGGGGCGGCGACTCGTTCTTCTATTTCACCGGCAGCTATATCTGCAGCGGCGGCAAGTGGAAGGGTGAGGTCACCTCGCAAGAGCATACGCTGGACCTGGCGACACGGCCCTTCGCGCGAAAAGTCGCCACCATCGGCTTTAGCGGAACCTATACCGATCACGGCGCCGAAAACGACAACACCGCGTTGCTCGGCAATCGAAGCATTTCCTTCCGAACGATTTTGCGCCTGCTGCTCGCCGACCAGGACGGAGAAATGCCGGCGCTCGATCGCCGGCGTTCCGAACATCTGCGATATAAAGAAATAAGCACGCCTGCCCGAGCCGGGCGCCAATAAGAGGCGCTGATCTGCCCCCGGTTTCGCGATCCGACGAGACCTACTTCGCGGCCGTGTACCAGATCGGCGACGTCCAGGCCCGCTCCTGCACCGTGGCCGGCACGCCGTCGAGCAGCGGCAGGTTGGCGCGCACGGCGTCATAGGTGCTCCAGCGCGGTGTCGGGATCTGCAACACACGGGCGTAATAGAGCGCGTACTGGGTGGGCTCGAATTCGTCGTCCACCCAGCTCCCGGTCAATTGGGGGCTTCCGGCCGAATTGCGGTAGGTTGCCGTCTTCAGATCCACGGTATTGGCCACCGGCGGCAGCTTGCCGTCCGGCCCGATCTTGCGATCGCCGGACCACGCGATGTTGACGATCTTTTCCTGCGGCGCGCCGTCTGCGCCGATCCAGCCCTTGATGATCTGGATGCGATCGAGATTGGCGTCCTTTGGACCCTTGATCGCCGTCACATTGAAGCGCAACGGCCGCTTCTCGCCCGGTGCGACCGCCGGCAGGGTTCCGCCCATCGGCACGCCCAGCCTGTAGCCGGTCTCGACCATGGCTTTCGGATTGGCATCTGGTCCGGGAAGATCGAAGCCCGCGAACATGCGGACCTTGATGCGGACACCGCTGGTGGCAAACGTTTCTTTCGCCTTCATCGCGTCCCAGATGGCGCCGCGCGTGTTGCTGGTCGCCCAGACGCCGGCAAGCGCTCCGGGATTGAGGTCGATGCCGCCGATCCAGCCGCCGACCTCCGCGGTCCGGCGTCGCTCGACCGTGCCGTCGGCGGCACCGTGGCTGCCGACTTTGAAATTGCTTTCGTCGGTATCGCCGGGCGTGCCGTTGTGGCTATCGGTGCCGCCGACGACGCCATACTTGTAGGGATTGGCTCCCAGCGTGCGCTCGTACTCGAGTCCCTTGACTAGCCCGTAGCGAACAAAATTCTCTTTCTTGGCCACACGCCCGCTGTAGTTCGCCATCGAGTCCGCGTTCTCAAAATTCGCGAATTCGTCGGCGGCCCAGAAATTCCGGTGAACCTCCGAATTGCCCTTCACCTGCATCATCTCGATCAGCGGCTCGAAATGGGCCCGCGTCTTCGCATAGGCCGCATCGATCGGCCTGCCCTGCGGATCGAGCGGGTCGAACATCATGCCCTTGCTGGCGTTCGAATTGTGCGGGATCGCGATGACGGAGGCGCCGATCTTTTCCAGGCCGCCCATCCAGGCCCAAAGCCCGTCCTCGCGATTGATCTCGATGTAGCTCATGGGAATCTCGGGAACGCGGATGTCCCGAAAGAACACGTTGCGATGCAGATTGCCGCCCTTGGGCGCTGCGCTCCATTCGAACGCCGGGATCGTCGTGAACTTGCCCGGATGATAGTTCCGCTCGGTGGCCTCGAGCTCGATGACCCAGGCGCTCTTCGTGGTCTCGGGACCCGCGAAGAACGGCGGGTGCTGCGGCGTATCGGACCGATTGCTCTTCACGACGTAATTGAGGAACCAGGTCTCACGGTCCTCGATCGAGGTCATCGACCGAAGCTCCTTCAGCTTGTCCTGATCGTGTCCCGGCGCGCCGTTCACCATGGTCGAATACATCTCGCCTAGATATTCCGCGTGGTCGGTTACCGCCGCGAAATCGAGCGGCTCGACGATGCGATGCACCCGCCCGTTGACCGTCATCTTTTCGCCCTGGGCAAAGCGATATGCGGTATCCGGCGTCAGCCGCGCTCCGCCGAGATAGGCGTCCAGCGAATAGGCCGTGTGGACATGTGTCTCGCCGAAATAAGCCTCGCGCAGCGGGTTGGAGGGAGCTTTGGCCTCCGCGGCCACGATCCGCGCCTGTTCCTTCTGAATCGCGGGATTGGCCGCCATGAGCTTCAATTCGTTCGCGCGCACTTGAAGCGTGAACAAGGATGCGGCCAGCAGCAGGCCGCCGCCGATGGCGCGATGCCTGATTGTGGTGAGGTCCTCCGCACTGTTCTTCATATTCAGGCCCCGTATTTGTCGCCGCCGCGCTTCGGGTCGCGCGTCCGAAGATTTCCCGGACCGCGAGGCACGCTCCTTTACCATGCATTTCCCAGACGAATTGTTCGCCCGCGAACAATGCGCCGAGAGATTCCATGTTACCGGCCGAACCGATGAATGGTGCACAAGCAGCTCTTGTGAGACAGAATTCGCCGGCGACGTTGTGCGCGACGGCGAGCAGGTTGCTCCTGGCCGTCTGCATGCTCGTCCTCGCCGCCGCATCGAGCCGTGCTGCCGATGACTCGATGCCGCGGGTGGAAGAGAAGCTGATACTGCTTTCGACGCCGATCCCCATTCTCGCGTACGAGTTCCGGCCCATCATCGCAGGTCCCCTCCCCCTCGTCGTCATGAACCACGGCGAGTCGCTGGATGCGACCGAGCGGAGTTTCTTCCCGCTGGTCGAATTCCGGGATGCCGCATTCTGGTTCGCGCGGCGAGGCAATCTGGTCGTCGTTCCCATCCGTCCGGGATTTGCGCGCTCCGCAATCGATCTCCCCGAGCGCGGTCTGTACGGACTGTATTTCGGCGATGTCGGGCAATGCTCGGCGGTCAATTTCCGCGACGCGGGGATTGCCGTTGCCACGATCAATCAGTGGGTCATCGATCATATGATCCGTCAAAACGAGGTGTTGCCGAAGGGGGTCATCGTCGTCGGCCAGTCGGGTGGCGGCTGGGGCGCGATCGCCCTCTCGAGCCTGAAGTCCGACTCGATCCGGGCGATCATCACGTTTGAGGCAGGCCGCGGCGGCCGTGTCGACGGCAAGCCCAACAACAATTGCGCGCCTGACAGGCTCGTTGCCGCGGCCGGCGAGTTTGGCCGCACGGCCAAAATTCCGATGCTATCGATCTACGTCCACAACGACACCTATTTCGGCCCCGATCTGTCGAAGAAGGTGTTGGATGCCTATCGGGCGGCCGGTGGGAACGCCGAGTATCACCTGCTGCCGGATTTCGGGGACGAAGGGCATTTCTTCCTGCATTCGGCCGATGCAATCCCGATCTGGTCACCAATTGTCAGCCGCTTCCTGGATCTGCACCCCTAGTTGCTCCGCGGAGATCAATCATGGCTCGTCGTCGCTCACGATGGACTGCGTCTCGGATATTGCTGCTCGTAGGTATCGCTCTGGCGGCAGACGCGGGCGGGAGCGCCAGAGGACAGAAAGCGAATTCGGCGAGCCAGGCTCCGGCTACAAAGTCTCCGGAAGCGATGATCGAAGCGCGTGGCGAGCGTCAGCTCAGGCAGCTCAGATTCTCCGGCTGGCGTAAACTCTGCTTTCAACCTTCCGAGGCCATGATTTGCCGGACAAGCATCACCGGCGTGACGGAGACGGGTCAGGAGATGCTGCGGGTCGATTTGATAGAAGGAGCCGCCGGCAAGGGCGGCCGTCTGCAGATTTTCGTGCCGCCGATGTTGTTCCTGGAGGCCGGCGTCAGGGTCTCCCTCGGCCAACGCGATGCGGTCAGCATTCCCTTCGCCTGGTGTTTTTCTAATACCTGCGTCGCTGCGCGCGCGGTGGATGCGGTCTTCATTCGCCGGATGAAGGCTGGACGAGAGATGATACTAAAGGTCGTCGATTCACGCATTTCCACCGTTATGACTTCGGTGCCGCTCAATCAGTTTGCCTCGGTGAATCAAGAAGCACCTAGCATGATGTTTGGTCGAAGCCTGGAGAGCCCGTCATCGCCAGATAAGTGACGCGCGATCGGAGGGGGCGCGGTTTGTGGCTATGGTTTTCGTTAACGCCCGCCCAACCGCTGATGGCCCTAAGCCGACGGTTAAAGCCGCATCGATGTATGTCTGCTTCCGGGACCGAAGCAGACATGGAGCCTGGTGCAGAAAGCTTCAGCCGAAGGTCACTCCTGCCACTGGCCCAGGTGTTCGCGCGCTTCCTTCAGATATCGGCGGATCGTGTCGTCCGAGATCGGAAGCCCTACCAAAGCAAGATCGCCAACGATCTCGGTTACGACCGTCGAGAGCTTGTCGTCCGGGTTGTCTGAATATTCGTTGGTATATGCATCTGATTACATCGAAAACGCACGTCAACGTAGCAGCTAGTAACAAAATGTGATGCCCTCTCGCGCACCAGCTCAATATTCCAGACTGTGCTTTCGTAGCCTCAAATCCGAATTGAGCGGCGTAGTCTCCATACGCGTCAAACCGGGATTTTAGATATTCTCGCTATTTCCAGATTTAGAAAGTCGAGCGTTGAGGCCGGTTGCGAGCGGCCTTTCCAAAGAACAGGGGGCGATTGCTATCCTCCTGCTCATTCACGGACAAGTTGTGTCGGTCATTACCCTTCTGCGATGATGGTCATATGCAACGCGAAGCTGCAATCGTGCCAGAGCGGTCGGCAAGCCTCCCGGTAGGGCGGCGTTGGTGGATCGTATTGTTCGCGGCTTTCGTCACCACGCTTGTCGTCGTCGTCGCGACAAATTTTGTCGTCGATCCGCTTCATCTCATCCGCGGCAGCGATGTGTATGTTGTCTCGCGGAATTATCAGCGGACGACGAACGCGGGCCGTATTCGTACCGATCCGCCATTTCAGGCTGCGGTTGTTGGCTCTTCCTACATTGGCAATTTCGATCCGGCATTGATCGAAGCGCTGTTCGGTGTGCGGACTGAAGTCTTCTCGGTCTTCGGCGGTTCGAGCCGCGAGCAACGGATCACGCGTGACTACCTGTTGGGGCATCGCCCCCATCTGCGTTATGTGTTTCTCGAGGCTTCGACCTGGGGCGTGTGCGGCGAGGGATACCATCCGTTCTGGAAGTTTCCACTCGACCTGTATGACGACAGCGCGAGAGGCAACGCCAAGTATCTTGCGTCTTTCGAGTCGTTGCTGTTCTCGGCAGGCGAGCTGCTGTTTCGGGCAGGGTACAGAAGTTCCTACTTTTCAAGGCATCCAGAAGCCACTCACAGGTGGTACGAGACGTGGGCATCCAATTTCGATAACCCCGCTCATATTGCCAACGCGATCCAGCGAGAAATTCCCGCAACTCAACCACCGCCGATGAATGATGCCCGGATCGCCGCCGAAGCATCGGCGACACTCAAATGTATGGATGATTTCATAAGTCTGGCAAAGCGCTGGCCGGCGACGACGTTCTATATTTTCAATCCGCCGCTGCTACAAATGCTGCTTCGCTACCGCGAGCAGGCAGGATTGATTGCGGCATCGAACATCGCCCAGGAAGCCTTCGTCGCAAAGATTGCCGATATCCCGAACATTCGATATTTCGATTTTCTTGCTGCCGACAGTATCGAGCGCGATTGCCGACGATTCATGGACGTTGGCCATTTCGATCCGGCGGCCAGCGACCAGCTCGTGCGTTGGATGCATGACGGTACGTATCAGCGGACCGCAGAGTCAAATGCGTCGATCAGTGCTGCCGTGCGCGCTATCGCACAAGCCTCTGTCACCTGTCCGCCGGAATAGTTCGCGCGATGCTGTTCAATTCCTACGCATTCATCTTTGCGTTTCTGCCCGTCTGTCTCATCGGATATGTGTTGCTGGGACGTGCCGGCGGACAATGGCCCGTGCTCTGGCTCGGCGCGATGTCGCTGGTGTTCTACTCCGTGTCCGGCCCTGCGCTGGTGTGGTTGTTGGCGGGGTCGATCATTCTTAATTTCTCCGCGGGCTACTTCATCGTAAAAGCAAGAAAGCCCGGCGCACTGATCTCGGCGAAAAGTATTACGGCTCTTGCGATTGCAGCCGATCTGGCCGCGCTCGGCTACTACAAATATGCAGGCTTCTTTCTGGCCAATGTCACGCAGGCGTTTGGTCTTTCACCATCGACGTGGAGCGTCGTGCTCCCTGTCGGCATTTCCTTTTATACCTTTACGCAAATTGCTTTCCTGGTGGACTGCTACGTCGGCAAGGTAAAAAAGACGGGACTTCCAGAGTATGTCTTGTTCGTCTCGTATTTCCCGCATCTGATCGCCGGTCCGATCCTTCATCATGCGGAAATGATCCCGCAGTTCAATCGGCCAAATGCGGCAAGGTTCTCCTATCGGAACTTCAGTACAGGAACAGCGATCTTCATTATCGGGCTTGCCAAGAAAATTCTGCTCGCCGATGCGCTGGCGCCTTACGCGGATATGGTCTTCAATTCGACATCGAGCCTGTCCTTCGCAGATGCCTGGTTTGGCGCGCTCGCTTACACGCTCCAGCTCTATTTCGATTTTTCCGGATATTGCGACATGGCGATCGGCATTTCGCTGATGTTCAATATCGAGCTTCCGCTCAATTTCTACTCTCCCTATCGTGCGGCGAGCATCGTCGATTTCTGGCGGCGCTGGCACATGACGTTATCCCGCTTCCTGCGCGACTATCTCTATATCCCGCTCGGAGGCAATCGCAGCGGGCATTCCAGGCGATACGTCAATCTCATGATCACGATGATGCTCGGCGGTCTCTGGCACGGCGCGGAATGGACCTTCGTCGTGTGGGGAACGATTCATGGTTGCTACCTCCTGATCAATCATGCCTTTCGCAAGAATGCGCCGCGGTGGTTGGCGGCGCTATTCGGGGTCCAGGCTGTCGGCGTCATCTTGACGTTCTTTTGCGTGGTGGTGGCTTGGGTCTTCTTTCGCGCACCAACGATCGAGGCCGCTCTTCACATCCTCCGGTCGATGGCGGGCTTTGGCATCGCCTGGAACATCACCGCACCTCAGCTCGTAAATGAGCGCTATTTTGCTTTTGCGCTTCTCATCCTGAGCCTTGTCATCGTCTTTGCATGTCCGAATGTGCAGCAGATATTCAGGCTGCCGTTCCATCCCGTGGTGAGCGGTTCTGACGCCAAGCAGGGCGGATATCCGACGTTGGAGCCGGACTCCCGGCAGATCGAGAGGCTTCGAATGTTTCTCGGCTCCGCGTCTGGAGCCGTGCTGCTTGGCGTTCTTTTTGGAGTCTCGGTTCTGTTGTTTTTCCGGACGACGCGGTTTTTGTATTTCCAGTTCTGAAGTCCGTTTTGCGGCGAAAGAAGCGAACCGATTCGGGAGAGGGTCTTCTGGCTTAGTGTGCGTCACCCAGCCGTTCCCCGCTACCGCGATGCCTATCGCAACATTTCATCCATTGCGGGGAACCAAATTCGGAATTGCGACTTATGTTTAGGCTGGAGGCGATTGCCATGCTGGTTGAACGCGGGCTGCAGGTCAGGAACGTCAATATCGTCGGCGAGGCTTACGATATCGCGGCGAACTACCTGCGACGGAGCGGCGAAATACCGGACCCCAACGCAGTCAACGAGACATTGCTGGAAATCATCGTGCAGCAGTTCTATGCCGGCGATCACAACAAGATCCGTCTGGCCAATCATGCCATCGCACGGTTTCTGGCCGCGCCGGGCATCTGATTCGCGCATTCCCACATCATCGTCGTCAACGCCATGCAGGAGCCATTCATGCAAGCTGTTATCGATCGCGTCATGCTGACTTACGACCTGCTTGCCAATCGCACCGCTGCGGCAAGTGACGAGGCGCGTAGCGATTTGATTCAGTATCTTGCGACATTGACCGAGGCTGGCGAGACCGATCCGCATCGGCTGACGGTGTGCGGGCTGACCTATCTGCGCGAGCGCGACGGCAGCATCGATACGGTGAAAGCCGGGTTCACCGGCATGTAAATACTCACGTGCTGCTACCTGCCGGCGTTGATACCGGCAGTACCTCGCCAGTGGCGCGATCCGGCGTCTCTTCCTTCCATCGTACCGATCCGAACGGCCGCTCCAGCATGCGATGAATGCGCACCGGATCGGGACCGAGATGAAACGCCATGGCGCGCTGATGTAACGCGCGCTCGGATTGTGTGGCGCGATTGCGCTGGCGCAGATAATCCAGCCATGTCGGGCAATGATAGCGCTCGATCCACAATTCCGGGTCGGCGATGTCGCGCGCGATCGACCAGCCATAGGCGCCGTTGCGCTGTCGGCTGAGCTGCACCTCCTGCATCAGGTTGTGGAACGGCCGCGCGTTGTCGACATCGACGCGATATTCGATCTCGACGACGATCGGTCCGCTGCGTCCGGTCAGCGAGAGCTGAACTTCCGGGTCGGCGAGCAGATCGGCGTCCTCGTCGCGACCGCCGATCGGCGGCATGGTGATCCAGAGCCCGAGCAGTGGCGACGCTGCCATGGTGATGCCGGACACTATGAGCGCGCCTTCGACGCCGATGGAATCGGCGAGATGGCCCCAGCCCCAGCTGCCGACGGCAATGCCGCCGGCGATGGCGGCCTGAAACGCTGCCAGCGATCGCCCTGCCACCCAGCGCGGCGCCGACAGCTGCACGCCGATATTGAACAGCGCCACAGCCAGCATCCACACGGCACCGGCGACGACGAGCGCCGCCGCTGTGATGATGGCCATCTGGCTGGTGGCGACCGCGACGATGGCAATACCCATGACGATGGCGCACAGCCGGATGGCGGCCTCACCATGCATCCGCTTGCGCATCTCGCCGATATTCAACGCGCCGATCACGGCGCCCATGCCGAAGGCGCCGAGCATGATGCCGTAGGTTTGCGCGCCGCCATGCAACAGGTCGCGCGCCACCAGCGGCATCAGTGCCGAGACCGAGCCGCCGGCGATGCCGGTGACCAGCGTGCGCGCCAGCACGACACGGATCGAGGGGGAGTTGGCGATGTAGCGCACGCCGGAAATGATGGCCCGGTTCAGCCGCTCCCGCGGCAAACGCGACGGTTCGCTGATCCGGCGCCAGAGAAACAGCACGACCAGCAGCGGCACGTAACACATCGCGTTGGCGGCGAAGGCTGCCACGGCGCCCGCTGCGGCGACGACGATGCCCCCGATGGCCGGGCCGAAACTGCGGGCGATGTTGTAGCTGATGCCGTTGAGGGCGACCGCCGACGGCAGCGTCTCCGGCGGCACCTGTTCGCTGACCGAAGCCTGCCACGCCGGTCCGAACAATGCCATGCCACTGCCGATGATGAAACAGAATGCCAGCAGGATGTTCGGCGTGATCGCCCCGGCCCAGGTCAGCGCCGTCAGGCTGATGGCGCCCGCAAGCGCGATCACCAGCGAGACCAGCGACACCACGCGGCGGTCGTACATGTCGGCGATGGCGCCGGCCGGCATCGAAATCAGCATGATCGGCAGCATCAGGGCGGTCTGCACCAACGCCACCTTGTCGGCGGCCGAGGTCATTTGCGTCATCGCCCAGGCGGCGCCCACGCTCTGGATCATCAGCCCGAGGTTGGAGAGCAAGCTTGCGAGCCAGATGCGCCGGAACACCGCATGTCGCAGCGGTGCGGCAATCCCGTCGGCGGCAAACGGCGAACGTTTCGGCGGCTCGGTCATGACGCGTCGGTGCTCGCGAATGGTCTTGGCTGCCCAGGGGTTGGCCAGCTATGAGTCGTCTGACGCACGTTAGAGTCGAAGTTGACCTGGAGGCAAGAAATGCGCTTTTCGAGGCGGGCCCTGTTGAAGACGGCAGCGATCGTGCCGCTGGCCGTTAGCAGTCTTGGTCAGCGCATGGCGCGCGCTCAAGGCAACGCCGCCGCTCCCGCCGCCACGGGCCTGCCGCCGATCCTGTTCGTCCACGGCAACGGCGACCACGCGGCGCTGTGGATGACCACGCTGTGGCGGATGGAATCCAACGGTGTTCCGCGGGAGCGCATGGCAGCGCTCAATTTCACCAATCCGCTGGCTCGGACCGACGACAGCAAGCCGCAGCCGATGCGATCCTCGACCGAGGATCAGCGCAACGAGCTCGGCGAGGCGGTTGCGGCGTTGAAGCAGCGCACCGGCGCAGCTCAAATTGCGTTGGTTGGCAATTCGCGCGGCGGTTATGCGATCCGCAATTTCATCAAGCACGGCGGCGGGGGCGATGTCAGCCACGCGGTGCTGTGCGGGGTACCCAATCACGGCGTTTATGCCTGGGACGACGGCCTCGGCAATGAGTTCAATGGCCGCGGCCCGTTCCTCAGCGCGCTCAATGCCGGGCCGTCCGAGGTGATCGCGGGCACCGCCTACCTGACCTTGCGCAGCGACGATTACGACAAATACGCCCAGCCCGATGGCCGTTTCGTCGGCAAGCCGGGGCAAGCGACCAACGTGACGTTCGAAGGGCCGGAATTGCGCGGCGCCACCAATCTGGTGCTTGGCGGCGTGGATCATCGCGAGACGGCGTTTTCATCGCGGGCCTTCCGCGAGATTTACAAGTTCATTGCCGGTCGCGAACCGGAGCGTATCGCTATCGTGCCCGAGGGAGAGGTGAGTTTGAGCGGTCTGGTCACCGGCGTGCCCGGCGGTGTGCCGACAAATCTGCCGGTGGCGGACGCCTCGGTCGAAATTTACCGGGTATCGCCCGACAGCGGCGAACGTATGGGCGACGCGATTCATGCATCGAAGACAGGTGCCGATGGCCGTTGGGGACCGGTGAAAGTGCAGCCTGACTGGTATCTCGAATTCGTGCTGGGAACACCCGGGTCGCCGATCACGCACATCTATCGGTCGCCGTTCCTGCGGTCATCCGATGTCGTCCACCTGCGTGCGGCACGGCCGTTGTCGGCTGCCGAGAGTGGCGCTGGCGCCATCGTGACGATGTCGCGGCCGCGCGGGTATTTCGGCTTGCCGCGCGATATCGTGCTGCTCGATGGCAAGACGCCGACTGACGTCAAATCCGGCGTGCCGACCGATTCGACGACGACGGTCAGGCTCGCCAAATCCGAGTTGGGCCGCCCGGTAGTGGCGATGTTCAACGACGAACGGATCGTCGCGCGGGCATGGCCGGCGTCGCAGAATCGGGTGTCGATCGCCGAACTGACCGATTGAGCGCTCCGGGGACGCCGTGCGCGGTCTTGCCGCGCGCCTTCAAGGCGCCCGGATTCGGACCTATGTCGTGGTAGAATCTTTGGTGGAAGATGCCGGCCAGCGTGAAGCGGCGGCCAGCATCGCTACCTCCGTCGCACGTGGGGCCCGTTTGTGAGCATTGCCGAAGTCTTTGATGAGTTGGTGACGCGCCAGCCGCTGGTGCCGCCGTTTCCGCCGCGCGCTTCCGATTCGATGACCGCGCTGGGACGCCTGAAGGCGATCCGTCGCAGCGCCATCGATACTTGGGGCCAGCGCGCTTACGAGGACGATGTCATCAAAGGCCGTTTTTTTGGCCGCAGCAGTTTCATCCTCAACACGCCGCAAGCGATCCGGCACGTGCTGGTCGAGAATTACGAGAATTACACGCGGACGCCGGCTGCCTTCCGCGTGCTGCGGCCGATGCTGGGCGAAGGGTTGCTGCTCGCCGAAGGCCGGAGTTGGAAACATCAGCGCCGCACGCTGGCGCCGGCCTTCACGCCGCGCGCAGTGACGACGCTGGTGCCGCACATGGTCTCGGCAATCGACGAGACCATGGCTGACCTCGACGCGCGACGCGACGGGCCGGTGGACCTGCGCGAGGTGATGCAGCGCATGACTCTGGAAATAGCCGGTCGCACCATGTTCTCGTTCGGCATGGCGCGCCACGGTGCGGCGTTGCGCGATTTCGTCGTCGAGTATGGCGAGCGGCTGGCGCGCCCGCACTTTCTCGATCTGGTGTTGCCGCTGGGTTGGCCCAGCCCGCAGGACATCTCCCGCATTTTCTTCCGCAAGCGATGGACGCAGTTCATTCAGGCGCTGATCGCCGAGCGGCGCGCCAGTGGCAAGAACGAGGGAGCGCCGCCGCGCGATCTGTTCGAACTGATGGTGGCGGCACGCGACCCCGAAACCGGCGCGGCGTTTTCCGACGAGCAACTCGGCGACCAGGTCGCAACGATGATTCTCGCCGGGCACGAAACCACGGCAACGGCACTGTTCTGGTCGCTCTACCTGCTGGCGCTCGATCCGGCGACGCAGGATGACGTCGCGGCCGAAGTCCGCAACATCGCGGCGAGCGATACTGGTGGCGTCGAACGGCTGAGCGTCACGCGTGCGGTGATCGACGAAACCATGCGGCTGTATCCGCCGGCGTTCCTGATCGCCCGTGCTGCGGCAGGGCCGGATAACATCGCTGGTATCCCGGTCGCCGCGAAGGATGTCATCCTGATCGCGCCATGGCTGCTGCATCGGCATGAGAAGCTCTGGCACGATCCTAATGCCTTCATTCCGGCGCGGTTTGCGCCCGGCATGCCGCCGCCTGATCGCTTCGCCTATCTGCCTTTCGGCGTCGGACCGCGGGTCTGCATCGGCGCGCATTTCGCGATCGTCGAGGCAACGCTCGCGCTGGCCAAATTGATCGGAAGTTTCCGCGTCGACCTGCAGGATCGCGATCCGGTGATGCCGGTCGGCGTGGTGACGACGCAGCCGGATCGCTCGCCGTTGTTCCGCATCACCCGGCGCTAGTTTATCGCAAGCGGCGCGCCGGCCAGTGCTTGGAGCCGCTGGCGATCTGCGTTAACATTAGCCTATGAGCGAAGTTCAGGCCCTGTTCTCAGTCTTGAGGCAGACTGCCGACCCGCCGGTGGCGGACGCTATTCAGCGGCTCGTCGAGACAGGCGCGGATCGCGACCTCAATCGCATCAATCTCTTGGATTTTTCCCGCAAGACCGGCCTGCCGGAAGAGCGCGTCATCGCCGGATTCCTGCATGCGTCGCGGCTCGGCCTGTTCGACTTGACCTGGAACGTGCTGTGCCCGGGCTGCAGCGGCGTGCTGGACGCGCACAGCACGCTGAAGTCGCTGCGTCATGACGACTATAACTGTGCGTTGTGTGCGGCGGGTTACGAGGCTTCTGTCGATGACTACGTCGAGGCGGCGTTCACGATCAGCCCGCGCGTCCGGCGGATCGCGGCGCACGATCCGAACACATTGCCGCTATGGGAATACGCCCGGCAGATCTTCTGGAGTTCCGGCATCGAGATCGACGACGAATCGTTTTCGCGGCTGATCGAGGAGGTGACGCTCGATGCCATCGAATTGCCGCCCGGCGAGAAAGCGGTGCTGTCGCTGCAGTTGCCGAACCAGTTCTGCATCGTCTTCGAGCCGGTGACGCACTCGGCGCAGTTTCTTTCGATTAGCGGCGAGCCGACCCGCGAGCGCCAGCATCTGTCGGTGATCTTTACCCGTCAGCATGCACCGACCGGGACCGTGGAGATGCGGCCGGGGCCGCTGCGGCTGACGCTGGAAAACCAGTCCGATGTGCGGGTGTTGCCGTCGGTCTGGGTGGCGGGCGATGCGCTGCACGAACTGCTCGGCAAGCGCAAGCCGATCCTCACCGCCAAGCGCGTTTTGGCTAATCAGACGTTCCGCGATGTCTACAAGGCGGACAATCTCAACATCGACCAGCGGCTCAAGATCACGTCGCTGACGTTCCTGTTCACCGATCTCAAGGGATCGACGGCGCTCTACGAACGCGTCGGCGACCTCGCCGCGTTCGATCTGGTGCGGGCGCATTTTCACGCGCTGCTCGAGATCATTTCGTCGGAGGCCGGCGCCGTGGTCAAGACCATCGGCGACGCGGTGATGGCCACCTTCGTCCGGCCGGAACAGGCGTTGGCGGCCGGCTTGCGCATGCGCGCCGCGATGGACGCGCTCAACGCGCAACGCGGCACCAAGGATCTGGTGTTGAAGATAGGCATTCACGAAGGGCCTTGCCTCGCGGTGATGTTGAACGAGCGGCAGGATTATTTCGGCCAGACCGTCAACATCGCGTCACGAGTGCAGGGCCTGTCGATGGATCAGGCCATTCATGTGACGGGTCCGGTGATCGAGACGCCGGAGGTCGCCGACATCCTGAGCAAGGCGTCGATCACCCCGATCCGCAAGCATGCGGCGTTGCGCGGCATTACCGACAAGGTCGTGGTGTTCGAAATTCCCTGACGGTCCGCGCCGGCCCGGTTCCTGCCGAATGTTTCGGCAGATTCGCGCATGAAGGAACCTTAATCCCGCCGGCGGGAACCCGGAATCGATTGCATGCGTTGCATTTTCAGGCCATAGAGCGCGGCCAATGTGCGCTCCGCTGCCCCTAAGGGTTGCCGGATACGCACGGGACGTCGATTGCCGTTTTCTTTCTGCCGCTCTTTGACTCAGTTCGATAGGAAGATTGATGCTGGACAAGTTACGTCAATTCATTGCCGACGTGGTGTCGCCCGAGACCGGTGACGACCGGATTTTCGATGAGACCGATTATCGCCTGGCCGCTACGGCGCTGCTGATCCATGTCATTTCCCTCGATGGCGAGCCGTCGGACGCCGAGAAGCGCAAGCTGCACAGCCTGCTGGAAAGCCGCTTCCAGCTCGATCCCGGCACGGCATCGCAATTGATCGCAGCCGCGACGCGCGTCGAGGGCGAGGCGGTCGATCTCTATCACTTCACGAGCGTCATCATGCGCTCGGTGGACGAGCCGGGCCGGTTACGCATCATCGAGATGATGTGGGAACTGGTATTTGCCGATGGCCATGTCAGCGAGTTCGAGGACAACGTGGTGTGGCGCGCCGCCGATCTGCTCGGCGTGTCGTCGCGCGACCGGATCGAACTCAAGCACCTGGCCGCCCGCAACCAGCCCGAGCCGGATACGGCTGGCTGATTGGGATATTGTGATCGCATGACAGGCCGGGCCGGCGAGGATGCCCGACCTTCGAAGGCGCAATTCTGCTAGTCGTTTTTCGATCTCGATTTTAATTGTATCCGGTGGCCAACTTTGTGCCGCAGCTTGATTTCAACATTTCGCGCGAGAGCATCACAGCGTGACTGATTGCGTGACATTGATCACTGGTGCGTCGGCAGGTATCGGCGCCGATCTGGCGCGCGTCTTCGCCGCCAACGGCCATCGCGTGGCGCTGGTGGCGCGGCGCGAAGACCGCCTCAAAGCGCTTGCCGCGGATATCGTCGCGGCCGGCGGCGCGGCGCCGCTGGTGATTGCCTGCGATCTGGCGCGGCCGGACGCCGGCGACGCTATCGCTGCGGCGTTGGCGGCGGCGGGCGTCGAGATCGACTACCTCGTCAACAATGCCGGCTTCGGCCTGTTCGGCCGCGCCATCAAGCTCAGCCGTGCCGAGCAACTCGAGATGATCGCGGTCAATATCGGCACATTGACGGACCTGTCGTTGCGCTTTGCCGACAGCCTGATCCGGCATCGCGGCGGCCTGCTCAATGTTGCGTCGGTGGTCGCGTTTCTGCCGGGTCCGGGAATGGCGGTCTATTATGCCTCGAAGGCCTACGTGCTGTCGTTCACCGAGGCGCTGCGTAATGAACTGGCCGAGCACGGTGTGCGCGTCACGGCGCTCTGCCCGGGTCCGGTGCCATCGGAGTTTCAGGCGCGTTCCGGATTGAAGCCGGGATTCGATTCGGTCGTGCTGAACGTGTCGACGCAAAAGGTGGCGCGGGCTGGATATCGCGCACTGATGCGCAACAAGCGTGCGGTGGTGCCGGGACTCGTTGGCCTTGTGCCTTCGATGTTGCGCTTCGTCCCGCGCGACATCGTGCTTGCGGCGGTCGGCCGCCTGCAGCGCAGGCGCTGATGCGATCGGGCTGCCGCGGCACCAGCACGGTTAGGAAATATTTACGATAGTTATCCTAGATTGCGCGCTGATCCCGTGCTTCCAACGCGCAAAGCAAGAACGACGATGTCGTTGCGGACGATCAGTTTCAAACCTGTCATGGCCGCGGCCGCCGTCGATGCCGGGTGCGTCGATTCCCACCCCCCATTGCGGACCCATGATCTGCAGCCCGTGCTGATCGTGCTGCATCAGGAGACCTCGACGCCGGGCCGCGTCGGCAATGCGCTGCGGGCGCTCGGCTATCCGCTCGATATTCGGCGGCCCCGCTTTAGCGATGCGCTGCCGCGCACGCTTGCCGGCCACGCCGGCGCGGTGATATTCGGCGGCCCGATGAGCGCCAACGATCCGGACGACTACATCAAGCGCGAGATCGACTGGATTGCGATACCGCTTGCCGAGCAGCGTCCCTTTCTCGGCATCTGTCTCGGCGCGCAGATGCTGGCGAAGCATCTCGGTGCCAGCGTCGCGCCGCATCCGCAGGGCCGTGCGCAGATCGGCTATTATCCGATCCGCCTGACCGCCGCCGGGGGCGCGCTGTGCGGACCGTGGCCAGACCATGTCTATCATTGGCATTGCGAAGGCTTCAGTTTGCCCTCCGGCAGCGAACTGCTGGCCGAGGGCAGCGATTTCCCGTTCGAAGCGTTTCGCTTCGACAATGCGTTCGCCCTCCAATTTCATCCGGACGTCACCACGGCGATGATGCATCGCTGGACCACGCGCGGCGATGAACGGCTGGCGCTGCCGGGTGCGCGTCCGCGCCACGAGCACTTCATCAGCCGCGCGGTCTACGATGTCGTCGAGCGCGCGTGGCTGATGCGATTCCTGCAACATTGGCTGCAGCGCATGCCAACGATGGCGATGACGGACGCGCGGTTGCGTCAAGCCGCCGAGTAGTTTCCGCTGCGCGGAATGAGCCGTCGTCCGCATCGACCGAGCGTGGTGCGCGCCACTTGCCGCGCCGTCTGAATTGCGATTGTCTTACACGACCATCGCGAGGGCGGCATATGAACGCTGACGAATTTGCACGGTTGTTGCGGGATTTCACACTGGCGGCGGAATCCGGCGATGGCGCGCGCTTCGCCAATCATTTCACCGACGATGCGATCTATTACGATTACATCTACGGGCCGCATCGGGGCCGCGCCGATATCGCGCATATGATGCAGCACCTCTTTCACCGCGATGCCACGGACTATCGCTGGGAGATGTTCGATCCGGTGTGTAGCGGCGACATGGGTTACGCGTGGTCGCTGTCGAGTTTCACCTCGACCATTCCGCAATTCAAAGGTCGGCGCGTGGTCATCGACGGCATGAGCCGCTTCATCGTCCGCGATGGGCTGATCGCGGAGTATCGCGAATCGGTCAACGGTGGCGTGGCGATGGCGCAACTCGGCGTCGAACCCGAACGCATGACCAAGGTGTTCAAGCGCTGGTCCGGCTGGCTCGAAGAGCGCCCGGAAACAGTGGCTTATCTGGCGCGCGGCAGAGCATCGGCGAAGGACAGCAGCTGACGCTGCGGCACAGGGAGATTGCGATGAGCTATCAGGACATCCTCTACGGCGTCGATGACAGGATCGCGACGATCACGCTAAATCGTCCCGATCGCATGAATGCCTGGACGCCGACCATGGAGCGCGAGGTCCGCAGCGCCATGGCGGCGGCGGCGCAGGACGACGGCGTGCGCGTCATCGTGCTGACCGGTGCCGGGCGAGGGTTTTGCGCGGGTGCGGACATGGACGCACTGAAGGGTCTCGATCCCAACGACATCAAGCGGCGCGGCGGCGATTTGCCAGCGTTTGACATGAACCGGCGCCCGGACTGGCAGACGCGCTACGCCTTCTATCCGTCGATCGCCAAGCCGATTATCGCGATGCTCAACGGTGCGACGGCCGGCATCGGTCTGGTGCATGCGCTGTATTGCGATCTGCGCTTCGCCGCCGATAACACCGTTTTCACGACGGCCTTTGCGCGTCGCGGCCTGATCGCCGAGCACGGCATCAGCTGGATGCTGCCGCGCATCGTCGGCCATGCCAATGCGCTCGATCTGCTGCTGTCGGCGCGCCGGGTGTCGAGCGAGGAGGCGTTGCGGATCGGGCTGGTCAATCGGTTGTATCCGGCGGATCAGTTGCGCGAGCAGACCTATGCCTATGCGCGCGACCTGGCCGACTTCGTCTCGCCATCGGCGATGGCCGTGATCAAGCGGCAGCTCTACGACGTGCCGTTCCAGACCTTGGCCGAAGCCACCATCGATGCCAACCGGGAGATGCACGTCGCGCTGCAGGGCGCGGACTTCCGCGAAGGCGTCGCCAGTTTCATGGAAAAGCGGCCGCCACGGTTCACGGGTAGTTGAGGGGATTGCTGGCGAAGGTTGGTGGAGCCAGGCGGGATCGAACCGCCGACCTCGTCATTGCGAACGACGCGCTCTCCCAGCTGAGCTATGGCCCCATTGCACGGCGGGCGACAAAACAGCGCGGACCGACAATTGGCGCCATTTACAATCCTCCCCAATGCCAAGTCAAGGACACTGCGTCGCGTCGTCTGATTCCCCCGTTTGGGGCGGAATCGGGTTTCTCGAACGGCCCCCTTCCTCGACTTTGGTGCGGCACAATTGGGCAGGAACTTCCCTTGTTTAGGCGAGGGCGAACCGATAGTTTGCGGCCTCTGCAACCGCGACCCGGTCCAATCCGCCTGGATCGAACCGGGTCTTGCCTTGAAAGTTTTTGGCCGCGTTTTCCGTGACGAACCGGTTTCCCCTTCGCCGGAAAACGCTCTAACCGCGAGCCAATCCCGCCATGCGCGCCATTCTCGACATCATCCTGATCGTTCTCGACCTGTATGTCTGGCTGCTGATCGCTTCCGCCATCCTGTCGTGGCTGATCGCATTCAATGTCGTCAACACGCGCAACCAGTTCGTTTCGTCGATCGCCGAGTTCCTGTACCGGATCACCGAACCGCTGCTGGCGCCGATCCGCAATTTCATGCCCAATCTGGGCGGGCTCGACATCTCTCCGATCATCCTGATCCTGATCATCATGTTCATCCAGCGGGTGATCACCTATTACATCTATCCGGCGGTGTTCTGATCGCTGCTCGATTGCTTTCGACGGGTATTGGTGTTTGGCAGATCCTTGGCGCTATTCCACGCAGGGCATCAGCATCGCGTTGCGGGTGACGCCGCGCGGCGGCCGCGATGAGATCGACGGCACCGAGACGCTGGCCAACGGCAAGAGCGTGCTCAAGCTGCGGGTGCGGGCCATTGCCGAAGGCGGCGAAGCCAATCGCGCCGTGACCGAACTGCTGGCCGAGGTGCTTGGCGTGCCGAAACGGCAAGTGCGGATCCAGTCCGGCGTTACCTCGCGGCTGAAGCAGGTCGCGGTCGACGGCGACCCGCGCCGTCTTGGCGAGACGCTGAAAACATTGCTTGCGGCGAAGGCCGCGGACCACACCAAGTAGACAGAGGATACGATGACGGCGCAGATTATCGATGGAAAACGCATTGCCGCCGAGCTGCGCGCCCGGACCGCTGACGAAGTTGCTCGCGTCAAGCGTGACCACGGTCTGATGCCGGGTCTGGCGGTGGTGCTGGTCGGCAACGATCCGGCGAGCGAAGTCTATGTCCGCAGCAAGCACACGCAAACCCAGGCCGCCGGCATGGCGTCGTTCGAGCACAAGTTACCGGCAGATGTGTCGCAAGCCGCGCTGCTCGAACTGGTCGGCAAACTCAACGCCGATCCGGCGGTGCACGGCATTCTCGTGCAACTGCCGCTGCCGAAGGGGCTGAACACCGAGGCGGTGATCGCCGCCATCGATCCAGCCAAGGATGTCGATGGCCTGCATCCGAACAATGCCGGGCGGCTTGCTGGCGGCTTGCGCGCGTTGTCGCCGTGCACGCCGCTCGGCTGCATCATCCTGACCAAGAGCGTGCATACCTCGCTCGAAGGCTTGAATGCCATCGTCATCGGCCGCTCCAATCTGGTCGGCCGGCCGCTGGTGCAATTGCTGCTCAACGAAAACGCCACGGTGACCATCGCGCATTCGCGCTCGCGCGATCTGCCGGGTCTGTGCCGTCAGGCCGATCTGGTCTATGCTGCGGTCGGCAAGGCGGAGATGGTGCGCGGCGACTGGATCAAGCCGGGTGCAACCGTGATCGATGTCGGTATTACGCGCATTCCGACCGCCGAGGGCAAGACCCGGCTGGTCGGCGACGTGGCGTTCGACGACGCGATGCAGGTGGCTGGCGCCGTGACGCCGGTCCCCGGCGGCGTCGGCCAGATGACGGTGGCGTGCCTGCTGGTCAACACGTTGCGTGCCGCCTGCGCCATCAAGGGTCTGCCTGCTCCGGCAGTCTGAGGCACGATAAATTCAGATTGAATCGTCGCTAGCGTTGAACCTCATCCTGAGGAGCGCACGTCTCGGACTATGAGGACGCGGAGCTACGTTGCTGTCACTCGCACCTCAGGGTGATGGCCGAGGCTGGTCGCGTGGCCGGATTAAGCGATCAGCCTGCAGTGTTCTGCAGCAGCCGGCGATAGAAGCGGATCATGTCGGCGTAGTTGGGGATGCTGAGGCGCTCGTTGGTGCCGTGAAATCGCTTGAGGTCGTCGGAGGTAGCGCGCACCGGCGAGAAGCGGAAGATGTTGTCGGTCAGTCCGGCATAGTGGCGCGAGTCGGTCGCCGCCACCATCAGTCCCGGCGCGACGACGACATCGGGGAAGATTTCGCGAATGGTGCGGTTGAGCGCCTGATACGAGGGACTCGCCGTTCCGGTCACCGGCGGCGGATCGGTGTTGCCGGGGAACGGTGCGATCGAGATCTTGTCGTTCTTGACGGTATCGCGGACATGATCGGTGACGCTGGCCTGGGTATCGCCGGGCAGCAGGCGGAAATTCACCGTCGCCTCGGCGTTGCCGGGCAGCACATTGTCCTTGTCGCCGGCATTGAAGATGGTCAGCGCCGTGGTGGTGCGCACCATCGCCCGCGTCGCGCCGCCCTTGTCGAATTCGCGCAGCAGCAGCGGCTTGAATAGCCAGAGGTTCGACAGCACGACGCGGTTGAAGCCGCTCATCTCCGGTGCCAGCGTGTCGAACATCTCGGCGACGCTGCCGCGTACCCGCGCCGGCAGGCTGTGATCCTCGAGCCGTGTCAGCGCCGCGCTCATCATGCCGATGGCGGTGTCGCGCGGCGGCATCGATGAATGTCCCGGCGTGGCATGCGCGGTCAGCACCAGCGTCGCATAACCTTTCTCGGCGACTCCGATCAGTGCCGCCGGTTTGTCGAGGCCCTTCATGATGCCGTCGGTGATCAGCAGGCCTTCGTCGAGAACGAAATCGAGCTTGACGCCGCGCGAAGCCAGCAGCGCAGCCATCGCCTTGGCGCCGCGGGTGCCGCTAACTTCCTCGTCGTGACCGAAGGCGAAATAGATCGTGCGCTTCGGACGAAAACCCGCCTTGGCCATCTGCTCGGCGGCTTCGAGGATGGAATAGAGATTGCCTTTGTCGTCCCACGAGCCACGGCCCCACACGAAGTCGTCATCGATGACACCGTCGAATGGCGGTTGCTCCCAATCCTTTTCGGTGCCGGGTGCGACGGGCACCACGTCCTGATGCGCCAAGAGCGCAATCGGCTTGGCCGTCGCGTCCGAGCCCTGCCACGTGAAGAGCAGGCTGTGCTGGTTGACGATCTCACGCTTGGCGGCGGCGTGGAACGCCGGGAAACTGGCGGCGATATGCGCCCGCAAGCCGCGCAGGGCTTCGGCATCCTGATCCGGATTGAGGAAATTCGAGATGGTCTTGAAGCGGATGGCTTCGGCAAGCCGTCGCGCCGCTCCTTGCGTATCGACGGTCGCAGGCGGCACGGCTGCCACCTGCAACTGTTGCGAACCATGCCGCATGACATTGAACAGCAGGACGCCGGCAAGAACCACGACGCCTGCCAGAAGCGCCAGCACGATGTTTCGAATCCATCTCATCAGCCGGCGCATCTGTGGTGTCTCCTGGCGGAAGCTAGGTTTTGCCTTCGGCCTTGGCGCGGGCGATGCCATCGAGGATCAACCGCTGCGCCTCTTCGGCGTTGCCCCAACGTAGCACCTTCACCCACTTGCCGGGTTCGAGATCTTTGTAATGTTCGAAGAAATGCTGGATCTGCTGCAGGGTGATGTCCGGCAGGTCGCTGTGCGTTTTGATCTTGTCGTAGCGCTGCGTCAGCTTGGAGACCGGCACGGCGATGATCTTCTCGTCACCGCCGGCCTCGTCTTCCATCATCAGCACGCCGACCGGCCGCACCGCGATGACCGCGCCCGGTACGATGGCACGGGTGTTGGCCACCAGCACGTCGCAAGGGTCGCCGTCGCTCGACAGCGTATGCGGAATGAAGCCGTAATTCCCCGGATAGCGCATCGCCGTATAGAGGAAGCGATCGACCACCAGCGTTCCCGCTTCCTTGTCCATCTCGTACTTGATCGGCTCGCCTCCGACCGGCACCTCGATGATGACGTTGACCTCGTATGGCGGGTTTGCCCCGAGTGAAATGGCATCGATGCGCATCGAAAACTCCGCGAAATAATCAGGAAAGGGTTGGGCCGCAGCACCACGCCCGGCAGCCATCGCCGACGGCGTCCGCAATGGCAACGGCCGATCAAGGTCTTTCTCTAAAGACCTTGTTTAAACGAAGATCAAACGGAAAACCGCGGAGCGGGGGAGACGTTGGTCGTAGGCTTAATTGGTCCAGGCGAACGCCACTTTGTCGAGCGACTTCTGGCCGAAGCGCTCCGAGGAGCGCGCCACCATACGGCCGCCGAGCGCGCGATAGAACTCGGTCGCCGGTTCGTTGTCGGACAATGCCCAGATCACCATGCTCTTGAGGCCGCTCTGCGTCAGATCGCGCTTGGCGGCAGTAAACAGGCGACGGCCGAAACCGAGGCCCTGGAATTCCGGGCGCAGGTAAAGCTCGTAGATTTCGCCTTCGAAATGCAGGCTGCGGGCGCGGTTGCGGCCGTAGTTGGCATAACCCGCGACCTTGTCGCCGAACACCAGAACGCTGACCCGGCTACCTTTGCGGATCGCGCCTTCCCACCAATGCGGCCCGCGCCGATTGATCAGCTTGTCGAGTTCGGCGCCGGGAATGATGCCCTGATAGGCAGCGCGCCAGGCTTCATCATGCGTGGAAGCGACCGCGAAAGCATCCGCAGCTCTGGCCGGCCGAACCTCGATTAGGGTTGTGCTCATGCCCCGATCAAAGCAAGACATTCGCCCGGCATCAAGATGCATCGTTAATTATCGGTTAATATGTGGACTTTCGGCATCAGTAGACTGCCGATTTGTGCCGAAAGGAAACACTTGCCGGGAGTTGTTGGCGTCCGACGCAAGATCCCGCGCTCGCGACCTGTGGAAAGCGTGCTGTCCGGCGGTGCATAGAGCCGCGATTCGGATACCCCGAAGCCGGCGTCACCAGCTATCTTTCGACGCCATGGCAACATCGATCGCAATCAGTATGCGCGGAATCTTGCAGGTGGCGGTACTGCTTGCAGGCTTGCTGCCGTTACCGGCTGCCGCGCAGAACCATTTCGGCGCGCAGGGCCCCGAAGCGCTGCCGGACCGGCGTCAGCAGTGGCTGGTGCCATCGTCGGACCCGCAGGTGGCGTCGCGCGCCGTGCTGTTTCGCCCGGCGGGCGCCGGCCCGTTTCCGCTCGCGGTGATCGCCCATGCCTCGACGCAGAATGCCTTGCGGCGCGCCCAGATGCCGCAGCCGGAATATCGAACGTTGGCGCATTGGCTGGTGGCGCGCGGCTATGCCGTGCTGGTGCCCGAACGGCTCGGCCACGGCGAGACCGGCGGCCGCTACCGCGAAGATCAGGGCAGTTGCGACGACGCGAATTATCTGCGCGCGGGGCGGGCGACGGCGGCAGCGATTGCCGCCACGCTGACGTTCCTGCGCGAACAACCCTTCATACGCAATGGCGGGGCGCTGGTGATCGGTCATTCTGCCGGAGCGTGGGGGACGCTGGCGCTCGCGCAGGGCAACTCGAAAGCGATTGCGCAAATCGTCGCGTTTGCGCCCGGTCGTGGCGGCCATGCCGACGACCGCCCCAATCAGATCTGCGCGCCGCAAAATCTGATCGCGGCGGCGAGGGAATTCGGGCAGGGCGCGCGAATTCCGGTGCTCTGGCTGGTCGCCAATAACGACAGCTATTTTGCGCCGGGAATTTCGCGGCAGTTGTCCGAGGCTTTTGGTGCGGGTGGCGACAAGGTCGACTTTCGCGTCCTGCCGCCGTTCGGCGGCGAAGGCCATTGGCTTGCGGAGCGTGACGGCAGCGCGGCGATCTATGGCCCGATGCTGGATGCTGTCACCAAGGACGATGCGTTGCGACAACCGAAACGTTGACCGAGAGTCACCGGGACTGGGTTCGGCCGGCAGTCATCACCTCTTGCGCCGCGCGTTCGCCGCTGTCGCGCGCGCCATGCGCGGTAGAAAAGAAATTCAGCGAGGTCGCTTCGCCGGCGAAGAACAGGCGGCCATCGACCGGCGCCGCCAGCACCGCGCGGCAATCGGAACAGCCGGGCATGGCATGCGAGTACGAGCCGCGTGCGAACGGATCGTGCGCCCAGCGCGATGCGGCAAGTGGCGTCAGCCGCCGGCGATAATCCGAGCCGAGCAGCGCGACGATTTCGTCGATGCTCTGCGCCGCGAGCGCGCCGGGACCGGCGTCTTCCAGTTGTTGCGCGAAGCGGCCGCCGAAATAGCCCTCGATGCACGGCTGGCCGAAGGGCCGCAGATGATAGCTGCCCATCGCCGTGCGCATCGTCGCGCCGCGCAGGTTGCCGTCTTTCGGTAGCGACTCCGGCGCGTCAAGCGCCAGCACCACCTTGTCGGCGAGACCGAGCGGCAGGCCGCGCGCCGCGCCGACTTTCGCCGGCAGCGGCGGATCGAATTTGATCGCCTCGTCGGCAAGGAGATTGGTCGGCACGGTGACGATCGCTTTGGTAGCCGTCAGCGTGCCGCGCGACGTTTCGATGCGTACGCGATGGCCGGAATGATCGATGCGGCTGACGTTGGCGTTCAACGCCACCTGACACGCCGCACCATAGGCCGCGATCAGCGCGCCATAGCCGCGCCGCACCCGCCAGTTGATCTCGGTGTCCTCGTAGGCATCCATGTCGTAGACCGAGACCTGATCGAGCTCGCAGCCGTTGATGTAGGTCGAGATCGCGTCGATCATCGGATTCCAGCGGTTGCCCGGTTCGAGCCATTCGCTGGCGACGCTGTCCTGCGCGGCGTCGGACGCATCCTCGCAACGCTCGTAGAAGGCGTCGATCGCAGCGATGAACTCGGCGCGCTCCCGCGGCGGGAAGGCGACGTTGACGCTCTCGTCGCGCCACGGCGGCCGGCTCTTGTCGATCTCGAAGCCGAGGCCTTGGGCGATCGGAACGAACGAGTTGCGGTCGGCCGAATGCAGCCAGCCGCAGCCGAGGTCGAAGGCTATGTCCGGGGCGGGCAGGATGGTGTGGCTGCGGCCGCCGAGTCGGTCGCGGGCTTCGAGCACCAGCACGGAGAGGCCGGAATCACGCAACGCATTGGCGGCGCCGAGTCCGGCGGCGCCGGCGCCAATGATCGCGACATCGACTTCGGAGGGGAGCGACATGAAAGCTTACCGTCGTCTTGCCCGTCCTTGGGGCGGGCATCCACGTCTTGTCTACGCAAGGTTTTAAAGACGTAGATGGCCGGGACAAGCCCGGCCATGACGAAAATTGCACTTATGCGTGAACGGTGCTTACGCCACCATGTCCTTGGCCTTCTCGGCGCGCTTGCGCTCGTTCGGGTCGAGATGCTTCTTGCGCAGGCGGATCGACTTCGGCGTCACTTCGACGAGCTCGTCGTCCTCGATATAGGCCAACGCCTTCTCCAGCGTCATGCGGATCGGCGGCGTCAGGCGGACCGCTTCATCCTTCGACGTGGTGCGGATGTTGGTGAGCTGCTTGCCCTTCAGCACGTTGATCTCGAGGTCGTTGTCGCGGGTATGTTCGCCGACGATCATGCCGCGATAGACCTTCCAGCCCGGCTCGATCATCATCGGGCCGCGGTCTTCCAATTTGAACATGGCGTAGGCCACCGCCTCGCCTTGATCGTTGGAAATCAGCACGCCATTGCGGCGGCCGGCGATCTCGCCCTTGTAGGTCGCATAGCCGTGGAATAGCCGGTTCATGATCGCGGTGCCGCGGGTGTCGGTGAGCAGTTCGCCCTGATAGCCGATCAGGCCGCGGGTCGGCGCGTAGAACACCAGCCGCAGGCGGTTGCCGCCGGACGGCCGCATCTCGATCATCTCGGCCTTGCGCTCGCTCATCTTCTGCACGACGACGCCTGAGTGCTCCTCGTCGACGTCGATGACGACTTCCTCGATCGGCTCCTGCCAGTTGCCGGCATCGTCCTTGTGCAGCACGACGCGCGGGCGCGACACCGACAGCTCGAAGCCTTCGCGGCGCATGGTCTCGATCAGGATGGCGAGCTGCAATTCGCCGCGTCCGGACACTTCCATCGAATCCTTGTCGGCGGCCTCGACGACGCGCAGCGCGACGTTGCCTTCAGCCTCGCGCAGCAGGCGGTCGCGGATCATGCGGCTGGTCACCTTGTCGCCTTCGGTGCCGGCGAGCGGCGAGTTGTTGACGATGAACGACATCGACACGGTCGGCGGATCGATCGGCTGCGCCTGGATCGGCAGATCGACCAGGGGATCGCAGAACGTATCGGCGACGGTGCCCTTGGTCAGTCCGGCGATGGCGACGATGTCGCCGGCTTCGGCGACGTCGACCGGCTGGCGTTCGAGGCCACGGAAGGCGAGTATCTTGGAGATGCGGCCGGTTTCAACGGTCTTGCCGTCGCGCGACAACACCTTCACCGCCTGGTTCGGTTTCACCGAGCCCGATGCGATGCGGCCGGTGATGATACGGCCGAGATAGGGATTGGCTTCGAGGATGGTTCCGAGCAGACGGAACGGGCCTTCTTCGACCACCGGCGGCGCGACGTGCTTGAGGACCAGTTCGAACAGCGGCGTCATGCCGTTGCCGTTGTCATCCTCGCGGGTGCCCATCCAGCCGTTCTTGCCCGAGCCGTAGAGAATCGGGAAGTCGAGCTGGTCGTCGGTGGCGTCGAGCGCCGCGAACAGGTCGAACACCTCGTTGACGACTTCGGTGACACGCGCGTCCGGACGATCGACCTTGTTGATGGCGACGATCGGCTTGAGGCCAAGCTTGAGCGCCTTGCCGACCACGAATTTGGTCTGCGGCATCGGGCCTTCGGCAGCGTCGACCAGCACGATGACGCCATCGACCATCGACAGGATGCGCTCGACCTCGCCGCCGAAGTCGGCGTGGCCGGGGGTGTCGACGATGTTGATCTGGGTATCGCCCCAATGCACCGAGGTGCACTTGGCGAGAATGGTGATGCCGCGCTCGCGTTCGAGATCGTTGGAATCCATCGCGCGTTCGGTCACGCGCTGGTTCTCACGGAAGGTGCCGGATTGCTGCAGGAGCTTGTCCACCAGCGTGGTCTTGCCGTGGTCGACGTGGGCGATGATGGCGATGTTGCGAAGGTTCATGGGTCTGCTTTTCAGGTTCTCGGAAGCCGTGCCGAAGCCGAAATGGCGGCCGGGACAGGGCGGTTCAGTGTGTCGGGATGGAAAAAGCGCCAGAGGCGCCGCGCGGGCTCAGGCCCACGCAGTCGAACAACGAATCAGAAACCGTTTACACTCGGCCACGTCATGGCAGCGGTCTGTTTCCTTGCACCCCGGCGACAGTCGCAAGAGCCGGGAGCGGCGCCTGACCGTGCGATATCCCCTGCCTTAAGCAATCCGGGGCGCATGCGGGCTGGCGCGTGTTTCAAAAAAGCGGTGCCCGGTTCCTGAATGGACCGGGCACGGGACGCGTTGCGGCGCAATATAGTCGGAAAAAGTTAAATAACAACGGCTTCTTTGCGAATTTCGCACGACATCGGCGCGAAATGTTAACGGGCGCCGTCCGTGCCGCTCAGGCGCCCTCGGTTTCCTCGCTGGGGTAGACCCCCGTCAAGACCTCCTCGAAGTGAGCCTTGACCGAATCATTGCAGAGGCAGGCGCGCGATTTCAGCGCCTCGTAATCGCGCACCAGCAGCGCTCCGCGCCGGGTTTCGAGGACCCGTTCCGCCTTGAACGTCTGCACCACGCGGCTGGCATAGCTGCGCCCGACGCCAAGCATAGTGGCCAGCTGTTCGTGGGTCAGCGGTACCAGATCGCTGTCGGTGCGATCCATCGCGGAGATGATCCACTTCGCGGTGCGCTGCTCGATGGTGTGAATGGCGTTGCAGGCGATCGACTGGAACACTTGCGCCAGCATGCAGTCGGCATAGCGCGCGAACAGGTTACGCAACGTTGCCGATTTGAGCTTCGCCGCCTCCAGCGTCCCGACCCGCAGCCGCGCGAAGGGACCGCCGAACTTCACGGTTATGCGCGAATAGGCCGGCAGGTGGCCCTGGCTGACGATGCCGCCAATCGCACCTTCGCGCCCGACCAGGATGGTTTCGACATCGCGGCCGTCTTCATTGGTAATCAGGTAAGAGGCAAGGCTGGGGCCGCATGGAAAGTGGACCGTCTCGACGTCGTCGCCGGGATTGTAGATCAGCTCGCCGGCGGCTTCCTCCGACATCTCGAGTTGCGGCGCGATCAGCGCGTAATCGCTGGCGCTCAATCGGCGTAACAGGTTGTTGTACGGTCGATCGCCCGATATCGAGGATGAGCTTTGCTGATCCATGGTCCCACTCCGAGCGGCAGTTGTATCTGAGCTGTGACAGGATTTGTGTGCACAAGTGAACAGACAATAGGGCGATGATGTGATGAGTTCCGTGTCGGAACCGAAGATGTGCTCGTTGAGGCATTGGCGGGACGCCGCGTCTTGCAGGCCCTTGTCTGCAAGGCTCACCCGATCAGAGCTGCCTCCAACGCATCAGTCGCGAGATCATGGAAACGTTGCCTCCCCAAGGTCAGCCGGTCACGGCTCTCGGCGCGATGCCTGACGATGTGCTCATCGTCGAGGACGACGCCATCATCGCGATGGATTTCGAGGAGGCCATTCTCGGCCTTGGGGTCCAAGCCGTGCGTACGGCGGCCAATGTCAACGAAGCGCTGGCCATGATCGCGGAGCGGACACCACATTTCGCGCTGCTCGATGTCGGGCTTGGCTCGGAGACCAGTCTGGTCGTCGCGGATCGGCTTGTCGAGCTCGGGGTGCCCTTTGCCCTCGTCACCGGTTATCGCGCCGACCTTGCGCTGTTCAGCCGCTTTGCGCATCGGCCGATCCTCAGCAAACCTTATGCGATGGACGATCTGCAGACGGTGTTGCGAAACTGGTCAGTGCCGCGCCCATAATGTGTCATCGCCACAGGCGGCGCGGGGTGATGAGCGGCACGCGCGGCGTCGGTTACGATGCGCTGGCGATCAACTGCACGTTCGATTTCGGAGTGTCCGGTGGCATCGACATCAGCAGCGATTTGCGATCGGCCACGGCGTTGTGGAACTGCTCGAGCGCGATGTGAAAGGCGGTCAGCGAGCCTTCCTCGATGCCGCCGCGTTCGAAGCAATCGAGCGTGTCGCGCATAATGCCGTCGGCTTCGGCCTGCATCTGATCGAGTTCCTCGATCGAGGTGCTGTGGCGTGCGATAGCCAGCATGTCGATCAGGCGCCCGCGCAACGATGTATTGCTGGTGCGCTCGTCCTTCCTCAGATAGCTGGCGAACCAGGCGCCGGCCGAGCCAAGCGCCGACATCGCCATCAAGCCCCACCAGATGTAATCTCCATAGCGGTCCATGAAGGACTTTTCTTCGCCATCGACGTAGGCGGCGGCGCCGGGATGGACCGGCAGCACCGCATCCTTGTCGGTGTCCGGAGTTTCAATCTTGGCAGCGAGAGGAAATTCCGACATCAGCGACTGGCGGATCGCGAACAACTGCCGGGTGAAGGCCGCGACCGTGGTGTCCGACAATCCTTTGCGCGCGACGATGTGATGCGAGAAGCTGATCGTCTTCACTTCCTCTTCCGGCCGCGGCGGCGAGCCACCGAAGGCGCCGGCGGGAATCTCCGCGGCTTCGTAAACGGGATGGTTCTGCGAAATCGCATCGGCCGAATCGATGGCGAGGAATGTCGGCGCACCGTCGCGCGGCAAGGCGTTGACCGCTTCGGTGGTGATCTTGCTGTTCACCGGGCCGGCGGCGAGGAACGCATCCGCCTTGTGGTTGCGCACCGCATCGGTGGCTTCGCTGGTCGAGAACTGCACGACGTCGAGCTTGCTGAAATCGACGCCGTACTGCTGCACGATCACCTTCAACAGGTTGACGTTAGCCGGCGTACGGCCGATCACACCGACGCGACGCCCGGCCAATTGCGAAATCTTGGTGATCTTCGGACCGGCATTCTTGGCGGCCGCCTTGTCCTTGCTTCGCGGCGGGACCCACAACACCACGACGTTCTTGCGCAACGTCGCCACCGCCTGGGCCGTCTTGGGAAGTTCCAGATCGCCGCGCACGATCGCGAGATCGGCCGTCTGGTTGGCGATCGCCGCCGCGCTTGCCGTGGCGCTGTCGGTTGGCACAGGACGCAGGCGCACGGAATTCTGCTGCCGGGCAAAGGCCTGCGTCAGCGCCTGAATGACCTTCACGTCCTCGCTGTTGGGCGGGCCTACCGCAACGCGCAGCGTCACCGGCCGCATGGCGAAGTAGTATGTGCCCACCACGGCACCGACCAGCGCCAGCGTGCCCGCCAGCGTGATCAGCGTGACCTTTCGCTTCACGGAGCGAGCCGACGGTGGCGGCATCGGCCCGCCGGGATTCGGGCCATCCGCGATCGATCTTGAAAACAATCGCTTGGTGTCCAATGTCAGCGGCCCAATTTAGTCGACGCCATCAATCCTAGCAGAGGAGTCGACCGGTGCGGGTTCACGTCATCGTCATGGTTACTTTGCCGCATCTGGACTGAATTTGGTTCATTATTGTGGCAGGCACTGTGTGTCCGTACCGGTGTTCCTATAAGGTTGATACACATGGAGAGCGGAAACATGACCGAACGGCTATCGGCGGAGGCGCGTCGCGCGGCGTTGCGGGAACTTAAGGGCTGGTCGGACGTGAGCGGCCGCGAGGCCATCACCCGGACGTTTATCTTCAAGGATTTCAATGAGGCGTTCGGTTTCATGAGCCGCGCCGCACTGGTTGCCGAAAAGAGCGATCATCACCCCGAATGGCGCAACGTCTACAAAACTGTGGAGGTAGTGCTGGCAACCCATGACGCCGGGGGCGTGACCGCCCGCGACGTGACGCTGGCCAGGGCGATGAATGCCATCGCTGCGCAACTCGGGGTGGCGTGAGGCAATCTTGCACTGGCTTTGTGGCTTCCCCAATTGAAGTGCGGAGAGCGGCAACCGTCAGGTGAGGAAGGCTGGCCATGGCCAAGGAATTCAGTATGGGCTTCGGTCCGGCCGAACGGCTGGCGAAGGATCCCGCGCGTGTCCGTAAGGAGTTCTGGCGCAAGCTGAAGCGTGTGGTGGCGCAGCTTCCGTTCGCCGAGGATTTGCTGGCGGCGTATTACTGCGCCTTCGACCGGCAGACGCCGCGCCATGTGCAGGCGGCGCTGCTCGGCGCCATCGCCTATTTCGTGCTGCCGTTCGATTTCGTGCCGGACGTGTTGCCGGTGCTCGGCTTCACCGACGATGCCGCTGTGCTCGCCACGGCAATCCGCATGGTGGCAAGCAACATCCGCCCCGAGCATCGCGATGCCGCGCGCGCCGCGCTCAAGCGTGGCGCGGTGGAGGACGATGCGACATGAGAGTCGGGCTCTCAAGGACGCTACTGAAATAGTGCTAATGCCAATTGGGACGTCATGGCCGGGATGAGCCCGGCCATGACGAAAGCTGATACTTGTTCAAGCGAGCAAGAAAAGAGTTCGAAGATGTCGAACGCATTTTCGATCAGGCGTCCAGCATAAGTACGGTGACCTCACGGATGCAGGATCACCTTGCCCATTGCCTTGCGGCCCGCGAGCACCTTGAGCGCGTCGGCGGTCTGCGCCAACGGGAAGGTGCGATCGACATGCGATGAGATCTTGCCCTCGGCGGTCCACCTGGCGAGCTTCTCGAGGTTGGCGCGATTCTTCTGCGGATTGATCTTGGTCCATGCGCCCCAGAACACGCCGCGAATGTCGCAGCCTTTGAGCAGCGCGAGATTGAGCGGCATCTTCGGGATGTCGCCGGCAGCGAATCCGATCACTAGGAAACGGCCTTCCCAGGCGATGGCGCGCAGCGCGGCTTCGGCAAACGATCCGCCAACCGGATCGAATACGATGTCTACGCCTTTGCCGCCGGTGAGCTTCTTCAGTCCTTCTTTCAAATCTTCCTTGGCGTAATTCAGCGTCAGTTCGGCGCCGTGCTGTTTGGCGAAAGCGAGCTTCTCGTCGGAGGACGCGCAGGCGATCACCTTCAGGCCCATCAGTTTCCCGAGTTCGCAGGCGGCGAGACCCGTGCCGCCTGCGGCGCCGAGCACCGCCAGCGTCTCGCCGGGTTTCGGGCTGGCGCGATCTTCCAGCGCGTGCAGTGTGGTGCCGTAGATGATGGTGATGCCGGCGGCGCGATCGAAATCGAGGTTGTCCGGAATCTTGATGATCGACGTTGCGGGTAACGCGATCTTCTCGCGCGCGCCGTTATGACCGCATGAGGCCATCACGCGGTCGCCGACCTTCAAGTCAGTGACGCCGGCGCCGACGCTTTCAATGACGCCGGCAACTTCGGCCGATGGCGAGAACGGGAACGGCGGCTTGATCTGATACTTGCCCTGGATCATCAGCAGGTCGAAGAAATTCAGCGCCGCCGCCTTAATCGCGATCACCGCTTCGCCGGGGCCGGCCACCGGATCCGGCACGTCCGCCAGCACGAGATCGTCGGGACCACAATATTCGGAGCAGAGGATCGCTTTCATGAACGCACCTGTTTTGCAGGACAATTGCTGGACGAGCGGGAATTGCGAGAGGTGGAATTTGCGAGAGCATGACTTTCGCAAAGCGCGCACGGTGTTGTCAGGCTTTTTGCCGGATTTGGCGGCAGGCTACAATCTGTTTCGACACGACCTCATGAGAAGGCGGCGCGCTCAAGCCGCCTCGAACCATCGGGGCCGCATGACGATCGTCCTTAGCGACGCGGACGATGTGGTGCAGCGGATCAACGCGCGGTTGGGTACAGTTACGCTCTAGCATCGGATTGTCGTCGCAGCCGCGGCATCAGCGAATCGCATCAGCGCGTGAATATCGGCACACGGATGCGACGGTGCGCAGCGGCGGGAAAACGGCTGCCCTTCCCATCAAGGTGATTCCCGTTTATTGCAGATTCGGGCGGCGAACGATGCGAAGTCATCTTCCAGTCACAATCGTACGAGAACGAGGCCCGGTGATGTCCGTGCGGCGAACGCTGATACTTCTGACGACAAGCGCAATGCTGTGTGGGGGAACCTCCCTCGCGCTGGCACAGGGTGCGTCGAGCAAATCCGCCAAGCAGGCTCCCGCGAAGCAGGCCGCAGCCAAGCCAGAGGCCAAGCAGGCCGCCGGTGGCGCGGAGCCGACGCTGCTCGGTCAGTTCGGCGGGTGGGGCGCCTATACGGCAGCTCCGAGCGGCAAGAAGGTTTGCTTCGCGCTGGCCAAGCCGACCTCGTCGAAGACCAACCCGCCCAATCGGCCGCGCGATCCGGCCTATGCCTTCATCTCTACTCGCCCTGCGGAAAAGGTGGCCAACGAGGTCTCGATCATGATCGGCTATCCGGTCAAGCCGGGATCGGATTCGACGCTCGATGTCGGCGGCGCCAGCTACGCCATGTACACGCAGGGCGACGGCCTATGGATCAAGAACGCCGCCGAAGAGGCCAAGCTGGTCGAGGCGATGCGCAAGGGCGCCGACGTCACCGTCAAGGCGGTGTCCGGCAAGGGCACCCAGACCACCGACGTTTTCTCGCTCAAGGGCTTGTCGCAGGCGCTGGATCGCGTCGCGCAGGAGTGCCGCTGAGGGTCCATGCTTCGTCGCTTTGCTCCTCGCAGTGACGAAATTAGCGTTTTTGGCTGAATTCATCGTGTTTTGGCCGCCCCCGAGGGTTCCGAGAAAACTGACAATATGACCGTTTCGGCCCGCGCCGCCTTTCCACGCGCGGCCGAAAGGCCTATGTGAAGCCGGTCCTCCGAGCACTTGCCGAGTAACGTGATACCCATGACCCAGACTTCAACCGAGGCCAAAGCCGCGCCGCGCGCCAACGACGTGCCGTTGGAGAAAGTCGCGCTGGAGGCCTATGTGCCGCTGGCGAAGCCGTCGCTGATCGGGTTGTCGCGCGTGGAACTGGCCGCAAAGCTCGGGGACATCGGCGTCCCGGCGTCACAGCACAAGATGCGGGTGCAACAGCTCTGGCACTGGATGTATGTCCGCGGCGTCCAGGACTTCGACGCGATGACGACGATCTCGAAAGAGATGCGCGCCGAACTCGCGCAGCACTTTACCGTGGCGCGGCCCGACGTGGTCGCCGAACAGATTTCCAACGACGGCACGCGCAAGTGGCTGCTCAGCCTGCCGAGCGGCGTGGCGGGCGAAAAGGCCCATGAGGTCGAGTGCGTCTACATTCCGGAAACCGATCGCGGCACGCTTTGCGTGTCGTCGCAGGTCGGCTGCACGTTGAATTGTTCGTTCTGCCACACCGGCACGCAGCGTCTGGTGCGCAATCTCACCGCCGGCGAGATCGTCGGCCAGATCATGGTGGCGCGCGACCGCTTGAACGATTGGGCCGATCGCACGACGCCGACCGGCAGCCGTCTCGTTACCAACATCGTCATGATGGGCATGGGCGAACCGCTCTACAATTTCGATGCGGTGCGCGATGCGCTTTTGATCGTCGCCGATGGCGACGGCATCGGTATTTCGAAACGCCGCATTACGTTGTCGACGTCAGGCGTGGTGCCGAACATCGCGCGCACCGGCGCCGAAATCGGCGTGTCGCTGGCGATCTCGCTGCATGCGGTGCGCGACGAACTGCGCGACGAACTGGTGCCGCTCAATCGCAAGTATCCGATCGCGCAATTGCTCCAGGCGTGCCGCGACTATCCGGGCGCGTCGAATGCGCGACGCATCACGTTCGAATACGTCATGCTGAAGGGCGTCAACGATTCACTCGACGATGCCAAGCTTCTGGTGAAATTGCTCAAGGGCATTCCGGCCAAGATCAACCTGATTCCGTTCAATCCATGGCCCGGCACGCGCTACGAATGCTCGGACTGGGAGCAGATCGAGAAGTTTTCCGAATACGTATTTAACGCCGGCTATTCGTCGCCGGTGCGCACGCCGCGCGGCCGCGACATTCTCGCTGCCTGCGGTCAGCTCAAGTCGGAAACCGAGAAGCTCTCGGCGCGCGAACGTCAGGCACTGCGCGCCATGGCGATGACGGATTGAGCCAAGTGTTGTGTCATCGCGCTACCCTTCGAGGCCGCCGCTTCGCGTCGGCACCTCAGGGTGACGAAATCAGCCGGGCCGTCATCCTGAGGAGCGAGCACTTGCGAGTCTCGAAGGATGGTTGCGAGATGCGGGACTCGTAATCATGGCATTGATCGGTCGATTGTTCGCAATCCTGTTCGGATTTCTCTTCGCCTGTCTTGCCGCGGGAATGGTCGTGGTTATCGCGCTGCTGTTTCCCGACTGGAGCGATCTGGCGCTGGGCCCGATCGATCCCAACGCGTTCAACATCCTGCTCGGCTTCGGCTTCATCTTCGTCAGCGGTTTCGCTCTGGTGCCGGCGATGCTGGTGGTGGCCATCACCGAAGCCTTCTGCATCCGCCGCGCACTGGCCTATGCGCTCGGCGGCGCGGCCGTCGGTCTCGCTTGCTATCTCGGCCTCGTGCCGTTCGATCCCGCGACCCTGCATTTCAACGGCATCGTGCGTCGCGAACTCGAGGTCATGACCGGTGCGGGAATTGTGGCTGGCATGGTGTACTGGCTGATCGCCGGGCGCAACGCCGGCGCATGGCGCGAACCTGCGGCTCCGCCGCCGCGCGGCCCCGATCGGCAAGATGCCTAGGCTACGCACTGCCTGCGCTCTTTTGAATCTGGTTTCGATGCGGTTTCTTTGCGCGAACCGGTTTCCACTTCGCCCGAAAACGCTATAACCCCGCCCATGAACCGGACCGGACTTTTCATCGCGCTCGGCCTCTCGCTCGTTATCGGCGTGGTGTTCGGCGTCTATCCCGAACTGGATCTCAAGCTCGCCGGATTGTTCTACGATCCGGCGATCAAGGATTTCCCGCTGCGGCTCAATCCGCATGCCGACTTCCTGCGCGATGCGGCGATGTGGGTCGCCTGGGCGTTCGCGTTGCCGGCGATCGCGGCCTTCGTTGTCAAAATGCTGCGGCCGGATCGTCGCCTTATCATGTCGGGCCGCGCGGCCGTCTTCCTGCTGCTGACCATGTTGATGGCGGCGGGCGTTCTGACCAATTTCACGTTCAAGAGCTTCTGGGGGCGGCCGCGCCCGGTGGCGGTGACGGAATTCAGCGGGCCGCTGCCCTTCGTGGCATGGTGGGATCCGCGCGGCCGCTGCGCGAAAAATTGCTCGTTCATTTCCGGCGAGGGCGCCACCGCGTTCTGGACCATAGCGCCGGCGGCGCTGACACCGCCGGCGTTGCGGCCGGTGGCCTATGTCGCCGCGCTGGCGTTCGGCGCCGCGACCAGCGGCTTGCGCATGGCCTTCGGCGGACACTTCTTTACCGATGTCGCGGGCGCGGGCCTGGTGACCTTCTTCGTCATCTGGCTGCTGCACGGCTACATCTACCGCTGGCCGAAAACCCGGCTCAGCGATGACCGGATCGATGCCGCGCTGACGCGGCTGGCCTGGCCCGGCTATCGGGCGATGCAGCGGTGGCGGGGCCGCGATGTCGGCCCACGGCCGTTGCCGTAAACTCTATATAAACGCGTGCCCGGTGGCGCGAAGTTTGATATTCGCGTAGTCAAACCACACACGAAAATCGGTCGATTGGAAGCTTCATGACTACGATCTTAAAGAGCCTGCCCAAGGGTGAAAACGTCGGCATCGCGTTCTCGGGCGGGCTCGACACCAGCGCAGCGCTCCTGTGGATGAAGCAAAAAGGCGCCCGCGTCTTCGCCTACACCGCGAATCTCGGCCAGCCGGACGAAGCCGACTACGACGAGATTCCTCGCAAAGCCATGGACTTCGGCGCCGAGAAAGCCCGCCTCGTCGATTGCCGCACGCAATTAGTCCACGAAGGTATTGCGGCGATTCAGTCCGGTGCCTTCCACGTCTCGACCGGCGGAATCGCGTATTTCAACACCACTCCTCTTGGCCGCGCTGTCACCGGCACCATGCTGGTCTCCGCCATGAAGGAGGATGGCGTCAACATCTGGGGCGACGGCTCGACCTACAAGGGCAACGATATCGAGCGGTTCTACCGCTACGGGCTGCTGACCAATCCCGACTTGCGGATCTACAAGCCATGGCTCGACCAGCAGTTCATCGACGAACTGGGCGGCCGAGCGGAAATGTCGGCGTTCATGACCGCCAACGGTTTTGCTTACAAGATGAGCGCCGAGAAAGCCTATTCGACCGACAGCAATATTCTCGGCGCCACGCACGAGGCCAAGGATCTCGAACATCTCGACAGCGGCATCACTATCGTCAACCCGATCATGGGCGTGCCGTTCTGGCGCGACACCTGTGTCGTCAAGGCCGAGAAGGTCGCGGTGCGGTTCGAGGAGGGCCAGCCGGTGGCACTCAACGGCAAGACCTTCACCGATCCCGTTGCGATGTTCCTCGAGGCCAATGCCATCGGCGGCCGCCATGGCCTCGGCATGAGCGACCAGATCGAGAACCGCATCATCGAGGCGAAGAGCCGCGGCATCTACGAAGCGCCGGGTATGGCGCTGCTGCATATCGCCTACGAACGGCTCGTCACCGGCATTCATAACGAAGACACTATCGAGCAATATCGCATCAATGGGATGAAGCTCGGCCGCCTGCTCTATCAGGGGCGGTGGTTCGATTCCCAGGCCCTGATGCTGCGCGAAACGGCGCAGCGCTGGGTGGCCCGCGCCGTCACCGGCGAAGTCACGCTTGAACTGCGCCGTGGCAATGACTACTCGATCATGAATACCGAGAGCCCCAACCTGACCTATCAGCCGGAGCGGCTGAGCATGGAGAAGGTGGAGGATGCGGCGTTCACGCCGGCGGACCGCATCGGTCAATTGACGATGCGTAACCTCGACATCACCGACACCCGCGCCAAGTTACAACTCTATGCGAAGACGGGTTTGCTGTCGGCCCCGGAAGGATCGAACATTCCAAGGCTCGAGAACGACAAGAGCTGAACCGCGCGGGCGCCAGGTGACGGCGATGCTTTGAATGGCTGCAATAAAAATGGCCGGGATCGCTCCCGGCCATTTTCATTTCGTTACCGTTGTTCTTAACGGCGCGGCGGTGCTGTGCCGGGAGGCGGCGGAGGCAACGATGCCTGTCCGCCATTGAGCAACGGCGTGATGTTGCGAATGGTGACCCGGCGATTCTCGCGTGACGGACCGTCGGTCTGCACCTTGAGATACTGTTCGCCATAGCCCTGCGACGTCAGATTCTCCGGCGGCACCTGGAATTGTTGTGTCAGCAATTCCGCGGCCGATTGCGCGCGGCGATCCGACAGCGACAGATTGTCGATGTCGGAGCCCACCGCATCGGTATGGCCTTCGATCAGGAACACCGCGCGCGGATTGCGCGAGATGGCGCGGTTGAGGCTGTCGGCAATCACCTGCAGCTTCGACGCCTGATCCGACGGAATCTCCCACGAACCCGTGTCGAAGTTGATGCTGTCGAGATCGATACTCCGCATGCGCTCGCGCACCGACGGGCTGTAGCGAATCTCGTCCAGCGAATAACGGCGGTCGATGTGATCGACCGGTGGCGCCGTCAAAGTGTCGTAGATCAATTCCGGCGGCGCATCTTCGGCTTCGACGATGTAGCGATCGCGTGGAATGGTCAGCCGCGGTGGCGGCAACGACACGAAATAGCCGCCGATAGCGCCAGCGACCACGCCTGCGGCAACGGCTGCGCCGACCCCGCGATAGCTGTTGTCGATGATGACGATTTCCCGCCCGCGTTGATCGCGCCGGATGCGGCGCAGCAGCCGGCCGTCGCGGTCGTTGACGGTGATGATCTGCGTGCCGTCGGGACGCACGACGATGGTGCGGCTTTCGTTGCCGACCTGCTCGCGGCGGATGTCGCGCGCACCGTACCGGAAGCGATCCTCTTCATTGTGCCGGATGAAAGCCTGCCCGCTCGGGTCGCGAACGATGATGCGGCCGGGCTCGGTAATGATGGTGCGACCGCCCTGTTGGGTTTCCCGTCGTTCCGAACGGAAGTCGTCCATGCGGCGCGGACCTTGCTGCGCGCCCGGCGCGATCACCGTGGTCGCAACCGGAGGTGCAGCGGGGATTGGCGCGGCGACCGTCGGCGGCGCCGGGCGGTCGGTTCGTGCGCCCTGTCGTCCACTGCCATTCGGTGCTCCAGGAGACGTGGCGGGAGGTGTTGCGCTAGGGGCTGCCGGAGGCGTCGCGCCGCCCGACGTTGCGGCGGGGGCGGCTGGCTGGGCAGGCGGTGATGTTGGTGCACCTCCCATGCGGCCGCCTGCAGCCGGCGGTTGGCCAGCGGGGGCAGGCGCCGGTTCCGTCTGCTGCTGGGGTTGCGGCGCCGGCGTACCGAGCGAGCCGCCGGCTGGTGGCGTCGCCGGGCGACCAGCGGGTGCCGATCCCGAAGCAGGAGGCGGTGAGGCAGGGGCGGCCGAGGGCGCTGGTGTCGGCGCGGCAGGTTGCTTGGCCCCGGCGGGTGGGGTCGGTGCCGAGCCGGATTCGGGCCTTGGCCGTTCCATGCGCTGCGGAGACGGCGAAGCGGGTGGCTGCGCTGCGGCCGGGGGAGCCGATGGCTGCTTGGCTGCGGGTGGCGGCGGAGGGGCTGCAGGTTGTCTTGCCGCAGGCGGCGTTGGCGCGGCCGGAGGCGAAACCTGCCGAGGCGGCGGCGGACTTGCAGCCGGAGGTGTCGGAGCGGCTGCCGGCGGCGTTGGCGCACGCACCGCGGGCGGTGCCGGAGGTGGTGGCGGTGGCGCAGCCGGACGGGCGGCCGGTGGCGGAGCGGATGGCGGCGGCGGAGCGGGACGTGCGGCTGGTGGGGGCGGAGCCTGAGGAGCGGCTGCCGGTGGCCTCGGCGCCTCCTTGGGTGCTTGCTTGGGGGCGGGTCTTGCTTTGCCGTCTTCGGCGGGGCCTGCGGGTGATGGCGCGGCCTGTGCGAGCAACAGCGGAGCCGGAGTCTGAGCTTGCGACGATGCTGCTGCAAACGTGCCCGCCGCGAGTGCAGTGGTGGCGAGCAAGGCGAGGCGTAACTTTGTCATGATAACTTTGGTCCCCGAAAAAGGCCGATGGAAAAACGTGACGAGAGGATGGCGGCAAGTCCGATCGATGGGCGATCGATCGTCGATGTCGTTACGTGCATTGCGATCAACTGATAGCCATGGGGCCGCAATAAGGCAGCGAAGCAACACGCGTCGACGGGTTCCGGAATTTATTTTTCGGCGCGGACAAAATGACGCTGCCGATATTCATGCTGCATTCAACTGACTGTTGCCGGCAAACGGAAGCGATGTAGCTCGACTCCCTCGAAAGCGACTCGATATCTCGCGAACAATTTAGGATGCGCTGCTGTCGGTCGCAGGATTCGGTGCCGACGGTTCGCCCGGATTGCGCACCGGCAGTTCTTCCGGCGTGTAACCCGGCAATTCCTGCGGCTGTTGTGGCGTGTCGGGATCCTGCATCGGGGGTGGCACTTCCGGGCGCGGATTCGCCGGCGGACTCTCTTGAGGCGGCTCGGTCGGTTGTCCGGGTTGATTCGGCGGGACCTCGCGGGGGACCTTCGCCATCACATCGCGACCTTGCGGTTATCGCCAAGATCGGGACGCGTCCCGGTCACGGCCGCCGCAGCCATCTTGACGTAGCTGACGATCGACCCGGGCGAATCCCAGAACTCCGCATCCTGCGGATCTACCTTCAGCACGCGAATGTTGGGATCGTCGGCGTTGTCCCACCACGCTTTGGCGGGCGTGGAGAACAACTGTTTGATCTTGGCGCGATCGTTGGTCACCGTCGCGGTGCCGCTGACCGAGACGTATTTCTGATCGCCGGGATGTGCGAACGACAGATTGACCTGCGGGTGCCGCGCGATTTCGTCATCCTTGTGCCGCCGTGCATCGGTGAGGAAATAGATCGCATTGTTGTCGCGATCGATGCTGGCGCTCATCGGACGCGCCCGCAATTTATCGCCGTCCTGGGTGACGAGCATCGCAAAGCCGATCTTGTGCATCAGTTCCCAAGCGCGGTCGATGTCGCGTGCAGCGTCATTGCTGGCCATGTCAGTCTCCCAAACTCATCGCGGATGAAGGTGCGTTCCAGCTAACCTAACGGCGCGTGAAGCCGGATGTTCCTCGCAAGGATGATGATCAGCTTGCATTGACAGTCCTCCGGCAACCATTCACAGGTCGAGGCTCATATTGGGGAGGAACGAATGCCACTGGCTTACTGGTGCGTTCTGGTCGCAGCGCTGCTGCCGGTCGTCGTTGTCATCTATGCCAAATCGGGCGGCGGCGATAATCATCATCCGCGCGACAATGTCGATCGCTTGTCCGGCGCGCGCCGCCGCGCTTACGCGGCCCATCTCAACGCCTATGAGAATTTCCCGTTCTTCGCCGCCGCGGTGATCGTCGCGGTCACGCAGGGTGCGACGCCAGGCACGGTCAATACGCTGGCGGCGATCTACCTGCTGCTGCGCATCCTTCACGCCGCTTTCTATATTGCCGATCAGGCGACGTTACGCTCGGCCGTGTTCGCTCTCGGATGGCTGGTCAATATCGCGATCTTCGTGCTGCCAGCGTTCAAGTAGCGCAGAACAACTCGGGCTCCGCATCAATTCGCTTGATGGGAGCCCGGTGCAAAACATCGCGGCTTCAGTTGCCGCGAGACGTCAAGGGGAGCAGCAGGTCAGACCTGCCGCTCGACCAGCTTCATTTTCAGGTTGGCGATGGCCTTGGCGGGATTGAGTCCCTTTGGGCACGCCTTGGTGCAATTCATGATGGTGTGGCAACGATAGAGTCGGAAGGCGTCCTCGACGTTGTCGAGACGTTCGCCGGTGGCTTCGTCGCGGCTGTCCATCACCCAGCGATTAGCTTGCAGCAGCGCCGCTGGGCCGAGATAGCGGTCGGAATTCCACCAGTAGCTCGGGCACGATGTCGAGCAGCAGGCGCACAGGATGCATTCGTAGAGGCCGTCAAGCTTCTCGCGGTCCTCCTTGCTCTGCCGCCATTCCTTCTGCGGCGCGGGCGTCGTGGTATGCAGCCACGGTTCGATCGAGGCATACTGCGCGTAGAAGTTGGTCAGGTCGGGAATCAGATCCTTCACCACCGGCTGATGCGGTAGCGGATAGACCTTCACGGCGCCGCCATCGGCGACGTCATGCATTGACTGGGTGCAAGCCAGCGTATTCTGGCCGTCGATGTTCATCGCACAAGAGCCGCAAACGCCTTCGCGGCAGGAGCGGCGGAACGACAGTGTCGGGTCGATGTTGTTCTTGATCCAGATCAGGCCGTCGAGCACCATCGGCCCGCAATCGTTGACGTCGACCTGATAGGTATCGACGCTGGGATTCTTGCCGTCGTCGGGATTCCAACGGTAGATGCGAAACTCGCGCGTCTCGGTCGCGCCTTCCGGTTTCGGCCAGCTCTTGCCGCCGGAGATTTTCGAGTTTTTCGGAAGCGCAAATTCAACCATGGTCTAAGCCTTCGCTATGCCGATCAATACACGCGCGCCTTCGGCGGGATGTATTGAACGTCGTTCGTCATCGTGTAGTCATGCACCGGACGGTAGTTGATCGTGGTGTTGCCACGATCATCGATCCACGCCAGCGTGTGCTTCATCCAGTTCTTGTCGTCGCGTGCGGCAAAATCCTCACGGGCATGCGCGCCACGGCTTTCGGTGCGGTTGGCGGCGGAATCCATCGTCACCACAGCCTGGGCGATGAGATTGTCGTATTCCATCGTCTCCATTAGGTCGGTGTTCCACACCAGCGAGCGATCGAACACCGCGATGTCGCCGATGCCGCCGTGGACCTTGTGGATCAGTTCCTGGCCTTCCTTCAGCACGTCGCCGGTGCGGAACACGGCGCAGTTGTTCTGCATGACGTGCTGCATGTTCTCGCGCAGCCGCGCCGTCGGCGTGCCGCCCTTGGCGTAACGGAAATGATCGAGCCGTCCGAGCGCCTTGTCGGCGGAATCGGCCGGCAGTTCCGGCTGCGCCGCATTCGGCGTCAGCTTGTCCGCCAGCCGCAGCGCCGCCGCGCGGCCGAACACCACGAGATCGATCAGCGAGTTGGAGCCGAGGCGGTTGGCGCCATGCACCGAGACGCAGGCCGCTTCACCGACAGCCATCAGGCCCGGCACCACCGCATTGTCGTCGCCGTCCTTCTTGGTAACGACCTCGCCGTGATAATTGGTCGGGATGCCGCCCATGTTGTAGTGCACGGTGGGAATCATCGGGATCGGTTCGCGCGTCACGTCGACATTGGCGAAGATGCGCGCGGATTCCGAGATGCCCGGCAGGCGTTCGTGCAGTACCTTGGGATCGAGATGATCGAGATGCAGGTAGATGTGATCTTTCTTCTTGCCGACGCCGCGGCCTTCGCGAATCTCAATGGTCATCGCGCGTGAGACGACATCGCGCGAGGCCAGGTCCTTGGCCGAGGGTGCATAGCGCTCCATGAAGCGCTCGCCTTCGGAATTGACCAGATAGCCGCCCTCGCCGCGTGCGCCTTCGGTGACGAGGCAGCCGGAGCCATAGATGCCGGTCGGATGGAATTGCACGAATTCCATGTCCTGCAGCGGCAGTCCGGCGCGCAGCGCCATGCCACCACCGTCGCCGGTGCAGGTATGCGCCGAAGTGCAGGAGGCGTAAGCGCGGCCATAGCCGCCGGTGGCGAGAATGGTGGTCTGCGCCCTGAAGCGATGCAGCGTGCCGTCGTCGAGCTTGAGCGCGATGACGCCGCGGCAGGCACCTTGATCGTCCATGATCAGGTCGATGGCGAAGAACTCGATGTAGAATTCAGCGGAATGGCGCAGCGCCTGGCCGTACATGGTGTGCAGCATGGCGTGGCCGGTACGGTCGGCGGCGGCGCAGGTCCGTTGCGCCTGGCTCTTGCCGTAGTCGATGGTCATGCCGCCGAACGGACGCTGATAAATCTTGCCTTCCTCGGTGCGCGAGAACGGCACGCCCCAATGTTCAAGCTCGTAAACCGCCGCGGGCGCGTGGCGCACCATGTATTCGATGGAATCCTGATCGCCGAGCCAGTCCGACCCCTTGACGGTGTCGTACATGTGCCAGCGCCAGTTGTCCTCGTGCATGTTGCCGAGTGCGGCGGAGATGCCGCCCTGTGCCGCGACGGTGTGCGATCGAGTGGGAAACACCTTGGTGATGCAGGCGGTGCGCAGTCCGGCCTCGCTGCAGCCGACAACGGCCCTCAGGCCGGCGCCACCGGCGCCAACCACGACAACGTCGTAGCTGTGATCTTCGATCGGATAGGCTTTTCCGTTGGTCGCGGGAGTCCCACCACCGTTTGCGCTGTTGCCGTTGGCGGCCATCGCACTAAACTCCAGACGATAGTTTCAGAATGGCGTAGATCGAGGCCAGGGCGACCGCGATCGAAAAGAAGTTGTTGGCGAGAATCGCAATCAGCTTCAGCTTTTCATTGTGCACGTAGTCTTCGATGACGACCTGCATGCCGATCTTCATGTGCCAGGCGCTGGCGATGACGAACAGCAGGACGATCAGCGCCACCAGGGGCGTTCCGAGAATCTGCCCGGCGCCGGCCTGATTGCGGCCCAGCAGCATCATGACAATGACGATGACCGGAACGATCAGCAGCAACATGCCGACCGCGGTGACTCGCTGCCACCAGAAATCGGACGTCGCGCTGGAGCCGGAGGCGCCGAGATTGCGGACCCGCGCCAGCGGGGTGCGCATCGAGGACTTCGAAGGACCGTTGCTCATCGTCCGCCTCCGAACGCATAGGCAATGATCCAGATCAGAACGGTCAGGACGATGCCGCCGATCAGCGCGGCCCAGGTCAGGCCTTCGCGCTCGCTCGGGCCGAAGCCGTAACCCAGATCCCAGACGAAATGCCGGACGCCGCTGAGCAAATGGTGCATCAGCGCCCAGGTGTAGGCGAACACGATGAGCCGGCCGATCCAGCTGCCGATGAACGAGGAGAAGATGCCGTAGGCCCCGGGTCCGGAAGCCACCGCCATCAGCCACCAGGCCAACAGGATCGTGCCGAAATACAGTCCGACACCGGTGGCGCGATGGACGATGGACATCGCCATCGTCAGGGTCCAGCGATAGGTTTGCAGGTGCGGTGAAAGCGGGCGATCGATCCTGGCGGTCATTGGCTGCTTTTATGATTGTCGCGGCATTTGGGGCGAGCTCGCCCGGTTGCGACGCAACGGGTAGAGCAATTCTATTTACGAAGTCGAAACAGCCAGTGCAACGATCAATTCGCTTAGAACGAACCGGCATTCATTCTTTCATTTGAGCCCTGCGGTTACTGCACTTGACAGCGGCCGCGCGGACTGCTGCCTGCGCTGTTCAAGTTGTTGGCGCTGAAGCCGGATTCAGGGCTGTAAAAGCGGGTCATGGAAACCCGCGAAAATAGGGCGGACACCGTGGGCGCAGGACTGAATCTGACCGAAATCATCGAACTGGCGATGTTGCTGATCGCTGTCGGGGCACTGGCAGGATTTCTGGCCGGTGTCTTCGGGATCGGCGGCGGCGCGGTTCTGGTTCCGGTGTTCTACGAGTGTTTTCGCATCGCCGGTGTGCCGCTGGAGGTGCGAATGCCCTTGTGCATCGGCACGTCACTGGCGATCATTATCCCCACCGCCATCAGCTCGTTTCGCGCGCACTATGCGCGCGGCGCGGTGGACATGGATGTGCTGCGGCAATGGGCCATACCGGTGTTGGTCGGTGTCGTCACCGGCAGCGTCATCGCGCGCTATGCGCCGGAACGCCTGTTCAAGGTGGTGTTCGTCATGGTGGCGTGGTCGGCTGCTGTGCGCCTGCTGTTCGCGCGCGAGAACTGGCGTTTTGGCGATGAGATGCCGCGCGGCCTGTTCATGAAGGCCTATGGCGCCGGCATCGGCCTGTTATCGACGCTGATGGGCATCGGCGGTGGGCTGTTCGCCAATCTGATGATGACGTTCTACGGGCGGCCGATCCATCAATCGGTGGCGACCTCGGCCGGACTGGCGGTGTTGATCTCGATTCCCGGCGCGCTAGGCTATGTCTACGCCGGCTGGCCGGCGGCAGCGCTCTATCCGAATGTCGCGGCGCTCCAATTCCCATTCGCATTCGGCTACGTCTCGCTGATCGGCGCGCTGCTGGTGATGCCGACCAGCCTATTGGTGGCGCCGCTCGGCGTCCGGGTGGCACATTCGCTGTCGAAACGCACGCTCGAGGTCGCGTTTGGGCTGTATCTGCTGACGGTCGGCAGCCGCTTCGTCATCAGTCTCATCAGTCAGGTGTGACATTATCGCCGTGCCGCGCGGCGGGAACGATGGTGCGACCGTGCGGTTGGCTTGGCAGGTTCAACGCCAACCGCGAGAGATGCAAATGGCCGCATTTCATAAGATCGCGCCTGCCGTGGCGCTGCTGGCTCTGACCATGGGATCGGCCATCGCCGATCAACCTGGTGCGGATTGGATCAGCAAGGAACAGGTAATGCAGAAGCTCACTGCCGACGGCTACACCAAAATCACGGGTCTCGAGGCCGATGACGGACACTGGGAAGGCAAGGGCGTCAAGAACGGCAAGATCATGGAGTTTCACGTCGATCCCCGGTCAGGCGCGCTGACCAGGGAAGAGATCGACGACTAGTCCGAATCACTTCTTGTAGAGATCCTTGTACTTGTCGCGCAGGATGTTCTTCTGCACCTTGCCCATGGTGTTGCGCGGCAGATCGTCTTCGAACAGCACCCGCTTCGGCATCTTGAACTTGGCGAGTCGTCCATCGAGCGCGCGCAGGATTGCGGCCTCATCGAGCGTCGCACCCTTCTGCGGCACCACCACGGCGGTGACGCCTTCGCCGAAATCAGCATGCGGCACGCCGATCACAGCGGACTCGACGACGCCGTCGATGGCGTCGATCTCGCTCTCGATCTCTTTCGGATACACGTTAAAGCCGCCGGAGATCACCAGGTCCTTGCCGCGGCCGACGATATGCACGTAGCCCTTGGCATCGATCTTGCCGAGATCGCCGGTGATGAAGAAGCCGTCGTCGCGGAATTCCGATTTGGTCTTCTCCGGCATGCGCCAGTAGCCTTTAAACACATTCGGGCCTTTGACCTCGATCATCCCGATCTCGTCGGCCTTGAGCGGTTTGCCGGTTTCCGGATCGACCACGCGCGCGGAAACGCCGGGCAGGGGGAAGCCGACTGCGCCGGGAACGCGTTCGCCGTCGTAGGGGTTCGAGGTGTTCATGTTGGTTTCGGTCATGCCGTAGCGCTCGAGCACGGCGTGCCCGGTGCGCGCCGACCACTCGCGATGGGTGTCGGCCAACAGCGGCGCCGAGCCGGACACGAACAGCCGCATGTGACTGGTCGCTTCCTTCGTCAGATTCGGGCTTCGCAGCAGGCGCGTATAGAAGGTCGGCACGCCCATCAGCGCGGTGGCGCGCGGCATCAGCTTGATGATCTGCTCGGGATCGAGTTTCGGCAGGAAGATCATCGAGGCGCGCGCGAACAGCGTGACGTTGCTGGCCACGAACAGGCCGTGGGTATGATAGATAGGCAGTGCGTGGATCAGCACGTCCTTGTCGGTGAAGCGCCAGTAGTCCACCAGCGTCAGCGAGTTCGATGCCAGGTTGTCGTGCGACAGCATGGCGCCCTTGGAGCGGCCGGTGGTGCCGGACGTGTAGAGGATCGCTGCGAGATCGTCGTTGGCTCGCTGCACCGTGGTGAACTCGCTTTTTTCGCGGTCGGCGGCGTCAGTGAGCGAACCGTTGCCGCTTGCATCCAGCGTCTCGACCTTGGCGTTGACCTTCTGCGCGATAGCGCGAATGCCGTCGGCCTTGGCCGGATCGCACACCACCAAAGACGGTTCGGCGTCGGTGATGAAGTAGGTCAGTTCGTTGAGCGTGTAGGCGGTGTTGAGCGGCAGATAGATGGCGCCTGCACGCACCACGGCGAGATACAGGATCAGGTTTTGAACCGATTTCTCGACCTGCACGGCGACGCGGTCGCCGATCTTGACTCCGCGGGCCACCAGCAGATTTGCGATCTGTCCCGATCGCCCGATCAGGTCGCCGTAGCTGATGCGCTTGCCGTCGGCCGTCTCGATCGCCAGCCGGGCGGGATCGTCGAGATTGTCGAACAGGCGGGAAAACAGGTTGGCGTTCGCGGTAGCGTTGATCGGCGTGTTCATGCATCATTCCAAAGTGGATGAGCTGGAGCGGATGTTCCGGCGGGATTGATCTCGTTTCAATAGCAAAGACGTGCTGGACAAAGCAACAAAGGCGGGCGGAAATGAGCAAGAACAAGACACGCGTGGCGTGGGTGACCGGCGGCGGCAGCGGCATCGGGCAGGCCGGGGCTGAAGCGCTGGCGGCGGAAGGCTGGACGGTGATCGTCTCCGGGCGGCGCAAGGATGCGTTGGACGCGGTGGCGGCAGGCATCAACGCCAAAGGTGGCAACGCCGAAGCGCTGCCGCTCGATGTCAGTGACGCGGCTGCCGTCGATGTCGCGGCACGACACATTCTCGCCAGGCATGGCCGCATCGATCTTCTGGTCAACAGCGCCGGCATCAATGTGCCGAAGCGCAGTTGGGCCGATATGGACATCTCCGGTTGGGACAAGCTGGTCGAGATCAATCTCAACGGCGTGCTGTATTGCATGCGCGCCGTGTTGCCGGCGATGCGCGCGCAGCAGGACGGCTGCATCATCAATGTCGCGTCGTGGGCCGGGCGTCATGTCTCGAAAATGCCGGGGCCGGCCTACACCACCACCAAGCATGCGGTGCTGGCGCTGACGCATTCCTTCAACATGGATGAGTGCGTCAACGGCTTGCGCGCCTGCTGCCTGTCGCCGGCCGAAGTGGCAACGCCGATTCTCAAGTTGCGTCCGGTGGTGCCGAGCGCGGAGGAGCAGGCACGCATGTTGCAGCCCGACGATCTCGGCCGCACCATCGCCTTCGTCGCCAGCATGCCGCCGCATGTTTGCGTCAATGAAATTCTCATCAGCCCGACGTGGAATCGCAGTTTCGTGGCGATGGCGCAGCATCAGTAGTCTGATGCAGACGATTTGAATGAAACTGCATGAGGCGGTGCGCCGCTGCACCGTCCTCTCAGGGGACGCGAGGCGCTCGCGCCTACTTGCCAAAGCCGGAAAAGTTTCAGGTGCGACAAAAAATATTCCCTGAAACTGCTTCTGAAACGTCTCCGTAGCTCCGCCGACAACGACGCAGACCGGTTTGCGGATGCTGCGCAGGTTCGTTGTTGCAAGCTCAATCGCGCCCGCGGATGTCTGTGGGTGATCGCAAATTCATTGGGAGAGTTTCCATGTCGAAGCGTATTGCATTTCTGTCGGCCGCGGCACTCGGTGCGCTGGCATTGACCGCGACGGCCATCGCGCCTGCGGTTGCCAAAGACAAGATGAAGAGCGAGATGTCGAGCGACAAGACGGTGATGGTCGGCGGCGCGCCGATGTATCCGTCGAAGAACATCATCCAGAACGCCGTCAACTCCAAGGATCACACCACGCTGGTTGCTGCGGTGAAGGCGGCAGGCCTGGTCAAGACGCTTGAAGGGCCGGGACCGTTCACGGTGTTTGCGCCGACCAATGCGGCGTTCGGCAAGTTGCCGCCGGGCACCGTCGAAACGCTGGTCAAGCCGGAGAGCAAGGCCACTCTGACCAAGATCCTGACCTATCACGTCGTGCCGGGCCGTCTGCAGGCGTCGGCGCTGACCGACGGCAAGAAATTGAAGACCGTCGAAGGAGAGACGTTGACGGTCAGGAACTCCGGCGGGCAGGTCATGCTGGTCGACGCCAAGGGCGGCATGTCGACGGTGACCATCCCGAACGTCAACCAGTCGAATGGCGTCATCCATGTCGTCGACACCGTGTTGATGCCGTAAAGCGCGCGTCGCCACCCCCGTTCGTCCCCACGGGACGCGCGTTGCGAGCCGGGGCGACCCGGCTCGCTTTTTTGTGACCGCCAATGACCGGTTTGGCGGTCAGTGATAGGCTGAGGGACGTAACAATTCACCGGTACGGGCGTATAACGGCGTGTCAGCGAGATGAAGGCAGCCATGTCCACGATCACCCCAGCTTTCGAGGCGCAGCAGGAACCGCAGGTTGTTGGCTCTCAAAAAATCATCCAGCCGGCATGGGTGCGAATGCTGCATTGGATCAACGCCGTGGCGATGGTCCTCATGATCATGTCAGGCTGGCAGATCTATAACGCCTCGCCTCTGTTCGACTTCGTCTTCCCGTCCTCGATCACGCTCGGCGGCTGGCTCGGTGGCGGGCTGCTGTGGCACTTCGCGGCGATGTGGCTGTTGATGGTCAACGGCCTGATCTATTTGACGCTCGGCGTCGCGACCGGCCGCTTCCGCCGCAAGCTGCTGCCGATCACCGTCGATGGCGTCATCGGCGACACCAGGGCGGCATTGACCGGGCGTCTGTCGCATGACGATCTCTCCAGATACAACTATGTGCAGAAGCTGCTGTATGCCGGCATCATCGTCGTCGGCATCGTCATCGTGCTGTCCGGATTGTCGATCTGGAAGCCGGTGCAGTTGCAATGGCTGACCGCGATCTTCGGCGGTTACGACACGGCGCGCTATGTGCATTTCGTCGCGATGGCCAGCATCGTCGGCTTCCTGATCGTGCATGTTGCGCTCGCGATACTGGTTCCGAAGAGCCTGCGCGCCATGATCATCGGCCGTTGAGGAGAATATGATGGGTCGCATCCGCTCATTGTTGATCCCCGGTGTCGACAAGACGCTGCTGGTCAAGGACGCCGCCAAACTGATGCCGGACCTGACGCGGCGGCGCTTCATCACCGGCGGAGCCAGTCTCGGCGCGCTGTCCATGCTGACCGGCTGCGATGTCGTCGACAGTTCGTCGGCGGAGGACCTGCTCAAGCACGTGTCGAAGTTCAACGACGCGGTGCAGGCGCTAATCTTCAACCCGAATACGCTGGCGCCGACGTTCGCCGAAAGCGCGATCACCAAACCATTTCCCTTCAATGCTTATTACAGCGAGGACGAAGCGCCGGATATCGACGGCAAGGACTATCGTTTCGAAGTCAGCGGGCTGGTCGAGAACAAGAAGGCGTGGACGCTCGATGAGCTGTACCAGCTGCCGCAGGTCAAGCAGGTGACGCGGCACATCTGCGTCGAAGGCTGGAGTGCGATCGGGAGCTGGACCGGCACGCCGTTGCGCGATTTCCTCAAGCTGGTCGGCGCCGACACCCGGGCCAAATATTGCTGGTTTCGTTGCGCCGAGGGTTACACCAGCCCGATCGATATGCCGACCGCGCTGCATCCGCAAACCCAGATGACCTTCAAGTTTGCCGACGAGATCCTGCCGCGCGCTTACGGCTATCCGATGAAAATTCGGATTCCGACCAAGCTTGGCTTCAAGAATCCCAAATACGTCGTCTCGATGGAAGTCACCAACGACTACAAGGGCGGCTATTGGGAGGACATGGGCTACAATTCGTTCAGCGGCAGCTAAAGCCCCAACTCCCGACCACTACAATTTTGCACGCGTGCCCGAACGATTGCGGTCGTGCGGCGAATGGTCGCCTGCGCAGTTCCCTGCTACAGTGCCAACCTTTGCGGGTGAAAGTCTGCCCCGATCTGATCACGGAGGTCTTTATGCGTTTTCGCACTGTATGCGCTACAGCGATTGTCTCTTGTCTTGCGTTTGCGGGAGCGATGGCCGGTGAGGCCAAGGCCCAAACTGCAAAGGCACAGATGAAGAATGCCGAAGGCGCGGATGTCGGCAACGTCGACCTCGTGGCGGTCAGCGACGGTGTGCTGCTGAAGGTGGCGCTGAAGGGCCTGCCGCCGGGTGGTCATGCTTTTCATGTCCATGCCGTCGGCAAGTGCGAGCCGCCGTTCAATTCCGCAGGCGGACACTTCAATCCGCAAAGCAAGAAGCACGGCATGATGGCGGCCGACGGTCACCACGCGGGCGATATGCCCAATCTCGACATCCCCGCGTCCGGCGAATTGAAACTGGAAGTGGTCAACAATGCGGTGTCGCTCGACAAGGCGGCTGCGAATTCGCTGTTCAAGCCGGAAGGTACCGCGCTGGTCATTCACGCGACCGTCGACGACTACAAGACCGATCCGACCGGCAACGCCGGCGGGCGCATCGCCTGCGGTGTCATCCAGCCGTAAGCGGATTGCGCGTGCGCGATCAGCCGGCGGTTTTCGGACGATCGAGCCGCCGCTGGAATGCCGTAGCGGCGGCTCCGATCACCAGAGCTGCGGCTGACACGCCGAGACCGGCGGTCAGGCTGCCGGTCGCGTCGGTGATGAAACCGGTGGCGATCGGTCCGAGCGTTTGTCCGATGCCGAAAGCCACGGTCATTGCCGCGATGGCCGATGGCCACAGCGTCGAGGGATAGTTGAAGCGAACGAAGGCCGTCGTCGCGGTCACCACCGCGAAGAATGCGACGCCGAACACCACGGCCGAGAGCGCAAGCATCGCCGCGGATTGGCTGAACAGCGGCAGCGCAGCGCCGACGGCATTGAACCCGAGGATGATCGCCGTGCTGGTGCCGCTTTGCCCGCGCGCCAGCACGCCGCGCCAGACCCACGGCGAGGCGAATGCGCTGAAGCCGATCAGGCACCAGAAGGCACTTTGCGCCGCAGCGCTGCCACCGGCGTCGCGCACGAACGCAATCATGAATGTCATGTAGGCGATGTAGCCCGCACCGAACAGGAAATAGCCCGCGAGATAGACCAGCACTGGCCTGATGGCGAACCTGCCCGGCGAGGCATCGTCGACCGTTGCCGGGATGTCGACCGGATTGAGCAGTAACAGCGTCATCATCGCCATGGAGATGAGCGCCATGGCGAGCCAGACCAGCCACCACGACCCCGGACCGAAGATCTGGAGCATGAACGGGGCCAGCAGGCCGGAGGCGAGGATGCCTATGCCGGGGCCGGCATAAAACAGGCTGAGCAGCAGGCTCGCCCGCGCCGGCTGCGATTGGACCAGCGTGGCCGCCAGCGCCCCGCCGGCGATGAAGGCCACCGCTGCGCCGACGCCGATCAGCAGGCGGGCGAAACTCAGCAGGATGAAGTTGCCGGACAATCCTGACAGGATCAGTGCCGCGATACAGGCCAGCGTCCCGTCGCGCAGCACCCGGTACAGGCCAAACCGGTTGCAGAGCCGGGATGCCACCAGTGCACCGGCGAGATAGCCCGCGGCGTTGATGGTATTCATGAAACCAGCGGCCGAATACGACCAGCCCAGCGACTCGCGCATGTCCGGCAGCACCAGCGAGTAGACGAAACGTCCGATGCCGAGGCCGATGGTCGGTGCCAACGAAAGGATGAGCAATAGTCGCGCGATATGTGCAACTTGCGAGGGTGATTTCGGGGTGGTCACAGGCAGCTCCGGTGGGGGCGGTTATTGTGGCAGCATCACCCCGGCTTGCACAGCGCGCGGCGGACAAGGGTGTCTTGCCAATTGCGCAACGGCGCTTTAGCAATCCCGCACGTTTCGTGCATACCCGACAATTTCATTAGGCAAAGGCGATCATGGCGACCCACAAGCTGCTTCTTCTTCCCGGCGACGGCATCGGCCCCGAAGTGATGGCCGAGGTGAAACGCATGATCGACTGGCTCAACGCCCAAGGGATCGCGCGTTTCGAGATCGATCAGGGGCTGGTCGGCGGCGCGTCGTATGACGCCGACAAGGTGAGCATCACCGACGCCACCATGGCCAAGGCGGTTGCCGCCGATGCGGTGCTGTTCGGCGCCGTGGGCGGCCCGAAGTGGGACCCGGTGCCTTACGAGGTCCGGCCGGAGGCGGGACTTCTGCGGCTGCGCAAAGACCTCTCGCTGTTTGCCAACTTGCGCCCGGCGATCTGCTATCCGGCGCTGGCGCAAGCCTCCAGCCTCAAGCCAGAAGTGGTCGAGGGGCTCGACATCATGATCGTGCGCGAGCTCACCGGCGGCGTCTATTTCGGCGAGCCGAAGACGATTACCGATCTCGGCAACGGCCAGAAGCGCGCCGTCGATACCCAAGTGTACGACACCTACGAGATTGAGCGCATTGCCCGCGTCGCGTTCGATCTGGCGCGCAAGCGCCGCAACAAGCTGACCTCGATGGAAAAGCGCAACGTCATGAAGAGCGGCGTGCTTTGGAACGAGGTGGTGACGCAAGTGCATCAGCGCGAATACAAGGATGTCACGCTCGAGCATCAGCTCGCCGACTCCGGCGGCATGCAGCTGGTGCGCTGGCCCAAGCAGTTCGACGTCATCGTCACCGACAATCTGTTCGGCGACATGCTGTCGGATATCGCGGCGATGCTGACCGGTTCGCTCGGCATGCTGCCATCGGCCTCGCTCGGCGAAACCGACGTCAAGACACAGAAGCGCAAGGCGCTCTACGAGCCGGTGCACGGTTCCGCGCCGGACATCGCTGGTCAGGGCAAGGCCAATCCGATCGCGATGCTGGCGTCGTTCGGCATGGCGCTGCGCTATTCGTTCGACATGGGCGCGCTGGCCGACAAGCTCGATCAGGCCATCGCCGCCGTGCTCGCCAAGGGCCTGCGGACGGCCGATCTCAAGTCGGACGGCGCGACCATCGTCTCGACGGCCCAGATGGGCGAGGCCATCCTCAAGGAAGTGCAGGCGTTGCACGGCTGAGGCTGCTCGAGGCGTCAAAAATAAAAATGCCCGGCTTGGCCGGGCATTTTTCGTTGGTGTCGGCTTTCGCCGTGAATCAATACAGCGGAATGCGTTCCGGATAGCCGCCGAGATCGGAGGGCGGGCTGAGCGGCTGCCGGTCCAGCGGGCGGTTCATGTTCTGGTTGCCGAACGACGGGCCGGGCGGGATGGCGTAATCGAGGAACTTGCGCTCGCCGGGCAGCACTTCGGTGCCGGCGTCGAGCCATGAGCGCTTGGTGACATAGATGCGGGTCCGGGGGCCGGCCTGGTAGGACACGTTCGGGCCGCGCTGGGCATAGGCGCGGTCGGTGTTTTTCCGCTTGGCCGCATCGGCATGCGTCGCGCTGACACCGACGGCCAGCGCGGCAACCGCCACCAGCAGAGCCGCACGGTGGATCGCGGCGAGGTTCTTGGCGGCAAGCAGTTTCAAGGTCATCGTGTCCTCATAGGGCATTGCAAGTTTGGCGTATTTTAGCTTCCAGCGCGCGCAGGCGACAAGGTCATTCGGGTCACACCTGACCAGAATAATGCCCGATTGGTCAAAATGTTGCGTGTCTCCCGAGCGGGTTGCGCCGGCGGCCTCGCCTAGATTCCGGCCGCCGCCGCGCCACGCGCAATCCCGGCCTGCGAGCTGGCGAAACACGCCCCGCAACCCCAAATAAGCAGCCGGATCGCCGCTTTGGGCCGTCCGGCGTTGTCTTACGGGCATTTCTCGCTTAGAAGCGCACCGCCTGCCTCTGCTGGCGTGCAGGGGCGGAGCATTTTGGTTCGGAGATGGAACGATGGGTTACAAGGTTGCGGTGGCCGGGGCGACCGGCAATGTCGGACGGGAAATGCTCAATATTCTCGATGAGCGCAAATTCCCGGCGGATGAAGTCGTGGCGCTGGCCTCGCGACGCAGCGTCGGCACGGAAGTGTCGTATGGCGACCGCACCCTGAAAGTCAAAGCCCTCGAGAATTACGATTTCAGCGACGTCGACATCTGCCTGATGTCGGCCGGCGGCGACGTGTCCAAGGAGTGGTCGCCGAAGATCGGCGCGCAGGGCGCGGTGGTGATCGATAACTCGTCGGCCTGGCGCTACGACGCCGACGTGCCGTTGATCGTGCCCGAGGTCAATGCGGATGCGGTGGCTGGCTTCACAAAGAAGAACATCATCGCCAATCCGAACTGCTCGACGGCGCAGCTCGTCGTGGCGCTGAAGCCGCTGCACGACAAGGCGACGATCAAGCGCGTGGTCGTCTCGACCTATCAATCGGTATCGGGCGCCGGCAAGGAAGGCATGGACGAATTGTTCGCGCAGACCAAGGCGGTCTACACGGCGACCGATCTCGTGACAAAGAAATTCCCCAAGCGTATCGCCTTCAACGTCATCCCGCACATCGACGTGTTCATGGAGGACGGATACACCAAGGAAGAGTGGAAGATGATGATGGAGACCAAGAAGATTCTTGATCCCAAAATCAGACTCACTGCCACTTGCGTGCGGGTGCCGGTGTTCATCGGTCACTCGGAGGCCGTCAACATCGAGTTCGAGAATCCGATCAGCGCCGATGAAGCGCGCGAGATCCTGCGCAAGGCACCGGGCTGTCTGGTGATCGACAAGCGCGAGCCGGGCGGTTACGTCACGCCGTATGAATCGGCGGGCGAGGATGCCACCTACATCAGCCGTATCCGCGAAGATGCGACGGTCGAGAACGGTCTCGTGCTGTGGTGCGTGTCGGACAATCTGCGCAAGGGAGCGGCGCTCAACGCCATTCAGATCGCGGAATGCCTGATCAACCGCAAGCTGATCAACGCCAAGAAAAAGGCCGCCTGAGCGGCCTCTTGTCGGACACGATTCGATTCAAAGCGGGCGACCCACGTCGCCCGCTTTTGCATTTCAGATGCCTTTGACTTCCTGCGTGTTGCGGAACTCGCCGGAGGCTTTGTCGAGCACGTAGAGATCGCCCTTGGCGACGCCGAAGTAGGCGCCGTGCAGCAACAGCGAACCTCGCTCGACGAGAATGCGGATGCACGGAAACGTCATCAGGTTCTGCAGGCTGCGCTTGATGACGGCGTGTTCCAGCCGCGTCACGAAGGCTTCGCGAGCTTCGCCGGCATGTGGCTTCAGCTTGGAGGGATCGGGTTCGATGATCGACATCCAGCGGCCGATGAAGTCGCCGGGCGAGAGTGGCGCGCTCTCCTCGGTCAACGCCTTGACACCACCGCACTGCGCGTGACCCATCACCACGATGTGCTTGACGTGCAGCACTTGCACCGCGAATTCCAGTGCGGCGGAGACGCCGTGCGCCTCGCCGTCGGGCGCATAGGGCGGCACCAGGTTGGCGACGTTGCGCACCACGAACAGTTCGCCGGGTCCGGCGCCGAAGATGGTCTCGGGCGCGACACGCGAGTCGCAGCAGCCGATCAGCATGGTTTCGGGCGATTGGCCGTGCTCGGAAAGTTCGCGGTAGCGCGACTGTTCAGCGGGCAACCGAGTGGCGGCGAAATCGCGGTATCCCGCGATCAGATGTTTCGGGAAAGTCAGCATGAGTATGACCTGATGATGAACGATGCCTTCATGAACCATAGCAAGGACATCGCCACAAGGCTTTCACGCTGCCGTCGTGGGTGCTAGGGCATAGACAAAAAGTTAGGCCCGTCACGATCCTGTCGCCGCTGGATAATTTGAGGATGTTCACGCCATGATCCGACCTCGTCGCAGTATGCTCTTCATGCCAGGTTCCAATCCGCGGGCGCTGGAGAAAGCGCGGACCCTGCCTGCCGACGGCCTCATTCTCGATCTCGAAGACGCCGTGGCGCCGGATGCCAAGGCGGGCGCGCGGGATCAGATTGCGCAGGCGGTGACGGCGCGCGGTTTCGGCAAGCGTGAAGTGCTGATCCGGGTCAATAGCCTCGACTCGCCGTGGTGGCTCGACGATCTCAACATGGCCGCCAAGGTGCGGCCGGACGGCATTCTGGTGCCGAAGATTTCGAGTGTGGCGGATCTCAAGGTCATTGCCGACCGGCTCCGCGATATCGGAGCCGACAGCGCCATTCGCGTTTGGGCGATGATTGAAACCGCGCAAGCCATCCTGCACGCCGAGGAGTTGTCGGCGCAGGTGCACGATCCGGCGATGCGGCTGGCGGGTTTCGTGTTCGGTCCCAACGACATCGCGCGCGAGACGCGCATTCGCATGGTGCCGGGCCGCTCAACGATGCTGCCGATGATCCTGCATTGCGTGCTGGCCGCGCACGCGCACGGCCTCGACATGCTCGATGGGCCCTATGGCGATATCGGCAACATGCCGGGACTGGAGCAGGAGTGCGCGCAAAGCCTCGACCTCGGCTTCGACGGCAAGACGCTGATCCATCCAAGTCACATCGAAGTTTGCAACGCGGCGTTCACGCCGCCTGCCGCCGATGTCGCCAACGCGCGCAAAATACTCGCGGCTTTCGAATTGCCTGAGAACGCCTCGCGCGGAGCCATTCAGCTTGACGGCCGAATGGTCGAGCGGCTGCATGCCGAGATCGCGAAGCGGACGATTGCGATTGCCGACGCTATCGCAGCGTCAGGGCACTAGGCCCAGGGACGCGCTTCCCTGGCCTTCGCTTCGTAGCTGACGATCGACGGCTTCTTCTCCATCGTCAGTCCGATGTCGTCGAGGCCGTTGATCAGGCAGTGCTTGCGGAAAGCGTCGATCTCGAACTTGACCTTGCCGCCGTCCGGACCGCGGATTTCCTGGCTGGCCAGATCGACCGTCAGCGTGGCGTTGGCGCCGCGTTCGGCATCGTCGAACAGCTTGTCGAGGTCGGCCTGCGACACGCGGATCGGCAAAATGCCGTTCTTGAAGCAGTTGTTATAGAAGATGTCGCCGAACGAGGTCGAGATGACGCAGCGGATGCCGAAGTCGAGCAGCGCCCACGGCGCGTGCTCGCGGCTCGAGCCGCAGCCGAAATTGTCCCCGGCGACAAGAATCTTGGCATTGCGGTAGGCCGGCTTGTTGAGGATGAAATCCGGGTTCTCGCTGCCGTCGTCCTTGTAGCGCTGCTCGGAGAACAGGCCCTTGCCGAGGCCGGTGCGCTTGATCGTCTTGAGGTACTGCTTTGGGATGATCATGTCGGTGTCGACATTGATGATCTTCAGCGGCGCCGCGACGCCTTCCAGCGTGGTAAACTTGTCCATGGCAGATCTCGATTGTCCTGAAGCGAGTTGCGCCCGAGCGAGGCGGCTGGTTTTTAGCCCGATACTGCCGCTGCTCCAAGGCCAATTTATGCAGGGCTAGTCCGCGACGCCGGCCTCGATGGTTTCCATATCGTCATCCGAGAAGCCGAAATGGTGGCCGATTTCGTGGACCAGCACGTGGCGGACGATTTCACCGAGGGTTTCGTCGTGATCGGCCCAGTAATCCAGGATCGGGCGGCGATAGAGCCAGATCATGTTCGGCAGCCGGGCGATGTCGTCGTGGCTTTGGTGCGGCAGGCCGACGCCCTGGAACAGGCCGAGGATATCGAATTCGCTCTCGGTATTGAGGGAGTCCAGCACCTCGTCGGTGGCGAAATCGTCGACCTGGATGACGATGTCCTCGCAGAGGTCACGGAAGGTTTTCGGCAGCGACGCGAATTCGCTATGCGCCATGGCCTCGATTTCGGCGAGCGAAGGAGCTTTGGTTGCAGTCCACATTGGTCCACCTTAGAGCCCGGCCAGGGCTGCCGTAAAGCGCAAGCGAGGTTGACGGCGGCGCTGCAATCGGGGCAGCGTAGGTTTGCAATTGAGGTCAATTTTCGGGGCGGACACATGAGGATCGGGATCAGGGCGCCAATGGCCATCGTTGGGTTGGCGCTGTCCGCGAGTCTAGGTTCCATGAGCAGCGCCAGTGCGCAGACAGCCGCCCCGACCACGGCTCAGCAGCGCGCTTCGCGGCCTCTATCAACCGATCTGTCGGCGCAGCGGCGCGATACCGAACGTCCGCCCACGCGACTGCGCGTGCATCCCCGTTATAATCCCAACGAGGTTTATCCGCGTTACAATCCGGGGCCGAATGCGGTGCGCGATTGCACCGCGACCTACGTGCAGGAATTCCGGCCGAGCGGCACCGTCATCGTGCCGCACATGACGTGTTTCTGGCGCCGCGGATAATCCCGCCATCGCACATCCATCGCCGTCGACTGCTGCGGTTCGATGCGATGGAACTGATCGAATCTTCCTGCATTGACATCGGGCGACATTGAGTCGCAGCGGTTGGCTATGAATGCGACATTCATTTCGCATTCACCTGCACATTTCTAGCCTGCCGAGGTGGATCGGTTCGATCACGTCCTGGATGCGCCGCGCCGGTGGTCGCATTTGGCCCTTGAAGGAGAAATCATGATGAATCTGACGAAAGCTCTGGGACTGCTCGCTGTGGGCGGATTGCTTGTCGTCGCTGCGCCGAACCAGTCGGCACAAGCGGCGTCGCTGATCAATCCGGGCATCGCAGCGACGGTACAGGATGGTTCAGCGGGACTGGCCACCGAAGTGCACTATCGGCGGCATCGTCATTATCATCCGCGCCGCCACTGGCATCGTCATCACAATTGGCACCGGCATCATTGGCATCCGCGCCGGCATCATCACCGCCACTGGCGCTAAGAGTTGCGCGGCGTGAAGCAGGTCTCCAAAGGCCTGCTTCAATGCTGCAGCAAGCGCGAGGGAATGGCTGTACGCGACTTCACTGAGCGAGGCCGTTGACGAGTGAAGTTCAAGGAGAGTTGACGCTGGGATTGCAAACCAAGGAAAGGATCCTGTGATGAAGCTGTTACTTGGAGCCGTCGCCGTGGCAACGGCATTCGCGTTTGCGAGCCCGTCGGCTGTTGCGCCGGCTGCCGCCGCAACGATGGCTGCAAAATCCGATGCATCCGGATCGACTGCGACGGACTTCAGTGCCCGCCGGCATCACCGCCGTTATCATCGCCATCACTATCATCGCCGTTATTATCACCGTCCGTACTATCGCGGGTATTATGGGCCGCGCTACTACAATCCCTATTTCCGACCGTATTATCGGCCCTATCCCTATCGGCCCTATTATTACAATCGCCCTTATTACTACGGCCGTCCTTACTACTATGGTCCGCGTCCGTTCGTCGGTTTCGGATTTGGGTTTGGCCCGCGCTGGGGTTGGTAAGCGCGCGTCGTCTGATACTGGTCGAAACAAAAAAAGGCGCCGAGGATGGCGCCTTTTGCTTGTCGGATGATCTGTAACGCCAAACGTTGGCGTCGGGCTTAGTGCCAGTCGCGGATATCGACGAAATGGCCAGCAATCGCCGCCGCCGCCGCCATCGCCGGCGAGACCAGATGCGTGCGGCCCTTGAAGCCCTGGCGGCCTTCGAAGTTGCGGTTCGATGTCGAGGCGCAGCGCTCTTCCGGCTTCAGCTTGTCGGGGTTCATCGCCAGGCACATCGAGCAGCCCGGTTCGCGCCATTCGAAGCCAGCCTTGATGAAGATCTTGTCGAGACCTTCGGCTTCCGCCTGCTCCTTCACGAGGCCCGAGCCCGGCACGATCATGGCGTTGACGTTGCCGTTGACAGTCTTGCCCTCGGCGATCTTCGCCGCCGCACGGAGGTCTTCGATGCGGCCGTTGGTGCACGAGCCGATGAACACGCGATCGAGCTTGATGTCGGTGATCTTGGTGCCCGCCTTCAGCCCCATGTAATCCAGCGCGCGATGCTTGGAGATACGCTTGGCCTCGTCGGTGATCTTGTCCGGATCGGGCACCATGCCGGTGATTGACACGACGTCTTCCGGCGAGGTGCCCCAGGTGACGATCGGCGGCAGCTTGGCGGCATCGAGGCGAATTTCGTGATCGAAGCGTGCGCCTTCGTCGCTGCGCAGCGTGTCCCAGTAACGGCGCGCGGCATCCCACGCGTCGCCCTTCGGCGCCTTGGCGCGACCTTTCAGAAATTCGTAGGCGATCTCATCCGGCGCGATCAGACCGGCGCGCGCGCCGCCTTCGATCGACATGTTGCAGACCGTCATGCGGCCTTCCATCGACAGCGCGCGGATGGCGTCGCCGGCGTATTCCAGCACGTAGCCGGTGCCGCCCGCGGTGCCGATCTCGCCGATGATGGCCAGAATAATATCCTTGGCGGTGACGCCGTCGGGCAATTTGCCATCGACGACGGCGCGCATGTTCTTGGCCTTCTTCTGGATCAGCGTCTGCGTTGCCAGCACGTGTTCGACTTCGGAAGTGCCGATGCCGTGCGCCAGCGCGCCGAACGCGCCGTGCGTCGAGGTGTGGCTGTCACCGCAGACGATGGTGGTGCCGGGCAGGGTAAAGCCCTGCTCGGGGCCGATGACGTGCACGATACCCTGCCGCTTGTCGAACTCGTTGTAGTACTCGATGCCGAAGTCCTTGGCGTTCTGCGCCAGCGCAGCGATCTGCTCCGCGCTTTCCGGATCGGGATTGGGCTTGCTGCGGTCGGTGGTCGGGACGTTGTGATCGACCACCGCGAGCGTCTTCTCCGGCGCATGAACCTTGCGGCCGGTGGTGCGCAGACCCTCGAACGCCTGCGGCGAGGTGACTTCGTGCACCAGATGACGGTCGATGTAGAGCAGGCAGGTGCCGTCATCGGCCTCGTGGACCAAATGATCGTTCCAGATCTTGTCGTACAGGGTGCTGGCGGATTTTGAATCGGACATGGTGTCGGCCTCGAAACGGAATGGAAATGGCGGATGCGGGCGGCGCAGCGCGAAGCGGCGCGCGGGACGTCAGGCCGCGAGCGCAGTCGTCGTCAGCCGGCCGAAAAAGCGCCACGGCAGGCGGCTGCGATCATCCAGCACGATACGTGCGCAGATATCTTTGCGATCTGGAACCATTCCATATCCTAGCACAGGCGCGGCTTCGCCGACAATGAAACCCGCGGCAATGCGGCAATGCGCCTTTGCCCTGAGTAGATAGGTGCCGCACGCGAAATTGCTCGCAACAAAAAAGCGCGGGACCAGCCCGCGCTTCTTCGAAACCATAGACGTCGCGATTACTCGCCGACGGCGGCCGCCTGCTGACGGTCCTGCTTCTTCTCGACGATGCGCGCCGACTTGCCGCGCAGGCTGCGCAGGTAATACAGCTTGGCGCGACGCACCTTGCCGCGACGCACGACCTTGATCGAGTCGATCATCGGGGAGAGCAGCGGGAAGACGCGCTCGACGCCCTCGCCGTAGGAAATCTTGCGCACGGTGAAGCTCTCGTTGAGGCCACCGCCGGAACGGCCGATGCAGACGCCTTCATAGGCCTGCACGCGGGTACGCTCGCCTTCGACCACCTTGACGTTGACGATCACGGTGTCGCCGGGGCCGAACTCCGGAATGTCGCGACCGGCAGACAGCTTGTCGAACTGCTCTTTCTCGAGCTGCTGAATGATGTTCATTGCAAATCTCCATCGGTGCGCGCCAGCCTGAACGGCGGCTGCGCGGAAATCGTTACCCTGCCATTGCACGGATTTCGCGCTCCTATACGGCAAAGCAAAGCCGTTGTCACCCGTCTGTCTGGTTTTTTGGGGCTTTTTGGTTGGCGTAGGTTTGCCAGAGGTCCGGGCGGCGGTTCCGGGTCAGCGCTTCGGCCTCGGCCCGGCGCCAGGCGGCGACGCGGGCATGGTCGCCGGACAGCAGGATTTCGGGGATCGGCTGGCCTTCGAAGCTCTGCGGCCGGGTATATTGCGGGTATTCCAGTAGTCCAGCGGAAAAGCTCTCTTCGGTTCCGGATTCGAGTTTGCCCATCACCCCGGGCAGCAGCCGCACGCAGGCGTCGATCAGGGCCATGGCGGCGATTTCGCCGCCGGATAGCACATAGTCGCCGATCGAGACTTCCTCGAGCCCACGCGCCTCGATGACGCGCTGGTCGATGCCTTCGAATCGGCCGCAGATCACCAGCGGTCCCGGGCCGCTAGCGAGTTCCGCGATACGCGACTGGGTCAATGGCCGACCGCGCGGGCTCATAACAAGGCGCGGCCGGTCGGGCGTGGCGTCGGCGGCATCGATAGCTGCGGCAAGCACATCGGCGCGCAGCACCATGCCGGGGCCGCCGCCGGCCGGGGTGTCGTCGACGCTGCGGTGTTTGTCGGTCGCGGCGTTGCGGATGTCGCGCGCCTCCAGTGCCCAGATTCCGGCGGCGAGCGCACGCCCCGCCAGGCTGATGCCGAGCGGGCCGGGAAATATGCCTGGAAACAGGGTCAGAACCGTCGCGCGCCACATGCTTTGATCGCCAGAGAGAATTTTCTGCGTCATACGCGGGCTTGACCCGCGTATCCATCATCTTCTCGAAAAGATGGATCGCCGGATCAAGTCCGGCGATGACGTAAATGCAAAGACATTACCGCTTTGCTCGTTGAGCGTCTTGAGCGTCCTCGCCGTCGATCTCGCCCGGCAGTTCGATCACCACGCGGCCACCGGCGATGTCGACGGTCGGCACCACCGCATTGGTGAACGGCAGCAGCATCGTCGCGCCCTGTGGCGGCGCGATCTCGATGACGTCGCCGGCGCCGAAATTATGGACGGCCGTGACCCGCCCGATGGTCTCGCCGCCGATGGTGACGGCAGCCAGGCCGATCAGGTCGGCATGATAATATTCGTCGGCTTCTGTTGCGGGCAACTGCTCGCGCGCGACGTAAAGCTCCAGACCGTTGAGCTTCTCGGCCTCGTCGCGGGTCGTCACGCCTTGCAGCGTCGCCACCAGGTGGTCCTTGGCTTCGCGGGCCTGCGCGACAGTGAAGTGACGCGCGCCATCCTTGGTTATCAGCGGGCCGTAATGCAGCACGGCGAGCGGATCTTCGGTGAAGGTCCACAGCTTCACCGCGCCGCGCACACCATGCGCGGCGCCGATGCGAGCGATGCAAACGTACCGCTTGTCCTGAATAGCCATCCAGTCAGTATCCGTCATTGCGAGCGAAGCGAAGCAATCCAGAGAAAGCAAAAAAGACTGGATTGCTTCGTCGCGGCGCTCCTCGCAATGACGAAGGCATCGGCCTTACGCCTTGGCGCCTTCAGCGGCGGCCTTGCGTTCCTTGCGCGGCACGGCCTTTTCCGGATTGTTGCGGGCGACGCGCTTCTTGACGCCAGCGGCATCGAGGAAACGCATGACACGGTCCGACGGCTGCGCGCCCTTGGCGAGCCAGGACTTCACCTTGTCCATGTCGAGCTTGAGGCGCGCTTCGTTGTCCTTCGGCAGCAGCGGGTTGAAATGGCCGAGGCGTTCGATGAAGCGGCCGTCGCGGGGAAATCGCGAGTCGGCGACGACGACGTGATAGACCGGACGCTTCTTGGTGCCGGCGCGGGCGAGACGGATAACGACTGACATTGAAGGCTCCTTGTAAAAGTCTGTCTGAGTTGGTGTGAACTGATCGCGGTTATTTCTTCTTCCCAAATCCGGGAAAGCCGCCGAGGCCCGGCAATGTCGGCTTGCCGCTCAGCCCGGTCAGACCGGGTAGGTTCGGCAAACCGGTGCGCAGACCGGCGGGAAGATCTTTCGGCAGTTGCGGCAGGCCGTCGGCGCCCTTCGGCATTTTCTCCGCCATCGCCTTCATCTGCTCCGGCGACGGCATGCCGCCGCCAAAGCCCATGGCCTGAGCGATGCCGGCCATCGGGCCACGCTTGCCCGAGCCCATCATCTTCATCATGTCGGCCATGTTCCGGTGCATCTTGAGCAGCTTGTTGATGTCCTCGACCTTCTGACCCGCGCCGGCGGCAATGCGTTTTTTGCGGCTGGCCTTGAGGATGTCGGGATGCTTGCGCTCCTGCCGCGTCATCGAATCGATGATCGCCATCTGGCGCTTGAGAATGTGATCGTCGATGCCGGCGGCGGCGATCTGGTTCTTGATCTTGGCGATGCCGGGCATCATGCCCATCAGGCCGCCGATGCCGCCCATCTTGGCCATCTGCTGCAGTTGTTCGCGCATGTCGTTGAGGTCGAACTGACCCTTGCGCATCTTCTCGGCGACGCGCGCGGCCTTCTCGGCATCGATATGCGCGGCGGCCTTTTCGACCAGCGACACCACGTCGCCCATGCCGAGGATACGGCCGGCGATGCGGTCGGGATGGAAGTCTTCGAGCGCGTCGGTTTTTTCGCCGGTGCCGAGCAGTTTGATCGGCTTGCCGGTGACTTCGCGCATCGACAGCGCCGCGCCGCCACGGCCATCGCCGTCGATACGGGTCAGCACGATGCCGGTGAGGCCGACGCGCTGGTCGAACGAGCGCGCCAGATTGACGGCGTCTTGACCGGTCAGCGAGTCGGCAACCAGCAGCACTTCATGCGGGTTGGCAGCGGCTTTGATCTCGGCCGCCTCGGTCATCATCTCCTCGTCGAGCGTGGTGCGACCGGCGGTATCGAGCAGCACGACGTCGTAGCCGCCGAGCTTGGCGGCTTCGAGCGCGCGGCGGGCGATCTGCGCCGGCTTCTGTCCGGCGACGATCGGCAACGTCTGAATTTCGAGATCGCGGCCGAGCACCGCGAGCTGTTCCATCGCCGCCGGGCGGTAGACGTCGAGCGAAGCCATCAGCACCTTGCGCTTGTCGCGGCTGGTGAGGCGGCGCGCCAGTTTGGCGGTGGTGGTGGTTTTTCCGGAGCCTTGCAGGCCGACCATCATGATCGGCACCGGCGCCGGCGCATTGAGATCGATGGTCTGGCCGTCGGCGCCCAGCGTGGCGATGAGCTGATCGTGGACGATCTTGACCACCATCTGGCCCGGCGTCACCGACTTGACGACGGTGGCGCCAATGGCCTGCTCGCGCACCTTTTCGGTGAAGCCGCGCACCACATCGAGCGCGACGTCGGCCTCAAGCAACGCGCGGCGCACTTCGCGCATCGCGGCGTCGACATCGGCCTCGGTCAGCGCGCCACGGCGCGTCAGCCGATCGAGAATGCCACCAAGCTTTTCCGACAGATTGTCGAACATGAGCCTCTGATCCAAACACGTTTGCGCCCGAGGGCGCACAGCGCTGTCGGGCGTTGACCTCCGGTCTCTGGGGCCGGGCGGCGGGTCGAAAAGAACGTCTTTTCGAGAAGTCGCGCGGTTAAACCCCTCCTCACGACTGTTGTCAATGTGAAGCGACAAAATCAACACGACTGGTCAGGTATTCTAACGCAATATATATCAGAAAGATCAGATGCTTAGGGCTCGACTGGAGTGTGACTTGCCGAATCCCGGGATTTTTGGCCCAATCCGGCGCATGAAAATCACCCGCCGCCGGTTCCTCACAGCTCTGGCTGGCTTTGCCAGCGCGACTGGCCTCTCCGCGTTCTGGGCGGCGCGCGCGAATACGTACGATGGCCCGGTTTCCGATCATTTCGACGGGTTGCGTTTCTTCGATCCGCACGGCACGTCGCCCAAAAGTTTGGCCCAGGTGTTGCGTTGGCAGTTCGGCAGCGGCCGGCAACGTGAGGCCTGGCCGGAGTGGGCGCCAAGCCCTCACGCCGATACGCCGCCCGCGCGCGTCTCCGGCAAAACGGCGCGGTTGTCGTATGTCGGGCACGCCAGCTGGCTGATCCAGACCGCGGATCTGAACATCCTGGTCGATCCGGTGTGGTCGGACCGGGCATCGCCGGTGACATGGGCGGGACCAAAACGTCGCAACGACCCGGGCATCGCCTTCGATGCGCTGCCGCCGATCGATATAGTGCTGGTGTCGCACGGTCACTACGATCACCTGGACGTGGCGACGCTCTCAAAGCTCACGGCAGAGTTCGCGCCGCGCGTCGTGACGCCGCTCGGCAACGACCTGACCATGCGCAGCGCCGACAGTTCGATCCGCGCCGAAGCCTTCGACTGGCACGACCGCATCGAGCTCGGCAACGGCGTCGCGGTGACGCTGGTGCCGACGCGGCATTGGTCGGCGCGTGGCCTGTTCGATCGCAACAAGGTGCTGTGGGCGAGTTTTGTGCTGGAGACGCCCGCGGGCAAAATCTACATCGTCTGCGATTCGGGCTACGGCGAGGGTGTGCATTTCCGACGCGTGTGCGAAGCGCATGGCGTGCTGCGCGCGGCGATCCTGCCGATCGGGGCCTACGAGCCGCGCTGGTTCATGCGCGATCAGCATATGAACCCGGAGGATGCGGTGCGGGCGCTGGCCGATTGCGGGGCGCAAATGGCGCTGGCGCACCATCACGGCACCTTCCAGCTCACCGACGAAGCCATCGACGCGCCGGAGCGAGATCTTCATGCGGCGCTGGATAAAGCCGGTATCGCCCGCGATCGCTTCGTGGCGCTGAAGCCGGGACAGGTGATGGAGATTTAGGGAGTGCTCTGTCGACGCAATCACGCGTCATGGCCGGACTTGATCCGGTTATCCATCGCATTGCTGAAAGATGGATGCGCGGGCCAAACCCGCGCATGACGACAGATTTAAATCTGACCGACGAAATTACTGCGCCGCCTTGATCCCCCACGAGACGCTGACGTTGACGTGCAGCGTTTCCTCGCCCGGCGCGACCGGAGCGGCAGCGAAATCCGCCGACGCCCTGCGCAGCATAGGTACCGGCTGCGCGAAATTGCCCTCGCCGATGCTGATCGGATCGCCGAGTGCCACACCGGCCGCCTTGGCATAGATCTCCGCCTTGCGGCGCGCGTCGGCAATGGCTTGCGGCCGCGCTTCGTCGAGCAGCTTCGACGCTGTCGTGACGACGAAATTGATGCCGCCGATGTCGTTGGCGCCGGCGGTAACCAGCGTGTCGATGACGTTGGCGACCTTGGTCACGTCGCGCACCTTGACCGTGACACGATTGCTGGCGCGATAGCCGGTGACGCTGTTGGGACCGGACTTGTTCTGTGCATATTGCGGCTGCAGCGACAGCCGCGACGTCTGATAGTCCTTCTCGGGGATCCCGGCGCCCTTGAGCGCCAGCAGCACCTTGCCCATCGCCGCGTTGTTGGCGTCGCTGGCCTCGCGCGCCGTCTTGGCGTCGCTGGTGACGCCGCCCTCGATCTGTGCCGCATCGGGCGCGGCGCTGACGGTCGCCTCGCCGGTGACCGAGATCATCGGCGGCGGAAAGGATTGCGCCAGCGCGGGGGCCGCGACGAATCCGAATACGAGCGGCAAAGCGAGGCGAAGACGGCCGTGATGCATGATGATGATCTCTGCTGCGGGATTACTTCAGCGGCACATAGACATTGATGACGAGCTTGTCTTCTTCTGTCTTGAGCGGATCGGTGATGTATTCCTCGATAAACAGGTCCTTGGCTTCCAGCTTCTTGTCGTCGAGGTGATTGGTGATCGCCTCGTAGGTGTTGTCCATGTTGTCGTAGGAGCCGCGATGCACGAATTTCAGGGCCTTGCCTTCCGGCGATTTGCCGATGCTCATGTTCTTGGCGAGGTTCTTCGGCTCCTGGTCGACGGGGATTTCAGCCTGGAACACGAAGCCGTTGTCGTCGGTCGAGGTGTAGACAATCATCGGATTGCCGGACGGCTTGATGCCCTGCTTGTTGAGAAACGCCGATAGCGTTTTGAAGGCGTCGATCAGGCTTTCGAAGGCCGAATCCCAGGTGGCGTTACCGTTGTAGATCAGCGCCGTTTTCGGCGTCAGGGCGATCTCCTCGCCGAACGGATCGGCGGTCTGCACCGGCTGTACCGCAGGTGGCGGGGTCGGCGTAGCTGTTGCTGCCGGCGGAGTCGTCGGAACTGGTGCTGCGGCTGCAGGCGGTGTGGCGGCTGGCGGTGTGGCGGGAGCTGCCGTTGTCGGAGCTGCGGGCGCGGTTGAAGCCGACGGGGCGGCCGGAGCGGGTGTCGCCGGTGGCGTCGTTGCAGGCGGCGTATCCGTGGGGGCGGGCGAGGTCGCGGCTGGTGGCGTGGCGGGGGGCGATTGCGCCAGTGCGCCGGCTGCGCCAACCGATGCTGCAACCACCGGGATCAAGGCGACGGCGGCAAGACGAAGCAGGCGAGGGCGGTGCATTCCGGAGTCTCCATGGCGGCGGTTTGGCAGAAGTTGTGAAGTCCATGCTAGCACGCAGCTTCGGCCTGCGTCCCATGCCAGATAGGACTCCCTATATGCGGCGAAAGATGTCTCGATCATGAACGCGGCCCGCATATTTCGCGCGCCGCTCCGCCGACACAGATTTGCCGCACTGGTCAATCCGGCATCGTTGGTCCTATAAGGCCGGGACACGGCGGACAAGGCATGAGCGCGCTGGCAAATCACCACTTCAGTAAAATGAACGGCATCGGTAACGAGATTGTCGTGATCGATCTGCGCGACACGACCGCGGCGATCTCGCCCGAGGAAGCACGCGCGGTGGCATCGCCGGCAGGCGTGCCCTACGACCAACTGATGGTGCTGATGCCGCCACGCCTGCAAGGCACTGCGGCGTTTGTCCGTATCTACAACAATGATGGTTCGGAAGCCGGAGCCTGCGGTAATGGCATGCGTTGCGTGGCGCGGCAGATGTTCGCAGCCACAGGGGCGACGGCGCTGACGTTCGAGACGCGCGCCGGATTGCTGAATTGCTGGCAGGGGCCCGCGCCGGACTTGTTCACCGTCGATATGGGCGCGCCGAAGTTTGCCTGGAAGGACATTCCGCTGGCGGAGGAATTCCGCGACACCCGGTATATCGAATTGCAGGTCGGGCCGATCGACAAGCCGTTGCTGCATTCGCCGTCGGTCGTCAGCATGGGCAATCCGCATGCGATCTTCTGGGTCGATGACATCGCTGCCTACGATCTCGAACGCTTCGGACCGCTGCTGGAAAATCATCCGATCTTTCCCGAGCGCGCCAACATCACGCTCGCGCATATCGTTGACCGCGATCATATCGTCATGCGCACCTGGGAGCGCGGGGCGGGGCTGACCAAGGCCTGCGGCTCGGCCGCCTGCGCCACCGCCGTGGCGGCAGCGCGGCTGCGGCGCACCAACCGCACCGTGCATATGACGTTGCCCGGTGGCGAACTCAGCATCGAATGGCGCGAGCGCGACGATCACGTATTGATGACGGGTCCGGCGGTGTTCGAATTTGAGGGCCGGTTCGATCCGGCGCTGTTTGCAGGCGTGGCTTGAGATGGGCGTCGACGTCGTCACCTTCGGATGCCGGCTGAATGCGTTCGAATCCGAACTCATTCATCGCGAGGCCGCGCGCGCCGGTCTCGAAGATACCATCGTCATCAACAGTTGCGCCGTCACCAACGAGGCGGTGGCGCAGGCGCGGCAGTCGATCCGCAAGCTGAAGCGCGAGCGCCCGAATGCGCGCATCGTCGTTACCGGTTGCGCGGCGCAGACGCAGCCAGAGATGTTCGCGGCGATGGCGGAAGTCGATCGCGTGCTCGGCAATGACGACAAGCTGCACGGCGAAGCATGGCGCGCAACCCGCGCGGCGTTCGATCAGGCGCCGTCATTCGGCATCGATCGTGACGAGAAGATCGCGGTGGCCGACATCATGGCGGTCCGCGAGATGGCGCCGCATCTGGTCGACGGTTTCCACAGCGGCCTGCCGCGCGTTTTCGTGCAGGTGCAGAATGGCTGCGATCATCGCTGCACTTTTTGCATCATTCCCTATGGCCGCGGCAATTCGCGCTCGGTGCCGATGGGCGGCGTGGTCGAGCAGGTGCACGCGCTGGTCGCGCGCGGCCATGCCGAGATCGTGCTGACCGGCGTCGATCTCACCAGCTACGGCGCCGACCTGCCGGGCGCGCCGAAACTCGGCACGCTGACCAAACAGATTTTGCGGCATATCCCCGAACTCAAGCGGTTGCGCATCTCGTCGATCGATTCGATCGAAGCGGATCGCGATCTGCTAGATGTCATCGGCAGCGACGAGCGGCTGATGCCGCACCTGCATCTGTCGTTGCAGGCCGGCGACGACATGATCCTGAAGCGGATGAAGCGGCGGCATCTGCGCGCCGATGCCATTGCATTTTGTGCGCAGGTGCGGCGGCTGCGCCCGGATATCGCGCTGGGCGCCGATATCATCGCCGGGTTCCCGACCGAGAGCGAGGAGATGTTCGCGCGCTCGCAAGACCTCGTCGAGGAATGCGGTCTCTCATTCCTGCACGTGTTTCCCTATTCGCCACGTCCCGGCACGCCGGCGGCGCGGATGCCGCAGGTTGATGGCCGCGTCATCAAGGCGCGCGCAAAGCGATTGCGCGTCACCGGGGAGGCGGCGCTGCGACGGCGGCTGGGGTCGGAGATCGGCGCGACGCGGCAGGTGCTGATCGAAAGCGCGACGCAAGGCCGCACCGAACATTTCGTTCCGGTCGCGATTGCGGGAGGCGTTACGGGCGAGGTACGCGCGATGACCATCGCCGGCCACGATGGCGCGCGGCTAACCGTGTGAACGTTGTGCCGTCATGCCAGCGAAGGCGGGCATCCAGTATCCACGGCGGTGTTCAGATCGCTCAGTCGCGGTGTACTGGATCATCCGCCTTCGCGGATGATGACCAACAAGAGGGACCGATGTTTACGGATCGCCGTTCCAGCCGCAGGCCTTCAACCGCTCATGCAGATGCGGCGGCGCTGGCGCAATGACGCGGATCGGCTCCTTGTTGCGCGAGATCGGAATGACGATCTCGCGCGCATGCAAATGGAGCGAGGGTTCGCCGAAACGCGGACCATTGCCATAGATATTGTCGCCGACGATCGGCCAGCCCGACGCGGCGCTGTGCACGCGCAATTGATGGGTGCGGCCGGTCAGCGGTTCCAGCGCCATCCAGGCCAGTCCCTCGCCGCGCCCCAGCACTTTCCAGGTCGTCGACGCCGGCTGACCTTGCGGGTCGGGTTTCTGCCACCAGCCGCGTTCGGCGTTGAGGCGGCCGAGCGGCATGTCGATGACGCCTTCGTCGTCGGTCGGTCCGCCCTCGACCACGGCCCAATAGGTCTTCGCAATCTTGCCATGCTTGAACAGCAAACCCAGCGACGCGGTGGCCTTGCGATGCCGCCCCAGAACGAGGCAGCCTGAGGTATCGCGGTCCAGCCGATGCGCCAGCACCGGCGGGCGCGGAAGGCCGAAGCGCAACGCGTCGAACGAAGCCTCGAGGTTGGCGCCGCCTTTCGGGCCGCGATGCACCGGCAGTCCGGCGGGCTTATCGATCACCAGCATCAGTCCGTCGCGATGCAGGACGCGGGACTGGATTTGATCGGCGGTGAGTTGTGGTGTGTCCATGATGCAGGTTTCGTTCAGCCGGGTGTACTTTGAACCGCAACTCGCTTGCAGGATCGGGCCTGGAGCGGCTTTCGTTTCGACGATAAAGTGTTTAGAGCATTCCGGACATGAACGACAGTAATCCCGAACAACCGAAACAAAGTTGGTGGCGCAGGCTTTCCAGCGGCCTGAAGCGCACGTCGAGTTCGATCGGATCGGCGGTGGCGGATCTGGTGATCCGCCGCAAGCTCGACCGTGCCATGCTCGAGGATATCGAGGACGTGCTGCTGCGCGCCGATCTTGGAACCGATGTCGCCGCCAAGATCGCCGCTGCCGTCGGCCACGGCCGCTACGACAAGAGCATCTCGGCAGACGAAGTGAAGGCGGTGGTGGCTGCCGAGGTCGAGAAGGTGCTGGCGCCGGTCGCCATGCCGCTCGCGATCGACGCCGCGCAAAAGCCGTTCGTGATCCTCGTCGTCGGCGTCAACGGCTCCGGCAAGACCACGACGATCGGCAAGCTGGCGTCGCGGTTCGCCGCCGAGGGCCGCAAGGTGATGCTGGCGGCGGGCGACACCTTTCGCGCCGCAGCCATTGAACAATTGAAAGTGTGGGGCGAGCGCACCGGCGCGCCGGTGATCGCCCGCGCGCAGGGTTCGGATTCGGCCGGATTGGCGTTCGATGCCATCACCGCGGCAAAGACGGCGGCAACCGACGTGCTGCTGATCGATACCGCCGGCCGGCTGCAGAACAAGGCCGAGCTGATGAACGAGCTCGAAAAGGTCGTTCGCGTCATCAAAAAGGTCGATGCGTCGGCGCCGCACGCCGTGCTGCTGGTGCTCGATGCGACTGTGGGACAGAACGCGCTGTCGCAGGTCGAGGCGTTCCACCGTATCGCCGGCGTCACCGGTCTGGTGATGACCAAGCTCGACGGCACCGCGCGCGGTGGCATTCTCGTGGCGCTGTCGCAGAAATACAAGTTGCCGGTGCACTTCATCGGTGTCGGCGAAGGCGTCGACGATCTGGCGCCGTTCACCGCGCCGGATTTTGCCAAGGCGATTGCAGGGATTGAAAGCTGACATGAACAAAGCCCAGCCCCATCCGCTGTTCAAGCTGGCGACCGAACTCGGCCCGTTGATGATTTTCTTTTTCGCCAACGCCAAATTTAATTTGTTCGTCGCCACCGGCGCATTCATGGTCGCGGTGATCGTGTCGATGATCGTATCGTATATGGTGACCCGACACATTCCGGTGATGGCGCTGGTCACCGGTGTCATCGTCATCGTGTTCGGCACGCTGACGCTGGTGCTGCACGACGAGACCTTCATCAAGGTCAAGCCGACCATCATCTATGGATTGTTCGCGGCGATCCTCGGCGGCGGCCTGCTGTTCGGCCGCTCCTTCATCGCCATCATGTTCGACCAGATGTTCAATTTGACGGCGCTGGGCTGGCGGCAATTGACGCTGCGTTGGGCGCTGTTCTTCGCCGGCATGGCGCTGCTCAACGAATTCATCTGGCGCACGCAATCAACGGATTTCTGGGTGGCCTTCAAGGCCTTCGGCGTGATCCCGCTCACCATGGTGTTCGCGATGCTACAGATGCCGTTGATCAAGCGCTATCATCTCGAACCGGCGCCGCTCGAAGGCAGTGATGCCGAGCACGGCGACGTCAGCAAGCCTGAAATCACCAAGCCCTGAAACGACAACGCACCGGCAGGCGATGCCGATGCGTTGCTGTGTGCGAAAGATCAGTGGGCGCCGGCTTACTTCTGCTTGGCGATGATCTTGTCCTTGATGCCGTCGTAGGTTTTTTGCGGGACGATCTTCTTCTGGACCAGTTCGTCCTTGCCCTTGTAGGGGCGGCCCTTGATGATCGCAGCCGAATAGGCCTTGCCGACGCCCGGCAACGCGTCGAGCTGGTCGGCGGTCGCGGAGTTGATGTCGAGCAGTTCGGCCTTCGGCGCCGGAGCCATCTTCGATTCGGCGGGAGCCATTTTTCCGGCCGGGGCCATCTTCGAGCTGCTCGGCGCGGGTGCGGTCTGGGTCGATTGCGCCATCGACGGCGACGATGCGAGCAGGCCGAGCGCGAGTGCCGCGGCGGACAGGGAAGCAAGCGTGAATTGACGCATAGGTGTGTCCCTCCAAGGACAATGATTGCCACGGAACAAAGCTAGCTTCGAATTCGTGGCAACGCCATGGCCGCCAAATGAACGGCAGATAAATGCTGAAAATAATTGTTTAGCTGCCGGCTTTGAGCGCCTTGTCGATTTCGCTCTTCAGCACGGTGCCGATGTTCTCCGGCGTGATCGCGCCGATCAGCTTGTAGGCGATCTTGCCGTCGCGGCCGACGATGAAGGTCTCCGGCACGCCGTAGACGCCCCATTCGATCGAACCCCGGCCGTTCCCGTCGACGCCGACGATGCTGAACGGATTGCCGTAGCGGCCCAGGAAGCGGCGGGCGTTGTCGGGCGTGTCCTTGTAGTTGATGCCAATGATCTGCAGCCGCTTGTCGGCGCTCAACGCAGTCAGCAGGGGAGCTTCCTCATGGCACGGCACGCACCACGAGGCCCAGACGTTGACGAGGCTGACCTTGCCCTTGAACGCGGCAGGATCGAGCCCGGGTACCGGCGCGCCGTCGCGCGTCAGGTCGGCGAGCGGCGGCAGGGTGGTTTGCGGCGCGTCGCGGCCGATCAGCGCCGAGGGAATGCGTGAGGTGTCGCGGTCGCCGAGGCGAAACCAGAACAAGGCCGCGAGCGTCGCGAATGCGAGCAGCGGCAGCATCACCAGCAGCCGGCGCTGGCGGGGCGGCGTGGCGGGCTCGGTCATGACATGTCCGTGGCGGTGCGGCCCGAGCGCCGGGTGATCCCGCTGGCCTCGAGTTCGCGCAGTCGCGCCTTCTGGCGCCGATAGTCGACCGCGATCCAGACGATGAGCAGGGCGACCACCGCGCCGACCAGCGCATAGGACGTCACGATGAAGGATTGGTACGGACCCAGCGCCATGAGGATTACACCGTCGGCCTGCCGGCCTGCATCATCTGCAGGGTACGAATGCGGCGGCGCAGGATCTCGTTGCGCATGGCCGCCAGATGCAGGGTGATGAACAACAGCGAGAAGGCTATCGCCATCACCAGCAGCGGCACCAGGAAGGCGCGATCGAGGCTCGACCCGCCCATCCGCATCACCGACGCGGGCTGATGCAGCGTATTCCACCAGTCGACCGAGAACTTGATGATCGGCAGGTTGATGGCGCCGACCAGCGTCAGGATGGCGGCCGCGCGGGCCGCGCGGCTCGGATCTTCGACTGCCCGCCACAGCGCCATCAGGCCGAGATACATCAGGAACAGGATCAGCACCGAGGTCAGCCGCGCATCCCATTCCCAATAGGTGCCCCACATCGGCCGGCCCCATAGCGACCCGGTGACCAGAGCGAGAAACGTAAAGGCCGCGCCGATCGGGGCAGCCGCCTTGGCGGCGACGTCGGCGAGCGGATGCCGCCAGACCAGCGTGCCGAGCGCGGCAACGCTCATGATGCCCCAGACGAACATCGCCAGCCACGCATTCGGCACGTGGATGAACATGATCTTCACCGTCGCGCCCTGCTGATAGTCGTCCGGCGCCATCGCCGATTGATAGAGGCCGACGATCAGCAGTACGGCGGTCGCACCCGCCAGCCACGGCAGGACCTTGGCCGTCAGCGACAGGAATCGGGTGGGGTTGGCGAGGTCGATCAGCGTCATGGCGTTCCTGATAATCGTCGTCGACACGGCAGGCAATGCAGGCGCAGCGGTTTCATGCCGGTTCGGCAGATTTGACTGGCGTATGGCGGCGATCAAATCAAACAACATTGTAGCCGGAACCCGGAAACCTATCGTCGTGGCCGGGCTCTAATCCAGTCCGTGCCGCAGGCTGGCAGCGGCCGCGACCGGGCCGATCACCAGGCTGGCCAGCGACAGCGCGCACAGGATCGAAAACGGCGCGCCGAAGGCGTCGGCCCCGCTGATCGCGGCATTGGAGGCGGCGACGCCGAAAATCAGCACCGGGATCGACAGCGGCAGCACCAGCACAGCCAGCAGCAGGCCGCCGCGATGCATGGTGACCGCCAATGCCGCGCCGATCATGCCGGTCAGTGTGAGCGCCGGGGTCCCGGCCAGCAGGGTCAGCGCCACCGCCAGCGTTGCGGCGCCGTCGAGGTTCAGAAGCAGGCCGAGCACCGGGGTTGCCACGATCAGCGGCACGCCGGCGGCCAGCCAATGCGCCAGCGCCTTGGCGGCACAGGCGAGTTCGAGCGGCGTCCGGCTCATGACGATCAGGTCGAGCGAGCCGTCGTCGTGGTCGGCGGTGAACAGCCGGTCCAGCGTCAGCAGGCTGGCGAGCAGGGCGCCGAGCCATAGGATCGCCGGGCCGAGCCGCTTGAGCAGCGCCAGGTCCGGCCCGACGGCGAACGGCATCAGGACGACCACGGTCAGGAAGAACAGCACGCCGATCAGCGCCCCGCCGCCGACCCGGAGCGCCACATGGAGGTCGCGGCGAATCAGCGCGGTGAGCGCGGTCATGCCGGCCCCCCGATCCGCAAGTCGCGTACGGCGATGCCGAGCGGCGCGTGGGTCGCCGCGACGATCAGGCCGCCGAGCCGCAGATGGTCGTCCATCAGTCTGGCAAACAGGGCCTGTCCGGCCGCGTCCAGCGCCGACGTCGGCTCGTCCAGGAGCCAGATCGGCCGTCGCACGGCCAGCAGGCGGGCCATCGAGAGCCGTCGCCGCTGTCCGGCCGACAGATAGGCCGCCGGCAGGTGCGCGATATGGTCGAGCCCCACGTCGGCCAGCGCCGGCAGGGTGTCGCCACGCGCGCCGCCGAGGAAATCGCGCCAGAAGGACAGGTTTTCCCGCACGCTCAACGCCGGTTTGAGGGCGTCGCGATGGCCGAGATAGTGCGCCTGCTCGGCGGTGGTGAGTTCGTCGCTGCCGCCTTCGACCGCGACCTGTCCGGCGGCGGGGACCAATAGCCCGGCGATCAGCCGCAGCAGCGAGGTTTTGCCGGCACCATTGCGGCCGGTGACGGCCAGCGCTTCGCCGGACAGCACCGAAAAGTCGAGGTCGCTGAAAACCTCGCGTCCGCCCCGGACGCATCTGAGCCGGCGCCCGACAAGCCGCATTGCTGTATTTTCCATGACTTTACGGTTCTTGCATTACACATTGCTGCGTAACGATTGTCGGTGTGGCGGTGCCTCTAGAAAGATTCTATAAGCCGCCAATTGATGCAGCACACAACGCGCGCCTGCAAGCTAACCGGCCCATCTTCCTGATGGTGCCTTGATACCCGAAAAACGGGTGTCTCCAACGAAAAACTGGGATCGCTCCACATGACCTCGCTCGACAGCTTCAAATGCCGGAAAACCCTCAAAGTCGGCGGCAAGACTTACGTCTATTACAGCCTGCCGACGGCCGAGAAAAACGGGCTCAAGGGAATCTCCCGCCTGCCGTATTCGATGAAGGTGCTGCTCGAGAACCTGCTGCGTAACGAGGATGATCGCACGGTCACGAAAGCCGACATCGTCGCGGTGTCGAAGTGGCTGAAGAAGCGCGCGCTCGATCACGAGATCGCTTTCCGCCCGGCGCGAGTGCTGATGCAGGATTTCACCGGCGTGCCGGCGGTGGTGGACCTCGCGGCGATGCGTAACGCCATGCAGTCGCTCGGCGGCGATGCCGAGAAGATCAACCCGCTGGTGCCAGTCGATCTCGTCATCGATCACTCGGTGATCGTCAACTTCTTCGGCGACAACAAGGCGTTCTCCAAGAACGTTGCCGAAGAGTACAAGCAGAATCAGGAACGCTACGAATTCCTCAAGTGGGGTCAGAAGGCCTTCTCGAACTTCTCCGTCGTGCCGCCCGGCACTGGCATCTGCCATCAGGTCAATCTCGAGTACCTGGCGCAGACGGTGTGGACCAAGAAAGAGAAGATGACGGTCGGCCGCAAGACCGGCACGTTTGAGGTCGCCTATCCGGATACGCTGGTCGGCACGGACTCGCACACCACCATGGTCAACGGTCTCGCCGTGCTCGGCTGGGGCGTCGGCGGCATCGAGGCTGAAGCCGCGATGCTCGGCCAGCCGCTGTCGATGCTGCTGCCGGAAGTGGTCGGCTTCAAGCTGAAGGGGCAGCTGCGCGAAGGCGTCACCGCGACCGACCTCGTGCTCACCGTGACGCAGATGCTGCGCAAGCAGGGCGTCGTCGGAAAGTTTGTCGAATTCTTCGGCCCAGGCCTTGATCATCTGGCCGTTGCCGACAAGGCGACGATCGGCAACATGGCGCCGGAATACGGCGCGACCTGCGGCTTCTTCCCGGTCGACAAGGCGACGCTGGATTATCTCAAGACCTCGGGCCGTGCCTCGGCCCGCGTCGCGCTGGTCGAGAAGTATGCCAAGGCGCAGGGCCTGTTCCGCACCGCCACGACGCCCGACCCGGTGTTCACCACGACGCTGGTGCTCGATCTGAAGGACGTTACACCGTCGATGGCCGGTCCGAAGCGCCCCGAAGGCCGCGCTGCGCTGCCGACCATCCCGACCGGTTTCGCCGCCGCGATGGAGACCGAATACAAGAAGGCTGCTTCGATGTCGCAGCGTTATCCGGTCGAGGGCCGTACGCACGATCTCGGCCACGGCGACGTGGTGATCGCAGCGATCACCTCCTGCACCAACACCTCGAATCCGAGCGTGCTGATCGGCGCCGGCCTGCTGGCGCGCAAGGCGGCCGCCAAGGGCCTCAAGGCCAAGCCGTGGGTCAAGACCTCGCTGGCCCCGGGCAGCCAGGTCGTCGCCGAGTACCTCGCCAATTCCGGATTGCAGAAGGACCTCGACAAGGTCGGCTTCAATCTAGTCGGCTTCGGCTGCACCACCTGCATCGGCAATTCCGGTCCGCTGCCGGAAGAGATTTCCAAGTCGATCAACGACAACGGCATCATCGCCGCGGCGGTGCTGTCCGGTAATCGCAACTTCGAAGGCCGCGTCTCGCCGGACGTGCAGGCCAACTATCTGGCATCGCCGCCGCTCGTCGTCGCGCACGCGCTCGCCGGTACGGTGACGAAGAATCTCGATGTCGAACCGATTGGCATCGGCAAGGATGGCGAGCCGGTCTATCTGCGCGACATCTGGCCGACCACCAAGGAGATCAACGCTTTCATCAAGAAGTACGTCACCTCGACGATCTTCAAGAAGAAGTATGCCGACGTGTTCAAGGGCGACACCAACTGGCGCAAGATCAAGACCGTGGCGAGCGAGACCTATCGCTGGAACATGGGCTCGACTTATGTGCAGAACCCGCCGTATTTCGAGGGCATGAAGAAGGAGCCGGAACCGATCGTCGACGTGGTCGATGCGCGGATCCTGGCGCTGTTCGGCGACAAGATCACCACCGATCACATCTCGCCGGCCGGTTCGATCAAGCTGACGTCGCCCGCCGGAAAGTATCTGTCCGAGCATCAGGTGCGTCCGGCCGACTTCAACCAGTACGGCACGCGGCGCGGCAATCACGAAGTGATGATGCGCGGCACCTTCGCCAACATCCGCATCAAGAACTTCATGCTGAAGGGTGCGGACGGCAACATCCCTGAGGGCGGTCTCACCAAGCATTGGCCCGACGGCGAACAGATGACGATCTACGATGCGGCGATGAAGTATCAGGCGGAGAGCGTGCCGCTGGTGGTGTTCGCGGGCGCAGAGTACGGCAACGGTTCGTCGCGCGACTGGGCAGCCAAGGGCACCCGGCTGCTCGGTGTTCGCGCCGTGATCTGCCAGAGCTTCGAGCGTATCCATCGCTCCAATCTGGTCGGCATGGGCGTGCTGCCGCTGACGTTCGAGGACAATGCGTCCTGGCAGTCGATCGGTCTCAAGGGTGACGAGACGGTGACGATCCGCGGCCTGCAGGGCGACCTCAAGCCGCGCCAGACGCTGACCGCTGAAATCGTCTCCAGCGACGGCACGCTGCGCCGCGTCCCGCTGCTCTGCCGCATCGATACGCTGGACGAGCTCGAATACTATCGCAACGGCGGTATCTTGCATTACGTGCTGCGCAAGCTAGCCGCTTGATGAGGAGCTTTGGATTTGACATTCGCCTCCCGGTCACACGGCAAGGCGGGCCGCGAATGTCGAATCCGCTCCACTAGATGCGACCGAACGTCTCACCGCGAATTGAGTGGCGAGTGATGAGAAGGCGGCCTATGAAAGGTCGCCTTTTCGCGTTTTGGAGCGTTGGGTCGCCATCAAGGCGAGAGACGAGGCGGATTTCTGCATGGCAGCATGATGGGATATTGTGACGTTACCAAATGGTCCGGCGCAGTCGCTATCGCCGTCGTGGCGATGATGGCCGGTCCGGCAAAATCGGATCCCGTTGCGGTGGTCGAATTGTTCACATCGCAGGGATGTTCGTCCTGTCCCGCCGCTGACAAGATTCTTGGCGACCTCGCCACTGATCCGTCGATCGTCGCGCTCAGCCTGCCGATCGACTATTGGGATTATCTCGGCTGGAAAGACACGCTCGCCGACCCGCGCTTCACGGCACGCCAGAAAGCCTATTCGCACATGCGCGGCGACCGTGACGTCTATACGCCGCAAGTCATCGTGAATGGGCAGGTCCATCTGATCGGCAGCGATCGCGCGGCCATCGACAGCGCGATGCGCGATACCAAAAAGTCCGGCGATGCGATGTCGGTGCCGGTATCGATGACGGTGTCCGGCTCGCTGCTCAATGTCAGCGTTGCGGCGCCGCGCGCAAATCATTCGGTGCGCAACGGCGAAGTCTGGGTGTGCGCTGTTTCGAAGGCAGTGCCGATCGCGATCGGACGCGGCGAGAACCGCGGTCGCGAAGTGATCTATCACAATGTCGTCCGGAACTGGCTGAAGGTCGGCGACTGGAGCGGCGCTGCCGGAAACTGGTCGGTGCCGATGGAGAACATCGCGCGCGACGGCGTCGATGCCGTGGTGGTTTATCTGCAGAGCGGATCGCGCGATCGGCCGGGGCCAATGCTTGGCGCCGCCTATACGTCGTTGCGTTAGGCAACCGGCGTCTTGCTACGCACTGTTGTGTGAGTGGTGTCATGAGCCGCGAGGCTGTCGCGGTCTCATACCCGCGCTGCCGATTGATCCGGCATCAGCATTGCTGTGAACACGGCCCCCCAAAAGAAAAAGGACCAACGAATGTTGGCCCGTAGTGTGGGGATTAACTTCCCTGCGCACCGGCCCGATCCTGAAAACCCCGGGGGGCTGGGGGCTGAGGAATCCGGAGTCGACAAGACCGGGCCAACGCAGTGCTTGTTTCTCGCAATTCAGCGCGGCGTCGGCTTGGCGGAAATTAGGCGGTATTATGATTTGACTAACTTTCCTGTGACGCTCGAAGCGCGCGATGCAACCATAAAGTGAAGCGCCGGCTGCTTGGTCGCCCGGTGCGGTGGACAAAGTTCCATCATAGACGATGCGGAAAGTTCCATCGCCGTGCGCAGGCCCCTTGCGGTCGTGCGCGGTCGGCGCGATCATGATTGCGTCATGACAGGAGGCGCGACATGACGACGTCGGGGGATACTGATCCCGGAGAGAGCCGGGGACCGGAGCGCAGTCTCGCAACGGTCCCGCATCCGAGCCGCGTGACGTTCAATCGTCTCGAACTCAACCGCATCCTCAACCTCTATGGACGCATGGTCGCGGATGGCGAGTGGCGCGACTACGCCATTGATTTCTTCAAGGACAAGGCAGTGTTTTCGGTGTTCCGGCGCGCGTCCGAGGTGCCGATCTATCGCATCGAGAAAGATCCGCGGCTGGCGCGCAAGCAAGGCGCCTATAGCGTGATCTCTGCCAGCGGATTGATCCTGCGCCGCGGCCACGATCTCGATCGTGTGCTGCTGGTGATCGATCGCAAGCTGGCATTGGTGTAGAGCCGGGTCTGTTCGATGTGCCATTGCCGGGCTCGACCCCGGCGATCCATCATCTCAAGACGATTACTGAAGACACGATGGATGCGCGCTGCGTTATCGGCCGGTCTCGCCGCCGTTCGTGGGTACCGTCGCGGCACCCTCGCCGAGCGCGCGTTGCATCATCACCGTATCGAGCCAACGCCCGAATTTGAATCCGACATCGGGATGCGTCCCGATCATCTGAAAGCCGGCCCGGCTGTGCAAGCCGATCGATCCGGCATTGGCGGAATCGCCGATCACCGCAATCATCTGCCGGTAATTGCGCGTCACGCAGTCGTCGATCAATCGCTGCAGCAGTTGGCTGCCGATACCTTGCCGATGCACCTGCGGCGCCAGGTAGACCGAATTCTCGACGGTGAAGCGATAGGCTGGTCGCGGCCGATACGGCCCCGCATAGGCATAGCCGATCACTTTGCCATCGAGCTGCGCCGCCAGATAAGGAAACCCGCCGTCCACCAGCGCTCGAAACCGCCGCGTCATTTCGGCGAGGTCGGGCGGGGTCAGTTCGAACGTCGCGGTGCCATGGCGCACCTCGCGATCGTAGATGACGGTGATGGCGGGAAGATCGGCTTCGGCAGCGGGTCTGATGGTCACGGCGGGCATGGCGGCAGAGTATTTTCGCCGGGCACAAAAGAAAAGCCCCGGCGCTAAGGCCGGGGCTTGGTATTCAGCATTTAGCTAGCGAGGTTAATCGCGCTGGCCCAGCAACTGCAGCAGCAGCGTGAACAGGTTGATGAAGTTCAGGTAGAGCGACAGCGCACCGGTGATCGCCGCACGTTCCGCCATCTCACCGCCCTGTGCGGCATAGCCGTAGATGTAGTCGTTCTTCAGCCGCTGCGTATCCCATGCGGTCAGGCCTGCGAACACCAGCACGCCGACCACCGACACCACGAACTGCAGCATCGAACTGGCAACGAAGATGTTCACCAGGCTGGCGATGATGATGCCGAACAGGCCCATCATCAGGAACGAGCCCATCCCGGTCATGTCACGCTTGGTGGTGTAGCCGTAAAGGCTCAACGCACCGAACGACGCCGCGGTGATGAAGAATACCCGCACGATCGAGGTGTGGGTGTACACTAGGAAGATCGACGACAGCGAGATGCCCATCAGCGCCGAGAACGCCCAGAACAGCATCTGTGCGGTCGCCGGGCGTAGCCGGTTGATGCCGAACGAGATGGCAAACACCATCACCAGCGGTGCGAGGATCAACACCCATTTCAGCGGGCTGACAAACACCGCATAGCCGAACTGAGTGAGATACTGCCCGCGCGCCAGCGCGAGCGTCGCGCCGGTCGCCGACTTCGCGGCCAGCGATGCGTCGCCGGTAACGGCCAGCATATAGACGCCAAGTGCGGCCAGGCCGGTGATGGCCAGACCGATGGTCATGTAATTGTAGATGCGCAGCATGTATGCGCGCAGGCCGGCATCGACGGCCGCGGTGTCAGCGCGCGCGCCGGCCCGGCCGAAAGGCGAAGCGTAGTTACGGTCCAAGTCCGACATGGTCGAAACCCTCGTGGTTGTCTGGCAAAGTGCGAAGGGCTCGCGCCGCCAGCGCGAAATCTATCCCAGATGCCGGCATTCCTTGGTATGACATTCGTGTCACCGAACCGGCGTCTGACCCAAGCTGGTATGTGGGAAACTAACACATTCAACGCAAGCTTCCACGCGCGGCTGAATGTCGCTCCGCAATACGGCCTACGCCAATATGCAGTTCCTGCACAGGCCTAGAAACCACTTATTTATCAGTTCTATCCAACACTTTCGTTAACGCCGGGCGGCCGGCCGAAGGAGTCTGGCCTGCTACAAATTGTCATAAATTCCGTAGCACGGATGCGGGCTTCTGGTTGAGGGCGACCAGCGTCCCGGCAAGCCCCAGCCCGACGGTCACCGCCAGCGCCACGGCGACCACCGCCAGTGCGCTGCCGGCCTGCCAGACGAAACTCAGGGTCATGAGTCGCGTCACGATCAGCCATGCCGCCACCGAGCCGGCGAGGACGCCGAACAGCGCGGTGGCCAGGCCGATCATCAGATATTCCATCGCGTAGGCGCCGAGCAGCCGCAGCCGCGTCGCGCCCAGCGTCTTCAAGATCACCGCGTCATAGACCCGGTGGCGATGGCCCGCGGCCAGCGCGCCACCGAGCACCAGGATTGCCGCCAGCAAGGTAACGGCGCTGGCGCCGCGAATCGCCAGCACGAGATTGGTGACGACATTGCCGACGGTCTCCAGCGCCTCACGGACGCGCACGCTGGTGACCATTGGAAAGGCTGCGGCGACCGACTTGATGATCGCGGCGTCGTTGGCAGGCGTGGCCGCCGTGGATTCGGTCAACGTCGCTATGTGGGTATGCGGCGCGCCGCGGAAGGTATTCGGCGAGAACACCAGCACGAAATTGATGCCGAGACTTTGCCAGTCCACCGTCCGCATGTTGCTGATGGTGGCGGTGATATTGCGGCCGAGCACATTGACGATGACTTCGTCGCCGATCTTGAGGCCGAGGCCGGTCGCCAGCTTCTTCTCGAACGACACCAGCGGCGGGCCGGCATAGTCCGGCGGCCACCATTGTCCTTCCACCAGCTTGGAGCCGCGCGGCACCTCGTTGGTGTAACTGAGGCCGCGGTCGCTTTGCAGCACCCAAGCCGCATCGGACGACGGCTTGAGGTCTTCCGACTTGATGCCACCGGCGGAGACGATGCGCCCGCGCAGCATCGGCACCTCCTCGATCGTCGCCTGCGGCGCCTGCTGCCTGAGGAAGTCCTGAAAGCGATCGGCCTCGGTCGAGGGAATATCGATGAAGTAGTAGGACGGCGCGTGCTCCGGCAGCGCCGCCATGAATTGCCGCCGCAGGTTGCCGTCGATCTGAGTGATGGTGACCAGCACCGCGAGTCCCAACCCGAGCGAGAGCACCACCGACGGCGTCAGCGCGCCCGGCCGGTGAATGTTGGCGATGGCCAGCCGCAACATGGTGGTGCGCGGCCGCGGCAGGCGGCGCGCCGACGCCATCACCGCGGCGGCGATGCCGCGCAACAGCGCCAGCACCACGATGGCCGAGCCTACGAAGACGACGGCGACACGCTTGTCGTAGGCGAGGCCGACGGCGGTGGCGATCAGCAGCGCGACAACGACCGCCATCGCGACGAGGTAGGGCAGGCGTGGCCGATGCCACTCCCGCGTCACTACCTCGCGGAACAGGGCCGCGACTGGGACGTCGTGGATGCGGCCGAGCGGCCATAGCCCGAATGCCAGCGCGGTCAGCAAGCCATAGACGAACGACAGCAACAACTCGCCAATATGCAGCGCCGGTTCGACCGGCAGCGGTAGCAGCTTGCCGAACACGCCGACGATGACGAACGGCAACGCCGCACCGAGCGCGAGCCCGATCAGCGAACCGATCACCGCCAGCACGATGACCTGAGCCAGATAGATCGTGAAGACTCGGCCACCGGTGGCGCCGAGCGCCTTGAACGACGCGATGACGTCGCGGCGGCGGTCGATATGACTTTTCACCGCGTTGGCGACGCCCACGCCGCCGACCAACAGCGCGGCGAGGCCGACCAGAGTCAGGAATTGCGTGAAGCGATTGATGCTGCGCTCGAGTTGCGGCGAGGCGTTGGCGCGCGAGCGGATGTCCCATCCTGCGTCGGGCAAGGTTGAACGGACCGCACCGATCACATCCCGCGCGGCCTGATCCGATGTCGCGTTGTCGGGTAGCCGCAGGTGATAGGTCCAGCGCACCAGACTGCCCGGTTGCAGCAACTCGGTGGCGCGCAGCGCAGCGTCGCTGACAAGAAAGCGCGGGCCGAAGCCGATGCCGCCGGCGAGCTTGTCCGGTTCGGCGGCGATCGCGCTGCGAATCTCGAAGGTCGCGCTGCCGACGCTGACGCGGTCGCCAACTTTGAGATCGAGCCGTGCCAGCAGCGCGGGATCGGCCGCCGCTCCGAATATGCCATCGCGTTGTGCGAGCAACCGGTCCGTCGGGAGATCCGGCTCCAGCGTCAGCCTGCCAAGCATCGGATAGCTGTTCTCGACGGCTTTCAGTTCGACCAGCGCCAGCCGGCCATCCTCTGCCCGAACCATCGCGCGCATCGTTGCCGTCACCGCCAGCTGGCCGTGCGCGCGCAGGACGGCGACTTCATTCGGTTTGGCTTCGCGCTGGGTCAAAGCGAAAGCAACGTCGCCACCGAGCAGCGTGCGGCCTTCGCGCGCCAAACCGTCGCTGAGGCTGGCGGCGACCGAGCCGACGCCAGCGATGGCCATGACGCCGAGTGCGATACAGGCAATGAAAACATAGAAGCCGCGCAACCCGCCGCGCAGTTCGCGCCAGGCATAAGCCAGCGGCAGGAAAGTCATCGGACGGTTGGGGGTGCGGTCGGCGACGGCGCTCATGCGGGATTATGCCGTTTCGGTCCAGTGCCGGTCGGTGGCGGGACCGTCGATGCGGCCGGAGCGCAGCCGCACGACGCGATCGCAACGTTGCGCCAGCGAGCTGTCGTGCGTCACCAGCACCAGCGTCATGCCGCGCTCGGCATGCTTGGCGAACAGCAGGTCGACGATCTGCTGGCCGGTGGTCTCATCGAGGTTGCCGGTCGGTTCGTCGGCGACGAGGATGGCTGGATCGGGTGCGAGTGCGCGGGCGATGGCGACGCGCTGCTGCTCGCCGCCCGACAGTTGTGTCGGATAATGATGCAGCCGCTCGCCGAGGCCGACCGACTGCAATTCGCGGGCGGCCCGTGCGGTCGCGTCGGCGTTGCCGGCGAGTTCCAGCGGCACCGCGACGTTCTCCAGCGCGGTCATGGTGGGAATCAGATGAAACGACTGAAACACGATCCCGACTTCGCGGCCGCGAAAGCGCGCCAGCGCATCCTCGTCGAGGTCATTGAATGCCGTGCCGTTGACCACCACCTGTCCGCTGTCGGGACGTTCCAGCCCTGCCATCGTCATCAGCAGCGTCGACTTGCCGGAGCCGGATGCACCGATCAGGCCGATGGCTTCGCCGGACGCGACGCGCAAGCTGACATCCTTCAGGATGTGGACCCGCGCCGCGCCTTCGCCGAGCGACAGGTTGAGGTTCGTGATGGAAATGGAATCCGGCGCAGAGCTTGCGCGCGACGCAGTGGCCGATGATGAGGAATCGATGAGATTGTCCATGCGGTTTTCATATGGCGATTGCTTTGCGGCGGTCGAGGGGCTGCGCCGGATGTTTGTGGTCGCGGGCTTCGGCTTGCTGCTGCTGATGCCGGCGCTGGCCGGGGCCGCCGACAATGCCAGGCCTCTCAAGATCGTGGCACTTGGCGATTCCCTGAGCGCCGGACTGGGCCTGCCGGCCCAGGCGGCATTCCCTGCCATGTTACAAAATTCTTTGAAAAACAAGCAGATACATGTGGATATCGCCAATGCCGGGGTGTCGGGCGATACGAGTTCGGGCGGTCGCGACCGGCTCGACTGGTCGGTGCCGGACGGGACCGACGCGGTGATCCTCGAACTCGGCGCCAATGACGCGCTGCGCGGCATAGACCCCGCGGTGACGCGGGCGGCGCTCGAAGACATCCTGAAGCGGCTGAAAGCGCGCAAAATCGCGGTGCTGTTGTGCGGCATGCTGGCGCCGCCGAATTACGGCGCGGAGTTCGCGGCACGGTTCAATGCGATCTATCCGGACCTGGCGCGGCAATATGATGTGCCGCTGTACCCGTTCTTCCTCGATGGCGTGGCCGCCGATAAAACGCTCAATCAGGCCGATGGCATGCACCCCACCGCGCAAGGCGTCGAGGTGATCGTCGCGCGGATCCTGCCGGCGGTCGAGGCATTGATCGCCGCCGTCAGGGCGCGAGCAGGCTGAAATGGCAAAAATCGGCCAGGGTTATCCAACGGTGGTCCGTGCGGCACCAAGCCATCGCTTCGCACGGTCACATAACTACGGTAAAAATTGTTATCGGTGATTCGTCGCCGGGTTCTGTTGAAGGCATTCCCGCCCGGAAGCTGGGTTGTGCTTTTTGGCGTCATGCCTCTGCATCGGGGGTTTCGCGATGCCACGATTGTTTACTGGACTGGAAATACCGGCCGATATCGGCCAGACGCTCTCCAGCCTGCGCGGCGGTTTACCGGGTGCCCGCTGGATCGATCCCGAAAATTATCATGTCACCCTGCGCTTCATCGGCGATATCGATGGCCTTGCTGCCAACGAGATCGCCTCGCTGTTGCCGCGGGTCAACCGCAAGCCGTTCGAAGTCGCGTTGCAGGGCTTGTCGATTTTCGGCGGACGTAAGCCGCGCGCGGTGGTGGCGACCGTGGTGCCGAGCCGGCCGCTGATCGAACTGCAGGCCGAACTTGAGCGGCTGATGCAGCGCATTGGACTGTCGCCCGAAGGGCGTAAATTCACGCCGCATGTGACGCTGGCGCGGCTGCGCGATGCCTCCAATCAGGATGTCGCCGATTACCTCTCGGTGCGGGGCTATTTCCCGACCCGGGTGTTCACGGCGTCGCGCTTCGTGCTGTTCTCATCGCGCGCGTCGATCGGAGGTGGCCCTTACGTCGTCGAGGATTCCTACGCGTTGTGCGCGTGACGCGGGTGGTGTCGGCGGCTGGGTTCTCCGCGGCGCGCGGCGCATGGCCGGGTCTTGAAAATTTCGTCTTGCATTTTTGGCTGCGCTGGGGCCGTTAGCGCGGATGGATGCATCGTCGCCCGCGTCGTTTCGGGCCAAATACCAGTCACTCGTCGCCTCCGGGGCGATCGAGGCCGATCCGGCGCAAGCGCGTGCCGTCGAAGCGTTCGCAACGCTCGACGAACATCTGTTGCGCTACCGCCCGGCACGGAAGCAAGGTTTCTTCGGACGACTGTTTTCCGACAAGAAGGATACGGCGCCGCGTGGACTCTACGTTCACGGCGAAGTCGGACGCGGCAAGACCATGCTGATGGATCTGTTCTTCCAGCAGAGCCAAGTGATGCACAAGCGCCGTGCGCATTTCCACGAGTTCATGGCGGACGTTCACGAGCGTATCTACAATTTCCGGCAAAGCATCGCGCGTGGCGAGATCGGCGATACCGACGTCGTGCAGTTGACCGCAAGCTCGCTTTTCGAGGAGGCGTGGCTGCTCTGCTTCGATGAGTTCCATGTGACCGACATCGCCGATGCGATGATCCTTGGCCGGCTGTTCGCGCAGCTGTTCGAACTCGGCACCGTGGTGGTGGCGACCTCCAACGTCGCGCCGGAGGATCTCTATAAAGGCGGCCTCAATCGTGCATTATTCCTGCCGTTCATCGGGCAGATCGAGGCGCATATGGATGTCCGCCGGCTGGACTCGCGCACCGATTTCCGGCTGGAGAAACTGGTCGGCGTCAAGATGTGGCTGGTGCCTGCGGATCAGGATGCGGAGGCGGCGCTCGACAAGGCCTGGCTCAAGATGACCGGCGGCGCCGCGGGCGCACCGCTCGATCTGGTCGTCAAGTCGCGCAAGCTGCACGTGCCGCGTGCAGCGCATGGCGTGGCGCGGTTCTCGTTCGCGGACTTGTGCGAACAGCCGCTGGCCGGATCGGATTATCTGCGGCTGGCGCGGGACTTTCACACCATCATGATCGATCGGATTCCGGTGATGGACCTGGCCGATCGCAACGCCGCGAAGCGATTTACCACGTTGATCGATACGCTTTACGACAATGCGGTGAAGCTGATGGCCTCGGCCGACGCCGATCCGCTGTCGCTCTACCGCGCCACCGAAGGCAACGAAGCCAACGAATTTAAGCGCACGGCGTCACGGCTGATCGAGATGAGTTCGGAATCCTACCTCGCGCTGCCGCACGGACGCAGCCACTCCGAGGCCTCGGGCTCAACAACCGGGTTGGTCGAGACGTGAGCGCCGGCTGCTTTGACCTTGGCGCTGCCGATCCAAATTTGCGATCGGCGCGACTTGAACGGTTCCTTCGAAAGGTCTAACCAGCCTGTCAAGAATTCCCACCTCCAATCTCTCCCCAGACTTCAAAGGACATATTTCCCATGGCGCGCAACAAGATTGCTTTGATTGGCTCCGGCCAGATCGGCGGAACGCTTGCTCACCTCGTCGGCCTGAAGGAACTCGGCGACGTTGTGATGTTCGACATCGCCGAAGGCGTGCCGCAGGGCAAATCGCTCGATCTTGCGCAGTCGTCGCCGGTCGATGGCTTCGACGCCAGCTTCACCGGCACCAATTCCTATGAGGGACTCGAGGGTTCCGATGTCTGCATCGTCACCGCCGGCGTGCCGCGCAAGCCCGGCATGAGCCGCGACGACCTCCTGAGCATCAACCTCAAGGTGATGGAGCAGGTCGGCGCCGGCATCAAGAAGTATGCGCCGAATGCTTTCGTCATCTGCATCACCAATCCGCTCGATGCGATGGTCTGGGCGCTGCAGAAGGCGTCCGGCCTGCCGCACAACAAGGTCATCGGCATGGCCGGCGTACTCGACTCGGCGCGCTTCCGTTATTTCCTCGCCGACGAATTCGGCGTCTCGGTGGAAGACGTCACCGCGTTCGTGCTCGGCGGCCACGGTGACACCATGGTGCCGTTGGTGAAGTATTCGACGGTGGCCGGCATTCCGCTGCCCGATCTGGTGAAGATGGGCTGGACTTCGCAGGCTCGCCTCGATGAGATCGTGACGCGCACGCGCAACGGCGGCGCCGAGATCGTCAACCTGCTGAAGACCGGTTCGGCGTTCTATGCCCCGGCATCATCTGCGATAGCGATGGCCGAAAGCTATCTGCGCGACAAGAAGCGCGTGTTGCCCTGCGCCGCTTACCTCAATGGCGAGTACGGCGTGAAGGACATGTATGTCGGCGTGCCGGTGGTGATCGGTTCCAAGGGCGTCGAGCGCATCGTCGAAATCGAACTCGCCGGTAAGGACCGCGAGGGCTTCGACAAGTCGGTCAGCGCGGTGCAGGGTCTGGTCGACGCCTGCAAGAAGATCGCGCCCGATCTTCTCGGCAAGTAAGTTTCGCCGCGCGGGTTCGCCCGCGCGGTTTTTTGTCTCGATTGGCAAGGGATTGGGTGAGGGCCGCGGATGAATATTCACGAGTATCAAGCCAAGGCGCTGTTGCGCGAGTTCGGTGTGCCGGTATCGCGCGGCGTTGCCGTGCTGAAGGCCGAGGAGGCCGAGGCGGCGGCGAAGGAACTTGGCGGGCCGGTGTGGGTGGTCAAGAGCCAGATCCACGCGGGCGGCCGTGGCAAGGGCAAATTCAAGGAAGCGTCCGCCGGTGACAAGGGAGGCGTCCGCCTCGCCAAGTCGGTCGATGAGGTGAAGCAATACGTCGGTGAAATGCTCGGTGCGACGCTGGTGACGGTGCAGACCGGTCCGGCCGGCAAGCAGGTCAATCGCCTCTATATCGAGGAAGGCTCCGACATCGACAAGGAGTTCTATCTTTCGGCGCTGGTCGATCGCGAGACATCGCGGATTTCCTTCGTGGTCTCCACCGAAGGCGGCGTCAACATCGAGGAAGTCGCGCACAAGACGCCTGAGAAGATCGTGACGTTCTCGATCGATCCGGCCACCGGCGTGATGCCGCATCATGGCCGCAAGGCCGCGCAGGCGCTGAAGCTGTCCGGCGATCTCGCCAAGCAGGCCGAGAAGCTGATCGTGCAGCTCTACGCTGCGTTCATCGCCAAGGACATGGCGATGCTTGAAATCAATCCGCTGGTCGTGACCAAGCAGGGGCAGCTGCGCTGTCTCGACGCCAAGGTCTCGTTCGACGACAACGCGCTCTACCGCCATCCCGATGTGGTCGCGCTGCGCGACACCAGCGAGGAAGATGCCAAGGAAATCGAGGCGTCGAAATACGATCTCGCTTACATCGCGCTCGATGGATCGATCGGCTGCATGGTCAACGGTGCCGGCCTGGCGATGGCGACGCTCGACATCATCAAGCTGTACGGCGAAAGCCCGGCCAACTTCCTCGACGTCGGCGGCGGTGCGTCGGTCGAGAAGGTCACGGCGGCGTTCAAGATCATCACTTCGGATCCCAACGTGAAGGGCATCCTGGTCAATATCTTCGGTGGCATCATGAAGTGCGACGTGATCGCGCAGGGCGTCATCGTCGCAGTGGCGATGGTCGGCCTCAAGGTGCCGCTCGTCGTGCGCCTCGAAGGCACCAACGTGGAAGAAGGCAAGACAATCATTCGCGAGTCCGGCCTCAACGTGCTGGCGGCGGACGACCTCGACGACGCCGCGCAGAAGATCGTCAAGGCCGTGAAGGAGGCCGCGTAATGTCTGTTCTGATCGACAAGAACACCAAGGTCATCACCCAGGGCTTCACCGGCAAGAACGGTACGTTCCATTCGGAAGCCGCCATCGCCTATGGCACCAAGGTTGTCGGCGGCACGTCGCCGGGCAAGGGCGGTTCAACGCATCTCGGCCTGCCGGTGTTCGATACCGTGGCAGAAGCGCGGGCCAAGACCGGCGCTGACGCCAGCGTCATCTACGTGCCGCCGCCGGGCGCCGCGGATGCGATCTGCGAAGCCATCGACGCGGAAGTCCCGCTGATCGTCTGCATCACCGAGGGCATTCCGGTGCTCGACATGGTGCGCGTCAAGCGCTCGCTGTCGGGTTCGAAGTCGCGGCTGATCGGTCCCAATTGCCCGGGCGTCGTCACCGCGGGCGAGTGCAAGATCGGCATCATGCCGGCCAACATCTTCCGCCCCGGCAATGTTGGTATCGTATCGCGATCCGGTACGCTGACCTATGAAGCCGTGTTCCAGACGACGCAGGTCGGTTTGGGCCAGACCTCCGCAGTCGGCATCGGCGGCGATCCGGTCAAGGGCACCGAATTCATCGACGTGCTCGAGATGTTTCTCGCCGACGAGAAGACCACCTCGATCGTCATGATCGGCGAGATCGGCGGATCGGCCGAAGAGGATGCCGCGCAGTTCCTCCGCGATGAGGCCAAGCGTGGCCGCAAGAAGCCGATGGTTGGCTTCATCGCAGGGCGCACCGCACCTCCGGGCCGCCGCATGGGTCATGCCGGTGCGATCGTATCGGGCGGCAAGGGCGACGCGGAATCCAAGATCGCGGCGATGGAAGCCGCCGGGATTACGGTCTCGCCGTCGCCCGCGCGGCTGGGCCGCACGCTTGCCGAAAAACTGAAATCCTGATTCAATTTTTGGTTCTTTTCGGCGCGTATATTCGCCCTAAATAGGGTAAAGAAGCCTGATGCGGTCGGTCCGGTTGCCGGATCGGCCGTCACGCTTTGTTTTTCTTGCGCGATGCCAATAACTTAGGACTGATCATGTCTCGCCAGGACGCCAACGCGGCATTTGCTCTTTCCTCGTTCCTCTACGGCGCGAATGCCAGCTACATCGACGACATCTATGCCCGCTATGAGAAGGACCCCAGCTCGGTCGATGCCGAGTGGCGCGAATTCTTCGGTAGCCTGAAGGACCAGCCGGCCGACGTTCGGAAGAACGCCGAAGGGCCGTCCTGGGAGAGGGCGAACTGGCCCCAGACCCCGAAGGACGAGCTGACCTCGGCGCTGGATGGCAACTGGGTCCAGGTCGAAAAGGCCGTCGGCGACAAGCTGCAGGCCAAGGCCAAGGCCGCCGGCACCGAGCTCGCCGGTGTCGACGTTCACCAGGCGACACGGGATTCGGTCCGCGCCCTGATGTTGATTCGCGCCTATCGCATGCGCGGCCACTTCCACGCCAAGCTGGATCCGCTCGGGCTCGAACCGGCCAAGGATCACGAAGAACTCGACCCGCGTACCTACGGCTTCACCGACGCCGATTTCGACCGCAAGATCTTCCTCGACCACGTGCTCGGCCTCGAATACGGCACGCTGCGCGAAATCGTGGCGATCTGCGAACGGACCTATTGCCAGACGCTCGGCGTCGAGTTCATGCACATCTCCAACGGTGCGCAGAAGGCGTGGATTCAGGAACGCATCGAAGGGCCGGATAAGGAAATCAGCTTCACGCCGGAAGGCCGTCGCGCCATCCTGACCAAGCTGATCGAGGCCGAAGGCTTCGAGAAATTCTGCGATCTCAAGTTCACCGGGACCAAGCGGTTCGGTCTCGACGGTGGTGAATCGCTGATCCCCGCGCTCGAGCAGATCATCAAGCGCGGCGGCAATCTCGGCATCAAGGAAATTGTCGTCGGTATGCCGCATCGCGGCCGCCTCAACGTGCTGACCCAGGTGATGGGCAAGCCGCATCGCGCGCTGTTCCACGAATTCAAGGGTGGCTCTGCCAACCCCGACGAAGTCGAAGGATCGGGCGACGTCAAGTATCATCTCGGCGCGTCGTCGGATCGCGAGTTCGACAACAACAAGGTGCATCTGTCGCTGACGGCTAACCCGTCGCATCTCGAGATCGTCGATCCGGTGGTGCTCGGCAAGGTGCGCGCCAAGCAGGACCAGCATGGCGATCCTCCGGATCAGCGCACCTCGGTGCTGCCGCTGCTGATGCATGGCGATGCAGCATTCGCCGGTCAGGGCGTTGTCGCCGAATGCTTCGGCCTGTCCGACCTCAAGGGCTACCGCACCGGCGGTTCGATCCACTTCATCGTCAACAACCAGATCGGCTTCACGACCTATCCGCGTTACTCGCGTTCGTCGCCCTATCCGTCGGATGTGGCGAAGATGATCGATGCGCCGATCTTCCACGTCAACGGCGACGATCCGGAAGCCGTGGTGTTCGCGGCCAAGATCGCCGTCGAGTTCCGGCAGAAATTCCACAAGCCGGTCGTCATCGACATGTTCTGTTATCGCCGGCACGGCCACAACGAAGGCGACGAGCCGGCGTTCACCCAGCCGCTGATGTACAAGAAGATCGCGACGCACGCGTCTGTGCTCGAGGTCTATTCCAAGCGTCTGGTCGCGGACGGCATCATCACCGAAGGCGAAGTCGAGAAGGCCAAGAACGACTGGCGTGCCCGGCTCGACGCCGAACTCGAGGCCGGCAGCGGCTACAAGCCGAACAAGGCCGACTGGCTCGACGGCAAGTGGGCCGGCTTCAAGACTGCCGGCGAGGACGACGATCCGCGTCGTGGCATCACCGGCGTCGACGTGGCCCTGCTCAAGGATATCGGCCGCAAGATCACCAAGGTCCCGGACGGCTTCCGGGTTCACCGCACCGTGCAACGTTTCCTCGAGAATCGCGCCAAGGCGATCGAGAACGGCGTCGGCATCGACTGGGCGACCGGTGAAGCTCTGGCGTTTTGCACGCTCATGCTGGAAGGCCATCACGTCCGCCTGTCCGGACAGGACAGCGAACGCGGCACCTTCTCGCAGCGCCACTCGGTGCTGTTCGACCAGGAAGACGAGAGTCGTTATACGCCGTTCAACCATCTGGGTGGCGAGCAGGGGCACTACGAAGTGCTCAACTCGATGCTGTCGGAAGAGGCGGTGCTCGGCTTCGAGTACGGCTACTCGCTGGCGGAGCCGAAGGCGCTGGCCATGTGGGAAGCGCAGTTCGGCGACTTCGCCAACGGCGCGCAGGTCGTGTTCGATCAATTCATTTCGTCCGGCGAACGCAAATGGCTGCGCATGTCCGGTCTGATCTGCATGCTGCCGCATGGCTATGAAGGACAGGGACCTGAGCATTCGTCGGCCCGTCTCGAGCGCTTCCTGCAGATGTGCGCGGAAGACAACATGCAGGTTGCCAACTGCACGACGCCGGCTAACCACTTCCACGTGCTGCGTCGTCAGTTGAAGCGGGAGATCCGCAAGCCGCTGATCCTGATGACGCCGAAGTCGCTGCTGCGCCACAAGCGTGCGGTATCGCGGCTCGACGAGCTCGGAGCGCAAACCACGTTCCATCGCATCCTGCACGACGATGCGGCGATGTTGCCGAACGAGAAGATCAAGCTGGTCGCCGACGACAAGATCCGGCGCGTCGTGTTGTGTTCCGGCAAGGTCTATTACGATCTCTACGAAGAGCGCGAAAAGCGCGGCATCGACGACATCTATCTGCTACGCATCGAGCAGCTTTACCCGGTGCCGCTGAAGACGCTGGTGCAGGAGTTGGGACGCTTCAAGGGCGCCGAGATCGTCTGGTGTCAGGAAGAGCCGCGCAACATGGGTGCGTGGCACTTCATCGAGCCCTATCTCGAGTGGGTGCTGAACCAGGTCGGCGGCGCCAGCCGGCGGCCGCGTTACACCGGGCGCGCGGCGGCGGCGGCAACGGCCACGGGGCTGATGTCGAAGCATCTCGCCCAACTCAAGGCGTTCCTCGACGACGCACTGGGTTGACCCGCGATGAAGATTGCCGCGCCCGTGCAATGCGGGCGTGGCGCCAATGTCAGGTATTTGTGCCGGCCTCCACGAACGACTGACCCTTCCAGAATTCCAGGCAAAGACTTCAAGCAGACTTTCGAAGGTGAACTCCAATGACTGAGATCCGTGTCCCGACCCTCGGCGAATCCGTCACCGAAGCAACCATCGGCAAGTGGTTCAAGAAGCCCGGCGATGCTGTCGCGGTCGATGAGCCGCTGGTCGAGCTCGAGACCGACAAGGTGACCATCGAGGTGCCGGCGCCCTCGGCCGGAACGCTCGGCGAAATCGTTGCCAAGGATGGCGAAACCGTCGCGGTCGGCGCGCTACTCGGGCAGATCACCGAAGGCGGCGCGGCCGCCAAGCCGGTCGCTGCGCCCGCCAAAGCCGCCGCCCCGGCTGCAGCCGCCGCGCCTGCGCCTGCCGCGGCGAAAGCGCCGCCAGCCGATGCGCCGCTTGCGCCGTCGGTCCGCAAGTTGTCCGCCGAAAGCGGCGTCGATGCGTCGACCGTGCCGGGCTCCGGCAAGGATGGCCGCGTCACCAAGGGCGACATGCTCGCCGCCATCGAGCGCGCCGCATCGGCGCCGACGCCGGTCGATCAGCCCGCCGCTGCCGTGCAGATGCGTGCGCCGTCGCCGGCCAGCGACGCCGCGCGCGAGGAGCGCGTGAAGATGACGCGGTTGCGCCAGACCATCGCGCGCCGCCTCAAGGACGTGCAGAACACTGCGGCGATGCTGACGACCTTCAACGAGGTCGACATGAGTCACGTCATGGCGCTGCGCACCCAATACAAAGACGTGTTCGAGAAAAAGCACGGCAGCAAGCTGGGCTTCATGGGATTCTTCACCAAGGCCTGCGTGCAGGCGCTGAAGGATATTCCTGCCGCGAATGCCGAGATCGACGGCGCCGACCTGATCTACAAGAATTATTATCACATCGGCGTGGCGGTCGGCACCGACAAGGGCCTCGTGGTGCCGGTGGTGCGAGACTGCGATCAGAAGTCGATTGCCGAGATCGAGAAGAGCATCGCCGACTTTGGCCGCCGCGCGCGCGACGGACAGCTCAAGATCGACGAGATGCAGGGCGGTACCTTCACCATCACCAATGGCGGCATCTACGGCTCGCTGATGTCGACGCCGATTCTCAACGCGCCGCAGTCGGGCATCCTCGGCATGCACAAGATCCAGGAGCGTCCGGTCGCCGTCGGCGGCAAGGTCGAAATCCGGCCGATGATGTATCTGGCGCTGTCCTACGATCACCGTGTCATCGACGGCAAGGAAGCGGTCACATTCCTCGTCCGCGTCAAGGAAAGCCTGGAAGATCCGGCGCGGCTGGTACTGGACCTGTAGGGCGCGGCCATGAGTGACGGAGCGCCCGCTTCACGCGTGGTCATCATCACCGGTGGCAGTCGCGGTATCGGCCGCGCGACGGCGATTGCCGCAGCCAAGCGCGGCTGGCGGGTGGTGATCGGCTACGTCAACAACGACGCGGCGGCTCGCGATACTGTGGCTGCGATCGAGGCCAGCAACGGCAAAGCGCTCGCGGTCAAATGCGACGTCGGCAGCGAGGCCGACATTCTGGCGCTGTTCAAGGCGGCCGATGGTTTCGGCCCGCTCGGTGCGCTGGTCAACAATGCCGGCATCGTCGGCCAGACCGAGCGCGTGGAAAATCTCGGTGCGGAGCGCATCGAGCGCATCATGCGCATCAATGTCACCGGCAGCTTTCTGTGCGCGCGCGAGGCGGTGAAGCGGATGTCGGCCAAACACGGCGGCAAGGGTGGCGTGATCGTCAATCTGTCGTCGGTGGCGGCGACACTGGGTTCGCCGAACACCTATGTCGATTATGCAGCCTCGAAGGGCGCCATCGATACGCTGACCGTTGGATTATCGCAGGAGGTCGCTGCGGAAGGCATTCGTGTCGTCGGCATCCGGCCGGGTCTGATCGATACCGACATTCATGCCAGCGGCGGCGACCCGGATCGGCATCATCGGCTCAGCAAGACGGTGCCGATGCAGCGTGTCGGCACCGCCGACGAAATCGCCAATGCCATCGTCTGGCTGATGTCGGACGAGGCCTCCTACGTCACTGGCACGACGATGAACGTATCCGGTGGGCGCTGATCGCTCCGCGTGGATTGAAACGACAGGATTTGAATCATGGCTTCCTACGATCTCGTTGTCATCGGCACCGGCCCCGGCGGCTATGTCTGTGCGATCCGCGCGGCGCAGCTCGGCATGAAGGTCGCTGTCGTCGAGAAGAACGCGACGCTGGGCGGCACCTGCCTCAATGTCGGCTGCATGCCGTCGAAGGCCTTGCTGCATGCGTCGGAACTGTTCGAGGAGACCGAACATTCCTTCGCCAAGATGGGCATCGCGGTCAGCAAGCCGAAGCTCGATCTGCCGGCGATGATGAAGTTCAAGCAGGAAGGCATCGACGGTAACGTCAAGGGTGTCGAGTTCCTGATGAAGAAGAACAAGATCGACGTGCTGCGCGGCACCGGCCGTATCGTTGCCGCCGGCAAGGTCGAGGTAAAGGGCAGCGACGGCCAATCGCAAACTGTCGAGACGAAAAATATCGTCATCGCCACCGGCTCCGACGTGGCGAAGCTCAAGGGGATTGCCATCGACGAGAAGCGCATCGTGTCGTCGACCGGCGCGCTGGCGCTCGACAAGGTGCCCGGGAAATTGTTGATCGTCGGCGCCGGCGTCATCGGCCTCGAACTGGGTTCGGTGTGGCGCCGCCTTGGCGCGCAAGTGACCGTGGTGGAATTCCTCGATCGCATCCTGCCGGGCATGGACAGCGAGGTCGCCAGGCAATTCCAGCGTCTGCTCGAGAAGCAGGGTTTTGTGTTCAAGCTCGGCGCCAAGGTCACTGGTGTCGATACCTCCGGCGCGGCCCTGAAGGCGCAAATCGAACCGGCGGCCGGTGGTGCGGCGGAGAACCTCGAGGCGGATGTGGTGCTGGTGGCCATCGGCCGCGTGCCCTTCACCGACAATCTCGGCTTGAAGGAAGCCGGCGTCGCGCTCGACAACCGCGGCCGCGTGCAGATCGATCCGCACTTCGCCACCAGCGTCAAAGGCATCTACGCTATCGGCGACGTCGTCGCCGGTCCGATGCTGGCGCACAAGGCCGAAGACGAAGGTGTTGCCTGCGCGGAAATTCTGGCGGGGCAGGCTGGTCATGTGAACTACGACGTCATTCCGGGGGTGGTCTATACCACGCCGGAAGTGGCGGCGGTCGGCAAGACCGAGGACGAACTCAAGCAGGCCGGCGTCGCTTATACCGTCGGCAAGTTCCCGTTCACCGCCAACGGCCGCTCCAAGGTCAATCAGACCACGGATGGTTTCGTGAAGATTCTTGCCGACGCCAAGACCGATCGCGTGCTCGGCGTGCATATCGTCGGCCGTGAAGCGGGCGAAATGATCCATGAAGCCTGTGTGTTGATGGAGTTCGGCGGTTCGGCGGAAGACCTGGCGCGGACCTGTCACGCCCATCCGACCCGTTCGGAGGCGGTCAAGGAAGCCGCGCTTGCGGTGGGTAAACGCGCGATCCATATGTAACAAATGTCCGGCTCCGCCGGATGGTGGAGCCTGTTGATGCGCCGGTTGCTGCAACCGCTGTGGGTCCTGTTCGCGCTGATCTTTTTGATCGAAGCGTGGCTGTGGGATCATCTCGAGCCGATCGTCGCGCGTGTCGTCGCGCTGCTCCCGCTGCGCGCCATCAAGGCTTGGGTTGCCGATCGCATCCAGCATCTGTCGCCGGCGTGGACACTGGTGGTGTTCGTGATCCCGGCTGTGCTGCTGTTTCCGTTGAAGATCGCCGGACTGTGGCTGCTGGCGCACCATTACTGGTTCGGGGCCATGGCCGTCGTTGTCTTCGCCAAGTTGCTCGGCGTCGGTGTCGCTGCCTTCATCTTCGACGTCACCAAGCCGAAGTTGTTGCAGATGGGCTGGTTTCGCCGGGTCTATGAGTTCGTGCTGATGATCCGCGCGCATGCCAGCGAATTGGTCGCGCCGATCCGTGAGCGCGCCAAAGCCATGCTGGCCTGGCTGCGAACCGGATCCTCGTCGCGGTGGCTGCGCATGGTGCAGCGCCTGCGTCATCGCGCGCAGTCGATGCGGTGATGGCAGCGCTTCGCCGCGTGCGGAGCTACATCAGATGCACGGCATGCGGTGCGAAAACACCGATCGCCGTAAAGGCAACTCCCGCCAGAGCCAGCAGCCCGGCGCCCCATGCCAGCGCAATCATCCCGGTGATGATGGTGGCCGACGCCAGCACGATGGCGATCTGGAACGCCGCCGACGCCACCTCGAAGTGATGATACTTGGCCATCGCTAGGTCGCGCGCGTGTTCGGCATGCTTGGCGCGTTCGGCGAGCTGCTTGCGCCCTTCGCCGGTTTCCGGTTCGTCGTCGTAGCGCGCCGCCGTCTTCTGCCAGCTATCGATGCGCTTCATCAACGCGGCCTTGGCGGCCGGATCGGTGGTGGCGTCGGCCTGCACCTGAAGCTGTTCGGCGGCGGTCTTGACCGTGGTCAGGCGAATGCTCTTGGCCTGGAAGAACGCCCAAAGGTTGGCCGAGGCAACGTTCTCGCTGATCGACTCGGTCTGCGCACCCTTGCCCAGTGTTTCGGAGAGCGCGAGGCACAGTGCGATGACCGCGATCAGCAGTGCGATCTTCTTGTTCGAGCCGGACGCGTGTTCGGCGTGCTCCGCATGTTCCATGCTTTCGTGGGCGCTCATGACATCCTGCTCCGTGAAAGGGAGCTTACGATTGACCGAACCGGTTCCGGCGGGCAAGTGGCTGACGGCAACGTCCCGGGAAAATTTCCCGGCTTGACGAATCTCATGCGCGCGGGTGCGCGGTCTTGTAGACCTCGAGCAGCCGTTCGGTATCGATGCCGGTATAAATCTGCGTGGTCGATAGCGAGGCGTGGCCGAGCAGTTCCTGGATCGCGCGGAGGTCGCCGCCCCGCGACAGCAAGTGGGTGGCGAAGGAATGCCGCAAGGCGTGTGGCGTGGCGCTGTCGGGCAGGCCAAGCGCGCCGCGCAACCGCGCCATGGTGAGCTGGATGATGCGTGGACTCAGCGGCCCGCCGCGTGCGCCGACGAAAATCGGTTCGTTCGGAGCCAGCGGGTGCGGACACATCGCGACGTATTCCTGAATCAGGACCAGCACGTTTTGCAGCACCGGCACCATGCGTGTCTTGTTGCCCTTGCCGATCACGGTCAGCACGTCGCCCTGGCCCGGCTGCGGCACGTCGCGCTTCTTCAAGCCGAGCGCTTCCGAGATACGCAGGCCGGAGCCGTAGAGCAGTGCCATCACCGCGGCATCGCGGGCCCAGATCCACGGATCGCGGTTTTCGCCGGCGCGCAAATCGGACTCGGTCAACTCCTTCGCGGCGCCGACCGCAATCGGCTTGGGCAAGCTCTTGCCGATCTTGGGCGCGCGGATGGCAGACAGGGCGCCGACCTTTCCCTTGCCTTCGCGTTCGAGGAAACGGGCGAACGAGCGGAGGCCGGCCAGCGCCCGCATCAGCGAACGTCCGGCGATCTGGTCGGCGCGCCGTGCCGCCATGTAGGCACGGACGTCGGTGGTTTCGAGCACCGCGAATCGCGCTAGCGACACCGCCTCACCCCAGTGATCCGCCAGGAAAGTCAGGAACTGCCGCAGGTCGCGGGCGTAGGCTTCCTGGGTTTTCGGCGACAGCCGGCGCTCGGCGCGCAAATAGGCCTGCCAGTGCAAGGCTTGGGCAAGAAGCCTGGCATCGGCGCTCGTCATCTCGAACAAGGCTGTGTCGGCGGCCGGTTTCGCCATAGGGTGTTGTGCTCTGAGTCTGTTCGACTATATCGCACCGCTTTCGTTGCATCTTCGCTAATCGACCGTCACATGGACCGTTCCACGACCGGCAAATCCGCATCGGCGACCACCTCCGGACCGCGCGTCGTCGACGTGCTGGTGCCGGTCGCACTCGACCGCGCCTACTCCTATCGCGTTCCGCCCGGCATGGATCTGAACCCCGGCGATGTGGTCAGCGTGCCGTTGGGGCCGCGCGAAGTCACCGCCGTGGTGTGGGCCGCCAATGCGAATCCCGATCCTCGCCTGCACAATCGGCTGAAGGATGTCAGCGACAGGCTCAATGTTCCACCGCTGCGCGACGAGTTGCGGACGCTGGTTGATTGGGTGGCGAATTACACGCTGTCCGCTCGCGGCATGGTGCTGCGGATGACGCTTCGCATGGGCGAACATCTCGGCCCCGAGCGCGTGCGGATGGGCGTGCGGCTGATCGGCGCGCCGCCGCAGCGCATGACATCGGCACGGCAACGGCTGATCGAGATTCTGTCGGACGGTCTGCTGCACGGCAAATCCGACGCGGCGAAGGAGGCCGGCGTCAGCGCCGGAGTGATCGACGGGCTGGTCGATGAGGGCACGCTGGCAGTCGAGCCGATGCCGCGCGCCTTGCCGCCTCCGGCGCCCGATCCGGAATTCGCGGCGCCGGATTTTTCGCCGGAGCAGCAGGTCGCCGCGCAGGCGTTGCGCGATCTCGCGGCGAAGGACGCGTTTCAGGTGGCGTTGCTCGATGGCGTCACCGGTTCGGGCAAGACCGAAGTTTACTTCGAAGCGGTGGCGGAAACCGTGCGGCGCGGCCGGCAGGTCTTGATCCTGATGCCTGAAATCGCGCTCACCGGTCAGTTTCTCGATCGCTTCGCGTCGCGGTTCGGCGTGAGGCCGCTGGAATGGCATTCCGAACTGACGCCGCGCACTCGCGCCCGCAACTGGGCACAGGTTGCGGCCGGCGAGGCGCATGTCGTAGTCGGCGCACGTTCGGCGTTATTTTTGCCCTATGCGGATCTCGGTCTGATCGTCGTCGATGAGGAGCACGACCAGGCCTACAAGCAGGATGAAGGCGCGCACTACCATGCGCGCGATATGGCGGTGGTGCGCGCACATATCGCCAAAATTCCCATCGTGCTGGCATCGGCGACGCCATCGGTCGAAAGCGAGGTCAACGCGCGCAAGGGACGCTATCTTCGCGTGCCGTTGCCGTCGCGGTTTGGTGGCCAGCACATGCCACATATCGAGGCGATCGATCTGCGTCGCGAGGGGCCGCCGCGCGGACGCTTCATCTCGCCGCCGCTGGCCGGTGCCATCAAACATGCCGTCGAGCGGCGCGAGCAGGCGTTGCTGTTCTTGAATCGACGCGGCTATGCGCCTCTGACGCTGTGCCGGGCATGTGGCCATCGCTTTGCCTGCACCATTTGCGACGCGTGGCTGGTCGATCATCGTTTCCGGCAGCGGTTGGTCTGCCATCACTGCGGCTTCTCGATGCCGCGGCCGCATCAATGCCCGCATTGCGCGGCGGAGGACTCGCTGGCTGCGGTCGGCCCGGGGGTCGAGCGCCTGCAGGAAGAGGCGGCGGCGCTGTTTCCCGATGCCCGCACCATGGTGTTGTCGAGCGACCTCATTACCTCGATCGAAACCATGCGCTCGGAACTGAATGAGATTGCCGAAGGACGCGTCGATATCATCATCGGCACGCAGCTGGTCGCCAAGGGGCACAACTTTCCGCGTCTCAATCTGGTCGGCGTGGTGGATGCCGATCTCGGGCTGAGCAACGGCGATCCGCGCGCGGCGGAACGAACGTTCCAACTGCTCAATCAGGTGATCGGGCGAGCCGGCCGCGACCAGGGTCATGGCATCGGCTATCTGCAAACGCATCAGCCCGAGCACCCGGTGATGAAAGCGCTGGTCGCATGCGACCGCGAGGCTTTCTACGACACCGAAATCGAGCAGCGCGAGCGCGCGCTCTATCCGCCGTTCGGCCGATTGGCGAGTCTGATCGTCTCCGCGGGCGATCGACCGACGGCCGAAGGTTTCGCACGTAAGCTTGCGGCAATGGCGCCGCGCGATGAGCAGATTCAGGTGCTGGGACCGGCCGAGGCGCCGCTCGCGGTGATCAAGGGCCGCTACCGGTTTCGGTTGTTGGTGAAGTCGGCACGGGGCGTTGATCTGTCGGGTTACCTGCGCGAATGGCTGGCGATTGGACCGAAGACCAAGGGCAATCTCAAACTCGAAGTCGACGTCGACCCGCAAAGCTTTTTGTAGCTGCTGTGTGCCGGTGCTGTCGCTTGCGGTCGCTCCTCACCATGAGGAGAAGACGATTCAAAATGAAAAAGGCCGGTGCAATTGACACCGGCCTTTTCAACTCAACGCGACAGACTCAACGCAACGCTTACGCAACCACGCGAGCGGCGTGCCTCACTGCACTTCCGCGACGACACGGCCGACGCCGCGTCCGGTCAGGCCGATGGCTTGCGCTGCGCCCTTGGAGAGGTCGAGCACCCGGCCGCGGATAAACGGGCCGCGATCGTTGATGGTGACCACGACACTGCGGCTGCCATGGGTGACTTTGAGCTTGGTGCCGAACGGCAGCGAACGATGGGCTGCGGTCATGGCGTGCTGGTTGAAGCGTTGCCCGGATGCGGTGCGGCTGCCGGCTTCATTGCCGTAGTAGGAGGCCACGCCGGAGAAACTGCGGCCGCCCGTCGGGCCGATCGACGCGTTGGCGTTCAGCCATGAATTCTGGGTAGAGTGTTTGTGATGCTTGTGGTGATGATGATGGCGGTGATGCCGGGATTTGGCTGAAGCTTCGCTAAGTCCTCCCCCGAGGACAAGTGTCGCGGCGACGACGGCGACCGCTGTGCGCGATTGGCCCAATCGCCGCAATACAGATTTGGCCTCAAGCATTTAAATGTCCCTCGAACAAGTATTATCGCATGTGCGATAAGTGGAACCCCCGTTCCCGAGTTAATGCCGGGAGAGTTGACTGCTTAATAAGGCGTAAAATAGGCAGTGGGAGCGAGTCTTATTAGCCTGAAATATCTTGTGATCGATTCAATCGAGCTATTAAGATTAATCGGAATTCTAATTTAAGTTATTATTTGTCAAAATATACTCGGAATTACTGTAATAATCCGATGTTTTCCTGCATGGGCAGCATTCATCAAGTATTCGCGGGGTGTCCTTTCTCCGGAACCTTTGCCCCCGCTGGCCGCTCCCTGTTTGGAGAAGCGTCGACTTGATGCTCCCGAGAGTGCCAGGGCCGCGAATGCCGGGGGCAAGGCCGGCGTCGCTCGGCGATAGTCGAAGCGAGGCCGCACGGGCGATGGCTTCGGACGGTGCTGCAGCGCTGTCGTCGGGTTGCGACTTAAATCGGATGCGACATCGCATCGCCGGATGCGTCGTCGTGTTGCACCTGCGCGCGCGCTATGTTAGCAAGGCCGCGATTTTGACGTTATCGGGACACACCGTTCCGGTCGAAAATCGAAGTCCCGCTTGAATTCCAAGGGCTTATATCGGTCGGCGCAGTTTTTTGGCGGCCGTTTTTCCTTTGTGGATTTGACAGCCTGAAGAGCGCGCTTGTGGCAGCAGAAGATCAATCCGTTTCCGGTGTTCCCGGTCGTTACGCGACGGCCCTGTTTGAACTCGCTCGCGAGGAGAAGGCGGTCGATGCAGTCAAGGCGGATCTCGACAAGTTCGAGGGTCTGCTGAATGAAAGTGCCGACCTGAAGCGGCTGGTGCGCAGTCCGGTGTTCTCCGCGGACGTGCAGCAGAAGGCGTTGGTGGCGGTCCTGGCGAAGGCCGGAATCGGCGGCATAACTGCCAAGTTTCTCAACGTCCTCACCGCCAATCGCCGGCTGTTCGTCGTGTCCGACGTCATTCGGGGCTTCCGCGGTCTGGTTGCGAAGTTCAAGGGTGAGGCGACCGCGGACGTCACTGTCGCGGAGACGCTCAGCGACAAAAATCTCGACAGCCTCAAGACCGCACTGAAGTCGGTGACGGGCAAGGATGTCGTTCTCAACGTGAAGGTCGATCCGTCCATCATCGGCGGGCTTGTCGTCAAGCTCGGTAGTCGCATGGTGGATAGCTCGCTTCGCACCAAACTCAATTCGATCAAGCACGCGATGAAAGAGGCAGGCTGATGGACATCCGCGCCGCGGAAATTTCCGCGATCCTCAAGGACCAAATCAAGAATTTCGGCCAGGAGGCAGAAGTCTCCGAAGTCGGACAGGTGTTGTCCGTCGGTGACGGTATCGCCCGCGTTTACGGCCTCGACAACGTTCAGGCCGGCGAAATGGTCGAGTTCGAAAACGGTACGCGCGGCATGGCGCTGAACCTCGAAACCGACAACGTCGGTATCGTGATTTTCGGCGCCGACCGCGAGATCAAGGAAGGCCAGACCGTCAAGCGTACCCGTGCCATCGTCGATACGCCGGTCGGTAAGGGCCTGCTCGGTCGCGTCGTTGACGCGCTCGGCAATCCGATCGACGGCAAGGGGCCGATCCAGGCCACCGAGCGCAAGCGCGTCGACGTCAAGGCGCCCGGCATCATTCCGCGCAAGTCGGTGAACGAGCCGATGGCCACTGGCCTCAAGGCTATCGACGCCCTGATCCCGGTCGGTCGTGGTCAGCGCGAGCTGATCATCGGCGACCGTCAGACCGGCAAGACCGCGATCGCGCTCGACACGATCCTCAACCAGAAGCCGCTTAACGTTGCTGGCGCTCCCGAGGGCCAGAAGCTGTATTGCGTTTACGTCGCGATCGGCCAGAAGCGTTCGACTGTCGCCCAGTTCGTCAAGGTGCTCGAAGAGCAGGGCGCGCTGGAATATTCGATCGTCGTCGCGGCGACCGCGTCCGACCCGGCGCCGATGCAGTACATCGCGCCGTTCACCGGCTGCACCATGGGCGAATACTTCCGCGACAACGGCATGCACGCCGTCATCATCTATGACGACTTGTCCAAGCAGGCCGTCGCTTATCGCCAGATGTCGCTGCTGCTGCGTCGCCCGCCGGGCCGCGAAGCCTATCCCGGCGACGTGTTCTATCTGCACTCCCGCCTGCTCGAGCGCGCGGCGAAGCTGAACGACTCGCAGGGCAATGGCTCGCTGACGGCGCTGCCGGTCATCGAAACCCAGGCCAACGACGTGTCGGCCTACATTCCGACCAACGTGATTTCGATCACCGACGGTCAGATCTTCCTCGAAACCGATTTGTTCTTCCAGGGCATTCGTCCGGCGGTGAACGTCGGTCTGTCGGTGTCGCGCGTCGGATCGTCGGCGCAGACCAAGGCGATGAAGAAGGTCGCTGGCAAGATCAAGGGTGAACTGGCGCAATACCGCGAAATGGCGGCGTTCGCGCAGTTCGGCTCCGACCTCGACGCGTCGACGCAGCGCCTGCTGAACCGCGGTTCGCGCCTGACCGAGCTCCTGAAGCAGCCGCAGTTCTCTCCGCTGAAGATGGAAGAGCAGGTCGTGGTGATTTATGCCGGCGTCAACGGCTATCTCGATCCGCTTCCGGTCAGCAAGGTGCGCGCTTTCGAAGACGGATTGCTGGGCCTGCTGCGTGGCAAGCATGTCGATATCCTCAATGCGATCCGGGACACCCGCGATCTCAGCGATGATCTCGCAGGCAAGCTGAAGGCGGTCGTCGAAGGCTACGCCAAGGCATTTGCGTGATGACAACGAGTCGTCATCCTGAGGGGCGCGCCAAGCGCGCCTCGATGGACGGCGGCGGGACGATCATCCTTCGAGGGTCGCGTCCTCGCGATACCCTCAGGATGATGAGGCAGAATACGGGGCAAAGATGGCCAGCCTAAAAGACATGCGCGTCCGCATCGCCTCGACCAAGGCGACGCAGAAGATCACCAAGGCGATGCAGATGGTCGCGGCCTCCAAGCTGCGCCGCGCGCAGACGGCTGCCGAAGCCGCGCGGCCCTATGCCGAGCGGATGGACGCGGTGATTTCCAATATCGCCTCGGCCGCCGCGGGTTCGCCCGGCGCTCCGGTCTTGCTTGGCGGGACCGGCAAGGATCAGGTTCATCTGCTGCTGGTTTGCACCGGAGAGCGCGGCCTGTCGGGTGCATTCAACTCGTCGATCGTGCGTCTGGCGCGCGAGCGTGCGCTGGCGCTGATGAACCAGGGCAAAGAGGTCAAGTTCTTCTGCGTCGGCCGCAAGGGTTACGAACAGCTGCGCCGGACCTTCGACAAGCAGATCGTTGAAAACGTCGAACTGCGCTCGGTGCGCCAGCTCGGTTTCAGCAACGCCGAGGATATTGCCAGGAAGGTGATCGCCCGCTTTGAGGCCGGCGAATTCGACGTCTGCACCTTGTTCTACGCGCAGTTCAAGTCGGTGATCTCGCAGGTCCCGACCGCGCAGCAGATCATCCCGCTGGTCGTCGAAGCCGCCGCGACCAATGCGGGGCCAAAGACCTCCTATGAGTACGAGCCGGAAGAGGATGAAATCCTTACCCGCCTGCTGCCGCGTAACCTTGCGGTGCAGATCTTCCGTGCGCTGCTGGAAAACAACGCATCGTTCTACGGCGCGCAGATGAGCGCGATGGACAACGCCACCCGGAACGCGGGCGACATGATCCGCAAGCAGACGCTGATCTACAACCGTACGCGTCAGGCGATGATCACCAAGGAGCTGATCGAAATCATCTCCGGCGCCGAGGCAATCTGAGGCAGGACCGACAGGGAGCGAACGATGGCCTATGTGACATCTGCAACGACCAAGGGCGGCCGCAACGGACGTGCTATGCTCGACAGTGGTGCGCTGGCGCTGGCAATGGCGCTTCCCAAGGAGCTCGGTGGCGCCGGCGATGGTCACAACCCCGAGCAGTTGTTCGCGCTCGGCTATTCGGCCTGCTTCGGTCAGGCCATCCTCGTCGTCGCCAAGAAGCACGGCATCGACGGACAGGCGGCCAAGGTGACAGCCGACGTCACGCTCAATACCGACGGTGGCTTCTCGCTCGCTGTCGAACTCAAGGTTTCCGTGCCCGGCGCCGACAAGGCCAAGGTGCAGGCGCTGGTCGAAGAAGCTCACACGGTGTGCCCGTATTCCAAGGCCACCAAAGGTAACATTCCGGTCAAGCTGACCGTCGTTTAAAATTCCGGTTCAAGGAGATTAAGTCCATGGCTACAGCAGCCAATCAGGTTGGTCGCATCACGCAGGTCATCGGCGCTGTCGTCGACGTGCAGTTTGAAGGGCATCTGCCGGCGATTCTCAACTCGCTCGAGACCAAGAACGGCGATCATCGCCTGGTGCTCGAAGTCGCGCAGCATCTCGGCGAATCGACGGTCCGCACCATCGCCATGGACGTCACCGAAGGTCTGGTGCGCGGTCAGGAAGTCAAGGACACCGGCCTCCCCATCGCGGTGCCGGTCGGCGACGGTCTGCTCGGCCGCATCATCAACGTCATCGGCGAACCGATTGACGAAGCCGGCCCGGTCAAGTCGGACAGCAAGCGTCCGATCCATGCGGATGCGCCGGCTTACACCGAGCAGTCGACCGAAGCTGAAATTCTCGTCACCGGCATCAAGGTCGTCGACCTGCTGGCGCCATACGCCAAGGGCGGCAAGATCGGCCTGTTCGGCGGCGCCGGCGTCGGCAAGACGGTGCTGATTCAGGAGCTGATCAACAACGTCGCCAAAGCGCACGGTGGTTATTCGGTGTTCGCCGGTGTCGGCGAGCGTACCCGCGAAGGCAACGACCTCTATCACGAGTTCATCGAATCCGGCGTCAACAAGAAGGGCGGCGGCGAAGGTTCGAAGTGCGCGCTGGTGTTCGGCCAGATGAACGAGCCCCCGGGCGCGCGTGCCCGCGTCGGCCTCACCGGTCTGACCATCTCCGAGCATTTCCGCGATCAGGGCCAGGACGTGCTGTTCTTCGTCGACAACATCTTCCGCTTCACCCAGGCGGGCTCGGAAGTGTCGGCGCTGCTCGGCCGCATCCCGTCGGCGGTGGGTTATCAGCCGACGCTGGCGACCGACATGGGCGCGCTGCAGGAGCGCATCACCACCACGACCAAGGGCTCGATCACCTCGGTGCAGGCGATCTACGTTCCGGCCGACGACTTGACTGACCCGGCGCCGGCGACTTCGTTCGCCCACTTGGACGCCACCACGGTGTTGTCGCGTGCGATCTCGGAAAAGGGCATCTATCCGGCCGTAGACCCGCTCGACTCCACCTCGCGCATGCTGTCGCCGCTGGTTGTGGGTGAGGAGCATTATCAGACCGCGCGTATGGTTCAGCAGGTGCTGCAACGCTACAAGTCGCTGCAGGACATCATCGCCATTCTCGGCATGGACGAACTGTCGGAAGAGGACAAGCTGACGGTGGCGCGCGCCCGCAAGATCGAGCGCTTCCTGTCGCAGCCGTTCCACGTCGCTGAAATCTTCACCGGTTCGCCGGGCAAGTTCGTTGAGCTCGCCGACACCATCAAGGGTTTCCGCGGCCTCTGCGAAGGCAAGTACGACCATCTGCCGGAAGCGGCGTTCTACATGGTCGGCACCATCGAAGAAGCCGTCGAGAAGGGCAAGAAGCTCGCGGCTGAAGCCGCCTGAGGCTGCCCGATCTGCAAAGCTGCGCCGTCACCCTGAGGTGCGAGCGCAGCGAGCCTCGAAGGGTGATCGTATGTCATCCTTCGAGGGCCGCAAGAGCGGCCACCTCAGGATGACGATTGTGCGTTTTGGCGAAGGCTGACCATGGCGACGTTCCACTTCGATCTCGTATCCCCCGAAAAGCTCGCCTTCTCAGGCGAGGTCGATCAGGTCGATGTTCCCGGCATCGAGGGTGATTTCGGCGTACTCGCAGGGCATGCCCCGGTGGTGGCGGTGATACGTCCCGGTATCCTCACGGTGACGATCGGCAACAACCATCAGAAGATCATCGTCCTCGGCGGTCTGGCGGAAGTTTCCGAGAAGGGCCTCACGGTGCTGGCGGACGTCGCGACCTCGTTCGAGGAGTTGGACCGCGCGCAATTCGCGGAAACAATCTCGGCGATGGAAGCCAAGTTGGCTGAGCACGAAGGCTCCGAGCTCGATCACGCCATCGAGCGGCTCGATCATTTCAAGAGCATTCAAAGCCAGTTGCACTCCACCGCCATGCATTGATGGCGAAGTGCGTGCCAGCCTTGGCACGATGGGACACGCTGCGAGCGCGGTTCTCTCAATAGCAGTAGGACACGCCATCAAGGATGGCGCAGCGCGTCTTGTTGGGTGCGTTGGGATCGTCGAGCGGCACCGAGCCGCCGCCTTTGCCGACAAACACGCCCGGGCCGACGTGTACGGATGCCTTGTTGCCGATAATGACGCTGGGGTGCGGTGAAGCGCTCGAGCGCGTGCCGTCCGACCAGACAATGGCGTCTCCCGACAGTATGCCGCGCCGCCCGTCATTGCAGGTGATGTCTGGGCCAACCCGGCTGCACACCTGCGCTGCCGCTGGTGTTAGTGCACCGACGGTTGCGATCGTCAGGACCATCCATATCGGCGCCGCGCGACGAAGCATGCATGACCTCCTGCGCCCGTCCGGCTGCGGGAGCAGCCGCGGGCTTTCTTCGAGCTTATCACGGTCGCGCCTTGGCCCCGCAGGCTGATAAATCATGAAAAACTTCAACTGGTTGCGGAAATCGACACGGTAGGCACAGCAGTCTCTTGCAAAAGTCGGCCTGCCCCGTCATGAGAGAGCGACCGGAGAGATGGCCGAGTGGCTTAAGGCGCACGCTTGGAAAGCGTGTGTGCGGGAAACCGTACCGTGGGTTCGAATCCCACTCTCTCCGCCAGATCATCCCCATAAACATTTGTTAAAAAAGATGTTTTGTCGTTGCGGTTATTGGGTATCCCACATTTTGACCCTCAATATTGTGCGGATGGAAACTTGTATTATTTCGTCTGAAACAAATCGATTCCTGAAGATTTCCAGCCCTGTACTGATTCTGCTCGCCAAATATTTTCGGGTCTATGGGTGGAAGGATACGAGGCCGACCTAAGGGAACGACTGGACAAGCCGCCCTCCTGGGCCCCGATGAGATCAAAGCCCTCCTACGTTCAGCACGACAATGCGGCAGGTTCGTAGACCGAGCTGAACTCGTCATCGCTCTCTCGATTGAGCTTGGTCTTCGCGCAAGTGAGTTGGCCGAACTCCGATGGGCCAATGTCTATCATCCAGATGGGATCGTACGTGATTGCCTGGAAGTCCGGCGTGCGTACACCAAGACTCGTACGGTGAGCTCTATTGCTGTGACCGTGCACTCAAGCAAGCTTCGTATTCTTCTCGCTGACTATCGCGAGAAACTAGATCCCCATGTGAGCCGGTTCGATCAGGCTCCACTGTTCGAGTCGCAACGGGGAGGCCACATGACTGCCGCGTCGATGACACGTTTCATCGCCGGAATTTATCAACGGGCAGGTATCGTCGGGGGAAGTTCACGATCCGGCAGAAGAACGCTGATTGCTCGATTGGACTGGCAAGCAGGTAGGAAGAAGTATCTGAATAACACTTGATAGGTGGTTATTGTTGTTCGTTGATATCAGTCTGTTGATTGTCTGTTGTTGCTGTTTTCTATGGGTATTTGCTGTCTGCAACTCGTTACTACGGTCGGCCAATTATAAACTTGTGTGATGCGAGTTTGACGAACGCTGATGGTAAGCTGTCAGCTTGCCTATCGGGGACGACGCGCCAACTGCCTGATCTTGTTGAATAACCATTCGATCAAGTTTCGAGCGCGATCCAGATACGAACTTGCGTTTGTTGGATGTTGGCCCATGCTTCAAGGGGTGAAGCATTGATAACAGCATCCTCAGGATGCAAGTGATCGATAATAAACGCGTTGGTTGATTGTTCCCTCGTGTCAGCACTAGAATGCGCGCGGGGGAACCATGCATATATCCAAAGTTGAAATCGGCAATTTCAGAAAACTTGTAGCTACCCGGGTCGCATTTGAACCCGAGAAGACTGTGTTCGTGGGCGCAAACAATAGCGGGAAGACTTCCGCGATGACTGCGCTCCGTCGTTTTCTCGTCGATCCCCGCAGCTTTTCAATCAACGATTTTAGCCTTGCTCATTGGCAAGCGCTGAACGTTGAAGGAGAGGCGTGGGAGGCCGCTCTCAAGACCGGGGAACCGCTCCCCGCTCCAAACCTCACAAGGTATCTTCCACAGCTTGATGTGTGGCTGCACGTGGGAAAAGGCGAGATGCATCGTGTGCAGAAGCTCCTACCAACACTGGACTGGAAATCCGGCCCCCTCGGCGTTCGCCTGCGCTACGAACCTGATGAGCCTACAAAGTTCCAACAGGAATTTGTCGCTGCACGAATTAAGGCTAGGGAGACGACGGCCGCAGCGGTCAAGGCGGCTGAAGGAAAAGGTGATCCTCCTCAGCTTGAACTATGGCCACTTAATCTGGTCGACTTCCTAGATCGGCGCGTGCGCTCCTTCTTCAAGCTCAAAGCCTACATTCTCGATCCCGCGAAGCTGGCTCCCCCCCAGAACGGCATGGCTTCAATGCAGGAGTTACCGGAAGGCCTGGAAGCCGTTGAGGGTAATCCCCTGGACGGACTTATTCAGATCGACGAAATCAGCGCGCAGCGCGGCTTTGGTTCGCCAACGACGCCCCGTGTTCAGCATGAAGAGGTGGGCGGTGAATCCAGAGGCGCCCGGCGCCTCTCAACCCAATTGCGCTCCTACTACGACAATCATCTCGACTGGCAGGACGCGCCGGATCTCTCAGACATCAAGGCGATGGAGGCCTTGGATAACGCGCGAAAGGTCTTCGATGAGCGGCTTTCCGAGTCGTTTGAGAAAGCCCTTAAGGAGCTTCAGAAGCTTGGCTATCCTGGCATCTCAGACCCCAAGCTGAAGATCGCAACCAAGCTGAGACTTCAGGACGGCTTGAGCCACGACTCCGCGGTTCAATATGAGGTTCCTGCCTCCAGCGACGGGCTCGTCCATCGCCTGCCTGAAGACTCGAATGGGCTGGGATACCAAAACCTCGTGTCGATGGTTTTCGGTCTCATGAGCTATCGCGATGCATGGATGCGCGTTGGCAAAGCGAGTGCGTCTCAAATTGACGCAAAACCCCCTCCAGCCCTACACCTCGTGCTCGTGGAGGAGCCAGAAGCCTATCTCCACGCTCAGGTGCAGCAGGTTTTCATCAAGCACGCCTACGATGTCCTTCGAAACGATCCTGCGCTCGGTGGCTCAAAGACTTTCTGCACGCAGCTAGTGGTGAGTACGCATTCCAGCCACGTTGCTCACGCTTGCGATTTCGCCGCTCTTCGATATTTCCGCCGCCTTCCGCCGACTAAGAAGTGCAAGACGCCGACCGCGTGCGTCGTCAATCTCTCCTCGGTTTTCGGCAAGCCGGATCGGACAGCCAAGTTTGTGACGCGCTATTTGAAGGCCACGCACTGTGACCTGTTCTTCGCAGACGCAGCCGTCTTCATCGAAGGGAGTGCTGAGCGAATTTTGGTACCGCACTTTGTGAGAGAGGACGACGTGCTCGAATACCTTCGCAGTTGCTACATCACATGGTTGGAAGTTGGCGGCAGCCACGCACATCGATTTAAAGGTCTCGTTGATGCGCTTGGACTGACGACGCTCATCATCACCGATCTCGACGCGAAAGATCCGACGACGCAAAAGGCCGAAACGCCAGTGCTCGGTAAGGGCCTTGAGGCGCGCAATGAAACTTTGCGTACCTGGGCGCCCAAGGAGACGTCGGTCGATGCGCTCATCAAGCTGGAAGAGCAGGACAAAGCACTGGCGCACCCGAATGGATACGCTGTTCGGGCGGCCTATCAGATCAGCACCAAAGTGAAGATTGGAGCCGTCGAGACGGAAATTCTCGCGAACACGTTCGAAGACGCGTTGCTTTATCAGAATTTCGATTTCTTCAAGGATCGGAAGGCGACGGGTCTGGCTGGCAAGTTCCAGACGATTATCGAGCAGGCAAAGAGCGACGTCGAGCTCGCGACACTGGTGGCAGCCGAGATTGGCAAGAGCGACAAGGCTGAGTTTGCGATGGATCTGCTCTTCAGCGAGGACGTCCAGAAGCTCAAAGTGCCTGCATACATCGAACATGGGCTCTTGTGGTTGAAGGAGCAATTGGAGCGCAAAGATGCAGACCTTGCTCCGAAGGCTGCTGCAACATGAGCCTGGCGACGCTCGTGGACAATGATGACCTTGACCTCCACGTGGATGCTGAGATTAAGGCGTGTTTAGACCCAAAATCACCGAAGAGCTTCTTCCTATTCGCAGGTGCCGGATCGGGCAAGACACGCTCGCTAGTGGGTGCTCTCGATCATCTGCGCGGCTTGGTAGGAAAGAGCTTGAGGATGCGTGGCCAACGGGTCGCCGTCATCACCTATACAAAAGCGGCGCGCGATGAGATTGTCCGCAGAACGCAGTTTGATCCGGTAATCGCGGTCTCGACGATCCATAGCTTCGCCTGGACGCTGATTGAAGGGTTTAACCACGACATCCGCGAGTGGCTTCGTGTGGAACTCAACGCTGACATTTTGGAGCTGCAAGCGAAGGAAGCAAAGGGGCGCACGGGTACGAAGGCGTCCGCAGAGCGTCTAGCGGACATCGCCTTCAAACAACGGCGCCTCGCTATGCTCGATAGCATCAAGAAGTTTGTCTACAGCCCTGACATCGATAACCGCGGGCGAGATTCTCTGAATCACGCAGAGGTACTTAAGCTTGCCGGCGATTTTGTGCGAACGAAAGAGACGCTGCGCGAGATTCTGCGCGATGGCTATCCCTACATCCTTGTCGATGAAAGTCAGGATACTAACCGGCACATTGTGGAAGCCCTGTTCGCCTTCCAGGCTGCTCATAGGGGCGAAATCGTCGTCGGCCTTTTTGGCGATATGATGCAGCGTATCTACGGAGATGGTCAGCCCGGCTTAGGGGAGAGCCTACCTGTGGATTGGGCCACCCCAACAAAAAAGATAAATTTCCGCTGCCCGCGTCGCGTTATCGAACTCATCAACAAGGTTCGTGAAGCTACCGACAGGCAGGTCCAGATTCCTCGCAGCACGGCTCCGGAGGGCTGCGTCCAGATGTTCGTGCTACCGTCCGAAACAACAGACAAGGCCACGGCCGAGCAAGCGATCTGCGCGCACATGGCGGTTCTCACGGCCGATGCCGATTGGGAGAATGAGGATGCGGTCAAAGTGCTCATCCTTGAGCACCGAATGGCAGCCCTTAGGATGGGTTTTGACGATCTGCTGGCGGCACTCTATCCTATCTCGCAATTCCGTACTGCGCTGCTCGATGGGTCACTTCCGCTGGTCAATTTCTTCACAAATTTGGTACTCCCGACTTGGGATGCCAAAGACGACAAGTTCGCCGTCGCGAGGATAGTACGCGCCGCATCACCACTGGTGAGTGCGATGGCGTTGAAAGAAGCTGAGGACGAGCTAGAGCAACTCGCCAAGGCTCAGGCCGCAGTGGATGCGATGGTGGGACTGCTCGACGGGAATCCGGCTGCAACGTTCCGCGAAGTCGCGCAAAATGTCGCGGATACGAGCCTCTTTGTCCTGCCTGACCTCATTAAAGTTGCTCTGGCCGGCGCCGTCACTGACGGAGCGGATGACGACGAAGTGGACAAACGCACTGATCGAGATAAGGGGGTTGCGGCGTTTTTGGAGGTCCCCTTTCGTCAGGCTCGCGCCTACGCAAAATACGTCGGACGCAAGGCACGCTTCGATACCCATCAAGGCGTGAAAGGTCTCGAATTCCCGAGGGTGATGGTCATCATGGACGATCATGAAGCGAGAGGCTTCCTGTTCAAATACGACAAGCTTTTCGGCGGTGGTGCGGAGGACACCACGACCGCCTCGACGAGACGTTTGTTCTACGTCACGTGTAGCCGCGCCGAGCGTTCGCTCGCCCTAGTCGCTTACGCCGAAAGTCCTGAGCGCGTGAGAAGTCAACTGCTGGCAAATGGGTGGTTCAAGGCGGACGAAATCCACCTCGGGCTCCCGTAGCTTCACGGAAGTTGTCGCCGGCGCTGTGCGCGATGATGGTCCGGTTCCTTGATTCTGAGTAGAATCCATTGTTGGCACTTTCCGGATCTCACGCTGAGTTCGAAATGCGAACCAAAGTGGATGTCTGCCGACTACTCTGAAGTTATGGGCTCACGCCCTAACTCTCGATCAAATACCCGCGCATGTCGGGTCGCCTGCTCATAAGCGCAATCCAGATGCGATCGAGCAGGGCGATCTCGTGAAGGGTTAGTGCTCGCTCATCGGTAAGGGTTTCGCCCCCTTCATCGGCTCTGCCGGTTCCCGCTCGCCAGATTCTGGCATCGGTATCCTCCGGAAGGTCGCGTCCAAAGCCCGCGTTGTAGCGAAGGTTCTCGTTCCCGCCTTTCGTAACGTAACTGGCGATTTTCTCCAGGTTTTGCGTGATCGTCTTATTCCTGAAGAGGTTCTTGAGCTCGATCTGGTAGGGTGATCGTGCCCAATCCTCGACGTTGGTAAGCGCGGAACGAAGCTCTTTGTTTCGTAGTGACGAGTTACTCACCACAATTCCATGGAAATGGATCATTACACCACAATCAGGATCAACATCAGAACAGTCACTAATGTTCTGAAGCACGTTGAGTTTACGGGCTTCATTGTCCGACAACGACTTGATCTTTTCCAAGAGCTTTAAATTGACGACTTCGATCTCCGTGGCGCCGAGACACGCAACACCTGCTTGACCCACGGCGCGATTGATCTCTCGCTCCATTCTGGAGGCAGCATCGATCACGCTTTCAAGCGTCGGACTTGTGACGCTGTGGAGGATGGTTATAAAGCGCAGTTGGTCGTTCGCCTTTTCAGAAAAAAGATTCTTGTAATCATCGAACAAGAGTTTGGCGTGCTGCGCTGAAACATCGTCATGCAAGAGCGAGCCTGAATTACCACAGCCCGCACGCTGCAACTTGATACGTTTGTGCGAACCGAGGTCTGGTCGGATCAAAGATTGCAGGTGCGACAATCTCTGTGTTGCTAATTGCTTTAGTTGTTCAATAGAATCTGCCATCTCAAACCGCTTCGTCAAAATGAAGTTTAAACTCAAGGCTCTGTCGTCGGCCAGACTCAAACGTAAGAAATGGTTATCGACGATTTTGTACTAGTATTTATATGGCGAGCGCCGCATTGAATACTTGCTTGTTCTCTGCGGACAAAAACCTCGCTCACATGCGTGGGCCTCATCCAACGCAATGCCTGATATCCTTTCCGAAGAATCTGCGGACGGACTGGGCCCGGTTGACTGTCTCATTCCGCGATCACCAACTCGTTGCCGGTGACCAATTCGGTTAGGGCCGTGTCCAGCTCCGGCCGTCCCGGCATACTCTTACCTGATGCGGTATCGGACAAACGCTACCTCGGCTTTCAGCGTCTTGGCTGTCCAGCGACATCTTGGTCCGCGGCGTTGAAACGGACGTGGTCAATCCGTCATTTTGCGGGCTTAGACTTGAGTCCTTCCTTGAACGATGCAACCCATTGATAAATCGAGAATAAGTTAAAAAGCTCAAATGAGCCCGGTAACGGTTGACGCACCCAAGACTGAGTTAACCCCAGGAGGCCGGCAGACGGTTCGGGTGCGTTGCGAGGTGGTGTGAGATTCAACCATTCTCGGCGCAAGGGTATTCAGGGGACTCCGCCATGCCAACTGATAAGCAGCGACTAGCCGTGAGAATCTTTCGTTTGATCGAAGGTGAAGCCGAGGGACCGTTAGCGATCTCGGTGTTGTTTATCATCGCGCTTGCGGTCATCGCCGCTGCAGTGTGGGGGCTGCGGTCGTGAGTATTCGCCCCATTACCTGGCTGCGGAGGCCTTTCATGATCCGCTCATGCAGCGGAGTTGTTTCACTCAGGGTAGCACGTTATGGGCAGATGCCGGTGTAGATTGAATCATTGCTCTAGGGAGCGGCAACGAGTTTGTCGCCATCGGCTCACGACGCGATGCCGCACCAGTAGCGCGAGCCAGAGCCGGTTTACGGTCGAATGTCGGTCTACCCAATCCGGGGCACCTGTATCGAGCGCGAGGATAAAAGTGAGAGTGACTGGCATCGATAACCCTCATGTCGAGCGGCGCTACTTTTACTCGGTAAAAATCGATTTGCGATGGCGGGTTCTGGGGCAAAGCGAAGTATTCAATTCGCCGGATTCATTGGGAAAAGGGCGTTGAACGCATACCGATCAACACAGGGATGAAGCAGAGGCGGCCTTGAGAAGCAGTCATGCCGTCAAATCAGGTCAACGATTTTTCGTTGAGCATCTTGGTCGCCGTCAATATATCGCTGCGTAACCCGCAGATTGCTGTGACCTGCGAGCATCTGTACGTCACGGAGTGAACCACCTACTAGCGATATCTTCCTCGCTGCATTCGTGATGAATGTACGTCGCCCGCTGTGACTTGAGCACCCGTCGAAACCGATCTGCTCGTACCAGCGCGTAAATAGGTTGACGATGACCTGAGGTGAGGTCTGCTTAGACCGCTCAGTATTGATCACACGCGACGATGCCGTCGGTCGAGCGAGTTCGTGCCAAGTCATTTCTTAGCACAAGATTTGATTTCGGGTCATATAATTCTCTTATTTTGAACATCTACAGATTGTACAGCGCGACAATTGATCTGATTATACGAGTGCTTCAGAAGGCTTTTTATGGACCAGTTGTAGCAGGCTATTAAGAGCAATCCGGAGAATTGTAGCTTTGGACCAATGGCTTGTGCGAACTGATGATAGAATGGACCAAGTATCACCAGTTCAGCTATATCGATAGGATTTCGGACAAGGCCAATGAGTAAATTATTTTGAGTTTATCCTATGCGCCTCTAGCGCTACTCCGTTCATCAGTTCGAAAAATTCGTCAGATCTTGAAGAGTATGGATAGCCAGGATTCGGTGCGAACTCGTAGACAGTAAATGCCTTGAGTTGTTTCGCGAATACTGAGTCGTAAGAGAATAGTTCAAGAGCACTGCTTGTTTGTGTTCGAAGGTGATCTAACTGACTCCAACGTGCACGCAGCTCGTCGTCAGTAGGCACGTTGAGTGGATAGTCGTCGGGATATCTATCAAGGAATACGTCAACTGCTAACTCGAGGTATTCAAGCTGTCTCACCTGCGACCGATTCAGTACATCCCAGGGAAAATAGGGTTCTCGGTGACGCTTCAGTCGACGGATAAATGTCGGGCCTATCTGTCCAGCAGTTGGGCGCCCGTCAGAATAACTTGCAAAATTTACTTGGGTTACTGCGCTTTGAATGGCTATCGCGAGCATTTGAAGATCGGATGCTATCAAGTCGATCCATTTCTCCTGCTCTGAGGCGCGTTGCTCCAGACTGCGATTGAGCGTCCAATTGGCGACTGCAAATGCGCCCACGGTGCCTATAAGCGCCCCTACGACATTTCCAAGTGCTTGAGCTCGATTCCCTGCGTCGGATGACAGTAAGTCGGTGAAAAGCCATGCCGTGACTGCAACGCCGAGGAAAAGGCTTAATCCGACGACAGTATTATCGGGGCTCTTACGGTTCAATTTATAGATCCAAAAAGAATATCGATGATCGCAGATGTAATCTATTCCTTTCTATGGTGCACACCCATATCGCTGCATCTGGTGGATACTCAGGACATTTTCTTCAATAGAACAATGATGAGCGACCTCTAGATCACTTGATAAAAGCTGCACACTGGCCAGTTACAAGCGCGTACGCGATGTTAAAATGAGCTGGGTTCAATCCAACCATGGAGAAACCCGATGCCTGTCTTGAAGTCCCTTTCCTTCACTGCAATGCCCAGGTCCGCCAGCGATCCGGTCCATATCCGGAGGGCCAAATTCATCGCCAAGTGGAGGAGCAGAAGCTGCTCGTCCAAGATCCGACCTATATCCGGACGGTCCAGAGGACGGCTGACGTAGATGGTCAGAAGCAGCCGGTAGTTCTCAAGCAACGGGTTCCGCCCTGGTGGAAAGTTGATCCGTCCGGCCAGATCATCATGTCGATCAAGTTCGGCTCGAAGCCCATCGAGTTCGAGAAGGGCAAAGCTGGAATCGCGGTCCCGTCGAAGGACAAGCTCCCAGCGGTGATCGACACCCTGATTGCAGCCGTGCGCGCCGGTGAGCTCGACGAGCTGTTTACTCAAGCCAGCAAGTTTCGACCCATACCAAAGTCCAAGAAGGCTGCGTGATCCTCCATGGACGGGTAGCGATCCTGCCCGTCCATTTCATTTCTGGCGGTGACCGTGACCCTTCTTCAGGGAATCATTCGAGGTATCCTGTACGGATTCTCTCGCTGCGAGCCTGGCTCGGATATCAAAATCCAGATCCGGAGGCGGGAAGAGACGATCTGGCGTGACTATGCGTTCGTGTCAGACAATCCCGATGCGGTACAAAGCACCCTGTACGCCGCAACCCGGAGCGCGGATGGTGTCGCCGTTCGCGCTGTAGATCGATCCGGACGGATAGTCGACTTTCGTTGAACTCAGTCGTCGGCACGTCGGCGTGTTCGCTTCGGTATCGGCTTGAAGAATTCGATTGGATCGACGCCGAGCACGTCAACAAGCTTTCCGATGATCTCAAGCCCTACATAGGTCACACCACGCTCAACCCTGCTGACATAAGCCCTGTCAATCTCAGCGTCGTGCGCCAGCTGCTCTTGCGAGAGCTTCTGCTCGTGCCTGATGCGACGCAGGTTGGTGGCGAAGAGCTGGCGTAGGTCCATGACCTAGGCAAACCCGCATCGGCTTATTGACCCACGGCTTTAAAGCCGAAATAATTTCGGTATGGCCAGATACTTCGCTGCGTTGCAGGAATATATCTGGCCGAGCCGGTGGCATTTCGCCGGGCATAAAGCGGGGGTTTAAATGCAGGCATATCGGTGGTGGCCCTGGGCACTCGTCCTGGCCGGGGCCTTGGTCTTGTGGCTTCTGGGCTTCGACTACAGGGATCAGGGAGTCATTTGGCTGATGGGCCTGCTGGTCATGGGTGCCGGGGGTTACCTGGTGCTATGGGAAAAGCAGGGCTGGCGGAGATGACCGACCAGTTGCCGGTGCAACCCGCGTAACCAAGCTCGCGGCCGCGCGAATGATTGCCAATGGTGTCACGTCAGCCATTCATGCCAACTACAGTTATGGCACCGGCAACTACGAGAAGGAGATGCGCGAGCAGATCAGCGCCTACGAGGCGGTCGGAATCCGTGCGACGATGTGTGTCGGCGCGATGGATCGTGGCGGCTCGGTCTATCCACCGCATGAGGTCTGCTTCCTCGCCGGATTGACCGACGATTTGCGTAGTTGGGTCTCCGGCCCAGCTTCCGCTGCCTACGCTGGAGACGGCGCCGCGACCGTCGCTCTTATGACGCGTCTGCGAGCGGACTTTGCAGATCATCCGTTGGTGCGTTTGTGTTATGGCCCGGCAGGCCCGCAATGGGTATCCGATGAGCTGTGGCAGGACATCGCTCACGACGCTCGGGATCATGACCTCGGCATGCACTTGCATGCCCTCGAATCGCCGGCACAAAAGGCGGCGGCGGCGGAGCTGTATCCGGATGGTGTGTTCGCTCATCTCGAAAGCCTCGGCGCGATGACACCGCGAACCGTGGTTGCGCACGGTGTTTGGGTCGATGACGCGGATATGGATGTGCTGGCCCGCACTGGCGCAACCGTCGTCCGCAATGCCGGCGGCAACATTCGTATGCGTAACGGCATTGCGCCGCTGGCGCGCTATCTGCAGCGTGGGGTGAGAGTTGCGGTCGGGACCGACAACTGCGCGATGACCGATGACGAAGATTTGCTTGCTGAGTTGCGGCTCGCGGGCAATCTCGCCCGGGAGCCGAACTGGAACGGGCCGCCGCCGCCTGGCGTCGATGAATTGCTCGCCATGGCAACAGTCAATGGTGCGATCGCCGCGCAGTTCAGTGACGAAGTTGGAACCCTGGAGTCGGGTAAACGCGCCGATATCGTGGCGTTTTCGCTGAACCGCACGCGCCAGCCCTATCTCGATGAAGACATGCCGCTTCTCGAAGCGTTTCTGGCGCGAGCGCAAGGCTGCGACGTCGTGATGACGATGGTCGACGGTCGCATTTTATACAAGGACGGCCGTTATACGGACCTGTCTATTGAGGCGCTTGAAGCAGATGCGGCGGCAGTCGCTCGCGCCGCGCGCCGCCCCGACGACCCAGCCAACACGGCGCGAACCGGCCGCTATCGCATCCATCTTTGCGATCATTATCGCAAGCTGACCGCCAATCCCTCCGATCCATTGTGAAATCCTCGGATAATGACGATGTCGATTGCATCGAATCCCCGTGCTCCCTTTACGCTGTCATCAATGCGGCCAAAGCTCGCGGCGCCGAACGGGAAGCCGTTCATTGTCCACGTGGTCGTCAACATTGAATACTGGCCCTACGATCAACTTAGGACAGGATCTTCTCGGCGTCTGATATCTGCGATCCCGACCTCATGCTATTCTCCGGATAGCTCCGGCGTCGGCTCGCCTGCGCCATCACCTCAGCGTCGAGTTCGGCCGTAGAGCCTGACGGGCCTGCGCTTCGTCAGGCCTATCGTTGGCTATAGATCCGTTCATATTGCTGCCGCAGAGCATTCTTCAACACCTTGCCCATGGTGTTGCGCGGCGGATCGTCGACGAAGATCACTTTCTTCGGTAGCATGAATTTGGCGAGACGATTGTCGAGCGCCTTGACGATCCCTTGTTCATCGATCTTGCGCGTCGGTCGCTTGACCACGACCGACGTCACGCCTTCGCCGAAATCGGGATGCAGAACGTCAATCACGGCGCTTTCCGCGATTCCCTCGATCGCATCGATCTGGATTTCGCCCTCTCCCGTAATGACAAGATCCTTGCCGCGGCCCATGATCGAAAGGTAACCACGCGCATCAAGCCTCCGGCTGTGTCGTTTCAGGGCGCTCGCGGCGTGGTGCTGTCGGACGGCAGTTCGCGGTCATCGGCATCGGAAGCAGCAGCCGATGCATCCGCATCGATGAATGTCGCCGGCTTCAAACGCTTGCGGTTGACCGTGAAGTCAAAGACATCAAAGCGATTGTAATATCCCACCACATCATGAAACTGCTTCGGCTCGATGCAGCGAGACAGATCGAACTCCGCGTAGGCGATGCCTTCCTGATCCTGCAACATGTCACCCAACGTCTCGCCCGCGGGATCGACGAAGAAACTGGCGGCACGCGGTGTGCGGTCGATCACCTCGACGACGGATGGATCGCGCGCGACGAGAAAGTCACGCATGGCCGCATCCATGAAGCCGGCAGTGATGATGCCAAACGCCTTGGCCTCGAAGGAATGCGCGCTCGCCCTGATGCGGTTGGCCGCCACATTGTTGAAGTTGCCGCCTTCGCTCGGGCGGCGCGTCGGCCACATTGGCGGCCAGCTCGAAATGTGGATCTGTTCGGCCTGCGCCATCAGCGTATAGCGTGCGAGTGGATTGGTGTTCTCGCCGCAGATGAGATTGCCGACACGGCCGACACGTGTCGCGGCCACCTTGAGGCCAGCGCCGTCGCCGGACGCCCACACCAGCTTCTCGTAGAATGTCGGCACGAGTTTGCGATGATGAGTCAGAATCTCGCCATCGTCGCCGATCAGAATATTGCTGTTCCAGATTGCTCCGACGCTTGCAGGGGAGCTTTCACTGACCCCCATCGAGACGATGACACCGAGCGTTTTCGCTTCGCGGCGCAGTGCGGCGATCTCCGGTCCCGCGGGCGAGACGGATTGCTCCGCCATCCGTCTGAAGAGATCGTGATTGTCGATAGGTGCCCACAGCGCCGCCCACACCGGGAATGCCGGAATATAGGTCTCCGGAAACGCGATCAGTTGCGCTCCGGCGGCAGCAGCTTCTCTGATGATCGAGATTGCCTTTGCCGTTGTCGCAGCGCGATCGAGAAAGACCGGAGCGGCGTGAACCGCCGCAACCTTCACAGAAGACGACATTCCTAAAGACCTCTTGCTTTGCAGAGCAATATTGTTGTGCGTTTCTAACATCGCGCACGCGGTCCTGCCGCCGCAGAATCGTGCAAGGGGTCGTGCAAGTATCCCGCGAGGCAGGTGCAATGGGGACAGGAGAGCGGATGGTGGTTGCCACGGCCAATACGGCCGCTCACGTTCTCAAAGACTGTTCAAATAGGCTTTGTCCCGGCTGAAGACCTCAGTCAGGTAGCGAACGACCGAGCGTACGCGGGAGAGAAACTCCAGGTCCTCATGAACCGACAGATAGATGTCGCGATGGACCTGCACGGCGTCAGCCATGATTGGAATCAGTTTCGCATTTTGTTTCGCCGAGAACAGCGGCAGCAATCCGATGCCGGCGCCCGCCGCGATGGCATTCTGCTGGGCGTGCATGCTCGATGAACGGAACGAAACCGCCGAGGGATCGATTACGTCCAGCAGCCAGCGCACGGGCTGAATTGCGATCATGTCCTCGACGTAATCGACGAAGGTGTGGTTCGCGAGATCGCTGCGGCTCGCCGGCATGCCGTTACGGTCGATGTAGTCCGCACTTGCATACAGAGCGAGACGGAACGAGCCGAGCATCTTCACCACGAGGCGTTGGCCTACCGGCGGAACGAAGCTGATGAAGACGTCGGCTTCGCGCTTGGTCAGGCTGATGAGGTGGCGCTCGGTGACGAGTTCGACCAGAATGCCGGGTTCGCGCAGGGCCAGCTGGGCAAATCGCTCGGCGAGGAAGAATGCGCTGATTCCCTCCATCGTCGCCACACGTACGCGACCTGTGGCCGCCATGTGCTCGCCGCCCAGCGCTCGCGGGACGTTGCCGGCTTCCTGCTCGATACGCTCGGCGATCGTAAACAGGCGGTGTCCCTGCTCGGTCAGGACGAAGCCATCGGGCTTGCGGTCGAACAGCTTGACGGACAGATCCTTTTCGAGCTCGGCGATGCGGCGGCTGACCGTGGTGTGATCGACACGCAAACGCCGGGCCGCTGGCGCGAGGCGGCTTTGCCGCGCCAGTTCCAGGAAAAAGACCAAATCGTTCCAATTGAACACGAAAACTCAATACTATCATCGGCGGAATTCGACAACACGGCTTTCGCAGCCGGACTCCAGCGGTTGGGTCGGACGTCCGGATGCCGAGCACCCACAAGCATCGGTAAAGGATCGCTCTCCGACGGTCATTTCTGGGCCGTCGAAGAGCGCCGATGCAAGGGAAGAGAATTGCCGGTCGATATCAGACGATGTCGGAAATCAACTTTTCATCGTGAATGGCGCTTTCGAACATCTCCTGGTCGAGCACGCCTTCCCACTTGGCGATTACCACGGTTGCGACCGCATTGCCGATGGTATTGGTAATTGCCCTCGCTTCGTTCATGAAGCGATCGACACCCAGTAACAGCGTCAGTCCCGCCACCGGGAGCGAATCGACGGTGGACAGTGTCGCGGCCAACGCGATGAAGCCGGCGCCTGCAACGCCTGCCGATCCCTTGCTGGTCAGCAATAGCACCGCAAGTAGTGCCAGCTGTTGCGTGATCGACATCGGCGTGTTGGTAGCCTGGGCGATGAACAGCGTGGCCAGGCTGAGATAGATCGAGCTGCCATCCGGATTGAAGGTGATGCCGGTCGGCATTACCAGGCCGACGATCGGCTTCGAGCAGCCGGCCCGCTCGAGCTTCTGCATTAATTGCGGCAGCACGGACTCCGACGAGCAGGTGCCGAGTACAATCGCAATTTCGGTCCGGATGAATTTGAGGAATGGCAGGATGCGAAATCCGGCAAGACGGGCGATCGTGCCCAGCACGACGAAGACGAACAGCGCGCTGCTGCCATAGACGCAGATCACGAGCTTCGCGAGATAGAGCAGCGAGCCGAGCCCATACTTGCCGACCGTGAAAGCCATTGCGCCGAATGCGCCAAGCGGTGCGAGGCGCATGACCATTTCCATGACCGCGAACAGCCCGTGCAGGAACGAATCCAGTGTGTCGATGGCGCCCTGGGTAGCCTCGCGTTTGATCGACAACCCGACCCCAAACAGGACCGAGAACAGCAGAACCGGTAGAATGTCGCCATTGGCGAAGGACTGAACGATACTGTCCGGAACCACGTGGAGGATGGAGTCGGTCATCGACGCATGCGGCTTGGTGAATTTCGCGATGCTACTCATATCGGCATGCGAGAGGTCGGCGTTGATGCCATCGCCCGGCTTGAAGACATTGCCGACGATGAGCCCGATCGCCAGCGCCAGCGTCGAGGCGACTTCGAAGTAGATCACGGTTCGCAAACCGACGCGGCCAAGCTGCTTCAGATCGACCATCCGCGCAATGCCGACGGTGATCGTCGCGAATACGATCGGCACCAGCAGCATGCGTACGCAGCGTATGAAGAGATCGCCGAACACCTTCATTTGCGTGCCGATATACGGATCGGCCCAACCGAGGCCGATGCCGATGGCGATCGCAAGCAGAACCTGAAAGTAAATCGAATGCCACAAGCGTTTGCGTTGCAGTGCAATAGGTTGTCGTTCCTGCTCTCGCTCGGCAAGCGACAGTTGTGCTCTGTCAGATAAGCCAATGTCCGAATTGACCATGGATGCCCCCCATCCGTTTTTTATTGATGACTGAAAGTCAGGGGCGGATGCTAGCAACGGTTCATCGCAATTCGCGTCTGGAAATTTCGCAGGCGACCCTGCAAAAATATGTCAATTCGATGCCGCTTTTGGCGTGCCGCGATGCTTGCGTCTGTGAGACGCTTGCAACACAGTTGAGGACGTCGATCGATCGAAGTGCCGCGATTGAGATAAGCCTGCGCGACACGAAAACATTCATGACGGAGCACTCATAATGACGGTCTCGGAGGCGAAGCCAAAAGCCAATTACGCGGTGAAGAACATCGAAGTGATTGCCAAAGGCACCGATGTGGTCGCGCGCATCTTCACGCTGGCTCCCGGCGATGCCATTCCCTGGCATTATCACTCCGAAAGCAACGATCATTACTTCGTGCTCGCGGGGCAGCTGTCGATCGACACCAGGGGTCCCGATGAGATGAAGACGCTTGCTATCGGCGAGAGGCACACCATCCGACCGGGCACCAAGCATCTGATCTCCAACCGCAGCGACGGAGAAACCCGCTTCCTTTTGGTGCAGGGTGTCGGCAAATACGATTGGCTGAAGGCCGAGGTTTGATCTCGATGGCGTCAGCATCATGCTGATCCCGGGCCTTATCCGCGCGGGCACACCGCCCGCGGTCGCAGACGATCCTTCCGCTCAATCGCGCGCGGGAGGAAGCCGTCGCGGCGAGGCAGAATGTCGCCGGCGCCACGGTGTACCGTTTCGTCCCATCAATTGGGCAGCCCGCGATGGGTTACGATCGTCATTGAGGCCAAACATATCGCGGATGTTACGACACGTTTGCACCAGGCCTGTGTCACCGCAGCACCTACTCAAGAATCCCGCGTGAAGTTGACCTGAATCAAGCTCTGCATGCGCGGCGCGTGTAGATTGAATTTGATCGCGATCAAGAGCGCGTCCGCGCTTGAGTGTTGTCCCTCCGCCCAGTCTCTGGTCTCGTTGCTCGACGACGATGTCGAGAGCCGACAGGCAGACTGTCCCACTGGTGCCCGCGTTGCACGCACCGAAACCAAACGAATACGAGAGGATCGCACAGCCCGTGAGGAGGCCATCATGGCCTCGAACGGATGATTCAGAATGCTGGGAGGAACGAAGCGAGTTCTATAGAGTGAAAGCGGTCTTGCAGGACTTCCTCAGGAGAAGACAATGAGTCGCCTTCATGCTCACCCCGAACATCATCTCGTCAATCGGATTGGGTGGCTGAGAGCCGCTGTTCTGGGCGCGAATGACGGCATCATCTCGACCGCGAGCCTGATCGTTGGCGTCGCGGCCGCGGCTGCGACGCCGAACGACGTCCTGATCGCCGGCGTCGCCGGGTTGGTGGCTGGAGCCATGTCGATGGCGGCAGGTGAGTATGTGTCCGTCAGTTCGCAGTCGGATACCGAGCAGGCTGATCTGGCGCGCGAGCGAAAGGAATTGGCCGATAACCCTGCATTGGAACTCGAAGAACTCGCTCAGATCTACATGAGCCGCGGCGTCGACAAGCCGTTGGCGCGGCAGGTGGCCGAGCAGTTGATGGCCAAGGATGCTCTGACGGCACACGCGCGCGACGAGTTAGGAATTTCGGACATGACCGCTGCGCGCCCGATTCAGGCCGCGCTTGCCTCGGCAGCGATGTTCTCGATTGGCGCCGCCATGCCGCTGCTTATGGTGATCGTGTCGCCTGTCAATGCGCTGGTGCCAATCGTATCCGCGGCATCGTTGATGTTCCTCGCGCTTCTGGGAGCACTCGGAGCGATGGCGGGCCGCGCGAATATTCTGCGAGCCACCGCCCGCGTGACGTTCTGGGGCGCGTTTGCGCTGATGCTTACAGCCGGCATCGGGAAATTGTTCGGAACGGTGGTTTGAGAGTGCAGCGTCCCGGATTGCCATCGGCAGGATGGGCCTGGGTCGCGTAACTCAGCGGTTTGACGGGGTCGTTCAGAATGCTAGCAGGGTTTGTCCAGCGGACGTTGTTGGTATTGCTGCCGGCTTTCGGTCTCGGCCTCGGCTTTGTCATGCCGCTGATTGGGCATCCCTCATGGCAAGATGGTGTTTGGGCGGCGTTCACGTTACCGGTTCTCGCCGTCCTTGTTTACGAGATTGTCTCCAGCCTGCGGCGCGGTGATGTCGGCCTCGACCTGGTTGCCGCCCTGTCGATGACAGCAGCGCTCATCGTCGGGGAGGAACTGGCCGCGGTTGTCGTCGCGTTGATGTATGCCGGCGGCCAATTCCTCGAAGCCTTTGCCGAGCGCCACGCACGCCACGAGATGACGGAGTTGCTGGCGCGAGTCCCTCGAACTGCGGTTAGACATCGAACAGCGGGTGGCCTCGAAGAAGTCGGACTGGATCTCATCGTGCCGGGCGACCGTCTGTTGATACGGCAGGGCGATGTGATTCCGGTCGATGGCACGGTGGCGAACGGGCTTGCGGTGCTCGATCAGTCGGCGCTCACGGGAGAATCGATCCCGGTTCAACAGCGCGCGGGCGACGATGTCATGAGCGGGTCCACCAACGTCGGTGAAGCATTTGATCTCACCGCCTCGCGGCGCGCCACCGAAAGCACCTATGCCGGCATCGTCCGCCTGGTTGATGGGGCGCAACGCTCGAAGGCACCGATGTCGCGGCTCGCCGATCGCTTCGCGCTCTTTTTTCTTGCGATAACCGTGTTGATGGCGACTGCCGCCTGGTTTTTCACCGGCGAGCCGGTCCGCGCGGTCGCCGTTCTCGTCATCGCCACACCATGTCCCCTTATCCTCGCGGTGCCGGTCGCCCTCGTTTCCGGTCTTTCCCGCGCGGCGCGAGATGGCATCCTCATCAAGGGCGGCAAGGCCATCGAAGCGCTGGCGCGCATCCATTCCTTGATCCTCGACAAGACAGGCACGCTCACCGATGGCAGGGCCAGGATCGTGGCCGTGAACGTTTCGGATGGCGCCGATCCCGCCGACGTGTTCCGCCTCGCGGCTTCGCTCGATCAGGCCTCCAAGCACATCATCGCCCAGACCATCGTTGCCGAAGCGCGAAGCCGCCAGATTATGCTGGCGACGCCGTCCGAGGTCGTGGAAACACCCGGCGAAGGCGTCCAGGGCATTGTCGAAGGGCGCTCCGTTTCGGTCGGCGGAATCCAGTTCGTGATGTCCGGATTGCCGCACGGGGCAACGAACCCCTTCCACTCCGGGAGGGCTGCCGGCGAAGTCGTTGTCGCCATCGCCATCGACGGCCGCATGGCGGGCGAGATAAGGCTCGCTGACGAATTGCGGGCGGGGACGCAATCGCTGCTTCAGCGGTTGCGAACATTGGGTGTGCAACGGATCGTTCTCGCAACCGGAGACCGTCGCGAGGTGGCCGAGGCTGTTACGTCAGGCTTGGCGATCGACGCGGTACGCTCGGAACTGACACCGGATCAAAAAGTTCTGGTCGTGCTCTCCGAGCGAAAAAACGGACCGGTCATGATGGTCGGCGATGGTGTCAATGATGCGCCCGCGTTGGCCGCGGCCGATGTCGGCGTTGCGATGGGAGCAAGGGGCGCCACCGCCTCTGCCGAGGCTGCCGACGTGGTCATTCTGGTTGATCACCTGGATCGCGTCGTCCCCGCCATTGAGGTTGCCCGCCGCTCCCGCTTCATCGCATTGCAAAGCGTGGTCGTCGGAATGGGACTCTCGCTGATCGGGATGGGAGTTGCAGCGATCGGATATCTCACGCCCGTTCAGGGCGCTCTTATACAAGAAGCGATCGATGTTGCTGTGATCCTGAATGCCTTAAGGGCCTTGCGAGGGCGGACTGAGGTCGACTAGGTGCACGTTCGCCCAGAATTATCGATGCAAGAGACCTAAACGGAATCACTTTTGCGAGCTGTTGCAAGCGGCGGTGCTCGGACTGCGCCGCCGCCGAGATCTCTGTCGGCTCGTTCATTAACCGGAATCTATGGCACCAACTACCACGACCGCCCTCGTTTCTGCCATCGATCTCGGTGCCGATCTCGGGATCCATCGCAAGCTTGGCTGTTGCTTCTGCCGCATTGGCTGCCCCGGTCCATTTGTCAAAGCGTTCGAACCACTACGGAGTGCATCCGCTGCTAGAGTGTAGCGCCCTGTCGATATGCGAATTCTGACAGAGGCGACGCGCCTCGGCGCAGGATCGTGGCGAATTCCTGTCTTGCACTTTAAATCAGTCTCGGCTTCATTCGGTCGGCAGTCTGTTTTCAATTAATATTTTGGATTGACCATCATGCAAACTGTGATCGATTTCCTGCCGTTGACACCTTCAATCGATCAACTCGCGCGGATCATCTCGAATGTCGCTGCTCCGGCATTTTTGCTCGGTGCGGTCGCATCCTTCATTTCCGTGTTGATATCGCGCATCAATCGCGTGATCGACCGATTGCATTTCATCCACGGTATTGCCGATGACGACGTTTCGAAGCTCCATTTTCGGAGCGATCTGCCTCGGCTCAAGCGTCGTGCGGTTCTATTGAACCGATCGCTCTTTTCCGCGATCCTGGCTGCAATCATGACCGCTCTGATCATCTTCGGAGCTTTCGTCAGCGCATTTCTTCATCTTCAGCATGAGTATGGCATCGCCGTCCTGTTCATGGCAGCGATGATCATGTTTTGCGTTTCCCTGATTGATCTGGCCCGCGAGATCAAAATGGCCCTGCACGAGGCCGAACTCTACCGCTAACGGCCGCAGCGACGATGGGGCCCGCCATTTCGCTCGCGTTAAGCTGGAACGATGTAGATCGTGGCGTATAGGCTGATCATCAGAAGCACGATCAACGACAGCGTCACGGCGGCGGTGACTCTGCCGCCGACTTGACCGATCACGCGCAAATCGACGCCCAATCCAAGCGCGGCCATCGACAGGATCGTGAGCAGGCTCGCCACTTTCTGCAGCGGCGGGATGGCTGCATCGGGGATCAACGACAGCGAGCGAAGCGCCGCGAGCGCAAAAAACACTACGATGAACCAGGGAACTGCTTTGAAGAGGGTGTATCCGCCACGGCCATGCGCCGGCAGTTCGCTTTGGAAGCGGCGCGCGAGGATGGCGATGCAGGCAACGACCGGGCCAAGCGTCATGACCCTCACCAACTTGACCAGCGTGCCAACCTGCGAACTCACGATGCTGACCGGTACGGTCGCGGCAAGCACCTGCGGCACGGCATAAACCGTCATTCCCGCAAGGATGCCGTATTGCGGTTCGGAGAGAACGAAGAGCGGCACGAGTAGCGGAAGGCCTAGCACGACGACGACGCCAAGCACCGCCGTGAACGCAATCGAGGACGCCACCTCGTCCGGCTTCGCGCCGATCACCGGCGCTACGGCGGCAATCGCAGAGTTGCCGCAAATCGAGTTTCCGCAAGCGATCAGAATCGAAAGCCGGTTCGACAGGCCGAGTCCCCGGCTCAAACCGTAGCTCGCCGCAAGCGTCACCACGACGGCTGCGACGATGACGCCAAGCAATAGGGGGCCCGAGGCCGCGAGTGCGCCGAATGTGATCGATGCCCCGAGCAGCGCGACAGCCACTTCCAGCAACTGTTTGGCACTGAAGGCAATGCCGGTCGCCCAGCGAGAACCCGGATCCCAAACGGTGCGGACCGCCGTGCCCAGCAGGATCGCGATAACGATGGCTTCGACATAGGGATGACCGAGCGTCGCCTCCTGCCAGGCTTGCACCATGACTGCGGCAAACGTCACCAGCGCGCAGAGAGCCACTCCCGGAAAGCGGGATGCAATGAACGCGACCGCCCGTGTCTGCAGGTTGGATTTGTCAGGGAGGTCGATTCGATCCGACACGCGATATTCCTTCAATGAGAAGGAAATATGCGTTACAGGAACACGAATGGAAAATACCGATTTGACATGCGCCTATAGAGAGAAATTATGTCCCTCAATCTGCATCTGCTGCGCATGTTTGCCGCTGTCGCGCGGACCGGAAGTTTTTCGCGTGCCGCCGAGTTGCTGAACATCAGCCAGCCTGCCATCTCGAAAGGGGTGCGGGATTTCGAGCTTCAGGTCGGCTGCCGTTTGCTGAACCGATCTCCGAAAGGCGTGCTGCCGACGCCGGAGGGAATGGCGCTGGCCAAGCATGCGGAAACGCTCTTTGCGGCGGAGCGTGCAGCCGAGGACGAGTTGTCCGCCTTGCGCGGCCTGCACAACGGCTCGCTCCGGATCGGCGCCAGCACGACCATCGCGACATACATGATCGCCCGATATCTCGGCGCCTTCCATCGGGCTTATCCCGGCATCGACCTGCATCTCGTCAGCGCCAACACGCGCGATATCGCTGAGCAGATGACCGCGCAGGACATCGATATCGGATTGGTGGAAGGGCCGATCGAGGAGCGCGGCATCGTCGCCGAGCCCTGGCGCACCGATGTCATGGTGCTGATTGCCGCACCGGATCATGCATTTGCTCTGACGCCTGAACCGATCGCTCCCAAGCGGCTCAACGATGAAGTTCTCATCTTGCGCGAGCCAGGTTCAGGATCGCGTGAGGTGGTCACGCAGGCCCTCGCCATACACGGAATCGAACCGATGCGGACCCTCGAGATCGGCAGCACGGCCGCGATCAAGCAGGTGGTTGCCGCCGGCCTTGGCGTCTCAATCGTCTCGGCGGTTTCGGTGAAGGACCAAATCCAGCTCGGTCATCTGAAAATTGTGCCGTTGCTGGATGTTCGGATTGAGCGCACGCTGTGGCGTTTGAACGTGCCGGGCCGGATTGCTATTCCGGCCGCGCGCGCTTTCGAGACGATGCTCACCGATCGCAAATCATTCCCGGATGAAACGCCGGGTTGATTGCTATCGGGCCACCGTACTTGCCGGCCCGGGGGTGTCGTGATTCTGGAACGCCGGGTTTGCCGGCGAATACAGGACGCGAGCCAGCACGACGGCGATCACCACGGCCCAGAAAATAGCTTGGCCGATCCGGCTCAGGACGGTTGACCGCGCTTGCGCGTGTCCGATCGGGCCGCGCGCCTGGTTGGGCAATCGATCGCCGTAAGCGTCAAACTTCTCGACCACGCTTCCGCCTCCAGCGTCGTTGCTCGGCACAATTATCTCGCGCGCGACGCCGGTAAAACAATAGTCGGTGTTTTCGATCTTGAGCGAGATTGGGGTGTTTTGTTCTGCCGTCACCCGTGCAGATCCGTCATTATTGTCTTTCGGTGCCGCGGCATCTCTGAGATGACTGGGCTGTCACCAGCGAGCCGGCCTTCCGAGGCTGCCGTGACAAGGCGAGCGGCGGGAACTGGCGGGCCGTCCACATTGGCATGCGACCAAATGTTCCAATCATACCGCCCATGCGACAAAAGTCGTAGAAATATCATTCTATCTTTAGTATGATGTGATTTCTCTCAATTCTCCCGAGAGAGGAACCTTTGCGGCCTCGCGATCTATTCCGAGGCCGCTTTTTTATTGCCTACGTTATGGGGGCGCCACGCCGCACTTGCGATGGCCAGGCCCGTCGCAAGTCGAAAGTGCAAGGACAAGGCGGGGTTCGCGGCTCGGTAACGACCCGTTCTCTCCGCCCGCTGCGAACCAGCTCCGAAAATTTTCCTGCGCTCCTTCGAACGTCCCTGTAGGCCGTCTCCCAGGCGCACTTTGCCACGCGAGCCTTGATTGCCCTTTTGCGAGCCTTAAAAGTTTGTGGAACCCTTCGCCGTTGGACAGGTTAGAACCAGTTACGACCAGGAACCCGGCACGTTTATGCAGCAGACCGAGCGACTTGAGGTATCTCTGAGCGAAGACGGCCGCTATCGCGTGCTGGTCGAGGCCATTACCGACTATGCGATTTACATGCTCGATGCCCAAGGCATCGTCACGAGCTGGAATCCGGGCGCGCGTCGGGTCAAGGGATATGACGAACACGAAATCCTAGGAGAGCATTTCTCCCGTTTCTATCGCGACGAGGATCGTGCCGCCGGACTTCCGCAGTTGGCGCTGGCGACAGCGGCGCGCGAAGGCAAGTTCGAGAGCGAAGGGTGGCGGGTCCGCAAGGACGGTTCGACGTTCTGGGCATTTGTCGTCATCGACGCCATTCGTAACTCGCGCGGCGAGATTGTTGGATTTGCCAAGATCACGCGTGATCTGTCGGAACGGCGAGCCGCTGAAAAAAGCTTGCGACAAAGCGAAGAGCAGTTTCGGATTCTCGTGCAGGGCGTGACCGACTATGCGATCTACCTGCTCCAACCCGACGGTATCATCTCAAGCTGGAACCCCGGTGCCCAACGCATCAAGGGTTATCTGCCCCACGAGATCATAGGGCGGCACTTCTCTCAGTTCTACACGGTGGAGGACCAGCGAGACGGCTTGCCGCAAAAGGCGCTCGACATCGCGGCACAATCGGGAAGATTCGAGAAAGAGGGCTGGCGCGTCCGCAAGGACGGCAGCAAGTTCTGGGCCAACGTCGTGATCGATGCGATCCGCAATTCGGACGGGACGGTACTTGGATTTGCGAAAATCACCCGCGACATTACCGAGCGAAAAAAATCTGAAGAGGAGTTGGAGCGCGCACGTGAAGCGCTATTGCAGGCGCAGAAGATGGAAGCCGTTGGTCAGCTCACGGGTGGAATTGCGCACGACTTCAATAATTTGCTGATGGCAATCCTGGGAAGTCTCGAATTACTCCAACGCAGAATGCCCGACGATGACCCCGTGCTGGTGCGCTTCCTTGAAAATGCGATGCAGGGCGCGAGACGGGGCGCGTCGCTCACCCACCGGATGCTGGCGTTTGCCCGCAAGCAGGATCTGAAGCCGGTCGCCGTCGATCCGGTAGCCTTGATTCGGGGTATGACCGAATTGCTGCAAAGTTCTCTCGGTCCCTCAGTCCAGATCGAAACGCGATTTCCGCTGGATCTGCCATCGGTCAATGCAGATCCCAACCAGATGGAGTTGGCGATCTTGAATCTCGCCGTCAACGCACGGGATGCCATGCCTGACGGAGGTACGATCATCATTGCTGCGAAAGAACAGAACGCCGAAATCGTTGGTCTCCCGGATGGGCGTTATGTTTGTCTGTCGGTGACCGACTCCGGACACGGAATGGATGAAAACACGTTGATCCATGCAGCCGAACCATTCTTCACCACGAAGGGCATAGGCAAGGGCACCGGCCTTGGCTTGCCGATGGTCCACGGCATGATTCAGCAATCGGGCGGAAAGCTGGTTTTACGCAGCAGGAAGGGCGAAGGCACCACGGCAGAGATGTGGCTTCCCGTTGCACAGCCTGCTGCCGCCGCCGACGAAGCGACTCTGGATGACCGGCCCGCCGTGACGGCATCGCGCGTGATTCTTGCGGTCGACGACGACGGTCTGGTGTCCCTGAATACAGTGGCGATGCTGGAAGAGCTCGGTCACAAAGTCTTCGAAGCGTCGTCGGGCAAGCAGGCCCTGGAGATTCTGCGGCATGAGGCTGCGATCGATCTGGTCATTACCGATCAAGCAATGCCAGAAATGACAGGGATCGAACTGGCGCAGGCAATTCGCCGTGAGCGGCCCGATATGCCTATCATTATTGCGACCGGTTATGCCGAGCTGCCCGCCAATGCCGAGGTGGATTTTTCGAAGTTGTCCAAGCCGTTTTGGCAGCGTGAGTTGGCTGAAGCGATCGCAGGCGTCGCTAGCCCTCAACACCGGCATTGACGACGGGGCGTGTGCGGAATGCAAGTTAGAACCGGCTGATGAAATTGTGAGGCAGGCCGGAACCATTAGTTCCACTGCGCGTAATCCCGTGGAACATCACGGGAGACAGCAATGAGCTTCGGAAAAGGCGTTCTGCTTTGGCTTATCGGCATTCCGCTGCCGATCATCATCATTCTTGCCCTGTTCATGCACCACTAAAGGGAATTCATATGAGCATCGGGACGATCATCCTCATCATCCTCATCATCGCGCTGCTGGGCGGATTCAGCGGCATTGGCGGAGGCCCGTTTTACGGCACCGGTTACTACGGTGGTGGCGGCCTGGGTATCCTGATTGTTATCCTCCTCGTCCTTGTCTTGATGGGACGAATATAGCGGATGAGAGCATGCGGCTGGTGCTCGGCAGGCTGCGTGCTCTCCGCCCGTAATCAACTCGGAGTCTGTAAGCTGGCTTCGTCAGCACCCTTTGCAACTCATCTTGCTCTTACGGTGGACTTGCCGGTCCTTTCGATCGACCGCAGAGTCCGCCGATCATGATGACGACGATTGCCGCAATGTTCGGCGGCATTCGGCGACGTTCCGCTGATGTGCGGACCGGAAGCGGATCCGAAATTCGGAAGCCCTCGATGATGCCATGGTTTGCGGCCGCCAGATGTTGACGCAGTTCACGACGCCCGTGATTTGTCTTTATCTGGACGATCTATCGAACCCGTTGTCGGGTTGGATGCGCTCCCACAACATGAGCGCACGAAGGTCAGGGATGAAAATTTGAAGCAGGTCGCGGAGTGAATATCCAGTTGGCCCCGGCGCGATGAAATTTGTTCTTGGTCCAAATTGCTGAAAAATCGGCGGCCGGTTATCACCGTCCGCCGGTTTTCTTTCGTTGGATCGATCCCTTTTCGCGAGTGAACGATTGAGCGCGCAAAGTTCGTAGAACTTCAAGGTCCAGTTGAAGCGCGGACTGGCTGGACCTGATGCGGACAAGCCGGAGATCGAGCTGCTCGATCCTGCGTTGGAGCGTATGCATTTTGGTTCAAGCCTTTCCGCCGTTGACGCAAGCGAATTTGATGGTGCTGGACCACTCGCGGAGCCACTGGAAGATCTGATCGATCGAGCAGCGGATTTCGGTCTCCGGTTCATCGGGTGAGTAGCCGCTTTCGAACACCGCGAAAGTGCCGTCGGCCTTGCGCACGGCGCGCGCCGTCACGGGCACGAGAACAGGCATGGTGGGATGGCTTGCGAGATAGTGGCGGATGGCGAAAGTTAGATCGCGTTGCATTCCGGCGCTCCCGTTGGCTCTTATGCAGTCACGCTAGCAGCAAGCCGATAAGTAACGCCTAGAGCGAGCGCTAGGGTTCGAGCGATCGTATTAACGGTCACATAACCAATACGTCGAGGTGCCGTCGCGGCGGCACAATCAACTCAAGCGTTGATAAGGGCGCTTGGCTCGATCGACGGTGGCCTTGTACCCCTGCGCCGGCGTGGTGCCAGCCTTGGGTACATCCGTCGCGCGCGGGCACTCCGTGGGAGCCGGATATTCTGCGCTTCAGCGTGCTTGGCCTGCCGCGCCAATCCATCAACTAGGTTTGCGCCAGCATGCCGCCGCCAAAAAGCGTCGGCACATAGCGGGGGGCGCCGATCGCTGCCATGAAGCGTTGCTTGGTGCCGACCGGATCGAGCGACACGGGTGGGCGCACCACCTCAAGGTCAGGCTCCGTTGCGAGCACGAGGACATCCACGCCGTCGCGCCGCAGCTTCGAACTCATCCTTTCACCCAAGGAGTCTGGCTGCGACAGGTTCTCGGCATGTGAAATTCCCGACGCTCGCGCCAATGCTGCGAGATCGAGCGTCGCATTTGTCAGCGCTTGACCGCCGGAAGCGCCGTGGACGCCATTTTGTATCAGGAGGATCGTCAAGTTGCTCGGGTTGACCGCTCCGATCGTGACGAGCGATCCGAGATGCATCAGCAACGCACCGTCACCTTCCATCGCGATCACCCTGCGCTTCGGTTGCGCGACGGCAAGCCCCAGCGCGAGCGGCAAGGTCAGGCCCATTGCATCCTCGAAGTAAAAATTCTCCGGCGTGTGGTGCAACGCAGCCCACAAATACGAGGCGTTGCCGAGCGACGTCACGACGAGCGCTTGAGCCGGGAGATTATCCGCAAGCGCCTTGTAGTATTCCGCTCTGGTCGGCCGTGCGTTCGTCACCATTGGATATCCTCCCGAGACAAGAGCAGCGCGAACGGACAGGAACCTTCTTCCGCGCAGGTGGCAGCGTTCTCGATTTGCGGGCCGATCGGCCGATGCCTGTCGGACCGCGCGTAGTTCAGTCCGATCCCGCGAAAAACCGGTTCGGTCGCACGTCCCTTCGGCAAATGATAGAAAACGGGATCGTCCAGCGTGCCGCGGTACGACACCAGCATCAGGAGCGGAAACTGATAGCGCTGCGCGAGCGACACCATGCCGGCACCCATGCTCAGCACGCCGGCGTTCTGCACCATCAATGCAACGCGAACGCCACCGAGACGCACGCCGCAAGCGATCGCCAGTGCCTCTTCTTCGTGGGTTGCCCGTATCAGAGTCATGGTTGGCTCTTGCTCGATACGGATCAGAATTTCGCCAAGCCAGCTATCCGGAACCGCGACCACCGCGCCAAAGCCGAGTCGCTTCAACGTGCTCAGGATATCGGAAGGCCGATGCCCATCCGAATTCGGCGTCGGTGTTGTCATCATGTCTCCTCCCGGCGCCCAGAAATCAATTGGGCGATTTGAAACCGACGGTAATGCCAAAAGGTTCTATTGTCGATAAGATCAATCTATTGCGCCGCTCGAGATAAAAGGGAATACTCGAAACAAACAGGATCATTCCCGCTGTCTGACCAGACGGCATTGCCGGGGGCCGTGGTCGTAAAAATATAAACAGAGTAAGGGAGAGCCTAGTTATGATCAGGTTGTGGACGTTGTTGGTCACGTTGCTGGTCGCAGTGCCCGCTTACGCGCAAGACAAATTGGTGGTCAGTATCTGGGGCGGCAGCTGGAGAGATCTGGTCGCCGATACCGTTGCCAAGAAATTCACTGCTGAAACGGGCGTGCCGGTAGAGTTCATCACTGGCGGAACCATCGACCGTCTCAACAAGGAGAAACTGGCGAAGGGCAGTCCGGAAAGCGACATTACGTTCACGACCTCCCATGTAGGCTGGCTCTATGCCAACGACGGGCTTTTCGAAAACCTGGACCTCGCCAAGATTCCGAACGCCAAGAATTTGGCAGATGAGGCCAAGGTGAGTCCGTACCACCTGGGTGCATGGGCCTACGTCTATACGATCGGCTATCGAACCGACCTGATCAAGAACATGAAGTTCGAAAGCTGGAACGATCTGTGGAGCCCGGAGCTGAAGGGCAAGATCGCTTCGCCCGATTTCGATCCCAGCCACATCATCGCCGTTGCCGCGCTGCTGTCAGGGGCGGACGCTGCGCACTGGGAAAAGGGACAAGAGAAGCTCAAGGCGCTGAAGCCAAATTTCAAGGCGTTCTACACCAACGATGCGAACAGCCAGCAACTGCTTGCAAGCGGTGAGACGCCGGTGCAGGTCGTTCTTTCTATGAATGCTTATTACATGATGGGGCAGGGCATCCCGCTTACGCTTGCCATGCCGAAGGAGGGAGCGGTGCTGGGCATCGACACCGTCGCCGTCATGAAGGGATCGAAGAAAGTCGATCTCGCTCATAAGTTCATCAACGTGCTTTATGATCCGGTGGTACAGGCCGAGATCGCCAAGCAGAAGAAGGGGAGCCCCGCCGTCCTCAATGCGAAGCTCGACCCCGAGATCGCGAAATTGCCGGGCGTCTTTACTTCGGCCGAACAGTGGAAGCAGCAGATCAATATCGATGCGAAGCTGCGCGCCGCAAAGACGGCGGAATGGCGTAAATGGTTTGCTGAAAACATCATGAACTGATCAGCGCCCCGGCGGATTGGGACCATGACCGAGCGGCCATTCCTGCGTACGTTCACGACGCCGGCGGCGTTATGCGCCCTCGGCTTCGCCGCGGCCATGGCCGCAGTGCTGCAATACAGTCTGCGAGCCTATGTGCCCGGATCGCTCGATCCGGGCGGCTTTACGCTGGCGAACTTTGCCGATCTGCTGAAACCGCTTTATGCGCGGGTGTTCTTCGACACCGTCGTCATTTGCGCGGTGACCGCGGTCGCGACTTTGATCGTTGGTTATCCGCTGGCCTATGCGCTAGTGCACATCGAGCAGCCGATCCTCAAGTCGACGCTTCTCGTTATCGTCGTTACCCCGCTGTTCCTCGGGGAGGTGGTGCGGACGTATTCCTGGATCATTGTGCTCGGCAACAATGGTTTCATCAACTCCATCCTGTTGTCGCTCGGCCTCGTCGAGAAGCCGTTACAGCTGATGTTCACGTCCTTCGGTGTGGTGGTCGCGCTCGTCCACGTGACGCTGCCGGTGATGGTCATCATGCTTGCGGCCGGCTTGTCGCATATCGATCGGGATTATGCCCGAGCGGCTGAAAGCCTGGGCGCCGGTCCGATCCGGGTGTTCCTGACCGTGACGTTACCGTTGTCGATGCCGGGAGTCGTGGCCGGTACGACAACGGCTTTCGCGTGGACGTTTTCAGCATTCGCCACGCCGCAACTGATCGGTGGCGGTCGCGTCAACATGATTTCGAATCTTGTCTACCAACTGGGATTTGCGAGTTTCAACTTCCCGTTCGCGGCGACGCTGTGTGTCGCTGGTCTCGCACTGACCGCCGTCGTCCTTGGATTGCTCCAAATCGCCGCGAGGCCGCTCCAGAAGATCAAGGTGCATTGATGATACCGCGCTCGACGTATCAAAGGATGCTTGGCTGGATCGGCCGGATCACCTTGATCTGCATCGTGGCCTTTTTGATTCTGCCGGCGGCGGTGGTCACCATTGCGGCCTTCAACGACAAGCCGATCCTGTCGTTCCCTCCGCAGACGTGGTCGTGGCGCTGGTTTGCGCGCGCCCTGGCCTATGACGATTTTCGTCATGGCTTTTTCAACGGACTGATCGTTACGGCCTGGAGTTCGACGATCGCCCTCTTTGTTGGCGCCATGTTCGCGTTCGCGATCGATCGCTACAGATTTCCGTTCAAATCGCTCATCGAAGGCATTCTGGTCTCACCGCTGGTGATCCCGCATTTCACCGTCGGGCTTGGGTTCCTGATCCTTGCGGCGCAGGTCGGGCTAAGCCGTGGGTTTGCGGTCGTGGTCGCCTGTCATGTCGTTCTGGTGCTGCCGTTCGTGCTTCGAAGCATTTACGTCTCATTGAAGAACCTCGACCAGAGTTATGAGCTTGCCGCGGCCAGCCTGGGCGCCACGCCGTTTCGCGTCCTGACAACGATCACGGTGCCTCTGCTGTTGCCCGGTCTTGTCAGCGGCTGGTTGTTCGCGGCAATTCTGTCCTTCAATGAATTCACGGCCTCGCTTTTCGTAACCTCCCAGCGCACGCAAACATTGCCCGTCGCCATGTATAATTATGTACGCGAGTTCGCCGATCCGTCGATGGCTGCGCTGTCCGTCATGTATATCGCCGGCACGGCCGCACTGATCGCCTTCGCAACGTCGTTCCTTGGTCTCGGCAAGGTGCTCAATATCGAGCAGACTCACTAGCAGGAGCAGCTATCATGCAAGCGATCCCGACCATTGAACAAAATGAGGCGGCTGTCCGCTTCGACGCTGTTACCAAGCGGTTCGATGACGTGGTTGCGCTGAATGCCGTCTCGCTTGACGTGCAGACCGGCGAGTTCCTGACGTTGTTGGGCCCATCGGGCTGCGGCAAGACGACACTTCTGAAGCTGGCGGCCGGGTTTCTCGGACCAGACGCTGGGGCCATCTCGATCAACGGTCGTCGTGTCAACGAGCTTCCGACCTATCAACGCGGTATCGGCATGATGTTTCAGAATTACGCGCTGTTTCCGCACATGAGTGTGGCGGATAACGTTGCCTATGGTCTCAAGACCCGCCGTGTTCCGAAGCCGGAGCGGCAGCAGCGGGTCGCCGAAGTATTGGCGCTGGTGAAATTGACCGGCATGGAACGTCGCATGCCTCGGCAGTTGTCCGGCGGCCAGCAACAACGCGTGGCGTTGGCGCGAGCCCTGGTCATCAATCCGACGGTATTGTTGTTGGACGAACCGTTTTCGGCTCTCGATAAGAGCTTACGAACCTCAATGCAGGTCGAGTTGCGCGAGATCCAGCGTAAGCTCGGTTTGACGACAATTTTCGTCACCCACGATCAGAGCGAAGCTCTCAGCCTGTCGGACCGCGTAGCGGTGATGTCGGAGGGGCGCATCCGTCAACTGGGAAGCCCGGTTGATGTATATCGCGCACCGACCGACCAGTTCGTGGCGACGTTTGTCGGAGACAATAACAAGCTGCGGGGCCGGCTGCTCAGCGTCGGCGACAGCGATGCCGTGATTGAGTTGGGCAGCGCGCAGATAAAGGTGCCGAGTGAGCGGCTCGCAAAGCTCGAAAAGTCGGCACCCGTCGATCTGTTCGTTCGGCCGGAGCAATTTTGCGTCGTCTCGGCGAATGAACCCAGTGCAATGACCGGGCATGTCGTTGCCCAGATCTACCAGGGCGGTCATGTCGACCTCCAGATCGAATGCCCGGGAGCGAGCCGCGATCGGTTGCTGGTGCGCTCCGCCGGCGATCAGGCCGTCGTCCGTTGGCCGATGGGCGCGACAGTTGGCGTCTCTATCCAGCCGGGTGGTTGCGCTGCTTTTCCGGCTGAATGACCGGCGCGCGACGGCGAAGCCGGACATCGGCAGGTGCGCGTTGCGGACAGCTCCCCAGACGAGCTCGCAGCCGCGATGCTGCATGTCTCACCATCGCAGGCTTGCGAAGAGGCGCGCAGGATACCCCTTGTCACTCTGCTGTGATCAGTAGCGTCTCGACAATGAGGGGCGGCGCAGGATAGGACCCTTGCCCAGCAGGGAGATATCACAGTGACCGTCGAGACCGCCATGAAGCCTGGATCAACGCGGAGCGAGATCAATTCGCTGGCGCTGCATGCCGCCGCGATTGCGATCATCGCCGCCGCCACGCTCGGCGGTGCATGGTTTTTCCAGCTCGTTCTGGGCGTGCTGCCGTGTCCGCTCTGCCTCGAACAGCGTTACGCTTACTATCTCGCGATCCCACTCGCGGTTATCGTCGCGATCGCGGCGGGGCGCGGCGCGCCACGATCGCTGTTGTGTTTCGGCTTGGCCGTGATCGCGCTTGCGATGCTCTGCAACGCCATACTTGGCGGATACCATGCCGGTGTCGAATGGAAGTGGTGGCCCGGACCGAGCGATTGCAGCGGGCCGTTGCTGGATCTCGGGCGCGCCGGTGATCTGTTGTCGCGGCTCGACAGCGTCAAGGTCGTCCGCTGCGATGAAATTCAGTGGACGTTCCTCGGCCTTTCGCTGGCAGGATACAACGTGCTGATTTCGTTGCTGATGGCAGCGATCGCAGCTCGCGGCATCATCAAGTCTTTGCGGGCCTAGGGCGCATTCCGCCTTCAATCGTCGGCGTCTTCCTGAGGGCGTCCGAACAGATGGACGATGCCGGGCGTTGCGACGCTCACCACGACGAAGCGCGATAAATGATGCGCGCCGACGAACACCGGATCGATATGCAGCGTGAGCGCCAGCGCCATCATGGCGTCCATCGCACCCGGCGCGAATGCCACCACGACATCGGCGAATCGGACCTGCATCGTGGCGGCAACAATGACAACGAACACCGCGGAGATCGCGACCGCGACGGCAAACGATCCCAGCGCCGCGGCGATATGCTTGAGCACGGTTCTCATGGACACGCGCGCGAAACGGGTGCCGATCAGGGCGCCGATACCGATCAGCGCCGCGGCTCGCAGCCATGGCGGCAGCCCGCCTTCGATGACGCCCGAGCCGTGCAGCAGCGCCGAGCCGATCATCGCGCCGAACATCCAACTCGCTGGAAATTTGACCCAGCGCAGCAACAGCGCGACGCCGACGGCCGCGGCGACCAGCACTGCGAGTTCGAGCGGCGAGGCAATGGCGATGTGCGAGGCCGGGGGTGCGGGAGCCATCAAGCCGGTGGCCGCCAGTAGCAGCGGCAGTCCGGCGGTCAGAATGATGACGCGCATCGTCTGCACCACGGCGATCGCCGGCACGTTGGCGCCCTGCTCGACGGCGAGCATGATGATCTGCGACAGCGCGCCGGGGCTGCCCGCCAACAGCGCCGAGGTTTTGTCCCAGCCGTGGACGCGCTGCAGGTAAACGCCGCTTCCGAACGTCGCGCAAAAGGTGGCGAGCGCCAGCAGCGAGACCGTCACCGGATAGGCGCTCATGTGCTGAAGCAGCTCTTTTGAAGCCACCGAGCCGAGTGAAATCCCGAGCATGACCAGGATTGTCTGCGTCAGAGCCGGCGGCAGACCGACCGGACGCCCGGCCAGGGCGGCAATGGCGACGGCGATCATCGCGCCTGAAATCAGTCCGCCGGGCAGGTTTGCCCAGACAAACAGCGCGCCGCCGCCAATGCCCAGGGCAAGCGTCTCGACGACGGATGGCAGTTTGGGGTGACTGGAAGAAGGCGGCATTGCCGCGCTATATGGCAAATCCGTTCATTGGCGACAATTGCATTCCAAGCGCGGCTGCACCGCGCCAGCAAGATTGTCGCCAAATCTCTGGATGACGATGCGGTCAGGCTGACAAGCGCCAGCCGGACCGCATCATGGGAGCGTCAGAGTCACGCGCGGTGCCGCGTCGCGCCGTCAGCTCGATTTGCCGCCATTCTTCTTGCAAGCCGAACGGAATGTCTTGCGCGCCTCGCCATGCAGCTTCTTGGCGTCGGCCTGCTTGGAGCATTCCAACGAAATCGCCGAGCGCTCCGGCTTGGCCTGCGCGGGCGCCGATTTGGTTGCGGGCGCCATCTTTGTCGTGGGCGATGCGGCGGGTGCAGTCGATTGCGCGAGGGCGGGGGCTGCGAACAGACACGCCGCGAAGGCAGTTGCGATGATGTGAGGTGATATTTTCAACATGTGGGTCACCATGGGTTGGAAACGCGTGTACGGTTGCGCTGCGTTGCTGAATGGGCGGTGAATAGGTGGCGGCGAGGCCGAACAATATATTTTCAGATGAAACGCAACGCAGCGTTGAAACGCGCTTGCCGACGACTAGGATATCGCATCGTTGATTGGGGAAAGCCTGAGGAGAATGACGATGATCAATTACACCAAGATTCTTTGCGCGGTTGCTGTTTCCAGCTTTGCCGTTTTGCCGTTTTCACAGTCCGCCCAGGCGCTGACGGCGCAGGAATGCAGTGCCAAATACCAGGCCGCGAAAGCCGCAGGCACCTTGAACGGTCAGAAATGGAATGACTTCCGCAAGGCAGAATGCGGCGCCACGGCGGCTGCCGCACCCGCAGCGGCTCCCGCTGCCGCGCCAGCCGCCGCTCCTGCGGCAGCGCCGAAGACCGCAGCCGCGCCCAAACCGGCCGCCGCGCCGGCTGCCGTCGGCAATGCTGTCTTCCCTACGGCAGTGGACGCCAAGTATTCCAAGGAAACCGCCGGCAAGGCCCGGATGCATACATGCGTCGATCAATACAATGCCAACAAGGCGACCAACGCCAATGGCGGCATGAAGTGGATCCAGAAGGGCGGCGGATACTACAGCGAATGCACCAAGCGGCTGAAGGGTGCTGCGTGAGATCATCCCTGACTCGCCGTCGGGTTGGGTGAGCCCGGCATGATTGCGAGCCTCGGCCTGATCCTGCTTTGCCAGTTGATTGGCGAAATTGCGGTCCGGGAAAGTGGTTTGCCCATTCCCGGACCGGTTATCGGGCTGCTGTTGTTGTTTATGCTGTTGCTGGGGCGCGATCGCCTCGCGATTCTGCGACGCGGACCCTTGCACTCGGGCGGTGTCGAGACAGCGGCGAACGGCATGCTGGCGCATCTGTCGCTGCTATTCGTTCCCGCCGGTGTCGGTGTCGTGCAGCAACTCGATCTCGTGACCGACCATGGCATCGGGATTTTCGTGATCCTCGTACTGTCCGCCGTCGTGACGCTGGTCGTGACGTCACTCGCGTTTGTCGCAACGAGCCGGTTGCTGGCGCGGCGACGGAGAGCGGAATGACCGCAAATCCATTCTCGCTCTGGGTTTACCTGTCGCAGACGCCGCTGCTGTGGCTCACCGTGACCCTGCTCGTCTATGCCGCCGCTGACGCGGCGTCGCTGGCCACGCATCGGCATCCGCTCGCTAACCCGGTGCTGCATTCGGTCTGGATCATCGGCCTGATCCTTCTGCTGACCGGGACGCCGTACGCGAGATATTTCGACGGCGCGCAATTCGTTCACTTCCTGCTCGGCCCGGCGACCGTGGCGCTTGCGGTGCCGCTGTACGAAAACCGCAAGACGGTTTTGTCGGCGGTGGTACCGATGGTGGTTGCGTTGGTCGCCGGCAGCATCACGGCGATCGTATCGATCGTGCTGTTGGCCGAATTGATCGGCTTGCCGCGCGATGTTGTACTGTCGCTGGCGTCGAAGTCGGTCACCGCCGGCGTTGCCATGGGTGTCAGCCAGTCACTCGGCGTCAATCCGTCGGTCACTGCGATTGCCGTCGTCCTAACGGGCATCATGGGCGCGATCATCGTGACACCATTGATGAACAGCATGCGCATCACCGATTATCGCGCGCGCGGCTTTGCCGTCGGCCTGGCCTCGCATGGCATCGGCACCGCGCGGGCCTTTCAGGTCGATACCGTCGCCGGCGTCTTCGCGGGCGTCGCCATGAGCCTGAATGCGCTGCTGACATCGCTGATCGTGCCGCTGCTGGTCAGCGTGCTGGTCCGTTGAAGCGCGTTGGGATGCGCTCACATTGTCGTGTCCACCGCGGCGGATCGATTGCTGTATTAGTGAACTCTAATAAATCTCGTTGGCTGCTATACGCGGCGCCACGCATTTATTAGTCTGACGCCTCGCCAGACATCCCGCCATGTCGTGCCCGACGGAGTTTCCGTGACGTTCTTTACCATCCGATCGGCTGAGCCGTGCTGGCGAGGCTTGCCATGATGACGATGGCGCAGGATCTGCTCGGCCTCATCTGCGGCGCAATGGTCGGCTTCTCGCTGGGGCTCGTCGGCGGCGGCGGCTCCGTGCTTGCGGTGCCGCTGATGGTCTATGTCGTCGGCGTGCCGAGCGCGCATGTGGCGATCGGCACCAGCGCCGTCGCGGTGGCGGTCAATGCCGCATTCAATCTGTCGGCCCATGCGCGCAGCGGCAATGTCAAATGGGCCTGTGCGCTGGTGTTCGCCGTCGCCGGCATGGCGGGCGCGTTCGTCGGGACGCTGGGCGGCAAGATGCTGAATGGCCAGAAGCTGCTGGCGCTGTTTGCCATTCTCATGCTGGTGATCGGCGCGCTGATGCTGCGGTCGCGATCGCGGGTCGGCACGTCGGGAGTGCACCTCAACTGGTCGAATTTTCCCGCGATTGCCGGTCTTGGACTGGCGACGGGCATGCTGTCGGGTTTTTTCGGCATCGGCGGTGGCTTTCTGATCGTTCCGGCGCTGATGCTGGCGACCGGCATGCCGATCCTCAATGCGGTCAGTTCGTCGCTGGTCGCGGTCACCGCCTTTGGCGCCACCACCGCAGCCAGCTACGCCTATTCCGGCCTGGTGGCATGGCAGCTCGCCGGGGTCTTTGTCGCGGGAGGCATCATCGGCGGATTGCTGGGCGTCCATGCCGCGCGGTATCTGGCACCCCGGCGCGGCCTGTTGAACGTCGTGTTCGCCGCCATCATCATTTGTGTCGGCATCTATATGCTGGTGCACAGTCTCGCATTATCTTAAGGACAGGCCGGGTCGCCATCGGGACCGGAACCCGGCGGCCAGAGAGGCAATTGGAACATCATGCTGTCGATCAATCTAAACAAGCTTCTCCTCAGTCGCCGTACCGTGCTGGGCGGGTTGGCTTTGGCCGCCACGACGCTCAGTGCCGAAGGTCGGGAGGCGGCAGCAGCCAAGACCGAGGATGACGTGTTGTCGGAAGCCGCGGTGTTGCGCGATCCGGATATCCCGGCCGCAGGCAATCCCGACGGCGACATCACCATCGTCGAATATTTCGATTATCAATGCCCGTATTGCCGCAAGGTCGAGCCGGAACTGCGCCAGGTTGCGCAGGACGATGGCAAAGTGAGGCTGGTCTTCAAGGATTGGCCGGTGCTCGGCGGCGCGTCGATCTATGCGGCTCGCATGGCGCTGGCGTCACGCTATCAGGACAAATACATCGAAGCGCACGATGCGCTGATCGCGCTCAACTCCAAGCTGACGGAGCCTGTCGCGCGCGACTTACTGGCCAAGGCCGGTATCGATGTCGACCGCGCCACGCGCGATCTGCAGGCCAAGGCCGCGGAGATCGATGCGGTGTTGGGCCGCAACAAGGAGCAGGCGGCGGCTTTCGGCTTCCGTGGCACGCCGTCGTTCATCGTCGGAAAATTCCGCGTGCCCGGCGTACTGACCATGGCGCAGTTCGATCAGGCCATTGCCGACGCGCGCGCCGCGGCGAAAAAGAAGTAATTGCGGCAAGGCAATTGCGGGGCGGAGTAACTGCGGGGCTTGGGCCGCCAGTCCAGCGGGCTCGCGGGCGGCCAAACTGTCGGGAGCGGGAGGGCCGAAGCCGTCGCGGTTTGGTGCGGGTGGAGGGACTCGAACCCCCATGCCTTTTGGGCAACGCATTTTGAGTGCGCCGCGTCTACCAGTTCCGCCACACCCGCTTCACCAAATGTGCCGCGGCTGGGCGCGACGCAGAGACCTATAAGGCGGGCTCCGGCAGGTGGCAACCGAAATTCGGGCGGCCGGAAGGCCACGCAACGCGCGCCCCGATTGCCAAGTCACCCGGCTTTGGTCCAGCATTCATCATGATCGATCGTCGACAGTCTGTCGCAACCTTGACCCGGCTCGATGCCGCCCTTGGCCGGCTATGTACCGGCATTGAGCCCGTCGCTCCGCACAACCTGCTTTTGGCCGAGGCGCTCGGCAGCGTTGCCGCCGAGATGCCGCTGCGCCATGGCGGCTGGCCGTCTTGCGATACCGCCGCAACGGATGGGTGGGCGCTGCGTGCGGCCGATATCGTCGGTGCTTCGGCCTATTCGCCGGTGCCATTGCCGGTGGCGCCGGCATGGGTCGAGGTTGGTAGCGTGCTCCCGGCGGGATGCGACTGCGTGATCGACGCGGAGCGGATCGTGCGGGCGGGAACGATGCTGCACGCCGTCGCCGAAGCGTTGCCCGGCGAAGGCGTCCGCCGCGCGGGGACGGACATTTCTGACGCCGCGATACTCGCCGCTGGGAAACGGATCGGCGTGCGCGATCTGGCGATGGCGCGGACTATCGGATTGACGCGTTTGCCGGTGCGCCGGCCGCGCGTGCACGTTCTGGCTATACCAGCCGCAGACGGGCACGACGTTACTGCACCATTGATTGAAGCGCTGCTCCGAAATGAAGGTGTCGATGTGGTCATGACCGGTGTCGCAGCGCGCGACATCAGGTCGATCGCCGATGCGATGCGTGGCGTGACCAGCGAAAGGCAATGCGACCTGCTGCTGTCGATCGGCGGCACCGGTGCCGGACATACCGACGCGACGGTTACCGCACTTGCCGAAAGCGGTGTCGTCATCGCTCACGGCCTCGCGCAACGGCCAGGGCGTACTGCAGCGTTAGCGCGCATCGGCAGCGTTCCTGCGATTGCGCTGCCGGGAACTCCGGGCGATGCGCTGGCTGTGTGGTACACGGCCGTCGAGCCGGTGCTCGATCGCCTCACCGGATATCGGTCGCGCGAAACGCAGCGCCTGCCCTTGACGCGCAAGATCACATCAACCGTCGGTCTCGCCGAACTCGTCGCGCTCACGCGCAGCGAGGCGGGCTGGACGCCGCTGGCGAGCGGAGACATTTCCCTCGAACAGTGGGCGCGCGCGGATGCCTGGTTGTGCGTTCCGGAACAGAGCGAAGGCTACGCCGCCGGAACCGCGATCGACGCACGATTGTTTTGCGATGGAGTGGCTTCGGTATGAGCGAGACGCCGCGTAACGTCGAACGTAAATCGCTGGATCAGGATCAATTCCTCACGGTGCTGTCGCGCGAGGATGCGCTGTCGCGTTTCAATGAGGCGATGGGTGCGTTCGAAGCAAAGACCGAAGAGCGTCCGCTGCATGAGGCGCTGGGTTTCGCGCTGGCGCGGGATGTCGTCGCACCGCTCGATGTGCCTCCCTTCGATCGCGCCAATGTCGATGGCTTTGCCGTGCGATCCGCCGATGTCGCATCGGCGAGCGAGAGCGTTGCCATTCGATTGATGCTGAATGATGAGGTGATCGCATGCGGTGTCGTGCCGCGGCTGCCGGTGCGCAGCGGCACCGCGACGGCGATTGCCACCGGCGGGCCGGTGCCGCGTGGCGCCGATGCCATCGTCATGATCGAATACACCGAGGCCACTGGTTCCGATGCCATCGAGGTGCGGCGCGCGGCGACGCCGGGCCAATTCATTTCCTACGCGGGCTCCGATATCGCGCGCGGCGAAGCGCTGTTGCGCGCCGGCACGCTGATCGGATCGCGTGAGATCGGCATGCTCGCCGCGTGCGGCATCGCGCATGTTGCCGTGGTGTGTAAGCCACGCGTCGCGGTGCTCTCGACCGGCGATGAGCTGGTGCAGCCGGGTGGCGCACTGCCTCCGGCCGCGATCTATGACAGCAACGGCGCGATCATTGTCGCGGCGGTGATCGAGAACGGCGGCGACGCGACCTTTCTCGGCGCATTCCCGGACGATGAGCAGGTGCTCGAGGCGGCGCTGCGCGACGCGGTTGCCGCCCATGACATGGTGATCCTGTCCGGCGGCACGTCCAAAGGCGCGGGCGACGTCTCGCATCGTATTATCGGGCGGCTCGGCAAGCCGGGGATCGTTGCGCATGGCGTGGCGTTGAAGCCCGGCAAGCCGCTGTGTCTCGCGGTTTGCGATGGCAAGCCGGTGGTGATCCTGCCGGGATTCCCGACCTCGGCGATGTTCACCTTCCACGACATGATCGTGCCGGTGCTGCGACGCATGGCGGGGCTGCCGCCGCGCGCCGATGCGCGCGTGACGGCGCGGGTGCCGGTGCGCATCGCCTCCGAACTCGGACGCACCGAATTCGTCATGGTGTCGCTGGTCAACGGTGAAGACGGCTTGATCGCTTATCCGACCGGCAAAGGCTCCGGTGCGATCACGTCTTTCGCGCAGGCCGATGGCTTTCTGCGCATCGAGGCACTTGCCGATCAGATGCCCGCCGACACCACGACAGAGGTAACGCTATTCACGCCGCATGTACGGGTGCCGGATCTTGTCGTGATCGGCAGCCATTGCGTCGGACTCGATCTCGTCACCGCGCCGCTGGCGCGCGCTGGATTGCTGGTGAGATCAATCGCGGTGGGAAGCCTCGGCGGCCTTGCCGCCGCGCAACGCGGCGAGTGCGATCTGGCGCCGATCCACCTGTTCGATGATGCGACTGAAGTCTACAATACGCCGTTTTTGACCGAGGGACTTGAACTAGTGCCGGGCTGGCGACGGATGCAGGGCATTGTCTTTCGTCGCGGTGATCTGCGCTTCGAAGACCGCACGCCGCAAGACGCGGTTCGTGCGGCGCTGGCGGACCCGTCGTGTCTGATGGTCAATCGTAATCAGGGTGCGGGGACGCGCATCCTGATCGATCGTCTGCTCGCAGGCGCGCGGCCCGACGGCTACTGGAATCAACCGCGCTCTCACAACGCGGTGGCGGCGGCGGTTGCGCAGCATCGCGCCGACTGGGGCATGACGATCGCGCCGGTGGCCAAAGCGACTGGCCTTGGCTTCATTCCGATGGCCGAAGAGCATTACGACTTCGCGTTGGTGTCGGCGCGACGCAGTCGTCCGGCAGTCCAGACGTTTCTCGATGCGCTCGCCGCGCCGGAAATTCATGCCGCGTTGTTGCAGGCGGGCTTCCGCCCGGCGTGATAATCAGCCGTTGTCGAGTGCGGCGAGACGTTCGGCCTCGGTGATATCGTCGAAGGTGTTGGCATTGAAGAACGGATCGAGCGGCGTCGTTGGCCACGCGACGACGGCGGGGTCGTAGCGTGCGGTCCAGCGGCCGACGGCATGGAAATCTTCCACCACCAGCGCATGCCGCAGATCGTCGCGCAGCGAGACGCTCCAAAGCCCAATGACGGGATGCGTCTGCCCGCCCGAGGCTGCGATGGCGATCCGCGCGTCTTTTTCTCGTCGCGCCTGATGCAGCCGGGCCACCAGATCACGCGGCAGAAACGGACAATCGGCGGCCGCGCTCAGCATCCAGTCGACACCGGGACGATTGGCCGCGATCCAGTCGAGGCCGGCGAGAATTCCCGCCAGCGGACCGGCAAACCCGGCCACCGTGTCGGCGACCACCGGCAGCCCGTAAGCGGCGAAACGGTGCGGATCGCCGTTGGCATTCAGGATCAGTTCATCGCATTGCGAGTGAAGTCGTGCCACAGCGCGCGCCAGGATGGTCTGGCCGGCGATGGTCTTCATCGGCTTGTCTCCGCCGCCCATGCGCGAGGCCAGCCCTCCGGCGAGCAGCAGCCCCGGCGTTGTCGGGCGTTCGGGCATCATCGCGTCACCTTTCCTGAGCGGAATCGCTGTCGTGGTCGGCGTTCGGCAAGATGCCGCATATTGTGCACATCTTTGGCCGGGTTATGATATCGCGATGGAACGTCAGGCAAGGGCATTCTGTTGAAATGGTGAGTTGGACGTGACGATGAAGGTGATCGGACTGGCGGGGTGGAGCGGCGCTGGCAAGACGACGTTGCTGGCGAAGGTGGTTCCGCTTCTCGTCGCCAAGGGCGTCAGCGTCTCCACCATCAAGCACGCGCACAAGCGTTTCGACCTCGACGTGCCGGGCAAGGATTCGTGGGTGCACCGGCAGGCTGGCGCCACCGAAACGCTGATTTCGTCGGATCGCCGCTGGGCGTTGCTGCACGAACTTCGCGAGGCGCCGCCGCTGCGTTTGCCCGACCTGCTGGCGAAACTGGAGCCGGTCGATCTCGTCATTATCGAAGGCTTCAAGTCCGAAGGCCATCCCAAGATCGAGGTGCATCGGGGCGCCAATGGCAAGGAATGGCTGTTTCCGCAGGACACGGCCATTGTCGGGATCGCAACCGATGTTGCTGTGATCACTCGCTTGCCTGTTGCGCATCTCGACGATGCTGCTGCCGTCGCATCGATGATGCTGGCTTCGGCAGTCAGCATTTCCGACGCCCTTGAACGCGTCGGCTAACGGCTGAGAAACGGCTAAGCATGGCACAACTCTCTGACGATTGCTTTGCGTTTGGTGGCCCGATGCTGTCGGTCGACGAAGCGGTGGCGATGATCACATCGCGCGTCACCGCGATCGCTGAAACGGAGACGGTGCCGTTGCGCGATGCCGATGGCCGCGTTCTCGCCGCCGATCTATTGGCGCCGCTGCCGCTGCCGCCATTTACCAATTCCGCCGTCGATGGCTATGCGGTGCGTGGGGCGGATCTTCCGACCGATGCCGAACGGCCGCTGCTGGTCGCCGAGCGCGTTCAGGCCGGGGCCAGTGCGCGTCTGCCAATCGAGCCGGGGCAAGCGGTACGTATTTTCACCGGCGCACCGATGCCGGACGGCGCCGACACGGTGTTCATGCAGGAGGACGTTCGCCTCGACGAGGCCGGCCACGTCGTGGTGCCGCCGGGGCTTCGTCCCGGCGCCAATGTAAGGCCGGCCGGCGAGGATATCGCATCCGGGCAAGCTGCCTTGCGCAAGGGGTGCCGATTGCGCCCGCAGGACGTGGCGCTCGCTGCGGCTTTCGGGGTTCAGCAGATCCTAGTGCGCCGGCGGATTTGCGTCGGCGTAGCGTCAACCGGCGACGAGGTGGTCACGCCGGGGCAGTCGCGTGGCCATGCGCAGCTGTTCGATTCCAATCGCTTCATGCTGATGGCGATGCTGGCGCGGCTCGGCTGCGACGTTCGCGATCTTGGGATCCTGCGCGATGAGCGTGCAGAGGTCGCCGAGGGATTGCGGCAGGCCGCAGGTCAGTGCGATCTGATCGTCACCTCCGGCGGCGTTTCGGCCGGCGAGGCCGATCACGTCAAGGAAGGCATCGAAAGCGCCGGCAGCCTCGTATTGTGGCGCATGGCGATCAAGCCGGGCCGTCCGGTCGCCATGGGGATCGTCGCAGGCACGCCGTTGATCGGCTTGCCGGGCAATCCGGTGGCCAGTTTCGTCACCTTCGTCCACGTCGTTCGGCCGACCGTGCTGGCGCTTGCCGGTGCCAGTCAAACGAAGCGCGTTGCCTTGCCGGTGCGCGCGGCGTTCACTTACCGCAAGAAGGCCGGTCGCCGCGAGTATGTTCGCGCGCACTTGCAACGCGCTGAAGACGGCGTCATCGAGGCGATCAAGTTTCCGCGCGAAGGCGCCGGACTGCTGTCATCGCTGGTGGAAACCGACGGGCTGGTCGAATTGGCGGAAAGCGTCACAGAGGTGGCGTTCGGGCAGACGGTCGATTTCATCGCCTATGAAAGTTTCATGTAATCGCGGTGCTGTCGTCCGCGCGGGCATTGCGACGCGACGATGGCGGTTGACGGCCTGCATGAGGCCCGCCATTTTGCAGTCATGTCCATGACCAAGCTCGATCTGACCGGATTGAAGTGTCCGCTGCCAACGTTGAAAACGCGCAAGGCGTTACAGAGTCTCAAGCCCGGCGATCGGCTGGAGGTCCACTGCACCGATCCGCTGGCGGCGATCGATATCCCGCATCTGGTGCAACAGACCGGTGATCGCGTTGAGATGATGCGAGGCGTGGAGGCGCAAACCATCTTCCTCATCGAAAAGGCCGGAAACACATCGGCTTGATGGCGGTGGTTCCGTATTGGCATGTGGTATGCCAATAGCTAGTGTTGCAAGATGACGGTTGCCGTCACGTGACCGTCGAAGCGGATTGTTCCATGACGCATGACGCACTGCACCAAGTCCGGACCTTCGAGCATCCCGGCGCGGGCCGGCAGCGAGCCAAGCCGACGCCGAAAGGGCGACAGGTCGATCCGACAGCCCTGCATGAGATCGAGCAACTGTTGGGCGATCGGCCGCTGCGCCGCGATCTGCTGATTGAGCACCTGCATCTGATCCAGGACAGTTACAAACAAATCTCGGCGGCGCATCTGGCTGCCCTCGCCGACATCATGAAACTGGCCTTCGCCGAAGTGTTCGAGACGGCAACGTTCTACGCCCATTTCGACGTGGTGAAGGAGGGCGACCCGCACGTCCCTATGCTGACGATCCGTGTCTGCGATTCGCTGACCTGCGCCATGATGGGTGCGGAACAGTTGCTGCAGGAATTGCAAAGGGGTGCCGGACCGGAGGTGCGCGTGGTGCGCGCGCCCTGCGTCGGGCTGTGCGACGTGGCTCCCGTGGCGGAGGTGGGCCATCGCTATGTTTTCCACGCAACCGCGCCCGAGGTGCTGGAGACGGCCGCACGCGGCGAAACCCATCCGGTGATTCCGCCATATGTCGACTACGACGCTTATGTGAAGGATGGCGGCTACAAGCTGCTGAACGACCTGCGCGCCGGACGCATCGGCAAGGACGACATCCTGAAGGCTCTCGATGATTCCAGTCTGCGCGGTCTGGGCGGAGCCGGTTTCCCGACCGGACGCAAGTGGCGCGCGGTGCTAGGCGAGCCTGGGCCGCGGCTGATGGTGGTCAATGGTGACGAGGGCGAGCCAGGCACTTTCAAGGACCGGTTCTATTTGCTGCGCGATCTGCACCGTTTCCTCGAGGGTATGCTGATCGGCGCCCATATCGTCGATGCCACCGACGTCTACATTTACATCCGAGACGAATATCCTGCGGTGCTCCAGGTGTTGCCGCTGGAACTCGCCAAGTTGCCGAAGGGCGGTCCGAACCTGCATATCCGACGCGGGGCCGGGGCATATATTTGCGGAGAGGAATCGGCGTTGCTCGAAAGCATCGAGGGCAAGCGCGGGATGCCGCGCCATAAGCCGCCGTATCCGTTCCAGGTCGGTTTGTTCGGCAGGCCGACTCTCATCAACAACATCGAAACGCTGTTCTGGGTACGCGACATTGTCGAGAAGGGCGCGGGCTGGTGGAACAGCCACAGCCGCAACGATCGCAAGGGATTGCGTAGCTACTCTGTATCCGGGCGCGTCAAGAATCCCGGCGTCAAACTGGCACCGGCCGGACTGACGATCCGCGAACTGATCGATGAGTATTGCGGCGGCATGGCCGATGGCCACGCGTTCTACGCTTACCTGCCCGGCGGGGCATCGGGGGGCATTTTGCCGGCGACGATGGATGACATCCCGCTGGATTTCGGCACGCTGGAGAAATATGGCTGCTTCATCGGTTCCGCCGCGGTTGTCGTTCTGTCCGATAAGGATCAGGTGAAGGACGCCGCGCGCAATCTGATGCGCTTCTTCGAGGACGAGAGCTGTGGCCAATGCACGCCGTGCCGCGTCGGGACACAGAAGGCGGCACAGTTGATGGAACAGCCCATCTGGAACCGCGATCTGCTCAACGAATTGAGTCAGACCATGCGCGACGCGTCGATCTGCGGTCTTGGACAGGCGGCTTCGAATCCGCTGACCTGCGTGATCAAATATTTCCCCGACGAGTTTCTGCCGAAGGAAGCCGCGGAATGACGACGATTCAATTCGAACTGGATGGCAAGCAAGTCGAAGCCGAGGCCAGCGAAACGATCTGGCAGGTCGCGAAGCGGCAGGGTACCGAGATCCCACACCTGTGTTATTCGCCCGCCCCCGACTATCGCCCGGACGGTAACTGCCGCGCCTGCATGGTTGAGATCGAGGGTGAGCGCGTGCTCGCGGCGTCGTGCAAGCGTACGCCGAGCGTCGGCATGAAAGTGAAATCCGCCAGCCCGCGTGCCGTCGCGGCGCAGAAGATGGTGATGGAGTTATTGGTTGCCGATCAGCCGGCGCGGGCAACGTCGCATGATCCGGATTCGAAATTCTGGCACTGGGCGGACAAAGTCGGTGTGACCGAGAGTCGCTTCCCCGCGGCCGAGCGCTGGGAGTCCGACACCAGCCACCCGGCGATGAGTGTCAATCTCGATGCCTGCATTCAGTGTGGGTTGTGTGTGCGCGCCTGCCGCGAAGTGCAGGTCAACGACGTCATCGGTATGGCGTATCGCAATCACGACGCCAAGATCGTATTCGATTTCGACGATCCGATGGGCGAATCCACCTGTGTCGCTTGCGGCGAATGCGTGCAGGCTTGTCCGACCGGCGCGCTGATGCCGTCGGCGATGCTCAACGCCGAACAGACGCGCATCAATTATGCCGACCGGACTGTCGACTCGCTATGCCCGTTCTGCGGTGTCGGTTGTCAGGTCACCTATCACATCAAGGACGAGAAGATCATCTATGCCGAAGGCCGCGACGGCCCGGCGAACCACAATCGGCTGTGCGTCAAGGGGCGATTCGGTTTCGACTACATCCATCATCCGCATCGTCTGACGAAGCCGCTGATCCGGTTGCCGAATGCGAAGAAGGATGCCAACGATCAGGTCGATCCGGCCAATCCGTTCACGCATTTCCGCGAAGCGAGCTGGGACGAAGCGCTCGAAGTCGCGGCGAAGGGGCTCGCCAGGATTCGCGACGAGAAGGGTCCGAAGGCGCTTGCCGGATTCGGTTCGGCCAAGGGATCGAACGAGGAAGCCTATCTGTTCCAGAAGATGGTGCGCACCGGCTTCGGTTCGAACAACGTCGATCACTGCACGCGGCTATGCCATGCGTCTTCGGTCGCGGCGTTGATGGAAGGCCTGAATTCCGGTGCGGTTTCGGCGCCGTTCTCGGCGGCGATGGACGCGGAAGTCATCATCGTCATCGGCGCCAATCCGACGATCAATCATCCGGTGGCCGCGACATACTTCAAGAATGCAGTGAAGCGCGGCGCCAAGTTGATCGTGATGGATCCTCGCCAGCAGGCGCTGTCGCGTCACGCCTACAAGCATCTGGCGTTCAAGCCGGGCAGCGACGTCGCCATGCTCAATGCGATGTTGCATACCATTATCACCGAAGGTCTCACTGACGATCAGTACATTGCCGGTTACACCGAAGGCTTCGATGAGCTGAAGGAGAAGATCAAGGAATTCCCGCCGGAGAAGATGGAGCCGATCTGCGGCATCCCTGCCGAAACCTTGAAGGAAGTGGCGCGGATGTATGCGCGCTCGCGTGCCTCGATCATTTTCTGGGGGATGGGCATCAGCCAGCACGTCCACGGTACCGACAACGCACGGTGTCTGATTGCATTGGCGTTGACGACCGGGCAGGTCGGCCGCCCCGGTACCGGACTGCATCCGCTGCGTGGCCAGAACAATGTGCAGGGCGCGTCGGATGCAGGCTTGATTCCGATGTTCCTGCCGGATTATCAGCCGGTCGGCCGCACCGACTTGCGTGAGCCGATCGAGCGCATCTGGCAACACGAGATCGATCCGGTGCGTGGCCTTACGGTTGTCGAGATCATGAATGCCATCCATGCCGGCGAGATTCACGGCATGTATATCCAGGGCGAGAATCCGGCGATGTCCGACCCGGATTTGCAGCACGCCCGCGGTGCGCTGGCGATGCTCGATCACCTCGTGGTGCAAGACCTGTTCGTGACCGAAACCGCGTTCCATGCCGATGTCATTTTGCCGGCGTCCGCCTTCGCGGAAAAATCCGGTTCGTTCACCAACACCGACCGCCGCGTGCAACTGTCGCGTGAGGTGGTGCAACCGCCAGGGGACGCGCGGCAGGATCTGTGGATCATCAAGGAGATCGGCAAGCGGCTCGGACTCGACTGGAATTACCGCGGTCCCGCCGATGTCTTCGCCGAGATGACGCACGTGATGCCTTCGCTGAAGAACATCACGTGGGAGCGGCTCGAGCGCGAAGGCGCGGTGACCTATCCGGTCGACGATCCGCACAAGCCCGGCAACGAGATCATCTTCACCACCGGATTCCCGACCGAGAGCGGTCGCGGCAAGATCGTGCCGGCGCATGTCGTGCCGCCGGATGAACTCCCTGACGACGAATATCCAATGGTGCTGTCGACCGGCCGCATCCTCGAGCATTGGCATACCGGATCGATGACGCGGCGCGCCGGCGTGCTCGACAAGATCGAGCCGGAGGCTGTCGCCTTTATGTCGCCCAAGGACATGCGGCGGCTCAGTGTCTGGCCGGGCGATTTCATCCAGCTCGAAACGCGGCGCGGCGCCATTCAGGTCAAGGTGCGCTCGGATCGCGACGTCCCGGAGAACATGGTGTTCATGCCGTTCTGCTACGCCGAGGCGGCGGTCAATCTGTTGACCAATCCGGCGCTCGATCCGTTCGGCAAGATTCCCGAGTTCAAGTTCTGCGCGGTGAAGGTGCAACGCATCGAGGTCAACGCGGCGGCTGAATAGCCGTCGCGATGCTCCAGCCATCGCAACTGTCGTGCCGGAGCGTCCGGTAACACTTCAGGTTGTGAGGTGTCACACCGCCGGTTGCGGCGGCCAGGGGCGATCGGGCCGATAGAAGATGCCGAGTTTGAGGCTTTCGGCGATACGTTCGGCCTTGACGCGAAACGCTGCGCTGATGTCGTCGTCGAACAGCTCGACGCAGGTCTGGTGGAACAGCTCCAGCCAACGCGCAAACAGCTCCGGCTGGATGCCCGGCAAGACCATATGCTTGATCAGCGGATTGCCCTTGTAGCGCCCCGTTGTCAGCATCACCGACGACCAGAACGCGTACATTTTCTCCAGGTGCGGCTGCCAATCGTGGATCGCGTTCTCGAAGATCGGCGCCAGCGCCTCGTCTGCCCGCACCTTGACGTAGAAGGCGTCGACGAGCTGGCAGATGCTTTCCTCGGAAATATGGTTGAGCTTTTCCATCATATACATCATATCGTTAGCGACGCCGTCCGAAGCCACAATCACGATCCAGGATCGCGGCTGGATACGACGCTTCTTGTCTAAAAGCAATATCCTATGTATATCTTTAACGCCGCCTCGCAAGTCGATCGGATTGCTTGAATCGCCTTGTCGTTAATCCATTGGTTGACCATGGTTTCCGAATCAAGCCCGACCTTGTGCGAGACCGGCCCGAGAAGCGGCAGCGCTGGCCGGCTATTGCGTTTCGGGGCCATGCAGCGGGAGGGATTGCATTGCGTCTGACAGCTTATACCGACTACGCGATGCGCGTTCTGATGTATCTGGCGCTCAAGCAGGAAGGGCTTGCGACCATTTCGGAGATCGCCAAGAGCTATGCGATCTCCAAGAACCATTTGATGAAAGTGGTGCATCAGCTCGGCGTCGCCGGTTATGTCGAAACGGTTCGCGGACGGGGAGGTGGCCTGCGGCTGGCTAAACCCTGCGAGACCATCGGTTTGGGCGAGGTCGTGCGCCGCACCGAGCCGGATTTTGCGATCGTCTCGTGCTTTACGCCGGTCGAGGAGCCCTGCGCGATACGCCCTTGCTGCGTGTTGAAAAACGCTTTCGAAAAAGCCCGCGACGCTTTTGTCGAGGTGCTTGACGACTACACGCTCAAGGATCTCGTCGAGCCGCGGGGTCGCCTGATCCGATTGCTGGATATCCAGGAAGCCAGCAAAGTGATGCGTTAGCTTGCAATCGCGTCGCGTAGCCCGAACGGCTAACGCGTCGCCTCGGCCAGTTGGCGGCGCAGCCGTCGTGTTTCCTCGAAATGCTTGGTGACGTCGCGCAGGATGGCCGCAGTGCCGGACGTCTTGCCATGTGCATCCGTCAGCATCACGATGGTAAATTCGACGGAGATGCGGGTGCCGTCCTTTCGCAATCCCGGCACCGCCAGTAGGTCCGATTCGCCGTACCGGCTGGTCCCGGTCGCCATGGTCTTGTGATAGCCGTCCCAATGCCGGGCGCGCAGGTTCTCCGGAATAATGATGTCGAGCGATTGACCGATCGCTTCCTGTTGCGAGAAGCCGAAAATTCGCGTGGCGCCGGGATTCCAGAAGGTGATCAGCCCCGCGTGATCGGTGGCGATGATCGCGTCGGCCGCGGTGGTCAGCACGGCGTTGGCGAGGCTGGCGAATTCAGCCGAGAGATGTTGCGGAAGGTCGGTCATGGCGGTGCTTTCGTTGCGAAATGGTGCCGGCAGTCAATGCACGGTCCCGCAGGGGCTGAGTTGGTCGGCTCTTTGTGACTTGCCGGACAGCTTTAACAAGCGAGAATTTTCGATCCTGCCTATCGAGGGCATGCATACTGGCGGAGCCTCGCGACGAGTGGCCGATGCCGCGCCGTCGTTTCGCAACGTCACTGGAATGCGGCGCCCTGTTTGATGCGGATTGCGTTGTTGGCAACCGAGTGCATGATCTCCAGCGTGTTGCCGAACACCTCCCGATCGTGCTCCACCGGATATACCACGTAAGCCGGAATGACGAAGTCGGGTGCGCCTTCGACAACGCTCAACGCCTTTTTCTGTACGTGCGGATGGACGATTCGCTGCGGAAAATAGCCGGAGCCGCCGTTGCGCAGCACGTGCTGCAAGCCAAGCCAGCCGACATTCGCGGTCAGCGACGGGCCCCCGAAATTCGGAAAGCAGGCGCTGTGGCGGGCATAGAATTCCTGCCCCCATTCGACATAGACGTATCCCGGCTGCGGTTCGACTTCATTGGTCGGGCTGGACGAAACCAGGATGAGCCGCTCCTCGAACAGTTTCTCCACCTTGAGGCCAGGGCGGCTCTGCGGCGCGTACATGACGCCGATATCGAGACGTCCCTCGATCAGCCCGCTCATGATTTCCGGTTCAAGGCCGGTCTCGGCGCGCACCGCGATGGTCGGGTTGCTCTTGTGCATCAGCGGCAACCACGCCAGCAGGAACTCCTCCCACAGCCCGATGCGGCCGCCGACCGCCAATGTGCCGCTGAAGCCTTTGGGAATACCGATGTCATGGCGGGCTTGTTCGACGGTCCGCACCAGCGTCGAGGCGTGCCGCTGAAACTGCCGGCCGGCCGGGGTCAGCGTGGTGCCGGCCTTGTTGCGGACGAAAAGCACGCAGCCCAAATGGGTTTCGAGGGCGTGGATGCGGGTGCTGACGGTCGACTGACTGACATGCAGCCGTTCGGCTGCGCTGACGAAGTTCCCTGCGGCGACGACGGTCAGAAAGGTTCGTGCAAGTTCGGTATCCATGGGTGGTAACCAGCATTTATATCGGCCAGATCGATATAAATGCCCATTATTATTAGGTTGTCAAAATTTATTTCGGGCGTAGCCTTGCGGCCGTGGCATGTTGGCGGTCGGCGGCGTCGCCTCCCGGCTGCCGGGTGGTGCCAAGTGTTCCCGTGCGTTCGCCCGAGTGGTCGGAGACCGAGCCGGTGTTAACCGTCCGGACGGCAGCTTTGGGAACCTTTCCTGTCGTCAGCCATCCGATGTGCTGACAAGGAGATTGCAGATGGAACAGGCCCAAGAGCTACGGCGGGGATACGGTTCAACGACCCCGGATGATGCCGAACTGGTCCAGCGTGCGCTGAACCGCGACGGCACAGCGTTTCGCGCCATCATGAAGAAATACAATCAGCGCCTCTATCGTCTGGCGCGCGGTATCGTGCGCAACGATAGCGAAGCCGAGGATATCGTGCAGGAAGCGTATTTCCGCGCCTTCACGCATCTCGGGGATTTTCGCGGTGACTCGTCGTTGGTCACGTGGTTGTCCCGCATCACCATCAACGAGGCGCTTGGGAGGCTGCGCTCGCAGCGGCCCACCGTCGATCTGGTTACTTTCGAGGCGCAGCGAACGCCCGCCGAGATCATCCAGTTTCCACTCACGTCGAAATCTGACGATCCGGAACAGACCATGGCACAACGTCAAATCTTGCAGCTCGTCGAGCAGGCCACCGACCAATTGCCGGAAGTCTATCGGGTCGTGTTCATCACGCGCGTCATCGAAGGCCTGAGCGTCGAGGAAACCGCCGAAGTTCTCAACTTGCGTCCGGAAACGGTGAAGACCCGTCTGCATCGGGCGCGTCGTCTGGTGCGCGAGCAACTGGACAAGCAGATCGGTCCGGTGCTGATGGATGCTTTCCCCTTTGCCGGGCGGCGTTGCGAGCGCGTGACGGTTGCCGTGTTGCGCCGGTTGGGTCTGCCCGATTGAACGCTGCCGACGCGCGATAAATATCTCTGCTCAACCCTATCGTTGTTGATACTGCCAGCTGCGGCAGCAGGAGAATTGACATGAGTTCGAATGTCCATGCGCTTGAGAAACTCGAGATCGTGCCGGTCGATAATCAGCGCCCAAGCCGGGCCGAAGTCGAGGCAGCGGTGCGCACCATGATTCGATGGACCGGCGACGATCCCGATCGCGAAGGCTTGCAGGAGACGCCCTCGCGCGTCACCCGCGCTTTCGAAGAGTTCTTCGGCGGCTATGCGCAGGACCCTGCGGACTTCCTCGCCAAGACATTCGAGGAAGTCGGCGGCTATGACGAGATGATCCTGCTACGCGGCATTCGTTTCGAGAGTCATTGCGAGCATCACATGGCGCCGGTGATCGGTCAGGCCTGGGTCGGCTATGTGCCGAACGGTCGTGTCGTCGGCATCAGCAAGCTGGCGCGCGTCGTCGATGTGTTTGCCCGGCGCTTGCAGGTGCAGGAAAAGATGACGGCGCAGATCGCCGACACCATCGATCGCATTCTCAAGCCGAAGGGGGTTGCGGTGGTCATCAAGGCCTCGCATCACTGCATGACGACGCGTGGCGTGCACAAGCCGGACACCGATCTGGTCACCAGCCGCATGCTTGGTTGCTTCCGCGATCACGGGCAGTTGCGGCAGGAATTCATGCAGGCGGTGCAGTAGCGTTTTTCGCGAAGGTTTCAGTTTCGCACACTTCTGGAGAAGAACATGTCGCAGGATCAGACTTCGCCGAGTGGACCTGATCTGGCGCAGGGTGTGGCTCTGGCCGATCTGGTGGATGGCAAACTCGTCGGGCACGTCGGCGATCAGGAAGTGCTGCTGGTGCAAACCGCATCGCAGATATTCGCCGTCGACGCGCATTGCACGCATTATCATGCACCGCTGGCCGATGGCCTTGTCGTCGGCGACAGCATTCGCTGTCCCTGGCATCACGCCTGTTTTGACTTGCGCTCCGGCGAAGCGAGTTGCGCGCCGGCATTCGGTTCGCTGAGTGTGTGGCAGGTCGAGCGGCAGGGCGATCGCGTCGTCGTGCGCAGCAAGGCCTCGCCGCCGCCCTTAAAGCGCGCGATGCGATCCGATGCGCCCAGGCAGATCGTCATCGTGGGTGGCGGAGCGGCCGGATTTGCCGCCGCCGAGATGCTGCGCCGGCAGCAATATGACGGCAGTATCGTGATGATCAGCGCCGAGGCAGCTTTGCCCGTTGATCGTCCGAATCTGTCGAAAGACTATCTCGCCGGCAATGCACCGGAAGACTGGCTGCCGCTGCGATCGGAAGATTTTTATCACGACCAGACCATCGACCTGCGCATGCATGCCGAGGTCGGCGCGATCGATCTCAGAAAGCAGCAAGTTGCGGTGCTGGGAGGCGACCCGGTCGGTTTCGATCGTTTGCTGCTGGCAACCGGCGCCGAACCGGTGCGCTTGCAGATACCGGGGGCCAACCAGCCGCGCGTCCACACCTTACGCTCGCTGGCCGATTGCCGCGCCATCATCGACGCGGCCAGCGACGCGCGGCGGGCGCTGGTGATCGGTGCAAGCTTCATCGGTCTGGAAGTGGCCGCGTCATTGCGCGCGCGCGACATCGAGGTTCACGTCGTGGCGCCGGAACGGCGGCCGATGGAGCGCGTGCTGGGTAGCGAGATGGGCGATTTCGTCCGCGCGCTGCATGAGGAGCATGGCGTGATCTTTCATCTGGAGGATACCGTCGCAAGTCACGAAGGTGGGCGCGCGACGTTGCGAAGTGGCAAAGTGCTGGATGTCGATCTGGTGATTGCCGGCGTCGGTGTGCGGCCGCGCGTGGCATTGGCCGAGCAGGCCGGTCTGACGATGGATCGCGGTGTAGCGGTCGATGCCTATTTGCAGACCAGCGCGCCGGGCGTCTACGCGGCTGGCGATATCGCGCGCTGGCCGGACCCGCATAGCGGGATGAATATCCGGGTCGAGCACTGGGCCGTTGCCGAGCGCCAAGGGCAAGTCGCCGCCATGAACATGCTCGGACAGAAGAAGGCGTTCGATGCGGTGCCGTTCTTCTGGAGCCAGCACTACGACATCCCGATCAATTATGTCGGCCACGCCGAGCAGTGGGACGAGATTGCAATCGACGGCAGCATTGCCGGCAAAGACTGCCTGCTGCGCTACAAGCTCGGCGGTCGCGTTGTGGCCGTGGCATCGATCTTCCGCGATCTCGCCAGTCTCGAGGCGGAGTGGCAGATGGAACGTGCCATCCAGGGCGCTGCCTGATATCGGCGGAACGGCGCACAATTTCAGGAACCTTCTGCAAATCCCGGCATCTAATCGGCGCTAATCACAGCGTTCGTCAGATGCGGCGCCGCTCCGGCGCCGACGACAGGAGGATATAATGTTTGTACGTTTGAGCGTGGCCGTTGCCGCGATGAGCTTGCTTGCCAGCCCGGTGTTCGCGCAGGGAGCCAAGCCAACCGATCCGCAGATCGCTCACATTGCCTATACCGCCGGCTCGATCGACGTGACCGCGGGCAAGCAGGCGATCGCAAAGTCGAAGAACAAGGACGTCATCGCTTTCGCCAACGACATGGTCCGCGATCATGAGGCGGTCAACAAGCAGGCGCTCGACCTCGTCAAGAAGTTGAAAGTAACACCGGAAGACAACGACACCAGCCGCAGCCTGGCGAAGCAGGCGACGGAGAAGCAGGCCGAGCTGGCCAAGCTCAGCGGCGCTGCCTACGACAAGGCTTATGTCGCCAACGAAGTCGCCTATCACAAGGCGGTCATCGGTGCGCTCGATACGTTGCTGATTCCGTCGTCGTCCAACGCAGAGCTGAAGAGCCTGCTGCAGACCGGCACCAAGATCTTCCAGGGCCATCTGCAGCATGCAGAGCACGTTGCGGCTGAACTGAAGTAAGGATGCGCGCAATGTTGCCGGGATGGAAATCTCTCGCAATTCTCAGTGTCGTGTTGGGGGCGATGGGTTCTATCCCGGCGCATGCCGAAACGATCCGGGTGATGGTCGACAAGCTGGAGTTCGTGCCAGCCAAGATCAGCGCCAAGGTCGGCGACACCATCGAGTGGGTCAGCACCGATATCCTGGCGCACACCGCAACGGTTAAAGGCGACTGGGACGTGATGATCCCGCCGAAAAAGACCGTCAGCTTCGTCCTGAAGAAAGCGGGAGACGTCGAATATTACTGCCGCTTTCACCCGAACATGAAGGGCAACATCTCTGTTGCTCCGCAGTAGGCGAAATTAAGCAGCTATATTCTGTGGTGGTGTGCTCGCGTCATCCGCGCCGGGACTTGGTTCCGGCGCGGATGTTGAGCAAGGCGTCGCGCAGAACGATCGCATGGGAATGTGCGGTGTCGTGCGCCGCATAAATCAGCGTGATGGGACCGGCTTCGGCGACCTCGCGGATCGCATCGAGCTCGTCTTGCTTGCCTTTGAGCTCGGCCCGATAGCGTTGTCCGAATTCTTTCCAGCGCGCCGGCTCGTGCCCGTACCATTTGCGCAACTCCGTGCTGGGCGCGACCTCCTTGGCCCAACGATCGATCGCGGCGGCTTTCTTGGTGACGCCGCGAGGCCATAGCCGATCGACCAGGATGCGCACGCCATCCGCCTCGCTCGGAGGCTCGTAGGCGCGTTTCAATGCGATGTTCGCCGGCAGGATCTTACGACTCATCTTGTGTTGCCTTGCATCGGAATACGATTGAAACGAACTGTCGCGACGCCGCGCATTCGATCCAAGCTGCTGCGTGCTGCAACGCACAGCGATGATACGTCGCCCTGCAGCATTCGCCGCGGAGAATCGTCGCTGTGTCGTCATCCGATGGCATTAGACTATTTGATAGCATGCGATGACGGCTGATTTTGACTCGCACTAATCTCCGCAGTCGTGCTGCCGCTGGCCGGGTCGCTGCGCTGGCTGGTGCCGTTGAAGACGAGGGTCCCGAGCACGATGCCGTAGACCAGCCACATCATCAACTGTCCCTCGTAGCGTGCAATGACGGTGACGACCGATTCGGGCTCGCGTTCGCGTGGCAAGAGCGCGATCAGCTGCGCGGCAAGAATGCTGGCATCGGATGGCGACCAGAAATCGCTATCTGCTTTCCACAGTTTCAAAGCGAGGCTGTTGACCGCTTCGTCGTGCGGAAGCTGGCTTAAACGCAAGGCTTCTGCGATTGGCTCAAGGTCCTGACGTGCCAGCATCGACAGCACGGTGAGCGGCACGCCGTCATTTTCCTGCAGTTGCGACAACAGGAATCGATCGAACGCAGATTGGCCCGACGGCCCCGGCATCCCTGAGGTTTCTCCTGACATTCCGCACCTGCTTTCGCGCGCAGATACGGCGCGGAAACGGAGCGTGTTGCAGCAACATTTGGCCGCGTTGCTGCATTACGCAAACGATAAATTCCGATGCATGAATCCGGAGAACCGCAAGTCGCGCGGACCGCCGCCCGGCACTCCATCGGATATTGAGTTCATATTGACAATATTGATGGGTCGAACGGAAATGGCTCATCATTAGAGCTGATTTAACCGTTCAGCGAACCTCGCAAAGGCAGCGAACGCAAACAGCCCGATGGATGTTTGGTCGGTCCTGTCATGGTCCGTTAGAGCTGGTTCAACCGTTCGGCGGTCCTCGTAAGGGGCGGCGGACGCAAGCAGCCCGATGGATGTTTGGCCGGTCCGGTCAATATGGTCCAAAGAAATCTTCGGTGAGGAAGCATCTTGCACGGGTATCTGGCCTGCGAAGGCAAAACTGCGTACAGCGTCATTGATGACCCGACGGCAATGCCAGGTGCATCGCGTCTCATCGCGTCCGCGCTTCCAGAAGCATTCAGTTACTTCGCTCTCGATGCCGAGCCGCCGATCGCAGGCGCGCGGACGGCGCGCGCCGAGGCGAGCCAATCGTTGGGTGGGGCAGACTCTACGATCGCATGGCGGGACGGCTCGGTATCGGCTTCGATCCGCACGCCCGCGGAGCTGTGCAGTTACGCGTGACATAGGAGCGATAGACCAGGACCTTTCCAGCAAAGCGAAGTTCTACCAAAGCTAAAAAAATCGTCTCACAAAGGGGGAGAAGGCCTAATGGAATTTACTGAACCGAAAGCCTACACGCGATCGCTCATACCTTTTCTTGATCGCTCGCATTCCGTTGCCAAACCGGGATTCTCCCGTTGGCTGGTGCCGCCCGCGGCACTCTGCGTCCATCTGTGTATCGGCCAGGCTTACGCATTCAGCGTTTTCAACCTGCCGATGACCAGGCTGATCGGCGTGTCCCAGTCCGCACCGGGCGACTGGAAACTCACTGAACTGGGCTGGATCTTCTCCATCGCGATGCTGTTCCTCGGCGTGTCGGCGGCGATCTTCGGCCGCTGGGTTGAAGAAGGCGGCCCGCGCAAGGCGATGTTCACTGCCGGCATCCTCTGGGCCGGCGGCTTCATGGTGTCTGCCATCGGCATTCATCTGCATCAGCTCTGGATCATCTATTTCGGCTACGGCGTGCTCGGCGGCTGCGCGCTCGGCATCGGCTATATCTCGCCGGTGTCCACGCTAATGAAGTGGTTCCCCGACCGTCCGGGCATGGCGACCGGCATGGCCATCATGGGCTTCGGTGGCGGTGCCTTGATCGCGTCACCGCTGTCGGTGTGGCTGATGGGCAAGTTCGCCTCCAGCACCGATGTCGGCGTGTTCAACACCTTCATCGTGCTCGGCTGCGCCTACTTCGTGTTCATGATGGTCGGCTCGATGATCGTGCGCGTGCCGGCTCCGGGCTGGAAGCCGGAAGGCTACGTGCCGCCGGCGACGGCAACCAAGCTGATCACCAAGAACGACGTCTATGTCTACGACGCAATCAAGACGCCGCAGTTCTGGCTGATCTGGACCGTGCTGTTCCTCAACACCACGGCAGGCATCGGCGTGCTGGGTCAGGCTTCCGCCATGAGCCAGGAGATGTTCCCGGGCCATATCACGCCGGTTGCGGCGGCGGGTCTGGTCGGACTGATGAGCTTGTTCAATATGGGCGGCCGGTTCAGCTGGGCGTCGCTGTCGGACTTCATCGGACGCAAGAACACCTACTTCGTCTACATGTGCCTTGGCTTCGCGCTCTACATCACGGTGCCCTACGCCGGTGGCAGCGGCAACGTCGTGCTGTTCGTGTTCTGCTTCCTGATCATCGTCAGCATGTATGGTGGCGGCTTCTCCACCGTGCCGGCGTATCTCAAGGATATGTTCGGCACGCGCTACGTCGGCGCCATCCACGGCATCCTGCTGACGGCATGGTCGGCGGCAGGCGTCGCAGGTCCGGTGCTCGTCAACTACATCCGCGAGTACAACGTCACTCACGGCGTGCCGAAAGCGCAGGCCTACAACACGACGATGTACATCATGGCTGGATTGCTGGTGATCGGCTTCATCGCCAACTTCTGCGTCAAGGCCGTCGACAAGCGCTTCCACATGAAGACTGACGAGGACAAGGATCTGGGTGCCGCACGCGCACCCGCAGGTGCAGCCCAGGCCGTACCGGGGAGGGCGTGAGCTGCCTCACGCCATGACGATGCAGATTCTTTCCGGCTTCGGCAGGCATTCAAATCGTCGCCGCGCCGGAGCTGGAAAGATCTGAAAACACCTTAAGGAAATTGCAGGGGCGATCGCTTCGCACGATTCTCCTCCCGGACACGAAGGATATGATCATGACCAACACCGAAGTGACCAAGACCGAACCGCTAAAGTTGATTCTGGCCTGGGGGTTTGTCGGCATTCCGCTGCTTGGCGGTGTCGCGCAAACGCTGACCAACGCCATGAAGCTGTTTTATTGACGTTGGTGTCGCGGCCGGAAAGGCCGCGTCGTTATCTTGTCGCATCGGGCCGGGAGCGATCCCGGCCCGATGTCATTTCGATACGAGCAAACCGACTATGTGCGTCTTACAAACGTGTTGCACGCAAGCGCAACGCGTTGCCGATGACGCTGACTGATGACAGCGCCATGGCTGCGGCAGCAATGACTGGCGACAGCAGCAGGCCGAACGCCGGGTAGAGAATGCCCGCAGCGATGGGGACACCGGCCGCATTGTAAATGAAGGCGAACAGCAGGTTCTGCCGGATGTTGCGCATCACGGCCTGCGACAGCTTGCGCGCCTGCACGATGCCGCCGAGGTCGCCCTTGAGCAGCGTCACTCCGGCGCTTTCCATGGCGATGTCGGTGCCGGTTCCCATTGCGATGCCGACATCGGCTGCCGCCAGCGCCGGCGCGTCGTTGATGCCGTCTCCGGCCATGGCGACGACACGCCCTTGCGCCTGCAGGCGTTTGACAACGTCGCTCTTACGGTCGGGCAGCACATCGGCCTCGACATCGGCAATGCCGAGCCGATTGGCGACCGCCTTCGCGGTTGTTCGATTGTCGCCGGTCAACATGATGACCTTGATGCCGGCCGCCGCGAGCGCCGAGAGCGCGGCAGGCGTCGACGCCTTCACCGGATCGGCAATCGCGATGACGCCCGCCAGCTTGCCGTCAACCGCAACGTTGATGACGGTGGCGCCGTCCTGACGAAGTTGCTCTGCCTTGCCGGCGAGGGCGCTGCTGTCGATGCCAACCGTCGTGAAGAACGCCGCGTTACCGAGGTGCACCGTCTTGCCGTCGACCTTGCCACGAACGCCTTTGCCGGTCGGGGAATCGAAGTCCGCCACAGCGCCGAGCGTGAGTTGCCGGTCGTTAGCTGCGCGCACGATGGCATCCGCCAGCGGATGTTCGCTGGCCCGCTCGACGCTGGCAGCGAGGCGCAGCAGTTCGTTCTCATCGACTTCGTTGGTCGGAATGACAGCGACGACGGCGGGCTTGCCCTCGGTCAGCGTGCCGGTCTTATCGACCACCAGCGTGTCAATGCGCTCCATGCGTTCCAGCACTTCCGCGTTCTTGATCAGCAGCCCGGTTTGCGCACCGCGACCGACGCCGACCATGATCGACATCGGCGTGGCCAGGCCGAGCGCGCAGGGGCAGGCGATGATCAGCACGCTGACCGCCGCGACGATGCCGAAGGTCAGGCGCGGCTCCGGCCCGAACACCGACCATGCGCCGAATGCGACCAGTGCGACTGTCAGAACTGCCGGCACGAACCAGCCGGCGACGCGATCGGCGAGGCGCTGGATCGGCGCGCGCGACCGCTGGGCTTGCGCCACCATCTGCACGATGTGGGACAGCAACGTATCGCGACCGACCTTCTCGGCGCTCATGATGAAGCTGCCGGATTGATTGAGCGCGCCCGCGATGACAGTTGCGCCGATATCCTTGGTGACGGGCATCGACTCGCCCGTGACAAGCGACTCGTCGACATTCGAACGCCCTTCGACGACGACACCATCGACCGGCACCTTCTCGCCGGGCCGCACCCGCAGACGGTCGCCTTGGCGGACGCTGTCAAGTGATACCTCGCGGTCGGCGCCGTCGTCACCGACCAGCCGCGCCGTCTTGGGGGCCAGTTCGAGCAGGGCCTTGATGGCGCCGGATGTTGCTTCGCGAGCCCGCAATTCCAGCACCTGGCCGAGCAGCACCAGCACGGTGATGGCGGATGCGGCTTCGAAATACACCGGGACCGCGCCACCGTGACCACGGAAAGCTGCGGGGAACATACCGGGAGCGATGGTCGCCGCCACGCTGTAGAGGTAGGCGACGCCGGTCCCCATGGCGATTAGCGTGAACATATTGAGATTGCCGGTCTGCAGCGACTGCCAGCCACGCACGAAGAACGGCCAGCCGGCCCAGAGCACCACGGGGGTGGCGAAGGCAAACTGAATCCAGCTCGAAAGGGTTTGATCGATCCAGCCGTGACTGCCGGCGATATGCGCGCCCATGTCGAGCACGACGACTGGAAGCGCGAGCGCGAGCCCGATCCAGAAGCGGCGGGTCATGTCGGCGAGTTCGTGATTGGGCGGCGCGTCGAGGCTGACGACGTCCGGCTCCAGCGCCATGCCGCAGATCGGGCAACTGCCCGGGCCGACCTGGCGAATCTCGGGATGCATCGGACAGGTGAAGATGGTGCCCTCGGGCACTGGCTCGGCCTTGCGGGTCTCCTTGTTGAGATAGCTCGCGGGGTCAGCGGCGAATTTGGTGCGGCAGCCGGCGCTGCAGAAATGATAGGTCGTGTGCTCGTGATCGAACACGTGCTTGCGCGTGGTTGGATCGACCCGCATGCCGCAGACAGGATCAATTACCCGGCCGTCGTCGGGCGCCGCTGCGGCTGCCGCAGCGTGATGCACATGGCCATGGTGCGAATGATCGTGATGCGCATGTTCGTGGCTGCCGCCGCAGCACGAGGATGTCTGGGTCGCTACCGGTGTTGGCGTCGCCCCTCCGTAGCAGGATGATGCTGGCGCGGATAGCGATGGATCGGGCATGGCGGGCGTGTGGCCGCAACAGGAGGCCTGAGTGCCGGTGAGCTTGGCGTCGTCTGACATGATGTTTTCCGATGGAACGGCTTGATCAATATACCCTATGGGGGTATATACCGGTCATGCGGAAAGATATCAAGGCCTCGGTTGCCAAACGCCTCAATCGCGTCGAAGGGCAGGTGCGTGGACTGTCCCGGATGGTCGAGGAGGATCGTTACTGCATCGACATCGTGACGCAGATCTCGGCGGTCCGCGCTGCGTTGCGCCGGGTCGAGGAGGAGATCCTGCGCGATCATGTCGGGCATTGCGTCGAACACGCCATTGCCAGCGGCAACAAGGCAGACCAACGCGCCAAGATCGCCGAACTGATGGATGTGATTAGCCGCGCCGAGCGTTAGGGCGTTTCATGTTCTGGCGGAAACATCCAGGTCAGTCAGCGGCCTTGTGCGGGGAGAGAGTTGGAGTGAGGGGTTAGAGCCCCAATGGTGAGATTGCCCTCACCGGAGCCTGTGGCTCCGACCTTTCCCCAGTGAGGAGAGGTGATGCCCGTTCCGGGGCGGTTCATCAGAAACAGAAAGGCTTCACGGGCAATTCCGCAAAATAAAGGCCCCGCGTCGGTGAACGCGGGGCCTCCAGACGTTACGAAGGCTTGGCGCGATTACACGCCGAGATAGCGCTGCAGAACTTCCGGCTGCGCCTTCAACTCGGCGGCCGGTCCCTCGTGGACGATGTGGCCGTTGTTGACGATGTAGACCCGGTCGGACAGCGCAAGCGTCGCCGCGAGGTTCTGCTCGACGAGCAGGATGGTCTGGCCGGCGGCAGCGAGTTCTCGGCAGGCGTTGACGAGATCGCGGACGATGACCGGGGCGAGACCTTCGAACGGCTCGTCCAGCAGCACGATCTTGGGATCGCGGATCAGCGCGCGGGCGATCGCCAGCATCTGCTGTTCGCCGCCCGACAGATCGGTGCCGCGGCTGCCGCGTCGTTCCTTCAGGCGCGGGAACATGGTGTAGATGCGATCCAGCGACCATTTGCTCTTGGCGGTCAGCCCGGCCAGGATCAGATTCTCCTCGACATTGAGACTGCCGAAGACGCGCCGTTCCTCGTGAACCAGTTGCATGCCGTGCTGGGCGATCGTGTAGCTCGGCTTGCCGGCGATCTGTTCGCCGTCGAGCGTGATCGAGCCGGCGCGGGGCTTCACCACGCCCATCAGGCTTTTCAGCGTGGTGCTTTTACCGGCGCCGTTGCGGCCGAGCAGCGCCACCACTTCGTTCTTCTCGACCTTGAGGCCGACGTCGAACAGGATGTGGGAGTCACCGTAATACGAGTTCAGTCCGTTGACTTCGAGCAAGCTCATTGTTCGAGCACTCCACCGAGATAGGCTTCCTGCACGATCGGGTTGCCTTTGATTTCTTCCGGGGTGCCTTCGACCAGAAGGCGGCCTTCCTGCAGCACGGTGACCTTTTCGACCAGTTCGAACAGCGCGTCCATGTCGTGATCAATGATGATCATGGTGCGGCCCTGGCTGATCGAGCGCAGCAGCTTGACGGTTTCAACACGCTCGCGCGGGCTCATGCCGGCAAGCGGCTCGTCGAGCAGCAGCAGGCTCGGCGAATTGGCCAGCGCCAGACCGATTTCGAGGCGGCGCTTCTCGCCGTAAGCGAGAACCGCGACCGGCGTATCGGCGCGTGCGGTCAGGTTCACCATCGCCAGCGTCTGATTGACCTGCTCGGTCACGCCCGGCACCTTGTCGATCCGCCGGAACAGGTCCAGCTTGAACTTGCCGCGTACTGCCGCGAGCACCGCGATGGTTACGTTCTCGCGAACCGTCAGGTTACTGAAGAGCTGGTTGACCTGATAGCTCTTGGTCAAGCCGAGCTGGCAGACATCGGTGACGCTCTGGCCGGTGATGTCGTTGCCCTCGAACACGATCTTGCCCGAAGTCGGCGGCACTTCGCAGGTCAGCATCTTGAAGAACGTCGACTTGCCGGCGCCGTTCGGTCCAATGATGCCGCGAAGCTCGCCGTGATTGACCGTGAAATTGATGTCGCTGTTGGCGGCGAGACCGCCGTAGCGCTTGGTCAATCCGGTGGCTTGCAGGATCGGGCCCTGATAGCTGTCGCCTTCGCGAGCGCGGAGCGTCAGTTGCGGCGCGCTGGCTGCGACCAACGAGGACTCGAGCGTGCCCGCCGCATCGGCGGCTTCCGCGGCCTCGGCGGCTGCCCGCAGGGCGGCCTTCTTGCCGGTCGCCAGTTCGTAGAGATCGACGATGCCGCCGATGATGCCGCGCCGCAGGAAGCAGACCAGCAGCACGAAGATCAAGCCCAGCACCAGTTTCCAGGCGGCGCCGAGGCCGAGAGCCGCTTGCAGGAAGTCCTGCAGAAACAGCCAGATCGTCGCGCCGAGCAGCGGCCCGAACAACGTGCCGGTGCCGCCGATCGCGGACATCATCACCAGTTCGGCCGAGGTGTGGAACATGAAGGCGTCCGGCGGCATGAACGCCTGCATGACGCCGAGCAAGCCGCCGGCAAAGCCGGCATAGGCGGCGGCGATGACGAACGCGGTCAGCTTGTAACCGTGAATGTTATGGCCGACAGCGGTGGCGCGCAGCGGGTTGTCGCGGATCGCGCGCAGCACGGCGCCCACCGGCGAGCGGATGATGCGCAGGGCGATGACGATACCGATGAAGTACCAGAAGGCGAGGAAGATGTAGAGCGACCAGCCGCTGGAGAAGGCGATTTTGGTGAAACCGAGATCGAAAGACGGGCTCGGCACGCCCGGCAGACCGTTCTCGCCGCCGGTCCAGTCCGCCAACGGATTGAATTCGACGAAGTAGAACACCTCGCCGATCGCGACGGTGATCATCGCGAAGTAGATGCCGGTGCGGCGAAGTGCGATCAGGCCGACCAGATAGCCAACCACGGCAGCTGCGATCATGCCGAGAAACAGCGCGGTGACCACATGCGGAAACCCGGCCTGGGTCAGCAGGTAGGCGGCGAAGAAACCGCCGGTACCATACAGTGCGGCTTGTCCGAACGACAACAGCCCGGTGAAGCCGAACAGGATGTCGAAGCCGATGCCAAACAGCCCCCACACCAGGATGCGGTTCACCGTATTCGGCGCGAAGCCAAGATGCGGAAGAATGAAAGGTGCGAGGATCAGGCCGACGGCTGTCAGCGTCTCGACCAGGAAACGACGTTGATTGATCATGATATAACCGTTCTATCCGCGGCTTTGTGAACCCATCAGCCCATGAGGCCGCAGCACGAGCACCAGCGTCATTGCCGCGAACAGCATGACGTAGGCGTAGCCGGGGTTGATCATTGAAGTGATGCTGATGATTTCGCCCGCGATCAGGCCGCCGATGATTGCGCCGGGGAATGAACCGACGCCGCCGATCACGACCACCACGAACGTCTGCACCAGAATGGCGTCGCCCATGTCGGGCGTCAGCGACACCACCGGAGCGTTGACGATGCCGGCGAAGCCTGCCGCCATCGCACCGATGCCGAATACCACCATGAAGACGCGGTAGACGTTGATGCCGAGCGAGGCGACCATCACCGAGTCCTCGATGCCGGCGCGAACGATCATGCCGATGCGGGTCTTGTACAGGACCAGAAAGAGCGCCAGCAGCGCCGCCGCGATGATGCCGACAAGCGCCAGTCGATAGGTCGGATAGAACATGAAGCCGAGCGAGGTGATGCCGGCCAATGCTTTCGGCGCGGGTACCGTCAGCGAGAGACTGCCGAAGGTGAGCCGCACCAGTTCGACCATGCACATGCCGATGCCGAACGTCACCAACAACTGATCTTCATCTGGACGGTTGTAGAAGTGACGGATAATCACCAACTCCATCACCAGGCCGACCACCATCACGAAAAGCGATCCGAAGATGATCGCGACGATGAACGAATCCGTGTAGGTGTAGGCGACATATCCGGCATAGCCACCGAGCATGAACATCGCGCCGTGCGCGAGGTTGAGGACACCCAGTGTCCCGTAGATGATCGTCAGGCCGGATGAGATCAGCGCCAGCAGCGCGCCGAGCACCAGCCCGTTGAACATTTGCGATATAAAATTGCCCCAGTTGATCACCGTCGACCTCGCGTACGGAATGGAAAAGTAACGCGTTTCCCAGCGAAAGAGACCCTCGGGTGCTGGCCCGAGGGTGGAATCGCAAGCTGTCTAAACGCGAATTAGTTCTGAATAAGTTGGCGCACGATCCGATTCAAATGGGTCGTGCGCCAAAGAGCGATCAGGTGTAGTCGCCGAGGTTGCAGCCGAACGCGTCGGGCTTCTGCATCAGTCCATCGCCAGGGATGATTTCGACGACATCGTAGAAGTCTTCCTTGTTCTTCATGTCCGCGGCCTTCTTGCCCTTGACGATGATGACCGGACGAACGCACTGGTGATCCTGCGGGCGGTAGTAGACATCGCCGAGGAGCGACGGGATCTTCTCGCCTTTCTCCCAGGTCTTGATGATATCCGGCGGATAGAAGCTGCCGGTTTCCTCGACCATGCGAGCCCAGTGCACGAAGCTGACGTAGCCGTTCTGAGCGCCCCATTCCGGCTGGTAGCCGTACTTCTTGGAGAAGGCCTCATTGAACATCTTGGCCAGCGGATACTTGTCTTCCACCGTCCACCAGTAGTCAGTCGCGCAATAGACGTCGGCGAGAAGGCCTCCACCGACTTCGCGAGCCAGGAACGGGATCTGATACGGAACGGCCAGCTTCATCTTGTCGAAGATGCCGAACTGCTTGGCCTGTTGGATCGACAGAACGGCGTCGTGGCCCCAGTTCACGTTGATCAGAACTTCGGCGCCCGAATTGGCGACGTTGAGCAGATAAGACGAATAGTCGGGCGCACCGAGCGGCGAGACCTGGTTCGTCACCGTGGTCCAGCCAGCGGTTGCCAGAAAGTCCTGCATCGACTTGGTGACGGTGTGGCCGTAGGTGTAGTCGGGCGTAAGATACGCGGCCTTCTTGTTCTTGCCGAAAGCCTTCACCAGCACTGGGCCGATGGCGGCAGCGGCGGTCTGCCCGAAGAAGTTCTGGCGGAAGCCATAACGCACGCAATCCTTGCCGGTGGTGTCGTTGGAACCGGAGATGCCGGCGACGTAGAGAACCTTCTCGCGTTGAGCGAGCTTGTTGAGGGCAACCGCGACCGCCGACGATGTCGAGCCGGTCATCAGGACGACCTTGTTCTCGGTGATGAAGCGTTGCTGGGCCTGCACGGCCTGATTTGGTTTGGCGGCCGAGTCGGCGACAACCAGCTTAACTTCCTTGCCGAGAACGCCCTTCTTGCTCTTGGGCGACATCTTCTTGACCAGGTCATGCCCCGCGTTGAGGTGCTCCACCGCGAGTTCCATTCCCTTCAGTTCGTCTTCGCCCTGGACGGCGTAAGAACCCGTGCGCGGAACGGCGGCGCCGATATAGATCGTGTTTCCCGACGAACCAGCCGGATAGGTTCCGATCGGAGGATGATCTGCGGCATAAACCGGCATCGAGAAACCGGGGATCATCATGCCGCCAGCAAGGCCGGCGCCGGCTTGAAGCAGCGTGCGGCGCGAGACCGCCGCCTTAAATTCGTGATCGCCCGTTAAGCGTTTTACCATTGGTCGTCCTCCGAAAGTGTCTTTGTTGACGTCAACCGATTGCAGTCGGCCCTGAAACCAAAAGGCCCGTGAGGCCATGTCGGCGATGCCGACGTGCCACATGGTCCCTGTCTCTTTGGTTTCGTTCCTTGAGCTTTCTGTCAATGTCACTTTGGTCGAAAGCGCGTCGTCGCGATATTGGAAGAACGGCTAATAAGGCATGTAAATCACGGATTTACTTGCGTGGTGCATGCGCGTTGAATTACGCAGCATCGCGCTGCAAAAGGCTCGTGCGCGATCGACAGAACAGTCTTAACGATTTGAAGGGCGATATGCGCATGCAACGCGGCGATCGTCGCGATGCATGTCTCGGTCGCCGGAGTAACGCGGTCTAGCGTTGCCGATCGCGTACGCGCCGGATCATCTGTTCCACGTGGGAAATCGGCGTTTCAGGCTGAATGCCGTGCCCAAGATTGAAGATCAGTCGGCCAGCGGCATAGTTGGCCAGCACGTCGTCGACAGCGCGATCGAGTGCGGCGCCGCCTGCGATGAGCACCAGCGGATCGAGATTGCCTTGCACTGCAACACGGTTCTGCACGCGATCACGGATCAAAGTCGGCTCTGCCGCCCAGTCAATGCTGACGGCATCGACCCCGGTGCGTTCGACGTAAGCAGGCAGCATGGCGCCAGCTCCGCGCGGAAACCCGATGATCCTGGCACCTGCAACTTTCTTGCGCACGCCTTCGACGATGCGTCGTGTCGGTTCGATCGACCATCGCTCGAATTCGCGCGGCGGCAACACACCGGCCCACGTGTCGAAGATCTGCAGCACGTCGGCGCCCGCCGCGAGTTGCCCGGTGAGATAGGTGATCGAGCTTTCGACCAAAGTATCGATGATGCGGGCGAAGGCGTCGGGATGGCGATAGGCCAGCATGCGTGCCGGTGCTTGATCCGGCGTGCCCTGTCCCGCCACCATGTAAGTGGCCACGGTCCACGGCGCGCCGCAAAAGCCGATCAGCGCGATCGATTGATCGAGTTCGGCACGAACGCGACGCAATGCTTCGTAGACAGGCGCGAACTTGCTGCCGTCGGCCGCTGCGGCAAGCGTCGCGATCTTGTCCGGCGTGTCGAGCGGATCGAGCCGCGGACCTTCGCCCGCTTCGAACCGCACCGAGCGGCCCAGCGCATAGGGCACCACCAGAATATCCGAGAAGATGATGGCAGCATCGAATTTGAAACGGCGGATCGGCTGCAGCGTCACTTCGGCAGCGAACTCCGGCGTAAAACACAAATCGAGGAAGCCGCCTGCCTTGGCTCGCAGTTCGCGATACTCCGGAAGATAGCGCCCGGCCTGCCGCATCATCCAGATCGGCGGCACAGCCTGTCGCTGGCCGGAGAGCACATCCATGAACGGTTTGCGGATCGTTGGCTGGGTCACATCGTTTTCCGTAGTCTGGCGTAGGTTCGGGCCGCTCCTGATACACTGCAGCGGCAGCGTTGGCCACGACGTTGAATCATCATTCAAGCGACTGCAGGCCCATCGGCTAGGCCGGTGGCCCACAGCGCGAAAGCGTAAACGATGGCGACCTCGTCCAGCCGGTTGAAGCGGCCGGATGCGCCGCCGTGGCCAGCGCCCATATTGATCCGCAGCAGCACCGGACCGCCGCCAGTCATCGTCGCGCGCAGCCGTGCCACCCATTTCGCCGGTTCCCAATAGGTCACGCGCGGATCGGTGAGGCCGCCCATGGCGAGGATCGCCGGATAGTCTTTCGCCGCGACGTTGTCATAGGGCGAGTAGGACAGGATGGTGCGGAACGCGGCCTCGTCGGTGATCGGGTTGCCCCATTCGGGCCATTCCGGCGGCGTCAGCGGCAGCGTTTCGTCGCGCATGGTGTTGAGCACGTCGACAAATGGCACTTCGGCGACGATGCCCGCGAACAACTCGCCGGCACGATTGGCGACGGCGCCCATCAGCATGCCGCCGGCGCTGCCGCCGTGGGCGACGATACGTTTGGCCGTGGTGTAATTCGCCGCGATCAGCGCGCGGGCAGCGGCAGCAAAATCGTCGAACGTATTGGTCTTTTTCTCACGCTTGCCGTCGAGATACCAACTCCATCCCTTGTCAGCGCCACCGCGAATGTGCGCGATGGCGTAGACGAAGCCGCGGTCGACCAGCGACAGCCGATTGGTCGAGAACGACGCCGGCATGGCGTGACCATATGACCCATAACCGTAGAGTAGCAGCGGGGCCTTGCCGTCGCGCGGCAGGTCACGGCGATGCAGGATGGAGACCGGAACCTGCGCGCCGTCGTGCGAAGTCGCCATGATGCGCGTCGTCACGTAGTCGGCCGGGTTATGTCCGGACGGAACCTCTTGCCGCTTGCGCAAGGTGCGGGCGCGGCTTGCCATGTCGTAGTCGTAGACTTCGGATGGCGTCGTCATCGACGAATAGGCGAAACGCAAACTGGTGGTGTCGAATTCATAGCCGCCCAGGGTATCGAGCGAATAAGCCGCCTCGTCGAAGGCGATGGCATGTTCGTCGTTGCTCGTCAGGTCGCGAATGAGGATCGAAGGCAGAGCATTGGCGCGTTCCAGCCGCACCAGATGGTTGGCGTAGAGTTCAAGATCGAGAACGTAGATTCCGGCACGGTGCGGAATCAGATCGCGCCAGGCGTCACGCGCAGGCGAGGCCAGTGGCGCCGTGACGATCTTGAAATCGATCGCGCCGTCGGCGTTGGTGAGAATGAACAATGTGTCGTCGCGGTCCGCGACGGAATATTGGACGCCGATCTCGCGCGCGGCGACGAGGCGCGGCTTGGCTTCGGGATCGGCGAGATCGATCAGCCGTTGCTCGGATGTTTCGTGGTCGCCGCCGGCGATCACGCAAAAGCGTCCGCTGGCGCTTTCATGAATGTGGGTGAACCAGCCGGTATCCTTCTCTTCGTAGACTAGCGTGTCGTCGGCCTGCGCGGTGCCGAGGCGATGACGAAGCACCTGCATCGGACGATGATTGTCGTCGAGCTTGACGTAGAAGAACGATCGCGCGTCGGCGCTCCACACCACGCCGCCATCGGTTTCCTCGACGACATCGGCGAGGTCTTCGCCGGTGGCCCAGTCGCGGACGCGAATGGTGAAATATTCGGAGCCGCGCAGATCGGCGCTCCACGCGTGGAGTTTGTGATCGGGCGAATGCCGCGCGCCGCCGAACTTGAAATAGTCCGACGTCTTGGCCAAGGCGTCGCCATCGAGAACGATCTGCGTCTCGCCGCCGTCACGCGGCATGCGGCCGATCAATTCGTGCTGGCCGCCTTCGCGGAATTTGTGCAGGTACGCATATGGGCCGTCGGGCGAAGGGACGCTGGAATCGTCCTCCTTGATGCGGCCGCGCATCTCGGTGACGAGTTTGGCCTGCAGCGCCGCAGTCTTGCCGAGCACGCTGTCGGTATAGCTGTTCTCGGCTTCGAGGTAGGCGCGGATATCCGGCTGCAGCAATTGCGGATCGCGCAGCACCTCCTGCCAGTTGTCATCCTTGAGCCAGGCATAATCGTCGACGATCTCGGTGCCATGCAAGGTGAAGCGATGCGGGCGCTTCTCGGCGCGCGGCGGGAGTGAAGGGTTGCTGACAGGTTTGGTCTGCATGGTGTCCATATACTCGCCTAGGGGCGAACGTTGTCGCTGAGGAGTTTGATTGCGGCTTCGAGGGCGCCGGCGCCGTGCGGAATGCCGAGCGCATCGAGTCCCATCTCGACGACGCCGAGTGTGCCGAGCACCATCGGCGCGTTGATGTGTCCCATATGCGCAATGCGGAAAGCCTTGCCGGAGAGCGCGCCGATGCCGGTGCCAAGCACGACGCCGCATTTGTTCTTGCAATAGTTCTGCAGCGCGGCGGGATCGTGGCCGTTGTTCATGCGAATGGTGGTGACCGTGTCGGAGCGCTCACTGGGATCGCTGATGTTGAACTCGATGACGCCGCCTTGCGCCCATGTTTCCACAGTGCGGCGCACCGCTTGAGCCAGCAGGCGATGACGCAGGAAGGAGTTGTCCAGCGTTTCCTCGAACAGCATGTCGAGCGCCTGACGCAGCGCGTAGAGCAGATGAACCGGCGCGGTGCCGGAATACTTGCGATAGTGCTCGCTGCCTTCGCGCAGCGTCCAGTCCCAATACGGCGTGCGCAGTCCGGCGGTCTGATGCACGCGCCGGGCGCGATCGTTGGCGGCGACGAAGGCGAGGCCGGGCGGTGTCATCAGGCCCTTCTGCGAACCAGACATTGCAATGTCGATACCCCAGTCATCCATCTCGAACGGCATGCAGCCCAATGACGCAACTGTATCGACGACGTACAGCGCATCGTGATCGGCGGCCTTGATGGCTTGGCCGATTGCCGCGATGTCGTTGACGACGCCGGACGCAGTGTCGACCTGCACCACCAGGATCATCTTGATCTTGCGATCGGTATCCTGCCGCAGCCGCGCTTCAACCTCAGACGGACGCACCGCGCGCCGCAGGTCGCCTTTAAGCACTTCGACGTCGATCCCCATCGCCGCCGCCGCTTCGCCCCAGCCGACGGCGAAGCGGCCGCTCTCCAGCGCCAGAATCTTGTCGCCGCGCGACAGCGTGTTGCTCAGGACGGCTTCCCAGGCGCCGTGGCCGTTGGCGATATAGATGTAGGATTGGCCCTTGGTGCGAAACAGGCGGCTGAGATCGCGCAGCAAGCCGTCCGTGAGTTGCACCATGGTGTCGGAATAGATGTCCAGCGACGGACGGTGCATCGCCCGCAACACCTCGTCCGGCATCGTGGTCGGGCCGGGGATAGCCAGGAATTCCCGCCCTGCGCGAAGAGCCATGTTGTTGATCCTTGTTGTCGCAACGCCGTGTGTTTCGCACGATGCTGCGGCAAAGCAAAGCCTTGTGGCGACATGCGGGCGTTGCGGATCACCCTGTGCTGCAAGGGTGCCGGGTGGTCTATTTGCCGAGCGCAGATGCGATCGTTCGCCAGATCTGGTCCTTGAGCTCGGTAGACAGCGGACTCGGAAGGCTGACCACCGGATCGGAGTTTTTCCGGCAATCCTTGACCAGGCGGAAAATCCACACTTCGCCGTCGGTATAATAGGAATCGCCTTCGCCGTTACGCCCGGTGAGGGTGGGGCCGACGCCAGTCACCTGATATTTCGCGGTGATCATACCGGCCGCAGTGAGATCGCCACCGAGCAGTTCGCGTTCCGCATCGACGTTGGCGGCGATGTGGTGCGTGATCGCGCCGGTATAGCGGCTGACGCCGACACTCCGGTCGAAGGTTGCATCGCCGAGCCAGACCGGCCGATCTTCGGCGCCCTGCGTCAGAACTTTCCAAAGCCGCACGTGATGACGCTGGTCCGCGCTTTTGCCGACTTGCTTTTCAAAGGCGAGGTCTTCGCGGCGGCCCAGATAATAGAGATTGCTGACCGGTGCGTCACGATCCGAGCGATTCAACAGCACGCTGCCGGCAATCTCGATGCTCGAGCGTAACGAGAGCGCCGCCGCCGGCGACCAGCCCGCGGCCTGCATCGCGCAGGTGATATCCTGCTGATCGCCGATCAGGCCGACATTGATCGGATCGCCCGGAATGCCTTGCGCGGTGCGCGTGACCATGGGAACGCCGGCCAGCAGCTTCTGATGTTCGTAGTGCGTCCAGATCGTCGGCAGCAGCAGGTAGGCCGTCAGGCCGTAGATGCCCAGCAGGATCAGCGTTACGGTCGCCGCGCGCCGCAGCCGACGATGGTTTCGTCGCGGTCGAGGAGCCGTCGCATCGTTGCTGTTAGCCACCGCATCCCTCGCCAATGGATCAGGCAGGCAATGCTTGCACGCCGGACGGCCGATGTCATCGTCTGGTTTCGCGGCAGCCGGCCGCCTCGGCCTCTTCGACCGAGCAGAACCAGCGCGTGCCTTTGCTGACCTTCATCTTGATCTGCGCGTACCAGCGACTGGTGGGCCGATGATAGATGCAGTGGCCGGAGCGGTTGACGTTGCCCTTGATCATGCAGGCAGGCGAGGGCGGAACGGGGCCAGAAGCCGAGGCCAGCAGGATGCGCCGCACATTCTCCTTGGGCTTGGCGGCACCCAGGATCGGCGCGCTCTTGTTGCGGATGCGCCAGTCCGCCGGTGCAATGAAAGCGCCCTGCCAGAGCCCGGCGTTGGCGGCCTGCGCGGCTTTCTGGTCGCTATCGTAAGCGTGCGAGTAACGCACGAACGACAGCGCCCAGCCGTTCTGCACCATCCATTTCTGGATGTCTTCGCCATCGACCGTGCACTTGGCGAGCGATCGGCCGCGGCGATCCAGTTGTGCGGTGTGGCATGTCCAGGGTTTCTTGCCGACGTGTTTGATCAGTTCGTCACGCGCCGCGATGCCGCACTTCCAGTGAGCGCCCTTGGCATCGAGGCAAAGCTGTTCCAATGCAGGAGCATCGACGCCCATCAGGCGAATCCGCGTGCTACCGATACTGACCTCATCGCCATCCTGAATCTTCGGCACGCCGGTGAGGTCGGCTGCGTGCACGGAGGTTACACACATCAGGGCAATTGCCGCTGCGGCGAAGGAAATGCGTTTGAACATCAACCTGGGCCATCGATTGAGGGTTAAGCAGACGAATGCAGAGAGCTTCACGGTCATCGGCGGTGCCGCCAGTTTGGCGCAGCATGCCTGTTTTGCAACAGGCGTTCGCAGGATGGTGCCATGTTGACGTCCGCGGCGCGAGCCACCGGTGCAGTCGTATTCATCACGGTGCCGTGTCTCATCGCGGCGCGTAGCGCTGCTGCAGCATCGCGCGGCGCGCCAGAGCCAGACCCATCAACACGAAGGCCGAGGTGACTTCCGGACCGCCGACGAGAATGCGTGTCGGCGTTTTCATCTTGTTCCATTCGTAGGCCTTGAAGGGGCCGCGACGGCCACCCTCGCCCAACTGGCGCAGGATGCAATGCAGCGCCGGTGCGAACGCCGCCGGTTCGGCGCCGAGATGACCGAGTGCGATCAACGCTAGCGCCGCATCGAATGGATTCATCTCGATTGCGATCAATTCTTCCCGCACATAGTCCAGCACTTTGCCGCGCATGATGGCAAAGGCGTCATCAGGATCGATGGCGCGCTGCGCGGCTGGCGGCAGCGCGATGAAGGCGGCGTAGCAGCGGCCGAAATAGGCGCAGTAGAGTTCCGGCAGATAGTAGATATGCGAGCGCGGATTGGCGAAGTGACCGCTGGCCACCAGCCGGCGCTGGAAATCGACGATTCGTCGCAGCGTCGCCAGCCGCGCCGGCGTCTCGACGATGCGCCAGCGGGCGCAATTGCGGAAACTGACCTCGAGCACGTCGAGATTGAGCGTCGGGTCGAGATCGTTGCCATAGGGTCGCTCGCCGGCCAGGTTGTCGATCCAAGTGACGATGCCGCCGTCATAGTCGATGTTGTCGTTGAGCGGCACGGTCACTAGCGGCTCGTTGCTGCCGTCGCCAACCTGATAGCCGGCGTAGAAATCGACCAAAGGTTGATCGAGGATCGCATCGTTCGCGCCGGCTTGGGTCGCGGCGGAAAACGAACAGGCGGTGGTGTCGCAATCCGGTACGTAGATGCCGAAACCGAGATCCTGCTTGATCTGTGCGAAGAAGCGGCTGAAGCGCGGGTGCGGCGCCGGAGCTAGCGCGGAAATCACGTCGACGATGCCGCCGTCATGCGCGCGTACGGCCTCGCGGCTCGGCCCGAGGCAGAACTTGACCATCGCAGCGATGACGTCTTGCGCCGCGACGGCATCGTCCGATGCGAGGCCCGTCTCGACATAACTCAACAAAGCCTCCGTGAAGAAGGCATCGTAGTAGGCGGATCGGTGGCGAATCTGCACCGGTTCCCACATCGGCTCGGCGATGCCGCGCCAGGGCGGATTGATCAGTTGGCTCGCGGGAGATCGTGCGATGAAGACCCGCGCGAGATTGAACAGCAACGTCGAGTTCTTGTAGCCGCGCGCATTGAGCCCGGTGAGCGCGGAGAGAAATTCCAAACCGCGCACATCCGGATCGCCGATCAGATTGAAGGCGGCATAGGTCGGAATGAAGCCATGCTTGCCGAACGATCGCAGCAAGTGCTTGCCGCAAAGCCGGATCGCGGCCTCTATCTCCGTCATCGCGGGCATGCGGATCGGCTGTGCGATGGGCTTGGGCTGAGGATGATTCAACTGCAGCGTGTCGAGCAGGCTTGCCACCGGTCGGCCAACGGCCGACCAATCCGGATTGTCGGCGTCGCGGGCCTGAATCAGCGCGTTGCGCAGGTGCATCAGCCGCGTCTCGTCCCGCAACTCGGCAAGACCCGCGCGCCGGAGCAACGGCCGCAGGGCGATATTATTCAAAGCTGTCCGGTAGAACTTCGCGAGATGGGCATCACCGCCACGGTGGTCTCGCAGGAGCGGATCGCAGACGTCATAGAGCGAGGGGCCATCCTTGGTTGCCGTCAGGGCGCGATAGGCTGCGCCGGCAAAGTGCTGGACACCCATAAAGAGCTTTTCCCCGTTCGTGCTGCGCCCGTCGCCCAAGCCCATCCCTATAGGGCCGTCGAAGGTAACGCCCAAGTCATTGAAAAGTTACATGAATAGTTGAAGAATTCAAATGTGATGCACGTCACTGAAGGGTTCGGGGTTTGGCGGCATTGTTGGCCCCATGAACAACGGTCGATCAAGCGGTCGATCAAACCTTCGGGAGAGCGTCATGTCCAAGCAGAACAGCAAGTTCGAAATCAACTTTCGCACCGTCGCCTGCGGTCTGGCGGTTGCATTTTCACTGACGGCGTTCGCTTCGGCGAGCCATGCCTACACCAGCGAGCAGCGGATCGCCTGCACCCCCGATGCGTTCCGTCTCTGCAGCAGCGAGATTCCCAACATCGACGGCATAACTGCTTGTATGCGCAAGCAGAAGTCGAGCCTGAGCGCAGCCTGCAAGGCGGTTTTCGATAAATGAAAGTCAAGGTTGCCCGGATTGGTGGCGTGCAGTAACAGTTTGTTATATTGCAGTGCCGCAAATCGAGCACATTTAGCCCGCAAGACCTGCGCAACCCTCAAACCGATACGAGTTATGGCGCGACCCGACGATGTCGCGACAGGATGACGATGAGGATTTGGTGATGGATATCCGGCAGTTTCGCGTTTCCCGGCGTTCGGCCATGGTGCTCGCAGTCGTTGCCGGCACGCTGTCGCTGGCTATCGGGGCGCACGCCGCGCTGTACAAGCGCGGCGCCGACGCGACACGATCGGTCACCATGTCCGCTACGGAGACGGCGGCCAACGGTCCTGCCAAGATCGCGCTGGTCATCGGCAACAGCCATTACCCCGATGCCAATACGCCGCTCAGCCAGCCGATCAACGATGCGCGGGCGCTGAGCACGACGCTACGGCGCGATGGCTTCGATGTCGATACCGTCGAGGATGCCAGCAAGGCCGACCTGCGCCAGGCAGTCGAGCGGCTGAAGTCGAAGATCCGGCCCGAGTCGATCGTGATGTTGTTCTTCGCCGGCTATGGCGTGCAGGCGGGTCGCGAGAGCTACATGATCCCGGTCGATGCCGCGATCTGGAACGAAACCGATGTCCGCCATGAAGGCACTAGCATCGAGTCGGTGCTCGGCATGATGAAGCAGCGTGGCGCTCAGGCGAAGATGGTGGTGGTTGATGCCTCGCGCCGTAATCCGTATGAGCGGCGCTTCCGCTCCTATTCCCACGGTCTGGCGCCGATCAATGCTCCGGATAATGCTTTGATCCTGTCGTCGGCGACGCCGGGCAAGGTGGTCGATGACACCAAGGGGCAGAACAGCCTGCTGGTTACGGAATTGCTCAACAATCTGAATTCGCAGACCACTGGTGCCGCGGCGATTTTCAGCAAGACGCGTGCCGCTGTGGCGCAGGCTTCCGAGGGACAGCAGGTACCGTCGGTCTCGTCCTCGCTGCTCGATGATGTGAACCTCCGGCCGGTGGCGCGGGCTGCCGCGACGGCAAAGGCGGGCAGCTAAATCTAACTGCCGCGCGCGATCTGGCGCGATTGTAAAGGCCTCAATTGGAATCGGCGGCCACGGTGATCGGTCGCACCTGATCGCCCTCGCGTAGCAAGGCGCCAGCGCGCGCCACAACGATTTCGCCTTCCGACAAGCCTTCGCGGATTTCGATGTTGCCACCCGCCATCAGTCCGGTCTCGATGCGCCGCGTTTCGATGCGCTGGCGGCGCACGACCTGAATCACCGTCCCCGCGCTGCTGTACAGAATCGCGGTCAGCGGCACCGAGACGCCGCAGCTTTCGCCGGTGCGGATTGCGGCGCGTCCCGGCGAATTGACTAGCAGGAACTTCTTGGCGGCGACCGAAATAAACACTTGGCCGAGTTGGGTGTTGGGCTCGACGGTTGCGGCGACGCGCCGCACTTTGCCATCGAGATCACCGGCGCCGATGATCTTGATGTTGACCGGCTGATCGACCTTCAGCCGCGACAGGTCGCGGGTTGGGACCTGCGCAACGAGATCGAATTCGCTGCCGGTGATGATGGTGAACAGCGCTTCGCCCTTGCCGGATGCGATGGCACCGACGATCGCGGACGACTGTCCGACGATGCCTGCGGAAGGCGCCTGAATCAGGATCGAGCCGCCTTCCGGCACGGCAAGCCGAGCCAGCGCCTGACCGGCGGCGACGGTCTGTCCGGCGTCGACGAGGACTTCGGTGACCTTCAGGCCGGGACGGTCGGGCCGTACCGCGACTTCTTCCTTGGGCAGCAGGATTCCATACACATCGACGGTGTCGGCAAAGCACGACTTGGCGGCCTTGATAACGGTGACCGCTGCGGCGTTCGCCGGCGCTTCTTCGGCGGCAAACGCGAGACTAAGCGTTGTCGCGGCCAGTGCTGCGGCAAGCGTCAGTGTGATTCCGATGCGTGCGAACCGGCGGTCGCTGCAGCGATTGTCATGGGGCAATCCGAGCGCGTTGAGAAAGATCATCAAATATCCGCTTCTGGTTCTGGAAAAGCCGAAACGTACTTGCGGTCAGGTAGATTATGGGAGGCGCTGTCGGTCGCCAAGGGTCAATAAAGGGTCAATAAGGGTTCATACCGCGAAGGCAATGCTGGATCGTCTTCGCACCCATGAGTCAACAAGTTGGCGCGCGGGTTCATGACAAACCGCCTGCCGCGGAGGTCTTCGCAGCGCTGGCGGTTTGCTCGCGCCAACCGAGGATCTGCACCGCTGCGACCGGGTGATGAAAACCCTTCAGATTCAGCGGCGGGATTGGCGCGGCGTCGACCCATGGCTCGACCATGCCATACGCGCGCTGGCTGACGATGATCTCGCCGGCCTTGGCTTCGTCCGATAGTCGCGACGCCAGATTGGTAACGCTGCCGATCGCGGCGTATTCCAGCCGCCGCTCGAAGCCGATTTGCCCGAGCGTCGCATAGCCGACGGCAATGCCGACGCCGAAGCCGAGACTGTGGCCGCGGTTGCGCCACTTCTCGGTCAGCGCGCCGATATTGTCGCGCATCTCGACGGCCATCTTGATGGCGCGTTGCGCGTGATCGGCAAACGCAATCGGCGCATTGAACAAGATCATGACGCCGTCGCCGGCATAGCGATCCAGCGTGCCTTCGTAGCGAAAGATCAATTCGCCAAGCGCGGCGTGATATTCGCGCAGCACATTCATCGCCTCTTCCGGTTCCGAGCTTTCGGTGAACGCAGTGAAGCCGCGCAGGTCGCAGAATACCACGGTGACTTCGCGGCGATGGCTGTTGAGCAGCGCATCATGGCCATCCGACGAGGCAATGAGCTGCGCCACTTGCGGCGCAAGGAAGCGTTCGAGCCGCCGGATTCGCTCGATCTCGGCCAGTTGTTTTTCGACGCGCTGCTCCAGCGATCGATTCCAGTTCAGCAACTGATCGGTCTGTTCCTGGAGCTTGCTGGCCTGCTGCTGCACGACAGCGTGGGCGGTGGCGAGTTCGCGGCCCTTCTGGTCGACTTCGTGGAAAAGCCGGGCGTTGCGCATGGCGAGCACCGACTGATGCGCGAAGGTCTGCATCAATCCGGTGAGGCTCGATGCAAACGCGCCGGCATTTTTGCGCATGACGACAAGAGAACCGAGAATGCTGCTCTGTTCCACCAGCGGTACCACCAGCGCGGAATGGAAGCCGGAGGCCAGCGCCAGATCTTTCAGCGGTCGATCTGAGGTGTCAGCGAAATCCGCAATGGCGACAGGTTGCGCTGTCGCCGCAGCATGAGCCAGCACGCTGCCTTCGTCTGTCGCGGCAAACGACCGGCGCGTCTCGGTGTGGTTGCGGTCGATACCGGTGGCCTCGACCAGATCGAATTGTTGTCGCGCGGGGTCGAAGCTGTAAATCAGGACCGCGTCGGCCTGGGTGATCTCCAGCGCGCGTGCGGCCACGGTCGGCAGCACATCGTTGAGGTCGAGCGAGGCGACCACGGCGCGGCCGACCTCTTCGAGAACTTTCAGTTCGTTGACCGACTGCGCAAGATCGCGCGTGCGTTCCGCCACCTTGTTTTCAAGTCCAGCATAGGTCTCGCGCAACTGGCCTGCCATGCTGTTGAACTGGTCGGCAAGTTCTTCGAGTTCATCGCCGGTCTTGATGGCGATGCGGCTGCCGAAGTCGCCGGTGCCAAGCCGCCGTGCGCCCGAGCGCAGCGCGCTGATTGGGATCACCATGCGCCGCGCCAGCAGCATGCCGGCGAGCGTTGCCACGGCCAGTCCGAAGGCGACCAGCAGAGCGATGCGGAAAAGCAGATCGCGGACCGGCGCCAGGGCCTGCCGCGAAGGCTGCTCGAACACCACGAACCAGCCGAGGCGCGGCACTGGTTTTGCCGCGGTGAGAACGGATTGGCCGTCGAGAGCGGTGCCGTCATTGATGGCTGCGCCACCGGATTTCACCAGCGCCGCGACCTGCGGCAAGGCTGAGACGTCCTGTCCGGTGGTGTGGACCGCGCCGGACCCGGCCAGCACGCGTCCTGACGGATCGACGATATAGGCGGCGCTGACCTTGCCGACTTGCGCGGCGTCGACGAAATCGGTGAGGAATTGCAGGCTGATTTCGGCGACGGTCACGCCGGCATCGCGGCCGGAATGCGATTCCGCAATCGACATGTACGGCCGTCCGTCACGGAAAAACGCCGGCGCGAATGAGGCGCCCTTGGCGAGCGTTTGCGTGAAGCTGATGTCGCGCGAGAAATCGGCGCTGCTGTCCAGAATCACGGACGAGCGCGTCATGCGGAGCTGCTCGCGCCCGGCGCCGTCGAGCTTGAAGATCTGATTGACCGCGGGTTGCTGGTTCATCAACTGGGCGTAATCATTCTGGCGCTGCGCCAGCGTGTTGACGCTGGCTCGGGTCACCCAGCTGACCTGGCGTTCGAGATCGGACATCGATTGTTCGATGCGCCGGGCCACGGTTTCGGCCTTTTCGGCCATGGCGTCGGTGAGATTGTTTTTGGTCTCGCGATAGATCATCAAGGTTTCGAGCGCGCCATTGACGGCGAGCACGAACAGCACGAGTCCGACCAGCGACAGCACGTATTTGGCGAACAGGCCGCCACGACGAAACCAGGCTTGGTCCTTGACCTCGGGCATCCCATCGAAATCCAGCTGAGCAGGAGTCTGCTCTAGCACAATTTGACCGGACCGGTTGCCGGGTTTGTCAACGTGGTTAGGCCGTCGCGTTTATTGCCGGCCGAATAATTGCTTGAGAATGCCGTCGATCGGCGAAGCGCCCTTCGGCGCGGCTGGATCGGCCTTTTCGGCGCCCGACGCGGCGGGTGGTTTGGCCGCGTCGCCGAGACCCTGCCGGATCATGGCGCCCAGCGTGTCGCCAAAGCTGCCATTCGATGGATTGGCCGGATCGCCGCCGAACAGCCCCTGGCCGAGTTCGCGCAGCTTGGCATAGGCCGCGGCAGGATTGTCGAGGATGCCGGCGGCGTCGGGATAGATGCGCGGTTGCGCCCATGGTCCGTCGATGACGACTGGAATGCCGAGGCCGACCGGATTGGCTTCGCCGCCTTGGCCCTCGGTGGTCAGCACCAGTTTCGGCTCGACACGCAGGGCCAGCGTTCTGGCGACAAGATCGACAGTGCCGGCGCCGGTCATTCGCACCAGCGGCCCCGCCAGCATCAGGTCGCTGGTCGCGGCCTTGCCCTGTTCGACGCGAAACGAGGCGTTGAGTTGCGTCAGGTCGGTGCTTTGATCGGGGCCGGTCTGCCAGCCCGACAATGTGCCGGTGGTGAGCGAGCGGATCATCTTGGCGAGGTTGATGCCACGGAGTGAGCCGTCCTGAAAACTGATGAAGGCGGTGCCGTTAAGGCCAGTCATGATGGCGCGCGGGCTTGCGCCAGCCGATTGCAGCATCAGCTTGCTCTGCAGTTTGCCATCGAGATGATTGAAGTCGGCCAGCCCGGATAACATCGGCAACGCGCGGACGCCGTCGAGGTCGGCGCGCAAAGCATAATTCGGCTTGCTGCCGGAGACATCGATATTCAATTCGCCGTCAGCGTGACCGTCATACACGCCGAGATTCTGGAAGGTGGCTTTGAGTACGCCCTGCATCAATGAGGCTTCGATCGATACCGGTGCAAGACGGACATCGCCGATCGCCATGCGGGCCGCCGATAGGCGCAGGCTGGCGTCAAAATAATTCAGCCGGTCGATATCGAGCGGGGCGTCGCTCCAGGCTTGCGCCGATGTGGGCGGCAAATCGGTCGTTGGTTTTGCCAGCGTGCGATCGGGCGGCAGACCGATGGCGAAATCCTGAAAATCGAGATCCAGTTTGACGAGCGGCTTGTTGGCGACATCAACCGAGGCCCATCCCGTGAATGGCTTGCCGCCGAAAGTTCCGCTCACGCCGTTGATCATCAGTTGCGAACCGGAGATGCGAACGTCGGCGGTGGTGGTCAGCGTCTGCCGCAGCAAACTCGGGGCGTCGAGCGTCAATTCAGCGGGAATGCGCTGACGGGCCGACAATGTCTCAAGCAGCGTAGCCTTGAGTTCGAACGTAAGCGGATGGCTGGCAGCCTGGGCCGAACCGTCGACTACAAGCTGACGATCGGCATCGAGCTTAGCTTCGGCATTGATGGCCTCGATACGCTCTTCGACACGGTCTCGCGAATTGGCGAAGACGATGCTGCCATTGGCAATCGTCAGGCGCTCGATGCGGACCGTCTTGGTTGCATCGGGCGCGGCTGCGGGGGCATTTGTGTTTGCTGTCGGGGCAACGTTCGCGGCGGGAACGCGGTCGCGCAGAAGCGGTAAATGCAGCACCGGTTTGCTGATCGCCAGTTCGGTCACGACGGGACGGCCGGTCAGCAGGCTCCAGAGCGGAGTCTCGATGCGGACGGCATCGATATCGGCGCGTTCGGTCATGGCGCGGTCGCCCGGCGCTTCGAGCGAAACGTCCCGCAAGATCAGGGCGACGGTAGGCCACAGGGCGATGCTCACCGGCTTGTCGATCGTCACGCGATAGCCACCGGCGCGGTCGAGCCGTGCCTGAATTGCGGGTGTGACGAGGCTGGCCGGAATGCCCAGGGTCAGCAATACGCCGCAGACGACGATCGCAACAGCGATAACGGCACTAGCGATCTTGAGCAGTCTCATGACGTGATCCTTGTCCAAACGATCGTTGTCGAAAGTCCCGGCGGTCCGGTCGTTGGCTGGGTCGGAAAGCTATCGCGGCAAAACGTCGGAATTATTCATCGGGTGCTGCAAATGGATGTGACTTGTGACACACTTCGCGCCGCCGTTGACCTGTGCGTCGGTGGCCGCGCGCCAAAAATTATTGGTCCAATTTAGCAAATCTGCGCTTGAAGCGGACATTTTTAGGTATCCCAAGGGGATCAGGAATTTATTGCGATGAGCAAACAGGCGGAATTTGCCGTTATTCTGAAAATGAATCCGATGTTCGCGGAGCTGGGTGCCAATGAACTGCAGCGCATTTCGAATCTGTGCCACACCCAGCAACTCGCCGCCGGTGAAATGCTGTTCCAGAAAGGCGACAGCGGCGACGCCTTGTTCGGGGTGCGGCGGGGCCAGATCCGTATCGAGACCGGTGCATCGGATGGTTCGCGGCTGACGCTGAACTTTCTTGGCCCCGGCGATCTGTTCGGCGAGGTGGCGGTGCTCGACGGCCAGAGCCGCACGGCGGACGCGACGGCCGCCGAACCGACCGAGCTGTTCGTGCTGCGCCGCAAGGATTTTCTCGCGCATCTCGAGCGCGAGCCGCGAGTCGCGGTGAAGCTGATCGAACTGTTGTGCCAGCGCATTCGCTGGATGAGCGAGCGCATGGAAGAATCCGTACTACAGCCGCTGCCAGTGCGGCTGGCGCGACGACTCTGCGCGCTGGCCTCCGACTTCGGGTCGGAAGTACATATCTCGCAGGAGCAGTTAGGCGTCTTCGTCGGCGCCGCGCGTGAGAGTGTCAATCGCCAGTTGCAGCAATGGCGCAAGGACGGCATCCTCGATCTCCAGCGCGGCCGCGTTCTGCTGTTGAACATCGGCAAGCTGACTGCCGTGGCGCGTAACGAATGAGGGATGACCGTCATCACCGGGCGTGACCCGGTGATCCATCGGCTAAGAGCGACGTCTGACGAAGATCGATGGATACGCGGGTCGAGCCCGCGTATGACGGTTTTGCCCGACTTGTCGCCGCGCTCACTCACGTCGCCTATTTGTGTTCGGCGACCGGCGTGTCGTGACCCGGCGCGCTTTCGCCGCTCGAGGTCAAGAGCCGCTTACCGAAGCGCCAGCTCAGCCGTCCGACATCGTCCATCATCAGGAACATCGCCGGCACGAAGATCAGCGACAGCAGGGTCGAGAAGATCAGGCCGCCGATAACCGCCAGCGCCATCGGCGAGCGGAATTCGCCGCCGGCGCCGAACGCCAGCGCGCTCGGCATCATGCCGGCTGCCATGGCGATGGTGGTCATGACGATCGGGCGCGCGCGCTTCATGCCCGCATCGATGATGGCATCCTCGCGCGTCATGCCGTTGCGAATCGACTCGACGGCGAATTCGACCAGCATGATCGCGTTCTTGGTGACGATGCCCATCAGCATCAGGATGCCGATCCAGACCGGCGTGGTGAGCTGTTTGCCGGTGAGCAGCAGCGCCATGATCGCGCCGCCGATCGATAGCGGCAGCGAGAACAGAATGGTGATCGGCTGCAGGAAGGTGCCGAACAACAGCACCAGCACGGCATAGACCATCATCAGGCCGGCGCTGATCGCGGTGGCAAAACCGGCGGAGAGTTCGTTGAGGCTTTCGGCGTCGCCGGACTGATTGACGTGAACGTTCTTCGGCAGACTCTTCATCACCGGCAGTTGGTAGATCTCCGTCAGCGCATCGCCGAGCGCGGCGGTGCCGACCAGATCGGCGGCGACCGTGGCCTGCCGCTCGCGATCGTAACGGCTGATGCTGGTCGGGCCCTGGTCGAACTTGATGTCAGCGACGACCGAGAGCGGCACGCCGCCGCGCCCGCCGCCCAGCGGTACGCGCAATTGTTCGAGGATTTGCAGGTCGGCGCGCGCGCTGTCTTCAAGCTGGACGCGGATCGGCACCTGGCGGTCGCCGGTGTTGAACTTCGCCAGCGCCGGGCCGACGTCGCCGATGGTGGCGACGCGGATGGTCTCCGACAGGCTTTCGGTGGAGACCCCGAGCCGCGCGGCGAGATCGGCGCGCGGCTGGATGCGCAGTTCGGGCCGATCCAGCGAGGTTTCCGAGATGACGTTGGCGATCAGCGGAATTCGCTTCATTTGATTGGCGAGTTCGCTGGCGACGTTGCTGACGATGTTGATGTCCGGCCCGGTCACCACCAGCGAGATGGCGCGCAAGCCGTTCTCGTCGAGGAACCAGTAGCGGATGTCGGGGACGTTGCTGAGTTCGTTGCCGATCGACAGTTCCAGCTCTCGCTGAGTGATCTTGCGGTCGCCTTTCGGCGTGTAGTTGATGATCAGCGCGGCGCGGCGCACTTCATAGGTGCCGGGCGGCACGTGGCCGCCGTCGACGAACACGCTCTTGACCTCGGGGCGTTTGCGCAGGCGGGCGACGATATCCTCGGTGACCTTTTCGGTGAAAGCCAGTTGCGAGCCGGGCGGCAGTTCCATCGCGAGCAGCGAGCGTGCGGTGTCCTGCGCCGGCAGGAAGCCTTGCGGAAGCAGCTTGATACTCCAGATCGAGGCCGCGAAGATGCCGAAGCCGACCAGAACGGTGATGAAGTAATGCTTGACCGACCACGTCACCAATCGCGTGTAGGCGCGCAACACGCGGCCCGGCGGCGGATCCTCGTGTGGATGATCCTTGAGGAAATACGCGGCAAGCACCGGCGTGACGAAGCGTGCGGCGAGCAGCGAGAAGAACACCTGCACCGACACGGTGATGCCGAACTGCTTGAAGAATTGCCCGGCGATGCCGGACATGAAACTCGCCGGCGCGAAGATCGCGATGATGGTCAGGCTGATGGCGATGACCGCGAGGCCGATTTCGTCGGCGGCTTCCAGCGCCGCGCGATAGGGCGATTTGCCCATCCGCATATGGCGCACGATGTTCTCGATTTCGACGATGGCATCGTCGACGAGAATACCGGTCGAAAGCGTGATGGCGAGGAAGCTGACCAGATTGAGCGAGAAGCCGAGCAGGTCCATCGCCCAGAAGGCCGGGAAAATCGATAGCGGCAGCGACACCGCGGCGATGATCGTGGCGCGCATGTCGCGCAGGAACAGGAACACCACGATGACGGCGAGGATAGCGCCCTCGAACAAGGTCGAGATCGCGGCTTCGTAGTTGCCCTTAGTGAAGTCGACCGAGGTGTCGATCAGTTTCAGGTCGACATCGGGATATGAGGTCTTCAGCGCTTCGATGCGTTTCTCGACGGCAGCTGCGACGACGACATCGCTGGCGCCCTTGGAGCGCTTGATGCCGAGTGCCACCACCGGCTCGCCGTTGAAACGTGCGAAGGTGCGCCGGTCGGCAATGGTGTCGGTCACGGTGCCGAGATCGTCGAGACGGACTTCGCCGCCGGCCGGCAGGCTGATCATGGTGCCGGCCAGTTCGTTCAGCGTCTTTGCGCCGGCCAGCGTGCGGATCGCCTGGTCGTTCTTGCCGATTTCGGCGCGGCCGCCGGCGAGGTCGATGTTGGTGCCACGCAGACGACGACTGACGTCGACGGCGGTGAGGCCCGCAGCCTGCAGCCGATCCGGATCGAGCGAAACGAGAATCTCGCGCTCGACGCCGCCGATGCGTTCGACCTGTGCCACGCCGCGGACGCCTTGCAGCGCCCGCTTCACCACGTCGTCGACGAAATACGACAATTGCTCAGGCGTCTTGCCGGGCGAGATCGCGGCGTAGGTGACGATCGGCAGGCCGATGACGTCGACGCGCTGGATCAGCGGCTCGTTGACGTTTTGCGGCAGGTTGGCGCGGACTCGCGTAACGGCGTCCTTGATGTCGTTGAGCGCGCGATCGGTGTTGGTTTCAAGCGCGAATTGAATCGTCGTCACCGACAGGCCGTCGGTGATCGACGAGGAAATATGACGTACGCCTTCGACGCCGGAGACACCGTCCTCGATGGTCTTGGTGACTTGCGCCTCCAGTTCGGCAGGTGCGGCGCCGAATTGCGACACCGCGACCGAGATCACCGGAATGTCGGCGCTGGGCAATCGCGTCACGGCCAGTTTGGTGAAGCTCATCCACCCGAGCACCAGCAGGATAATCGAGAATACGACGGATGGGAGCGGATGCCGGATCGACCAGGCCGAGATATTCAATGCCATTTAGCGTACCCGTGAGCGGTCGAGGTCATCGGCGAAGGTGGTCTTGACGCGATCGCCATTGTGCAGCGAGGTGCCGGCATCGGCGACGACGATCTCACCCTGCTTTAGGCCATCGAGGATTTCGATGCTGGTATCGGACACCAGCCCGACGCGCACGCGGCGCGTCTCGACGATGTTGCCGGTGACGACCTGCACCATCGAATGATCGATTGCCGAGCGGGGAATCGCGACGCCGCAACTGCGCTTGGCGTCGATCGCGACGCGGGCGAACATGCCGACCTTCAGCGACGCGCCGTTGTTGATGGAGACGCGGACGTGGCCGAGCTGGGTGCGCCGGTCGATTTCGGGTGCGATCAGGCGGACGCGCCCGGTCAGGTCGGGCGCGTCGTCACGACTGATCCGCGCCGTGGCTCCGGCGCTGAGCTTCATCACATGAATGCTGGGGACTTCGGCATCGAGTTCGAGTTCGTTGTCGATGGCGATCTGGAACATCGGAGCCGCTTGCGGCGAAGCCGGTGCTCCGACGATGGTGTTGACCTTGGTTACCAGTCCGGCTGCCGGCGCACGCAACGTGATCGGCGTACGCGAGGTCGCGGCAGGCGGCGGCGTCAGCCGCGCCAGGTCCTGGTTGGCGGTGACGGTGTCGCCCTCGCGCGCCAGCAGTTCGGTGACGCGCGAGCCTTCGCTATCGACATTGGCAACCGCTTCGCGGCGCGGCACGACGAAGCCGGTGACGCGGACCATGTCGGAAAAGCAGGCGTTGGTCGCGCGCACCACGATGACCGACGGCCCGTTCGATGCGGCATCGTCGGCACGTAGTGGCCCGCTGGCCCAACCAAGAATGCCGATGATTGCAATCAGTGCCCGTGCCGAAGGCAGTCCGATGCATGAGACAAACGCTTTCATGAGCCCCGCTTGAGATGTGGCCGAGGTGACGCTGGATGGCCCGGAGATGGATTGTTGCCCGCACGGACCGGCTGGCGCAATGGCCGCTCGCACCCGGTCGCGCGGCGCGCGCCGTTCGGGTCAAGGCTCGCGTTCCGCGAGGACGCGATGCATCCTGCAAAAGACCGTGACAAAGCCACCGTCCTATTTGGATGCGGTCTTGGTGGCCATGTTTACCACCTGGACGCGGCGGTTGGCTGGATCGTTCGGCGCGTCCGGCTTCTTGAGCTGGCTCTCGCCATAGCCGACCGTCACCAGATCGGCGCTGGCGATGCCGAATTTGTCGACCAGATATTTCTTGATGGCATCGGCGCGGCGCTCGGAGAGATCCTGGTTGAAGGAGTCGCTGCCGATGGCATCGGTGTGGCCGGCGACGAGAAAAGTCGAGCCCTTGAGGTCAGGGCTCGAAAGCGCCTTGCCGAGCGCTTCGACCGCCGGCTGTGCCTTGGCGCTGATGTTGGCCGAGTTGTAGTCGAAGGTAATTTCGAGATCGATATTCGGCTTGTCCTTGGCCACCGCCGCGATCTGCTGCCGCTCCCCCGACGATAGCGAACGCGTCGTCCGGTTACGCAGCGAGTCGACGAACTTCGTCTCGGCTGTTGGCGCGGCCTGTTCGGCCGGCGGCGTCATCGACAGGCTGCGGGTCAAGGGCTTTTTCGGCGTCAGCGCCCGCAGGATCTGGCCTTCGGTCACGTCGTCGGCCGCGCGCGCCACGCTGGTGGTGACCCAGGCCAGCAGTCCGATGGCCGCGAAGGTGCAGATTGCCTTGAAAGCCTTGCGTTTCGCCGTCCCCGACATCGTCGTTTCCTCTCCTGCGGCCGCTTGCGCTGAATGCGTTAAAAAGTATGAAGGCAGGCCGTGCCCGGCCGGTATCAATCTTGTCGGTCGTCAGAGCAGGGCCCTGCGTTCAAATTATCCGTTCGCCGATGCCGATGGCAGCGGCAACGCTTGCACTAACGAATGCCGTACCCGGCAAATTCCTTGACGATATTCGGGTCCATCGCCTTGGCATTGGTAATATCGAGGTCGCCCTCGGCGGCCTTGCCGTCGCGCTGCTTGGCGAGGCCACGGCCGTAAAGCGACGAGGTCAGGCGCGGATTGATCTTCAGCGCCGCATCGAAATCGGTAATGGCGCTTTTGGGTTGCCCGTTCTTGAGATGCAGCAGGCCGCGGCTGTCGAGCGCATCGACGAAGTCGGGACGTAGGCGTAACGCCTCGTTGCAATCCTTGGTGGCGGCCGCAAGATCGCCGATCACCGTGCGTGTCCAGCAGCGATTGTTGAGTGCCTCGACGTCCTTCGGATTGAGTTTGAGAGTGTCGTCGAAATCCTTGATCGCGAGCCGGTAGGCGCCCTTGCTGGCGTAGACCTGACCGCGGCGATACAGCGAGTTGCCGTCCTTCGGATTGGTCGCCAGCTTGCTGTTGAGCGACTTGATCGTCGGGTCGTCGGCAAGGGCCGCCAACAGTTTGGCGTCGTCCTTTGCCGGCTGCGTTGCCGGGGCGGTTGCAGCCTCAGCCTGCTTCGGCGTCTCGGGTTGCTTGGGCGCCTCCATCTGCTTCGGCGGATCGACCTGCTTGGCAACCTCAACCGGTTTCGGCGGCTCCGGTGGCTTGGCAGGTTGAACGTTGGTCGTCTCCGTTGGGGGCTTGGGAGCGGTGACAGCCGATGGCGGAGTGTTGCTCGGCGCTGCGGTCTGCGCGGCTTCTTTCGGCGGGACGACCGGAGGCGGAGCTATCGGCTTGGCGACGCTGACAGGCGGCTTGGTCGCGGTGTCGCCCTTTCCTGGAACGAACGAAAAATCGTCCGCCAGCGACGATGAAATCCACGGCACCTGTTCGCCGCGCGACGCGCGCGTGACGCCAACGCGGGTGCGGTTCAGTGTTTCTTCCGCCGTCAGGTCGGGAACGCGAATTTCCTTGAGCAACTCGCCGACAAACAGGCTGCGGTCGGTGCCGCTGTCGTTGATCACGGAGCTGAGCGCTGCGGAATACATCACCAGCGAACCGCTCGGCGCGATCACCGGCGCGAGGCCGGCGGAAAAACTGCGGAAGCGGCGTTCGAACGGATTGCGCCGCGAGGCATCGAGCAGTGCAATTTTGACACCGGCGCCACGGCCGTTGATTTCGCCGAGGATGGTTTCCAGGCTGAAGCCGTCGCGGCGGACATCGGCTTCGGTCCAGATCTGCGCATCGACCGGTAGGATGTAGCTCTGCCGCGCCGACTGGATGCCAAAGCCGCTAAAGAACACCAGCACCACGGAACCCGGCTTGGTGCGGGCATAAAGCTTGTCGAACGCGCGGCGCATGGCGTCGCCGTTGAGATTTTCGCCGATCTCGACGTTGAAGCCGTCACGCTTCAATTCGTCGGCGATATTGCGCGCGTCGTTGATCGGCTCCTTCAGGGGCGCTTCGTTGTCTGGATATTTGGCATTACCAATGACCAGCGCCAGACGCTCGCCCGAGCTATCTGCCAACGCAGGGGATATCGACGTCAAACCAACAAAAAGCAAAAGGGCAAGCGATGAAATGCAAATTTTCATGAGATGCCGGTCCGCAGATGAAGCGCAAGTAAAACCCCACGCTTGCATAACCTTACTCTACGCATGTGGCGTTTTCAAACTGCGGTGCCCGCATGCAGTCGAGGTCCGAGCGTCATGCAGCGTTGCGCCCTTGAGCTGCGACGCATCGTCGCTGTGGCTGAGGCCGCTCAGAAGCCGATGCCAAGGATCAGCACGACCTGCCGTCCGCACCACGCGCCCTCGCACGACGCGCGATGGCTCGGCTGCTGCGAAACGGCGGCGATGCTGCGTTTCGGTGCCGGCATCAGCCGTGTTTCGGTGATCTTGGTGGCCTTCGCGCTCGGGGCGGGAGGTGCGGTTTCCGCGGCCAGGGCGCCTGCGCTCAGCAGCGCGGCGACAAAGCCGGCGCCGACTGCGATCCGTCTTATGTGCAGGCGATCACGCATCTCGGTCAGCTAGCCCTTTCGTTGACATGGCTCAGAAGCCAACGCCGATCATTTGCGCGCCGCCCGGCCGCGACGTAGCCTGCTGACGGGCCTGCGGCGCAGCCGGGGCGGGCTTGTTGGCATAACGCGGTTTCTCGCGCTCGGCGTCGCGGCGCGCTGGTTTGCGCGGCGTCTCGCGCTCGACGGGTTTGGCGTGAACCGCCGCCGGCTCGGAGGGTTGCGCGTTGGCGACGCACACTTCGCCTTTGGCTGTCTCGTTTGCCTTGCATTCCAGCGGGCAAACGCGCGCACTCTGCTTGGTCAGGTCGGACACCACGGCCTCGGTGATCTTGGCGTCATCGACAGGCTGTCCCTTGATGGTGAGATAGCGGCCGAGTGCATCCTTGGTCGCCACGTTCAGCGCGCCGTCCGGCTTGCCGGTCATGCAGCCGAGGCGCGCCAGTTGGGTTTGCGCGGCGCGCACCAGTTCCGGCGAATTGGGTTGCGCGGCGGCGCGTTTGGCGGCTTCCACGGTGAACTTGTCGAGCGCGGCGACGGCCTGCGGCTTGATGCGTTCGCAGGTGATGGATTTGGCAAACGTTTTCAGATCGTCGATGCCGCTGCCGTCCGAGCCCTTGGCGCTGATCGCGTCGAGCCGGGTCTGCTCGTTCTTGCAGGTGGCTTCCATCGCGGCGGCTACCTCCGCCTTCTTGCGGGCTTCCTCCGCAGCCTTGGCGACGCGTTCACTCTCCGCACGCAATTCAGCGGCCCGCGCCGCTTCCCTGGCCTTCTCGGCTTCTTCCGCCTTGCGCTTGGCTTCGGCGGCCTTGCGGTCGGCTTCAAGCGCCTTGGCCTTCTGTTCGGCTTCTGCGGCCTTGGCGCGGCGCTCGTCGTCTTCGCGCTTCTTCGCGGCGAGACGCTCCGCTTCTTCGGCGCGCGCCTTTGCGGCGGCTTCTGCAGCGCGGGCGCGGCGTTCTTCATCCTCACGCTTCTTGATCGCGGCGAGCTCCGCCTTCTTGCGTTCGGCTTCGATGCGCGCTTCCTCCGCAGCCTTGCGCGCAGCCTCGCGCTCGGCGCGCGCCTTTTCTTCGCGTTCGCGCGCGGCCTGCTTCAGCACGTCGAGGCGTTGCTGTGCGGTAATCGCCAGCGGCGAATTGGCGTGTCGCTTGATGAACCGCTCGAGCGCCGTGGGATTGTCGCTGTCTTTCACCTTGTCCCAATCCGCGGCTTCACGCGCCGACGGCTCGCTGACCGGCGCGATCACCTTGCCGTCGACATCCGGCACGGCGACGCTGCCGGAGGGCGCAGTCGGCGCCGTCTGCTTTTCGTTCAGGCTGGCCAATTGTGCGCGCGCCAGATCGGCATAGAAGCCGGTCTTGTAGGTGCCGAGAAAAACTTCCCACGCGCGCTTGGAACCGATTTTGGCGACGAGGTCGTAGTCGGCCTTGATATCGGATGCGCTGGCCGGCACCTCCTTGGTTTCGACCGGCGCTGGCACCAGTGAAATATTGCCGCCGCCGAGCGAGCCGTAGACGAACGGCTCCTGCCGGCTGCCGGTGCTTTTCAGCACCTCGTCGCGGACTCTGCCGAAGGCCAGACGGATATCGAGACCTGGAATGGTCAGGTTCTTGAGTACGGCAGTGGTGAATGGACTGTGCTGGCCGTCGCCGTCCTCGGCCGTCGAACCGGCCTTCGCGGCGTAGGCGATCAGCGTGTCGGTGCTGGTCGGTTCAACCTTGCCGAGACCGGACGTCACGGCGCGGCTGGCGGTCTTGCGCTCGCGCCGCATCTTCACCGTGAACGGATTGTCGCGGCAGGCATCGAGAATGATGACGCGCAGTTTCTTGGCGCCGTCGGCCGAGGACACCAGCCGCTCCAGTGGAATGGCTTCGTCTTCAGCATCGCGGTCGCTGGCGAGCCGCGCATCGGTGGGGATCAGATAGTTGGTGCCGCTGATTTCCAGGCCATGGCCCGCGTAATAGACCACGGCGATGTCGGCCTGATCGGCCTCGGATTCGAACTTGCGGATGGCACGTTTGAAATCGAGGTTGCCGAGATTGAGCGCAACGTCGACTTTCTCAAAGCCGGCGTCGCGGAACATTCTGGCAATCGAATCGGCATCGCGCGCGGGATTGGGCAGTTGCGGCACGGCCTGATAGGTCGAGTTGCCGAGCACCAACGCGACTCGCTTCTGCGCCCATGCGGCATCGGCGCCCAGGACCATCGCGAGGATGGTCCCGCCGATCACCGTCAATGCGGGGACAAGGCGCTTGATCATGACTTGCTCGTGCGTCGCCGTCCGCTCGGCTCCACAAGTCCTCTACCGGTTCAAATTCGCATGCCGGACTGCCCGGCATTAACTATCGAAAATCAGCAATATATCTCAAAGTGTAGCCGCCCCGTGTGGTGCAAGCAATCGGCCGCAACGTCGCGCGGCGTCGAAAGCCGGTGGCAAGGTGCGCAGCCCGAGGCGCAGTCGAACCGCCCCTTACTTCGCGTTCGACGCCTGATCCTTCTCCGCAACGTTGACGATTTCGACGCGACGATTGACGGCGTCGAACGGGTCGGCGGCATTCTTCAGGCCGTTCTTGCCGTAGCCCGAGGTCACCAGATTCTGCGCGGGGATCCGGTAGCGTTCGACCAGGAAACGCTTGACGGTTTCGGCGCGTCGCTCCGACAACTTCTGGTTATAGGAGTCGCCACCCTTGGCGTCGGTGTGGCCACCCAGCATGATGACCGCGCCAGCCAGCTCGGCGCTGGTCAACGCTTTGCCGAGGCTGTTGAGCTGCGGCTCGGCCTTCGCTGTCAGCTTCGCCGAGTTGAAATCGAAATTGATGTCGAGGTCGATCTTTGGACGCTTGGCTGCGATCTCCGCCATGTGTTCGCGATCGTTCAGTGACAGTGAGCGCGACTGGCCTTGCACCCGCTTGACGAAAGCCATGTCGTCCGCCGTCAACTCCGGGCGAGCCGTCGCACTCAGGCTTCGGGTCTTCGAGGTCTTCAGACCGTCGAGGATTTGCTGCGCGGACAGTTCGCCGGCGGTCGCCGGTGGCGCTGCGAACATCAGTGTCAGGCCGCTGGCCACGAGGGCCGCGGCAATGCTGTGCTTGAGATAACTGCGTCTGCTCATCATCATCATCGCCTCCATCTATGCGGGGCCTCGTTCGGATATCGAGGCCAACGGCGGCTATCGTGAAATCAATTGACCCGCGGGACTGTGACGAGAGTCACGGTTGGGTAGTTTGAATTTGATCGCCTTTAAACCGGCGGTTGCAGCCTCCGTGATGAGACGTCACGCAGTCGCGGAAGGTTCAATTCTTACCGGTATTTGGCTGCGGCCAGCTGGCCCGGCAATGTGGCTCCAGAAGCACATGTGGCCGAATTGTGCAGGCTTCGCCGCAGCCAGGCCCCCTCCAAACTTCTCGGCTTCATCACTCTACGTTACAAATGTCATCACGTATTTTTGACGAATATCGCAGTGATTTTGACGACGTCATTGGGGGCAGACCGTAATGTTCACGATTATCGACGCGGGGGCGCGTTCGGGCCGTAAAGGGCTTCTCCTCTCGAGCCTGACCTTGGCGATGGCGATCTCTTCGTCGTCGGTGGCGATGGCGGCCTGTACCGGAACTGGCGCTGGCGCCGCGTTCTCACCGCTGCTGCCGTTCGCAACCGGCGCCCAGGTCAATTCGCTGGTCTCAGCCATCAATACCGCCAACACCGCGTTCCTCACGCAGTCGACGGCCTTCGTCAGTGCTCCTGGCAATCCCGCGCCGAACCAGGAAGGCGGCGGCATCTGGACCCGTGGTATCGGCGGTGAGGTGACGACGAAGTCCACCAGCACGACCTCGAACATTTCAATCCTGAACGTTGCGTTGCCAGGCGAGGTCAGTTGCAGCAACGAGACGTCGCTCAATTTCGCCGGCGTGCAAGTCGGCGCGGACATCGCGCGCCTGAACTGGAACGGCTGGAACGTCCATCTCGGCTCCTCGGTAGGCTACCTCGGTGCACGCGCCAAGGATAATTCGTCGGCCGGTCCGCTCAATCCGCTCGGTGGCACGTTCCAGGATACGCTGCAGGTGCCGTTCGCCGGCTTCTATGTCGCGGCGACCAAGGGCGGCTTCTTCGTCGACGGCCAGATTCGCGCCGACTTCTTCCAGAATTCGTTGAGCGACCCGATCGTCAGCGGTCTCTTCAGCCAGAAGCTCGATGCGCGCGGCCTCTCGTTGACCGGCAACATCGGCTACAATTATCAGATGGCCAATAACTGGTTCATCGAACCATCGGCCGGTATCGTTTTCTCCAAGGTGCAGGTCGATCCGCTCAACGTGTCCGGCACTCTGGTGCTCGGCACCGGCCTGACGCTGCCGGGCCAACTGCGCATCAACGACATCAACAGCCAGTTGGGCCGCTTGAGCGTGCGGACCGGGACCACCATCAATTCCGGCAACATGATCTGGCAGCCGTTCGCGATCGCCAGCGTATATCATGAGTTCAACGGCGCGGTGACGTCGTCGTTCAGCGATACCGGTTTCCCGATCCTCGGCTCGTCCGGCACCATCAGCTCGACCAATATCGGCACCTACGGCCAGTTCGGTCTGGGGATAGCCGGTCAAGTTGCCGGCACCGGCCTGCTCGGGTATCTGCGCGGGGACTACCGGACTGGCGACAACATCAACGGCTACAGCATCAACGGCGGCCTGCGCTATCAGTTCTCGCCGGAAGTGATCGCCTCCGCACCGCTCTACACCAAGGCCGCAAAGGCACCGATTCTCGCCACCGCGCCGTATAACTGGACCGGCTTCTATGTCGGCGGCAGCTTCGGCATGCTGAACGGCCGCACCGACTGGACGGCCACCGCGTTCGGCACCAGCACCAATCCACGCTTCGCCGGCGCGCTCGGCGGCGGTCAGGTCGGTTACGACTACCAGACCGGCAAGTGGGTGTTCGGTATCGAGGGCAACCTGAATGCGACCAACGCTCACGGCGCACGCGATTGCCCGACCGGCGTGTTCTTCACCTGCGAAACCGACGTTCGCTGGATTGGCACCGCGACCGGCCGGGCCGGTTATGCGTTGACCGATCGCTCGTTGTGGTACGCCCGCGCCGGCGTCGCATTCGGAGACCTGAAGATAACGACGACCTGCAACACCGGTCCGGGAAATCCGCTGGCGCTGGTCGGTTGCGGTGACAACACCAGCCGCTCCCGCGTCGGCTGGACCATCGGCGCCGGTTCGGAATTCGCCATTGCGCGCGACTGGACGGTGCGGACGGAAACCAATTACTTCGACATGGGCTCGAGCCGCTACGATCTGCCTTCGGCCGGCGCCATTGACGTGCGTCAGTCCGGCTTCATCACCACGGTCGGCGTCAACTACCGCTTCGCTCCGGGACCGGTGGTCGCGGCCAAGTACTGATCGTCCCGGCATCGCAAAAGACGGCCAATTGATCGGGCGATTGCCAGCGGCAGTCGCCCGATTTTCATTGGCGGATGCGTTCGCGACGACGGTGCGGCCCCGTTGCGAGCTTTGACCTTTGCCGGCGAAGGTGGCTCTCTGTGCACATAGAAACTGCACGGAGAGAAGCGATGCCGATGGAGCCGACTTACGAGGTCTTTGCCATTCGTTACGCGACGATGTCGCCGCGCACGCCGCATATGAATTACCTTGTTCCGGACCCGCACGAGACAACGGCTGCAGATCTCGATTACTTCGTCTGGCTGATCCGCGGCGCGGGCCGCGACATCCTCGTCGATACCGGCTTCAACGCCGCGGCCGCGCAAGAACGTAGCCGCAAGCTGACGATCAATCCGGTCGATGCACTTGCAGCGTTCGGCGTCAGCGCCGGGTCGATCGAGGACGTCGTCGTCACGCACCTGCATTACGACCATGCTGGCAATCTCGATCGCTTTCCCAATGCGCGATTCCATCTGCAGGATCGCGAGATGAGCTACGCGACCGGCCGTTGCATGTGTCACGGCGCGCTGCGGCATCCGTTCTCGGTGGAGGATGTGACGCTGATGGTGCGTCACGTCTACGGTCAACGCGTCGTCTTTCATAATGGCGATAGCGAACTTGCTCCCGGCGTAACCCTTCATCATGTCGGAGGTCACTCCGACGGGCTGCAGATCGTCCGCGTATTGACCGCGCGCGGTCCGGTGGTGCTGGCCTCGGATGCCGCGCATTATTACGGCAACATGCATCGGCGGAGTCCGTTTCCCATCGTCTATAATGTCGGAGACATGCTGCAGGGCTGGATCACCGCAGAGCGGCTGGCCGGGCACATCGACCGGGTGATCCCCGGGCACGATCCACTGGTGAGTGAGATTTATCCGCGCGTCAGCGGCAAGGCCGATGTTTTTGCCTTGCACCGTGAGCCGTTGCGCTCGTTCGCGACGTAGCACGCAATTAGATGCCGTCACCCTGAGGTGCGATCGGCGGCGACGGCGATCCTTCGAGGCTCAACGCTGCGCGCGGAGTACCTCAGGATGACGCCGTCTTTCGCTCCCAATACATCCGGCTAATACGCTTCGATCTCGCTCATCGGCCGGCTGGTCTGCACCAGGCCGAGGCTATCTTCGATCTTGCCGAGCAGCCGCGCGAAATCCTTTCGCTCCTGTGCCGACAGGCAACCCAGGATCTCCTGCTCGCGCCGCAGCAGACTTGGGATCAGGTCCTCGTAGAGCATGGTCCCCTTGCGGGTCAGGCGGAGGCGAAATTCGCGGCGATCGTCTTCGTTCTCGACCCGCTCGAGCAGGTGCCGTTCCAGCAGCGCGGTGACGGCGCGGCTGATGGTCGACTTGTGTGTGCGCGTGCATTGCGCGATGTACTGTGCACTGCATGCCTCCTTGCGGAACCCGAGCGTTGCGATCACTCGCCACTCCGGAATGTCGAGCCCATAGCGCTCGCGGTACTCGCTCGAGAGCGCCGCCGAGACCTCCGCGCCGAGCCGATTGAGCCGGAACGGCACGAACTTAAAAAGATCGAGCTTGGCCAAAAAGGGCTCCGAATTGGGTTGACGGCGGACCCCGCCGGGCGTTTAGATAGTTGCAAGTGAGACTATCTCGCGTGAGGGAGTTGAGCAACACCGAATTCGGGCAGGCCGCCGGCCGCTATGGCCGCTGTCAGTGCGCGACCAACCCGATTCTTGTTCCGAACTTTCAGGTGTCTGGATCATGGCATGACGCAACATACGTCGCAGTTCGGCTATCGCCGCCATCCGGATCAGGAACGTCCGGCCGGTAACGCAGCACATCACCCGGTGGTGGTGGTGGGCGCCGGGCCGGTGGGGCTGTCGCTGGCGATCGATCTGGCGCAGCGCGGCGAGGCCGTCGTGCTACTCGATGACGCCGACCGGATCGGTGAGGGCTCGCGCGCCATCTGCTTTTCCAAGCGCTCGCTGGAGTACTGGGACCGGCTCGGCGTCGGCCAGCGTATGGTGGACAAGGGCGTGGTGTGGAGCGTTGGCAAGATTTTCCACGGCGACCGGCAACTCTACCAATTCAACCTGTTGCCCGAAGATGGCCACAAGATGCCGGCCTTCATCAACCTGCAGCAGTTTTATGCCGAGGCCTATCTGGTCGACCGAGTCAAGCAATTGCCCGGCGTCGATCTGCGCTGGCGCAACAAGGTCACCGCACTGGAGCAGCGCAACGATCATGTGCTGCTGAGCATCGAGACACCCGACGGTCCATATCGCCTGTCGGCAGCCTATGTGGTCGCTTGCGACGGTGCTCGCTCGTCGCTGCGCGGCATGGTCGGCGCCGATTTCCAAGGGCAAGTGTTCGAAGATCAGTTCCTGATCGCGGACGTCAGGATGAGTGCCGAATTTCCGACCGAACGCTGGTTCTGGTTCGATCCGCCATTCCATTCCGGGCGCTCGGCATTGCTGCATCGGCAGCCCGATGATGTCTGGCGTATCGATCTGCAGCTCAGTCCCGACGCCGATGCGGCGGTCGAGCGCCGGCCGGAGAACGTGCGGCCCCGCATCGCGCGGATGCTCGGCCATGATCAGTTCGAATTCGAATGGATCTCGATCTACAAATTCCAGTGCCGGCGGATGGCGCGCTTCATTCACGATCGCGTCATATTCGCAGGCGATTCCGCGCATCAGGTGTCGCCGTTCGGCGCGCGTGGCGCCAATTCGGGATTGGAGGATGCGGAAAACCTCGCCTGGAAGCTCGCGCGGGTGCTGCGAAGGCAATCGCCCGAGAAACTGCTTGAGAGCTACCACATCGAGCGCAGCCTGGCGGCCGACGAGAACATTCGCGAATCGACCCGCTCGACCGATTTCATGGCGCCCGTCACCAAGCAGGAGGCGCGGCTGCGCAAGGCGGTGCTGGCGCTGGCGCAAGACACTGATTTCGGCAAGCGCATGATCAACGGTGGCCGGCTATCGCTCCCCTCGGTTTATGAAACACCCTTGTCGACCGCCGATGTCGATTCGTGGCACGGCGGTCCACGCCCCGGAACGTCGATGCCGGATGCGCCGTTGCGGGCGCGCGGCGGCGATACATTTCTCACCGACGCGTTTTGTGCCGCCGGCAAGACGTTCACGTTGCTGCAATTCGCCAACGGCGAAGCCATCGAAACGCCGGACGAGGTGGCTACGATACGTATCGGCAAGCAGGGCGATCTGATCGACGTGAGCGGCACCATCGGCGCGCGCTACGATGCGCAACCGGGTGCGGCTTACCTGTTCCGCCCCGATGGTTACGTGGCGGCACGATTCCGGAGACCCACGCATGCGGCGATCGAAGCCGCGTACAAACGTGCCTGTGCGGCCGGTTGAGAGGGGCCATGTCGCTATCGACCACATCGAATTTTCCCAAGCCCGATGACGCCTTTCGCATGGTCGTCGAGGCGCATCGCGGGCTGGACGACGATAGCAGCGCGGCGCTCGATGCGGCGCTGGTGCTGATCCTCGCCAATCATATCGGGGATATCGAGGTGCTGCGCGAGGCAATTGCGCTCGGCAAGCGGCGGCTCGCCGACGATCCCACTTCATCTGACGCCAAAGCGATCTGACTTCGCATAAAGGAAATGACTTGATGGCTACCAAAGGTTTCGCGTCCACCACCGATCTGGCGGAAAAGAAGGTGACCTTCTCCGAGATCGGGACCGATCTCTACGCCTTTACCGCCGAGGGCGACCCGAACTCCGCCGTGATCGTCGGGGACGACGGATGCATCGTGTTTGACGCGCAGGCCACACCGGCGATGGCCAACAAGGTGATCGAGCGTGTCAAGACCGTGACCGACAAGCCGATCAAGTATGTCGTGCTGTCGCACTATCACGCGGTGCGCGTGCTGGGCGCGTCGGCCTATCACGCGCAAGGGATCGTTGCTTCGCAGGAAACCTATCGCCTGATCGAGGAGCGCGGCCAGCAGGACTGGGATTCCGAGTACGGCCGCTTTCCGCGGCTGTTTCAGGATGCCGCCAGCATCCCCGGCCTGACCTGGCCGACGCTGACTTTCGAAGGCGAGATGTCGATCTATCTCGGCAAGCGCGAGGTCCGGCTGATGCAGCTCGGTGCGGGGCATACCTCCGGTGACATCGTCGCCTGGGTGCCCGATGCCGAGGTGATGTTCTCCGGCGACCTGATCGAATATCACTCGGCCTGCTATTGCGGCGACGCGCACTTGCGCGAATGGCCGATGACGCTGAATGAAATTCGCGACTTCAATCCCAAGGCGATCGCGCCGGGACGCGGCGACGCGCTGAAGGGCCTGTCGACCACGCGTGAAGCCATCGCGATGACTCGCGATTTCGTGATGTCGCTCTATGGCGCGGCGGAAATGTCGGTCGCCAAGGGTCGTGGCCTCAAAGAGACCATGGCGGCAACGCGTGAGGTGATGGATCCAAAATTCTCCAGCTTCGCGATTTACGAGCACTGTCTGCCGTTCAACGTCTCGCGGGCCTTCGATGAGGCATCCGGCATCGATGATCCGGTGATCTGGACCGACAAGCGCGACCGCGAAATGTGGGCAACGCTGCAAGGATGAAGTTACTCGTCATTGCGAGGAGCGAGAGCGACGAAGCAATCCAGAGTGACGGCAAAGAACCGGATTGCTTCGCGTCGCTCGCAATGACGTCCGAATGGTCTGAAATCTCGCGAGCCAACGGGAGAGTGAGATGAACATCAACACCGCACCCAGCAGTCTGAAACAAGGCGTCGCCGGCATCACGCCGGGATATATGTCCGGCTTCGGCAACAGCTTCGAGACGGAGGCATTGCCCGGCGCGCTGCCGGTCGGTCGCAATTCGCCGCAGCGCTGCGCTTATGGCCTTTACGCCGAGCAACTGTCCGGTTCGCCGTTCACCGCGCCGCGCGGCAGCAATGAGCGCTCCTGGCTGTATCGTATCCGTCCGTCGGTGAAGCACTCCGGCCGCTTCACCAAGATCGACTCGCGGCTATGGCGCACCGCGCCGTGCTTCGAGGACGACATGCCGATTTCCCAGTTGCGCTGGGATCCGACGCCGATGCCGAAGGAGGAACTCACCTTCGTGCAAGGCGTGCAGACCATGACCACGGCGGGCGACGCCAATACGCAGGCCGGCATGGCGGCGCACGTCTATCTCATCACAAAGTCGATGGTCGATCAGCACTTCTATAATGCCGACGGCGAGATGATGTTCGTGGCGCAGCAGGGCAACCTGCGCTTCGTCACCGAGTTCGGCCGCATCGATATCGAACCCGGCGAGATCGCGGTGATCCCGCGCGGCGTCAAGTTCCGTGTCGAGATTCCCAACGGTCCGGCGCGCGGCTATCTCTGCGAGAACTACGGCGGTGCCTTCACGCTGCCGGAACGCGGGCCGATCGGCGCCAATTGCCTGGCCAATTCGCGCGATTTCCTTACCCCGGTCGCGGCCTATGAGGACAAGGACACGCCGACCGAGCTTTATGTGAAGTGGGGTGGCGCGCTTTATGTGACAAAGCTGCCGCATTCGCCGATCGATGTCGTAGCGTGGCACGGCAACTATGCGCCCTACAAGTATGATCTGCGGACCTTCTCGCCTGTTGGCGCCATCGGTTTCGATCATCCCGATCCGTCGATCTTCACGGTGCTGACATCGCCGTCGGAAACCGCTGGCACCGCCAATATCGACTTCGTCATTTTCCCCGAACGCTGGATGGTGGCGGACAACACCTTCCGGCCGCCGTGGTATCACATGAACATCATGAGCGAGTTCATGGGACTGATCTACGGCGTCTACGACGCCAAGCCGCAGGGTTTCGTGCCGGGGGGAATCAGCCTGCATAACATGATGCTGCCGCACGGGCCGGATCGCGAAGCCTTCGATCATGCGTCTAATGGTGAACTGAAGCCGGTGAAGCTGACCGGTACCATGGCCTTCATGTTCGAGACCCGCTATCCGCAGCGCGTCACCAAGCATGCCGCGACGTCCGGCACGCTGCAGGACAACTATGCGGACTGCTGGAACGGGCTGGAGAAGATGTTCGATCCCAACAAGCCGTAACGGTTCGACAGTAAAGCTGAATGATGGATGCCCGGATCAAGTCCGGGCATGACGCATGTGGAGTCTGGAGTCTATGTCTCACCCCAACGATCCGAAGCTGAAATCCTTCATCGACGTTGCCGCCGATTCGGATTTCCCGATCCAGAACCTGCCTTACGGTGTGTTCTCGACTCCGGATTCGGCGCAACGTCGCGTCGGCGTCGCCATCGGCGATTTCGTGCTTGATCTCGCAGCACTCGAATCCGAAAAGTTGATCGACGCGGGTGCAGCTGGAATCTTCGCGCAGCCCTCGATCAATGCGTTCATGGCGGCCGGCCCGCAAACATGGTCGCGCGTGCGCATGCAGATCAGCCAGCTATTGCGACACGATAATGCGACGTTGCGCGATAACGCGAGCCTGCGCCAGCGTGCGCTGATGCCGCGCAAGGGTGTGCAGTTGCACATGCCGTTCGTGGTTTCCGGCTACACCGATTTCTATTCCTCGAAAGAACACGCCACCAATGTCGGCGTGATGTTTCGCGGCAAGGACAACGCCTTGCAGCCGAACTGGCTGCATATCCCGATCGCCTACAACGGCCGCGCCTCGACCGTGGTGGTCAGCGGCACGCCGATCATTCGGCCGCAAGGTCAGCTCAAGCCCCCAAGTGCAGAGGTGCCAAGCTTCGGGCCCTGCAAGCGGCTGGATTTTGAGTTGGAGATGGGCGTGGTCATCGGCGGCGCGTCGCAGATGGGGACACGGCTCACGGAACAGCAGGCCGCTGAGATGATCTTCGGCTTCGTGCTGCTCAACGATTGGAGCGCGCGCGACATCCAGCAGTGGGAATACGTGCCGCTTGGGCCATTCCAGGCCAAGGCATTCGGAACCTCGATCAGCCCATGGGTGGTGACGCGGGAGGCGCTCGAGCCGTTCCGTGTACAGGGGCCGGCACAGAATCCGACGCCGTTACCGTATCTGCAGCAGAAAGGCGCCAACAATTACGACCTCAATCTGCAGGTCGATCTGCGCGCCGATGGCGCGAAGGATTACGCCCCCATCGCGTGCACCAACTTCAAGTACATGTACTGGTCGTCGGTGCAGCAACTGGTGCATCACGCCTCATCCGGCTGCGCCATGAATGTCGGCGACCTGCTCGGCTCCGGCACCATTTCGGGGCCGGAAAAGAATCAGCGCGGCAGTCTGCTGGAAATCAGCTGGAACGGCAGCGAGCCGATCGAGTTGCCCGGCGGCGACAAGCGCAGTTTCTTCGAGGATGGCGATTCGCTCAGCATCCACGGCTGGTGTCAGGGCGAGGGTTATCGCATCGGCTTCGGCGAGGTCGAAGGCACCATCCTGCCGGCAAAATAGCTCCGGAAATTCGACATTTTCCATCGGTGGTTCGCGCGTCGTAAAGGTCATTTGCGACGCCGATGAATCTTGCGTCAGCTTGCGTAAGCGCAAAGTGACGGCTGCGCAATCCGCTAGAGACCTGCATCAGGTGGGTACGTCGTGTCGTCACGACGGCCGAACCGATGGAGTTGCATAATGATACGCCTGTCGACCGTCGCTCTTGCCGCCGTTACGTTGCTCACGGCTTCGTCCGCCATGGCTGCGGAGTTCGAGGTCAAGATGCTGAACAAAAGCCCCGACGGTCAGGTGATGGCATTCGATCCGCCGTTCCTCAGGGTGCAGCCGGGCGATACCGTGCGTTTCGTTCCGACCGACAAGGGTCACGACGCGGAGTCGATTCCGGGCATGGTGCCGGATGGCGCGACACCGTTCAAAGGCCAGATCTCGCAGGAAGTCAGCGTTAAGTTCGACAAGCCGGGGCTCTACGGCTACCGCTGCGTACCGCATTTCGGCATGGGTATGGTTGGATTGATCGCGGTCGGTGGCGATACTTCGAACCTCGAAGCCGCTCGGCAGGCCAAGATGCCGCCGATCGCCACCAAGCGCATGGCCGTGCTGCTCGATCAGGCGGCGCAGAGCAAGACAGCGGAATCGGGAGCGACAGGTGCAGCTCGTTAGCAACATTGCCGGTCAGCCCGTGGCGGCGAACGGCGACCTTGCCTTTGCCATGGTCGCCGCGCTGCGCAAGCACCCGCATGTCAGCAATGTGCTGACGCATATTTCGGGGCAAAGCTGGGCGCGGGTCGAGCAGTCGCTACGTCTCATTCTTGATGCGAAGACCACGCGGCGCGATCTGACGCCGCTTGGCCGCAACATGGTCGACCTGATGTGGGCGGAAACCGGCGTGACGGGGCGAATCTTCAAGCCTTATTTGCTTCAATTGCTCGCGGCTTTGTCCGAGCCCGGTACCGCGGGCGACATTATCGAGCAGATTGGCCGGCTCGCGGCAGTCGACGGTGTGTCCGGCGACTCGCGGCCCGTCTGATCAGCAGGCGTACAATTCGCGACGGGATGCGCAAATTTGCGTTTGCGCAAAGAAGACAATTGCGGCCAAGATAGAAGGTCCAGAGTGGCCAGCCGAAAGCGATCGACCAATCGGTTCAGATTGATCTGTCGCAAAGACGGAATGGCTGGCGACGCTTAGATGCGTTTTTGAAATGAACCGCGCGGGCTGCGCGGCGCAATAGGGGTCTGGCCTGATGATCGCCCAACTCACAAAGAGTGAACGACAATCCGCGCTGGTTATTCTGCTGGCATTGGCCGTCGTCGGTTTGGCGATGGCGGCGGGTGGACGCCACGATCCGTTCGGCGTCCATGGCGCGATCGTATTGTTGGCCGCGATCCTCGGCATTTTCGGTGTCATATCCGGCTATTACGCGCCGGAGCCGTCTCCGGACAGGCTCGACAGCTATTACGACTCGCCCACCAAGTTCGGCATCATCGTCGCCATGGTCTGGGCGGTGATCGGCATGGCGGTTGGCGACTGGGTGGCGTGGCTGCTGGCTTATCCGGAATGGACCTTCGATGCGGCGTGGGCCAGCTTTGGCCGGCTGCGTCCGGTTCATACGTCCGGTGTGATCTTCGGCTTCGGCGGCAATGCGTTGATCGCCACGTCATTTTACGTGATGCAGCGCACGACACGGGCGCGGCTGCCGGACCAGCTGACGCCGTGGTTCGTACTGTTTGGATACAATCTGTTCTGCATCATCGCCGCCACCGGCTATCTGATGGGTGTCACCCAGTCGCGCGAATACGCCGAGCCGGAATGGTACGCCGACATCTGGCTGGTGATCGTCTGGGTTACGTATTTCATCCTCTACATGCGTGTGCTGGCCCGGCGTCAGGAGCCGCACATCTATGTCGCCAACTGGTACTACCTCGCGTTCATCCTAGTGGTGGCGATGCTACATATCGTCAACAACCTCGCGATGCCGATCTCCTGGGGCAGCGCCAAAAGCTATTCGCTGTTCTCCGGCGTGCAAGACGCCATGACCCAGTGGTGGTACGGCCATAACGCGGTGGCCTTCTTCCTGACCTCCGGCTTCCTCGGCATGATGTACTATTACATGCCCAAGCGTGCCGGACGCCCCATCTATTCCTACCGGATGTCGATCATTTCGTTTTGGGGCATCACATTCTTCTATATGTGGGCGGGTTCGCATCACCTGCACTACACGGCGCTGCCGCAGTGGGTGCAGTCGCTGGGCATGACCTTCTCGGTGATGCTGCTGGTGCCCTCCTGGGTCTCTGCCGGAAACGCGCTGATGACGCTCAATGGCGCCTGGCACAAGGTGCGCGACGACGCCACGCTGCGCTTCATGATGGTTGCGGCAGTGTTCTACGGCCTCACCACCTTTGAAGGCTCGTTCATGGCGATCCGCCCGGTGAATTCGTTGTCGCACTACACGGACTGGACCATCGGTCACGTTCACGCTGGCGCGCTCGGCTGGGTGGCGATGATTACCTTCGGCGCCATCTACGCCTCGGTGCCATGGCTGTGGAAGCGCGAGAGCATGTATTCGGCGAAGCTGGTCGAGGTGCACTTCTGGCTCGCGCTCGCCGGTACCGTGATCTATGTCTTCGCGATGTGGAACTCTGGCATCATTCAGGGTCTGATGTGGCGCACCTATAACGAAAGCGGCACGTTAGCCTATTCTTTCGTCGACTCGCTGGTGGCGATGCATCCCTACTATATCGCCCGCGCCGTCGGTGGCGCTTTCTTCCTGCTCGGCGCGATCATCGGCTTCTACAACATCTTGATGACGATCCGCAGTGCGCCGAGCGTCGAAACCCAGAACGCTGCCGACTTTCCCGTGACCGGCCCCGCCGCCGCGCCCGCCTTGCAGCCCGGAGAGTAATGAGCATGTTTGGATTTCACTACCGGCTGGAAAGCAAGTCCATCGGCCTCGTCCTCGCTATCGTCGGCGTCGCTTCGATCGGCGGCATCGTCGAGATCGCCCCGCTGTTCACCATCCACCAGACGGTGGAGGCGGCGCCCAACATGCGAGTCTACACGCCGCTCGAACTGGCGGGCCGCAATATCTACATTCGCGAAGGCTGCTATGCCTGTCATTCGCAGATGATCCGCACGCTGCGCGACGAGGTCGAGCGCTACGGGCCATATTCGCTGGCGGTCGAATCGAAATATGACCACCCGCACCTGTGGGGATCGAAACGCACCGGCCCTGATCTCGCCCGTCTCGGCGAGAAGTATTCCGACGAGTGGCACGTTGCGCACATGATTAATCCGCGCGCCGTCGTGCCGGAATCGGTGATGCCGGCTTATGCTTGGCTGGCACGCACTGAATTGCGCACCGACGATCTGGGCGACCATCTCAACGCCGAGCGCAGAGTCGGTGTGCCCTACACCGACGACATGATCGCCAACGCTACCGCCGACGCCTATGGCCAGGCCGCACCGGATTCGCCCGCCGCCGACGGCGTCACCAAACGCTACGGCAAGGCGACCACGGTACGCGCCTTTGACGGCAAGCCCAACGAACTGACCGAGATGGACGCGCTGGTGGCCTATCTGCAAATCCTCGGCCGGCTCACCGACGCTGCGCACAAGCCGGTTGCCACCGCGGAGAAACAGCCATGACCATCACCCACGATCTGCTCGTCTGGTTGTCCAAGTCGTTCGGCCTGTTTTACCTCATCGGTCTGTCGCTGATCGTGCTGGTCTATACTTACTGGCCCGCCAACCAGAAGCCGTTCGAGCATGCCGCGCAGGCGATTCTCGACGACGACGACAAGCCATACCGGGGATGAGGGATCGACATGGGGCACTTTGAACGCGACCCGCACACCGGCCACATGACGACCGGTCACGAATGGAACGGCATCACCGAACTCAATACGCCTGTGCCGAAGGTGATCTGGCTGTTTCTTGCCTGCACGGTGATCTTCGCCATCGGCTACTGGATCCTGATGCCGACCTGGCCGATCGGCCGCACCTATACCAAGGGCCTGCTTGGTGACGACGTGCGTCACGATGTGGCGCAATCTGTGAAGCAGGCGGCGCTCGACCGCTCGGTTTGGTCCGCACGCATCGAAAAGGAAAGCTTCGCCGACATTCAGAAAGATCCGCGGCTGATGGACGCCGTGCGTGAAACCGGGCGCGCCCTGTTCGGCGACAATTGTGCGGCCTGCCACGGCCGCAACGCGCAAGGCGGCAAGGGCTTCCCCAACCTCACCACGTCCTCGTGGCTGTGGGGCGGCACGCCGGAGGCGATCTTCCAGACCCTTACCGTCGGCATCAACTCGGCGCATCCTGATACCCGCACCTCGCAGATGCCGGCGTTCGGCAAGGACGGCATGCTGCCGCGCGCCGACATCGACAAGGTCGTCGCCTTCGTCCGCAGCCTCTCGCAGCCGAATGCCAAAGATCTCGATCCCACCAAGGTTGCGGCCGGCAAGGAACTGTTTGCGGCGAACTGCGCCTCTTGTCACGGCGAGAATGCCACGGGCAACACCGAGATGGGTGCCCCGAATCTGACTGATGCATTCTGGATCTACGGCGGCGATGCCCAGTCGATCGAGACCACGCTGTGGAATGGCCGTCAGGGCCACATGCCGACTTGGGAGAACCGGTTGTCGGAACTCGATCGCAAGATTCTCGCGCTCTATCTCGTCGACCTGCGCAAGGCCGACAAATGAGTACGGAGGCCATACCCATGCGACGCGATCGCCGCTGGATCTGGCTTCTGGTCGGTGCCGGACTCGCGCTGGTGATCGGCGCCAACTGGCACCTGGTTTATGTCGCCGTCACCTCGCAGCCGGATTGCGTCACGCATGTGCGCGGCGGTACCAGCGGGGCGGCCGGCTCGTTCAGCGCGGCGAAATCGTCGTGCACGCCCCGATAAAGCATCGTACCGATGAGGACCTGACGTGATCGAGCACACCGAACCCTCACAGACCATCATTCCGCCGGTGGTTTCACCGTTGCCGATCGATCACCGCTGGAAGCGCGGATTGACGGCCGCAGACGCCTTTCGCTGGCTGGCGCTGGGCTGGCGCGATTTCTGCACCAATCCCGGGCCGAGTATTGTCTACGGTCTGCTGGTATTCCTACTGTCGGCGGCGATCGTCTACGGCCTGTTCAAGTTCGATCTGGATTACATCCTGTTTCCGGCGCTTGCAGGGTTCATGGTGGTTGGCCCGATCCTTGCCGTCGGTCCCTATGCCAAGAGCCGGCAGATTGCCGATGGCAAGCCTGTCAGCCTGTTCAACATGATCTTCGTGCGTCCCGCGGCGGGCGCACAGATCATGTTCACAGGCGTGCTGTTGTGCCTGCTGATGCTGGTATGGATGCGCGCCGCGGTGATCGTCTATGCGCTGTTCTTCGGACTGGTGCCGTTTCCCGGCCTCGATCATATCGCACCGATGCTGTTCGGCACGCCGACGGGTTGGGCCATGCTGATCGTCGGCACCGTCGTGGGTGCCTTGTTCGCGGCGTTCTCGTTCGGGATCAGTGCCTTCTCCATTCCGATGCAACTCGACCAGCGTGTCGATGCGCTGACCGCGATGGGCTCCAGCATGGCGCTGGTTTGGCATAACATGGCAGCCATGCTGACATGGGCTGCGATCATGCTGGCCTTGATCCTGCTCAGCATCGTCACCGGCCTGATCGGATTGATTGTGGTATTTCCGGTGCTTGGGCACGGGACCTGGCACGCCTACCTTGCCGTAAAGGCTTCGTGATCCTGCCGTCTCCGGCACTCGCCGGCGAAAGTGGAGCGTACGATGAGTTGCTGCGCACCCGGCGTTGAACTGATCGGTGACAACATGGCGGCCGGCCGCGCCGAGGAAGTGCGTCTGGCAAGTCGAGATATCGGCGACGGTCTGCGGCAGACTGATCTCTCGGTGCCCGGCGTGCACTGCGGTGGCTGCATCCAGAGCATCGAGAAAGCGTTGAACGCATTGCCTGGCGTCGAGGCCGCGCGAGTCAACCTCTCAAGCAAGCGCGCGACCATTCGCTGGAAGGATGCCGCAACGCCACCGCCATTCATCGAAACACTGCGCGATATTGGCTATGAAGCGCATCTCGACGACGGCACCGCAGACCGCAAGGATGCCACGCTGCAGGAACTGATCCGCGCTCTGGCAGTCGCTGGCTTTGCTGCAAGTAATATCATGCTGCTGTCCGTCTCGGTATGGGCGGGCGCCGATGCGGAAACCCGCGACCTGTTTCATTGGCTCTCTGCGCTGATCGCGCTGCCGGCATTGGCTTACTCCGGGCGCGTGTTCTTTCGGTCGGCGTGGCGCGTGCTGCGGCATGGCCACACCAACATGGATGTGCCGATATCGATCGGCGTATGCTTGGCGTTCGGGCTAAGTCTCTATGAAACTGTTCACCATGGTCAGCACGCCTATTTCGATGCGTCGATCTCGCTGCTGTTCTTCCTGCTGATCGGCCGAACGCTCGATCACATGATGCGGGAGCGGGCGCGAACGGCGGTGAAGGGATTGGCGCGGCTGGCCTCGCGTGGAGCGCTGGTGCAGCGCGCCGATGGCACGCGCGATTATCTGCCGGTCAACGAGATCGCGACCGGTATGGTGATTTTGCTCGCGGCCGGCGAGCGCGTTCCGGTCGATGCCCGCGTCATCAGCGGTCGCTCCGATATCGATCGCTCGTTGCTGACTGGCGAAAGCGTGCCGGTGCCGGTGGGCGACGGCGCCCTGTTGCAGGCGGGAACGCTCAACATCACCGGTCCGCTGACCATCATGGCCACGGCGGTGGCCAGCGAGTCGTTCCTCGCGGAAATGATGCGCCTGATGGATGCCGCCGAATCCGGCCGTTCCACTTATCGCCGCATCGCAGACCGCGCTGCGCGATTGTATGCCCCCGTGGTGCACAGCGTTGCGCTGCTCACGGCGATCGGCTGGATGATCGTGACCGGCGACGCGCACCGCGCCATCACCATCGCGATCGCGGTATTGATCATCACTTGTCCCTGTGCGCTTGGGCTCGCGGTGCCGATGGTGCAGGTGGTGGCCGCACGGCGGTTGTTCGAGCGCGGGATATTGCTCAAGGACGGCGGTGCACTGGAACGGCTCGCCGAGGTTGACGCCGTGGTGTTCGACAAGACCGGCACGCTGACGCTGGGCCAGCCGCGACTTCTCAATCCGGGAACCATCGATCCGGCGGCGTTGGAGATCGCTGCAGCCATCGCGGCGCATTCACGGCACCCATACTCGCGCGCGCTGGCATCGGCACGTGCCGTCGATCCGGCGCTTGTACGAACGATCGACGTTTCCGAGCATCCCGGCGCGGGCATGGAAGCCCGCATCGGCGAACACACGTATCGTCTCGGCCGCGCGCCATGGGCGCTGGCATCGTCGATGTTCGCCGGCGACGAGGCGCAGGCCGCCAACGTGGTGTTGACACGTGATGGCGAGTGGCTGGCCAGTTTCGCGTTCGAAGATCGCCTGCGCGATGGTGCCCATGATGCGATTGCTGAATTGGCACGCGATGGCTTCAGCATCGAAGTCCTGTCGGGTGATCGCGACGACACGGTCCGCCGCGTCGCCGGAGGGCTCGGCGCGCGTCATGTCGCCGATATGTCGCCCAGCGGCAAGGTGGCGCGAATTGCCGCAATTGAAGCCGCCGGCCACAAGGTGCTGATGGTTGGCGACGGCCTTAACGACGCGCCAGCGCTGGGTGCGGCTTATGCTTCGATGGCCCCCGCGTCGGCAGCGGATATCGGTCGCAATGCGGCCGATCTGGTGTTCCTGCACGAAAGTTTGCGTGCGGTGCCGCAGGCCATCAAGATCGCACGAGAAGCCGCGCGGCTGGTGCAACAAAATCTCGGTCTGGCGATTATCTATAATATCATTGCAGTGCCGGTTGCTGTGATGGGGCAGGTCACGCCGCTGGTTGCTGCAGTCGCGATGTCATCATCATCGGTGGTGGTCATCGCCAATGCGTTGCGCCTGCGGGGCGCCACACGTGCGGAACGTGCCGCGCCCGCTCGTCATGTCATGATGGCGCAACCGATCGCCGGGAGTCGCTAATGACAGATTTCCTCTATCTGGTGCCGATCGCGCTCGGCCTTGGGCTCGCGGGACTCGCCGCCTTCATGTGGGCGATGCGCAGCGGCCAGTATGACGATCTCGACGGCGCCGCCGAACGCATTCTGCTCGATGACGACAAGCCGTTGCGGAAGTAAGGGTGCCTCGACGCCGACGGCGTTTTCCTCGTGGGGAAGCACCAAACCGGCGAGAGTCGGATCCTGTTGTTTTCTGACAAGCGCCTGCGCTTAAGGGACAACTTAGACGTTCAAACAGCCTTCGCTTGCAGTTCTAGCGCCTGTCAGCATGAATCGCCCGCGAGGGGTGCGTGGATCGCATCGCTTCGCATATGCGAGATCGTGAAAAAGCAACGCACTGACCGCGAGATTCCATGCGGAGGAATTAGGTCGGCAAGCCGGCAATTCCCTTGTGCGTGTATTCGGGTTGAGCGCGCATCGCCTTGCTGCCAAAACGAGCTTGTCTGATGCAAGATCAAGCTCGAAGATCAATGATCGAGCGTGGAACGCCGCAAGGCGTCACCAAAGCCCAGGGAGCAAACGTGACCGACACCGTCGCAACGAACGATCCGCAAAGCAGAGCCGCAACGCAAGCTGCCACCGGGCCGCTCAAGGGCGTGCGCATCGTCGAGTTCGCCGGCATCGGGCCGGGGCCGTTCGCCTGCATGATGCTGGCGGACATGGGTGCCGAGGTCGTCACGCTCGATCGCGTCGGGGCGAAGAAGAATCTCAAGTCGATTGCCGGGCGCGGCCGCAAGGTGGTCGAACTCGATCTCAAGGACAAGGCGTCTATCGCGCAGGCGCTCGATCTGCTCGCCAATGCCGACGCCTTGATCGAAGGTTTCCGTCCCGGCGTGATGGAGCGCTTGGGACTTGGGCCGGACGTGGTGCTGGCGCGCAATCCGCGGCTGGTCTACGGCCGCATGACCGGCTGGGGCCAGAGCGGTCCGTTGGCATCCGCTGCCGGGCACGACATCAATTATATTTCGATTACCGGAGCGCTCGCCGCCATCGGTAACAGGGACAAGCCGGTGCCGCCGCTGAATCTGGTCGGCGATTTCGGCGGTGGTGCGCTCTATGTTGTTGTCGGTGTCCTTGCGGCGCTGATCGAGGCCGGCAAGTCCGGCAAGGGGCAGGTGGTGGATGCCGCGATGTGCGACGGCGCAGCATCGCTGATGTCGATGTTCTTCGATATGACCGCGATGGGTCGCTGGCGCGAACAGCGCGAGAGCAACATGCTGGACGGCGGCGCGCATTTCTACGGCGTCTACGAGTGCAAGGACGGCAAGTTCATCTCGATCGGTTCGATCGAGCCGCAGTTCTACGCTTTGCTGCGCAAGCTGGCAGGCCTGACCGATGCCGATTTCGATGCGCAGATGGACGCCAAGGGCTGGCCGTCTCTGAAGGACAAGCTCAACAAGGTATTCAAGACCAAGACCCGCGACGAATGGACCGCCATCATGGAAGGGTCTGACGTTTGCTTCGCGCCAATCCTGACCATGTCGGAGGCAACCAAACATCCGCATATGGTGGCGCGAAAAGTGTTCATCGAACGCCACGGTGTGACGCAACCGGCGCCCGCGCCGCGCTTCTCACGAACGCCTTCCGCGGCACGCGACGCGGCTTCGGCGGATATCGGCGAGATCACCGGGGCGTGGAGTGGAGGGCGGTAGGATTTTGTGATTCGTCATTCCGGGGCGCGAGCCCTTGCGAGCGAGCCTGGAATCCATGACCATCGCAGGGCGTATGGATTCCGGGCCTGCGCCTGAAGAAGGCGCATCCCGGAATGACGGCGATAGGTTAGCGCCGCTTTTACGCCGCGCCCTTCAGCGGCAACACGCCGCGCCGAATCTGATCTTCCTCGATGGATTCGAACAGCGCCTTGAAATTGCCTTCGCCGAAACCATCGTCGCCCTTTCGCTGGATGAATTCGAAGAAGATCGGCCCGATGGCGTTGGCGGAGAAGATCTGCAGCAGTACCTTGGTGTGTCCGCCATCGACCACGCCTTCGCCATCGATCAGGATGCCATTTCGCTGCAATCGCGCGACATCCTCGCCGTGCTTCGGCAGCCGCGTGTCGATCTTCTCGAAATAGGTATCCGGCGGCGATGGCATGAACGGCAGCCCCGCCGCGCGCAATGTTTCGACGGTGCGGTAGATATCGCGCACGCCGCAGGCGATGTGCTGGATTCCTTCGCCGCGATAGAGGTGGAGGTACTCCTCGATCTGCCCCGCATCGCCAGCGTCCTCGTTGATCGGAATGCGGATCTTGCCGTCAGGGCTGGTCAGCGCGCGAGAGAACAATCCCGAGGCGCGGCCCTCGATATCGAAGAAGCGGATCTGCCGGAAGTTGAACAGCTTCTCGTAGAAGCCGGTCCAGACGTCCATGCGCCCGCGATGCACGTTGTGGGTCAGGTGATCGATGTAGAACAGGCCGGCGCCCGCTGGGCGCGGATTGCGTGCGCCGAGCCATTCGAACTCGGCCTCGTAGGCTGAACCGTTGGCGCCGTAACGGTCGACGAAATACAGCAGGCTGCCGCCGATACCCTTGATGGCCGGCACGTCGAGCGTTTTTTGACTCGCATCGATATCGGCCCGCTCCGCGCCAAGCGCCAATGCCCGTTGGTAGGCGCGCTCGGCATCGACGACGCGAAACGCCATCGACGGTGCGCAGGGGCCGTGGGCGGCAACGAAATTGTGGCCATGGGTGCCGGGCGCCTCGTTGACGAGATAGTTGATGTCGCCCTGGCGATAGAGCGTGATGGCCTTGCTCTTGTGTCGTGCCACGGCGCTGAAGCCCATCAGCTTGAAAAGGGCATGGAGCTTCTCGGGCTCGGGGTGGGCGTATTCGACGAATTCGAAACCGTCGGTGCCCATCGGATTGCTGTCGGAAATGACGGCGGCCGGTGCGTCGTGCGGAAACGGGCCCATGACGAAATCTCCCTGATCGATTTCAGTCATTCTCCGTCATATTTCATGCAAACTTCATGCAAACTGAGCTATTATCCCTGGAATTGTTGCATGAATTATGCGTATTTCAGGAAATTATGCATGATTTCGATAGATAGCTTTGACCTGAAGATGCTGGCTGCGTTGCAGGAAGACGGCCGGCTGACCAACCAGCAGCTTGCCGATGCGGTCGGCCTGTCCGCGTCACAATGCTCGCGCCGCCGCATGCGGTTGGAAGAGGAAGGCGTGATCGCGGGCTACCACGCCGATCTCGCCAGCGAGCGGCTCGGCCTCAACGTGATCGCCTTCGTGCACATCACGCTCGCTACGCATTCGCCGGACAACGCCAAGCATTTCCGCGATCTGGTGCAGCGGGTCGACGACATACAGGAAGCTTATTCGCTCACCGGTGATTCGGACTATCTGCTGAAGATCATCCTGCGCGACCTGCGGAGTCTGTCGGATATCGTCAACAATGTGCTGATGCCGCATCCGAGCGTCGCGCACGTACGCTCATCGATCGTGCTCGACCGGCTGAAGGCGACCGCCAAGCTGCCGTTGCGGGCGCTGAAGTCCTAGATCAGCGGGCCGGGGCGATCCGGGATGGCGCGGCCTTCCGCCAGCGCATCCGCGAAGGCGTGATGAATGTCGCGATGGATGGCTTCGTCCTCGCGCATGGCCATGATCATGTCGCTGATCTGCGCATCCGGCGGCAGATTCCAGTAGGCGACCGCGGTTTCCGGCGCGATGCGATTTTCCAGCTCGCCGGATTCGATACGGGCGAGGTAGGCGGAATAGCCTTGCACCGAACGCTCGGCGAGATAGCCGGCCAGCCGGTGCGCGGTTCGTGCCGACACCAGCGAGAGCAGGAAGTAGGTATTGTAAAAGACGCCCTGGCTAATGGCGATCAACAGGCGCTCGCTCCAGCTTGGGCGAGCGATGGCGACGAACGCCATCAGATGCGCGCGCTGGTTCTCCGCTTCCTCCATGAAGGTTCGGACCCAGCCGCGGTCGTCGATCAACTGGCGCAGGCATTTCAGATGCAGCAAGGTCGCGGCCACCATAGCTGGCACGGCAGCGACGGTTTCCAGCACGATGACGCGGTCACCGTATCTGCGGCCAAACAGCGCGCCGGCGGTCGCCGCGAGCAAACGCTCGGACGCCGCAGCAAAGCGATCCGAGAGCGTCTCCGGGGTATGATGACGAAGCAGGTCGGTCTTGTTGACGTTCAGCATGGTCGTTCCACGTCCGGCTCGCTTTTTCATTTTATGCTGCCGCTGCCGGCGGCGGGCATCTTTGCGCTGGCGCAATAAACCAGCATTATGGAGCGACTACCAGCTTGGACCGGTCGATCCGGTCGAAAGTTGGAAAATCGGAGTTCCGGTCGGGGTATAGCAGGCGGGTGTTCCGAAAAGAGCAAGAGGTGATTCGTGGGTCGCGGTGATTGTGGGGCAATCGTCAGGCGAGGATCGCGGCAGATCGAATCACCTCGACGATAGGACGGCGCGGAAGCTACGGATGGAAGATCAAGCCGACGTGGAGATGCTCGGGCGCACGGAACTGTTCCGTGGCGCACCGGTCGATTTGCTTCGCGACATCCAGCGGGCGGCCTTCCGCAAGCGCTTCTCGGCCGGCGACACCGTGCTTCAGCAGGGAGATGCCGCCGCGACGGTTTATATCGTCGTGGCCGGGCGCTTGCGTGCGACGCAAACCACGCTGGACGGCCAGCAGGTGATTATCCGCTACCTCGGCCCGGGTGAGGTCGCGGGCTATGCCGCGCTGGCGGGCGGCGAGACCTTTCCGGGTGCGGTGATCGCCGTCGATGACTGTCATCTGATCGGTTGGAGTGCAACGGCCATCCAAGAGTTGATGGCCCGTCATGCCGGGATCGCCATCAACGTCGTCAAGCTGCTCGGCGCGCGCTATCTCGACATCCAGGTGCGGCTGCGCGAACTCTCGACGGAGAAGGTCGAACGCCGCATCGCGCATACCATTCTGCGCCTGGCGCAACAGGCGGGGCGCCGCACGGTGCGCGGCATCGAAATTGTCTTTCCGCTGTCGCGGCAGGACCTCGCGGAAATGTCCGGCACCACGCTGCATACGGTCAGCCGCACGCTGAGCGCCTGGGAAGAGCGTGGCATCGTCGCCTGCGGTCGTCGCCGCGTCGTGGTGGCCAAGCCACCGTTGCTCGAAGCGATCGCCGAAGAGCCAGACTGAACGTCAGCGGACTTTCGCCCTGCGTGCACGGCACAGTAACGGCCCGTAGCTGCCGACGAAGATGAGAAACGCCGCCGTCCATGCCGCTCCGGCGGCATCGACGAGTGCCAAATGCCATTCCACTGTGAAGGCCGCGAGAATGCGTAACGCCGCAGCCAGCACGATCGCGACATAGATCGCCACCGTGGCCGGTGTCGCGGTGAGCGCCTGGCCGGTGTGGCCGAGGGTGGCGCGGGTCATCACCGCCAGCGTCATGGTGCCGATGGCGCCTGCGGTCCAGGCATGGACCACCGCATTGTTTGGAATCAAATCCGGACGCAAGGCGTTGACGGCGAGCAGGGCGAAGCCGAGCGGCACAAAGGCGTAGCCGATATGCAGGATCACGAGCAGTGGTTCCGCGAAAGTCGCCCAGCCGCGCCAACGTGCCAGCCGCCAAGCCAGCAGGATGGCAGCGAGCGCGGCGAGTGCCGCGGTGGGTGCGCCGTCGGGCATGATGACCCACGATAGCAGTGCTGCGACGCCGCTTCCGATGGCGACGGCGTCGAGCGTGCCGAACGGCGCGGGAAGTTGCGTTGCGCTCTGCTTGACCAGCCAATTGCGCGTGAAGCTCGGTGTGAGGCGGCCGCCAACCAGTGTGATGAGCGCGATCAGGGCGCCGATCGATCCGCGGACGCTGAGATCGATGGCGTGACCGCCGATGGCCGCGGCATGAAAGGCGACGTTGCCGAGCAGCAGCCAGCCGACCAGCACAAGCACACGAAGGTTGCGCCAGTTCTTGCCGGCGACGATCTCGCGTCCCGCCACCGCAAGCACCGCAGCAAGAAAGGCGACGTCGATCGCCGCGGCCAGCATCGGTCCAAGGTGGACGGCTTGCATCATGGCGACGCGGCCAGCCAGCCAGATCAGCACAAGGGAGGCCAGCGGCCAGCCGGACACCGGCAGCCGCCCGGTCCAGTTCGGAATTGCCGTGAACAGAAAGCCGCAGACCACCAGGGCCGCATAACCGAACACCAGTTCATGCGCGTGCCAATTGATGGCGCCATAAGGGCCGGCGAGTTCGATGATGCCGGTATAGGCGAGCAGCCACAGCGGTACGGCTGCGGCGGCCCATATTGCGGCCAGCAAGAAGCAAATGCGGAAGGCGTGTTGGAGAACCGGCGGATAGGACATCGACATGCTTTCGGCTGCCGCGCTTCGGCGATCCACGTGCGGTGGCGTCGGGCGCGGCGATATCGGAATAGCGCCATTCTATCGTGCTTTGCGCCAATGACTTTGCGCGGGAGCAAAGCAGCGCGCGAGGGACCGCGCACAATATGCCACGAGTTCCGGACGCGATCGGAAACGGGACATCGATAAGCATCGTTTCCCGATGAGTGGCATCCGTGGTGCCGGTTGCCGTATGCCGGGCAAAGGTGCACACTTTGCAGATTGGAGAACGTGATGGATCAAGCCGTCAAGACAATCGCTGTTGTGCAGGGCGCTTCGAGCACGGCGGCGCAGGATCTGCTGCGCGATTTCGTTGCGCGCTGGCGACCGTCGACGCGCATCGCCGGCGTGATCGAGGAAAGTCATGGCCTCGCCAATCGCGCCTGTAGTGCGGGACGCTTGCAAAGCCTCATCAGTGGCGTGTCCTATCCGATTTTTCAGGATCTCGGCGAAGGATCGAGCGCCTGCCATCTCGAAGGCAGCGGTGCGATCACCGCGAGTGAAGCGGTGCGGCAGGATATCGTTGCCGGTTGCGATCTGGTGGTGCTGAGCAAATTCGGCAAGCTGGAAGCCGCGCGCGAAGGGTTGAACGCAGCGTTCCGCTACGCGATCGAAGCCGGTGTGCCGATCCTGTCCGCGGTCTCGCCCAAGTTTCAAGACGCGTGGGATCGCTTTGCCGCGCCGCTCTCTGTCGGATTGCCCGCCGATGCGGATGCGCTTGATCAGTGGTGGAGGCAAGTCAGCCGCAGCGCGTTGCCGCCCGACCGTCAGGCATCGGTCGCGGGCCATGCAAAGGCGTAGTCCGGTTGACGCTCAGCAATAGCCGTAATAGCCGCAGGCGTATGGCAAGCGCCCGAAGATCAAGTCCGGCGGCGTGCCGTAATAGGATCTGTAGAGATACGAGCGCGGCTTGCCGTAATAGCCGTTGACCAACGACGGTACATCGACTTCCGGTGCGAATACCGATTCCGTGATCCATGCCGAAGTATCGGTCTGATAGGCCAATGGCGGCACGGGGCTCGGCGCGGGCTCGGCGAAAATCTTGCCGAGCCGGGTTTGCGCCGGCAGATCGGCGGCGAACGACGCGGTGCCTGTGGTAGCGACAAGCAGCGCGGCAAGCATGGTCGGCCGAAGCATGGCGAAATCCCCATCGATGAGACCGCCATCATAGCGCGGGATGTTTAGAATTCGTTAAGCATGGCGACTGGCGCGCCGCGAATCTGTCAGGTCGTGCAGTGCAAGGACAGCTTCAGGGCAGTCAGCGCGAATGGCAGCGGCTATTCGGCCGGTGTGGTGAGTTTCTCCATCACCACTTTCGAGCCTTCGAGAAACGCCAGCACGGCGTCGCGGACGATATCATCGAGCCGTTCCGGCGTTGGCGTGCCGTAAACGTAACGGCGGATCGCCATGTAAAAGATGCGGCCGTGCAGGCCCCAGAACAATTCCACTTCGCGCTCGGACAAGGGTACGTCGTCGCTGGAAGGCAGCTTGAGTTCATGGCGCATCTCGCGGCAGGCCGGCTCGATGATCTCGCTGCGCACGATTTCGAGATAGCGTCCGGTGATGTTGAAGGACTTCATGCCGGAGAACACGAATATCCGGACCCAGTTGTATTCGAACACGCGCTCGACATACTCGAGATAGAATCGGCTCAGCCGCGTCTCGAACGACAGCGTGCGGTCGCGGATCAAGTTGGCCCATGACGGCGACCAGCGGCTCAGGAAGATTTCTTCGTAGACCCGCTCGATCAGCGCTTCCTTGCTGGGAAAGTGCCGATAGATCGCCGAATGCGTGATGCCCATGCGCTTGGCGAGTTCGCGGGTTTGCCCGCCAAAGCCATGTTCGGCGAAGAATCGAATTGCTTCGTCGAGGATCATTCGCTCGCGTTCAGCCGCGCGCAGATTGCGTCGACGCGGCTTCGCAGCGGTTTTTGCAGGCTTCTTGGTCAAATTTCACCGCATCGGGTTGATTCCCGGAGCGCCGTCATACCGCAACCGAGCTTTGTGACCAAATGGTCGTTTTCTGTTGACGGGTGATCTGAGCCGTGCTCTAAATTTAAGACCAGATGGTCACAAATCTGGATGACGACCCAAGGAGATATGCTCTTGAAGGCGCGAGCATTCAGCTACGCCCGCCCCACAACTGTTGTGGAGGCGCTGCAAACCTTTGCGGCCTCTGGTGACGACGCGAGCTACATCGCGGGCGGCCAAAGCCTCGTGCCGGCGCTGGCGCTGCGCTTACAGGCGCCGCAAGTCCTCATCGACATCGCTCACATTCCCGAGTTGCGCGGCATCGCGCTGCAGGACGGCTGGCTGCGCATCGGTGCGCTGACGCGCCATTGCGAGACGTTGAGCGATCCGTTGATCGCCAGGCATGCGCCGCTGTTTCATGACGCAGCGCCCTACGTCGCGCATCCGGCGATCCGCAACAAAGGAACGCTCGGCGGCAGTATTGCATTGGCGGATCCGGCTTCCGAATTTCCGGCGATGGCCTTGGCGATGGGCGTCGAACTGGAGATTGCCAACCTTAGCGGCAGCCGTCGCGTGCCGGCCGACGAGTACTTCATCGATCTGTTTCAGACCGCGATCGAGCCCGGCGAACTCCTGACCGCCATCCATGTGCCGGTGGTTCAACCCAGCCATCGCTGGGCGTTCGATGAACTGGCGCGGCGCCGCGGGGACTACGCCATCGTCGGTTCGGGCATTCTGGCCGATATGCGCGACGAACTGGTCGCGCAAATCCGCCTGGTCCTCTTCGGTGTCGGCAATACGCCGGTCCGCGCCAAGCGAGCCGAGGACGCGCTGCGCGGCCGACAGCTCGATCAGTCGGCCATCGTCGCGGCGCAAGCCGCACTGTCCGATGACCTTGCGCCACCTGACGATGAACATACGCCCGCAGCCATGCGCATCCATCTGGCGCGCGTGCTGCTGGGACGTCTGCTCGGCCGGATTGCGGAGGTCGCGTGAGCAATTCGATCAACATCAATGTCACGGTCAACGGCGAAGCCGTGTCGCGCAATGTCGCGCCGCGCGAGACCTTGGCGGATTTCCTGCGCGGGTCGCTCGAACTGACCGGGACGCATATGGGCTGCGAGATGGGTGTTTGCGGCGCCTGTCTTGTCTTGCTCGACGGCCGCGTGGTGCACTCGTGCCTGATGTTCGCGGCGCAGGCGTCGGGCTCCGAGGTCGAAACCATCGAGGGACTGACCGAGCGCGCGGCGATTGCCGACATTCAGGAGGCCTTTCATCAGCGCAACGCCTTGCAGTGCGGCTTCTGCACGCCGGGCATGTTGATGACGGCTCATGCGCTGCTGTCGCAGCCGGGCGTGCCGACGCGCGACGAGATTCGCGACGCGCTGTCGGGCAACTACTGCCGCTGCACCGGCTACGAATCCATCGTCGACGCCATCGAAACGGTCGCGCGCAACCGTGCCGCCCCCGCAGGCAGCAAGAACGTCGTCGCGGAGGTCGGCGCATGAGCGACGCTCTCACCTCGCTGGATCGGCCCAACTCCTATATCGGCCGTTCCGTCCCGCGTCCGAACGCCAAGCGCCTGCTCGCCGGCCGCGGCCGCTACATCACCGATATCGTGCTGCCGCGTATGCTGCATGTCGCGTTTGTCCGCAGCCCGCACGCCCATGCCCGCATCGTCGGGATCGACGCGGAGGACGCGCGAAAAATGCCGGGTGTCCGCTTGATTGCGACCGGCGCCGATCTGGCGAAAGTCTGCAAGCCGTGGGTCGGCACGCTGGATCATTTCAAGGGCATGAAGTCGACGCCGCAATTGCCGCTGCCGCTCGACAAGGTAGTTTATGCCGGGCAGGCCGTGGTCGCGGTCGTCGCCGATACGCGGGCGCTCGCCGAGGACGCCGCCGAAGCGGTGCTGGTCGAGTACGAGGAGCTTCCGGCCGTCATCGATATCGATGCGGCACGCACGCCCGGCACGCCGGTGATTTCGCCGGAGCTGGGCGACAATATCTGCTTCCACGGCAAGATCGACACCGGCGATATCGACACTATCTTTGCCGGCGCCGCGCATGTCGTCGAGGAAGAGTTTCATTTTGGCCGGCATACGGCAGTGACGATGGAGCCGCGCGCCATCGTCGCCGATTTCGATCCCAACGAGATGCGGCTGACGGCGCATCACGCGACGCAGACGCCGTATCAGTTTCAGGACATCTACGCGCGGCACTTCGGCATTCCCGAAGCCAACGTCCGCGTCGTCGCGCCGGATATCGGCGGCTCGTTCGGTATGAAGCTGCACGTCTATCATGAGGACATGGCGACGGTCGGCCTCAGCATGCTGCTCGGCCGCCCGGTGAAGTATGTCGCCGACCGCATCGAATCGTTTGTCACCGACATTCATGCCCGCGATCATCGCGTGCGCGCGCGCATGGCGCTCGACAGTGAAGGCACCATCATTGCCATGGATGTCGATGACGTCACGGCCGTCGGGCCGTTCTCGGCCTATCCGCGCACCAGCGTGGTCGAGGGCAATCAGGTGTTCCGGCTGATCGGCACTCCCTATCGCTTCCAGAATTATCGCGCCGATCTGCAGGTGGTGTTTCAGAACAAGGTGCAGATGAGCCAGTATCGCGCCGTCGGTCATCCGATTGCGTTCGCGGTGACCGAGCGGCTGGTGGATATGGCGGCAGCTCGAACCGGGCTCGATCCGGTCGAGATTCGCAGCCGCAATCTGATCCCCGACGATGCCTATCCGTGCGCCGCGCCGACCGGTTACAAGTTCGAGTCGTTGTCGCACCATGCCTGTCTGGCGCGGTTGCGCGAGCTGATGGATTACGACCGGCTGCGTGCAGAGCAGGCTGAGCTGCGCCGGCGCAATATCTATCGCGGCATCGGCATCGCGTCGTTCGTCGAGATTTCCAATCCCGGCCCGGCCTTCTATGGCGTCGGCGGCGCACGTATTTCGTCGCAGGATGGGGCGGTGATCACCATCACGCCATCGGGCGATGTGCGTTGCGCCATTTCGGTGACCGAGCTGGGGCAGGGCACCGAGACCATCGTCGGACAGATCGTCGGCGAACATCTCGGCGTCGATCGCGAGCGCATCAAGGTGATTACCGGCGACACCGAAAACACGCCACATGGCGGTGCGGTGTGGGCCTGCCGTGGTGCCGGCATCGGCGGCGAAACCGCGTTGCGCGCCGCGCGCAAGCTCAAGGAAAACGTCATCTCGCTGGCGGGGTCGATCCTGCAGGAGCAGCCGGACAGGCTCGATGTACGTGCCGGCTGGATCGTCGATGCCGCCAGCGGCCGCCAGCGCATCGAACTCGCCGAGATCGCCCGTATCGCCTATTTCCGTTCCGATACGTTGCCGCCGGGCACGCAGGCGCAGCTTACCGTGGCGCAACACTTTGCGCCGCAGGGTTTTCCGTTCGCCTTCACCAACGGCATTCAGGCCTCCCATGTCGAGGTCGATGTCGAGACCGGCTTCGTCAAGATCCTGAAACACTGGGTGGTGGAAGACTGCGGCCGCGTCATCAACCCGTTGCTGGTCGACGAGCAGATGCGTGGTGGTGTGGTGCAGGGTCTTGGCGCGGCGTTCTTCGAAGAATGCGTCTATGACGACAACGGTCAGCTCACCAACGGTTCGCTGGCCGATTATCTGGTGCCGATGGCGGGCGAGATGCCTGACATCGAAATCGCGCATGTCGAGACGCCGACGCTCGATACCGAGCTTGGCGCCAAGGGTTGCGGCGAGGCGGGCACCGCCGCATCGCCGGCGGCGGCGCTCAATGCCGTCAACGATGCCATCGCGCCGTTCGCGGCGTCGATCGCCCAACTTCCCATGACCCCGTCGCGCATTCTCAAGGCGCTCGGACGCATTTAGCGAAACAAGCACAATCGAGGAGGAGGAAATCATGAGTGACAAGATCGACAGCCTGATACGACGAAAAATCTCCCGCCGCGCTGCCCTGGTGGGACTGAGCGCCGGCGCCAGCTTCATCGCGATGCCGTGGGTTGCGCGCGCCGCCGACGACACCATCCGCATTGGCTTCCCGACGCCGCTGACCGGGCCCTATGCTGCGGAAGCCAAGGATCAGGTCAAGAGCGCCGAGCTGGCCGTCAAGCTGGTCAACGACAAAGGCGGCGTCGCCGGCCGCAAGGTCGAACTGCTGGTGCGTGACGGCAAACTCAACGGCGGCGAAGCGGCGACGCGGACGCTGGAGTTGATCGAGAAGGACAAGGTCCACGCCGTGGTCGGCGCACTATCGAGCGCCGTGCAACTGGCGGTCAATGAAGTCACCCGTGCGCGCGGCGTGATCTATGTCTCGATCAGCCAGTCCGACACCATCAACGAGGTGAAGGACTTCAGCAAATATACGTTCCACGAAGCGCTCAATCCGCACATGACCACAGCTGCGGTGGCGCGTCACGCCATCAAGAAGGGTAACAAGGTCGCTCACCTTGTCGCCGATTACGCCTACGGCCATGAAATGCTGCGCGGCTTCAAGCGCGCGCTGACGACGATCGGCGCCGAGAGCGTCGGCGAACTGTTGCACCCGATCGGGGCGCCGGATTACTCGACCCTGATGCCGCGCCTTCGCGCCATGAAGCCGGACGTGCTGTGCATTTCCAATTTCGGTCGCGATCAAGCCAACTCGATCAAGCAGGCGGCGGATTTCGGCATGAAGCAGCAGATGAAGATCGTCGTGCCGGTGCTGCTGCACAATCAGCGGCTGGCGGTTGGTCCCGAGGTGTTCGAAGGCGTTGTCGGCGGCGCCAACTATTACTGGGAGCTCGAGCAGCAGCTGCCGTCCGCCAAGGCGTTCAACGATGCATTCCGCGCGGCTAACGGCGGCGCCATCCCAACCGATTACGGTGCCTATGGCTTCACCGGCATCTCATCGTTGCTGCTGGCGATGCAGGCCGCGGGTGGTCCCGACACCGATAAGGTGGTCGCGGCGCTCGAAGGCTTGAAGTACGACGTCGCCAAGGGCGCCCAGCACTATCGCAAGTGCGATCACCAGTCGGTGCAATCGGTGCTCGTGCTGGAATCAAAGAAGAAGGCCGACATGAAAAGCGCCAACGACTTCTTCAAGATCGTCGAGAACGAGAAGCCGTCGGAAGACGTGTTGCGTAGCTGCAAGGAACTCGGCTTCCCTGCTTAACTCCAACGACTGGCCACGCCATGGATGCCGAACTCATTCTGATTCAGCTGTTCTCGGGCGTGGCCCTGGGAGCGATTCTCGTTATCACCGCGCTCGGCCTGTCGATCATCTTCGGCATGCTGGGCGTGGTGAATTTCGCTCACGGGGCATTGTTCATGGTCGGCGCCTATGGCGGCCTTTGGGTCGCCTCGCTGACCGGCAGCTTCTGGTGGGGGCTGCTGGTCGCGCCGATCATGATCGGATTGTTCGGCATGATCATCGAGTGGCTGCTGGTGCGGCCACTCTACGGCCGCTCGGTCGACGACCCGCTGCTGCTGACGTTCGGCTTGAGTTACGTGCTGGTGGAAGCGGTACGCATCGTGTTCGGCAATGACGGCATTCCGTTCCCGACCCCGTCGCAGCTTACCGGCGTCGCCAACCTCGGCATCGGTTACTTCCCAATCTATCGCCTGTTCGTCATCGTGGTTGTAGCGGTAGTTCTGCTGCTGTTGTGGCTGGCGCTGGAGAAAACCAAATTCGGCCTGATCGTGCGCGCCGGTGCGCGCGATCCCACCATCATGCGTGTGCTCGGCGTCAATATCAGCAAGGTTTGGCTGCTGGTGTTCGGCGTCGGTGTCGGCCTCGCGGCATTGGGCGGCGTGCTGGCCGGGCCGATGCGCACGGTCAATCCCGAAATGGGCTCGCTGGTTCTGATCGAAGCCTTCGTCGTCACGGTGATCGGCGGACTCGGCTCCTTGCTCGGTTCGGTGGTCGCCGGCCTGCTCGTGGGAATCGCCATCAGCATGACGGCGCTGTTCGCGCCGGAACTGGGCACGATCGTGATGTTCGCGCTGATGGCGCTTATTCTGCTGGTCCGGCCGCGCGGCCTGTTCGGCAAGACAGCCTGACCGTGGAGCGCCCCGTGACCACGAAATCCGTCCCTCTCGCTACGCCCGTCGTTCCCGCGAAACGGCCGTCCTCGAATTTGATCGCGACGATCACGTCCTGGCGCGTGCTGCTGTCGATCGCGATCCTGTGCCTGCTGCCTTGGGTGCTGCCGTCGAAGGCGCTTGCCGTCAACGTGCTGATCTATGGCGTGCTGGCGATGGGTTACAATCTGCTGTTCGGCTACACCGGACTGCTGTCGTTCGGTCACGCCGCATTCTTCGGCGCCGGCGCTTACATCACCGGCATCGCCATCGGGCAGTTCGGCGTGCCGTGGTATGGCGCGGTGCTGCTCGGCGTTGTCGGTGGTGGCGTGCTGGCCTTCGTCATCGGCGGGCTCTCGATTCGCACCCGCGGCATCTATTTCTCGATGGTGACGCTGGCCCTGGCGCAACTGGTTTATCACGTGGGGTTGCAGGCATCGTCGTGGACCGGTGGCGAGAACGGCCTGCGCGGTTTCACCGTCGCCAAGATCGATCTGTTCGGCGTCAGCATCAATTTCCTCGACCCGGTCAACAAATACTACATCCTGATGGTGTTCGCGGCGCTGGCGCTGTGGTTCGTCTCGCGCGTGCTCAATTCGCCGTTCGGCGCGGCGATCGAAGCGATCCGCGAGAACGAAACGAGGGCGCGGGCCTGTGGCTATGACGTCGAGCGCACCAAGTTACTGTCGTTCGTCTTATCCGGCTTGATCTGCGCACTGGCCGGAACGATGTCGGCATTGCATCTGGCCTTCGTGCCGCTCGATGTGTTGCACTACCAGACCTCGGGCATGATCGTGATGATGACGCTTCTCGGCGGCGCCAGTAGCTTCTTCGGTCCCTTCGTCGGCGCGTTTGCCTTCCTGTTGATGGAAGACGTGTTCTCGCTGTGGACATCGCACTGGCAGATCATCGTTGGCTCGATCTTTATCCTGTTCGTATTGTTCCTGCCCAAGGGCATCTGGGGGACGTTCCTCGCCAAGGTGATCCGATGAGTGCGCCGCTTCTCGCTGTGGAAAATGTCGGGCGCCGGTTCGGCGGCTTCGTCGCGCTTGCCGACGTGACGGCGCAGTTCGAGCCCGGCAAGGTGACCTCGATCATCGGGCCGAATGGTGCCGGCAAGAGCACGTTCTTCAATGTGCTGTCCGGCGTATTGACGCCATCGAGCGGATCGATCCGCTTCAAGGGCATGGATCTCGTCGGAACGCGCCAGCATCGCTTCGTGCACCTCGGCATCGCGCGGTCGTATCAGATCACCAACATTTTCCCTGAACTCAGCGTGCATGAAAACGTGCGCGTCGCGGCGCAGGCCGGTCGCTCGCGCTACAACATCTGGACCAACCGCAACCGGTTTCGCGAACTCAGCGAGCGGGCGGACGCGGCGCTGGACTCCGTCGGACTTGCCGCCAAGCGCGACGAGACCGCCAAGTTCCTCGCCCATGGCCAGCAGCGCGCGCTCGAAATTGCCATCGCGCTGATCTCCGATCCCGAAGTGTTGCTGCTGGACGAGCCGACCGCGGGCATGGGGCCGGAGGAAACCAAGGAGATGGTGGCGCTGCTCGAGAAGCTGGCGCGCGAGCGCACCATTCTGCTGGTCGAACACAAGATGAAGATGATCCTCGGCTTGAGCGATCGTATTCTCGTGCTGCATCATGGCCGGCTGATCGCCGACGGTTCACCGCGCGATATTCAGACCGATCCGGAAGTGCGTCGCGTCTACCTGGGACAGAACGATGGCTATGCTTGAGATCAAGGATCTGCACGCCTGGTATGGCGCCAGCCACATTCTGCACGGCGTATCGATCGCCGTGGGGCAGGGTGAGGTCGTCGCGCTGGTCGGCCGCAATGGCGCCGGCAAGACCACGACGATCCGCTCGATCATGGGGTTGATGCCGCGCATGACGGGTAACATCAGCTTTGCCGGCACGGATCTCATGACGCTGCAGGCACATCAGCGATTCCGGCTCGGTCTGGCCTATGTGCCGGAAGATCGCCGCATCGTGCCCGGCCTGACGGTGCGCGAGAACCTGCAGCTCGGTCTGGTCGCCAGCCATGCGGGCATCAACGAGCGCGATGCCATCGACGAGATCGCGGAGAGTTTTCCGCGCCTGAAGGAGCGGCTGGATCAGGAAGGCGCAACCATGTCCGGCGGCGAGCAGCAAATGCTGGCCATCGCCCGCGCGATGATCGCCAAGCCGAAGATGATCCTGCTCGATGAGCCGTCCGAAGGCATCATGCCGGTGTTGGTCGAGGAAATGGGCGTGCTGTTCCGCCGCCTGCGCGATCAAGGGGTAACACTGCTGCTGGTCGAGCAGAACGTGGAGTGGGCGCTGCGGCTGGCCGATCGTGCGGTCATCATCGATCAGGGCGAGGTCGTGCACGAGAGCAGCTCGGCCGCGCTGCTGGCGGACAAGGCCATTCAGGAGCGCTATTGCGCGGTGTGAGCGCAGCGCAAGATCGCTCAAAATGAAACCCCGGCGCCGATACGTCGGCGCCGGGGGTTGTTATCGGTGCGTATATGTAACGCGCGGCGGTCAGATCACGCCGAGCGCCCGCATGGCTTCGGCGACGCGGATGAAGCCCGCGACATTGGCGCCGAGCACGTAATTGTCCGGCGTGCCGTATTCGTCCGCCGTTCGCGCCACTTCGTCGTGGATGCTGTGCATGATCTTGGCGAGCCGCGCTTCGGTCGCTTCGAAGCTCCAGGAATCCCGTGAGGCATTCTGCTGCATTTCCAGCGCGCTGGTCGCGACGCCGCCGGCATTGGTGGCCTTGCCGGGGCCGAACAGGATGCCGGCATCGAGGAACGCACGCACTGCGTCCGGGGTGCAGGGCATGTTGGCGCCTTCGCCGACCGCCAGCACGCCGTTCTTGAGCAGCGTGCGCGCGTCCTGTCCGTTGAGTTCGTTTTGCGTGGCCGACGGCATGGCAACGTCCGCGGGCACATCCCAGACCCGGCCTTGCGCAATGTAGACCGCGCTGCTGCCGCGCGCCTTGGCGTAGTCGGCAATACGTCCGCGCTTGCGTTCCTTGATGTCCTTGAGCACCGCGAGGTCGATGCCGCTCTCCTCGACGACGTAGCCGTTGGAGTCCGAGCAGGCAATGACGCGGCCGCCCAGTTGCTGCACCTTCTCGATGGTGTAGACAGCCACGTTGCCGGCGCCGGAGACGATCACCTTCTTGCCGTCGAAGCCTTGCTTGCGGCGTGCCAGCATGCGCTCGACGAAATACACCGCGCCATAGCCCGTGGCTTCGGTGCGCACGCGCGAACCGCCCCAGGTCAGGCCCTTGCCGGTGAGCACGCCGGATTCGTAGCGATTGGTCATGCGCTTGTATTGGCCGAACATGTAGCCGATCTCGCGCTGGCCGACGCCGATGTCGCCCGCCGGCACGTCGGTATATTCGCCGAGGTGGCGGTAGAGTTCGGTCATGAAGGACTGGCAGAAGCGCATGATCTCACGGTCGGAGCGACCCTTCGGATCGAAGTCGGAGCCGCCTTTGCCGCCGCCGATCGGCATGCCGGTCAAAGCGTTCTTGAAGGTCTGTTCGAAGCCGAGGAACTTGATGGTGCCGAGAAAGACGCTGGGATGGAAGCGCAGGCCGCCCTTGAACGGACCGAGTGCGGAATTGAACTGGACGCGAAAGCCGCGATTGATCTGGACCTGTCCCTTGTCGTCGACCCATGGGACACGAAAGATGATCTGACGTTCGGGTTCGCAGATGCGCTCGATCAGCGCGCCTTCTGCATAGTGCGGATGTTTCGCGACGACTGCGCCGAGACTGTCGAGCACTTCGTGGACGGCCTGATGGAATTCGACCTCACCGGGATTGCGGCGCAGCACGTCGGCATAAATCGGTTCCAGCTTTTCATCGAGTATCAAGATATTCCCAGCCTCTCTGTTCGATTGGATTGAAGGGAGCGTGATGCGGTGCGAAGTCGCCGCCCGTGGGTCCGCGCGGCGAAAGGGCCGGAGGCCAACCGCGCACTAGTGCCCGGCGGAGGTGCAATGTGCAATTGGTCAAGAGATGATTGGCATGCCTTTGCAGGGAGGCGGCAAAACGGTTCAAGTTATTGATATGTAGACGATTTCAGGTCGAGCGCCTGGAGTCCGCGGATGCCCCCCTGTTGCGGCAAATTCGCGCATCGGATTTGCATCAGCCCACCGAAGGTCGAAGGTTCTCGCCAGTGACTCATAGGCTTGGCTTTGTTAAATCCGATACTCATGAGGCAGCCTGCCCGCTGCAGGATTTCCGCCTTGGATTTTGGCGCCCAAACAAAATTTGCTGGGAGGCATGAATGATACCTGGACTCAGGAAGCTTGGAACATTGTCGGCCGCTGTGGCGACATGCAGTCTGCTCGCCGCGGCGCCTGCATTGGCACAGGGTGTCAAGATCGGCATTCTGAACGATCAATCCGGCGTGTACGCTGACTACGGCGGAAAGACTTCGATCGAAGCCGCCAAGATGGCGGTCGAGGATTTCGGCGGCGAAGTGCTTGGCCAAAAGGTCGAAATCGTTTCGGCCGACCATCAGAACAAGCCGGATCTGGCTTCGGCGATTGCCCGTCGCTGGTACGACACCGAAGGTGTCGACATGATCACCGAATTGACCACCTCGTCGGTGGCGCTGGCGGTGCAGGAAGTCACCAAGGAAAAGAAGAAGATCGACATCGTCGTCGGCGCAGCATCGTCGGCGATCACCGGCGCATCGTGCTCGCCCTACGGTTTCCACTGGGCGTTCGATACCCACGCGCTGGCGGTCGGCACCGGCGGCGCGCTGGTGAAGGCCGGTGGCGACACCTGGTTCTTCCTGACGGCGGATTACGCCTTCGGCCATGCGCTGGAGAAGGATACCGGCGAGATCGTCACCGCCAACGGCGGTAAGGTGCTCGGCGCTGTCCGTCATCCGCTCAACTCGTCGGACTTCTCGTCGTTCCTGCTGCAGGCGCAGAGTTCGAAGGCCAAGGTCATCGGCTTGGCCAATGCCGGCGTCGATACCATCAACTCGGTGAAGCAGGCGGCGGAATTCGGCATCGTCGCCGGTGGTCAGAAGGTTGCAGGCCTGCTGCTCACTGCATCGGAAGTGCATGGCCTCGGTCTGAAGGCCGCGCAGGGCCTGGTGCTCACCGAGAGCTTCTACTGGGACCTCAACGACAAGACGCGCGCGTTCTCCGAACGCTTCTACAAGCGCACCGGCCGCATGCCGAGCATGATCCAGGCTGGCACCTATTCGGCGACGCTGTCGTACCTCAAGGCCGTGAAGGCCGCGGGCACCAAGGACAGCGATGCCGTGGTCAAGAAGCTGAAGGAACTCCCGGTCGAGGACGCCTTCACCGCCAAGGGCAAGGTGCTGGCCAACGGCCGTATGGTTTCGGATCTCTATCTGTTCGAAGTCAAGAAGCCGGAAGAGAGCAAGCGCGATTGGGACTACTACAAGCTGCTCGCCACCGTTCCGGGTGACACCGCTTACCCGACCGCGGACAAGAGCGGTTGCCCGCTGACTAAGTAAGCGATCTTGGTCTTCTCCTTGCGGAGAGGGTCAAGCTGTTGAAAAAGAAACGGGGTGGAGTGGGCGCACAGCTCTCACTCCACCCCGTTTCGCATTCAGCGTTCTGCCATGCGCGCTGCCGTTCCCGCTTGTAGGGACGCGACGGACCCCCGGTCAATATCCCGTCATTTCCAGATAGCCGACACCGCTATGGCTGCCGTGGAATGTGATCGGACCTTCCCAATAGGGAAAGCTCGTGCCCATCCAGCTTTGCGCGTTGAGCGGCGTGCAGTCGATCGTAAGGCCGCGTTCCGCCATGGCGATGCGCCACTGCGTCGGCAGTTTGCGGTTGCCGATAGTTGTCGATGCGGTCGGCGTCATGACGATGGCGCTTGGCGCAAGCTGAACCGATTTTCCGTCGCGCCCGATCCAGTTGCCGGCGAAATAGTGCTGGCCATCGGCGTGCCGCAGCCGGAACAGCATCACCTTGTCGCCGGACGCGAGATGCAGCGAGAACCAGTCCCAGCCTGTCTGGTCGGAGGCCAGCGGCTGGCTGCTCCACTCGCGGTCCATCCATGCGTGGCCGGTCACGGCGATGGGCTTGCCGTCGAGCGCGAGCGTGCCGCTGGCGCTGAAATAGGGCTGGCTGAAGTAATACGAGGCCTGGCCACGCTCGGATTTCTTGCTGTAGCCGCCGTCACCCTGCAACACCAGTGGCTGCGTCGCGTCGAGGCGTAACGCGTAACTGAAATCGGTGCCGCGTGCCGACAATTGCAGCGGCGCCAGTGTCGCATCGTTCATCGGCGCGATCGCCGCCATGTCCCAACTGTCGATCCAGGCATGAAACGGTTGGATGTGGACACCCGCCTGGCCGATGCCGCCGCGGGCGAAGGTCTCGGCGAAGCGGTGCGTGGCGGCGCTGGTGACGGCTGCGTGGCCCATCCAGATTTGCTGATTGGCCCAGCCTTCCTGTTGTGGTGGCGGTGCGGTCGCTTGCCGAAACAGCGTCCACTGCGCGCCATAGTCTGTGCCGTTGGCGTCGCGCAGATTGGCGGTGACGTACCACCACTCGATGCGGAACGCCGGATGCGCGCCGAAGTCGGCAGGAAAAACCAGTTGGCGGCCGGGAACGACCGGCGCGAAACCCGTGGCTTCGCCGCCCAGTCCAGCAAAGCCTTGGGCAAACGCGGACGACGCGCCGAGCCCGAACGACGTAAGGCCGCTCGTAAAGGCTCGGCGTGTGAGACGACGGTCAGCGCTCATCGGCAAAGATCCTGATGAGTTTTGCCGGCTGCATGCGCGCCAGCTTGAGCACCGGCAGCAGCGTAGCGCACAATGCCGCAACCATAGCGACGCCGAGCAATGTCAGCATTTGCAATGGAAACATCTGAAACGGCAGCCTCCAGCCGAACGCCTTAACGTTGACCACGGCGATCAGGCACCACGCCACGACAAGACCGAGCGGCAAAGCCAGCAGTGCCGTCACTAGCGCCACAGCCATGGTCTTGGCCAGTTCGATGGCTGCGAGACGACGGCGTGTCAGCCCGATGGCCCACAATGGCGCAAGCTGCGGCAGTCGCGCATTGCCCAACGTCAGCAGACTGGTCAACAGCGCGATGCCTGCGACGCCAAGCGTGAACGCATTGAGCGCGGTGGTGACGGCAAAGGTGCGATTAAAGATGCGCTTCGATTCGGTCTTCACCGTGGCCTGATCCGCCAACTGGCGACTGTCGAGGTCGAATTGTCTCCGCAGCGCGTTGACCACCGTATCGATATGCGCAGGTGCGACGCGCAGTCCGAAGCGGGTTCGAAGAGCTTCGGGAAAATGCTCGAACATGGCATCGACATTCACCGCGAACTGTCCCTTGGGATTGCCGTAGTCGGCATAGACGCCGACGATTCCCAGCGACCACGGACCCGCCGGCGTGAGGATCGGCAAGCGCCCGCCGACGTCGAGCTTGAGACGGCGCGCGAGTTGCTCGCTGACCAGCGCGGCATCGCCGTCGCGCAACTTGTCCCAGACGTTGGCAGTGGCTTGCAGCAGTGGCCAGCGGTCGCGATAGGTGGCGTGATCGGCAAGCCCGAGGATTTCCACGGGCGCGCCGTCGATCTGCACCTCGGCGCGTCCGCTCGGCAAGACGGCGTCGATGTCGTGGCGCTGGGCAAGCCACGCCTTGATGGCGGATGCCTGCGCGTCTGTCGTCGCACTGATGTAGACGTCAGCGGCCAAGCGGCCGTCGAGCCAGCGCAAGAATGTGGTGCTGAAACTGCTCACCATGGTGCCGACACCGACATTGACCGCAAGCGCCAGCAGCAGCGCCATCAAGGCCAGCGACAGGCCGGGCAATTGCTGGCGGCTGTCGGCCCAAGACCAGTTGATTAGCGGGCCGCGGCTCCAGCGTGCGCCCATGTCCAGTGTCGCGTCGAGGACCACCGGCAGCGCCAACGCTGCGCCCAGCAGCAGCGTTGCGAGCAGCGCAAATCCCGACATCAGGCTGTCGCCGAACCATGCCATTCCCGCCGCAGTGAAGATCATCGACATTGCGAGGCCGCCTTGCAAGCGCAGCCAGCGCTGCTGGGTTTCGTGCCATGCTGCCGGCATCGCCGCGGCCAGTACCGGAAGCCGCGCCATCTTGACGAAGCTCGAAGCCGCCGCAGCAAGCGCGCCAAGTGTGCTCATCGCCAGACCGGACAGCCACCATTGCGGATCGAGCGCCAGTTGTCCGGGGATGCGCGCGCCATACAAGCCGCGCAGGCTGGCGGCAACGTCCGGCAGCAAGGCCGCCGCGATCAGGTATCCGCCGATCAGGCCCAATAGTCCGGCGGCGAGCGAGATCGCGACCAGTTCGGCGATCAGCACCGCGGTAAGCATGCGCAAGGAAGCCCCGCAGGCGCGCAACGTGCGGATCGTCGGCAGCCGTTGTTCGAAGGCGAGGCCGACGGCCGAATTGACGATGAACAGGCCGACGAGGAACGACAGCAGGCCGAATGCCGTGAGATTGAGATGGAAGCTGTCGGTCAAACGCGCGAGGTCGCTCTCGGCATCGGGCTGTACCAGTTGCAGCGTGCTGCCGGTGATCGATTCCAGCGGCGGCCGCATCCCTTGTGTTTGTTGCCCCACCAGCAGTCGCGAGATCTCATTCGGCTTGTTGAGCGCGCGTTGCGCCATGCCGATGTCCATCACCAGCACGCCGGGCGCGAGTCGCGGCTCCAGTTGCAGCGGCGGCAGCGTCACGGTGTCATTGAGTTGCGGTGTCGCGCCATCGCGCAGGCCGAGATCCTGAAGTGTTTCCGGCGCCACCAGCGTGCGGCCGGGCGGTGCAATGAAGGCAGCAAGCTGGCGCGGACCGACCGTGGATATTGCCGCGGCTTCCGGCGGCAACGTCACCGGATCGATGCCGAGCAGGCGAAACGAGCGGCCGCCGATCTGCACGCGGTCTTCGAGCACAGGCGATACCGGCCAGCCGGCGCGGCGCAGATCGACAAACAGCTGTTGCGGGAAAACGGCGTGGGCAGGATCGATCAGGGTCGCTGTGCGCGTGCCGCCGAATATCGCAGCGGCGCGATCATAACTGGCACGCGCCTGCTGGTTGAGCGCCTGGACGCCGCTCCACAGTGCCGTTGCAGCTATCAGCCCGGTCACCAGCGTCGCGAATTGCATTGGATGGCGCCGCCAATGGCTCATCAGCACGGCAAGGATCCAGAGCGCGCGGCTCATGCGATACGTCCAGCATGCAGGTGCACCTGGCGGTCGAGCATCGCGGCCAGCCGCGCGGAATGCGTCACCATCAGGAAGGCACAGCCGCTGCGGGCAACCAGATCGCGGGTCAGATGCAGGACGTCGTCGGCGGTGGCTTCGTCGAGATTGCCGGTCGGCTCATCCGCCAGCAGCAGCGCAGGCTTCACCGCGAGCGCGCGCCCAATGGCGACGCGCTGCTGTTGGCCGCCGGACAGCTGCTCGGGATAGCGCTTCATCATCTCGCCGAGGCCAAGGCGCTCGACCAGCTCGGCTTGCCAGGCCGGATCGTGACGGTCGGCGAGGCGCGCTTGCAGCGCGAGATTGTCGGCGACGCTCAGGCTCGGGACCAGGTTGAACTGTTGAAAGATCAGCCCGAGCTGTTGCCGCCGCAATGTTGCGCGCGCGGCGTCGGATAATCCCAGGACTTGTGTCGTCGCGATCCATACTTCGCCGCCGTCGGCATCGTCGAGCCCGGCGATCAGGTGCAGGAGCGTGCTTTTGCCGCTGCCGGATTCGCCAGTCAGCGCCACGCTTTCCCCGGCCGCAATACGGAGGTCGACACCGCGCAGCACGCTGACCTCGTCCTGCGCCGAACGATAGGTTTTGCTTAAATTGACAACGTTCAACATGGAATCTTGTTTGGCATGATCCAGCGTTTCCGTGGTGCAGCAACCATATCAACCGCGCGCGACCAAATCACAATCGCAGTAGAAAGGCCGCCTGCTGCACGCTTCCCGAAGGCCTGATGCGTCGCAACAATAGGACATATCTACCGCATCTGGGGGATCCGGATGCATTGCTCCGGAGGCATGAGTCGCGTCGGACTTGATTGAAAATGTCTGATTGCAATTGTCGCGATTCACCGGATAGCATCGCTGAAATGAAGGCCGGGCATTTAACGTCGGGCGACAGATGCGGGGGGCGATCATGACGGCTCAACCGACTCCGAAGGGTGCATGGCGCATCACTTTCCTGCTGTTTCTCTTCATGGTGGTGAATTTCGCCGACAAAATTGTCGTCGGGTTGGCCGGCGTGCCGATCATGAACGATCTCAAGCTCGATGCCGAGCAGTTCGGCCTGCTTGGATCGTCGTTCTTTTTCCTGTTCTCGATTTCCGCGATCATTGTCGGCTTCATCGTCAATCGGGTGGCGACGCGCTGGGTCTTGCTGGTGCTGGCGGTGATCTGGGCGCTGGCGCAGTTCCCGATGGTCGGAACGGTCAGCTTCACTACGCTGCTGATCTGCCGCATCATTCTCGGCGCCGGTGAGGGACCGGCCTTTTCGGTGGCGGTTCATTCTGCCTACAAGTGGTTCCCCGACGAGAAGCGTACGCTGCCGACTGCGGTGCTGTCGCAAGGTTCGGCGTTCGGCGTCATCCTCGCCGTGCCGTCATTGAACTGGCTGATCGTCAACTATTCCTGGCACTATGCCTTTGGCGCGTTGGGTATTGTCGGCCTGCTGTGGTCGCTGGCGTGGCTGATGCTCGGCAAGGAGGGGCCGCTGGTGCCTTCCGCGGCAGCGGCCAAGGAAGAGCCGCGCATCCCCTATGCGCGGCTTCTGATGTCGCCGACCTTCATAGGCTGCTGCATTGCAACGTTCGGCGCCTACTGGGCGCTGTCGCTGGGGCTGACGTGGTTCACGGCTTTCATCGTGCAAGGCCTCGGCTTCTCGCAACATCAGGCCGGTCTGATTTCGATCCTGCCGTGGGTGTTCGGCGCTTGCGTCGTCATCCTGACCGGCTGGGTCTCGCAACGTCTGGTAGCGCGCGGAATGTCGACGCGTGGTGCGCGGGGCGTGCTCGGTGCGACGCCACTGGTGATTGGCGGTTTGATTCTGCTGATGCTGCCTTACGTCGACAGCGCGGGGTTGCGCATCGCCTTGCTGGTCTGCGGTTCGGGACTCTGCGGCTCGATCTATGTGGTTTGCCCGCCGATGCTCGGCGAGTTCACGCCGGTGTCGCAGCGCGGCGCGGTGATTTCGATCTACGGCGCGATCTATACCTTGGCCGGCATTGTCGCGCCGGCGGTGATGGGCAGCGTGATCCAGCATTCCACCGGACTGATGGCGGGCTATCTGCACGGCTTCACCATCAACGGTATCGTGATGATTGCATCCGGCGTGCTGGGGCTAATGCTGCTGTGGCCAAATACGGAGCGGGCACGGCTGATGCGGCAAAGCGCGGAGCCCAAATTCGCCTGAGCCGTCGAACCGGATTCGACTTCAGGACGGCATGGTGCCCGTTGCCGTCTTGTCGGCCGCGCGACGCATTCTCGCTTCGGGGAGCAGCGCCAGCAACACGGTGACGGCCATGAAGATCGCCGACGCACCGAATACCCAGTGCGGCATCTGCTGATCCATGATCCAGCCAAAGAGCAGCGGCCCGATGATGCCACCGACGTTGAAGCCGGTGGAGGTGATCCCGAAGGCGCGGCCGGCCGCACCGGCCGGTGCGGCATTGCGCACCATCATATCGCGCGACGGCACGATGACGCCGCTGAGGAAACCGGCCATCGCCATCGCCGCGGTAAGCCAGGCTGTTTCCAGCGTCGTGGTGGCAATCATCAGCACGATCACGGCGTTGATGGCGAAGCAGACAGCGGCCAGTTGACCGTGGCGTGCGGTGCGATCTGCTAGCAAGCCGCCCGCGAGCACACCGATCGCAGTCGCGCCGAGGTAGGCTGTGAGTGCGATGTTCGCGGCGGAAAACGAACTGCCATATCCGTTGATGAGCGCAACAACGCCGAAGGTGCTGATGCCGATACCCGACAGACCGAGCAGCATGAAGAACACGCTCAGCGTTAGAATCGCCGGTGTCAGGATGTTGGTGCGGGCCTTCGCTGGTTCGGCAGCGTTCCGCGCCGCCGCGCGTGCATCCGGAACGCCGACGGCGAGAATCAGCAACGCGGTCAACGGACCGATGATGCCGGATGCGATCAGTGCGCCGCGTCCGCTGGACCAGGCCACCAGGCTGACAACGATCACTGGCGCGACGGCACTGCCGAGGAATCCGGCGAAGGCATGAATTGAAAATGCGCGGCCCATCCTGGCTTCATCCATATGGGCGGAGAGGATGGCGTAGTTGCCCGGATGGTAGACGCTGTTGCCGAGGCCGATCAGCAAAGCGCTGACGATCAGGGTTGGGTAGCTTAGGTGGATGCTGAGCAGAATGAACGCGCTTCCGCCGAGACACAGCCCCAGCATCAAGATGATTCGCGCGCCAACACGATCCACCAGATAACCGATTGGCGCCTGCGTCAGCGCCGACACGACCGAAGCCACGGTGGGCGCAAGTCCAAGCTCGATGAAGCCGACACCGAGGCGTTCCTTGAGAAACGGAAACAGCATGGGCAGCACGAGCAGATAATAGTGGCTGACCCAATGCGCGATGGAGATCGCTATGAGCGTTCGCAGCGATCTTGCCCGTTTTGCAGGTTCGAGCTGAGCCAGCAATTCGGCCATGCCGTGATGAAACTCCATGTCGCGATGCCGGACGCTAGGTTGCAAACCATCATTTGTCTATCGGCGCCGCTGCATGACTGCCCTCGTTCCGGGCTGCTCGGCGCGATGTACCAGCGAGTCAGAGGCCACGCTGTTCGTCGTCGCGATCCGGCTCCGGCGTGGCGATGTCGCCGGCATCGGTTAGGTAATCGTCGTTGTCTTTTGGGGGCGGCTTGGGCTTCGCGGGCTTTTCTTTCGGCGGCGTCTTGTCCGGCTGGTCGTTGCGGCGGCCCATCATGCTGCATTCCTTTGCTCACCAGATGCGTTCGTTGGCCGGGCGGGTGTCGCGCGGCAACCGGGTTAATCTACAATAGCAGATACGGCTGCAATACTGGCTGCTGGCAGGTTCCCGATCATCCTCGTGTGCGAGGATGTTGAAACCTTTCAATCCTCGCCTCCATGGGATATGATGCCGGTCAAATCCGCAACGCGATGATTTGCGCCGGCGCATGAAGTTGTGCGGCAAAGTCCGTTGCATCCCGTAAATTCACCGAGTGCTGAGGCGCGGCATCGTCGTGCCAAAACCTCGCGTTCGCGTCGCCGCTCATCTTTGACTGAGGCTGGTGCGGCAACATGGAGTTGAGATGAAGAAGCCGAAGCTCGAACTGGACGAACCGCACCCGCGCAAGATCGTGCGCGCCGACAAGGCACCGACCGAGGGCTACTCGTTGGTCGTGGACGGACATTTCAAATCACATCACGATACCGTCGAAGCCGCGGAGGAGGCGGGCATGGCGCTGAAGCACCGCTTCCAGATGTTGCAGGTGCAAGTCTACGACGCGGCGACCAAAACGCGCTCGATGGTGCGTCTACCGGGCTGACAATCTCGCCGGATCGGCGTCCGGCCGATCTTTCACAACATCAAGTGTGACCACGTTGGTTTGCTCGAGCAGGCCAGCGATTGCTGGCGCGCGTTCGCGCGTCGATTCCGCAATACGTTGCTAAAAGACCGGCGCATAGCCCCGGCGCCGGACTGGGTGTGCGGCTTTTACTTGTTGCAAGACGGCACGCGCCGTGCTTGTTAGCAGCTGTCATCGGTGCCTCTTTCGAGAGGTGAAACGGGAATGCGGTGCGGGGATTCATCCCCAATGCCGCGGCTGCCCCCGCAACTGTAAGCGGTCATCCGATCCACAAAGCCACTGGACCTCGCGCTGGCGAGTCCGGGAAGGCGGATCAGGATAACGACCGCGAGCCAGGAGACCGGCCGCTGACGAACATTAACTCGGTTCGACGGTGGGTCGACGGAAGGGGCTATGATGAATCTCTGCAGTTATGCTGCCGGTACGGCAGTGGGTCTTGTGCTGTCCTCAATCTACAGTGCCGCCAACGCGCAATCCGCGCCACAACAACTCCCGGATCTTGTCGTCACAGCAGACCGCACGCCGGAGCCGATCGGCAGTACCGGCAGTACGATCAGTGTCATCGGTAGCGAAATACTCGAAAGGAGCAGTGCTGCTTCGGTTGTCGACGCGCTCCGCACGGTCCCGGGTTTGCAGCTCACGCAGGCCGGTGGGCCGGCCGGCACCACGGGCGTGATGCTGCGTGGCGCCAACACCGGGCAGACGCTGGTGTTGATCGATGGCGTCCGCGTCAACGATCCCGCCGGCGCCGCCGGTGATTTCAACTTCGCGCTGATTCCGCCCGGGATGGTCGAGCGCATCGAGGTGTTGCGGGGCCCGCAGAGTGCGCTCTATGGCTCCGACGCCATGGGCGGTGTGATCAACATCATCACCAAGAAGGGCGGCGGTCCGGCGCAATTCAACCTGCGCACGGAAGCCGGCAGCTACGGCACCGCGGCCACCACCGGCTCGATGAGCGGATCGAGCGGTCCGTGGTCGTATGCCGTCACCGGGACTGGCCAGCACAGCAACGGATTTTCCAACTACGGCTATCGCATTCCCTCCATCGAAGCCAAATTCCCCAATCTCGAGAACGATGGATTTGACCGTATCGGCGGCTCCGCGCGCGTCGGTTACGATGCAGGCGAAGGCTTTCGCTTCGATGCCGGCCTGACCTCGAGTTTCACGCGTTCGGCCTATGATGCGTCGTTTGGCTCGACGCCGGATACGTTGTCGAACGCCAGGCAGCTGCAGCAACAGATGTGGGCCAAGGCGGCGGTCGATTCGCTGGGCGGCATGTTGACCCAGAGCATCACGGCGTTCGCAGCCCAGACCAGCCGCACCTTCAACGACTACTCGACAGCCATCAATGCGCCGCCCGCAAGTTCCTTCGCCACAGCTACCGATTTCGTCGGCAACAGTTCTGGCGCGGAATATCAGGGCACGCTGCGCATGGGCCCCGCGGGCACGCTGATTTACGGCGCGCGTACCCAGCATGAGACCGCCGCGACCTATGCTGCGGATCTGTTGCCGATCCCGTCGCCGCGCATACAGACCCTGACCGCGCAGCAGGACACCAATTCGGTGTTTGCACTGTGGAAGCTGCCGATCGGCGAGCGGCTGACGGTGACGATGGGTGGTCGCGTTGACGATGTCGTCGACGTGTCCACCTTTGCTACCTGGCGCACCACGGCGGCCTACAACATCACCGAGACCGGTACCAAACTGCACGCCAGCGCCGGTACCGGGGCGAAGGCGCCGACGCTGTACCAGCTCTATGAACCAACCTACGGCACCCGGAGCCTGCAGCCGGAGCAAAGCATCGGCTACGATGCGGGCATCGATCAAAGTCTGTTCAACGGCCGCGTGACGTTGTCGCTGACCGGCTTCTACAACAAGTTCGACAATCTGATCGACTTCACGTTCGATCCCACGCCGACCCAGCCGTTCGGGCACTACATCAATGTGGCGCGGGCGGAGACCTATGGCCTCGAAGTCGGTAACGACGTAGATGTGTTGCCGGGGTTGCTGCGAGTGAAGACCGCTTACACCTATCTGCGGGCTTACGATCTCGCGACCGGCCTGGTGCTGGCACGGCGTCCGGAGCATCTGGCGCGCTTTGCGGTCACCATTACCCCGACGCCCGAATGGCTGATCGAGCCGCGCATCCTGGCGGTCTCGAGTCGCTACAGCAGTACGGGCGAGCGTAACCCGCTGGCGGCCTATACGCGTGTCGATCTCTATACCGAATACAAGATCGACAAGACCTGGAAGGTCTTTGCGCGCGGGGAGAATATCTTCAACGAACGCTATCAGGAGGTGCTTAATTATGGCACCACCGGTCCGGCGATCTACGGAGGATTCAACGCGACATGGTGACGGCGGACGTCGCAGCGGGACGGCGCACCAGTGTCATCGTCGCACTGGTGCTGCTCGTTGCGCTGTTGACGCTGGCTTCGCTGGCGGTCGGGCCGGTGCGCCTGTCGCCGCTGGCGGTTGTCGATGCCCTGTTCGGCGGCGGCGACGAGGTACAGCGGGTGATCGTGCAGGAGATTCGCCTGCCGCGCGCGATCCTCGGCGTCGCCATCGGCGCCATCCTCGGCCTGTCCGGCGCGGCGTTGCAGGGTCTGCTGCGCAATCCGTTGGCGTCGCCGTCATTGTTCGGCGCACCGCAATCGGCGGCGTTCGGCGCGGTGCTGGTCATCGCGCTGGGCCTGGCCGACGTCCGGTCCTACGCTTTGCCGGTGGCGGCCATCGTCATGGCTTTCCTATCGGTGTTCATGCTGCTCAGCGTTGCTGGCCGCAATGCCGGATTGCTGATTCTGATTCTCGCCGGCCTCGCCATCTCCAGCCTCGCCGGTGCGGCGACGGCGCTCGCCATGAATCTGTCGAGTAATCCGTTCGTGGCGCTCGAGATCGCATTCTGGCTGCTTGGCTCGCTGGCGGACCGCAACTTTCGTCACGTCATACTGGCGATGCCGTTCATTCTTGCCGGTGCGGCTATTTTGTTCAGCCAGCGGAGCGCGCTGCGAGCGCTCAGTCTCGGCGAGGAAACGGCGCAAAGCCTTGGGGTCAATGTCGGCGTGCTCCGGCTCGTCGTTATTGTCGGCGTGGCGCTGGGTGTCGGCGGGGCGGTGGCCGTCACCGGCACCATCGGTTTCATCGGGCTGATCGCGCCGCATCTGATGCGGCCGCTGGTCGGTTACGATCCGGGCCGGTTGTTGCTGCCGAGTGCGCTCAGTGGCGCGGCACTGCTGTTGGCGGCGGATGTCGCGGTCCGCATCATTCCTTCGACTTCGGATATCAAGGTCGGTGTGCTGACGTCGCTGATCGGTGTGCCGTTCTTCCTCTATCTAATCGTGCGCGAGCGTCGCGCACTCGGCGGAGGCGTGGCATGAGCGAGCCGTTCCTCACTGCACAGCAACTCAACGTCACGTTGTCACGCCGTCATGTTTTGAAGGAAGTCTCACTGACCCTGGAGCGGCAGCGTCTGGTGACGCTGGTGGGCCCGAACGGTGCCGGCAAGACGACGTTGCTGCGCGCACTGGCGGGCCTGCTGCGATCGAGCGGTACGGTGCAGGTGGGCGGCGAGACATTGGCGGCGCTGCCCTTGCGTGAACGCGCCAAGCGGTTTGGCTATCTGCCGCAGGGCCACATGGTGCATTGGCCGCTGCCGGCGTGGGATATCGTCGCGCTGGGCCGTTATCCGCACGGCGCCAGCGATCCCGAACATCTGTCGGCACAGGATGCCAGCGCGGTGATGCGGGCGATGCAGGCGACCGGCGTGCTCGAATTCAGCCAGCGGCCGGCCACTGAACTGTCCGGGGGCGAGCGCAGCCGCGTGGCGCTGGCGCGCGTCCTGGCGGTGGAAGCCCCCGTGATTCTCGCCGATGAGCCGACCGCTTCGCTCGACCCCGGCTATCAGATCGAGGTGATGCGCACGCTGCGCACAGCCGCCGACAACGGTGTGCTGGCTATCGTGGTGACGCACGATCTTGGCCTTGCGGCGCGCTTCTCGGACATTGTGCTCGTCATGCAGGACGGCCGATTGGTGGCGCAGGGGCCGCCGGCCGAAGCGCTATCGGAACGGATCCTTGCTGAAGTCTTCCGCATCAGTGCATTCCGCGCCGGTCACGAACATCAGATGATCATCGTGCCGTGGGCCGGGGTTTGACACCCGATGCGCCTACCTGCACCCAGCCAGCGCATCGGCCAGCCGTTCGAACGCGGCCTCATCGGGCGGCAAGCCGAAACGCAGCAAGTCGTCCGCCCAACCAAATTTCCGGCACCAGATGTGCTGTCGCGCCAGCGCGTCATGGTAGGATGAGGCATGTGGATGCCGGACCAGACGAAACAGCGCCATGCCGCCAGCGCGGGTAAATCCCGCGGCGCTCAGGATCGTATCGAGCTTGCGGGTCTGCTCACGCAGTTGCATGCGCGTGCGGTCGGCCCAGTTGCGGTCGCGCAGGGCTGCGGCGCCGATTGCCAAGGCCGGGCCGGAACAGGCCCATGGCCCGAGCCCCGCGCGATAGCGTTCGATCATGTCGTTCGGCCCGACGACGAAGCCCAGACGCAGTCCGGCGAGTCCATAGAATTTGCCGAACGAGCGCAACACCAGCACCGGCAAGTCACGGCACAGTGCGATGGCGCTGCAGGTGGGATCGACATCGGCGAAGGCTTCGTCCAGCACCAGCGAGCCCTCGCGAGGGCGCAACATTCTAGCGATGTCCGTCAGCGCGGAGTGGTCGACGATGCGGCCATCCGGGTTGTTCGGGTTGACGATGACGACGTGACGAATCTGCTCGGGAATCTCATTGAGCACAGTGACTGTAACAACTTCGTGCCCTGCGGCACTCCACGCCGCAGCATGTTCGTTGTAAGTCGGGCCGACGATCGCGACGGTCCCCGTCGGCGCGAGGCGCGGCAACCACTGGATCAACATCTGCGTACCGGGCGCGGCAGCAATGGCGACGTCATCGGGGATCCCATAAGCGACCCGCGCGGCATCGAGCAAAGCTGTTTCATCGGCGCGCGACGGCAGGCGTTGCCAGATGGTTTGCGGCAGCGGGGGGATCGGCCACGAATGCGGATTGATGCCGGTGGAGAGGTCGAGCCACGACTCCGGCGCGCCGCCATATCGCGCCATCGCTTCGGTCAGATCGCCGCCGTGTGTCATGGCCGTGTCATGCCATGGCTGTCGGCAAAGCGCGAGAGGGTGCGCCGCGCCGTTTCAGTTTTGCTCACGGCGGCCATCGCGGGGAGTGCCATGATCGCGGCGGCGCGTGCGTCCGACCTGCCGCGCATCGCATCGATCAATGCCTGCACTGATCAATTGTTGCTGGCACTGGCCGACCCCGAACAGATCCTCGGGCTCGGCCCTTATTCGCGGGATACCGCGCGTTCGTGGGGCGCGGCGGACGCGCATCGCTATCCGCGGCTGTCCGGCGAGGCCGAGGATGTGCTGGTGCTAAAGCCTGACGTGGTGGTGGCTGGCAGCTTCACCAAGCTGGCGACGCGGACGCTGCTGAAAGAGCAGGGACTGCGGTTGGTAACGTTCGACGTCGCGCATTCACTCGACGAGGTGAAGGCGCAACTGCGGCAGATGGGCGAATTGACCGGGCATCCGGATCGCGCCGCCGCCTTGAACGCCAGAATCGATGCAGCTGCAGCACGCACCCGCCAACTTGTTGCCCGCGGGCAGTACAGCGTTTTGTCGATCTCGCGGCGCGGCTGGGTGTCCGGCAGCCGCAGCCTGATCAGTTCGCTGCTGGCCGAGGTCGGACTGTCGAATGCGGCGGGCGAGCTCGGATTGAAGTATGGCGGCTTCGCGTCGCTGGAAGCGATCATCAGCCTGCGGCCGGATTTCATTCTCGTGTCGAATGACAGCGAATTCGCCGAGGACGAGGGCCGCGCTTTCTTGCTGCATCCGGCGCTGGAGCGCTTCTATCCGCCGTCGAAGCGTCTGGTGGTGCCCGAACGCATGACGGTCTGCGGCGGTCCGATGGTGGTGGATGCGCTGGATCGTCTGGTGGCGGAACTCGAACGTGTCGAGCGCACCGCTTCCGCCCCGGCTCGGTCCGCGATAACGACCCGCTAGCATGCTGATCGAAACGAGCAGCCTGCTTGTCGTGGTGTGGGCGCTGCTGTTCGATGCGCTTATTGGCGATCCGGATTGGCTGTGGAGGCAAGTGCCGCACCCGGTTGCGCTGATCGGCCGTGGCATCGCGGCGCTCGAACGCGGATTGAATCAGGATGCCTGGCCGCCGCTCTGGCGCAGGCTGGCCGGTGTCGCGGTTGTGGTGTTGCTGGTCGCGACCGCCGCTGTGCTGGGATACGCCATCGAAATCGCGGCGACCGGTTATGTCGACGAGATCCTGACCGGGTTGATTGCCTCGCTGTTTATCGCGCAACGCAGCCTGTACCAGCACGTCGCGCGGGTGCACGATGCATTTGCCGGTGGCGGCCTTGATGCCGCGCGCCGTGCTGTCGGCATGATCGTCGGTCGCCACAGCAAGAGTCTGGATGCCAAGGGCGTGTGCCGCGCGGCGATCGAATCCTGTGCCGAGAATTTTTCCGATGGCGTCATCGCGCCGGTGTTGTGGCTGGCGCTGTTCGGCCTGCCGGGGCTGATCGTCTACAAGGCGATCAACACCGCGGACTCGATGATCGGACATCGTAGTGCGCGCTATCGCGACTTCGGCTGGGCCGCCGCGCGACTTGACGATGCCGTCAATTTTCTTCCGGCACGCCTTTCTGGCTTGCTATTGGCACTGGCAGCGCCGTTTGCCGATGGTTCGATTGCGGCGGCGTTGCGAACGATGCGGCGCGATGCCGGCAAACATCGCTCGCCCAATGCGGGTTGGCCGGAGAGCGCCATGGCCGGCGCGTTGGGGCTGGCGCTGGCCGGGCCGCGCCGTTACGCCGAAGGCGTTGTCGAGGATCCTTATCTCAACGCGGAAGGCCGCACGGAAGCCGTGCCGAACGACATTCATCGCGCGCTGCGCATCCTCGTCGCGGCCTGCGCTATCGAATTCGTCGTTTACGCGGCACTGGCGTTGCTGTTTTGACGCAGCCGCGCAATCGCGAGCAGTGCCTCGATATCCAAATGCGCTTCGAGATGATCCGCCAGCGCGTCAAGCGCGGTTTCGACGCGATGTTCATAAGCGAGCGAAGCGGCGATGCCGAATTGCTTCAGCCATGCGGCACGAAACGCATCGTTGCAGAACAGGCCGTGCAGATAGGTGCCCTGCACACGGCCATCCGTTGAGGTTGCGCCGTCGTGGCGGTCATCGATCATCACGACCGGCCGTGCGCAATCCGGTCCCTGACTGCGGCCGAGATGGATTTCGTAGCCTTCGATCGGCATGCCCGTCCCGCAATGTATGCCGCGCGTCAGTGTGGTGGATTTGTCCCCGTGCATCGTCGTGGCGATATCCAATAGCCCTAATCCGGCGATGCTTCCTGCGGTGCCGTCGATGCCGTCGGGATCGGCAATGATTGTGCCGAGCATCTGATAGCCGCCGCATAGCCCGAGCACGTGGCCGCCACGCCGCACGTGCGCCTTGATGTCGATGTCCCAGCCTTGCGCGCGAAGGAAAGCGAGGTCGCCGATCGTCGACTTGGTGCCCGGCAGCACAATGACATTGGCGGTGGCGGGAATCGGCTGACCCGGCCGCACGAAAATCAGCCTGACGCCGGGCTCCATGCCGAGCGGATCGAGATCGTCGAAATTGGCGATGCGTGCCAGCATCGGCACGGCGATGACGCAAGCGGCGTTGCCGCCGGTATTACTGAGTTCGAGATCGAGGGCGTCCTCGGCGGGCAGCCACGCTGCTTGCGGCAGCCATGGTACGACGCCGAGCGAGGGCCAGCCGGTCATCCGCGCGACTGCATCAAGTCCGGCATCGAATAGCTTCACGTCGCCGCGAAACTTGTTGATGAGAAAGCCGTGGATGCGCGCCCGCTCCTCGGGTTCCAGCACAGCGTGGGTGCCGACCAGGCTGGCGATGACGCCGCCACGGTCGATATCGCCTGCCAGCACCACCGGCACATCGGCAGCCGCGGCAAAGCCCATATTGGCGATGTCGCCTGCGCGCAGATTGATCTCGGCCGGACTGCCGGCGCCTTCGACCAACACGATTTCGGCGTCGCGGGCGAGGCGCGCAAAGCTGTCGAGCACCGCCGGCAGCAATTCGGCTTTTTTGTCGAGATAGTTCCGGGCGCGCAGGGTGCCGGCACGACGGCCCTGCACGATGACCTGCGCACCGGTGTCGGTCTCCGGCTTGAGCAGCACCGGGTTCATGTGAATGCTGGGCGGCATCCGCGCGGCGCGCGCCTGCACCGCCTGAGCGCGACCGATCTCACCACCATCGATGGCGATGGCCGCGTTGTTCGACATGTTTTGCGGCTTGAACGGAGCCACCTTCATATCACGCCGCACCAGGACGCGTGCCAGCCCGGCGACCAGCGTCGACTTGCCGGCATTGGAGCCGGTCGCCTGAATCATCAGCGCTGGCGTGTTGGGAAGACTCAAAACTCGATGCCCTTCTGTGCCTTGATGCCCTGGCGGAATGGATGCTTGACCATCGTCATGTCGGTGACGAGATCGGCCATCTCGATCAGCCGGTCATGCGCGTTGCGTCCGGTGATGACGACATGTTTGTCCGCGGGCTTTTCGTCGCGCAAGAAGTCGAGCACTTCGTCGATCGGCAGGTAATCGTAACGCAGTACGATATTGAGTTCGTCGAGCAGCACCATTTGGTGCCGGTCGTCGCGGATCAGTGCCTTTGCCTGCTCCCAGCCGGCGCGGGCAGCCGCGATATCGCGGGCGCGATCCTGTGTCTCCCAGGTGAAGCCTTCGCCCATGATATGCAGCGTCACCAGTTCGGGAAACTTCGCCAGCATGCGCGCTTCTCCGGTATCCCACTTGGCCGATTTGGTGAATTGCACCACGCCGACCGGCATGTCGTGCCCGATGTGACGGAACACCATGCCGAGCGCGGCGGACGTCTTGCCCTTGCCGTTTCCGGTGTGGACGATCAACAGACCTTTCTCGCCGGTCTTGGTCGCCATCAACTTGTCGCGCGCAATCTTGTGCTTGCGCATCTTCTCGTTATGGCGGGCGTTGAGGGCATCTTCGCTGGATGGATCGGTCATGAGGTAACTCGTCAGGTGGATGAACGTTTGAGCCAGAGCGGCAGCCCGGCGGCGACAAAGGCGACATTGGCCACGGCGGCGGCCACGGCCTGATTGAGCCGGCCCTGTGCATCGCGGAAATCGCGGCCCAGCGAGGTCTCGGGGACCAGGCCGAGGCCAACCTCGTTCGAGACCAGCAGCACCGCGTGCGGTGTCGATTGCAGCCAATCCGCCAGTTTGCTGGTTTCGGCCGCGATGTCACGCGCCGCGAACATCAAGTTTGACAGCCACAATGTCAGGCAATCGACCAGCACCACGCGATCCGCCGCACATTCCCGCGCCAGCGTGTCGGTCAGCTCCAGCGATTCCTCGACCGTGCGCCAGCCGTCTTCGCGTTGCGCGCGGTGATGCGCGATTCGCCGCCGCATTTCGTCATCGCCTGCCGTCGCAGTGGCGAGATAAATGCGTTGCAAACCGCTGTCGAGCGCCAGCCTTTCGGCAAAACGCGATTTACCCGAACGTGCGCCGCCGAGCACCAGGGTCGAGGCCGGTGTAGCCAAAGCTGAGTTGCTGTGCATCGCGCGTTCGCACCAAAACCCGATCAGGGCCACTAAAGGCCGCGAGCTTTGTTGGGTCGTGCCAATGGCAAAGGGCCATCCTGCGCGCTCCCGCCCGGTGCACCCCGCCCCGACGCCTCCAAAGCACCACTATCGATGGCAGGTCTCCTGGCTTGCGAGTTGTGCCCTCGTCGCCGCCTTCCCGGGAACATCCCAGTGGTCTCGGCGCAAGGTGCCTCATGGCTCGAGGCTCTCGCTTACAGTTGCGGGGGCAGCGCCGGATTTGAAAACCGGCTTCCCTTTTCACCTTCCATGTGGAAGGACCATCGCGATGAACGCTAGCTGCGGTGGGATGTCGGGTCAACCTCGACCTGCATCGCACGGCCAAGGATTCCTATGCCTTTCTCTCTTTCGTCCCATTCGACATCATCGTGGTCGTATCCGCCCGTTGTGCCGCTTGACCGCTCACAGCAAGCGAAATTGCGTGGGTGTATCGATGGCAAGGCCAAGCCGCCGGGGTCGCTGGGCCAAATCGAACGACTCGCCGAGCAGCTCGGCCTGATCTGGCAACCGTCGTCGCCGCGCGCGGAGAGCGCCGTGCTGCTGGTCTTTGCCGGCGATCATGGGCTGACGCAGGAAGGCGTTTCGCAATATCCCTCGGCGGTCACGGTGGCGATGGTGAAGACCTTTCTCGCCGGCCGCGCCAGCGCCAACGCCTTTGCGGCCGCAACCGGAGCGCGGATTCGCGTCATCGATGCCGGTGTCGCGGCTGACCTGCCCCCGCATCCGAATCTGGTGGCGGCGAAAGTTCGCCACGGCACGGCCAATGCCGCGCGTGAGCCGGCGATGACGCACGATGAGGCGGTGACCGCGCTGACGCGTGGTTGCGAGCTGGCCGGGGCTGAGATCGACGCTGGCACCGATGTCATCGCCATTGGCGAGATGGGGATCGGCAACACCGCATCGGCAGCGCTGTTGGCCCATCGGCTGGTTCCTGCGCCGCTCGATGCCTGCATTGGCGTCGGCGCGGGGCAGAGCGATGAAGGCCTGACGCGCAAGCGTGCTGCATTGATCCGCGCCGCCGCGCGAAGCGACGTCACCGCGCCGCTCGACGTGCTGGCCGAGTTCGGCGGTTTGGAGATTGCGATGATGGCGGGTGCGGTGATCGGCGCAGCCGGACGGCGGCGTTCCGTGATCGTCGATGGCTTCATTTCCAGTGTTGCTGCCTTGGTGGCAATTCGCCTGTGTCCGGCAGCGCGCGATTACTGCGTGTTTGCGCACCGCTCGGCCGAGCGCGGTCACGGTCTTGTGCTCGAGGCGATGCAGGCTTCGCCGTTGCTGGATCTAGGCCTGCGGCTGGGCGAAGGCACCGGCGCGCTGTTGGCTTTGCCACTGCTCCGTGCGGCCGCCCGGTTGTTGACTGATGTTGCCAGCCTCGACGACGTGCTGTCGGGGGCGATTTGAATGCGTGAACGCGAGCTGCTCCGCAACGCCGTACGGTTCTTCACCATCCTGCCGGTCGGCGCGGCGCAAGGCGAGATGACGCCGGACTGGCTGACCCGCTGCCTGAAGTATTCGCCACTGGTCGGTGTCGGTATCGGGCTGGTGTCGGCTGCGGTGTGGCTTGTTGCGAGTGAGATCTGGGGCGGGACGATTGCAGCGCTACTCGCGGTGGCAGTCAGCATCGCCATCACCGGCGCGCTGCATGAAGACGGCCTTGCGGATACCATCGATGGCTTCGGCGGCGGCTGGAGTGTCGAGAAGCGGCTTGCGATCATGAAGGACAGCCGCATCGGCACCTACGGTGCGCTGGCGCTCGGGCTCGGCGTGGCGCTACGCGTGGCGGCACTTGCCGTCCTGGCGCCATGGGCGGGTGTGGCAGTGTTGATCGCAGTGCACGCCGCAGCCCGCGCCGCGCCGGCGGTCGTCATGACGAAACTGACCTACAGCGGCGACGTCGCGGCGATGAAAGTGCCTTATATCCAATCCGCGCCGCGTGCCGACGAGTTGCTGCTGATCTTGGTGGTGACGGCAGCCGCGGCGGTGCCGCTCGCGTTGCTCTCGGTCGGCTCGGTCGCTGCCGGGTTGCTTGGCGGCGCGGCTTTGATGGCGGCGCTGGCGATGTGGGCACGTCGCTTGATCGGCGGCTATACCGGCGACGTGCTCGGCGGAATCGAACAGGTGTTCGAGATCGGCTTTCTGCTCGGCGCGGCTGCAGTTCTCAACTAGAAAAACTCATCGGGAGTTGATACGGCGTGCCTTCGGACGCCTCGGTGCCGCGCCCGATCCGCGCAATCGCATCGACCATGCGGCCACGACGCCCGAGGATGTCGTCGGCGAGCGAAATCATCAGCCGGTTCGGCGTGGCGAATGGCGCGCGGCGGCGCAATTCATCGGCAATCGCCGCTTCGTGACTAAGGTTGCCGTCGCACGCCAGCATGTAGGCCGCAGCGCTGGATCGGCTGATGCCGGCCCAGCAATGCACCAGCATCGGAGCCTCGCCGGTTCGATTCCGGCCGAACTCCAGAATGGCTTGGACCGTTGCGGCGCTCGGCGCGATGAATTCCGGCGCCGCCTCGATAACATCGTGAAAGACCAGTTGCAGGCGGCGCTGCGGTGCAAGCGCCTGCAGACTGCTGTCGCCGGCGGTGACCGGCGAGAGCATGGTGAGCAGATCGTAGGTCGGCAACGTTGCTGCGACGCGCGGCAGATGACCGAGCGAAGAAACGTGAATCGGCGGTCGGTTCACCGTGCGTCAACCGACAACGACCGGTCCTCCGGCTTTCTTCCAGGCGTCGATGCCGCCTTCCAAATGCATGGTGTTGGCCAATCCGGCCTCTTTCGCTGCTTTCACGGCCATCGCCGAGCGCTCGCCGAAAGCACAGAAGAACACGATGCGCCGGCCGCTCGCGGCGGCAACTTCGCGCAGCATGCCGCCGGGCCGCAGGCTGTCGCCGATCGAAGGGTAGGGCGTGTGCAGCGCGCCTTCGAGCGTGCCGTGCTTGATGCGTTCGCTTTGCTCGCGCAAATCAACCAGCAGGATGTCCGGCTGACCGAGCCGAAGGATGGCGTCGCGTGCGCGCAGCGCGAGACCTTCCTTGGCCAATGCGTCCTGATGCAGCCCGACATGCATGTTGGCCGGGATGACGACATCCATCAGCTTTGGATTGGGCAGGTTGAGATTGCCCATCAATTCCACATATTCGTCGATCGAGCGCACCTGCAGGCGGGGGTTATAGCGCCGCTCCTCGCCGATGGTGGAAACGGTGTCGCCTTTGTAGTCGTGCGCGGGAAACACCATGGTGTCGTCGGGCAGCTTCAGCAGCCGATTGAAGATGGAATCGTATTGCGCCCGGGCATTGCCGTTCTGAAAATCGGTTCGGCCGGTGCCACGGATCAAGAGCGTATCGCCGGTGAACACGCGGTCGGCCATGCGGTAGCTGTAGGAATCGTCAGTGTGGCCGGGCGTATACATCACGTCGAGCTCGAGACCTTCAATGGTGATCTTGTCGCCATCGCTGACGCGCATGGCCACCACGTCAGCCTTGCTCTGCTCGCCCATGATGGTGACGCATTGAGTGCGGTCGCGCAGTTCGCCAAGCCCGGTGACGTGATCGGCATGCAGGTGCGTATCGACCGCTTTGACCAGCTTGAGATCGAGTTCGCGCAGCAACTGGCAATAGCGGTCGACCTTTTCCAACACGGGGTCGAGCAGCAGCGCTTCACCGCCGGCACGGCTTGCCAACAAATAGCTGTATGTCCCGGAGACGCTGTCGAACAGTTGGCGGAATATCATGATTGCCTCGCGGCCGAATTGAAGAATGTCATTATATTAAAAATGCGTTCTGAAAGATATTCTTCCATAGCCGTGACGGCATGTCGCGTATGCCATTGAGTGAATTCGTGAGCCGTTGATCGAGCTAAAAATCCAGCTTGTCGCGGATCGCGTCGAGCCCTGCCTTGGCGCAGACTTCATCCTTGTCGCCGCCCGGGGCGCCGGAGACGCCGATGCCACCGAGCAAAGTGCCGCCGGTTTCGATGATCAGGCCGCCACCGAGCATCGCGACATTCGGCAGCCGGGCCAACGATGCATCCATCTGGCCGTCGCGCACCGACTTGGCGAGATCGGCGGTCGAGGCACGGAAACTGAGCGCGGTGTAAGCTTTGCGCGTCGCGGTGTCGGGCGCAGGCAATCCGGCGAAGCGATCCCGCAGCAGCACCTGTGGCTGACCGAAACGATCGACCACCGCGACCGCAATTTGATAGCCATTGTCGCGGCAAGTCTTCATCGCCGCCTGCGCAGCTTCGAGCGCGACCTCCGGCGTCAGCGATTTGTAGGTCACCAGCGCGGCATCGTCGGCGCGCACGGCCGATGGCGCGAGGGCCGCGAAGATCGTCAGACAGGCGGCCGCAGCGAAAGCGCATGTCGCGGTATGAGGTAAGGTCACAAAAGCGCTCCCGTCAGGGCCGGACATAGCTCCAGCCCTGTTCCTGCAATTCCATCAACCGCACGACGCCGGACGGCACGACGGTGGCCTCCGACAGGATCGGGATCGTGTGCCCCTCTTTCTTTTCCATGCCCTTCCTGGTGTTCTCGCAGGCCGAGAACTGAATCTTGCCGGGGAAGGCCAGCTCCTTGAGCTGCTTGATGCGATCCTTCACCGGGGAAGTGTCGTCGCGCAGCATATTGAGTCCGGGGCCGTAAGTGACCAGATCGACGTCAACATCCTCGCCTTTGCCGCGATAATATTCGATGACGTTGGTGGCGTTGTTGAGCGCTAGATTCATGACGGCTGGATCGTTCTGATCGACCTGAATGGCGACGCGATGAACTTTGCCGTCGGCCGCAAAACTCGCCGAGGCCAGCGCAAGTACGGTAACGGTTGCGATCGCCATGACACTGAACAAGCGGCGCATCTCAAAACTCCCGGGTTGAGGCAAGGCTGGAACCGCCATCATGGGTTATGGCCGTACCAGCGTAAAGCCGTTTTCCGCCAACGACAGGATTTGACCGACGCCGACTTGCACCGGAATGGCGCCCGGAATGATCTCCGGCCGTTTGCCTGTCTCGCGTTCGAGCGTGTCCAGCGTGTTGACGCAAACATCGAATTTCACGCCTTGGGCAATCAGGCTTTCGACCCGCTGGCGATTGGCGTTGTCGGTACGCAACAGATCGATACCCGGACCGAAGGCCACCACTTCGATGGCGATGCGGTCCGGATCGTAGGCCTTGATAAGGTTGTAGGCGACGCTGATGACGAGACCTTCCTTTTTGGCGTCGGAGTCCGATAGTTGCAGGACGACCCGATGCTCTGCGAATGGTTTGTCCGCCAGCGGCGCCGGCTGCGTTTGCGCGGCAGCCGAAAACATTGCCAATGGCGAACCTGCCATCAACGCTCCGATGGCTACACCGACGACGTATCGTGTGATGGTCCGCATCCGCGTCACCCTTGCCCCGCTATTCCGGGGTTGTTCTCGACGCCGCGCAGCGTAACCGTACTTTGGCTATCGGAGGCCCTGCCGCTGCGCAGATGCTTGGCGAACACATCCCAGACCGGTTCACCCTTTTGTTCGTTGACCGAGGCCCAGCCGCCGACCTTGTAGGATTTGGTCGCTTCGAGCGCCCGACCGTTAGCCAGCTTCAAATCGGAAATGCGTTGGCCAACGCTGCCGGTCGGCGTGCAAACGTAGTTCAGTCCGCCGACACGAACCATGTCGCCGCCCTGCTGATAATAAGGGTCGGTGTTGAACAGATTGTCACAGACGTCTTCGAGAATGGACTTGATCTGCTCGCCGGTCATGGTTTGCGCGTACACTTCGGAATAGGTCGTCGCCGTCTCGGCCAGCACGTCTTCCATCGTGATCGGTTGACCCTGCAGCACGCTGGTTCCCCAACGGAAGCCCGGCGACAGCGCAATTTCGGCGTCGAGCTGTTGGCGCAGGGCGTCGCAGAGCAGGCTGTCCATCGAACCGTTGAAATTGCCCCGGCGATACAGCAACTCGCCGGCGGTCGATATCTTCTCGGCATAAGCGGTGGCATAGGGTGCGCGCAGCCGATCGATCAGCGCCTGCATTTCGGCGTCCGGCTTGAGCAGTTCGGAGAATACCGGAAGCAGCCTATAGCGCACGTCGCGAACTTTGCCCTTGGCAAGATCGAGATCGAGCACGCCAAGGAATTTGCCGTTAGAGCCGGCATTGGTCACCAGCGTGGTGCCGCCCGCATTGGTGACAGAGATCGGCTGCGGGACGGCATCATGGGTATGGCCGCCCAAAATCACGTCGATGCCGCTGACCCTGCTCGCGAGCTTGAGGTCGACGTCCATGCCGTTGTGTGACAGCAGCACTATGGCGTCGATCTTCTCGTTGCCGCGCAGCGCCTGAACCAGCTTCTGCAGTTCGTCGTCGCGAATGCCGAAGGTCCAGTCCGGTGTGAAACGCTTGGGATGGGCGATCGGCACATAGGGAAATGCCTGGCCGATCACCGCGACGCGATGGCCGCCGATCTCCTTGACGATATAAGGCTTGAATACGCGGCCGGAGGCCGCGTCGAACGCCGGCGCATCGTTGAATGCCGCTTCCTCGGTCAGAAAGACGTTCTGCGCGATAAATTCGCCTTTGAATTTTTCGAGATTGGCGCGCAGCACCTTCTCGCCGTAAGTGAATTCCCAGTGCCCGGTCATCGCCTCGATACCGAGCAGATTGGCCGCTTCCACCATGTCGGCGCCCTGCATGGCATTGGCGAGACCGGAACCCTGCCAAAGGTCGCCGCCGTCAAGTAACATCGCGTTGCCGCTGCCGACATCGCTGCGCAGACGATCGATCAGCGTCTTGAGGTGGGCGAAACCGCCGAGCTTGCCGAAGCGTGCGCTCGACTTCTCGAAATCGACGCAAGTGAACGCATAGGCATCGGCGCTGTCGGGCCTGATCTGAAAGCGTTCGAGAAAGGCACGGCCGACCAGGTGCGGCGGTTGTCCCGCCATGCCGCCGACGCCGATGTTGACGCTCGGTTCGCGGAACAGCACCGGCAGCAATTGCGCGTGGGTGTCCGTCATGTGCAGGATGCGGGCGTTCCCGAACTTCTCGAGATCGTAGTTGCGGCTTTCGCCGGCGGCGCGGCCAAGTCGCGGCATGCTGCCGGCCAATGCTGCGCTGGCGGTCCATCTCAGAAAATCGCGGCGGCGAAGGGTCATGCGATGAACCTGTACGTTTGCGGCAGCCTTGCGTCGTCCTCGGAGTGCCGCGCTTACAAAAGTGAAGACGGGATGACCCGCGATTCAGCCACTCAACTCGGCATAGACCGGCGCGCTAGCTGCGAAGCAATCCAGCCCTCGCTCTGTGGATCTCTTGATTGCTGCAAGGACGACCGATCTTGTCTCACGCGCCGCTCAGCGAATCTCCATCTGCTTCCAGTTTTCCTTCTGCTCGTTGGTCTGGAAGATGGCGGCTTTCGATAGTTGTTCGGATTTTTTCGCTTCCGCCGTCGCCTTGTCGAAGTCGCCGGCTTCGGCAGCTTTCTTGGCGGCGCTGAGGGCGGAAACCGCCGTCGTCCACTGATTGCGCAGTTTGCCGGCCTCGTTGTTGGCGGATTCGGCTGCGGCATAGGCCGCCTTGTAGTCGGCCTCCGTGCTGGCGGCGAGGGCAGGCGCGACAGCCGCGATCAACATCGTCGTAGCCAACGCGGAGATCAGGATTCGCATGACGTTCTCCTCGCTTCGCTTTACGGCCGCGCGCCGGGGCCGGAGATCGGCAGTCCGTTGCTGACGTAGGACAGATAGTATTCGACGTCGCGATACTCATCGTCCTGCGGATTCAGCGGCACGCCGCGCACCTGGCTGTTGCAGCTGGTGAAGCGGCGGCTAATGGTGCCCATGCCGCCCCATTCCGAACGATAGATCGGCATGGCATTGAGAATGCCGATTGCCGGTGCCAGCACTTCGGCGCGGATGCGTTCGCCGGGGCTCTGCACGTGGCAACTCGCGCAAGAGAAATTCAACTGACCGCGCCGCGTGTAGAAATACTTCTTGCCGTTCTCGTAGGCAGCCAGCGCACGCGGATCGTTCGGGATCTTGATGTCGAACGGCTTGCCACGCGAGGTGAACGCCATATAGGCGGTCACTGCGGCCATTTCGTCCTTGGTGTAGGAGTAGGGCTTTTCGCCGTTGCTCTCGAGGCACTGGTTGATGGCCAGTTCAAGGGTCACGACCTTGCCCTGCTTCTCGTCGAAGTAAGGATAGTTCTGCCGGATGCCGATGCCCTTGTTGGGGAAGCAGTCGGCGAAGGTCTTGCCGTTCTTGAAAGGCTTGGCGAACAGCTCCTTGCCCATGTCGAGCGCGAACTCGTAAGGCGGGAACTCTTCTTTCTCCTTCCATTGCTGGTACAGGCCTTCATCCATCGAATAGGGGCCGTTGACGAAGTCGTCGAACTTCACCTTGGGAAACTTGTCGGTGAAGAATTTGCGGAACGCTTTGGCGTCGGCCTCAGGGTTTGTCGTATCGGCCGCAACCGCGGTGTGAACGGCGCCAAACGTCAGCGCCGCGATGACAAGCCCAAGTGCAGAACCCAACACAGATCGCATCATTCCTACCCCACGTCCCGCCGCGACGCCGTTACTGGATCTTGGCGGTGAGTTGATCGCTGCCGCCCTTGTTGTCGGTCCAGCTGATTTTCAGGTCGTCGCCCTTCTTGCCGCCCTTGAAGGCGAACTTCAGGTAGGGATCCTTGGAAACCGCCGGCCCCCAATCCGCGACGAAGACCTGCTTGCCGTCGTGTTCGAAGACGACTTCCTGAATGAAGTGCGGCGGGATCAACTGACCCTTGGCGTCCTTGACGAAGCCGGAATCCATCGGGTGCTGGATCAGCGCCTGAACTTCCGTGGTCTCGGCGCCAGCGGTGGCGCGAACGCGAATGGACGATGCCATGATAATGTTCCTTGATTAAAGCGTTTCCAAGCGAAGTAGAATTGGCTCGCGTGAGAACGCGTCAAAACAAAATGCTCCGACGACTAGCCGCCGCAACCGCCGACGGTGACCTTGACCTCTTTGCTGGCGCTGTAGAGCTTGCCGCCGGCCTCGACCACGGCAATGACATTGCTGGTCTTGGCCATCTTGAGGCGGCTGGCGACGCTCGGCACTGTGCCGGCCGGAATCTTGTAGGACGCCGCGAGGCTGAACGGATTTTCCGTCACCATGATCGAGATCGAGGTCACGTCGGGCAGCGACGATGAGACGGTGATCGGCACCACCGCGCCGTTTTCGGCGATTTCCGGCGCGTCGAGCTTCACCTTGTCGGACGCCGTCGCCGTCTTGCCGTAGAGCGACTTGATGGCGTCGTCGGAGCTCTTTTGTTTGAATGCGTCTTCCGGATATTTGTCGTTGGCAGCGGCAAAGGCCTCGGTCAGTCCGAAGCGAATGCCCGCGATGCTGGCCAGCGCGATGACCGCGGCACCCTGCAATATCATGCGTCGGGTCTTGTCGATGCCATCGGATGTTACCTGGTACATACATATCTCCTTGGGGGGCGCCTGAAAGACAGGCGCGGCAAAGCGGCGGCGTCACAATGTCTGGAGGAAATCGACCACCGCACTGATTTCTTTCTCGGTCAGAATATGATTCCGGCCGAACGGCGGCATGACGGTTTGCGGATTGCGTTTGGTTTCGTCAGTGACGATGGCGATCAGTTCGTTGCGATCCGGATACTTCGATTTGATGTCGGTCAGCGCCGGGCCGATGCTGCCGGCGAGGGTGCCGCCCTTCATCTCGTGACAGGTCAGGCAGTTGCCCTTGCTGCGGTCGAACGCGATCTTCTCACCCTCCGCGGCGGAGGACTGTGCCTGCGCAGCATGCGATGCCGTGAGCGATGCAAACAGCACCAGCGTCATGACGATGCCCGCGCGACGCGCGTCGGCGATACGGCCTGTCCTCGGGGTGGCGGCAGTGAAGCGAGCGATCGTCAATGGCATGTCCTGCTTGGATTGGTTGGCTGCTATCAGTTCGCCGTGTATCGGTTAAATCTCATTTCGCCCGCATATCATCAAGCGGTCCGGTGGTTCGTGGCGTCAAATCCTTCCCTTCCGCCGTCGAGGTGATTTTCACGGCGCCGGGATCGGCACACGCGCTCATGCACGGCTTGGCGGCGGTATCGGGCCTGGGGTCGGTCCAAAGGAAATTGTCGCGATTGGGCATCTTGATCCTGGCCAAGCTGTTCCGATCGGCGACGAAATCATTTGGAACGATATTATTCAGGCTCAATATATAGGCCGTCAATGCATAAACGTCATCCGCCGAAAGCGTGTGTGGCGCCGGCATTGGCATGGCGCGGTTAATGTAATCCCACAACGTCGGCGCGAAAGGCCAATAGCTGCCCACGGTCAATTCCGGCCGGTCGTCCTTCAGCGTTCCAATGCCACCGGCCAGCTTGGGGAAGCGGCCCTCGCCCTCGCCAAACGTGCCGTGGCAGGCCGCGCATTGCTCGGCGAACACGGCCTCGCCCTTGCTGACGTCACCGCTGCCGGGCGGCAAGCCAACGCCGTCGTCGCCACGCGCATCTATGTCCCACCCGGCGATCTGCTGTGGTGTCGGTACCGTTCCATAACCGAAATGACCGGGCTCGGCCGCAACGGCTGCCATCACCGTCGCCAGCAACGCAGCCATGCTCCCCGGAACGCCTCGTCTAGCCCAGCTGAACATCGAAGATGCTCCCGTCGGGTTTCACCTGCCAAGTCTGGATCGAATTGTTGTGGTAGACCGAATTCGACCCACGCTGCCGCCGCAACTCGGCAATGGTCGGCTGCACATAGCCGGTTTCATCGATAACGCGGGATTCCAGCAAAGCCGGCTTGCCGTCCCAGCGCCACGGCAGTGAAAAGCGCGTCAGCGCTTTCGAGAGCACCGGTTCGTGCAACTGCGCCGTCTGCCAGTTGATGCCGCCGTCGAGCGAAACATCGACGCGCTTCACCTTGCCGTTGCCGGTCCAGGCCAGGCCGCGAATCTCATAGAGGCCGGGACCGCTTAGCGGCCTTTCCGGGCAGGGGAACGTGATCACCGACTTGGCGTCGATCAGCCAGGTGAATCCACGCGACGTGCCGTCCGGCATCAGATCGGTGTATTTCGAGGTTTCCTCGCGCGAATACCATGGCTTTTCGCCGAGCTTGATGCGGCGCAGCCACTTGATGCTGACATTGCCTTCCCAGCCCGGCACCACGAGGCGAAGCGGATAACCCTGTTCCGGCCGCAGCGCCTCGCCATTCTGGGCATAGACGATGAGGCAGTCGTCGAGACACTTGTCGAGCGGCAGGCTACGGTTCATGTGCGCGCCATCGGCGCCCTCGACCATCGCCCATCTGGCCTCCTTCTTGACGCCGACTTCTTCGAGCAGGGTTGAGAGCTTGACGCCGGTCCATTCGGCGCAACTGATCATGCCGTGGTTGAACTGCAGTGAATTGAGTTGCGCTGCCCGCCACTCCATGCCGCCATTGGCCGGACATTCGATGAAATGAATGCGTGACACCGAAGGGAACCGGACGATGTCTTTCATCGTCAACAACAGCGGCCGCTCGACCAGGCCGTGGATCATCAGCCGATGCTGGTCCGGATCGACGTCCGGGCGACCGGCGTGATAGCGCTCGAAGAACAGTCCGTTCGGCGTGATGATGCCGTTGAGATGCTGCAGCGGCGAAAAGCTGATCGAGGATTCGGTGCCGGCCGTCAGCCACGGCACGTTACGGCGGATAACACCGGCTTCGAAATCCGCGGGTTTGCCGTAGGGCCGATCGACGACGCCGGCGCCGATGGATTGCGACCAGGGCGCATCGGCGGGAGGCGATGTTTCCGAGGTTTCGGCATGGGCGCCATCGCGGCCGAATGCCAGAGTTCCGGTCAGGGCGGCCCCGAGGCCGAGGATCGCGCGCCGGCCGAGCGCCACGTTGCGCCGTTGTGCCAGCTTGGCTAACACAGGGATGCTGCGCCAGGGGTTGGACCGCAGGTTTCCTCGCTCCGCGGCTTGCGGCCGCTATGTTTCTCTGCGGCTTGCGGCCGCATCGATTGATTTGGCACACAGGCGTATCGTTATTACCTAATTTAGTCAATGCTAAACTAATAGGGTGTGCTAAGGTGGAACTCACGGTGCGAGGCCACCGCTCAACCGGGTGAACGTCATGGCAGTCGCCGTCAACTCCGCCGTTAAGGCGCGCCAATCGGATATCGCGGCACTGAAGACGCTGGCGAAGCAAGCAGGCGAGGCCGCGCAACTGCTCAAGCTGCTGGGCAACGAGAAGCGTCTCCTCATTCTGTGCTTTCTAGCGGTCCGCGGTGAGATGACCGTCGGCGAGATCGTCGATGTCGTGAAGCTTAGCCAATCGGCGCTGTCGCAACATTTGGCCAAGCTGCGGGCTGATGGCCTGGTGGCGTTCCGGCGCAATTCGCAAACCTTGCACTATCGCGTGGCCGACAAGCGGGCGCTGCGTATGCTGCAAGTTCTCAAGGACATTTACTGCGGAGACATCAAGTGATGTCGCGCGCCGTCCTTGTCGCGGGGTTGGCAGTCGTGTTGGCGATGAGCGCGGGGCAGGCCAATGCCGACAATGCGCCATCCTATGCACCGTTGACGATTCCGCTGCAGCTCGATCAAGTGCCCGGCAAGCCGATCTATTACAGCGTCGGCAACCCCGGCGTTCCCGGCAAGGACAACGAAGGCAATACGTCGAATGCCGGCTTGGTCGTCACCTCTGATGGTGTCGCCGTGTTCGATGCGCTCGGCACGCCGAGCCTTGGCTGGGCCTTGCTGCAGGAGATCAGGAAGATCACCGACAAGCCTGTGCGCTATGTCATCGCCAGCCATTATCATGCCGATCACATTTACGGTTTGCAGGCGTTCAAGGATCATTCTGGCGCGTTGATCGTCGCGCAGGAGCGAGCTGGCGAATACAAGGAGAATGAGGAGACTGCTGATGAGAAGGCCGACCAGCGGCTCGATCAGCGTCGCGGCGTGTTGTTTCCGTGGGTCGATGACAAGACTCGCGTGGTGCCGCCGGACATCACCTTCAAGGAGCGCAAGACGATTGTGCTGGGCGATCGGCGCTTGACGTTGTTGTCGGCCGGTCCGGCGCATTCATCCAGCGACATGATGATGATGGTCGAGCCAGATGGTGTGCTGTTCGCCGGCGATATCGTGCAGAATAGCCGCATCCCGTTCATGAACAGCGACGACGTTTCCACCACCCACTGGTTGGCTGCGCTTTCCGAAGTCGAGAAACTGCAACCGAAGTTTATCGTCCCCGGCCATGGCAAGCCGTCGACCGAGGCGGCCAAGGCGATTGCCTTCACCCGCGACTACATCCAGTACGTCCGCGACGCGATGACCGGCGCAGTGCAGAACTGGACCGATTTCGATACGGCCTACGCGCGGACCGATTGGTCGAAGTACAAGGACATGCCGGCCTTCGCCAATAACAACCGCGGCAATGCCTATCGTATCTATCTGGAACTGGAACAAGCCCAGTTCAACGGTGACAAACCCTGAAATAGATCGCGCGGCGCGGTGTTAATTGTCATACCGTCAGGCTTTGTTGTCCGGTTCGTCCCGAGCGGCGCTGGACTCGCGATTTGAAGTTGGAGCGCGTCGTGTTGCGAATCGAGTGGCTTTCATGCGCCATGGTTGGGTGTCATGGCTGAGTATGTTGTCGAATTCGGCAAGGATGGGCAACCGATGGAGCCCGACGGCAGGCTGGATGCGGCTGCCTTTCATCGCAATCACGAAGCGATCTGGGCGGTGCTCGACGGCTTTCTACGCGACAAGACTGGCAATGTCTTCGAGGCCGGAAGTGGCACGGGCCAGCATGTCGTCACCTTCGCACGCCTCAGTCCGCAGATCGAATGGTGGCCGAGCGACTTCAATGAGGCGCATCTCAAGAGCATCGCGGCCTGGCGCGTGTATACGCAATTGGCCAATGTCCACGCGCCGCAGAAGGTCGATCTATCCGATCCTGCGTGGTGTCTCGGTGTACGAGATAATGGAGGTCCGCCCGATGTGCTTGCGGTGTTTTGCGCCAATGTCATCCACATCGCGCCGTGGCGCGTCGCTGAAGGCCTGTTCGCCGGAGCGGCACGCTATCTCCGGCCCGATGGACGGCTGTTCCTCTACGGGCCGTTCAAACGCGGCGGCAAACACTCCGCTCTGAGCAATGCTGTGTTCGATACCAGCCTGCGTAACGGCAATCCGGAATGGGGCGTGCGCGATATCGATGATCTGGAGAAGCTGGCAGACTCCGTTGGCCTGAGGCTGATCGAGAGCGTCGAGATGCCAGCCAATAATCTCATTCTGGAGTTCGCGCGCGTCTAGCCGTCTCGCTAGGCTGTATGGTTGATGCTGCCATGACCATCGTCGTGGTTGTCGGGCGACCGGAATCGGCGCATGGAGCATGTCGCGCGACGGTGATGTCGCGCGGTTAACTTGCGCAGGCCGCCATGACCATCAAAACCGCTCTGACTTCGCTGCTCAATATCGAACATCCCATCCTGTTGGCGCCGATGGCCGGCCTTGCCGGTGGCGCGTTGGCCTCGGCCGTGACCAACGCGGGCGGCCTCGGCGTGATTGGCGGTGGCTATGGCGACAAGGAATGGTTGAGCCGGGAACTGCTCAAGGCCGGCAATGCGCCGGTCGGCATCGGGTTTATCACCTGGTCGCTGCAGAAGAATCCCAGCCTGCTCGACCAGGCGCTCGCGCATCATCCAAAGGCCATGTTCCTGTCGTTCGGGGACATCGGCGAATTCGAGCCGCGCATCAAGAGCGCGGGCGTTCTATTGATCGCGCAGGTGCAAAACGTGGCGCAGGCCCGCAAGGCGGTGGCAGACGGTGCCGATATTATCGTTGCCCAAGGGACCGAGGCAGGCGGTCACGGCAGCGTACGCTCGACGCTGCCGCTGATTCCGGCGGTGGTCGATGCTGTTGGCCAGCATGTGCCGGTGGTCGCAGCCGGCGGCATCGGCGACGGGCGTGGTCTGGCCGCGGCCCTGATGCTTGGCGCGTCCGGCGTACTGTGCGGCACCGTGTTCTATGCGAGTCAGGAATCGCTGGCGCATCCCAACGTCAAGCAGGCCGCCCTTGCCGCGAATGGCGACGACACCTTACGCAGTTCGGCAATCGATGTGGCGCGCGGCATCGACTGGCCCGAACAATGGAATATCCGCACGCTGAAGAATCCCTTCATCACGCAGTGGCATCACGATCTCGGCCGCCTCAAGCAAAGCGTCGCGACCGAAAAGCCACGCTATCTTCAGGCAGCCGCGGACGGCGACCTCGATGTCGCGGCGGTGATCGTCGGCGAGGCGGTGGATTTTGTCCGCGAGGATGTCGGCGCAGCTACTATTGTGCAGCGAATGGTCTCGACCGCCGAAGGTCTGCTGCGTGGTGCACCACAAATGCTGGGCTGATCTTCGGTTCTGCGTGTTGCTTCTTGGCACGTGATGACGTCATGGTCCGGCCATCATGGCAGAAGTGACAATCGACGACATAACGGATGACGTGCGGGCGCGAGCCAATGTGGCTCGCCTCGCCGTGGCGCAAGCGCTCAACGGGGCCAATTCGGCGGTGATCTTTGCCACCGGAGCCATCGTCGGGGCGACGCTGGCTCCGGACATTGCCTATGCCACGGTGCCGCTATCGGTCTATGTCGTCGGCGTTGCCGCCGGCACGTTGCCGACCGGCGCGATATCGCGGCGTTACGGTCGCCGCGTCGCATTCATCATCGGCACCGCCAGCGGTGCGATCACCGGATTACTTGGCGCCGTGGCCATACTCTGGGGCTCGTTCAGCCTGTTCTGCCTCGCCACTTTCTTCGGCGGTCTCTACGGCGCGGTGGCGCAATCCTATCGTTTCGCTGCGGCGGATGGCGCGAGCGCAGCCTACGGCCCCAAGGCCGTGTCGTGGGTGATGGCAGGCGGTGTGTTCGCCGGCGTACTCGGGCCGCAGATGGTGCAGTGGACGATGGACTTCTGGCCGCCCTATCTGTTTGCGGTCAGTTTCATCACGCAAGCGGTGATCGCGTTGATCGCCATGGCGGTGGTTTCCGGTGTCGATGCCCCGCGCCCGGCGACGGTCACGAGCGGTGGCGGTCGGCCGCTGTCGGTCATTGCCCGGCAGCCGCGCTTCATCGCGGCGGCGATCTGCGGCGTGGTGTCGTATTCGATGATGAACCTCGTGATGACGTCCGCGCCGTTGGCGATGAAGCTGTGTGGTCTTCCGCTCAGCGATTCGAACACCGGTATCCAGTGGCACATCGTGGCGATGTACGGACCAAGCTTCTTCACCGGTACGCTGATCACGCGGTTTGGAGCTCCGACCGTCGTGGCCGCCGGTCTCATGCTTGAAGCGCTGGCGGCGACCATCGGTCTCAGCGGTATCTCCACGCAGCATTTCTGGGCCGGTCTTGTGGTGCTGGGCGCCGGATGGAATTTGAGCTTTGTCGGCGCTTCGGCGCTGGTGTTGGAGACGCACACCGCGCAGGAGCGCAACAAGGTGCAGGCCTTCAATGACTTCCTGGTGTTCGGCACGATGACGCTCGGCTCGTTCATGTCCGGTCAGTTGCTGGCCGATTTCGGCTGGTCGGTGGTCAACCTGGTGGTCTATCCACCGATTGCAATCGGGCTTGCGGCGCTGGCGTTCGCCGCGAAGATGCGGCGCCGCCCGTCCGCCACCTTCTGAATTCGCTTCGCGCGCAGAGCTATCCTGCGTTAGCCTTGCGCAAGCACAGGGAGGACCGGATGCCGACACGCGCCCGTCTCGATGAGTTCATCGCCGTCGTTGAAAGCGGCGATCACGCCGGCGCTATCGAGCGCTATTACACCGAAGATGCCAGCATGCAGGAAAACGCTGCACCGCCACGAGTCGGCCGCGACACCTTGGTCGCGCATGAACGCGGCATTCTGGCGCGCATGCAACACGTCTATTCCAAGGCGATGACGTCGATCGTTGAGGGTGACAAGGTCGCCATTCACTGGATTTTCGAGCTGACCGATCATGACGGCAAGGTCTACCGGACCGACGAAGTTGCGCTGCAGGAGTGGCACGGCGATCGCATTTTCCGGGAACGTTTTTTCTATCGGCCATCCAAGTCGTGACGTCTGATTGGAACTGGGCCGGGGTTTACTTCGGCGACGGCCGAATTTTGGGTGCGATTGCGCCGCTATGATGAGCGCGGCAGACAAACTTCCTTTCTCGCTCCATAATGCCTGTTCTGCGATCCTGCTCATCGGATACCTCACAGACCTGTATGACGCTTGCCGCCCCCCGCATCGCTGACGAAACGTCGATCCGCTATGCGGGCTGGCGAATCGTTGCGGTCTGCTTTCTCGTAGCGACCTTCAGTTGGGGTCTCGGCTTCTACGGGCAAAGCGTTTATCTGGCGGAACTGCACCGCGTCCACGGCTGGCCGTCATCGTGGATATCGACGGCAACGACGTTCTTCTATCTGGTCGGGGCTTTGCTGGTGGCCTTCATCAGCGATGCGATGCGGGTGATCGGCGCGCGCAATTGCCTGATCGTGGGAGTTGTCTGCATCGCGACAGCGACGGCTGCGCTCGGCCAGATCTCCGCGCCATGGCAACTTTATGCGGTCAATCTGCTGTTGGCCTGCGGCTGGGCCGGGACCAGCCTCGGTGCCATCACCAACACGCTGGGTCTGTGGTTCGACGGTCGGCGCGGCATGGCGATCAGCCTGGCTTTGAACGGTGCGAGTTGCGGCGGCATCGTCGGCGTCCCGCTGCTGGTGACGGCCATCGGCAGCCTTGGTTTTTCCGGAGCGATGATCGCGACCGCCGCGACGGCAATCCTGCTGCTGGTGCCGGTGATCCTGTTTGCGGTCGGCACGCCGCCGGAGCGCGATCGGACCGCGGATGGCCGGCCCGACCCGGCGCCGATTTCGGCTTCGCGACTTCGCGCGGCGGCATTCCGGGATCCGGCATTTCTGACCCTGACGATTTCGTTCGCGCTGGTGCTGTTCGCGCAGGTTGCCTTCATCGTGCACCTGATCTCGTTTCTCGATCCTGTGCTCGGGCGCGAGCGCGCGGCCGCTGCCGTGGCGTTGCTGACGGCGATGGCTGTGGTTGGCCGCGTACTGTTTTCGACGGTGATCGATCGGCTTAATCAACGGCTGGCTTCGGCGATCTCGTTCGCCAGTCAGGCGCTGGCGCTGTTGATCATCATCAATTTTCACAGCGCGGCGCTGGTGTTCCTCGCTTGTGCAATGTTCGGATTCTCCGTCGGCAATCTCATTACTCTGCCGGCACTGATTGTGCAGCAGGAGTTCGATGCGCGCTCGTTCGGCGTGCTGATCAGCCTGATTACCGCGGTCACGCAAGTGACGTACGCTTTTGGTCCTGGCATCATCGGCGTGCTGCGCGATCTGTCCGGCGGCTATACGTTGCCGTTCTATCTCTGCATCGTGCTGCAATTGACTGCAGCGGGCCTTGTCATGATGCGGCGGCGGGCGGGTCGACATTAATCGAAGTTCTTGCCACGTGTCATTGCGAAGAGCGAAAGCGACGAAGCAATCCAGTTCTCCCACGCCAACCCTCCCCCCCACGCGGGGGAGGAAGAAGGGAGGGGAGTGCTCGCAATGACGGGGGGAGTGCAATCAGACGATGCGCGGACGCATGAGGTCGTCGATATCGAGCCGCCGCGTAAACATCGCCAGCGAACCGTCGGCATTGCGCGGCCATTCTTCCGGAGGCCGGTCGCGATACAGTTCGACGCCGTTCTCGTCCGGGTCGCGTAGATAGAGCGCCTCGCTGACGCCGTGGTCGCTGGCTCCGTCGAGCGGGATGCCAGCCTCGAGCACGCGGTGCAGCGCATCGGCCAGCGCCGCGCGCGTCGGATAAAGAATGGCGGTGTGAAACAGTCCGGTGGTCCCGGGCGGCGGAGGTTCGCCGCCCTTGCTCTCCCACGTGTTCAGTCCGATGTGATGATGATAGCCGCCGGCCGAAATGAAAGCGGCCTGATCGCCATAACGCTGCATCAGTTCGAAGCCGAGCACGTCGCGATAGAAACCGAGCGCGCGTTCGAGGTCGGCGACTTTGAGGTGAACGTGGCCGATCCGCGTACCCGCGACGACCGGTCGATGGGCTGATGTCATGATCATCGGTCCCGTATGCTGCCGGGTTATTGGCAGCGGCTTTCGTCAGTTGCGGAAATGATTCGCCACCCGCATCGTCAATTGCAGGGATGCCGGTGCCCATCCTGGCCACGATAGCTGGCGGTGGATTGGCCGCAATAGCGCTGATTGACATCGTAGTAAGCGTAGGGGCGCTCGCCGATCGGGTGAACGATGCGGTCGGGTATGGCGCGCACGCCGTCGGTCCAGAACTCGACCGGGCCGTAGTTGTGGTTGTAGGAGAACGTGAACCGATAGGGATTGCGCTCGACCCGCACATAATGGCGGTGATGCTGTCGCTCGAGGCGCAGGTCGGCGGCGCTGGCGGTCAGGCTGAGGGTTGGCGCGATACCGGCGGCCAGCAACACGATGGCAGCGGCGATCTTCACGGTCGTCATGGGCGTGCTCCTCCGAAACATCGGTCAAACGAGGTTGCCGCAGCAAGGTTCCCGCGACAAGCCCCTTGACGTGCAAATCAATCGATCAGTTCGGAGACTTCGCCGTTCGGCAGGTCGAATTCGAAGGTGTTCAGCGTCATCGACACCATGGTGTAGTAGCCGCACAGGCCGATCACCTCGACAATGCCGCGCTCGCCGATCGATTTCACCGCTTCGTCGTAAAGCGATTTGGTGACGCCGTGGCCTTCGTGCAGCGATTTGCTCAGGTCGTAAACCAACCGGGCCTTGGCGTCATCGAATGTCGGCGTGCGGCGGCAGCGAATGTCTTCGATGATTTTCGGATCCATGCCGCCTGCCAGTGCCAGCCGCTTGTGGGCATACCATTCGTAATGCGACGTCCAATGCCGCGCTGTGACCAGAATGGCGATCTCCGAAAGCTTGGCCGGGAAACTCGTATCGTAACGCAGGAATGCACCCAGCCGTGTGGCGTGCCGCGCCATCTCCGGGCTGTTGAGCCACGCCATCATCGGGGGCGGCGGGCTGCCGCGCTTGCTGGCAATCGATTCGTCATAGGTCTGCCGTTGATCGTCGCTCATTTCGCCGGGCGAAAGCAGTTTGAGGCGCATGGGTTTTCTTTCCGGTGTTCAGCTTATCGCGGCGGAAGCGCGACATGACGCGCATCACTATCACATCCGCTGCACGCGCGGCGCGCACAGAGAGATATTGATATTCCCCAAGTGACCGCTAAGGTTTGCCCCGTGTCACGACATCGCGTTCCACCACGCGAAATTTGTAACGGGAAACATTCGCATGCCTGATCTCGATCAATTTCGCCGCGAGACCCGCGCCTGGCTGGAAGCCAATTGTCCGCCCGAGATGCGCAAGCCGGTGATGCGCGACGAAGATGTGTTCTGGGGCGGACGCAACACCACGTTTGTGTCCGAAGCACAGAAAGTCTGGTTCGAGCGTATGCGTGACAAGGGCTGGACGGTGCCGGATTGGCCCAAGCAATATGGCGGCGGTGGACTCGATGGCGCCGAAGCCAAGGTGTTGCGCGAGGAGATGGCGGCGATCGGCGCGCGGCCGCCGCTGTCGAGCTTCGGCATCTGGATGCTTGGCCCCGCGCTGTTGAAATACGGCACCGATGCGCAGAAGGCGGAGCACCTGCCCAAGATCACTGCGGGATTGATCCGTTGGTGTCAGGGCTATTCCGAGCCGAACGCCGGCTCCGATCTCGCTTCGCTGCAGACCCGCGCCGAAAGCGATGGCGACGATTTCATCATCAACGGTCAGAAGATCTGGACCTCCTACGCCAACTATGCCGATTGGATCTTCTGCCTGGTGCGCACCGATCCCACCGCGAAGAAGCACGACGGCATCAGCTTCATCCTGTTCGACATGACGTCGAAGGGCGTCTCGACCAAACCGATCCTGCTGATTTCCGGCAAGTCGCCGTTCTGCGAAACCTTCTTCGACAATGTGCGGGTGCCGAAGTCGCATGTCGTCGGCACCGTCAATCGCGGCTGGGATGTTGCCAAGTATCTGCTGCAGCATGAGCGGGCGATGATCTCCGGTCTCGGCGATCGCAGCGTCGGCCGCCCACTCGGGCAGATTGCCGCCGACTCGGTCGGTTCCGATGCGCAGGGTCGACTCGACGATGCGATGCTGCGCGGCCAGATTGCGGCCTTTGAGGTCGATGAAGCTGCGCTGGCTTGCGCGGCCGAGCGTGCGATCGATCTCGCCAAGGCCGGGCAGGGCCATCCGGCGTTTTCGTCGGCGATGAAATATTACGGCACCGAACTCAACAAGCGACGCTACGAGATCCTGATGTCGGCCGGCGGCGCGGATGCGCTGGAGTGGGAGAGCGAGCGGTCGAAGCAGGGCGCGCGTCCGCGTGCATGGCTGCGCACCAAGGCCAATTCCATCGAAGGCGGCACAAGCGAAGTCATGCTCGGCATTGTCGCCAAGCGAATCCTCGATCTGCCGGGAGCCTAATTCATCGTCATTGCGAGCGGAGCGAAGCAATCCAGAATGACAGTTTCAAAACCTGGATTGCTTCGTCGCTTCGCTCCTCGCAATGACGACAACTCACCTCTGTTCCAGAGGACTGTTCATCCAATTTCAGATTCACACCAGATTTCCGGTATTCACTCATGCCCCTCGTCCTGACCGAAGAACAATCGATGCTCCGCGACAGCGCGCGCGGCCTGATTAGCGACAAGGCGCCCGTAGCGCATCTGCGCCAGTTGCGCGACAGCAGGGATGCCGACGGATTTTCCCGTGCGTTGTGGAAGACGTTCGCCGAGATGGGATTTGCCGGACTTCTGGTCCCGGAGAAGTTCGGTGGCAGCGGCCTTGGCAATGTCGAAGCTGGCGTGTTGATGGAGGAGATCGGCCGCACGCTGATGCCGTCACCGTTCTTCGCCACGGCGGTGCTCGGCACGTCGGCGCTGTTGCGCGGTGGCAATGCGACACAGCAATCGGCGTATCTGCCGAAGATCGCCGATGGCTCGTTGCTCGCCGCGCTGGCGGTGGACGAACATGCGAAGCATCGGCCGTTGCAGGTCAGCCTGCAGGCCGTCCGCTCCGGTAACGGATTCAGGTTGATCGGGACCAAGACCTTCGTGGTTGACGGTCATATTGCCGATCTGTTGATTGTCGCGGCGCGCAGCGCTGGCAGCGCCGGCGAACGCAACGGATTGACGCTGTTTCTGGTCGATCCGAAGAGCAAGGGCATCGCCATCGAACGCACCGCGATGGTCGATTCGCATAACGCGGCACGCATCACCTTCGACAACGTCGAGGTGACTGCCGACAGCGTGCTGGGCGAGATCGATCAAGGTGCAGACTTGCTCGAGGGCGTGCTGAATATCGGGCGCGGCGCGGTGGCGTCGGAAATGATCGGCCTCAGCGAGGAGGTATTCGGGCGCACCGTCACCTATCTGAAGGAACGCAAGCAGTTCGGCAAACTGATCGGCGAGTTTCAGGCGCTGCAGCATCGCGCCGCGCAGCTCTACATCGATATCGAGATCACCCGCGCAGCCGTGCTGAAAGCATTGCAGGCGCTGGATCAGGATGCCGGCAAAGCCGGTGCCGCGGTCGCGGTCGCGAAGGCGCGCGCCGGCACTACCGCGACGCTGGCGGTACAGGAAGGCGTGCAGATGCACGGCGGCATGGGCATGACCGATCAGTTCGACATCGGCTTCTTCATGAAGCGGGCGCGGGTATGTCAGGAACTGTTCGGCGACAGCAACTATCACGCCGATCAACTGGCGCGCGGCAGGGGCTATTGAATAATTTCAGAGCCCGTCGCCCTTCAGGGCGCGCAAGTAAGTGCGCGCTCCTCAGGGTGACGAAATATCGCACGGCCGCTTAATCGCGCGTGGCGATAACGTCATCCTGAGGTGCGAGCCGCGTTGTGCGGCGAGCCTCGAAGGATGCAATCAAGCAATCGTACTAGCGGATCGGCGGGGCGTATTGGATGCCACCGGCATTCCAGAGTTGATTGAGTCCACGCGGAATGCCGAGTTTTGAGCGCGCGCCGACATTGCGCTCATAGACTTCGCCATAGTTGCCGACATGGCGAATGATGCGAGCAGCCCAATCCTTGGTCAATCCCAGCTCTTCGCCGTAGGTGCCCTCCGTACCGACGAGCCGCATCACGTCGGGCTTCTTCGACTTCAACGCTTCATCGATGTTCTGCGAGGTCACGCCAAGCTCTTCGGCGTTGATCATGGCATAGAGCGTCCATTTGACGATCATCATCCATTCATCGTCGCGTTGACGGACAACCGGGGCCAGTGGCTCCTTTGAGATGACATCCGGCAGGATAGTGCTGTCTTTCGGCTTGGTCAGCCGCAGGCGGATGGCGTAGAGCTGCGAGACGTCGGCGGTCAGCACATCGCATTTGCCTTCGTCATAGGCCTTGATGACGTCCTCCAGCTTGCCGAACTTCATCTCGTCATACTTCATGTTGTTGGCTTTGAAGTAATCGGCCAGATTGAGTTGGGTGGTGGTTTCGCCCTGCACGCAGACCTTGGCGCCGTCGAGATCGAGCGCGGATTCGCTCTTGCGCGAGCTGTTCACCATGAAACCTTCGCCGTCATAGTAAGACACGGCCGGGAAATAGAGCTCGTAGCCGGTTTCTCGCGACATGCTCCATGTCGAGTTGCGGGAAAGAATATCGACTTTGCGGTTTTGCAATTCCTTGAAGCGCTGGTTGGCGTCGAGCGGCAGGAATTTCACCTTGCTCGGATCGTTGAAAATGGCGGCAGCCACAGCGCGGCAGAAATCGACGTCGAAGCCTGACCAGTTGCCCTTGTCATCCGGGTTCGAGAAGCCGGGCAGGCCGGTGTTCACGCCGCACAGAACCGCATCGCGTTTCACTGTGCGCTTGAGCGTCTTGGTATCGTAGCGTTCATAAGTGATGGCGGCGGCGGCAACGGCAACGGCAACGGCAAGGCCGATCAAAAGGCCGGTTCGAAAAGTCCGCATGGATATGGCTTTCTCGCAATGATCGAAAAGTCAAAGAACGGAAAATTGGCGCCGGGAAAACGCGCTGGCTCAGAGCTGCGGCTTTTGCCGGACGATCACCTTGGTGCCGACCGGCACGCGATCATAGAGATCGGCCACGTCGGCATTGACCAGACGGAAGCAGCCCGACGAAATGGCGGTGCCGATGGTATCGGGACGGTTGGTGCCGTGGATGCGGTAGACCGTGGTACCGAGATAGAGCGCGCGCGCGCCGAGTGGATTGCCGGGGCCGCCCGCCATGAAGCGCGGCAGGTAGGGCTGACGCTGGATCATCTCCGGCGGCGGTGTCCAATCGGGCCATTCGGCCTTGCGGGTAATGTTCAGCAGGCCCTGCCATTGGAAGCCGTCGCGGCCGACGCCGATACCGTAGCGTATGGCGCGGCCGTTACCCTGAATCAGATAGAGATGACGTTCGGAGGTCTGGATGATGATGGTGCCGGGCGGCTCGGTGGTGCGGTACAGCACCATCTGCTTGCGGAATTCCGGATCCAATTCGTACGCATCGTCGGCGACCAATCCCGGCTCATCGCCGACATCGGGCTTTTGCGCGAAACTTTGCGAAGCCGACAGCATCAGCCCCGTTGCGGCGAGTGCTGTCCAGATGAAATGCCGAAGTCCGCGCATCGCAGTATCTCCAGGTCGGCGTTGTGGCAGGTCACCGTTACGGTGTGCTTGCCATAGGGTATCGTCATGAAATCAATTGCTGCAATAAGATCGCACCGACCGCGAGTTGGCAAGCGGTGTGAGGAGGTCGCTGGAAAGCTTAAAGTTTTCGTCGTGTGAGGTCGGGCGCAATGTCGCACCTTTGTCATCCCGGTGCGATCCAGAGCCGCAATATGTAGGCGACGACAGCGACACTGCCGACGCCACCAAGCCACAACAGCACGAACCACAGCAAACGCTGCGTCAGCGACGGCGGATGGTGTGGGCGTGTTGCCATCAGTGGTAGCCGCTCTCGGGATCGACCTTGCCGCGAAACACCCAGTAGGCCCAGGCCGTGTAGGCAAGAATAATCGGCACCAGAACGGCGACACCGACGAGCATAAAGACCTGGCTGTTATGGGGGGCCGCGCCCTGCCAGATCGTGATGCTGCGCGGGACGATGTAGGGATACATGCTGATGCCGAGTCCGGCGTAGGACAACGCGAACAGCGCCAGCGCCAGGAAGAACGGCCGGTAATCCTGCCGTAGCGCAAGGCTGCGCAGCAGCAGCGCGGTGACCGCAGCCACCGCGATCGGCACCGGTGCGGTGAACAGGATGTTCGGCCAGGTGAACCAGCGCCGTGCGTACTCCACATCCAGGAATGGCGTCGCCAGGCTGACGGTGCCGATGGCCGCCAGCATCGCGAACAACAGCCACCAGCTCAGATGATAGGCTTTCTCGCGCAGGTCACCGGTGGTCTTCATCACCAGCCAGGTGGCGCCAAGCAAGGCGTAACCGATCACCAGTGCGATGCCGGTGAGCACGCTGAATGGCGTCAGCCAATCCCACCAGCCACCGGCGTAAGCGCGGCCTTCGACATGCACGCCTTGTAGGATAGCGCCGAGCGCAATGCCTTGCGCCAGTGCCGCCAGCAGCGAACCGCCGGCGAAGGCCACGTCCCAGCGATTGCGTTCGCGTTGCGAGCGCCAGCGAAACTCAAATGCGACGCCGCGAAACACCAGCCCGATCAACATGGCGATCATCGGTGTGTAAAGCGCCGGCATCAGCACCGCATAGGCAAGCGGGAATGCTGCGAACAAGCCGCCGCCGCCGAGCACCAGCCAGGTCTCGTTACCATCCCACACCGGTGCGACGCTGTTCATCATGACGTCACGATCACGTTTGTGCGGAAACAGCGGGAACAGCATGCCGAGGCCGAGGTCGAAGCCGTCCATCACCACGTAGACAAACACCGCGAAGGCGATGATGAAGGCCCAGATCATCGGGATGTCGATCAGCCCGGTCATGCCGCCCCCTGTCCCCGTGCCGCGGTGGTGCCGGATGCCGGCGTGATGCCGGCGGCGCGCGTCGGAGCGTCGCCGCGCGGGCCTTCCTCGCCGTGATGTGGCGGCTCGGCCATCAGGCGCAGGATGTAGACGATGCCAGCCGAGAACAGCAGGAAGTAAACGATGACGAAGGCGATCAGCGATGACGCCACCGCCGGTGCGGCGAGCGGCGAAACGGAATCGGCGGTGCGCAACAGGCCATAGACGGTGAAGGGCTGCCGGCCTGTCTCGGTGGTGATCCAGCCGGCCAGCACTGCGATGAAGCCGGCCGGTCCCATCGCCATGGCGAAATAATGCAGTGGACGGGAGTCATAGAGCCGGCCGCGCCAGCGCAGCCAGAGGCTGAACAGTCCAAGCCCCATCATCAGGAAGCCGAGGCCGACCATGATGCGGAATGACCAGAAGGTGATCGGCACCGGCGGCCAGTCCTGACGCGGCACGGTGTCGAGTCCGGCCAACGGCGCATCGAGCGAATGCTTGAGGATCAGCGACGACAGTTTCGGAATCTGGATCGCGTATTTCACCGTGGCGTCGGTCTGGTCGGGCAGGCCGAACAGGATCAGCGGCGCGCCGTCGGGATGGCTCTGGTAATGACCTTCCATCGCCATGACCTTGACCGGCTGATGCTCCAGCGTGTTGAGGCCGTGCTGGTCGCCGGCGAAGATCTGGATCGGCGCGACGATGGCGGCCATCCACATCGCCATCGAGAACATCACGCGCGGACCCTCACGCTTCGAGTCGCGCAGCAGATGGAATGCGCCGACCGCGCCGACGACCAGCGCCGTGGTGAGATAGGCCGCCAGCACCATGTGTACGAGGCGATATGGGAACGAGGGATTGAAAATCACCTTCCACCAGTCGGCCGTGATGAATTGCCCAGCGGCGTTGACGGTATGCCCGGTGGGCGTCTGCATCCACGAGTTGGCGGAGAGAATCCAGAACGCCGAGACCAGCGTGCCGATCGCCACCATCAGCGTCGCCAGAAAATGCAGCTTCGGTCCGACCCGCTTGAGGCCGAACAGCATGACGCCGAGAAACCCGGCTTCGAGGAAAAAGGCGGTGAGCACCTCGTAGGCCATCAGCGGGCCGATCACCGGTCCAGTCTTGTCGGAGAAGGCCGCCCAGTTAGTGCCAAACTGGTAGGACATCACCACGCCGGAAACCACGCCCATGCCGAAGGCAATGGCGAAAATCTTCAGCCAGTAATTGAATAGATTGATGAAGACCTCGCGCCCGCTCCACAGCCAGAGCGCTTCGAGCACGGCAAGGTAACTCGCCAGCCCGATCGAGAAGGCGGGGAATACGATGTGGAACGACATCGTGAATGCAAACTGGGCACGCGCCAAAACGACCGCATCGAAACCATCGAACATCAGCTGTATCCGGTGTCAGGAACCGCAAACGTAACACAAGGCGGGTGATTTGAAATGCGAGGGTGGCTGACGCGCCTTGTACCGCAACGATAGGCTGAGCGTGCCGCCACAACGTTGCGGCGACGCAAGTTCCCATCTCCGTGCATGCCCATACAATTCGACCCGGCTGGGGGGCATCCCGGCCGGGTCGCTGGAGGTCTCGGAGATTTGGAATTGTGGTCAGCGGGCGATGGTCTCGCCGTCGAAGGAAATCACGCAAACGTCACTGGGGCTCTTGCTGCTGCAGTCGACCACCTGCTGGCGGACGGAGATTGCCGCGGTGTCGCGCTGCGCGCTGGACGGCGATGTCTGGCTAGCCAGCAGGATCAAGGTGCAGATCGCGCCGAGCGGCAGAATGAAAAACCGGAAGCTGGGCTTGTGCATGATCGTCGTTCCGCAGGTGGTGTGCTGTCGTTGTCCATGCCGGTGTAACAAGTGATTCTTTCCGGCTGATGTCGTCGATTGTTGCATTTGGTTTCGTGATCCGGCTGTGATCCGGATCACGAAGGCGGATCAGGCCGCCATGCTTTCGACGCCGGCGCGCTTGAGCAGCTCGGCTAGTTGCTTGCGGGCATAGAACATCCGGGTCTTCACCGTGCTCTGCGGAATGCCGATGATCTCGCCGGCTTCTTCAACCGACTTCTCGTGGTAGTAAACCAGATCGACGATTTCCTGATGCGCCGGCGACAGCTTGGCGATGCAGGCACGCAGGATTGCGTTGGTCTTGCTGCGCTCGAGCGCCGCTTCCGGCGTGTCGGCCTGGTCGGCGATATCCAGCACGTCGTCCTGGTCGATGTCCTCGTGGCGGCGCTGGCGCAGCGCGGTCAGCGCCTTGAAGCGGGCGATCGACAGCAACCAGGTGGAAACCTGCGAGCGGCCTTCGAACTGGCTGGCGGTCCGCCAGACGTCGAGGAACACCTGGCTGACGAGGTCCTCGGCAATCGTGGTATCGCGAACCATCCGCAGGATGAAGCGGTACACCCGGGTATGGTGACGCGCATAGAAGATGTGCATCGCGGATTTGCTGCCGTCGGCAATGCCTTCCAGCAGCATCTCGTCGGACGTGGCCTGCGCAGCGATGATGCCTTGACGCGCTGCGACGTTGATGGCGATGATGTTCTGCATGACTGGCTCCCCTGCCAACCGCTTTTCGCGGTGTTTAGTGGGGAGAATCTAGCCAGCGGCTGTTTCAAGACGTCTGCACCACTTGCCTAAAATGGTTTCGTTGACGGGAGTTTTGTTTCGTCGCGGCGCAGCCGACGAAACATTTCGCCAAAAATGCAAACCGGACGGTGACGATATACCGCGCTCAGGCTTTCTCGCCGGCAGGCGAAAACAGGTATCCCCCGCCACGAATCGTCCGGATAACCGAAGGTTTGGCCGGGTCCGGCTCGATTTTGCGCCGAATCCGCATGATTCTCAGGTCAACGGCACGGTCGAACGCCTCGGCATCGCGGGCATTGGCCAATTCGAGCAATCGCTCGCGCGACAACACCCGTTTCGGATTGGCCGCGAACACCTTCAGGAGGCCGAATTCGGAGGCGGTCAGCGGGTGCTCGTTGTCGTCGTCGTCGCGGAGCGCCTGCGCCTCCAGGTCGAGCCATTTGGTGCCGAACCGCACCCGGGAATCCCCGGCGGGCTTGGCAGGGGCAGCTGCCGGGGCCGCCGCCGGTTTGGCCGGCGTCGTCCGGCGCAGCACCGAGCGGATGCGGGCCATCAATTCGCGCAACTCGCAGGGCTTGGCGACGTAGTCGTCGGCGCCGAGTTCCAGGCCGACGACGCGATCGATCGGGCTCGCGGTGGCCGTGAGCATGATGATCGGAACGTTAGTCCGCTGCTTAAGGTCGCGAATGATCGACAGGCCGTCCTCTTCTGGCATGTTGAGATCGAGGACCACCAGATCCGGCACGCCGGCGGCGATCGCCGTACGCAGGCTTTTGCCGCCGTCGCATAACGTCACGGTGAAGCCGTGCATACGCAAATAGTCGCCGACCATTTCGCGGGCCGGGGCCTCGTCGTCGACAATGATAATGTGCTGGCTCTGGCTCATCTCAGGAGGATACGGCTGCCGCGGGAAGAATGATAGCAAACGTCGACCCCTCGCCGGGGCCGGCGCTGTCGGCGGTGACCCGCCCGCCGTGCATATCGACAATACGCTTGACGATGGAAAGGCCAAGGCCGGTCGAGCTTTCGCCGGCCGTCGGCTTGGCCGAGAGCCGCTGGAAGCGGCCAAACAGGCGTCCCAGGTCTTCGGGTGACAGGCCGGCGCCCTGGTCGGTGACGCGGATCGTGGTGCCGTCGCTGTCGTGTGCCACCAGCAACGTGATGTTGCCGCCGACCGGGCTGTATTTGATGGCGTTGCTGACCAGATTGTCGATCGCCTCGCGCATGCGGTCGGCGTCGCACATGGTGATATGCTCCGGCGGCGCCGAGACCTCGATGATCTGCTGCTTGTTCATCGCGGCAAGGCGATTGACTTCCGCCACCTCGCTGACCAGCGCGCCGATGTCGACCGGCTCGCGGCGGATGGTGATGTCGAAGGCATCCGCCATCGCATCGGAGATCAGGTGATCGACCATCGCGGTGAGACGTTTGGTTGCGTCCCGGATGTGGGCGACCTGCGAGCCAATGCTCTCGCGTGAGGCATCGGTGCTGATCAACTCGGTCAGCATTTCGGTGCGGCCGAGGATAACGCTGAGCGGATTCTTCAGGTCGTGGGCGACGGTGCCGAGAATCTCGTTCTTGAAGCCGTTGGCGCGTTGCAGCCGCAGCCATTGCGCCGAGAGCCTGCGGTTGGCGAGCATCAGCGCCCGGGTACGCTGGGCGACGCGATCTTCGAGCTGCGTGTTGGCGTCATTGAGTTGCTGGTAGAGAATGACGTTGTCGAATGCGATCGACAGCCGGCTTCCGAAAATCTCGACTAGCGACCGATCGGTCTCCGTCAGGGGATATTCGGCCTGCAGCAATACCACCACTTCGCGGCCGCTGCCGGTGCGGATGTAGAGCACGGTGCGGTGATCGGCGAATTCATGCTGGCGTCGGCGGAAAGCATCCTCGACCATCTGGCGTAAATCGCTGTCGAGCGGTCGCGGCCCCGCCTCAGCGATGAAGCGGCTGTAGCAGCCGGAGCCTGCCAGCACGGCGAAGTCGTCGCCGATCACGCCGCTGTCGCGCAGCACCAGGATCCCGGCACAGTCGACATTGAGCAGCGAGGCGATCTGCGTCAGCACGCCTTCGGCGAGCCGCTGCATCGAGCGGAAATCGTACAGGGTCGAGGCGGCATCGATGATGATCTCAAGGCCGCGCCGGGTCTGCACCATGCGTTCGAGCTGCTGGTAGCTCCGCAGCGCCGCGGTCAGCGAGGTGAACAGCTTGTCGGCGGTCAGCTCGGTCTTGGCCTTGTAGTCATTGATGTCGTAGTCGACGATGACCCGTCGCTCCGGCGCCTGGCCCGGCTGCCCGGTACGCAGAATGATCCGGACAGTTTCGTTGCGAATCTCGTTGCGGATGAACTCAACGAGATCGAGTCCGGCGGAGTCGGTCTCCATGATGACGTCGAGCAGGACCGCCGCGATATCGGGGTGCTGCTGCATCAACTCGCGACCCTCGGCGGCCGAATAGGCCGACAGGATCTCGAGTCCCTGGCCATTGAGGCTGTAGTCGCTCAGCGCAAAGCGCGTTCCTTCATGCACGGCGTGATCGTCGTCGATCACCGCAATCTTCCATTTACGTGCTGCTGAAGCCCCGGATTCGGGGGCGGTGTCGTCGATCAGGTGGAGGACATCGTCCTGGTCGGCCATTGATTGTTTCCGTCACTGCTCAAATCGATTTCAGAAGCGCCGCGCGAAGCAGCCCGCGGCATGATAATGCGAAAAGTTGTTCCTTGTCCCGGTCCGGATTCCAGCATCATACGGCCGTTGAGCTGTTGGGTCACAAGATTATAAACGATGTGCAGGCCCAGCCCGGTGCCGCCGTCGTTGCGGCGGGTGGTGAAGAATGGATCGAAAGCCTGCCGCTGGACGTCCGGCGTCATGCCGTTGCCGTTGTCGGCGAAAATGATCTCGATGTCATCCTTGCCGCGTGGTTTCGCGGTGATCGCGATGGTTCCGGCCTGGCCGGCGGGGAAGGCGTGATTGGCGGCATTGAGGAAGAGATTGGTGATGATCTGACCGTAGGAGCCGGGATAGCTGTCGATCGTCAGCCCGGCCGGTACGTCAAGCCGGATGTCGATCGGAGCCTTCTTGAGCACTGGCCGCAGGCTTGCGATGATCTGTCCGGTGGCCTCGTCGAGGTTGAATTGCCGCCGTTCGGCGTGCGAGCGGTCAACCGCGACCTGTTTGAAAGACTGGATCAGTTCGGCGGCGCGCAGCAGGTTGGCGACCAGTTGGCGTGCCGCGTCGCGGCTCGCCCCGACGAAGTCTTCGAGTTGCGAGCGGCGCAGCGGCGCGTCCGATTTCAGATCGTTGTCGAATTGATCGGCCCGCCGCGCCAGGCTCGACGCGACGGTGAGGCTGATGCCGATCGGATTGTTGACCTCGTGAGCGACGCCGGCGACGAGGCCGCCCAGTGCGGCCAGCCGTTCGGAATCGATGAGATTTTTCTGAGCTTCGCTGAGTTCGATCAGCGCGGCCTCCGCCTTTTCCTTGGCGGCGCGCAGATCGTCCTCCGCCTGGCGCTTGGCGATGGCGTTCTTGCGGAACACCTCGACCGCGCGCGCCATGGCGCCGACCTCGTCGCGGGCGTCGATACCCTGCACCCGCCGGTCGTAGTCGCCCGACATGATCGCGTGCATCGCCACGATGATCTGGCGCAGCGGCAGGCGAATGCTGAGTGCGATGATGATTCCAGCGGATACGATGACGCCGAGGAAGATCACCGCAATCAGCAGCACCTTGCGCGAAATGTTGGTCAAAGTCCGGTCGAAAGTCGTCTGCGCCTGCTGCTCGCGCTGCCGCATCTTGACCGAAAGCTCATCAATCGCGCCGATTGTTTCCGCCTGACTGGCATCGACCGAATTGCGCAGCAGATTGGTGCGAGCCACGAGCTGATCGGACAAGTTGGCCATGCCGGTGCGTAATGCCGCGGCACGGACTCTCAGCTTCTCCAGCGCCATACGCTGCAGGTCGTTATCGGCGAGGTTTATCATCACCGGGACGGTGCGCTCGATCAGCTCGGTGCTTTTGCGCGCCTCGTCGGCGGAAGCCGAAGCCTGCGACAGATAGTAGGCATTGGCGGCCACCAGCATCGCAGTGAAGGCTTCGCGGGATTTTTCCAGCGGAGGCCAGATCGCCGCATCGCGCCGTCCGGTTGCGCCCTCGATGATGGAGTACAGCCCGGCCATTTCCCGCGCCGGCTTCTGAACCTCCTCGTCATAGGTCTTGGCGATCTTGGTTTGCAGCACGCGCAATTCGCCGAAACCGTTGAGGAAACGCTCGGTGACGCGTTCGAGCTCGTCGACCGATCCCGACAACATCGGATCGGTCGATGCGCGTGTCGACAGCGTGCCGAGAACGGCTTCGCGCAACAGCAGGATCTCGGCGAACAGTTCGGGACTCGGCTGGTTGATGTAACGATGGATCAGGTTTTGCAGCCGCCCGGTTTCGCCTTCCAGCACAGCGAGAATTTTATCGGACTCGCGAACCTGCCGGACATCCTCCCAGGCCGATCGCAGCACGTTGGTGCCGCTCCAGATCAACGCCGCCAGCACAAGTACGACAGCCGAATTGAGCGCGGCGATCGACAGAATGCGCCAGCGGATCGGAATGGCACGGACCAGGCCGACAATGCGGCTGCGCCCCTTTTCAGTGTGATCCGCCGCTGGGGGATCGGCGGCAGGCGCGGCTATTGTCGTCGCCAGATCACCGGGCATGATCAATTCGTTCGGTAAAGTTTGGTCCGGACGGGCACAACACATCCGCCCGCGCATCGGCACATGCCGGCTCGTATATCACGGGTTCCGCCGCCGCGATGGACCATGACGGCGCGGCTCGGCAAACTGCAGACAGACGTCCCATAGGATGGTGTCGTTTCCCGCGCCAATAGGTTCAATACAATCTTACCAGAATCCGTACGGGTGACCATCTCTCTATCATTGAACGGCCTGCGCTTGGGCGGAGGCTCTTTGTGCGCCTTGCGATTGCCACACCGAATTTTGCCGATTAAGAGAGGCGAGCGGGCATCGGAGCATCGATTGTCCGGCTCCAGCCAACTTCACGCCGATCGTAGAGCCAACCTGAGGGGTGGTCGCACACATGCAGAAGCGGGCATTGAGGAAGCTTGTGGCGTTGGCGCTTGTGGCGCTGCCATGGCTCGGGATGGTTTCCGCGGCGCATGCGGCAACGGAGATTGCGTGGTGGCATGCGATGTCCGGCGAACTGGGCAAGCAACTCGAAAAGCTGGCGGCTCATTTCAATGCCTCGCAATCCAGCTACCGCATCGTTCCGACCTATAAAGGCAATTACAACGAGACGACGATGGCGGCGATTTTCGCGTTTCGTTCGCGAAGTCAGCCGGCGATCGTACAGGTCAACGAGATCGCCACGGCGACCATGATGGCCGCCAAGGGGGCGACCTATCCGGTGTTCGAGCTGATGCGAGATCAGGCGGTGCCGTTTTCGCCGGTGGCCTACCTCCCGGCGGTCGCCGGCTACTACACCGACATGAGCGGGAATATGCTTTCGTTTCCGTTCAATGCGTCGACGCCCATCCTTTATTACAACAAGACGATGTTCCGCGCGGCTGGTCTCGACGCCGACGTCGCGCCCAGGACTTGGGACGACGTGGGGGCGATGGCCATGAAGCTGCGCGCCGCCGGCGCGCCTTGCGGTTTCACCACGGCATGGCCCTCATGGGTCCATGTCGAAAACTTTTCGGCCTATCACAATCTGCCGATTGCGACCCACGCCAACGGGCTTGGCGGCCTCGATGCCGAACTGACATTCAACAATCCCGTCATGGTCCGGCATATCGCTCAGCTCGCGGAATGGCAGAAGACCAAAGCGTTCGATTACAGTGGCCGGGCGACGTCGGCCGAGCCGCGCTTCCAGAATGGCGAATGCGGCATCTTCATCGGATCGTCCGCAACGCGTGCCGACATCATTGCCAATGCGAAATTCGAAATCGGTTATGGCCGGCTGCCCTATTGGCCGGACGTCGCGGGCGCGCCGCAGAACAGTATCATCGGCGGCGCGACGTTGTGGGTTTTGCGCGATCGGCCGCGCGATGAATACAACGGCGTGGCCCGGTTCTTTGCTTTCCTGTCACGGCCGGAAGTGCAGGCGGCGTGGCACCAGAACACGGGCTATCTCCCCGTCACCCGCGCGGCATTCGATCTGACGCGGACGCAGGGATTTTACGATCGCCATCCCGGCACGGCGATTTCCATCGAGCAGATCACGCTGAAGCCGCCCACGGAAAATTCCAAGGGGCTGCGGCTGGGATCGTTCGTGCTGATCCGCGATGCCATCGACGAAGAACTCGAATACGCCTTCAGCGGCAAAAAATCGGCGCGCGAGGCGCTGGATTCGGCGGTGGCACGCGGCAACCGTTTGTTACGGCAGTTCGAGCGCGCCAACCCATAAATCTGTTCGCAAGCTCATCTGACGGCGAAGCGGACCGGGACAGTGAAACTCATCGAGGCCTGCGGCATGTCGGAGGGGAACGCGGGCAGCGGCTGGGCGCGCTGCAGCATGGTCATGGTTTCCGCATCCAATGCGGCGTGACCCGAGGAATGCGCCAGCCGACTCGATAGCACGCGGCCGCTGCGGCTGACGGTGAAGGTGATTGTCGCGGTGCCCTGTTCGCCGGCGGCCTTGGCCGCTGACGGATATTGCTTGTAGCGCTGCAGATGCGCCGCAAGCAGCTCCTTGTAGGCCGGCAACGCCGCCGCCGCGGCTGCTGCGCCGGCACGGGCAGCAGCGGCCAGTTCGGCGCGCTTGTCGGCTTTCGGCGCGGCGCTGGTGCGCGGTGCCGGCGGTTGCTCCGAGAGCTTCTTGACCTCGCGATGCACCGGCTTGGGCTTGGCTGGCGCCGGTTTGGGCTCCGGCGTGACCTTCGTGGGCTCCATCTTTTGCGGTTCGGGCGGCGGCGGTTGCGGCACCACTTTCTCCTCCGGCGGCGCCACCACGTCGGGCTTGAGCTGCGGCGGTGTCGCCGGGATCAGCTCCTGCATGGCTTGCTGCTGCACCGGTTCCGGCGGCGGCGTGGCGGCGTCGTCTGCCTGCTGCATCTCCGGCCCCGGCGCGATGTCCTGCTGCTGCGGTTCCGGCGCGCTCGATGCCGGCGCGAGATCGACCATGATGGCCGGCACATTGACGCCGGGTGGCGGCGCATGCGCGTACCACGCCATACCGGCGGCGATCAGTGTCGCGTGAAAAGCGACGATGGCCAGCGCCGATAGGCTCCAGCGTGCTGCGCCACTTCGCTCAGGCGTATGGTGCAGCGCATAGGCATTGACGACAGTCGCGGTCATCGCAGCACACTCACTTGCCAACGGCGCCGGCGTCGAGACCGACCAGCGCGATCTTCAGATAGCCGGCATCGCGCAGCAGGTTCATCACCGTCATCAACTCGCCGTAACTGACGCTCTTGTCGGCGCGCAGGAAGATGCGCTCGTCCTTGTTGCGCTGGGTTGCGTTTTCGAGCGCGCTACCGAGCGCGTCACGCGCAACCATGTCTTCTCCGATCGCCAGCGTCAGATCCGGCTTGACGGTGACGAACACCGGCTTGTCGGGGCGTGGCTGCGGCGCCACGGTGCTGGCTGGCAGATCGACGCCGATATCGACGGTGGCGAGCGGCGCAGCCACCATGAAGATGATCAGCAGCACCAGCATGACGTCGATGAACGGCGTGACATTGATCTCGTGCGCTTCGACGAGATCGTCGTCGCTGCCGCGCCGGCCGGCTCCAAGTTTTGCACCCAAGCGTGCGCCCATGGTGATTACTCCGCGGCGCGCGCCACCGGCGTGCGACCATGCGCGGCCGCAAGGCTGCTCTGCCGGCTCAGCACCAGCAGCACCTGGGCCGAGGCGTCGCCGAGCAGTGCGCGATAGGCCGTGATGCCGCGCACCAGCACATTGTAGATGATCACTGCGGGGATCGCCGCGATCAGGCCCATCGCCGTGGCGAGCAGCGCTTCGGCGATGCCGGGCGCCACCACAGCGAGGTTGGTGGTGTGCGCTTCGGAGATGCCGATGAAGGCATTCATGATGCCCCACACTGTGCCGAACAGGCCGACGAACGGCGCCGTCGCGCCGATCGTCGCCACGATGCCGGTGCCGCGTGCCACGCGCCGCGCCATCGCGCCCTCGACGCGCTCTAGCCGCAGCGCCACGCGCTCCTTGAGACCTTCATCGTTGATGCCGTCCGACAGGCTGACCTCGCGCGCCGCCGATTGCACCAATTGTGCCACGGCATCGCGGCCATTGCGGCTCGCCGTTGCGACTTCCGCCAGCGTGGTGTCGCGTTCCAATGCCGCCATGCGCTGCTTCGCCACCTGGCTGGCGCGCGCGAGTTCGATGGTCTTCGCCAGCCACACCGTCCAGGTCACCAGCGAGGCGAACGCCAGCCCCACCATCACGGCCTTCACCACGATGTCGGCATTGGCGAACATGCCCCACGGCGACAGATCGCGCGGCAACAGCGCCGCGTCGTTCGCCGCCAGCGCAGCCTGCGGCGCGAGCAGGGCGGCCGCCAGCGTGACCAGCGCGAGCACACGGCAAAGGGGATGGTTCGTGGTCCGGATCGTCATGAGTGCCTAAATCTGAAGCGATGCCGCCGAGGACCGGTAGCAACTTTCGGTCAGTTTAGAACGGTGGCGCTACCGGTGGCAATTCAACTTGCAGGATGGTGCGCTCCGGCGAAGATTGGTTCGCCGTGTTAGGCGATTGCGAGGCGATGCCGTCTCGCGCGCATCACCGCCAGAGGCACCAAAGTAGAATAGCTCGAAGCAGTTGCGATCTTGCCGGAAGGCCGGGTTCCCGCGTAGAGCAAAAGCATAATGCATAATAATGTGATCGCCGGGAGAATTCGCCATGACGCCATCCGCTGCCCATCAGCGTACAACAGCCGAAACGTTGTTCGCGACGCCGCAGATCGTTGCGGACCGACGCCCCGATGGATCGATCTGGCTGAGCTCGACCGTGCCATTGCAAGCCAGCGCCCGCTGCGTCGGCGACTGGCTGGAACACTGGGCGCAACAAGCGCCGCAGCGGATTTTTCTGGGTCAGCGCGCGAGTGCCGAGCAGCCGTGGAGCACGCTGACCTATGGCGAAGCATTGCGGCAGCTGCGCAGCATCGCGAGCTGGATCCTGGCGCAAGGCATGAGTCCCGAGCGGCCGCTTGTCATCCTCTCGGACAACAGCATCGAGCACGCGCTGCTGGCGCTGGCGGCGATGCATGTCGGCGTGCCGGTCGCGGCGGTGTCACCGGCCTATTCGCTGATTGCCAAGGATTACGACAAGCTCAAGAGCATGATCGTGCTGCTCGATCCCGGCGCCATTTATGTCAGCAGTCTCAAACCGTTTACCGCTGCATTGGCGGCGCTGGCTGACGTGCATCGCGCCGTCATCGTTAGCGGCGAGGAAGGTGGTGCGGTCGCTTTTGGTTCGCTGGCTGCGACGCCGGAGAGCGCCGACGTGGCGAAGGCTTTCGCGACCGTGGGGCCGGACACCATCGCCAAGTTCCTTTTCACCTCGGGTTCGACCGGCACGCCGAAGGCCGTCATCAACACGCAGCGCATGCTGACGACGAGCCAGCAGGCCAAGGCGCAGGTCTGGCCGTTTCTCGATCACGCGCGCGACGATCTGGTGTTCCTCGATTGGCTGCCGTGGAGCCACACCTTCGGCGCCAATCACAACTTCAACATGGTACTGCGCAACGGCGGTACGCTGTATATCGACGGCGGCAAGCCGGCGCCGGGCTTGTTCGCCACTTCGCTGGCCAATCTCAAGAGCGTGATGCCGACGGTGTATTTCAACGTGCCGCGCGGTTTCGACATGCTGATCGCGGCGCTGCGCGAGGACGAGGCGCTGCGCCGCCGCTTCTTCAACGAAGTGAAGATCGTGTTCTATGCCGGCGCAGCGCTGCCGCAGAATCTGTGGGAAGCGCTCGAACAGATGTCGATCGAGAGCATCGGCCGCACGCTGCCGATGGTGTCGGCGTGGGGATCGACCGAAACCGCGCCGCTCGCCACCGATTGTCACTTCCAGGCCCAGCGCTCCGGCAACATCGGCGTGCCGATTCCGGGAACCGATTTGAAGCTGGTGCCGTCCGGCGACAAGCTCGAAGTCCGCGTCCGCGGTCCGAATATCACGCCGGGTTACTGGAAGGCGCCGGAACAAACCAAGGCTGCATTCGACGACGACGGCTTCTATATGATCGGCGATGCCGTGATGTTTGCCGATCCGGAGCGGCCGGAACTCGGACTGTTTTTCGATGGCCGTGTCGCGGAGGATTTCAAGCTGACTTCCGGCACATGGGTCAGCGTCGGCACGCTGCGGGTCAACGGCATCGCGGCGCTGGCGCCACTGGCGCAGGATATCGTCGTCACCGGACACGGCGGCGATCATGTGCGCTTTCTGGTGTTTCCGAACATTGCCGCGTGTCGGGCGCTGGCGGGTTTGCCGGATGATGCAAGTCTCGTCGAAGTGTTGAATCACGACAAGGTCCGCGGTGCGATTGCGCAAGGGCTGGCGAAACTCAAGGTGCAGAGCGGCGGTTCGGCCGGTCATGCGACGCGAGCGCTTTTGCTCGCCGAGATGCCGTCGGTGGACTACGGCGAGATCACCGATAAGGGCTACGTCAACCAGCGCGCGGTGATCGCGCGCCGCGCGGACGATGTCGCCACGCTGGAAGATGATCGCGCGTCGGATCGCTGGATCGCCTGCGCGGAGTAGGTGGCTTCGTCATCCTGAGGTGCGAGCCGTGTAGCGGCGATCCTCGAAGGATGCGAATTCATGCGCACTCACCGTCGCCCTTCGAGGCGCGCAAGCGCGCACCTCAGGGTGACGGCTTGTTACGAGCATTCTAGGCGGATAGCCTGAAATTCGCGTCCCAGCCGAGTTCGTTGTGCGCCTTGTCGCTCGAGATCAGATCGTTCGCCTCAGCGACGTTGTAGATACCGGGTGCGCCGCGATCGATTGCCAACAGCGCAGCATAAGCAGCAGCATCGACATGCAGCGGTGCCATCGCTCGCGGCTTGTCGCTGCCGGTGCCGGGCCCGTGAATCTGGCCGTAGCGCAGCACGATGCCTTGCAGCGGAGGCGACTGCAGCGTGGCGCGTTCCAGTGCGACGACGCCGGCGATGCTGACATTATAGCTGCCGTCTGCCTCGACCTTGAGCGGGTCGCTTTCGACATGCGGCGTTTTGCCGGACGCGTAAATCCACGCGATGCTTTGCGCGATCATGCGCCGTGCGCCGGCCGCGAGCGCGGCCTGCACCAGATTGCGCGTGCCCTCGTCGCGAATGCGGGCGTTGCGTACCAATGCCGCCGCCATCAGGCTCGGCTCGAGCGCCGGCGGCAGGTCGGTCAGTTGATGGATGACGATATCGGGCTTTGCTGCCATCACCGCCTGCTTTAGCGCCTCGGCGTCGAAAACATCGACGACGACCGGGGCGATACCGAGCGCGCGCAACGCGGCGGCTTTCGCTTCCGAGCGCGTGGTTCCGGTGACGTGATGCCCGGCGTCGCGCAACAGGGGCACGAGCCTTTGGCCGATGGCGCCGGTCGCGCCGGCCAGAAAGATACGATGAACCATGGTCTATTCCGTTGAGGGGCCGCGCTGTCGCCGCTCAGCTTTGAGCGGAACCTTCAATAGCGCTGGTGGGAGTTGTCGGCAAAACGTCGCATGACGGGATAACCGGAATTATAATTCTTGCAAACTGGCGGAGATACGAAATATGCTGCATGAAAGTCGAGCCAAACCGGCGGTTTCGAGGGAAAGCTGCCGGTTGACGTTCGCGGCCTGCCATCGCGTTTTCGCGCACAATAAGCTACGAAAAAAATTGGAGAGGGAGGAACACCGATGTCCAATCGTTTGATGTTGCCGATTAGCCGCCGTGCCCTGCTGTCGGGTGCCGCCGGCGCCGCCACGCTTGCCGTAGCTCCGGGACTGCGCTCGCCCGCCATCGCGCAGAACGCGCCGCTCAAGGTCGGCCTGATGCTGCCCTACACCGGCACCTACGCCAAACTCGGCAAGTTCATCGATGACGGTTTCCGGCTCTATGTCGAACAGAAGGGCGGCAAGCTCGGCGGGCGCGAGATCACCTTCGTGCAGGTCGATGATGAGTCGAAGCCGGAAGCCGGCACCGACAACATGAATCGGCTGGTCGGCCGCGAGAAGGCCGATGTCGTGATCGGCACGGTGCACTCCGGCGTCGCCATGGCGATGGTCAAGGTCGCGCGCGATACCAAGACGCTGTTGATTATTCCCAACGCTGGCGCCAACGATGCCACCGGCCCGGCCTGTGCTCCGAATATCTTCCGCAGTTCGTTCTCGAACTGGCAGCCGAATTATCCGATGGGCAAGGTGATGTTCGATGCCGGGCACAAGAACGTTGCCACCATCACCTGGAAATATGCTGCGGGCGCGGAGCAGATGTCGGCCTTCAAGGAAGGCTTCACCAAGGCCGGCGGCAACGTCGTCGAGGATTTGACGCTGCCGTTCCCGGAAGTCGAATTCCAGGCGCTGATCACCCGCATCGCTCAGCTCAAGCCGGATGCCGTGCATGCCTTCTTCGCTGGCGGCGGCGCGGTGAAGTTCGTCAAGGATTATGCCGCGGCGGGTCTGGGCAAGACGATTCCGCTATATGGCGCGGGCTTCCTCACCGACGGCACGCTGGAAGCGCAGGGTGCCGCAGCCAACGGCCTCAAGACCACGCTGCACTACGCCGACAATCTGGATAACCCGGCCAACGTCGCCTTCCTCAAGGCGTTCAAGGACAAGACCGGCAATGTCGGCGACATCTATGCGGTGCAGGGCTACGATGCCGCGGCGCTGCTCGACGTCGGCATGAAGGCGGTCGGCGGCGACGACAAGCAGCGCGACAAGATGATCGCGGCGATGGGAGCGGCGAAGATCGACAGCCCGCGTGGTCCGTTGAGCTTCAACAAGGCGCATAACCCGATCCAGAACATCTATCTGCGCGAAGTCCGCAACGGCCGCAACGAAATGGTCTCGATCGCGCAGAAGGACGTCGACGATCCGGCGCGCGGCTGCAAGCTGGCGTAACCAGGACGCGCGGCCCATCATGCTCGTCATGCCCGGCCTTGTGCCGGGCATCCACGTCTTCCTTTGACGAAGCCGCTTAAGAGTTTAGACGTGGATGGCCGGGACGAGCCCGGCCATGACGGCGCGAAAGACGTTATCGGGACGCTTCAATGGACCTCGTCACCTTCGGCGTGCAGCTCCTCAACGCCATCCAGTACGGCATGGTGTTGTTTCTTGTCGCCAGTGGTCTGACGCTGGTCTTCGGCATCCTCGGCGTCATCAATCTCGCGCACGGCGCGTTCTATATGCTCGGCGCCTATCTGGCGTACTGGATCGCTGCCTATACCGGCAGTTTCTGGATCGCGATGGTGGCGGGCGTGGCGATTGCGTTCGTCGTCGGCCTGCTGCTGGAGAACGTGTTCATCCGCAGGCTCTACGGTCGCGATCATCTGGCGCAGGTGCTGCTGTCGTTCGGCCTGATTCTGGTCATCGACGAATTTCGCGAAATCGCCTTCGGCAAGGACGTGCATTCGGTGGCGCCGCCGGCCTGGCTCGCGGGCTCGTTCCAGCTCACCGACAATTTGTCCTATCCGGTCTACCGGCTGGCGATCTGCGGGTTCTGTCTGATCGTCGCCGCGCTGATCTTCCTCGTCATCACCCGCACCAAGATCGGCATGATTGTGCGCGCCGGTGCCGAGAACCGCGAAATGACGCGCGTGCTCGGCATCAAGTTCGATGTGGTCAATCGCTACGTGTTCGCTGTCGGAATCGCGCTGGCCGCGCTCGGCGGCATCGTCATCGCGCCGATCTCCACGGTGTTTCCCGGCATGGGCGACGGCATGTTGATCCTGTCGTTCGTCGTCGTCGTGCTCGGCGGCATCGGCTCGGTCGCGGGCGCCGCGGTCGGCGCGCTGCTGATCGGACTGACCGATACCTTCGGCAAGGTGTTCTTCCCTAGCGTCTCCAGCATTCTCATCTACGTGCTGATGGCGGCGGTGCTGCTGTGGCGGCCGAATGGCATTCTCGGGCGGCGGGAGGTCTGACGCATGACCCGAAGCTGGCTGATTGCGGTCGTGCTGTTCGCTGCTGCGGTGGCGCTGCCCTTCGCGGTGCCGACCTATTACGTGCAGTTCGCCAGCAAGGCGCTGATCATGGGTATGCTGGCGATGGCGCTCAATCTCGCCGTCGGTCACGGCGGTCTGGTCAGCCTGTGCCATGCGGCGTTCTTCGGTCTCGCGGGTTACGTGCTGGCGTTGTTGTCGCCGGGCTACGATCCGGCTTCGCTGCTGACAACATTACCGCTGGCGGTGCTGGCGTCGGCGTTCGCGGCGCTGGTGATCGGCGCTTTGGCGCTGCGCACGCGCGGCGTCTACTTCATCATGGTAACGCTGGCGTTCGGCGAGATGCTGTTCTTTCTGTTCCACGACACCAGCATCGCCGGCGGTTCGGATGGCGCCTACGTCAACGCCAAGCCGGAGATCGCCATTGCTGGACGGCAATTGCTCGATCTCGGCTCGCCGACGGTGTTCTACTTCGTGGTGCTGGCGTTTCTGATCGCCACCGTGGCGTTACTGACGATGATCGTACGCTCGCCGTTCGGTCATGCGCTGGCGGCGGCGCGCGATAACGAGCGCCGCGCGCGTTCGCTGGGCTTTCCGATCTTTCAAATTCGCCTGATCGCCTTCGTGGTGTCCGGCGCCATCGCCGGCGTCGCGGGATACTTCGCCGCGGCGCAGTTCGGCTTCGTCGCGCCGCAGATGCTCGGCTGGCATCTCTCAGCCACGGTGCTGGTGATGGTGCTGATCGGCGGCTTGCGTTCGGTCACAGGGCCGCTGGTCGGCGCACTGGTGCTGATCGGACTCGAGGAGTTGCTCAAGGCGACCACCGACTACTGGAAGCTGATCGAAGGCATCATCGTCATTGTGATCGTGCTGGCGATGCCGAACGGCGTGCGGCAGTTGTGGCCGCTGATCTTCGGGACCTCTGAGAAGCGCGAGACCAAGCCCGCTACCGTTGCGGCGGAGGCCAGGCATGTCTGATGTCGCGTTGCGTGCGCAGGGTTTGCAGAAGCACTTCGGCGGCCTCAAGGCGGTGTCGGATGTATCGATCGACGTGCATGTCGGCGAGATTCATGCGGTGATCGGCCCCAACGGTGCCGGCAAATCGACCTTGATCAATCTGTTGTCGGGCGAACTGTTCGTCAACGGCGGCGCCATCATGCTTGGTGACACCGATATCACCCGTCTTGCGCCGGATCGCCGCGCCCGCAACGGCCTCGGCCGCGCCTATCAGAAGACCACCATCTTTCCGAAATTCACCGTGCACGAGAATGTTCGTCTGGCAGCGCAGGCGCGCTCGCCCGCCCCGCTGCGCATGTTCGGCCATGTCCGCAACAACGCCGCCGTGCATGAGCGCACCGCGCAGGCCATCGACAGGGCCGGGCTGTCGGTGCGAACGTGGATCACCGCCGAGCAACTCAGCCATGGCGAGCAGCGCCAGCTCGAAATTGCCATGGTGCTGGCCACCGATCCGCGCATCATCCTGCTCGACGAGCCGCTGGCTGGCATGGGGCAATCGGAAGCGCGCGGCATCATCGATCTGATCGCGTCGCTGAAAGTCGGCCGCGCGGTGCTCATCGTCGAGCACGACATGGATGCGGTGTTCGAACTTGCCGACAAGCTGACGGTGATGCATGACGGCCAGGTGATCGCCAGTGGCCTGCCGCAGGACGTCCGCATGCATCCGGCAGTGCGCACCGCCTATCTCGGCGATCACGGAGGCGGCTCATGAGCGCGCTGCTTCAGGTCGCGCGGCTCGAGGCGTTTTATGGCGCCAGCCAGATTCTGCACGGTATCGATTTGTCGGTGGCGCGCGGCGAACAGGTGGCGCTGATCGGCCGCAACGGCATGGGCAAGACGACGCTGCTGCGCTCGCTGATGGGATTGGTCAACGATTGCCGCGGCGACATCACCTTCGCCGGCCGCGACATCCGCCGTGCCGCGCCGGAGACCATCGCGCGCGCCGGCATCGCGCTGGTGCCGGAAGGCCGCGGCATCTTCGGTTCGCTTACCGTCGTCGAAAACCTGACGATGGCGGCACGACCCAGCGCCGATGGGCGCCAGACCTGGACCTTGTCGCGCATATTCGAGTTGTTTCCGCGCTTGCATCAGCGGCGCGGCAATGGCGGGCATCAATTGTCCGGCGGCGAGCAGCAAATGCTGACCATCGGCCGCGCGCTGATGACAAATCCCGATCTGATCCTGATCGACGAGGCGACCGAGGGTCTCGCGCCGCTGGTGGCGCAGGATATCTGGACAACGCTCGGCGTCATTCGCGGCGAAGGCATCGCCACCATCGTCGTCGACAAGGATTTCCGCAGCCTCTCGAAGATCGCCGATCGCGCGGTGCTGCTGTCGAAGGGCACCGTGGTGTTCGACGGCGCGCCGGCGCACCTCACGGCGCAAGCGGAATTGCTGGAGCGGCATCTCGGCGTGTGAGTGCTGCTGCGCTATGGCGCCGATACGATGACAAGTCCCGCGTCGCTCGCGGCGCGAATATTGTCGCCGGCGGATTCCGGCCATTGCACCACCAGCTTGCCGATCAGGTCGTCCAGCGCGGACAATTCGAATGCGTCGTAGAACGTCGGCATTGTCGCGCGGGCGATGAAACTGTGCAGAAGATGCGCGGCGTCATAGTCATAGACGATATCGCCGGGCACGTTGCCGCCGGCACGCAGCTTGAACTGGCGAAAAGCGACTAACTGTGCGTGGCCGTCTGTCGTCGCGATGAATGACAGCACCGGCGTGTCGTCGGCGATTCGCGCGCCATCCTGCATGCGGTCATACATCAGCAGCACGCCGGCACGCTGAACATCGCCGATGCTGCGAAAGTCGTCCGACATATCTTCGGCGTGCAGTTCGTTGCGGATGGCGATGGTGCGCGTGACATCGAGGCCGCGTGCCCGCAACAGGTCTTGCAGCCGCAGCACGTCAGGACGCGGCGCTGCGTGGGCGGAACGCGCCGGTGTCGGGTGACAGCACCGGTGCGACGGCGCCGAGCAAGCGCGCGGCGGCATCTTCGACGCTCTGGCCAGCGGTATCGACCACGGCGGAAGCGCGTGCATAAAGCGGTTCGCGGCTGAGCAGGATCGTGCGCAATTCGGCCATCGCCGAGCGGTCGTCGGCCATCGGCCGCAGGTCGCCCTGGCGGCGCACCCGCGCCATGTGCTCTTCCGGCTCCGCTTTGAGCCAGATGGTGTAGAATGATGAGAGGATGAGATCGAACGTCAGCGGTTCGGAAACGATGCCGCCGCCGGTCGCCAGCACCATCAGTTCCTTGCGCGCCAGCAGTTGCCCCAGCGCCACCTGCTCCATACGGCGAAAACCTTCCTGGCCGTAGAGGGCGATGATCTCGGCAACCGACAAGCCGTTCTGCTGTTCGATTTCCTTGTTGAGCTCGACAAAGCTCCAGCCGATCTGCTTTGCCAGCAGGCGGCCGAGCGTCGTCTTGCCGGCGCCGCGCAAGCCGATCAGCGCGATTCCGGCCAGCGGCGTCGGTCGTTGCGCGGTTGCGCCGTTCGGCCCGTGCCCGGCGAGCGTGTCCTTGGCGCGGGCGATCTGCTCCGGTGTCGCCTTGCGCAACAAATCGCGGATCACCGGCCAATCCGGCGTCGGTTCGTTGGCAGGGATCAGATCTTCGATATGTGCGCCCATGGCGTCGGAGACGCGGCGCAACAGCACGATGGACACGTTGCCTTTGCCGCTCTCGAGTTGGGCGATGTAGCGTTCGGAAATGCCGGACACCTTGGCGAGGACTTTGCGCGACATGCCGCGTAGTCCGCGCATGGTGCGGACGCGCTGGCCAAGCTCTTCGAGGAAACTGTCTTCCGGAATCGATTGCTCGGTCATGCAGACTGGTCGCGTTGATTTGCCGTTTGAAACCCGCCAAATGGAAACATAGTGCCGACAAGGATTGACAGCAAGCGTCACGAATGTCTTTGTATGAAATATAATTCAGAATAACTCAATATGGGAGAGGACGTCGTGAGCGTCGGAACTTCAATGGGCTCAGTGATCGGGAGCGCGGCATGAGCGGGCTGCCGGAGTCCTACAACGCGGTGACCTGGCTGCTGGACCGCAATGTGGATGAAGGGCGCGGCGACAAGCTGGCCTTCACCGACACGGTGTCAGAAATGACGTATGCCGATCTGCAGGCGCGAAGCCGGCGTCTCGGCAATCTGCTGCGCCGGCTCGGCGTGCGGCGCGAAGAGCGCGTCGCCATGATCATGCTGGATACGGTGGATTTTCCTGTCGTGTTCCTCGGCGCCATTCGTGCCGGCGTGGTGCCGGTGCCGCTCAACACGCTGCTGACCGCGGAGCAATACGCCTACATCCTCGCCGATTGCCGCGCCAAGGTGCTGTTCGTCTCGGAGGCGTTGTGGCCGGCGTTGCGCGACGTCGCCGGACGCATGTCGGATCTCGAACACGTCGTCATCGCCGGTGATGATGCGCATGGCCAGAAGAAACTGGCGGATGAACTCGCGAAGGAATCCGACGCCTTCGACACCGCGCTGACCTATGCCGACGAGCCGGCGTTCTGGCTGTACTCGTCCGGCTCGACCGGCATGCCGAAAGGCGTGCGGCATGTGCATTCCAATCTCGCTGCGACTGCGGAGACCTATGCCAAGCAGGTGCTCGGCATTCGCGAGAACGACGTCGGGCTGTCGGCGGCGAAATTGTTCTTCGCTTACGGTCTCGGCAATGCGCTGACGTTCCCGATGTCGGTCGGTGCGACCACGGTGCTGAACTCCGAACGGCCGACGCCCGCGCGGATGTTCGAACTGATGCAGCGCTACAATCCCAGCATCTTCTTCGGCGTGCCGACATTGTTCGCGGCGATGCTCAATGACGACACGCAAAGACAAGCGACGGGTGGCACGCGCCTGCGCGTTTGTACTTCTGCCGGAGAAGCATTGCCGGAGTCGGTCGGCAACCACTGGAAGCAGCGCTTCGGCGTCGACATTCTCGATGGCGTCGGCTCCACCGAGTTGCTGCACATCTTCCTGTCGAACGCGCCAGGCGATGTGAAGTACGGCACGTCGGGCAAGCCGGTGCCGGGCTACACAGTGAGGCTGGTCGATGACAGCGGCACCGACGTAGCTGATGGCGAGGTCGGCGAACTGCTGGTCAATGCGCCGTCGGCGGCGGAAGGTTACTGGAATCAGCGCAGCAAGAGCCGCGTCACTTTCGAAGGCGACTGGACGCGCACCGGCGACAAGTACACCCGTGATGCGGAGGGCCGTTACACCTACTGCGGCCGCGCCGACGACATGTTCAAGGTGTCGGGCATCTGGGTTTCGCCGTTCGAAGTCGAGAGCGCGTTGATCACGCATCCGGCGATCCTCGAAGCCGCGGTCGTGCCGGAGGCCGATGCCGAAGGCTTGCTGAAGCCGAAAGCCTTCGTCGTGCTCAAGGCTGGTGCGACGACGGACGGTTTGCACGAGGCGCTCAAGGAGCACGTCAAGCAATCGGTCGGGCCGTGGAAGTATCCGCGCTGGATCGAGGTGGTCGAGGCGTTGCCGAAAACCGCGACCGGCAAGATCCAGCGTTTCAAATTGCGGGAGGGATGAGGGGCTGATCGTGATGGTGAATGCGTCGAAGGGCTTCGGAATCGCCGTAGCATGCGACCTACTTTCTCCCCCCTTGTGGGGGAGAGGTGGAGAGGGGGGTGTTCACGCGCTCGCGCATTCAATATTGCCCCCCTCCCTAACGCTCCCCCACAAGGGGGGAGGGAACGGTTTTACGTTGCTGGGGCAGGGATATGCATCATGACGGCGCTGGCTTCTTCGGGCACACTCCCCATCGGCGGCAGCGAACTTGAATACCGCATGATCGGGCCGCTGCCGGATGCGGCGCCGACCATCGTGATGTTGCACGAAGGTCTTGGCTCCGTGAGGCTGTGGGGCGATTTTCCGGACAAGCTAGCGGCGGCGACCGGCGCCGGTGTGTTCGTCTATTCGCGCGCGGGTTACGGCGCGTCGAGTCCCATCGAACCGCCGTGGCCGCTGGACTACATGCACGGCGAAGCACTGGACATTTTGCCGAAGGTGCTCGATGCGATCGGCTTTCAGCGCGGGCTGTTGCTCGGGCATTCGGATGGCGCATCGATTGCTGCGATCTATGCCGGCGGCATCCAGGATCACCGCGTGCGCGGCGTTGCGTTGATTGCACCGCATTTCATCACCGAAGCGATCGGGCTTGCCGCCATCGCCCGCACGAACGACGATTATCGAAGCGGCGTGCTCAAAAGCAAACTCGCCCGCTGGCATCGGGATGTCGACAGCACATTCGATGGGTGGAGCGGTGTGTGGCTCGATCCCGCGTTTCGCGATTGGGACATCTCGGATTATCTCGCTTACATCCGCGTCCCGGTGGCGATCTTGCAGGGGACCGACGATCAGTACGGCACCATGCGGCAGATCGAGATCGCGCAGGAAGAATGCTACTGTCCCGTCGATGTCACGATGATCGCAGGCGCAGCGCATTCGCCGCATCGCGAAGCACAGGACGCGACGCTGACGGCCGTGACGGAATTCGCCGACCGCATTCTGCGCGTGCACGAAGGCACGGCATCGCGCGCGGCGTGACGCAGCGGAGGCACGCGCATGCATGTTCCGCCATCGGAGGCCGCGCGTTTTCCGCTGCCGGGTTGGGCCTATGTGCCCGGCGTAAGTCTGCAGGCGGATCACGCGCGTCTCGCGCCGGTGAAAGCATTAGTTCCGACGCGCTTCGTAGGCTTCGTGCCGGCGCAACATCCGGCGTTGCGTTATGGTCTTGCACTGAACGACGCCGGCTTCTTCTGGGAGTGCCACGAGATTCTCGAAGCGGTGTGGGCGGCGGCGCCGCAAGGCGGACGCGAACGTATTCTGCTGCGCGCCTGCATCCAGGTCGCCAACGGTAATCTCAAATTGAAGATGCAGCGCGCTCACGCGGCGGCGCGACTCTATGCCGAGGCGCTAGCCGGACTCGACGAGTTGCGGGTGCGTCGGGCGGTGAGGATGGGGAGCAGCTTCGCGGACGCGTTTCCTGCCGCAGCGCTTGCGGAATCGTTGCGGCAAACCCGTGACCGTTCCATGGCGACAGCGGCTCGACCGATCCTGTTCGGTAAAATGGCATCGACATGAAGCAAAATGCATCTTTTCTCTTGTCTGAGGTAGACAGCGTCCTGAACATGCATTATTATGCATGTTCAGATAATCAATCGACAGACAGGGTGGGCTCATGGCCGGCGAAGATCGGGTGCTCGCGAACGGCGCCAAGCATATTGATTTCCAGACCGACCCCAGCCGCTACCGGCACTGGAAGATCGATGTCGATGGCGATGTCGCTACCCTGACCATGGACGTCGATGAGAATGGCGGCCTGTTCGAAGGCTACCAGCTCAAGCTCAATTCCTACGATCTCGGTGTCGATATCGAATTGGCCGATGCGGTGCAGCGGCTGCGCTTCGAACATCCCGAGGTTAAAGCGGTGGTGATGCGCTCCGGCAAGAACCGCGTGTTCTGCGCCGGCGCCAACATCCGCATGCTGGCGGGCGCCACGCACGCGCACAAGGTCAACTTCTGCAAGTTCACCAACGAGACCCGCAACGGCCTGGAAGATTCCAGCGAGAACTCCGGCCAGAAGTTCATCAGCGTGGTGAATGGCACCGCGGCGGGCGGCGGTTACGAACTCGCACTCGCCACCGATCACATCATCATGGCCGACGACGGCTCGGCCGCGGTGGCGCTGCCGGAAGTGCCGCTGCTCGCGGTGCTGCCCGGCACCGGCGGGCTGACGCGCGTCGTCGACAAGCGCAAGGTGCGCCGCGACCACGCAGATTACTTCTGCACCATCGAGGAAGGCATCAAGGGCAAGCGCGCGGTGCAATGGCGGCTGGTCGATGAGATCGCGCCGAACAGCAAGCTCGAAGCCAAAATTTCCGAGCGCGCCAGGCAATTCGCCGCCGAATCCAAGCGTAACGGCGACGGCAAGGGCATCTCACTGACGCCGCTCAACCGCAGCATCGACGACAACGGTATTCGCTACGGTTTCGTCAATGTCGATATCAATCGCGCGCAACGCATCGCCACCATTTCGATCAAGGCGCCGGAGAGCGCGCCGCCCGCCGATATCGCGGGCCTGATCGCACAGGGCGCCGAATTCTGGTCGCTGCAGGTCGCGCGCGAACTCGACGACGCCATCCTGCATCTGCGCATCAACGAACTCGAAATCGCCATGCTGGTGTTCAAGTCGCACGGCGAGAGCGCCAACGTGCTGGCCTATGACGCCTTCCTCGAAACCCACAAGGACAACTGGCTGGTCAATGAGATCCGGCACTACTGGAAGCGGGTGTTGAAGCGCATCGACGTCACCTCGCGCACGCTGGTGACTCTGGTGGAGCCGGGCTCGTGCTTCGTCGGTACGCTGGCCGAACTCGTGTTCGCGGCGGACCGCTCCTACATGCTGGTCGGCCAACGTGACGGCGACAATCGCGCGCCGCCGGCCATCGTGCTCAACGCGATGAATTTCGGACCCTATCCGATGAGCCACGGCCTGACGCGGTTGCAGTCGCGCTTTCAGGCCGATCCGTCCGACGTCGATACGGCGCAGGCAAAGATCGGCGAGGCGCTCGACGCCGAGAGCGCGGAAGAACTCGGCCTCGTCACCTTCGCGCTCGACGACATCGATTGGGACGACGAGGTGCGGGTGTTCTTCGAGGAGCGCACCAGTTTCTCGCCGGACAGTCTGACCGGCATGGAAGCCAATCTGCGTTTCGTCGGGCCGGAGACGATGGAATCGAAAATCTTTTCGCGGCTGACGGCGTGGCAGAACTGGATCTTCCAGCGGCCGAACGCCGTCGGCGAAAACGGCGCGCTGCGGCGTTACGGCACTGGCGAGCGCGCGCAGTTTGACATGACGCGGGTTTGAGGGAGTCGTCATCCTGAGGTGCGCGTCCTTACGCGCCTCGAAGGATGAAGGCCGGAAGCGAAAACAACCCGCCACCCTTCGAGGCTCGCGCAAGCGCGCTCGCACCTCAGGATGACGGAACCGAAGCGGAATATGCGGCATAGCCTTCAGGGAGCACGCCATGAACATCATGAACGTCGATTACACCACCAAGATTCCGAACAACGTCGATCTCGCCTCCGACCGTCAGGTGCTGAAGGCGCTGGAGGGCTGGCATCCGGGCTATCTCGACTGGTGGAACGACATGGGGCCGGAAGGTTTTCAGGAATCGCTGGTGTACCTGCGCACCGCGGTGAGCGTCGATCCGAAGGGCTGGGCCAAGTTCGATTACGTGCGGATGCCGGATTATCGCTGGGGCGTGCTGCTGGCGCCGCAGGACAGCGAGCGCAAGGTCAATTTCGGCCAGCATATGGGCGAGAAGGCGTGGCAGGAAGTGCCCGGCGAATATCGCGCCATGCTGCGCCGCCTCGTCGTCATTCAAGGCGACACCGAACCGGCTTCCGTCGAGCAGCAGCGCCATCTCGGCAAGACCGCGCCGTCGCTCTACGACATGCGCAACCTCTTTCAGGTCAACGTCGAGGAAGGCCGTCATCTGTGGGCGATGGTCTACCTGCTGCAGAAATATTTCGGCCGCGACGGCCGCGAGGAAGCCGACGATCTGCTGCGCCGCCGCTCCGGCGATGCCGATGCGCCGCGCATGCTCGGCGCCTTCAACGAAGCGACGCCGGATTGGCTTTCGTTCTTCATGTTCACCTTCTTCACCGATCGCGACGGCAAGATGCAGCTCGAGAGCCTGGCGCAATCCGGCTTCGATCCGCTGTCGCGCACCTGCCGCTTCATGCTGACCGAGGAAGCCCATCACATGTTCGTCGGCGAGACCGGCGTCGGCCGCGTGCTGCAACGGACCTGCGAGGCGATGAAGGCCGCCGGCATCGAAGACCCCAACGAGATCGCCAAGGTGCGCGCGCTCGGCGTCATCGATCTGCCGACCATGCAGAAGAAGATGAACCTGCATTATTCGCTGTCGCTCGACCTGTTCGGTTCGGAAGTCTCGACCAACGCGGCGAATTTCTACAATGCCGGGCTGAAGGGCCGCTTCCAGGAAACCAAGATCGAGGACGATCATCGCCTGACCGGCGATATCTATCAGGTGCTGAAGTTCGTCGATGGCGAGATCAAGCTGGTCGATGAACCGGCGCTCACCGCACTCAACATGCGGCTGCGCGACGACTACACCGCCGATTGCGCCAAGGGCGTCGAGCGCTGGAACAAGATCATCGAGAAGGCCGGCGTCAACTTCCGGCTCGAACTGCCGCACACGGCGTTCCATCGCGATATCGGCGAGTTCAAGGACATCAACGCCACGCCGAAGGGCGTCATCGTCAGCGATGCGGATTGGGCCAAGGTGCGCGACGACTATCTGCCGTCCGCGGCGGATGGCGATTTCATCGCCTCGCTGATGCAGCCGGTCAGCGAGCCGGGCAAGTTCGCCAACTGGATCGCCGCGCCGAAGGTCGGCATCGACAACAAGCCCGGCGACTTCGAATATGTGAAGATCGCGGCGTAGGCTGTTTCCCTCTCCCCTTGCGGGAGAGGGTGGCGAGCGGAGCGAGCCGGGTGAGGGGTTTCTTGTGAACCGACTTACCCCTCACCCGCCCTCACTTTGTTCGGGCACCCTCTCCCGCAAGGGGAGAGGGGAAGACCATCGAGTCGACACATGAACGCACCGCTCAAGAAGCAGCACCTGATCGATCCGGAAATCTGCATCCGGTGCAACACCTGCGAAGAGACCTGTCCGATCGACGCCATCACCCACGACGACAACAACTACGTCGTCAACGTCGATATCTGCAATTACTGCATGGACTGCATTTCGCCGTGCCCGACCGGCGCGATCGACAACTGGCGCGTCGTCGCCACGCCCTACACTTTGGAAGAGCAGTTCTCCTGGAGCGAATTGCCGCCGCAGCAGGAGATCGAGAGCGCCGATTCCAGCGACGCGATCGAAGCGCTGGAAGACGAGATCGGCGCGCTGCTCGAGGAAGCGCGCAAGGGGCTCGGCGGCAAGGCGGTCGCGCCGCATTCCGCCAGCAAGCCGACGGTCAATCTCTACAATCGCGGCAAGCCGGCCAAGGCAACCGTCACCGGCAATTTCCGCCTGACTGACGCCGATGCGGATTCCGACGTGCGCCACATCATTCTGGATTTCGGCGACCAGCCGTTCCCGGTGCTGGAAGGCCAGAGCATCGGCATTGTCGCGCCGGGCGTCGATGCCGAGGGCAAGGCGCATCTGGTGCGGCTGTATTCGGTGGCGAGTTCGCGCGACGGCGAACGCCCCAACACCAACAATCTGGCGCTCACCGTGAAGCGCGAGCCGCACGGCGTCTGCTCGAACTATCTGTGCGATCTGCCGCGCGGCGCCAAGGTCGAGATCACCGGACCGTTCGGCGCGACGTTCCTGCATCCGAACGATCCGGCGGCCAACATCATCATGATTTGCACCGGCACCGGCTCGGCGCCGTTCCGCGCTTTCACCGAGCGTCGCCGTCGCGCCATGCCGGAAGCGGCGGGACGCTTGCTGCTGTTCTTCGGCGCACGACGCCCGGAGGAATTGCCGTATTTCGGTCCGCTGCAGAAGGTGCCGGAGAAGCTGCTCGGCAAGCATTTCTGTTATTCGCGGGTGCCGGGCCAGCCGCGCGTCTACGTGCAGGATCGCATCCGCGCCGAGGCGGCGCAGGTCGCGACGCTGCTCGGCAACGCCAACACGCACGTCTACATCTGCGGATTGAAGGGCATGGAGACCGGCGTCGACGAAGCCTTCGCCGATGTCTGCCGTGGCGCGGCGCTGGACTGGGCAGCGCTGAAGACGGCAATGCGCGACAACGGCCGCTATCACGTCGAGACGTATTGAACGTTTGACCCTCTCCCCTTGCGGGAGAGGGGAAAGGGCCGCTGTCGCGCAAGGAGAGAGGGAAACAAAAGCGAGTTTATCCCGCGATCTCGAGGCCCGCGCTGGCGTAGACGACGCCGCCGTCGATGGCGATGGCGTTGCCGACGACATAATCGCCGGAACGCGCGGCGAGGAAGATCGCCAGCCCCGCCATGTCTTCTTCATCGCCGATGCGTCCGGCCGGCACGCGCTTGGCGACTTCATCGGCGTGGTCGCGCGCGGCGCGGTTCATGTCGGAAGCGAAGGCACCCGGCGCGATAGCGGTGACGTTGATGTGGTCCTTGATCAGCTTGGTGGCGAGGCGCCGCGTCAGGTGGATCACCGCGGCCTTGCTGGCGCCGTAGGAGTAGGTCTCCATCGGGTTGATGAAGATGCCGTCGATCGAGGCGATGTTGATGACCTTGGCCGGACGCTGGCGCGTCGCCGCGGCGCGCAGCGGCTTGGCCAGCGCCTTGGTCAGGAAGAAGATGGACTTGACGTTGAGGTCCATCACTTTGTCCCAGCCGGCTTCCGGAAACTCGTCGAACTCCGCGCCCCACGCCGCGCCGGCATTGTTGACGAGGATGTCGAGCTTGGGTTCGCGCTTGCTGATTTCGGCGGCGAGCTGATTGCAGCCGGCCACCGTCGAAATGTCGATCGGCAGCGCGATGCACTCGCCGTCATAGGCGGCGGTGAGTTCCTTGGCGGTGGCCTCGCAGGGGCCGGCCTTGCGTGCGCTGATGTAAACCCGTGCCGCGCCTTGCGCGAGAAAGCCCGCGGCGATCATCTTGCCGATGCCGCGCGAGCCGCCGGTCACGACCGCGACACGGCCTTGCAGCGAAAACAGGTCTTTGAACATGACGCCTCCCATTGCTTTCGCGCAATTTAGCGCTCGCAACGGGAAGCAAGTCAACTGCCGCCAGCGCCGCCGAACGGAGGTTCGCGGCGAGCGCGGTCGCGCCGGCGGTCAGGCTGGTGCGGCGATCAGCGCCAGTAATTGTTGGCGGCGGCGACGGTCTGGAAATGCACCGCGATGACATGCGACGACGCGATCAGTTGCGCGGTGTCGTGATCGTAGGCGCCGCGCAGGCTGGAGCGCACCTCATCGGAGGGCTGGGTGTATTTGACGCCGACGCGCGACAGCTTGACGGCCAGTTCGAAGCCGGCTTGCGGCGTGTCGGTTTTCAGGGAAGGAAGCCAGGTGTCGCTCATGATGATCGCCCGAATGCAGGTGTTAAAAGATCTGCATTTGCAGATGTTTTCGGCAAACGCATCGCATTCGGGTCTACGGCTAAAAATGCGCAGTGGGCCATACAACCTTAGTTGCGGCAACGCGCGCGATGCGGTCAGGCCGCGTCGACGCGGCGGAAGCCGTTCCACACCGCGGTCGCCGCGCCGGAGGTCAGCACCGGCAGGAAACGTTCGTCCTGATAATTTCCGTTGAGCGAAATGCGCGGCAGCGCGGTGAGATGCGCGGCGTTCTCGGCGAAAATCATGCCGGGCCGCGTCGTCACCGCGGTGTGAAAGCCGCTGGCGCGCGCCAGCGCGAATTCGCGGGCGCCGGCGGCGTTTTTGTCGCCGTAAGGATAGGCCAGATGCAGCACCGGGCGTTGCAGCGCCGCTTCGAGATCGGTGCGGTTGGCGATCAGTTCGCGGCGCGCGGAAGCTTCGTCCTGATGCGCCAGATTTCCGTGACTGACGGTGTGCGCGCCGATCGTCACCAGCGGATCGCCGGCGAAATCCTTCAGCTCGTCCCATGACAGGCAGAGTTCGCGGCTGATCACATCCTCGTCGATGCCATGATGCGCGCACAGCGTGGCGATGACGCGATTGACGTCGGCATCGCCGGGCAGGCCGCGCAGCCAGTCGTGCAGCCGCGCGAAGGCGTGTTGTTTGGCGGTCGCCGTGCTGGCGTCGAGCTGCGTCGCGACGCCGTCGATGACGCAGCCGACGCGGTCCGATCTGGCGATGACGCGTTCGAGCGCCAGCCACCACAGCCGCCCCTTGCCGCTGGCGAACTGGCTGGTGACGTAGACGGTGAACGGCGCGTCGAACTCGCGCATCACCGGCAGCGCGTGGTCGCGGTTGTCGCGATAGCCGTCGTCGCAGGTGAAGCAGGCGAATCGGCGCGAGAAGTCGCGTTCGGTGAGGCGACGGCGCGCCTCGTCGAGCGTGACGATGTCGGCGCCGAGTTCGCGGACATGCGCCAGGGTCGCGCGCAGGAACTCCGGCGTGATCTCGAGATGATGATTGGGCTGGAACGCATCGTCGCGCGGCGGCCGGACGTGATGCAGCATGAAGATCGCGCCGACGCCGGCGAGCAGCGGCCGCAGCAGGTGATGGGCGCCGGTGAAGTAAAGCGCGTCGAAGCCGGCGCGAATGACGGTATGACGAAGCTGCTTCATCGGGCGTCCGGTCGGTGGAGAGGAAACGTGCGGCGGCGGCAAGTCGCGCGCCGCAGGCGGATCGGGCGTGCGTCCGGGCGTGAGGCTAGCGGCAAATCGCTGAACAAACGGTTATCCCGAATTGCGACGAGCCATGACCGGTGCGCTGCATTTCCAAATTGACAGCGTTACAAGCATTTGTTTTGTCTCTGTTTCCAGACCCGGCGAGATATCGGATGCACGGACTTTTGAAGTGGAGCAGGAAGTGGTGGCCGGGGCTCGTCCCGCTCGCCGTGCTTTGGCTCCTGGCAGCGTGGTACTCGACCGTCCCGATGGAGCAGGATCTGGCCGCCAGCGCCACCGCGGCGGTCAAGAGCGACGTGCTGGACAAGACCCGCATCGGCGTCGCCGGGCGGGACGCGACATTTTCCGCCGACGCATTTTCCGAAGAGGGCCGCCGCAGTGCCGTCACCTCGGTGGAGTCGGTGGCCGGTATCCGGCTGGTCAAGGACGACACCCGGCTGGTCGCCGAAGCCAAGCCTTATGTCTGGTCGGCCGAGCGCGACGTGGTGCGGGTGACTTTGGGTGGCAATGCGCCGCTGCCGGCGATCAAGGCGCGGCTGCTGGAGGCGGCGCGGGCCGGTCTCAACGGCGTCGAGGTGGTCGACCGCATGACCTTCGCCCGCGGTGCGCCGCCGCGCTTCGACGCTGCGGTGCTGTTGCTGATCGACCAGATCGCCCGCCTCAAGGAAGGCAAGATCGTGCTGTCCGACAAGTCGGTGAGCCTGTCCGGCATGGCGCGCGAACTCGGCGGCCGCGAGGCGATCTTCGCGGCGATGCGCAGTCTGCCCGAAGGCTTCACCATCGCGTCCAATGACATTGCCGCCCCACCTTACGTGTTTCAGGCCAACAAGGACCCGGTGGGCGTGACGCTGACGTTGACCGGCAACGTGCCGGACAATGCCGTGCATGCGGCGCTGGCGGCGGCGGCGCAACGCAAGTTCTTCGGCGAGAAGGTGGTCGACAATCTGAAAGCCAGCATCGGCGCGCCGCGCGGCTTCGCCGAAGCGGTGACGCGCGCGCTCGGGGCGTTGTCGCGGCTCTCCACCGGATCGCTGGTGGTGTCCGATCGCGAAGTGAAATTGTCCGGCGACGCGCTGTATGACGGCGCGGCCAATCAGATCCGCGCCAATCTCGGCAATGAATTGCCGCAGGGCTGGACCGCCAAGGCCGAGATTTCGGTGAAGCCGGCGGCTGCGCCGGTGGATGCCACGGTGTGCCAGCAGTTGTTCACTGAAACGATGGCCAAGGGCAAGATTCAGTTCGACACCGCCAGTGCCGCGATCAGCGCCGACTCCGCAGGGCTGCTGGACCGGCTGGCCGAGATCGCGCTGCGCTGCCCGACCGCCAGCATCGAGGTCAACGGCCACACCGATAGCCAGGGCGACGATGCCGCCAATCAGTTGTTGTCGGAAAAACGCGCCCAGGCGGTGGTCGATTTCATGGTCAAGGCCGGGTTGCCGCCGGATCGCTTCAAGGCGACCGGCTATGGCAGCACGCAGCCGGTGTCGGACAACGACACCGACGAAGGCAAGGCGAAGAATCGCCGCATCGATTTTCTCGTGAGGTAACGGCGATGGCGTATCTCATCACCTTCCACTGGGGTTGGCTGGCCGGCGGGCTGCTGCTCGGGCTGGCGATGGGATGGATTGCCGTCGTCCAGCACGGCGACGGTCTGTCGCGCGCCAATATGCAGCGGGCGGCTGCGCTGGTGGTGATCCTGCTGGCATTGGCCATCGCGCGGCTGGTTCCGGGGCGGTGGGGCTATTGGCTCGACCTTGGTTTGCTGATGTTGGGCGCTTATCTGGTCGGGTGCGTCTGCGGATCTTGGCTGCGCGACCGCTTCATTTCGCGTCAGGCGCCGATCGCCTGATGCGCCGCCGCCCCGTTCCCCAAGCCACAGCCGGATTGCCGCTTCAGCGCGCATACGGTGGGGCGCGGGTGGGCCGCGGCTGGGCCTGCGACATTGTGCTGCGTGATTTGTTTTTGCCGCGTTTGGATTCCACTGTGTCGCAAAACGCGCTACCACGTCAGCGCGGGAGCAAACACAGCGACAGCCGTCGGATCCGGCGCACAATCGCAATTCGAGGTTGAGATGCTGGATTTCCTACGCAGAGCGGTCTCGGTTCTGCGCGACAAGCAAATCCTTCGCCGCCTCGGCGTCCTCATCAGCATCACCGTCATTGCCATCGCCTGCTACATTCTGTTCCACCTGCTGCGTAACATCGATGTCGACGAGGTGCTCGATGCGCTGAAGCAGAGCGATCCGCGCTCGATCATGCTGGCCGGACTGTTCGTCGCGGCGGGTTATTTCACGCTGACTTTCTACGATCTGTTCGCTGTGCGGGCGATCGGCCGCACCGACGTTCCCTACCGCATCAATGCGCTGGCGGCCTTCACCAGCTATTCGGTCGGGCATAATGTCGGCGCCAGCGTCTTCACCGGGGGCGCGGTGCGCTATCGCATCTATTCGGCGTGGGGCCTCAATGCCATCGACGTCGCCAAGATCTGCTTTCTGGCCGGGCTGACGTTCTGGCTCGGCAACGCCGCGGTGTTGGGCATGGGTGTGGCCTACCATCCCGAAGCCGCGGCCGCGGTCGATCAACTGCCGGCGTGGCTCAACCGCGTGTTGGCCTTCGTGCTGCTGCTCGCGCTGTTCGGTTACGTCGTCTGGGTGTCGCTGGCGCCGCGCCATGTCGGACGTGGACCGTGGACCGTGGTGTTGCCCGGCGGATCGCTGACGCTGCTGCAGATCGCCATCGGCATCGTCGATCTCGGCTTCTGCGCGCTGGCGATGTACATGCTGGTGCCGGACGAGCCCAACCTCGGCTTCGTGGTCGTCGCAGTGATTTTCGTCTCGGCGACTTTGCTCGGCTTCGCCAGCCATTCGCCCGGCGGCCTCGGCGTGTTCGATGCCGCGATGCTGGTCGGGCTATGGCAGATGGACAAGGAAGAACTGCTGGCCGGGATGCTGCTGTTCCGGCTGCTCTACTATATCGTGCCGTTCGTCCTATCTGTCATGTTGTTGACGCTTCGGGAAGTTATCGTCGGTGCGCGTTTGAAGCGGCTGCGCCAGCAAGAGGGGGCCGCCGACGCCAAAGCCAGCCACGACGTGCTGCGTTCGGGAAAATATGGCGACTCCGGCACCTGATGATGTGACTGCCGCCCAGCAGATCGCGGCGCAACTGGCGCAGCGCGACGGGCTTTCCCTGTTTTCATTCTGGCCAGACCGGTTGCGCCATTCCGCGTTGATCCTGCTGGTGGCCGGCCTGGTGCTGGCGGCGCTGGCGGTGTTCGGCGAATTGCCCGCGGCGCGCGCCGTTGCCGCCTTCGTCTGCATCGTCTGCGCGGCGCTGGTGCCGTGGCGTCTGCACAATTCCGACATCATCACCTCCGAAGCGCTGGCCAGCGATCCGGTGCAGGCGCCGGCGGTCAGCGCCATCCTCACCGGTCTGCCGGATCCCACCGTGCTGCTCGATCGCGCCGGGCGTGTCATCCACCTCAATCCGGCCGCGGCTCAATTGGCCCCGGCGTTGCGCACGAACGAGCCGGCGCAGTTCGCGTTGCGCTCGCCGGAGATCGTCACCGCCTTGCGCGAAGCGATCGCCACGGCGGAGCCGCGCCGCGTCACCTTTCTCGATCACGGTCCGGTCGATCGCTGGATGGAATTGATCGTCACGCCGGTCGCGGTGCCGACCGCATTCGGCGGCCGCGACTATTGCATGCTGATGACGTTCCACGACCAGACGCCGCTGCGCCGGGTCGAAGAGATGCGCGCCGATTTCGTCGCCAACGCCAGCCACGAGTTACGCACGCCGCTGGCGGCGCTGTCCGGCTTCATCGATACGCTGCAGGGGCCGGCGCGCGACGATCCCAAGGCGCGCGAGCGGTTCCTCGGCATCATGCACGCGCAGGCGACGCGCATGGCGCGGCTGATCGACGACCTGCTGTCGCTGTCGCGGGTCGAACTCAGCGCGCATGTGCGGCCCAGCACGCAGATCGATTTGCTGCCGCTGATCCGTCAGGTGGTCGACGGCCTCGAAGTGCTGGCCACCGAGCGACAGGTCAAGATCGAAACCGAACTGCCGGAGCAGCCGGCCATCGTCGCTGGCGATCGCGAGGAATTGCTGCGGCTCCTGGAAAATCTGATCGAGAACGCGCTGAAGTACGGTGCGTCTGGCGGTCGTGTGATCGTGACACTGGCGACCGTCGCTGCTGCCGATGCGGTGCCGGAAATTCAGGTACGAGTGCGCGACTTCGGCCCCGGCATCGCGCCGGAGCATCTGCCGCGCCTGACCGAGCGATTTTATCGCGTCGATGTCGGGGACAGCCGGGCGCAGGGCGGCACCGGATTGGGGCTGGCGCTGGTCAAGCACATCCTCAACCGCCACGGCGGCCGCCTGCTGATCGAAAGCGTGCCGCAGCACGGCGCCACCTTCACCGCGGCTTTTCCCCAGGCGAAGTCTGCGACCTGACTCCCGAAATGAAATGGGCCGAGGCCGTTCCGACGGCTTTCCACAGGTGGCTCGTGCGAGCCTTGGATAAAACGTCGATATTACAATGGGTTAATGCTGTCATCCAGCCGTCATCAAACTCTCATAAAAGCTCAATGACACGCTCCTAAACGAGCGGTCGTGGACGCCGCCGATCGCGGCTGGCGCCCCACCCACAGGATGGAGAAAACCAGTGAAATTCCTCAAAACCCTCGCCGCTGCCGGCCTGGTTGCCGGCGGCATCGCGGCCGCCTCGGCGACCGCCTTTGCAGCCGACATCTCTGGCGCCGGCGCGACCTTCCCCTACCCGGTTTATGCCAAGTGGGCCGAAGCCTATAAGAAAGAGACCGGCAACGGCCTGAACTATCAGTCGATCGGTTCGGGCGGCGGCATCAAGCAGATCACCGCGCGCACCGTCACCTTCGGCGCTTCCGACATGCCGCTGAAGCCGGAAGACCTCGACAAGGCCGGCCTGATCCAATTCCCCACCGTGATGGGCGGCATCGTTCCGGTGGTCAATCTCGAAGGCGTTGCCTCCGGCGACCTCACCATTGACGGCCCGACGCTGGCCAAGATCTATCTCGGCGAGATCAAGACCTGGAACGATCCGGCCATCGCCAAGCTCAACCCGAGCGCCAAGCTGCCGTCGCAGGCCATCGCGCTGGTGCATCGTTCGGACGGTTCCGGCACAACCTTCATCTTCACCAACTATCTGTCGAAGGTCAGCGCCGACTGGAAGTCGAAGGTCGGCTCCAGCACCGCAGTGGAATGGCCGGCGGGCATCGGCGCCAAGGGCAATGAAGGCGTCGCCAACAACGTCAAGCAGACCAAGGGTTCGATCGGTTACGTCGAAACCGCTTATGCCAAGCAGAACAACCTGACCACCACCAAGCTGATCAACAAGGACGGCAAGGCCGTCGCCGCGACGCCGGAAACCATCGCCGCCGCCGCTGCCGCCGCCGACTGGGCCAAGGCGCCGGGCTTCTACATGATCCTCACCGACGAAGCCGGCGACAAGGCGTGGCCGATTGCCGGTGCGACCTTCATCTTGCTGCCGAAGCAGCCGAAGGACGTCGCCGACGCGGCGGTGGCGCTCAACTTCTTCGCCTGGGCTTACAAGAAGGGCGATGCCATGGCGTCGGATCTCGACTACGTCCCGATGCCGGACAGCGTCGTCAAGATCATCGAGCAGTCCTGGGCCAAGGACGTCAAGGGCGCGGACGGCAAGCCGGTCTACAGCGTCACCAACTGAGACGGAGCAAAGCGGCGGCCCGTCATCCTGAGGTGCGCGCAATTCTTGCGCGCCTCGAAGGATACAGGCCGTCGCCCTTCGAGGGTCATGCTGCGCATGACCCCTCAGGGTGACGGCGCCGGTGTTGTTCCCGCTTTGATGAAACAAGGCTAGTCTGGCCAGGAGGCGGCTGTGGTGGATGTGACGTGGGGAGGCGCACGGGTGGGCGCTCAGGATGCTGCCGAACGCGCCAGGGCGCTCGACAAGCTGCGGCTCGGCGATGTGATCTTTCACGCCATTACCCGCAGCGCGGCGATCCTCGTGCTGCTGCTGCTCGGCGGCGTCATGGTGGCCTTGCTGCTCGGCGCGCTGCCGGCGCTGCAGACTTTCGGTTTCGATTTCGTCACCACGCAACGCTGGAATCCGGTCACCGAAAAATTCGGTGCGCTGGCGCCGATCTACGGCACGCTCATTACTTCGCTGATCGCCATGGTCATCGCGGTGCCGTTCGGCCTGCTGATCGCGATGTTCCTCACCGAGCTGTGCCCGATGTGGCTGCGGCGGCCGATCGGCATCGCCATCGAACTGCTCGCCGGCATCCCCAGCATCATCTACGGCATCTGGGGCCTGTTCGTGCTGGCGCCGTTCCTGCAGCAATACGTGCAGCCGGCGCTGATCTCGGCGTTCGGCGATATCCCGGTGCTGTCGACGCTGTTTGCCGGACCGCCCTACGGCATCGGCATGCTCACCGCCGGGCTGATCCTCGCCATCATGGTGCTGCCGTTCGTTACCTCGATCTCGCGCGACGTGTTCGATGCGGTGCCGCCGGTGCTCAAGGAAGCGGCCTACGGCCTCGGCTGCTCGACCTGGGAAGTGATGCGCCATGTGGTGCTGCCCTATACCCGCGTCGGCGTCATCGGCGGCGTCATGCTCGGCCTCGGTCGCGCGCTCGGCGAGACCATGGCGGTAACCTTCGTCATCGGTAACGCGCACAAGATCTCCGGATCGCTGCTGGCGCCCGGCACCACGATCTCCGCGACCATCGCCAACGAATTCACCGAAGCCGTCGGCGATCTCTACACCTCGTCGCTGATCGCGCTCGGCCTCATCCTGTTCGTCATCACCTTCATCGTGCTGGCGATTGCGCGTTACATGCTGATGCGCATCGAGCGGAGGGTCGGCTGATGGATGCCTCGATCTATGCCGCGCGCCGCCGCAGCAACGTCATGGCGACGGTCGCCTCCTACGCCGCGACCGGCATCGGCCTCGCCGGCCTCGCGATGATCCTGATCGTGCTGTTCTGGGAAGGCTTCAGCGGCCTGTCGCTGGCGGTGTTCACGCAGATGACGCCGCCGCCCGGCTCGGCGGGCGGCCTGCTCAACGCCATCGTCGGCAGCATCATGATGACGGTGATCGCCATCGCCATCGGCACGCCGATCGGCATGCTGGCCGGCACCTATATGGCGGAATACGGCCGCCACGAAAAGCTGACCAGCATCGTCCGCTTCATCAACGACATTCTGCTCAGCGCGCCATCGATCGTCGTCGGCCTGTTCATCTACGAGGTGATGGTGGTGCCGATGGGGCACTTCTCCGGCATCGCCGGCGCGGTGGCGCTGGCGGTGATCGTCATCCCGGTGGTGGTGCGCACCACCGAAGACATGCTGATGCTGGTGCCGAACACGCTGCGCGAGGCGGCGGCTTCCATCGGGCTGCCGCGCTCGCTGATGATCCGCCACATCGCCTATCGCGCGGCGCGTAGCGGCATCATCACCGGCATCCTCTTGGCGGTGGCGCGCATCAGCGGCGAAACCGCGCCGCTATTGTTCACCGCGCTCAACAACCAGTTCTACAGCAGCAATCTCAACGCGCCGATGTCGAGCCTGCCCGTCGTCATCTTCCAGTTCGCGCTCAGCCCCTATGCCGATTGGCAGAAGCTGGCCTGGACCGGCGCACTCATCATCACTATTTCAGTGCTTGTGCTGAGCATCGTTGCACGGGCATTGGCCGGAACGAGGAAAGCATCATGAACGTCGCGACATCGGTTGCCACTGCCGCCCCCACGCATCCGCCGATCGATGCCGCCGCCTTGCGCGACAAGGTGGCGATCCGCAACCTCGAGTTTTTCTACGGTGAGACAAAAGCGCTGAAGGGCATCACGCTGCCGCTGTACGAAAACAAGGTGACGGCGTTCATCGGGCCGTCGGGTTGCGGGAAATCGACGCTGCTGCGCGTGCTCAACCGGATGTACGATCTCTATCCGAACCAGCATGCAGAAGGCCAGGTGCAGTTCGACGGCATGAATATCGTCGAGCCGGGTCTCGATCTCAATCTGCTGCGCGCGCGCATCGGCATGGTGTTCCAGAAGCCGACGCCGTTCCCGATGTCGATCTACGAGAACATCGCGTTCGGCATCCGGCTCTACGAGAAGCTGCCGAAGCGCGAACTCGACCAGCGCGTCGAGCAGTCGCTGCGCCGCGCCGCGCTATGGGACGAAGTCAAGGACAAGCTCGGCGCCAGCGGCCTCAGCCTGTCGGGCGGACAGCAACAGCGGCTGTGCATCGCGCGCACCGTGGCGGTGCGGCCGGAGGTTATCCTGTTCGACGAGCCGTGCTCGGCGCTCGATCCGATCTCGACGGCGAAGATCGAGGAACTGATCGACGAACTGAAAGAGGACTACACCATCGTCATCGTCACCCATAACATGCAGCAGGCGGCGCGCGTCTCGGACTTCACCGCGTTCATGTATCTAGGCGAGCTGATCGAGTTCGGCCCGACCGACAAGATCTTCACCTCGCCGACCGACCGCCGCACCCAGGACTACATCACCGGACGGTTCGGGTAGGACGCGATGAGGTCAGGTTTATGCAACGGCGTCATCCTGAGGTGCGAGCGGCGGATGCCGCGAGCCTCGAAGGATGCAGCCGTCGCCCTTCGAGGCTATCGCTGCGCGATAGCACCTTAGGGTGACGGACTCTCCATCAGCAACGAGTTTAACGTCCCGATGAACGCGAGGTATCGCGGGGAGAACCAAAATGGCTTTTGAGCATACCGCCAAGGCTTTCGACAGCGACCTGCAGGAACTGACCCGGATGGTCTCGGAAATGGGCGGCCTGGCCGAGCGGCAGATCGTCGATTCCGTCGATGCGCTGGTGCGCCGCGACGCCGTGCTGAGCGCGCGCGTCGTCGCCGCCGACGCCGAGATCGACAAGTTGCAGCGCGACCTGGAAGCGCATGCGGTGCTGACCATCGCGCGGCGTCAGCCGATGGCGGTCGACTTGCGGCAGATCGTCGGCGCCATGCGCGTCGCCACCGATCTCGAACGCATCGGCGACCTGTCGCGCAACATCGCCAAGCGCGTCAACGCGCTCGATACCGATTTCAATCCGCTCAAGCTGATCCGCGGCCTCCAACACATGTCGGATCTGGTGCAGGGCCAGCTCAAGTCGGTGCTCGACGCCTATGCCGCGCACGACGTGCCGTCGGCCATGGCGGTGTGGAAGGGCGACGAAGAGGTCGACGCCATCTGCACCTCGCTGTTCCGCGAGCTGCTGACCTACATGCTGGAAGATCCGCGCAACATCAGCTTCTGTATTCACCTGATGTTCTGTGCCAAGAATATCGAGCGGATCGGCGACCACGCCACCAACATCGCCGAAACCGTGGTGTATATGGTCGAAGGCCAGCCGATCCTCGACAAGCGGCCGAAGAGCGACCAGACCACGTTCGCCACGGTTCCCGGCAATTGATGGGACACGATCGATGAGCGCACGCATTCTGGTAGTGGAAGACGAGGAAGCGCTGACCACGCTGCTGCGGTACAATCTCGACGCCGAAGGTTACGACGTCGAGGTGGTGATGCGCGGCGACGACGCCGACACCCGGCTGAAGGAGAGCGTTCCCGATCTCGTGGTGCTCGACTGGATGCTGCCGGGTCTGTCCGGCATCGAACTGTGCCGGCGCTTGCGGGCGCGGCCGGAAACCAAGCAGCTGCCGATCATCATGCTGACGGCGCGCGGCGAGGAAAGCGAGCGGGTGCGCGGGCTGGCCACCGGCGCCGACGATTACATCGTCAAGCCTTTCTCGGTGCCGGAACTGCTGGCGCGGGTGAAGGCGCTGCTGCGCCGCGCCAGCCCCGAGCGGCTGGCGACCGTGCTGGCTTACGGCGACATCGAACTCGATCGCGACAAGCGCCGCGTCGCGCGCTCGGGCCGGCCGATCGATCTCGGCCCGACCGAGTATCGCCTGCTGGAGTTCTTCCTCGAGCATCCCGGCCGCGTGTTCAGCCGCGAGCAGCTGCTCGACAGCGTCTGGGGCCGCGACATCTATATCGATGAGCGCACCGTCGACGTGCACATCGGGCGGCTGCGCAAGCTGCTCAATCCCGGCAGCGAGGAAGACCCGATCCGCACCGTGCGTGGCGCCGGCTACGCACTCGACGACCGCTTCCAAAAAGCGGGTTGAGGCTAGCGCCTTTGAAATGGCGTTGATGTTGCCGTCATGCCCGCGCTTGTCGCGGGCATCCACGTCTTTACGGCGGCTCATCAAGATAGACGTGGATGGCCGGGACAAGCCCGGCCATGACGCGGGTACTCGCTGGTCAATTTCGCCAACCGGGTTCGCTCGCGAAGAGCTCGCGCCCCGGAATGACAGAGCTGGTGCGATTTAATCCAATTCGAAAATGCTCAGACCACCGCAACGATGACATGCGCCTGAATCTTGGCCGCGACCGCGCCGTGGCCGTGGCGGTCGGCGATGGCGGCTGTGGCATAGTCGGTGGCGGCTTGCAGCTTGTCGGCGTCGCGCGACTCGATCTCGTTGCGCAGCAGCGTGCCCTGACAATAAGCCATGGCCGGAATGCTTGGCGAGGCGGCGCGGCTTTGTTCGGCGCGCGTTTCGATCGCCACATCCGAGAAGCCTGCGTCCATCAATTCGCGGCGGATCAGCGCCGTATCGTGGTAGCCGTGCGGCGTGCGCGCCAGAAAACGCGGCGGATCGCTCGGAAACATCCGCGCCAGCGCATTGGTCACATCGTCGGCGAAGATATTGTCCTCGATGCGGTCCCACACGCTGAACAGCAAATGTCCGCCGGGTTGCAGTACGCGCTTCGCTTCGCGATAGGCTTTCACACGGTCGGGGAAGAACATCGCGCCGAACTGGCAACACACCAGATCGAAGGCCGCATCGTCGAACGGCAGCGCCAGCGCATCGGCTTGCCGCCAGGTGATGCGGCTGTCGGGCGGCTGGCGCGACGCCGCGTAGTCCAGCATCGGCCGGTTGAGGTCGCTGACGGTGTAGCGTGCATCGGGCGACAGTTGCGGTGCCAAAGCACGCGTGACGACGCCGGTGCCCGCGGCGATTTCCAGAACCGCGCTGGGTGCGAAGGCGGCGGCGCGGCGCGCGAGATCGGCGGCGTAGGGCTCGAAAATCAACGGCACCATGTGCCGGTCGTAGTTTTCTGGAATCGAGCCGGCAAAGACCTTGTCGGTTTCCAGCATGGCGATCACCCGCGGTCCGTTTGAGGCACGCGAGACTAGCACGGATTAGTTGTCGTCGTCCCTGCGCAGGGACGATGCAAGTGCGAAGTGAATGACTGTCAGCGCGCCTTGGGCTGCTGGCGGCGGCGGTCGGACGCCGGCTGGTAGGCGATGCGCGAGTGATGCGCGCAATAGGGCAGGCCGGCGAGCGACTTGCCGCCGCAGAAGAAGAATTCCGGATTGGACGGATCGCCGACCGGCCAGTGGCAGGTGCTCTCGTTCAGCTCCAGCAAGGTCAGGCGCTGGCTCATCGGCACGACATTGTCGTAGGCGATCGGGTCCGGCTCCATCTCCACTTCAAAGGCGTGCGCCAGCGCGGTATTGCCGCGCGACACCGGCCGCGACACCCGCATCATGTGCTGGGCGGGGCGGACCTTGCGCGGCCGCGGCGCGGCCGATGACGGCGTCTTGGCGCGGCCGGACAGGCCGAGGCGATGCACCTTGCCGATCACGGCATTGCGGGTGACGTTGCCCAGCTCGGCGGCAATCTGGCTGGCTGACAAACCGGCTTCCCAGAGTTTCTTCAGTTGCTCGACGCGATCGTCGGACCAGGTCAAAACTGTCATCGCTCTGTTCCCTTCGTGTCGCGCGCCCGATGCGGTGAGGCGGCGGCGCGACCCCTGTTCGTTCAAAATCCCTGCGGGCAGAATCCCTTAGCCCTCGCCGGGCGCATCAAGCGCGTCCGGGCGTTACGCCGAACAAGGACCGTAGTTGGATCAAAACCGCCGCACGAGATGTCGTACTCGACAGCCCAAACGCTACAATATGCCGTGACTCACGCGCAAGAGTCGGGCCTCACGCGTCCACACCTTCCGTAGTCAATCGGGAAAATCAGCTTTTTCTGCGACTCTTCGGCATCACTTGACCATCGCTTGACGATCAGCTGGGCGTCACGCGCGCGCGGCTGCGAAGGTTAATTGCTGCGAAATGAGGGTGTTCCGGCAGCCGTTGCGAGGTTGACAGTCCTCGCGGCGGACCTAGAATAATCGCATGTGCCGCCTGGAAAGGCGGCACATTTCGTTTCCGGGACCGAGTTCCGGCTTCGCTCCGGCATTCGCCAGCGCAACCGGCGCGGCCCGCAGCCAATATTGATCGGATTGTCATGACCACGACCGCAACGACGTCTCACCTCTTGCCTGTCTTCGCCCGCGCCGATGTCGCGTTCGAGCGCGGCGAGGGCGCGTGGCTGTTCGGCACCGATGGCGAGCGTTATCTCGATTTCACCAGCGGCGTTGCGGTCAATGCGCTCGGTCACGCGCATCCGCATCTGGTCGCGGCGTTACAGGAGCAGGCCACCAAGCTCTGGCACATGTCGAACCTGTTCAAGAGCCCGGACGGCGAGCGGCTCGCCGCGCGGCTCTGCGAGCAGAGCTTTGCCGACAAGGTGTTCTTCTGCAACTCCGGCGCCGAGGCGATGGAGTGCGCGATCAAGATCACGCGGCGCTATCACGCCATGAAGGGTCACCCCGAGCGTTATCGCATCATCACCTTCGAGGGCGCCTTCCACGGCCGCACGCTGGCGACCTTGGCCGCGACCGGCGCCGCGAAATATCTCGAAGGCTTCGGCCCGCCGATGGACGGCTTCGACCAGGTGCCGCTCGGCGATGTCGAGGCGGTGAAGAAGGCGGTCGGTCCCGGCACCGCCGGTATTTTGATCGAGCCGTTGCAGGGCGAGGGCGGCGTGCGCGCGCCGGACAATTCGTTCTTCCGGGCGCTGCGGCAGATCTGCGACGACAACGGCCTGCTGCTGATCTTCGACGAGGTGCAGACCGGCATGGGCCGCACCGGCGAGCTGTTCGCCTACAAGCGCGTCGGCGTCACGCCCGATGTGATGTCGCTCGCGAAAGCACTGGGCGGCGGCTTCCCGATGGGCGCGTGCCTCGCCACGGCGGAGGCGGCAGCCGCCATGACTCCGGGCTCGCACGGCTCGACCTTCGGCGGCAATCCGCTGGCGGTGGCGGCGGCCAACGCTGTGCTTGACGTCATGCTCAAGCCCGGCTTCTTCGATCACGCCAAGAAGATGTCGCTGCTGCTGAAACAGAAACTGGCCTCGGTGGTCGACCGCCACGCCAACGTGCTGTCCGAAGTGCGCGGCGAAGGCCTGCTGCTCGGCGTCAAGGCCGTGGTACCGGCGGGCGATCTGATCGCGGCGCTGCGCAACGAGAAGCTGCTCACCGTGGCCGCCGGCGACAACGTCGTGCGTTTCCTTCCGCCGCTGATCGTGACCGAAGCCGAACTCGACGAGGCGGTGCAGCGGCTGGAGCGCGCCTGTGTCGCGCTGTCGGGCAAGGCCAAGGTGGAGGCCGCGCAATGAGCTCGTCGCCGCGCCACTTTCTCGACCTGACCGAAATTTCCACGGCGGAGCTGCGGACCATTCTCGACGCCGGCCGCGCCATCAAGACCAAGCTGAAGGCGCACAAGGCCGACAAGCCGCTCGAAGGCAAGACACTGGCGATGATCTTCGACAAGCCGTCGACGCGCACGCGGGTGTCGTTCGATGTCGGCATGCGCCAGCTCGGCGGCGAAGCCATCATGCTGACCGGCGCCGAAATGCAGCTCGGCCGCGGCGAGACCATCGCCGATACCGCGCGCGTGCTGTCGCGTTATGTCGATGCCATCATGATCCGCATCCTCAGCCACGACGCGCTGCTGGAACTGGCGGCGCATGCCACGGTGCCGGTGATCAACGGCCTGACGCGGCGTTCGCATCCCTGTCAGGTGATGGCCGATCTGATGACCTACGAGGAGCATCGCGGTTCGATCGAGGGGCGCACCATCGCCTGGAGCGGCGACGACAACAACGTGCTGGCGTCGTGGGCGCATGCCGCCGAGCGTTTCAAGTTCCAGCTCAATGTCGCGACGCCGCCGGAGCTGGCGCCGAACAAGCTGCTCAAAGACTGGATCAAGGCCACCAACGCGCCGATCGTGATCGGAACCGATCCGGAAGCGGCGGTGCGCGGCGCCGATTGCGTCATCACCGACACCTGGGTGTCGATGGGCGACAAGGACGGCGAGCATCGTCACAACCTGCTCAAGCCGTATCAGGTCAACAGCAAGCTGATGTCACTGGCCAAGCCGGACGCGCTGTTCATGCATTGCCTGCCGGCGCATCGCGGCGACGAAGTCACCGACGAGGTGATCGACGGCCCGCAATCGGTGGTGTTCGACGAGGCCGAAAACCGCCTGCATGCGCAGAAGGGCATTCTCGCCTGGTGCCTGCACGCGGTGGGTTGATCGATAACGGGAGCGCGCGATGGTGACGTCGGTTCGGCCGTTCCTCATGTTTCAGGGTCGCGCCGAGGAGGCGATGAAGCTCTACGTCGCGACGATCCCGGACAGCGAGGTCGTCGAGATCGCGCGCTACGGCGCGGGCGAGGCCGGTGCGGAAGGTTCGGTGAAGCTCGCGGTGGTGCGGCTCGCGGGCCAGAACGTGATGTGCATCGATAGCCCAGTGCGTCACGCTTTCGACTTCACCCCATCGTTCTCGCTGTTCGTCGATTGCGTCTCCGAGGCCGAACTCGATCGCATCTTCGGCACCCTGTCGGATGGCGGCGGCGTGCTGATGCCGCTCGGCAATTACGGATTCAGCCGCCGCTTCGGCTGGCTCAACGACCGCTTCGGCGTATCGTGGCAGCTCAACCTGCCCTCATAAAGGCCCCGGAACTCCGCATGGGATGGCTGCGGCGCGGGGGGTGTCAATCCGCGCGGTTCGTCCCTAGATAGTGCGCCATGACCCCATCCTCATCTCCCGACGCCGCAATGAATCCCGAAAGTCACGTTCGCGCACCGTCGCCGATCCCGGTCGATGACGCCGTGCTGCCGTTCGAGGTCGGCGCGCTCGATTTGCGCGGCCGGCTGACCAAGCTCGGCCCGGCGCTGGACGAGTTGCTGACCAAGCACGATTATCCCGCGCCGGTCGGCAAGCTGCTCGGCGAGGCCATCGTGCTGACGACGCTATTGGGCTCGGCGCTGAAGTTCGACGGCCGCTTTATCCTGCAGACCCAGACCGATGGACCGGTGTCGCTGGTGATCGTGGATTATCAGGCGCCGAACCGGATGCGGGCCTATGCGCGCTACGATGCCGCGCGACTCGCGCCGGGTCTGGATTCGGCGGAGCTGCTCGGGCGCGGCCATCTCGCGATGACCATCGATCAGGGCCCGGACATGAGCCGCTATCAGGGACTGGTGGCGCTCGACGGCGGCAACCTGGAAGATGCCGCGCATGAATATTTCCTCCGCTCGGAGCAGATCCCGACCCGCGTCCGCATCGCGGTCGGCGAAGAATGGCGCGGTGGCGAAGATGGTCCGAAACATCGCTGGCGCGCCGGCGGCATGCTGCTGCAGTTCCTGCCCAAGGCGCCGGAGCGCGCGCGGCAGGCCGATCTGCATCCCGGCGATGCGCCGGAGGGCAGCGCCGCGCATGTGGTCGCCGAGGATGATGCGTGGATCGAAGGCCAGTCGCTGATCCAGACCATCGAGGACGTCGAATTGATCGACCCCGATCTGTCCGGCGAACGGCTGTTGTACCGGCTGTTCCACGAGCGCGGCGTGCGGGTGTTCGCCAACCAGCCGGTGCAGGCCAAGTGCTCGTGCTCGCGCGAGGCGGTGTCGTCGATGCTGGCGAGCTTCGCGGCGCAGGATCGCGCCGACATGGTGAAGGACGGCAAGGTTGTCGTCACCTGCGAGTTCTGCAGCTCGGTCTACGAATTCACGCCGCAGGAAGCCGGCGTCGAATAAGGCTTGCTGACGTCATCCTGAGGCGCGCACGTCACGAGCCTCGAAGGATGCGGCCGTCGCCCTGCGAGGCTGGTGACGTGCGTCACTCGTACCTCAGGTGACGGGTCTCGTTCAGTTATCGCTAGTTCAGCGTCCGCCGGGCGTCCGGGCTGTCGAGCGAGAAGGTCGGTACCTCGATGTCGAAGCGCTCGCCGCTGTCGGTGACCATCTGGTAGCTGCCGGCCATGAATCCCGACGCCGTCGAGAGCGGAACGCCGCTGGTATATTTGAACGTCTCGCCGGGTCCGAGCCGCGGCTGTTCGCCGACGACGCCTTCGCCGCGAACTTCCTCCCGGTGCCCGACCGCATCGGTAATGATCCAGTGCCGGGTGCGCAGTTGCACGGTCTCCGGGCCGGTGTTGGTGATGACGATTGTGTAGGACCAGAAATACTCGCGCTCCGCCACCGACCGTTCCGGCATGAAGTTGGGTTCGACGGTCACTTCGATGTGGCGGGTCACGGCGCGGTACATGCAGCAAGTCTTTCCGGAGTTGACAGCGATCGGCGGTCGATACGTTCGCATTGCACGCGCATCATAGCGAAAAGTGGTAGCGGAACCAAACCCGGCGCCGTGCGATGCTGCCATGACGCCGCCACGGTTGAACGCGATTTCAACAAAGTTGTCGGCCACAGAACGGCGAACCGGTTGATTTTCTGCGGCGGAATGGACCGTTGCGGCTTTCCGGCCTATGAGTGGAGCTGGCCTGTTGCCGTAAGGTCGCGATAGTGCGCGAATGCGAGAGCGTTCGCCGGTCGCGCGACGGGGCCGCCGCGCGCGAGCGTGGCTTTGACATATCCGAACGGTGCTGAATGACCTCCGTGACCGACCATGCCGCCGGGGCCTTTACGGGACATGCGGCATCGACCGACGCGCCATCCGCCGCGCGGGCCGCGCCGACGCAATCGGTGGCGATCACCGGGGCCGAGCGCGAACTGCGGCTCGATCTGTTTCGCGGGCTGGCGCTGTGGCTGATCTTCGTCGATCACCTGCCGCCGAACATCTTTACCTGGCTGACGTTCCGCAATTATGGCTTCAGCGACGCCACTGAAATCTTCATCTTCATTTCCGGCTATACCGCGGCGTTCGTATACGGCCGCGCCATGAGAAGCCGCGGGTTCGTGGTGGCCAGCGCGCGCATCTTCAAACGGGTCTGGCAGATCTACGTCGCCCACGTTTTCCTGTTCACCATCTTCCTTGCAGAAATCTCCTACGTCGCGACGCAGTTCGAGAACCCGCTGTATTCGGAAGAAATGGGCATTCTCGATTTCCTCAAGCAGCCGGATGTCACCATCGTCCAGGCGTTGCTGCTGAAGTTCCGTCCGGTCAACATGGACGTGCTTCCGCTCTACATCGTGCTGATGCTGTTCCTGCCGCTGATCATTTTTCTGATGCAGCGCAAGCCCGACCTGACGCTCGGCCTGTCGGTGCTGATCTATGCCGTGACCTGGGAGTTCGGCCTCAACCTGCCGGCCTATCCGAACGGTGTCTGGTTCTTCAATCCGTTCGCCTGGCAGTTGCTGTTCGTGTTCGGCGCCTGGTGCGCGCTCGGGGGCGCCAGGCGGATGGCGCCGCTGCTGTCGTCGCGCATCCTGCTCGGGCTGGCGCTGGCCTATCTGATCGCGGCGTTCTTCGTCACGCTGACCTGGCACCTGCCGCAGCTCGGCCATATCGTGCCGCGGGTGATCGAGCAGTGGATGTATCCGATCAACAAGACCGATCTCGACGTGCTGCGTTTCGTGCACTTTCTCGCCATCGCGGCGGTGGCGGTCTATTTCCTGCCCAGCGGCTGGCCGGGACTGAAATCGCCCTGGCTGCGGCCGATGATCCTGTGCGGCCAGCATTCGCTGGAGATCTTCTGCATCGGCGTCTTCCTGGCCTTTGCCGGCCATTTCATCCTGGCCGAGGTGTCGAGCGGCGGCGCCGGGATTCACTTCATTGTAAGTATTAGCGGTATTGTCATTATGTCCGCCGCCGCCTGGGTGCTTTCGTGGTACAAGCGGGTAGCTGCGAAGAGCGGAACAGACGCGAAAAGCGCCGACGCCGATGCAGATCTGGCGGGAGGGGGATCATGAAGGCCATTGTGGGCCTGACAGCGCTTGCCATGCTTCTGACGACGGTTGCGGCGGTCGCCGACGACCCGCCGCACGCGACCTGCGAGGTTCCGGCCTATTTGCTGGCGACCGATAACAAGCTGCCAAAGGTCGCCGAGGCGGTCAAAACCGACCGCAAACTGGACATTATGGTGATCGGCAGCCGGTCTTCGACCATCACGGCGCCGGACGGAACCGGATTCCCCGGCCGCATGGAGGCGTCGCTGCGGGACAAGCTGCCGGGGGTCACGGTGAATGTAGCGTTGCAGCTTCAGGTCAAGAAAACCGCCGAGGAAGTAACCAAGGATATCGATCAGCTGCTCGAGGGCAAGAAACCGACTTTGGTCATCTGGCAGACCGGCACCGTGGATGCTATGCGATCGATCGACCCGGACGATTTCAGAACCGCGGTCGACGAAGGCGTTGCTGCGATGCAAAAAGCGGGCGCCGACGTCGTGCTGATAAATTTGCAGTATACGCCGCGTATGGAGACGATGATTTCCACGACGCCCTACATCGATATCATGCGCGTCGCAGCTCAGCAGCGGGAGGTTCCGCTGTTCGATCGGTTTGCCATCATGCATCATTGGAATGAGACGGGAAGTTTCGATCTGTTCAGCGCGGCGCGTGGCGTCGATCTGGCGAAGCGGGTCCACGATTGTCTCGGGCGCGCTTTGGCGACGTTTGTCATCGACGCAGCCCAGCTCAAGCCCGCCGAATTGAGGATCCAGCGTTAAATGTCCGATCGCCGCCGCGTCGGCTGGGCCGCCCTGACCGCGCTTCCCGCTCTCGCCTTGACCATTGTGTTGAATGTGCCGGCTTGCGCGCAGACCGCGGGTCATGCCGCCGCACCGGCCGATGCCGCCGAGCCTCCGGCGCAAGTGGCGCTGGCCAAGCCCGACGCCAGCAAGGGTATTGCCTCGCAGACCATCGACAAGGTCAAGCAGGCGACGACCAAGGCCGCCGATATTTTCCGCCGCGTTCCCTGCCTGGCGCCGAAGCGCAGCAATCAGGCCATGGGGTCGTTGCCGCATGTCGCGCGCAAGCTGGCGGAGAACCAGCCGGTCGTCATCATCGCCTTCGGCTCGTCGTCGACGGAGGGCTACGGCTCGACGTCGCCCGAGTTCACCTATCCCAACCGGCTGGCGGCGCAACTCAGGCGCAAATATCCGACCGCCGACATCACCGTGCTCAATCGCGGCAAGGGCGGCGAAGACGCGCCGGAGATGATGAAGCGGCTGAAGAACGCGGTGATCGACGAGAAGCCGGACCTCGTGATCTGGCAGGTCGGCACCAACGCCATTCTGCGCAACCTCGATCCGGCGGCGACGATGGCCCAGGTCCGCGAGGGCATCGAGCAGATTCAGGCGGCGGGGTCCGACGTCGTGCTGGTCGATCCGCAATACGTGCCGGCGGTCAATCAGAAGGGCGAAAACGCCCGGAGCATGGTGAAGATGCTCAACAACTTCGCCGGCGTGCATCGCATCGGAATCTTCCCGCGCTTCGAAGTGATGCGCGAATGGCACGAGGAACAGGCGCTGGCGTTCGAGCGCTTTTCCATCGCCGACGGTCTGCACATGAACGACTGGGGCTATGCCTGCTTCGCGCAGCTGCTCGGCGACGACATCATCAGGTCGGTTGGGCAGATCAAGCTCGGCGTCAACGTGCCGGCCGACGTGCTGACCTATCGGCCGATGTGAGACGGGCGATCGTTGCGATCGTCGTCGTGCGTCATGGGATGAATTCATCCACACGTCATGCGCGGGCATGACGGGTCAGCGCTAGTTGCAGCGCTGTGCGCGTCGATAACTCAACATGAAAAACCCCGGTCCTTGCGGAGCCGGGGTTTTGGTTTTGAAGTCTTGCGTCGAACGCTGGCGTCAGCGCGCTTACTTCTTCGCGACCAGCGGGCAGCCGCCCTGATCCATCGGACGGAAGGCTTCGTTGGCCGGGATGGTGGCGACGACCTTGTAGATGTCCCACTCGCCCTTCGACTCCGACGGCTTCTTCACTTCATAGAGATACATGTCGTGAATGGCGCGGCCATCGGGACGGATCGAGCCCTTGCCGAACAGCGCGTCGTCGATCGGCAATTCCTTCATCTTGGCCATCACCGCGTCGGAGTCCTTGCTGTTCGCAGCGGCGACCGCCTTCAGATAGTGCAGCACGCTGGAATAGACGCCGGCCTGCGCGCTGGTCGGCATCTTGCCGTTGAACTTCTCGGCGAAACGCTTGGAGAACGCGCGCGTCGCGTCGGTCTGGTCCCAGTAGAACGCTTCGGTCAGCACCAGGCCCTGCGCCGCCTGCAGGCCGAGCGCCTTGACGTCGCTGGAGAAGATCAGCAGACCGGCGAGCGACTGGCCGCCCTGGGTGATGCCGAATTCGGCGGCCTGCTTGATGGCGTTGATGGTGTCGGCGCCGGCGTTGGCGAGCGCGATCACCTTCGCCTTCGAGGACTGCGCACGCAGCAGGAACGACGAGAAGTCCGACGAGTTGAGCGGATGCTTGACGCTGCCGACCACCTTGCCGCCGGCCTTGGTCACCGCTTCGGTGGTGTCGCGTTCGAGTGCCGCGCCGAAGGCATAGTCGGCGGTGAGCAGGAACCAGGTGTCGGCGCCCTTCTTGGTCATCGCCGAACCGGTGCCGTTGGCCAGCGCCCAGGTGTCGTAGGTCCAGTGCACGGTGTAGGGCGAGCAGGCCTTGCCGGTGAGGTCCGAAGTGCCGCCGCCCGACGGGATGAAGATCTTCTTCTTCTCCTTGGTGATCTCGGAGACCGCCAGCGCCACCGACGACGTCGTGGTGTCGAGAATGGTGTCGACGCCGTCGCGCTCATACCACTGGCGCGCGATGTTGACGCCGACGTCCGGCTTGTTCTGGTGATCGGCGCCAATCACTTCAACCTTGATGTCCTTGTTGGTCTTGGCGAAATCCTCGACCGCGAGATTTGCCGCCACGACCGAACCCGGGCCGGAGATGTCCGCGTAAAGGCTCGACATGTCGTTGAGCACGCCGAGCTTGACGGAAATCTCTGCCTGCGCCGCACCGGCGAACGCCAGCGACAGCGCGGTGGTCATCAATATGGTTTTTAGTTTCATCGAAACGCCTCGTGTTTGATATCGCGTTGGTCAAAACGGCCTTGAGCCGACGGCATTGTAGTGGGCGCGTGTGACAATGGCGATGTGCAAATCATCGCATTGGAGGACACAAAACATTCGTCTTTTGCGATTTTTCCGAAAAAGATGCCTGCCGGCGGTTGTCGGCGCCGCTGTCACAGAGTCAATCGTCCCTCGATGCAGATGGTGATTTCACCGCCGATCCAGATGTCGCCGCCATCGCTGATCACATGAACGCGGCCGGCGCGTCCGAGCACGGTTCCCTGTCTGGCGATGTAGGTTGCGGGCGCGAGGCCGGCCGCGATCAGCCATTGCGCCAGACCGGCGTTGAGGCTGCCGGTGACTGGATCCTCGCTGGCGCGCGGCGCGATAAACGCGCGCACCTCGAATGCGGCCTCGGTTCCGTCGCGGGTGGCGTTCCACGGCGCGATCACGCCGAGTTTGAGATCGCCGAGCGCCGCATGGTCCGGCTGCAGCGCCAGCACCTCGGCACGCGATGCCAATAGCACGGCGACCCAGCCGGGTCCGTTGTCGATCCATTGCGAAGCCTTGATATCCTCGGGGCCGATCCGCAGTCCGGTTGCGATCTGCTCGAGAAGGTGCGCTTCGACGGCGCCGGTGCGCAGCAGCGGCGGCGCGGCGAAAGCGAGCCGCGTGGCGTCGCGCTTGATCCGCACCAGTCCGGCGCCGCATTGTTGAACGACATGCTCTTGCCGCGGCGTGTGGCCGAGACTGAGCCAGACATGGCAACTGCCGAGCGTCGGATGACCGGCGAATGGCAATTCGCCGGTCGGCGTGAAGATGCGCAGCCGGTAATCGGCCTCCGGCAAGGTCGGCTTGAGCAGAAAGGTGGTCTCGCTGAGATTGGTCCAGTTGGCGAACGCCGCCATGGTGTCGTCGGACAGTCCATCGGCGCCGATCACCACGGCCAGCGGATTGCCCTTGAGCCGTTCGCCGGCGAAGACATCGACCTGTCGGAAATCGAATACTGTCATGGCATCGTGCTCACGAATTGACCTCACGCATTCTCAAGCGCGGCGTGCATGTCCTCGATCAGGTCGTCGACATGCTCCAGCCCGGCCGAGAAGCGGATGAATCCTTCGCTGATACCGAGTTCGCCGCGCGCTTCCGGCGTCAGCCGCTGATGCGTCGTGGTGGCCGGATGCGTGACCAGGCTGCGTGCGTCGCCGAGGTTGTTGCTGATGCGCGACAGCTTCAGCCCGTTGAGAAAGCGGAAGGCCGCCGCCTTGCCGCCTTTGACCTCGAAGCCGATCAAGGTCGATCCGGCGCGCATCTGTTTCTTCACCAGTGCTGCCTGCGGATGATCGGCGCGGCCCGGATAGATCAGCCGCGAAATCTTCGGATGCTGCGCCAGCGCGTCGGCGATGGTGGCGGCGGTTTGCGTCTGCTGGCGCACGCGGATCGCCAGCGTCTCCAGTCCCTTCACCAGGGTCCAGGCGTTGAACGGCGACATCGACGGGCCGGTCTGCCGCATGAAATTGTGAATGTGCTCCTGGATGAAATCGTTCGACGACAGGATGATGCCGCCGAGACAGCGGCCCTGACCGTCGATGTGCTTGGTCGCCGAATACACCACGACGTCGGCGCCGAGTTGCAGCGGACTCTGCCACAGCGGCGTCGCGAACACGTTGTCGACGATCAGCCGCGCGCCGGCCTGATGCGCAATCTCCGCGATGGCGGCGATATCGAGCACGTCGAGCGTCGGGTTGGTCGGGCTTTCGAGGAAGCAGGTGCGGGTGTTGGGCCGCATCGCCTTGCGCCACTGCTCGAGATCGAGTCCGTCGACCAGCGTCGACGCGATGCCGTAGCGCGGCAGCAGGTCTTCGACGACGTAGCGGCAGGAGCCGAACATCGCCTTGGCGGCAACGACGTGATCGCCGCTGCGCAATGGCGCGAGGATCGCGGTGGTCACTGCGGCCATGCCGGTGGCAGCGGCGCGCGCGGCCTCGGCGCCTTCGAGTTCGCACATGCGGCGCTCGAACATCGAGATGTTGGGATTGGAAAAGCGCGAATAGAGGAAGCCGGGATCCTCGCCCTTGAAGCGCGCCTCGCACTGTTCGGCGGTGTCGTAGACGAAGCCTTGCGTCAGGAACAGCGCTTCCGACGTCTCGTTGAATTGCGAGCGCAAGACGCCGGAATGGATCAGGCGGGTTTCCGGGCGGTAGGCGGCGGTTGCAGCGGACTTCGACTCGGACATGTGACCTCCGTCGTGGCCAGCAAACGGCCACAAAAAACCGGCCTGGAAAATTTCCACAGGCCGGGATCACATTGGTCCCCGGCCTGTTTAGCGATTTCTTTAACGTGGCTGCAAGCCGGCCGGCTCAAATCACCACGGGATAAGTCCTGCTGATAATCCGGGCCGCCCTTTCCGTCAAGCCGGCCATCGGATAACCGGTAAGAGCGTGTATTCTCGGTGTTCCAGTCGGCGGATATGCGATTTCAAGGACGATTCAGGTGCCGTTTACGCTTGCCCCAGATGCCAACGGAATTCTGTCCGACCGCATGATTGCGGCGATGACCGATGCCGGGCTGATCCTGCCGGAATATCCGTTCGTCGAGAGCCAGATCCAGCCGGCCAGCCTCGATCTGCGGCTCGGCAACATCGCCTATCGGGTGCGCGCCAGCTTCCTGCCGGGGCCGGACGCGACGGTCGCCGAACGCATCGACGAATTGAAACTGCACGAGATCGATCTGTCTGACGGGGCGGTGCTGGAAACCAACTGCGTCTACATCGTGCCGCTGCTGGAGAGCCTGGCGCTGCCGCCGGAAATCGTCGCCGCCGCCAATCCGAAAAGCTCGACCGGACGGCTCGACGTGTTCACCCGCGTCATCGCCGACGGCACGCGGCGCTTCGACATGATCGGCGCCGGCTATCACGGGCCGCTCTATGCCGAAATCAGCCCGAAGACATTTCCGGTGCTGCTGCGCGAGGGATCGCGGCTGTCGCAGGTACGCTTCCGCACCGGCGACGCCATTCTCACCACCGACGAACTCGAAGCGTTGCACGCGCGGGAGCGGCTGGTCGATATCGACGACGCCGATCTCACCGGCGGCCTTGCGTTGAGCGTCGATCTGTCCGGCGAGAACTCCGGCGGCTTCGTCGGCTATCGTGCCAAGCGGCACACCGGCGTCGTCGATATCGACCGGCGCGGCGGTTATTCGGTCGGCGAATTCTGGGAACCGATTGCCGCGCGCAAGGACGGCAGCCTGATCCTCGATCCCGGCGAGTTCTACATTCTCGCCTCGAAGGAAGCGGTGCAGGTGCCGCCGGATTACGCCGCCGAGATGGTGCCGTTCGATCCGCTGGTCGGTGAATTCCGCGTGCACTATGCCGGCTTCTTCGATCCCGGCTTCGGTTATGCCGGTGCGGGCGGGCAGGGCGCGCGCGCCGTGCTGGAAGTGCGCTCGCGCGAGGTGCCGTTCATTCTCGAGCACGGCCAGATCGTCGGCCGGCTGATCTACGAGAAGATGCTGGCGCGGCCCGACGCGCTGTATGGCCAGCGCATCGGCTCCAACTATCAGGCGCAGGGCCTGAAGCTGTCGAAGCATTTCCGGGCGTAGATTTCGTCACCCTGAGGTGCGAGCCGCGTTTGCGGCGAGCCTCGAAGGGTGACGGTCGTGCATCCTTCGAGGCTCGCTACGCTCGCACCTCAGGATGACGACGTCGCGCGGTTACCGATCTTTCCGTCATGCCCGGCCTTGTGCCGGGCATCCACGTCTTCATAGTACCTCAGCAGACAAGACGTGGATGGTTGGGACAGGCGAGCGAAGCGACGCCGTTCTTCGAATGGCTATGCCCGGCCGTGACAAACGATGAATGGTGGGAAAACGGAGGCGGCGCATGGTGGAAGTGCAGCACGACAGCAAGGAGCCGCGCTGGCTGGCGTGGCGCGCCGTTGCCGATCTCTATCACGCCTATTTCACCGGCCTGATCCTCACCATCGTCACCCGGCGCGGCACGGCGGACGCCGCCGAGTTTGTGTTTCGGGTTTTTCGCCGTCAGCAGCAGGAGCGTTTTCTGCCGGGGCTCAAGAAGCTTGGTCTCGATGGCCTGCCGCCGGCGGTGGCGGCCGCGCAGTATCACTATCTGTCGAACTGGATCGGCGGCGTCTCCGTCGAATACATGTACGAGAACGACCGCAAGGTGTGGGTGCGCTATCCGCCGCCGCGCTGGATCTGGCGCGGTACCGCGATCTGCGGCGTCCCCGGCGAAGTGTCGCGCGCCATGCTGCGCGGCTGGCACGCCAATAACGGCGTCACGCTCGGCAATCCCAATGTCGGCTTCGTCTGCACCAAGCAATCGGTGGACGGTCAGGACGGCCTCGAAGGCTACTATTGCGAATACGATCATCCGCTCGAACTGGACCAGCGGCTGGTGTTCGCGCGGCATCTCGAAGCGCCGCTATTCGACGCGGCGAAAGCCCCGGCGCTGCCGGTTGCGAGCTGGCCGCAAGCGCGGCTGGAGAAGGCCTATCGCAACTACGCGATGGAATATGTCCGCACCGCCGCGCCGGTCGCGGTGCAGGTGTTCGGCCCGGTCGATGCGGCTTACCTGCTGCATCTTACCGGCAAGCTGATCGGCATGCAGCATTACGACGAGATCGCACCGCGACTCGGTGCATCGCGCGGCACCGCGCACGACTTCAGCAAATTCTTATGCGCGCTGCTCGCAGCGCAGGACGATGGCGTGGAGATTGTGTCGTCGGGCCATGCGTTGCAGCTTCGTCAGCAGAGCTGGACGTTGATGGATGGCCTTGCGGATTATCATCCGGCCTGCGCGCGCGTGCTGGAAGGCCTGTTCGAGGGACTGGCCGCCGGTTGCGGCCGCCATATCCCGGTGCGGCTCGCCGGCGCGGCGGCAGCCCACGCGCCACTCGACTGGATGATCGGCTGAAGTCTGCGTGGCGGAATTTACGGTGCGTGGAACAGAGGCCCATGCGCCGGACGCGGATGGTGGAACGCGAAATCGGTGATAGTGCTGATGGCAACAGCGGCCGCCGGTCGCCGATGTCATTCATTCGGCCGCGCCAGGGAGCAGATGTCCGATATCGGGGTTGCCGAAATTCCTGTCGTCGTCGCGCGGGATGAGGTCGCTCTGCCGCGGGCCACGGCGCCGGCCAGGAACCCGCTGCTCGATGGGCCGATCGTGCGCACGCTGGTGCGGCTGTCGGTGCCGAATGTCGTGGCGCTGAGCGCCGGCACCTGCGTGGTCATAGCGGAGACCTCCTACATCGGCAGGCTGGGCACCGAGGCGCTGGCGGCGATGGCGCTGGTGTTTCCGTTCGTGATGCTGACCATGACGATGTCCGGTGGCGCCATGGGCGGCGGCGTGTCGTCGGCCATCGCGCGGGCGCTCGGCGCCGGCGATGCAAATCGCGCCGCGATGCTGGCGGCGCATGCGCTGATGATCGGCGGTTGTTTCGGATTGTGCTTCACGGTCGGCATGGTGGCGTTCGGTGCGAGTGTGCTCGAAGCGCTTGGCGGTCGAGGCAACGTGCTGGCGCAAGCGATGGGATATGCGCAGATCTTTTTCGGCGCGGCCCTGGTGCCGTGGCTGATGAGCACGCTGGCCGCGATCCTGCGCGGCACCGGCAACATGAAGCTGCCGTCGATGATCGTGCTCAACTCGGCGCTGTGCCAGATCGTGCTCGGCGGTATTCTCGGCCTCGGTCTTGGGCCGGTGCCGCAGTTCGGCATGCGTGGCGTCGCGGCCGGCACGGTGATCGCCTACAGCATCGGCACCGCGATCATGGCCTGGTATCTGTTCTCCGGTCGTGGCCGCATCAATCCGATCGTGCGGCGGTTGCGCATCGAGCGCGCTATGTTCGTCGACATTCTCAAGGTCGGCGCCATCGCGTGCTTCTCGCCGCTGCAATCGGTGCTGACCATCACCATTTTCACCCACATGCTGGCGCGCTTCGGCACCGAAACGCTGGCCGGTTACGGCATCGGGGCGCGGCTGGAATTCATGCTGACGTCGCTGGCGTTCGCCGTCGGCATCGCCTCGGTGCCGATGATCGGCATGGCGATCGGCGCGGGCCGCGTCGCGCGCGCGCGGCACATCACCTGGGTGGCGGCGGGCATTTCGTTCTTCGTGGTCGGTATCATCGGCACGTTCATCGCGATCTATCCGCATCTGTGGATCGACCTGTTCACCGACGATGCCGGCGTGCGGATCGCCAGCCGGCAATATCTGGCGACGGCGGCGCCGATGTACGCGTTCCTCGGCCTCGCCACCTCGATGTATTTCTCCTCGCAGGGCGCGGCCAAGGTGCTCGGTCCGGTGCTGGCGCAAACCGTGCGGCTGTTGTTCATCGGCATCGGCGGCTGGTGGCTGACGACGCGCGATGCATCCGGCATGAGCTTCTTCCTGCTGGCGGCGGCCTCGATGATCCTGCTCGGCGTGCTCACCTCCGCCAGCGTGATCTGGTCGAAATGGGGCGCGCACGACGCGCGGCCGTCTTTCTCGTAAGAGTGGATGCTCAGGCGGCGGCGCGTGCGAAGGTCTTGCGCATCGCGGTTGCCGCCAGCTCCATCTGTGTAGCGATGTAAGGCGCGACCGCGTGCGGCAGCACGTCGACGATCCACACCAGGCGGCTGGCGTCGCCGTCGGCAATCACCTGCACCGACGCGCTGTGTTGCGCGATGCGTTCGCTGACCACGGCATAGACCAGCCGCCGTTTGTTATCGTCGCAATCGACCTGCAGTTCGCGTGCGACGGTGCCGTTGGCGAAAGTGACGATCCGCGCCTCGCCGTCGAGTTTCGCATCGATGACGAAGCCGGGCGCCAGCCGGGTGTGCACCGCGCCGAAATCGCGCACCGCGTCCCAGACGTCGGCAGCGGGTGCATCAAGCGGAATGTCTTTCTGAATTGAAGTCATGGGCGTTCTCCGCGGAAGCAAAAAATCAATCGGCGTCATCCTGAGGTGCGAGCGACTTTGTCGCGAGCCATAGCAAGTTGGCGCTCCAACTTGCGTCCTCCAAAAGCACATCTTGGGTAAACCCAAGATGTGGGATGGCGGCCGTCGCCCTTCGAGGCTGTCGCTGCGCGACAGCGCCTCGGGGTGACGGCGAACAAACAGTCACGCACACACAGCCTCGACATTGTTGCCGTCGGGATCGATCAGGAACGCCGCGTAATAGCTCGGGCCGTAATCGGCGCGCGGACCAGCGCCGCCGTTGTCGCGGCCGCCCGCCTTCAGCCCTGCGGCATGAAACTGCTTGATGGCACCGTGGCTATTCGCGCGAAAGGCGATATGCGCGCCGGGGCCGCGCGCCCCATTGCCCGCATAGAGCCACAAAGCCGGGGCGTCCGGCGGGCCGAAGCCGGCGCCGCTAGCGTCTCGCGAGGCCAGCACGAAGCCGAGCGGCTGCAGCGCCGCCGTGTAGAAACGCACGCTGGCGTCGAGGTCTTTCACCTTGAGTCCGATATGGTCGTACATGATGGTCTCCATTGGCGCGCGCGAAACGGCGCTGCGTGAAGCCACCCTAGTCAGTGCGCCGTCAGCCGTTCTTGGAGAATCTTGCGGTCGCCTTTGGAAGCCTGCCGGAATCCGCGCGGCGAAACTCCGGCGGCGCGGCGGAAGGTGCGCACGAAATTCGACAGGTCGCCGAAGCCGACGTCGTAAGCGATGTCGGTGATCGTGCGCGCGTCGTCGGCCAATAGCCGCGCGGCGTGGCGCAACCGCGAGCGCACCAGATACTGATGCGGGGTGACGCCGAGCACATCGGCGAACACGCGCAGGAAATGAAACGGGCTGAGATCCGCCGTCGCCGCGGCCTGCTCCAGATCGATCGGCTGGTCGGAATGCGCGTCGATCCACACCGCGGTCTCGATGGCGCGGCGGCGGTCGCGGCCCGATGCCGGGCGCCGGTTGTTGCTGTGGCCGGTCACCGTCGCCACGAAGCGCGTCGCGAAGCCGTAGCCGATCTCGTCGAGGCCGAGATCGCTGCCGCCCGACGCGGTGGCCTGCGCCAGTTCGCCGAACACCATCAGGTCAGGCAGCGGCGGAATGCAGCCGGCTTGCCAGAGATCGGCGCGGCCGCCGACCGCTTCGACCAGTTCGGGCGCGAGGAAGAACGACAGGCATTCGTCGCCGCAGACGTGATGATCGTGGGTGCAGACGTACTCGTCGCCGGGATAGCCGACCATGATCGATCCGCTGACCAGATCGTAGGCGTGTCCCCGCGTGTTGCAGCCGAAGCTGCCCTTGCGCACATAGGAGATCGAGTGGCAGCGATGCTGCTCGGCATAGGGCCGGTCGCCCGGACCTGCCTCGCAGCGATAGTCCGACACCGTCACCGCGCCGCGCTGAAAGATCGTCGTGGCTGCCATGCCGCGAATTTATCCCGCGCACCGCCGTCCGGCAACGGCAGGCCGCGCTACTGGCGGCGCCGGACGATGCTGGCGGGTGCGATTAAACCGATTCGAACTGTCAACCGGCTTGGCGAGCCGCGTCGTCTCGGCTACATCAGGGGGGTGGGTCCCTGATCGCGGGCGTAGTTCAATGGTAGAACGGCAGCTTCCCAAGCTGCATACGAGGGTTCGATTCCCTTCGCCCGCTCCAGGATCCGGGACTGCTGCGAGGCCGAAGGCGAAAAGGGGTTTGTGTTGACCGGCACCACCGCTTCCCGTGAGGCAAGGCGACCAAACTTTCTGCAGATTGCCCTGGGCGGTGCGTTGACCGGTATCCTCACCCCGGTGCTGCAGCCGTGGATCGACCGTATGCCCGGCACGCCCGGTATGTTCCGCATCGCGCTGTTGGCGGTGCCGTTCGCGATTCTTGTGCTGGCGTTGCTGCGCTATTTCGCCATGAGCCCGTGGTGGGCCGCATTCACGGCCGCGATCGTTACCATCGTTGCATTCCTCTGCGCCGTGAACGTCGCGATCTGGGTCGATGGCGAGATGGCCGGCGGAGACAAGATGATTCGCAACGTGCTCGACGGGCTGGGCGGCGGGTTTACCGGCTCCGCGGTGATGGCGGCGGGGATTTCTCTGCTGCCGGCCGGGCCGCGCGACGCGCCGGCCTGGCTGCCGATGCTGGTGATCGGCACGTTGGCGGGCACCTTGCTGGCGCTCGACAGCGTGTTGAACCTCGATCTGGTCTCGGTGCTGTATCCGGTGTGGCAGGCAGGCGTTGCCGTCGGGCTGACCATGGCGTTGCAGCAGGCCAAGCCGGCCTGGTCGCGTTGATCGATCCGCCGTCGCCGCAATCGCGCAAATATCAATAGCGAGTGAAATTCCGATGTCGCAACCGCAGTTGTTCCAGCCTCTGACCTTGCGCGGCGTTACCACGCCGAACCGCATCGTCATCTCGCCGATGTGCCAGTATTCCGCCATCGATGGCGTGGCGAACGACTGGCATCTCGTGCATCTCGGCAAGTTTGCGCAAGGCGGTGCCGGCATCGTCATGGTCGAAGCCACTGCGGTGACGGCGGAAGGCCGCATCACCCACGGCGATGTCGGCTTGTGGAACGATGCGCAGCAGGCGCCGCTGGCGCGGATCGCTGCATTCATTCGCGACAACGGATCGGTGCCGGCGATCCAGCTCGCCCATGCCGGACGCAAGGCCAGCATGCAGCGGCCGTGGTTCGGTAATGCGGCGCTCAACGACGACGACCGCGCGCGCGGCGATCTGCCGTGGCGCATCGTGGCCCCGAGCGCGATCCCGATGGACGAGGGCTGGCTGCTGCCGCACGAACTCGGCATCGACGAGATGAAGAGCCTGCGCGAACAGTGGCGGCTGGCGACCTTACGCGCGGCGGCGGCGGGCTTCGACGTGCTCGAAGTGCATTGCGCCCACGGCTATCTGCTGCACGAATTTCTCTCGCCGCTGTCCAACAAGCGCACCGATGCCTATGGCGGCGATCGCGCCGGGCGGATGCGCTTTCCGCTGGAGATTATCGAGACGGTGCGCGCGGCGTGGCCGCAGGAGCGGCCGTTGTCGGTGCGGATTTCCTCGGTCGACGGCGTCGATGGCGGCATCGAACTGCCGGACTCGGTGGCGTTCACCCGCGAGGCCAAGGCGCGCGGTGCCGACGTGATCGATTGTTCGTCCGGCGGCCTGCTCGGCTCGGCGACGGCGGCGCGGATTCCGCGCGGCTACAGTTTTCAGGTGCCGTTCGCCGATGCCATCCGCCGCGAGGCGGAGATCGCCACCATGGCGGTCGGTCTCATCCTGCATCCGCAGCAGGCCGAGGATGTGCTGGTGCAGGGCCACGCCGATCTGATCGGCATCGGCCGCGAAGCGCTGTTCGATCCGAACTGGCCGCTGCATGCGCGGCTGGCGCTGGACGGCGAGGGCGGCGAGGTGTTCGGCGCGTGGCCGAAGCAATACGGCTGGTGGCTGGAGCGCCGCGAGCCGGGCCTGCGCAAGCTGGAAGGTCCGGCGCTGCCGTTCCGCAGGGGGTGAAGGGAGTTTTCGACGGCTTGCTGTTTATGGTCACGCCCCGGCCGGCACCTGATCGAGGAAGCCGGCGATGCTCTTGATGCGTCCGCTTTCAACCACGGCGAAATCGGTGCCCTTGATCGGTGCGTCGGCGCCGTCGGGCCCGAGGCCCCATGAAAACCGCACGTGATCGCCGTAGCCGTTCGGTTCGCTGATGAGCTTGAACCGGAAATCCGGGAAGCGCTGCTGCACGCCGGCGACCAGCGCGTCGATGCCGTCGTGGCCGTCGCCCTGCATCAACGGATCGACATATTTGGCATCGCTGGTCCAGTTGGCGGAGAGGAGATCGCGCCGCCGCTGCGGATTGCGTTCGTTCCACAGTTCGATGTAGCGGCTGGCGATGAGGCTGGCGTTGGTCATGGCGTTGCTCCTTCGAATTGGCCGTTGAATGACGTCAGTATCGAAGGCCGCGCGGCGTGAATCGATTACCTCACAGGTCATGAAAGCCGAAAAGAACCGGCAGTCCGGAGTTCGTCCTCATGGCGAGGAGCGAGACGCGGCGCAGACGCCGCTCCTCAGGATGAGGCGAAACGGAGAGGACGACGATCTATCCCACCGCCTTCGCGGCCGCGCGGCCGGCGACGCGGCCGGAAAACAGGCAGCCGCCGAGGAAGGTGCCTTCCAGCGAGCGATAGCCGTGCATGCCGCCGCCGCCGAAGCCTGCGGCCTCGCCGACCGCGTAGAGGCCGGGCAGAATCCGGCCATTGCCGCCGAACACCCGCGCGTCGAGATCGGTCTCGAAGCCGCCCAGCGTCTTGCGGGTCAGGATGTTGAGCCGCACGGCGATCAGCGGGCCGTGCGCCGGATCGAGGATGCGATGCGGTTTGGCGGTGCGGATCAGCTTGTCGCCGATATAGCGCCGCGCATTGTGCAGGTTCACGATCTGCGTGTCCTTGGCGTAGGGATTGGCGATCTCGCGGTCGCGCGCTTCGATCTGCTGACGCAGATGGTCGACGCGCAGCAGGTTGTCGCCGCTGAGCGCATTCATCGCGGTGACGAGATCGTCGAGGTTGTCGCGGACGATGAAATCGACGCCCTTCTGCTTGAATGCCTCGACCGGCGCGGGGGCGCCCTTATTGGTGGCGCGCTTCGCCGTCATCATCCAGCTCTTGCCGGTGAGGTCCGGATTCTGCTCGGAGCCGGACAGCGCGAATTCCTTCTTGATGATGCTCTGGGTCAGCACGAACCAGGAGTAATCGTAGCCGGTCGACATGATGTACTGGAGTTGGCCGAGCGTATCGGAGCCGGGAAACAGCGGCGAGGGCAGCCGCTTGCCGGTGGCGTCGAACCACATCGATGACGGGCCGGGCAGGATGCGGATGCCGTGGCGTGGCCAAATCGGGCTCCAGTTCTCGATGCCCTCGACGTAATGCCACATGCGGTCGCGATTGATCAGCCGCGCGCCGGCCGCCTCGGTGATCTCGATCATGCGGCCGTCGACATGCTCCGGCACGCCGGAAATCATCTTGCGCGGCGGCTGGCCGAGGCGTTGCGGCCAGTTCTTGCGGACCAGGTCGTGGTTGCCGCCGATGCCGCCGGAGGCGACGATCACCGCCTGCGCCTGCAACGCGAATTCGCCAATGGTCGTGCGCGAACTGCTCTCGCCGCGCGCCACGCCGGTCGGTTCAAGGATGCTGCCGCGCACGCCGTCGATGGTGCCGTTGGTCGCGGTCAAGGCATCGACGCGGTGACGAAAACGGAATTCGAGCAGGCCGCGCGACTTCGCCTCGCGGGCGCGGCGTTCGAACGGTTCGACGATGCCGGGGCCGGTTCCCCAAGTGACGTGGAAGCGCGGCACCGAGTTGCCGTGGCTCATGGCGTCGTAGCCGCCGCGCTCGGCCCAGCCGACGATGGGAAATATGCGATGCCCCATCGCCCGCAGCCAATCGCGTTTGTCCCCGGCGGCGAATCCGACATAAGCCTCGGCCCAGCGTTGCGGCCAGTAATCCTCGTCGCGGTCGAAGCCGGCCGAACCTTGCCAGTCCTGCCAGGCGAGATCGTGGCTGTCCTTGATGCCGAGCCGGCGCTGTTCCGGCGAGTCGACCAGGAACAGGCCGCCGAACGACCAGAACGCCTGACCGCCGAGATTTTGCTCGCCTTCCTGATCGACGACGATGACGCGCTTGCCGGCGTCGGCCAGTTCCGTCGCCGCAACCAGACCGGCCAGACCGGCGCCGACAACGATGACGTCAGCATGCTCCGCCATTTCCAACTCCTTAACGTCGACCCGTTGGCCGATTGAAGCGCGGCATGGCGATGCCGGTCAACACGCTTCGCATCGCTGGCGCAGCGTCACGATGCATCACGCATGACGTTGCGACCGCAGGTTCAATGGCCGACTGCATCCCGCCTGCAACAGTGATGTTGAATTTGATGTGCAGAACTCTCGCGGTCTGGACAAATAAACGATCTCGCAACACGCTGATGTCCTACTACGGCAACAGATTCGCCACGCATACGGACGGCATGAGGCAGGACATGAGATTCGCAAGTTGGCTGCTTGCAGCCGGTGTTCTGCTCGCAAGCATCGCAGCCAGCCATGCGGCCGTGCGAATTACCGAAGATCGTGGCGGACGAATCGGAACCTACGTGGACCGATTCCAGGATCTGCGCAGTTCCGGCGAACAGGTGGTGATCGACGGCCTTTGCGCGTCGGCCTGCACCATCGTGCTCGGCGCCGTGCCGCACGACCGGATTTGCGTCACCTCGCGTGCGTCGCTCGGATTTCACGCAGCTTGGGATTTCGGCGCCAATGGCCGGGTGGTGACCAACCGCGAGGCGACGCGGATGTTGTATGCGATGTATCCCCCGCCGGTGCGGCGCTGGATTTCCCGGCGCGGCGGTCTCACCCGCCACATGATCTTCCTCGACGGCGCACAGCTCGCCAGCATGTACCGGCCCTGTTACATCAATGCGGAGGCCGGCGGGCGCTAACGCCGGATCGCCGCGTCTCGGGCTCACGGCGCGTTCAGCATGACGTGAACGCCATGATGGCCGCGGCGCTTGCCCGCTCGGCTGGCTGCCTCTATCAGGAACCTGCGTTGCATGACGCCAAAGGTGATCGACCGGATGTTGCGGTCGGTGGCCGGGCGTATCGTTGATGTGCCGCCACCGTGACGGCGGCGCGGGTTGAGGCAAGGGAGTTGGAATGACCGATCGTGCCAGCCGGCCGCTGGTGGTGTTTGCGGCGTTTGCCGCCAGTCTCGCCATTGGCCTCATCGTGGTGTTGTGGTTGCTTGGCGGCGTGCGCAATGTCGCCGCGCCGGCGGCCATCGGCGGTCCGTTCCAACTGACCGACCAGAGCGGCCAGACCGTCACCGAGAAGGACATGAAGGGCCGGCCGACGCTGATCTTCTTCGGCTATACCCATTGCCCGGATGTCTGCCCCACCTCGCTGTTCGAAATGTCCGAGGTGCTGCGCGCCATGGGGAAGGATGCCGATCGCGTCAACGCTTATTTCATCTCGGTGGATCCGCAGCGCGACACGGCCGCGGTGATGAAGGACTACCTGGCAAGCTTCGATCCGCATCTGCGCGGCCTGACCGGCGATCCGCAAGCCGTCGCCAAGGTGCTCAGCGCGTATCGCGTCTATGCCAAGAAGATCCCGCTCAAGGACGACGACTACACCATGGATCATACGGCGCTGATCTACCTGATGGATCGCGACGGGAATTTCGTCGCGCCGTTCAACCTCAAGCAGACGCCGGAAGCGGCGGTGGCGGATCTCAAGCGCTACCTGTAATGCATCCGCCGCCGCGAGCGTGACGTCGCGCGGATCGCGGCGTGGATGCCGAGCGGTGGGACGGTGCGCGGCTGGCGCGCCAGTCCGTGTTCGGTTTTCTCCCAGCGGTAAGGTTCGCGCAGCAACTGGTACAGCGCGCGCCACGCGGCGACCGACAGGCACAGCCAGTACAGCGGCGTCAGCAGCAGGACCCAGCCACTGCGCAATTGCCCGCGATAGGCCAGCCCCATCAGGCCGACGACGGCGGTCGACACGTAGCCGGCGGCGATGGTTGCGATATGCAGCGGCGCCAGCTGGCCGCTGAGAAAGCCGTTGGGCGTTGCTGCAGTCAGGTTCGACAGCAGGCAGGCGATCAGTTCGACAAACAGGAACGGGCAAGCCAGCGCGGTGAGCACATTGCCGCCGACCAGAATGTTGAGCGCCAGCACGCCGCGCAGGCCGCTTTCGCGCCATAACCGGCGCGGCGCGCGCATGTGCACGCTCCAGGTTTGCATCCAGCCCTTCATCCAGCGCGAGCGCTGCCGCAACCATGCGCCGAAGCGGACGGGCGCTTCCTCGCCGGTCGAGGATTCCAGCGTCATGGTGCGATAACCGTAGCGCGCCAGCCGGAAGCCGAGGTCGGCATCCTCGGTGACGTTGTAGGCATCCCAGCCGCCGACCTCGCGCAACACCTTGGTGCGGAAGTGGTTGGAGGTGCCGCCGAGCGGCAGCGGCAGCCGCATGGCGGCAAGGCCGGGCAGAAACACATCGAACTGGCCGGCATACTCGGCGGCGAAGATGCGCGACAGCCAACTGTCCGAGAAATTGTCGATCCGCAAACTGGCCTGCACGCAGGCGACGTTCTCACCATTACCGCGAAACGCCGCGACGGCGGCGCGCAACTGGCCCGGCTCGGGCCGGTCCTCGGCATCGAACACCGCCGTCAGGCTGCCGCGGGCGAACGGTAGCGCCCAGTTCAGCGCTTTCGGCTTGGTGCGCGGGCCGCTGTTCGGCGCGACCAGCACCTGAATGTGCGACATCCGGCCGAGCCGGGCGATGGCGGCGCGGGTTTCGAGGTCGTCCGGCTCGACGACCAGCATGACCTGGAGTTTCTCGAGCGGATAATCCAGCGCGTTGATGGCTTGCAGCAGCGCCGCGACCGAGGCGGCTTCGCGGTAGAGCGCGACGATGAGGGTGTAGACCGGCAGTGCGTGATCGGGGAGGCGCGCCGGTTTGCGGCGGTCCGGCCGTGGCGCCAGCGCACCGGCGATGCGCAGTCCGGCGAAAGCGAGGAACCACGCCGCGAGCAGCGTGCTCCCGGCGTCGAGCATAACGTGTGGCGGTAGCAGCAACAGCGCAGCCGCGATGCCGAGCACGGCCGCGCCCTGGCGCAGGCGCCCGGGCCATGGCGCGCGCGTGACCGGCACCGGGCCTGCGGTCATCGCGGCACACCGGTCGCCAAGGCCGTTGGCCGCGGCATGTGCCAGCGGCGGTCCGGCATGGGCGATGAGGAAATCGTTGAACTGCGCCGACGAGACGAGGCGCAGCCGTGGCGTCATCGCCGGATAGCTCGCGATGAAGCGGCACAGCCGCCGGGCGGTGAAGCCACGCGGCGCGATGCCCCACAACAATCGGCCGTCGCGGCGCAGCGGCAGCAGGCCGTGCTCCGCCGCATAGGGCAGCTGTTGATCGGACAGCAGGATGTCGCCGCGCGCGAATTCCAGCGAGGTGGCCAGCGTGACGCCGGTGTGCGCGGCCAGCCAGCGCAGATAGGCGGCTTCGTCGATGACGCCCCATTGGATCAGCACGCGGTCGGCGCCGATGCCGATCTCGCGGCTGCGTGCCTCGGCGGCGGCCAGCAGCGCCGGTGGCAGTACCGTGCGCAGGCAGTCGAGTTCGCTGGCGGGGCCCGGTTCCGCGGCGGTCTGATCGGGGTTACACGAGGCGCGTCCGCCGTAAATGGCGGCGAGGAAGCCGGGCAACTGGCGCGGTGGCGTCCGACGTGGAGCGGGCTGGCTGGGCGGATTCTGGCCGCTACCGGCGGGTTGCGGGGCGGCTTGTGTCATGGGCGGGTCATCTTGGCCTTCCCGCCAAGACCGCACGTCAAACCCGGCCCGCCCATACGCCCGCCCCAACGCAATCTTACTCGCATCCCGCGCAACGGATGGTCTATAAGACCGTCCACGCGGAAGCCCCTTATAATGCAACCACAGATTGATTTTGCATTCAACGACTCATTGGTTCGGCGATACCGTCGGCTAAGTCTTGGCGTGGTCGCGGCACTGTGCGGCTTGCTGCTGGCCGCGCTGCCGACGCAGCCCTTGCAGGCGCAAGGCGCGGCACCGAACGCGGCTTCGAGCGGTGCGCAACCGGCGGCCGTGCCGCAGGCGGTGCCGGGGTTCTGGGATCCGCGGCGGCGGCCGGAGCGTCCGGACCTGTCGCGCCTGACCCTGATCCGCTTCATGACGGAGACCGACTATCCGCCGTTCAACTTCACCGGCCCTGACGGCAATCCGGCCGGTTTCAATGTCGATCTGGCGCGGCTCATCTGCGACGAGCTCAAGGTCGCCTGCACCATCCAGATGCGCCGTTTCGACACGCTGCTCGATGCCATCGCCAGCAATCGCGGCGATGCCATCATCGCCTCGCTGGCGGTGACGCCGGAATTGCGCAAGCGGCTCGATTTCAGCGATCTGTATTACCGCACGCCGGCGCGTTTCGTGTCGCGCCGCGACACGGTGATGCCGGAAGTGCGGCCGGAATGGCTGGAAGGCAAGAAGGTCGGCGTCGTCGCCGGGTCGTCGCACGAGGCCTATCTCAAGACGATGTTCACCGACGCCGAATTGCATCCTTATCCGAACGACGATGCGGTCCGGCAGGCGCTGCAACGTGGCGAGATCGATTTCGCGTTCGGCGACGCAATCTCGTATGCGTTCTGGATCAATGGTACCGACTCGGCGAACTGCTGCGCCTTCAGCGGCGGGCCGTTCATCGAGAGCCGCTATTTCGGCGAAGGCGTCGGCATCGGCGTCAAGAAAGGCAATGACATCCTGCGTCAGGCCCTGAACTGGGCGCTGTTCCGGATCTGGGAAAAAGGCCACTACACTGACTTGTGGTTGCGCTATTTCTCGGTAAATCCATTCTAACCGATACGAAGATCGCGAACCGGAGCGGCAGGTTTTCTGCCGTGTTCGCGCGGAGCAATTGAATGTCGAATGAAATCACCGCAGCCGATCTGCGGACGCTTGCCGAACAATCCAACGCCTGGCCGTTCGAGCAGGCGCGCGCCATCGTCGCGCGGTTGAAGCGGTCGCCAAAGGATGAAGTGCTGTTCGAGACCGGCTACGGGCCGTCTGGGCTGCCGCATATCGGCACGTTCGGCGAGGTCGCGCGCACCACCATGGTGCGTCACGCCTTTCGCGTGCTGACCGATGACAAGATCAAGACGCGCCTGATTGCGTTCTCCGACGACATGGATGGCCTGCGCAAGGTGCCGGACAACGTGCCGAACAAGGAGATGCTCGCGCACGATCTCGGCAAGCCGCTGACCAAGGTGCGCGATCCGTTCGGCACGCATCCGAGTTTCGGCGAGCACAACAATGCGCGGCTGCGCGCCTTCCTCGATACGTTCGGCTTCGATTACGAGTTCGCGTCGTCGACGCAGTACTACACCTCCGGCCGCTTCGACGCGACCTTGCTGCGGATGCTGGAGAAGATCGACAAGGTGATGGCGATCATGCTGCCGTCGCTGCGCGAGGAGCGCGCGGCCAGCTATTCGCCGTTCCTGCCGATCTGCCCGCGCACCGGCGTGGTGTTGCAGGTGCCCGTGGTGGCGCACGACGCCAGGGCTGGCACGATTTCCTACGACGATCCGGAGACCCAAGAGCGCGTCACCGTTCCGGTCACCGGCGGTCACTGCAAGCTGCAATGGAAGCCGGACTGGGCGATGCGCTGGGTCGCGCTCGGCATCGATTATGAAATGGCCGGCAAGGACCTGATCGACTCGGTGAAACTGTCCGGCAAGATCTGCACCGCGCTCGGCGGCACGCCGCCGGAAGGCTTCAATTACGAGCTGTTCCTCGACGACAAGGGCCAGAAGATTTCCAAGTCGAAGGGCAACGGCCTGACCATCGACGAGTGGCTGCGCTATGCCTCGCCGGAGTCGCTGTCGCTGTTCATGTATCGCGAGCCGAAGGCGGCGAAGCGGCTGTACTTCGATGTCATCCCGCGCAACGTCGATGACTATCAGCAATTCCTCGACGGCTATGCGCGGCAGGACGGCAAGCAGCGCCTGAGCAATCCGGTCTGGCACATTCACGCGGGCCATCCGCCGCAAGCCGACATGCCGGTGACGTTCCAGCTGTTGCTGACGCTGGTGTCGTCGTCGAATGCCGAGAATGCCGAAACGCTGTGGGGCTTCATCGGCCGTTATCGTCCGGGCGTGACGCCGCAGACGCATCCGGCGCTCGATGCCATGGTCGGCTACGCCATCAATTATTATCGCGACTTCGTGGCACCGACGAAGCAGTTCCGCGCGCCGACCGATACTGAGCGTGCGGCGCTGTCGGATTTGCGCGATGCGCTGTCGCAACTGCCGGCCGAGGCGTCGGCGGAAGACATCCAGAACGTCGTTTACGAGATCGGGCGCCGCGAACCGTTCCTCGATCACAAGAAGGCCGGCAAGGACGGCCGCCCCGGCGTCTCGCTGGAGTGGTTCAACATGTTGTATCAGGTGTTGCTCGGTCAGGAGAAAGGCCCGCGCTTCGGCTCGTTCGTCGCGGTCTATGGCGTCAACAATGCGGTGGCGATGATCGACGGCGCGCTGGCACGGAGCGCGTGAGTCGTCGTCATCCTGAGGTGCGAGGGCACAGCCCGAGCCTCGAAGGATGACGTATCGCAATCATCCTTCGAGGTTCGCCGCAAGTGCGGCTCACACCTCAGGATGACGGCAGGTGTTGTGACGGGCCTACTGACTCGCCCAGACGATGCGGGCGATCCACTCGACATCGGCGGGGGACAGCGTGCGGTCGGAATGCGCCGGGTTGAGCGATTGCAGCTCAAGCGTCTTGGCGGTGCGGCGCTTCAGTTCCTTCACCATCACCTCGCCGTCCTTGGTTTTCACCACGACGCGGTCGCCACGCCGGATCGGCGTGCCGGGCGATACGATGATGACGTCGCCGTCGCGATAAGCGGGCTTCATCGAGTCGCCGGAAATCTCAAGCGCATAGGCGTGCTCGTCGCTGACGCTCGGCAAGCCGACTTCGTCCCAGCCTTTGCCGACCGGAAAGCCGCCGTCGTCGAAATAGCCGCCCGCGCCCGCCTCGGCGAACCCGAGCAGCGGCACCGCCTGCGCGCCGCGCGCGGTCTCTTCGATGAGTTGCACGAAGGTGTCGATCGCGGTGTTGGTGGCGGCGAGCGCCTTGGCTACCGATTCGGTCGATGGCCAACGCTCGCGGCCATCGCTGGTGACGCGCTTGGATTTGTTGAAGGTGGTCGGGTCGAGGCCCGAACGCTTGGCGAGGCCCGACGGCGACAGGCCCGCGCGCTCCGCGAGGCGGTCCAGTGCGGTCCAGATTTGATGGTGGGTCAGCATCGCGCGTCCATCGTCTCGAACATCGGAATCCGGGGAAAGACGGTGAATTTTATCAATAAACTAGGAATTATTACCTGATAAATCGCGTGTTCGCAATCGCGATGTTGTCGTGATCCGGCTCTTGAAGTGCACCCGGGGCGTCGATACGGTCGGCGCCGATAGTCGCCATGACGTGATTTGACGGGAAATTCCCAAGCCAACTCAATAACAAGCGGAACTGGGCCGGGTGCGCACGATCTATAAAATTTGTCCTGCTTCGGCCTGGCGCGAGGCCGAACGGCAGGGCGTGTTCCGCGGCAGCGCCGACGACGCCCGTGACGGTTTCATCCATTTCTCGACTGCGACACAGGTCGCGGAAACCGCCCGCAAGCATTTCTTCGGCCAGACCGGACTGTTTCTGATCGCGGTCGATGCCGATGCGCTGGGCGATGAGCTGCGCTGGGAAGTGTCGCGCAACGAAGAGCTGTTTCCGCATCTCTATGGTGAATTGGACCTCGGCGCGGTGACGGCAGTGCTCGACCTGCGCGCGCGGTCCGATGGCGGCCACGATATTCCGGAGCTTCTGTCGTGATCCGCGCGTTCGATACGTTTTCGTTGCCGCTGCTGCGCTGGTTCGATCCCGAGGATGCGCATCGCATGGCGATCCAGGGCCTACGCTTCCTGCCGCCGCTGCGGCCGCGCCCCGACGATGCCAAGCTGGCTGTCCGGGCCTTCGGTCTCAATTTTCCCAATCCCGTCGGCATGGCGGCGGGCTTCGACAAGAGCGCCGAAGTACCGGACGCCTTGTTGCGGCTGGGTTTTGGTTTCGTCGAAATCGGTTCGGTGACGCCGAAGCCGCAATCCGGCAATCCGCGGCCGCGGCTGTTTCGCCTCGAACGCGATGAAGCGGTCATCAATCGCATGGGCTTCAACAACGACGGCGCCGATGTGGTGTTGCGGCGGCTGGCGGCGCGGGCGCATTTGCCCGGAATCGTCGGCGTCAATGTCGGCGCCAACAAGGATTCGCCGGATCGCGTCGCCGATTATGTCAGCCTGATCGAGACCTTCGCGCCGGTGGCGAGTTACTTCACCGTCAACGTGTCGTCGCCGAACACGCCGGGCCTGCGCAATCTTCAGCAAGCGGCTTCGCTCGACGACCTGTTGGCCAAGGTTATCGACGCGCGCGAACGGGTGCGGGAAAAGGCCGGCGATTCCCCGGTTCTGTTGAAGATCGCACCGGACCTGACGCTGAACGAACTCGACGACGTGGTGCATGTCGCGCGCTCGCGGCGTGTCGACGGCATGATCGTCGCCAACACCACATTGGCGCGGCCGTCGTCGCTGCGCGAACAGGAGCGCGCGAAAGAGCAGGGCGGCCTCTCAGGCCGTCCGTTGTTCCGGTTGTCGACGCGGATGGTGGCGGAGACTTATGTGCGCGTCGAAGGCGCGTTTCCCTTGATCGGCGTCGGCGGCGTCGATAGCGGCGGCGCGGCGCTGACCAAGATCCGCGCCGGCGCGAGTTTGATCCAGCTGTATTCGTCGCTGGTCTACAAGGGGCTCGGGCTGGTCGAGACCATCAAAGCCGATCTGGTGTCGACGATGCTGCGCACCGGGCGCGATTCCCTGGCGGAGATCGTCGGCGCCGATGCCGCCGCCATCACCGCCGAAGACTGGCCGGTGTAAATTTCTCCTCTGGAAACGTCGCGCGCAGCAGCGCCGGGTAGCGCACACCTTGCAGCACGCCGCGCGCCAGCAGAAAAATCAGCAGCGCGATCCACAGTCCGCTGTTGCCGAACGGCAGCAGCACGTACCACGCCGCGATATAGATGACGAAGGCCAGCAGCATCAGGTTGCGCATCTCGCGCGCCCATGACGCGCCGATGAAGACGCCATCGAAGCAGTAGGCCAGCACGCCGCAGGCCGGCGCCAGCGCCGCCAGCAGCATGAACTGGTGCGCCGCGACGCGAACGTCCGGACTCGTCGTGATGATATCGATCAACCGATCGCCGGTGACAATGAACAGCAGCGTCAACGCCACGCCGAATGCTACGCTCCACAGCAGCACCCGCTTCACCGCCTGGCTGAACTGCTTGCGGTCGCGCGCGCCAAAACTCTGGCCGCACAGTTGCTCGGCGGCGTTGGCGAGGCCATCGAGGAAGAACGAGCCGATCATCAGGAAATTATACAGCACGGCGTTGGCGGCGAGCACCTGATCGCCGGCGCGTGCGCCTTGGGCGGTGAAGAAGAAAAAGCCGCCGATCAATGCCGCGGTACGGATCATGATGTCGCGATTGACCGCCAGCATGCGCAGCCATCTGGCGCGATCGAACAGCAGGCCTCGTGCGACATGGAAGTTCGCGCCGAGCAAATGCCATGCGACCGCGAGTCCGGCGGCGAAGCCGGTGGTCTCGGCGATCACCGTGGCGATGGCGGCGCCTTCGATGCCGTAACCGGCGTGCAGCACCAGCAGGATGGTCAGCGCCATGTTGAGCAGGTTGATGCCGACCTGAATTCCAAGCGCCAGCCCGGTGCGCGCCTGCCCGACCAGCCAGCCCAGCATGACATAATTGCCGAGCATGAACGGCGCCGACCACAGCCGGATGTGGAAGTAGCTGGCGGCAGCGGCCGTCACCGCGTCGCTGCCGCCCATTGCCGAGAAGATCAGCGATGCCAGCGGTAGCCGCAGCGCGATCAAGGTCAGGCCGATCAGCGCAGCGAGCAGCAGCGCGCGGATCAGCACGGCGCGGATCTCACTACGGTCGTCGGCGCCCAGGGCTTGCGCGGTGAACGCGACGGTGGCCATGCGGAGAAAGCCGAACAGCCAGAACACGCAGTCGAACGCCACCGAGGCCAGCGCCACGCCGCCGAGCAGTTGCGCTTCGCCGAGCTGGCCGATGGCGGCGGTGGAGACGACGCCGAGCAGCGGAGTCGTCAGATTGGCGAGCATCGCCGGGCCCGCGATCACGAACACGCGCCGACTGTCGACGCGCATGGCGCCGGCCTGATAAGTCAATGACATGGCTTATGATCGGCGCTTAACGTCCGCGCGGTGCGTTGAACAGCCGCGACAGCAGCCAGATCGGCAGCACGATCACGGCGCCGAGCAGGAAGTAGCGCCACAGCCCGTTGATGGCATCGAAGCCGAGATCCCAGATGCGCTGGAACAGCAGGCGGATGCTGTAGACGATATTCCACGGATCGAAGCCGACGGCGGCCAGCACCACGCCGACCAGGATCGACAGCAGCGCGAGACGGAACGCCACCGCGAGCGGCGAGCCGCCGAGGAAGCGCGACAGGCCGTCATGGGTCGCCGGCAGTTCCCTGGTGTCGTTCGGCATCGGTTATTCTCCCGCGGAATCGGTTTCCGCATTCTATCTGGCGTCAGGCAAATGGGGAACCACGAGGCTGGCGTCAATGGGGCTCAAAAATCGTCGTGGCCGGGCTTGTCCCGGCCACGTCTTGCTTGCTGTCGTGCTGTTAAGACGTGGATGGCCGGAATAAATCCGGCCATGACAAGCTTACCTTGGTGCGCACCTCAGGATGCCGAAGCACCGCTTTCCGTCTTCAGCATCCGCTCCAATGTTTCCAGCCGGTCGGCCTCGCGCGGCGGCTTGTCCCAACGTAGCCGGCTGATGCGCGGGAAGCGCATGGCGACGCCGGACTTGTGCCGCGCCGAGCGCTGTAAACCTTCGAACGCCACTTCCAGCACCAGCCCCTGATCCGGCTCGTGCACGACATGGCGGACGGGACCGAATTTTTCCGTGGTGTTGCGGCGGACGAAGCGGTCGATCTGAATCAGCTCCTCGTCCGTGAAGCCGAAATAGGCTTTGCCGACCGGCACCAGCTGCTCGCCGCTCTCGCCGTCGGTCCAGACACCGAAGGTGTAGTCGGAATAATAGGACGAGCGCTTGCCGTGGCCGCGCTGCGCATACATCAGCACGGCGTCGATGATGTGCGGGTCGCGCTTCCACTTCCACCATTGGCCCTTGGGACGCCCCGGCAGATAGGCCGCGTCGCGCCGCTTCAGCATGATCCCTTCGACGGCGTCGGCATCGTCGCCGGCACCGGCTTGGGCCGGATCGGCGCGTGCGGCGGTGATGGTGGCCCAGTCCGCGAACGGGATCGTTGGCGACAGGTCGATGCGCGGATCGTCGAGTCTTGCGATGAAGGCTTCGAGCCGCGCACGGCGTTCGGCAAACGGCAGCGTGCGAAGATCGTTTTCGCCGTCGGCCAGCAGATCGTAAGCGCGCAGATGAATCGGATACTCCTTGGTCAGCTTCGGCGTCACCGTTTTGCGGTTCAGCCGTTGCTGCAGCACGTTGAACGACTGTACGCGTCCCTCGCGCAGCACCAGCAGTTCGCCGTCGATCGTCCCCGCAAGGCGCAATGACGGCAGCAGGTCGGGAAAGCCGGCGCTGATATCCTCGCCGGTGCGCGAATAGAGGCGGGCGACATTGTTGTGCGCGTCGCGGCCGCTGACGGCCTGCACGCGAATGCCATCCCACTTCCACTCCGCGATGAAGTCGGCGGCATCGAGCGTGGCGAAATCGTCGGTTTCGATGGCGTGCGCCAGCATCACCGGACGGAACGGCGCCGGGTCGCAATTGACCGGTTGCGCGGCTCGGCCTTCCAGCCACGCGAACAGATCGAGATAAGGCGGCGCCAGTCCCGGCCAGATCAATTCGATGTCGTGCGGATCCTTGTTGCCGAGCGCGGCCGCGGCGGTCTTGGCCAATCGCGCGGAGACGCCGATACGCATCGCGCCGGTGAGGAGCTTCAGCAACGCCCAGCGTCCGGTTTCGTCGAGTTGATCGAGCCAGTGCGCGAGTTGGCCGGGCAACTCCGTCTTGCCCAGCGTTTGCAGCGTGGTTACGACTTCGGTGAGCGTGGGTGATTGTTCTTCACCTCTCCCGCTTGCGGGAGAGGGAGCCTGAAGCTGATTTTGCGGCGAGGGGGCTTTCGGCCACATCAGCGCGACGGTTTCCGACAAGTCACCGACGTAATCGTAGGACAGTGCGAACAGCACCGGGTCGGTGCGGGCGGCGATCAGGTCGCGGATCAGGCCGGCCTTGGCGTGTTTGAACGACAACGCTCCGGTCAGCGCCGCCAGCGCGTAGCCGCGATCGGGATTGGGCACGTCGCGAAAATATTGCGTGATGAGACGCAGCTTGTTGTTGCGGCCGGGCTCGTAGGCGAGGCGGTCGAGCAGTGCGGCGAAGCGGTTCATTCGCTGCTGCCCTCGGCGTCGGGCAGTGCGGCGTCCGCATCCTCGTCGCCATAGCCGACCAGCGCCAGCGGTCGCGCCGTCAGCCCTTGGCTCTTGCACCAATGCACCAGCGCTTCCTCTTCGCCGTGCGTCACCCAGACTTCACCGGCGCCGGTCGCCGTGATGGTGCTGGTCAGGCCGTCCCAGTCGGCGTGGTCGGAAATCACCAGTGGCAGTTCGACGCCGCGTTGCCGGGCGCGGGCCCGCACCCGCATCCAGCCGGATGCGAACGCGGTGACCGGATCGGGGAAGCGCCGCGTCCAGATGTCGGAGGTCGCCGAGGGCGGCGCCAGCGTGATGGTTCCGGCCAGCGCCGCCTTGGTCATACCCTTGACCGGGCGCAACTCGCCGAGTGCGACACCGCGGCTTAGATAATAGGCGGTGATCTTTTCCATCGCGCCGTGCAGATAGATCGGCGCGTCGTAGCCGGCGGCGCGGATCAGCGCGATCACCCGCTGCGCCTTGCCGAGCGAATAGGCGCCGACCAGATGCGCGCGGTCCGGGAATAGCGCCACCGATGCCAGCAGCTTGGCGACTTCATCCGCCGCGTCGCCATGACGGAACACCGGCAGTCCGAAGGTTGCCTCGGTGATGAAGACATCGCACGGCACCACCTCGAACGGCGCGCAGGTTGGGTCGGGGGCATCCTTGTAGTCGCCGGAGGCGACGATGCGCGTTGCGTTCCGCGTCACAGCAATCTGTGCCGAACCGAGCACGTGGCCGGCGGGATGGAACGTCACCGTCACGTCGCCGAGCTGGATTGTTTCGCCATAGGCGATGGCCTGGGTGCGGCCGGCGAAGTTGTCGCCGTAGCGCAGCCTCATCATGTCCAGCGTCGGTTGCGTCGCCAGCACCGTGCCATGGCCGGGGCGGGCATGATCGGAATGACCGTGGGTGATGAGCGCCCGCTCCACCGGCCGCATCGGATCGATATGGAAGCCGCCGGCCTTGCAGCAAAGACCCGCCGCGGTGGGAACCATGATGTCGTGCGGACGCATGTTGCGAATATAGGTCGCATCAAGTGCTATCGAAACAGCGCGTAGACGCAATTGTCGTCGCTTCAGTGCCTGATAGGATCGCCCGCAGAGCAAGTCGACTTGCCGAACATTGACGGGAGAGACCGGACCCATGGATCGACGCCCCTCGACGCGGCTGTTTCGGGCCGTTGCCGCCACCGCCGCATTGTTCCTCGCCTCCAGCGCCCACGCCGCGGACAAGAAATACGATCCGGGCGCCAGCGATACCGAGATCAAGCTGGGCCAGACCGTTCCGCATTCGGGGCCGGGATCGCTCTATGGCGTGCTGGGCCGCGTCGGCGAGGCCTATTTCCAGATGCTGAACGAGAAGGGCGGCATCAATGGCCGCAAGATCAAGTTCATCTCGGCGGACGATGCCTATTCCGCGCCGAAGGCGGTCGAGCAGACCCGCCGTCTCGTCGAACAGGAAGAGGTGTTGGCGCTGTTCGGCTCACTCGGCACCGCGCCGCAGACCGCCGTGCACAAGTACCTCAACAGCAAAGGCGTGCCGCAGCTGCTGCTTAACACCGGCGCATCGAAGTGGAACGATCCGAAGAAGAACAAATGGACGCTGGCCGGGCTGCCGCTCTATCCGACCGAAGCCCGCATTCTCGCCAAGTACGTTCTCAGCGTGAATCCCAACGCCAAGGTGGCGATCTTCTATCAGAACGATGATTTTGGCCGCGATTTCCTCGGTCCGTTCAAGGAGGAGCTTGCGAAGGCCGGCGGCAACGCCAAGGTGATCGCGGAGGCGACCTACGACCTGACCGATCCGACCATCGACTCGCAGATCATCAATCTGGCGAAGTCGGGCGCCGACGTGTTCTATAACATCAGCACCGGCAAGGCGACGTCGCAGTCGATCCGCAAGCTTGCCGAACTGGGCTGGAAGCCGCTGCACCTGCTGTCGGCGGGATCGACCGGACGCTCGATCCTGCACGCGGCCGGACTGGACAATGCCAAGGGCATCGTTGCGATTCGCTACGCCAAGGAAGTCGGCGTGCCGCGCTTCGAGAACGATCCGGACGTGGTCGCCTTCGAGGAGTTGCGCAAGAAGTATCTGCCGACCGTCGACCGCGACAACACCATCGCGTTCGCCGGCTACGGCCAGGCAGTGACCATGGCGGAAATCCTGCGCCGCTGCGGCGACAACCTCACCCGCGAGAACGTGCTGAAGCAGGCGGCCAGCCTGAACGGCTTCCATTCGCCGTATATGCTCGACGGCATCACCTATTCGTTCACGCCGGACGATTACACGCCGATGAAGACGCTCTATATATCGACCTTCAACGGTGCCGATTGGGATATTTCCGAGAAGCCGTATAGCGACTAGGAGCGCGCGCCTGCCAAGCCCGTCATCAGACTTCGAGTTTGTGACGCGGCTGGTCGGCCCGCCTCTGACCAGCCGCGTTGCGTTGCTGATGGGCTGAGCATGTCGACGCGCGTGTTCATGTCGTCCGGCGATCTGGTGGCCGACCGGCGATATGATTTCGCGCGCGACCTGCAACTGCGCGGCGACCTCTATGGCGCCGCCGACCTGATGGCGCAGGCGGTGGAACTGGCGCCCGGCTTCGCCTCGGCCTGGTTCGCGCTGGGCGATATCAAGCAGCAGCTCAATCAGCACGATGACGCCATTGCGGCCTACCGGCGGGCGATCGTCGCAGATGCCGAGGATAGGCACGGTGCGCGGCTGCGTCTGATCCGGCTCGGTGCGGAGCCGATAGCGGACATGTCGCCGACCTATGTCCGCGCGCTGTTCGATCAATACGCCAAGCGCTTCGAGGCGTCGCTGGTCGGCAACCTCGACTATCGCGGGCCGGAGCTGCTGCTTCGCGCGGTGATCGCGGCGCGCCACGCGATGCGACGACCCGCGTTTTTCAAGCATGGCATCGATCTCGGTTGCGGCACCGGGCTGGCAGCGCGGGCCTTTGCCGACCTGGTCGATCGCATCGATGGCATCGATCTGTCGCCACTCATGCTCGAGCAGGCACAGGCGACCGGGCTTTACAACGAGCTGCAGGTCGCCGATGCCGTGCAGGGACTGAGCGGCAAGATGGCAGCGAGCGCCGATCTGATCATCGCCGCCGATGTCATGATCTATGTGCTGGATCTCGTGCCGTTGCTGCGCGAGGCCGCGCGGGTGCTGCAGCCGGGCGGATTGCTGGCCTTCACCACCGAAACCCATGCGGGTGATGGGGTCGTGCTGGGTGAGGGGCTGCGCTATGCCCACGGCGCGAGTTACGTCCGCGACGTCATTGCCGGCGTCGGTCTGCGGCTGTTGCAATTGGCGCATGCGTCGGCGCGCAACGAAAGCGGGGTCGCGGTGCCGGGACTTGTCGTCGTTGCGACGAAAGATTGAAAGCTGTCGCTCTTCAAAACAAAAACCCCGGCTCTCAGGCCGGGGTTTCGATATTTGGTGTCGTGGTGGCGATCAGTACTTCGCGACCACCGGCGTATTGAAGTGATAGTTCAGGCCGGTGCGGAAGACATGTTCCTGCACCTGGGTCGAGAGCACTCCCGGCGCGCCATTGAGCGTGAATGCGTTCGTTGCCGTGCCGAGATCGACATAGAGGTATTCGGTCTTCGACGTCCAGTTCGGTCCGAACAGGCCGAGCAGCGTGAACGGCGTTTCGAGGCCGGCGCCAACGGTCCAGCCGGTCCGGGTCTGCGACAGGCCGACACCGTTGATGTCGGTCTTCACGCTGCCATAGGCGAAGCCGCCGGTGGCATAGAACAGCGACGGCCCGACCGAATAGCCGAGGCGGCCACGCGCGGTGCCGAACCACGGCAGCTTGGCATTGAAGTCCAGCGAGGCACCCGGCGTGCAGCCGATGCAGGTCTTGTTGTCTTCCTGCGTTGCGCCCTGGATGTCGGCTTCGAGACCGTAGACCCAGTTGCCGGCCTGCCAGTTATAGCCGGCCTGCACGCCGCCGTTGAAGCCATCGGGGGCGAGGTTGAACAGCGCGGTCGTATTGGTTGTCAGGTCGGTGAGCGTGGTGCGGTCGCGGCCGGTGCCGGAACCGAAGTTGCCGCCGAGGTAGAAGCCGCTCCAGTTAGCCGCCACCACCGGGGTGTAAACGCTGTTGCCGCCGATGCGATAGTTCAGGCCGACGCGGAAGATCTGCTCGCGCAGTTCGGATTGCAGCGCCTGCGTGCCGCCGGCGAAGATGTCGGTGCGGTTGCCGAGATCGAGATACATATATTCGATCTTGCCGGTCCAGTTGCCGCCCAGTGCGGCCTCGACGCCGCTGCCCCAGGTCCAGCCGCTCCGGCCGCCATTGAAACTGAACGGCACGCCGCCGGTGACGATGCTGGTGTTGACGTTGCCGTAGGCGTAGCCGCCGGTGAAGTAGCTCAGGGTCGGGCCGGTCACGAGGCCGATGCGGCCGCGCACGGTGCCGAACCAGTCGAGCTTCTGGTTGTATTGATCGCCGAGCAGGTTGGTGCGGCCATCCGTCATGCCGGCACCCTGGATATCGGCTTCGACACCCAGCACCATCGGGCCGAGGATCGAGTTGGTTTGCCAGTTGTAGCCGATCTGGGCGCCGCCGATGCCGCCGAGCGGTTGCAGGTAGGTGGAATCCGTGGTGCCCGGCGCGAAATGCTGGGTGCGGTCGCGGCCAAGGCCGACGCCGGCGTTGACGCCCATATAAAAGCCGGTCCAGTCGTAGATCGAAGCCACCGGGGCCTTGAGGTATGGCGCTTTGACGGCCATGTCAGCCGCCTGGGCGCTGACGGCGGTTCCGATGAGCGCGACGCCTGCAAGAAGCTTTTTCATTGTCGATTCCATTCCCAGATGATGCCGGGAGTCTACAGGCGGAACAGGTGGGTGTCTGTCGTTTGCAGGTCACACCACGTCACGAACGGTATGGCCTGACATGGTGAAGATTGCCTAAATTTGCCGCTGTGCCGCCTTCCGACGCCGATTCGCGGCCTGTGCCGCTGCCCGAGGTTTTCGCGCGCTGGTTCGCGGCGCGGGGCTGGTCGCCGCGTGCCCATCAACTGGCGCTGCTGGACAAGGCGCGGCAGGGGCGCTCGGCGCTGCTGATCGCACCGACCGGCGCCGGCAAGACGCTGGCCGGGTTTCTGCCGACATTGGTGGAATTGTCCGAATCGTCCGCGCCGGCCCGCGCGGCTACGGTTTCCACGGGTCGCGCCGTCAGGCGTAGCGGTGGCCTGCATACGCTGTACATTTCGCCGCTGAAGGCGCTGGCGGTCGATATTGCCCGCAATCTGGAAGCGCCGATCGCCGAGATGGCGCTGCCGATCAAGGTCGAGACCCGCACCGGCGATACGCCGGTGTCGCGGCGGCAGCGGCAGCGACGCTATCCGCCCGACATTCTGCTGACGACGCCGGAGCAACTGGCGTTGCTGCTGGCATCGGACGACGCGCCGTTCCTGTTTTCCTCGCTCAAGCGCATCGTGCTCGATGAACTGCATGCGCTGGTGACGTCGAAGCGCGGCGATCTGCTGTCGCTCGGGCTGGCGCGGCTGTGGCGCATCGCGCCACAGATCCGCGCCATCGGCCTGTCGGCGACGGTGGCCGAACCGGAGTCGCTGGCGCGTTTCCTTGTGCCGCAACTCTCCCCTCCTCCCGCGGGCGAAGCGCGTGGCGGGGAGGGCGAACGACGAGCCGATATCGTCGTCGCCGGCGGCGCGGCGGCGCCGATCGTCGAGATGCTCGACACCAGCGAGCGGCTGCCATGGGCGGGACATTCGGCGCGACACGCCATGGCCGAGATTTACGATCTGATAAAACGCAACAAGACCACGCTGGTGTTCGTCAACACGCGCAGCCAGGCCGAGATGCTGTTCCAGGATCTGTGGCGGATGAACGACGACGGACTCGCCATCGCCCTGCATCACGGTTCGCTCGACGTCGCGCAGCGGCGCAAGGTCGAGGACGCCATGGCGGCAGGAAAGTTGCGCGGCGTGGTCTGCACCTCATCGCTCGATCTCGGTGTCGACTGGGGCGATGTCGATCTGGTCATCAATGTCGGTGCACCGAAGGGCGCGTCGCGGCTGATGCAACGGATCGGCCGCGCCAATCATCGCATCGACGAAGCCTCGCGCGCCGTGCTGGTGCCCGCCAATCGGTTCGAGGTGCTGGAATGCCGCGTCGCCATCGACGCGGTGGCGGAGAACGCACAGGACACGCCGCCGTTGCGCACCGGCGCGCTCGATGTGCTGGCGCAGCACGTGCTGGGTTGCGCCTGCGGGGCGCCGTTCTTGTCCGATGAACTCTATGCCGAAGTGCTGACCTCCGCGCCGTATGCCGGCCTGTCGCGCAGCGATTTCGACGATGTGGTGGAGTTCGTCGCCACCGGCGGCTACGCGCTGAAAAGCTATGAACGCTTCGCGCGCATCAAGCAGGATGCGCAGGGACGCTGGCGCGTCACCAATCCGCGCGTGCGGCAAAGCTATCGGCTCAACGTCGGCACCATCGTCGAGGAATCGATGCTAAAGGTGAAGCTGGTGCGCTCGCGTCGCGGCGGCTCCGGTTCGACCGGCGCCATCGCGCGCGGCGGGCGCATGCTCGGCCAGATCGAGGAATATTTCATCGAAGGGCTGGTGATCGGCGACACTTTCGTGTTCGGCGGCGAGATCGTGCGCTACGAGGCGCTGGTCGAGGACGAGGTCTACGTCTCGCGGGCCAATGACGCCGACGCCAAGGTGCCGTCCTATATGGGCGGCAAGTTTCCGCTCTCGACCTATCTCGCCGAACGCGTGCGCCTGCTGCTGGCCGACCAGCGCGCATGGCGTGGCCTGCCGGATCAGGTGCGCGAATGGCTGTCGCTGCAGGCGCATCTGTCGAGCGTGCCGGGCGCGCGCGAAATGGTGGTCGAGACCTTTCCGCGCGCCGACAAGCATTACCTCGTCTGCTATCCGTTCGAGGGACGGCTGGCGCATCAGACGCTCGGCATGCTGCTGACGCGGCGGCTGGAACGCGCGCGCGCGCGACCGCTCGGCTTCGTCGCCAACGAGTATGCGCTGGCGGTGTGGGGGCTGGGCGACATGTCGGCGATGATCCGGCAACGCCGCTTGAACCTCGATGCGTTGTTTGATCCCGACATGCTTGGCGACGATCTCGAAGCGTGGCTGGCGGAATCGGCGCTGATGAAACGCACCTTCCGAACCTGCGCCATTATTTCGGGATTGATCGCGCGGCGCTTTACCGGCGAGGAGAAAAGCCGGCGGCAGGTGCTGTTTTCTACGGACCTCGTCTATGACGTGCTGCGCAAGCATCAGCCGGATCACGTGCTGCTGCGCGCGGCGCGGGCCGATGCCGCGACGGGGCTGCTCGATATTCGGCGGCTCAGTGATATGTTGGCGCGGATCAGCGGACGAATCACCCACAAGGAACTTGAGCGTATCTCGCCGCTGGCGGTGCCGGTGATGCTGGAAATCGGCCGCGAAGCGGTTTACGGCGAGGCGTCCGACGAATTGTTGGCAGAAGCGGCCGAGGAACTGGTGAAAGAGGCGACGGGATCATCGTGACGGCGCGCGCGCAGGCAGGGATGGAGAACGGCACGACGGTGCACGCCGCAACCGTCGCCGGCGTGACGCTGGTTGCCGATCTGTCCGGTGCGTTCTTTTGGGAAGGCGAACGACTGCTGGTCGTCTCCGATCTGCATCTGGAAAAAGGTTCGAGCTTCGCCATGCGCGGCGTGCTGCTGCCGCCTTACGACACGGCTGCCACGTTGAGTCGGCTCGGCGCGGTCATCGCGCGGTACGATCCGCGTCACGTCATCGCGCTCGGCGACAGCTTCCATGACCGCGAGGCGCATGGCCGCCTCGATGCCGCCGATCGCACGACGCTGGCGTCGTTGCAGCGGGGCCGCGACTGGATTTGGATCGTCGGCAATCACGATCCGGATTTGCCGCGCGATCTCGGCGGCGCGGTGGCCGACGAAGTGGCGATCGGGCCGCTGGCGTTCCGCCACGAGCCGACCGGGGCGGCCGGCGAGATTGCCGGGCATCTGCATCCGAAAGCGCGCGTCAGCCGACGCGGGCGCTCGGTGGAGCGGCGCTGCTTCGCCAGCGACGGTGAGCGCGCGGTGATGCCGTCATTCGGCGCTTACACCGGGGGCTTGAGCATTCGCGATCTGGCCTTCGCGGCGATCTTCAAGTCGCTCGCATTCACCGCGCATGTGCTCGGCGACAACCGCATGCACGCCATCGCCGCGGCGCGGTGTTCGTAAAAGATTTGGGATGCATGAGCGTCAGTTGATGCGGCGACGTCATGCTCTTTCTGTCATGGCCGGGCTTGTCCCGGCCATGACGAACCAATGAGCTGCCGATTCATTGAATGCGTTGTGAGGCAGACCCTCGGGCGTCTGCGTTGCGCCCAAACTTACGCCGCCTTGGATTGCACGGCGGCGCAGAACTCGGCGAGCCGATCCGCCAGCCGCAGCGTCGCCGGGCTGGCATCGGGTGCAGCAACCAGCGCCATCTCGGTCTTGTCGATCGGCGCGAAGCCGTCCTTCGCGGTGAGGATGCGGTGGTTCGGCAGGATCGCAATTTCCGAAAGTATGCCGAGGCCCAAACCGGCGCCGACCGCGGCCTGGATGCCGACCAGACTCGAACTGGAATAGGCCATGTGCCACGAGCGCCCGGCGGCTTCGATGGCGTGGATGGCGCCGGCGCGGTACAGGCAGCCGGCGGGAAAGCCGATCAGCGGCACCGATCCACAAGACAGATCGACCGGGTTCGCCTTGCTGGTGACCCAGTGCACGCGCTCCGGCCACACCGCGATGCCGCCCTTTTCACCGGCGGCGCGCTTGAGCAGCGCAAGGTCGAGTTCGCCGCGCTCGAGATCGCGCCGCAGATGGATGCTCTGGTCGGCACGCACGTCGAGCCGCAGGCCGGGCCGCGCGCGCGCGAAATTCGCCAGCAATTCTGTCAGGCGATAGGCTGCGAAGTCTTCGGGGATGCCGAGCCGCACCGCGCCTTCGTCGCTCGGCCGCGCCAGCACATCGCGCGCCTCCTCGGCGAGCGACAGCATCCGCCGCGCATAGGACAGCAACCGCTCGCCGTCTTCCGTCGGCACCACGGTCTTGCCGGCGCGGTTGAGCAGCGGCCGGCCGACATCATCTTCCAGGCGCTTGATCTGCTGGCTGACGGTGGATTGCGTCTTGTGGACGCGCTCGCCCGCGCGGGTGAATCCACCGGAATCGACAACGGAAACAAAGCTGCGCAGCAACTCGAGATCGAACATGGCGCACCATTCAATTTTCCACTGATCCATAGTTTATCATTTAATTTCCAAATGGAAAAGCCGAGGTTTAGACCGGGGACAAAGGAGATCTGCCATGTCCCTCGCTCCGTCGATCGCGGTTGCCCGCCCAGGCTTCAATACGCTGCCGCTCTATATCGGGCTGTTCTGCCTGCTGTGGAGCTTCGCCTTCGTCGCCGGGAAAATCGGCGTCACCTACTGTCCGCCGCTGATCCTGCTGGCTGGCCGATTCCTGCTCGCCGGCGCGCTGGTCGTCGGCGTCGCGGCGCTGCGACGCGATAAGTGGTCGATGTCATGGCGGGACGTTGCGGTCTTCGCCGCGCTCGGCGTCGCCAACAACGCGCTCTATCTCGGGTTCGGCTACACCGGGCTGCAGACCGTATCGGCGGGTCTCGGTGGCCTGATCGTCAGCGCCAATCCGATCTTCACCGCGGTGCTCGCCGCGATGTTTCTCAGCGAGGCGCTGACTTGGCGCAAGGTCGCTGGTCTGTTGCTCGGCATCGCCGGTGTCGCGATGATCGTCTGGCATCGCATCGCCATCGGCACCGACAGCCTGCACGGCATCATGTTCACGCTGGCGTCTTTGGCTTCGCTCGTTGCCGGCACCATGCTGTTCAAATTGTTCGCACCGAAGGGCGACCTCTGGCTCGGCAACGGGATTCAGAATCTCGCCGGTGGACTGGCGGTCGTGCCCTTTGCGTTCACGCTGTCGTCGGTGAGCGACATCGTGCCCAACATCCAGTTGCTCGGCGCTTTTGCCTTTCTCGTGCTGGGCGGCTCGATGCTCGGCTACCTGTTGTGGTTTCATCTGCTGAAGACGTGCGGAGCGACAGCGGCCAGCGCCTATCACTTCCTGATGCCGCCGCTCGGCATGCTGTTCGCGTGGATGGTGCTTGGCGAACATGTCGAAGCCCGCGATCTGCTCGGCATCGTCCCTGTGGCGCTCGGCGTCTATCTGGTGACCCGGCCGGCAACGACATCGGGGGGCTCAGCAGGTCGAAAGGCCGGTCAATGAGCGAAAGGATGTCGCGGCGATAATTGCCATGCCATAGTTCTGCCGCGGGAACGCAGTGCGGCGTGGCGCGTTTAGCGCTCGCTGAGGCAAGCGAGGCGGGCGTGAACAAGCAGATCAAGCGCGGTGAAGCGGTCGAGCCATCGCTGAAGGGGCCGCGCGGCTGGTTGCGCGCGCTCGGTCCCGGACTGATCACCGGGGCCGCCGACGACGATCCATCCGGCATCGGTACTTACAGCCAGGCCGGCGCGCAACTCGGCTACGGCATCGGTTGGACGATGATCGTCAGCTTTCCGCTGATGGCAGCTATTCAGGAAATCTCCGGTCGCGTCGGCCGCGTCACCGGTCGCGGCATCGCCGGCAATGTCTGCCGACACTATCCGCCGTTGCTGCTGAATATCGTGGTGGCGCTGTTGTTCATTGCCAACACCATCAATATCGCAGCCGATCTCGCCGCGATGGCGGATGCGTCGAAGCTGCTGGTGGGCGGCCCGGCCTTCGCCTATGTGGTGATGTATGGCCTGATCTCCGTGGTCGCGCAGATATTCTTCGAATACAAGCGTTACGTCGCGGTGCTGAAATGGCTGACGCTCAGCCTGTTCACTTATGTCGCGGCCTTGGCCGTCACCAATGTGGCGTGGACCGAGGCGCTGCAGGGGGCCGTGCTGCCGCGACTCGCCTGGGATGCCGACTACTGGACGACAATCGTCGCAATTCTCGGCACGACCATCTCGCCGTATCTGTTCTTCTGGCAGGCGTCGCAGGAAGCCGAAGACGAGCGTGTCGATCCCAACAAGAAACCGCTGGTCAAAACGCCGGGCGATGCCGTCGCGGAGTTTCATCGCATCCGCGCCGACACCATTATCGGCATGGCGTTCTCGACCCTGATCGCGCTGTCGATTATCGTCATCGCCGCGGCGACGCTGCACGCCAACGGCAAGACCGATATCACGACCTCGGCCGAGGCGGCGGAAGCGCTACGGCCGATTGCCGGCGCGTTCGCAGAGATCGTGTTTGCGCTCGGTATCGTCGGCACCGGATTGCTGGCGATCCCGGTGCTGGCCGGCGGAGCTGCCTACGCGGTCGGCGAGGGACGCCGCTGGCCGGTTGGACTCGGACGCAAGCCGAAAGAGGCGGTGGCGTTCTACGCCGTTCTGACGTTGTCGGGCGTCATCGGCATCGTCTTGAATTTCACGCCGATCAATCCGATCTCGGCGTTGTTCTGGAGCGCGGTCATCAACGGCGTGCTGGCGGTGCCGGTCATGGTGTTGTTGATGTTCATGGTCCGCCGCAAGGAGATCATGAAGCGGTTCGTGATCGGCGGCACCCTGTATTGGCTCGGCTGGCTGTCGACAGCAGCGATGGCGGCAAGTGTAGCCGGAATGGCGATCGGACTGATGTTCTGAGCCGGTGCGGCTTGCTAGTCGCGGCGGAAGACGATCGAGGCCATCCAGCCGGTCAGCAGCGCCATCATCGCGGTGGCGAGGCCGTAAGCGAGACCGTGATGACGCGCGGTATTGGCGATGAACTGCTCGAATCCCACCTTCACGACTTCAAACGCGGTTTGCGTGCGGGTCACGAGCGCGCCGTTGCTGAATAGCTGGATGTCGACGTTGTAGGTGCCGATCGGCACTTCGGCGGGCAGAGGAATGCCGGTGCGGAACAGCGTCGGGGTCAGGAAGGTGACGGCCGACGTGGCCTCGCGATAGAGGCCGTGATCGGCGCGCAGCCGCACAAAGGCGCTGCGAAACGGATCGCTGGCGACAACGTCGGCATAGTCGGTGCCGACGCGTTGGGTCAGCAGCACGTTGTCGAGGCCGAGCTGTTGCCGCCGGCGTACGTCGGGCGGCGCAATACGATCGATCGGCCGGTTCGAGGAGATCGCCAGATAGGCAGGGACGTCAAGGAACTGACGGGAGTCGGCATTGACCCAGATGCCGAACCGGCGCTCCTTGCGGCGCGTCACCATGTCGGCGCGTGGACCGCTGACCGTGACCACGAGGTCGTAACCGTCCTGCGCCGTCGCGTTGCCGTCGCGTTCGACGGATCCGAACAGCACCAGTTCCTCGCCGGCATAGCTCGACGTCACGGTGACGCGGTGGTTCGACACCGAGACGATGAGCCGCTCCGCGCAGGCGCGATCGCTGCTGGCGATGCACCCCAGCGATAGGGCTATCCCGACGATGGCGAGGCGCAGCCAGCTCATCCGCCGCCTCCCGCTTCGCGAATGGTGTAGAGTTCCTCGGGCCGGATCGCGAGTTCGACCGCGAACCGCACGCCGACGGCGAAGATCAAGAGGCCCAGCAGCAGCCGGAGCTGTTCGCCGCGAATGCGCTGGCCGGCGCGGGCGCCGAACTGCGCGCCGGTGACGCCGCCGACCATCAGGATCAGCGCCAGCACCGCATCGACCTGATGATTGGTGACGGCGTGCAGCACGGTGGCAATCACCATCGTCACCAGCGTCAGCGCCATCGAGGTGCCGATGACCGTGCTGGTCGGCACCCGCAGCAGATAGATCAACAACGGGATCAGAATGAAGCTGCCGCCGACACCCATGATGGCGCCGATGAACCCGATCAGCAGCCCGATCACATTAACCGGGATCACCGAGAGATAGATCTTCGAGCGCTTGAACCGCATCTTCAGCGGCAGGCCATGAATCCAGCTATGGCTGCCCGGCCGCCGCAGCGTCGGGTTGCCGCCGCGGCGCGCCCGCGCGATGGCACGCATGCCTTCATAGAACATCGCCGCGCCGACACCGCTCAGCAGTACGACGTAGGACAATGCGATCACCAGATCGAGCTGGCCGAGCGTGCGCAGGTAGGTAAACAGCCAGACACCGAGCACGGTGCCGAGAATACTGCCGCCGAGCAAGACCAGCGCCAGCGTCAGGTCGATCGAGCGTTTGCGCCAGTAGGACAGCGCGCCGGATAGCGACGATGCGGCGATGTGCGTGGAGACCGACGCCACCGCGACTGCCGGCGAAATGCCGATGAAGATCAGGAGCGGCGTCAGCAGGAAGCCGCCGCCGATGCCGAACATCCCGGAGACGAACCCGACCGCTGCGCCCATCGCCAGGATGAGGAAGACGTTGATCGGGATGTCGGCGATCGGGAGATAAAGCTGCACGGGCGTTCGTTTCGCAAATGGGCCGTGGCGCAGATCGACGGCATCACGGCGCGTGACAATGCGGTGTGATCACAACACCGGTCCCTGCATAACCGAATTCAGCTTGCGGCGGCATTAAAGAATCCGGCGGCGGCGGGTTTTTCAGCCCGATCCGCCGCCGATCTGATCGTTTGGTGAATGAACGCGATTAATGTGCCGCGCGGGCGGTCCGGGTCATTTTGGCCGCTGATGCCTTGGCCTGCGGCGCATCCCAGCCGCCGGCAGGAGCGGCGACAGTCACGGCGTCCTCGGGCTGCTTGACTGGCACGAAGTTCTGCACCGCGAGCTTGGCGGCGGCGAGAGACTGGGCATCGAGCCGCTTGGCGATCTCGTCGCGCTTGCGGCCGGCATCGGCATCGCCCTGCGCGGCGGCGAGACTGAACCACTTGAACGATTCGATGAAGTTCTGTTCGACGCCGATGCCGCGCGCGTAGAGAATGCCGAGATTGAACTGACTGTCGGCGACGCCGCGCTCGGCGGCGTTACGGAACCATTGTGAGGCGCTGCTGTAGTTCGCGCCTTTGCCGCCGCCGTCGGCATCGAGCACGGCAAGGTTGTGCATCGCCTTGGCGCTGCCGCGTTCCGCCGCCATCAGGTAGTAGCGGCGGGCGAGCTCGAGATCCTTCTTGAAGCTGATGCCTTTCTCATAAAGCGTGCCGACGCGGAAGATGGCCGGAACGATGCCGCCTTGCGCCGCGCGATCGTACCATTTGGCGGCCTCGTCGAGATTGGCGGGGACACCTTTGCCTTCGGAGTAGCGCACCGCGATCTCGTAGGCGGCGGCGGGATTGCCCTTCTGCGCCGCAGTTCGCAGCGTCAGGCTGCCGATGCTCTCGGGCAGTTTCTCCAAGGTGGCATCCGGCGCAATCGCGCTGCTGTTTGCGCCGGGGACTGGCATAACGCCGCTGCCTGCCGCCGGAACGCTTCCGGTGATATCCGGAGCCGCCGGCTGCGGAGCGTTGCTGTCGGGCGTCGTTGCGGTCACGGCGGCGCTCGGCAGTGGCGCAGAAGCGGTGCTTTCGCCTGTCGCGCCGTTCGCATTGGCCGGCGCGTTGAGCGACTGCCGATCCAGCGGAGTTGGGGAGGTGATCGACGGCAGCGTGTTCGATTTGCTGGTGCCGCTGGCGGCGGGAGCCACCGTCGACGACTGCTCTGCGCGCGGCCGGTTCGCCGGGGGCGAGCCGCTGTCGAGCAAGGTCATGGCCATTTTGAACGAGCCAAGCACGATCGCGACGACGCTCGCGCCGACGAGTAGCGAACGAATCTTCGATGTGATCGCTGAGCCCTTGGCGGCAGCGCGGATCGACTCGTTCAGCGAGACGGCGCGGCTTGGCGCATCCGTCGTGGGTGCACTTGCGGCAGCCCGTGCGGCGCGGCGCGCCGCAGCGATAAAGCTCGAGGTGCTCGCCGGTTCGACCGGCGCGGCGGACGACAACTCGCTGAGAGCATCTTCCGACGCGGCGATGCGCTCGCCCGGCGACAAAGTGCGGCCCGGCGGTCGCGTGCCGGGCTCGAGCGGATGATCGGGCGGCAGTTCGGTATGGATCGGCGAACGCAGCGGCTCGATACGGGGCTCCGTGGCCGGCGTCGTGACGGCCGGTACGTCAGCGTGGCGTTGCCGCGGCGTTTCGGGTTCGGATATGTCGTCGGCGATGCGGGACGCGGCGAAAACTAGCGTTGCCTCTGGCGCGACCGGCGGAGCGGGCGGTGGTGCCGCGCTCACCGTTGGGGCGCGAACCGCGGGAGCGGCTTGCACGGGATTTGGCAATTCGGGGCGCTGGTGAGGTGGCGTCGGCCGTGCAGCCATCGGTGCGGCGGCCGGGGACTGCGGCGCGGCGCGCACGGCGCGCAATTCGCTTTCGATCATCGCCAGGCGATCGACGACGTGCCCGAGCGTGTTGTGAACCGCCTCGAGTGAATCTTGCGTGTGCCGCTCGGATTCCGACTGGCTGTTGCGGATGTCGATCAGTTCGCGCTTGATGGTGTCTACCAGCTCGCTGTCGAGCGCCAGCTCAGGTATTGCGGTACGCGGAGGCTGCGCGGCGAATTGCGCCTGCTGTTGTTCGAGGTGGCGCAGGACGTCCTGCAAGCCCTCTTCGACGCGGCCCAGACCGCTGGCGCGATGATCCGCCGAGGCTTCCAGCCGTTCGAGCAGATAGGACACGCGCTGTTCGAGATGCGCGAAGGCCGACGAACTGTCGGTGCCGACCGGAATGCGGTCGAGTCGCTCGGACAGCGTGCGCAGCGCGCCTTCGAGCTGCTCGGATTGAATTTCGCCGGAGGCCGGACGGGTTTGCAGCGCTGTCGTCAGCGTCGCGATGCGTTGTTCGAGCGCGCTGAAGGTTTCGCCGTAGCCGCCGGTCGCGGAGAACTGATCGACCTTGGTGGCCAGCGCCTGAACATGCTCGCTGAGCTGCGCCAGCGCTTCGTTGGAGGCGACGGTGGCGACGATGTTGCGCAACGAGGCGATGGTGCCTTCGAGCTGCTGCAGCGACGCCGGATCGTCGGCGGCGCGGACAATGGTGTCGAGCCGGACGCCGAGATTGCGGATAGCTTCGTCGAAGCCCGCCAGTTGCTCGGCGGGCGTCAGCGTTGTCAGCGTCTGATGGATTTCGCCGAGCGCGCGTTCGACGCCGGCCAATGCCTGATCGTCGCTGCCGTCGTGGCGATTGTCGTCGATGCGCTGTGCCAGCCGGCGCACTTCGTGCTCGATCGACTCGATCGCCCGGCGCGGCATGGCTTCGGCGATCGCCCGGTGAATGTCACCGAGCTCGCTGCGCAGCGCCGCAATCGACTGCTCGATATTGGCAGGCTGCTGCATGGCCTCGATCTGGCCGGTGATCTTCGAGAGTTGCTGTTCGAGGCCGGAAATATCCGCGGCCGACGCAGGCGTCGTGGCTGCCTTGCGCGAGGCATCGCTTTGCCGGCGGTCGCGCTCGAGTTCGCCCTGGCGGGCGAGGATTTCCGCCACCGCCAGATCCAGCGAGGAGGCGGGGTGCGGCTGCGCGCTGCTGGCCATGTCGGCCGCCGAGTGGTCGTCATGGGGCGCGGCCGGTTCGGCCATGTGCTGCGGCGGATGCGGCGTCGGCGCGGTGATCCGCGCCAGGCGCTCGTCGAGCCGCGAGATGGCGTCGTTGAGCTGGCGCGCAACGGGCGGCTGGTGCTGCTCCGCAGGCCGCGACATCTGTTCGATCTGCTGCGCGATCGAATCCAGCCGCTGATGGATTTCGGCGACGTCGTGGGCGTCCTGCGCCGGGTTCGGCTTATCGGATGTGGCGGCCGCGCCTTGTGTCGCGGGGGTGTCAGCCTCGCGGATCGCCGAATTCAGCCAGTCCTCCAGCGACATGCCGGCACGCCTCGCGGCGGCTTCGGCCCTCTCGCGGACGGATGGCTCGATTCCCTCAATGCTCCACGATCCGCGCGAATTCATACTCTTGTCCGGTGTCTGACCTGGCGCCGACGATGCGCCACCTGTCTCCCCGCGCGTCCCTCAAACTGAGACAATATAGTTGGGCGCGGCTGGTCTGCCTCTGATCCCGACTTTTTCGTGTTACGGTAAACAACTGGTTAAGGATTGCTATCTGCCCGGTTAAAAGTTGACGGTTTGACCAAACGCTCGCTGGCGCGAGGGACTTGCGTGGGGTGGCCGATCATGCAACCTCCGATTGTGGTTGCTGCGACCTGACTTGCCCCGGCCTGCGGCGACAGATTTATTGCTGCGGTGCAAGATTTCTTCTAGATCAGTTCCCAACGAAGCCCGGATCGAGGGACGACATGCCGACCTACAAAGCGCCAATCGACGACGTCAATTTTCTGTTCAACGACGTATTCCAGATCGACCGCTACAATAATCTGGCAGGTTTCAGCGATGCTTCCGCCGATGTGCGCGAGGCGATTTTGGGAGAGGCGGCGAAGTTCGCCGAGGAAGTTCTGCAGCCACTCAATCGCGTCGGCGATCTTGAGGGGTGCGTCCGCCACGATGATGGCCGGGTGACGACCCCAAAGGGCTTCAAGGAGGCGTTCAAGCAGTTTGCCGACGGCGGCTGGCTTGGACTTTCGGCGCCTGTCGAATTCGGCGGGCAGGGCCTGCCGGTGACGCTGACGCAAACCGTTGCCGAATTCCAGACCTCGGCGAATATGGCGTTCGGCATGTATCCCGGTCTCACGCAGGGCGCGATGGCCGCGCTCCTGGTGCATGGCACCGACGAGCAGAAGAAGACGTTCATCCCGAAGATGGTCGCCGGCGAATGGACCGGCACGATGAACCTCACCGAGCCGCAATGCGGCACCGATCTTGGCCTGTTGCGCGCCCGCGCCGTCAAGCAGGCCGATGGCAGCTACAAGATCACCGGAACCAAGATCTTCATTTCGGCGGGCGATCACGACCTGGCGGAGAACATCATCCATCTGGTGCTGGCGCGCATCGAAGGCGCACCTGCCGGGATCAAGGGCATCTCGTTGTTCGTGGTGCCGAAGCGCAAGATCAATGCCGACGGTTCGCTCGGCGCGGCGAACGGCGTGTCGTGCGGCTCGATCGAGCACAAGATGGGCATTCACGGCAATTCGACCTGCGTCATGAACTATGACGACGCCACCGGCTGGCTGGTCGGCGCCGAGAACAAGGGCATGGCGGCGATGTTCGTCATGATGAACGAGGCGCGGCTCGGCGTCGCCGTTCAAGGCCTGGCGATGTCGGAAGTCGCCTACCAGAATGCAGTCGCCTATGCGCGGGAACGCCTGCAGGGCCGCGCGTTGACCGGTCCGCAGTCGCCCGACAAGCCGGCCGATCCGATCATCGTGCATCCCGATGTGCGCCGCACGTTGCTGACCATCCGCGCCTTCAATGAAGCCGCGCGCGCCATGGTGGTGTGGACCTCACTGAAGAGCGACGTCGCGCATCGCTCAGGCGATGCCAAGGAACGTCAGGTCGCCGATGATCACATGGGGTTGATGACGCCGGTGCTGAAAGGTGTGCTCACTGACACCGGCTTCGCCAATACGGTGTTGGCGCAGCAGATGTTCGGCGGTCATGGCTACATCGCCGAGCACGGGATGGAGCAGTTCGTGCGTGATGCACGCATCGCGATGATCTACGAGGGCGCCAACGGCATTCAGGCGCTCGATCTGGTCGGCCGCAAGCTGCCGCGCGACGGTGGCCGTGCCGCGATGGCGTTCTTCGCCGAGGTCGCAGCCTTTGCCAAGGAGCATGGCGCCGACGAGGCGATGAAGCCGTTCATCGCGCCGCTGTCGACCTCGCTCGGACATTTGCAGCAGGCGACGATGTGGCTGATGCAGAATGCCATGGCCAAGCCGGACAATGCCGGCGCCGGCGCCACCGACTACATGAAATTATTCGGCCTCGTGGTGTTCGGCTACATGTGGGCGAAGATGGCGAAAGTCGCGCAGGACAAGATTGCGGCGGGCGATGCCGCCGCCTATCTCAAGACCAAGCAAGTGACAGGACGTTTCTTCATGGAGCGCTTGTTGCCGGAAACCGCGGTGCATCTCGCGCGCATCCAGAGCGGCAGCGCGACCGTCATGGAATTGCCGGCCGAAGCATTCTGACAACCAAACCCATGCGCCGGTCTCCGGCGTCAACGACAACGATCGAGGAAATCCCATGGCTGAAGCCTTTATCTACGATCACGTCCGCACCCCGCGCGGCAAAGGCAAATCCGACGGTTCGCTGCACGAAGTCACCGCGCTGGCGTTGGCGACGACGCCGCTGAAGGCGCTCAAGGAGCGCAACAATCTCGAAGCCGACAGCGTCGATGACGTCGTGCTCGGTGTTGTCGATCCGGTCGGCGAAGCGGGCGGCGACATCGCGCGCTTCGCGGCGTTGCAGGCGGGTCTCGGCACCGAAGTGCCGGGCGTCCAGATCAGCCGTTTCTGCGCTTCAGGCCTCGATGCAGTGAACTTCGCCGCGGCGCAGGTGATGGCCGGCCAGCATGAACTGACCATCGGCGGCGGTGCGGAATCGATGAGTCGCGTCGGCATCATGTCGTCGGGCGCGGCGTGGCCGATGGACCCATCGATCGCGGTGCCGTCCTACTTCCTGCCGCAGGGCATCTCGGCCGATCTGATCGCGACCAAGTACGGTTTCTCGCGTGCTGACGTCGATGCCTATGCCGTCGAGAGCCAGAAGCGTGCCGCGACCTCTTGGGAAAAGGGCTACTTCAAAAACTCCATCGTGCCGGTGAAGGATCAGAACGGCCTCACCATTCTCGACAAGGATGAGCACATGCGGCCGTCGACGACGATGCAGTCGCTCGGGCAATTGCAGCCGTCGTTCGAGATGATGGGCGCGATGGGCGGCTTCGATGCGGTGGCGACGCAGTCGCATCCGGAAGTCGAGAAGGTGGTCCACGTCCATCACGCCGGCAATTCGTCGGGCATCGTCGACGGCGCGGCCGCCGTGCTGCTCGGCAACGAGGCGGCCGGCAAGAAGCGCGGGCTGAAGCCGCGCGCCAAGATCAAGGCGTTCGCCAATATCGGGTCGGAGCCGTCGATCATGCTGACCGGCCCGGTCGACGTGACGAAGAAAGTGCTGGCACGCTCCGGCATGAAGCTGTCCGACATCGATCTGTTCGAACTCAACGAGGCCTTCGCCTCGGTGGTGCTGCGCTACATCCAGGCCTTCGACATCGATCACGCCAAGATCAACGTCAATGGCGGCGCGATCGCCATGGGCCATCCGCTCGGCGCGACCGGCGCGATGATCCTCGGCACCGTGCTCGACGAGTTGGAGCGCCGCGATCTCAACACCGCGCTGGTGACGTTGTGCATCGGCGGCGGCATGGGCACGGCCACCATCATCGAGCGGGTCTAACGGTCCAGCGAAAGGACAACGTCATCCTGAGGCGGTCGAGCGCAGCGAGACCCTCGAAGGATGGCGTCGGATTTTTTCAGGTCATCCTTCGAGGCTCGGCCAATCGGCCTCGCACCTCAGGATGACGGCAGAGTTGGGAGCGGAACATGACATATCAGAATTTCAAGGTTGAGACCGACGCCGACGGCATTGCGCTGGTGACGTGGGACATTCCCGGCAAGTCGATGAACGTGCTGGATACCACCACCATCGACGAACTCGGCAAGATCGTTGCGCAGACCACGGCGGACGCGGCGGTGAAGGGCGTCGTCGTCACCTCCGGCAAGGAGGCGTTCTCCGCTGGTGCCGATCTCTCGATGCTTGAGGGCATGAGCCACCAGTACGCTGCCGCGCTCAAGAGCAAGGGCGAGGAAGCCGCGAATCAGATGCTGTTCGACGAGAGCCGCAAGCTGTCGCAGACGCTGCGGACCATCGAAACCTGCGGCAAGCCGTGGGTCGCGGCGATCAACGGTCTCGCGCTCGGCGGCGCGTTCGAACTGACGCTGGCCTGTCACTATCGCGTTGCCGCCGACAATCCGAAGACGCGGCTCGGTCTGCCGGAAGTCAAGGTCGGCCTGTTTCCCGGTGGCGGCGGCACGCAACGCCTGCCGCGTCTGATGCCGGCGGCGGATGCGCTGCAGCTGTTGCTCAAGGGCGACCAGATGACGCTCGCGAAGGCCAAGGCCGCCAACATCGTCGGCGCCATCGTGCCGGCCGCCGATCTCATCGCGACGGCGAAGCAGTGGATCAAGGACGGCGGCAAGGCCGTCGCGCCGTGGGACGTCAAGGGATTCAAGCTGCCGGGCGGTGCGGTCTATTCGGCAGCCGGCATGAACGTCTTCCCGCCGGCCAACGCTCTCTATCGCAGCCAGACCTACGACAACTATCCGGCTGCACGCGCCATCATGAGCTGCGTCTATGAAGGGCTGCTGGTCAATATCGACAACGCCTTGCGCATCGAGTCGCGTTACTTCGCAAAAATCCTGCGCAGCAAGGAAGCGGCGGCGATGATCCGCAGCCTGTTCCTGTCGATGCAGGAACTGAACAAGGGCGCGCGCCGGCCGCAGAATGTTCCGCCGACCAAGGTCAAGAAGCTCGCCATCATCGGCGCCGGCTTCATGGGCGCCAGCGTCGGTTACGTCTCGGCCAAGGCCGGCATCGACGTGGTGTTGATCGATCGCGATCAGGAAAGCGCCGACAAGGGCAAGGCGCATGCGAAGTCGGTGATCGACGGCCTCATCGCCAAGGGCCGCGCCAAGGACGCCGACCGCGACGCATTGCTGGCGCGCATCACCGCGACGCCGGACTACAACGCCATCAGCGATTGCGATCTGGTCATCGAAGCGGTGTTCGAGGATCGCAAGGTCAAGGCCGAGACCTATGCCAAGGCGCAGCCGCTGTTGCGCAAGGATGCCATCTTCGCCTCCAATACCTCGACGTTGCCGATCAATTCGCTGGCCGAGGAATGGAAGGATCAGTCGCGCTTCATCGGAATCCATTTCTTCTCGCCGGTCGAGAAGATGATGCTGGTCGAAATCATCGTCGGCAAGAACACCGGCGATGTGGCGCTGGCCACCGCGCTGGATTACGTTCGTCAGATCAGCAAGACGCCGATCGTCGTCAACGACTCGCGCGGCTTCTTCGCCAACCGTTGCGTGTTGCGCTTCACCGCGGAAGGCCTCGAGATGCTGATGGAAGGCGTGCCGCCTGCAATGATCGAGAACACCGCGAAGATGGCCGGCATGCCGGTCGGCCCGCTGTCGCTGTCGGATGAAGTGGCGCTCGATCTGGTGCTCAAGATCATGAAGGCGACCGAGGCCGATCTCGGCGCCAATGCCGTCGATCAGCAGCAGAAGAAACTGCTGGTCGAAATGGTGGAGAAGCAGGGCCGCTTCGGCCGCAAGAACGGCAAGGGCTTCTACGATTATCCCGAAAAGGGCAAGGGCAAGAGCTTGTGGTCCGAACTCTCGAGCTTGCAGCCGAAGCATCTCGATCCGGATACGCTCGATGTCGAGGAGTTGAAGCAGCGCTTCCTCGTCGCGCAGGCGGTGGAAGCTGCCCGCACCGTCGAGGATCACGTCATCACCGATCCGCGCGAGGCGGATGTCGGCTCGATCCTCGGCTTCGGTTTCGCACCATTCACCGGCGGCACGCTGTCCTATATCGACTTCATGGGCACCAAGAACTTCGTCGCGCTGTGCCACAAGCTCGAAGCCAAATACGGCTCGCGCTTCACGCCGCCGAAGCTGCTGGTCGAGATGGCGGAGAAGGGCGAGACGTTCTACGGCCGCTTCCCGCCGAAGAAGGTCGCGGCTTGATTATTACCCTCTCCCCTTGCGGGAGAGGGTGGTTTCGAACGTAGTGAGAAACCGGGTGAGGGGTATTCGGGTTGGGAAATCACCCCTCACCCGCCCTCGCTTCACTCGGGCACCCTCTCCCGCAAGGGGAGAGGGAAAGCTCGTGGCGACGACGAAACAAAGACCACAAAACAAAAACGGCCGGATCAGCGATCCGGCCGTTTTTGTTTGAAGCCTGCGGCTTGGCGCGATCTTACGCCAGGCCTTCGCTCTTCAGCGCGGCCTGCACCTGCGGCCGTGCCGCGACGCGCGCCTTGTAGGCCATCAGGTTGCTGAGCGCCGAGAGGTCGAACTTGTGGGCGTCGGCCCAGCGCAGCATGGTGTAAAGATAGCCATCGGCGACGCTGAACTGCTTGCCCATCAGGTAATCGTGGCCGGCGAGCTTGCTGTCGATGTGCTTGAGCTTGCCCATCAGGCGGTCGCGGAAGAACTGCTTGGTCTCGTCGCTGAGCACCGGGGCGAACAACGGGCTGAAATTCTTGTGCAACTCACTGGTGAGGAAGTTGAGCCACTCCTGCAACCGGTAGCGCTCGGTGGTGCCGTGGGCCGGGGCCAGATTCTTGTCGCCGGCCTTGTCGGCGATAGCTTGCACGATGACCGGGCCTTCGGTCAGGATCGAGCCGTCGTCGAGCACCAGCGTCGGCACCTGGCCCTTGGGGTTGACCTGCAGAAAGTTGCTGCCGTCTTCCAGCTTCTTGGCCTTCAGGTCGACTTTCGCGAGATCATGCGCCAGACCGGCTTCCAGCAGCGCGATGTGTGGCGACAGCGAACAGGCGCCAGGCGAGTAATAGAGCTTCATCGGAGTTGTCCTCCAGGTTGGTTATTGGTTATGGAGATAGCCGTGATTAAATGCGTCTGCATGAAATAGTCAAGATTGATGCAGCTGCATTTATAGAGGTATGGTCGACCGCGATCCTATGGATGACGTGATGAAACGCAAACCATCGACCGAGGCGACTGCGGCCTGGATCCGGCTGATGCGTGTCCAGAGTCGGGTGCTGGACGCCGTGGAGCAGGATTTGAAGAAGGCGGGCTTTCCGCCATTGGCCTGGTATGACGCGCTGCTCGAACTCTCGCGCGCGCCAAGCGGCGAACTGCGCCCGGTCGAACTGGAGCGGCAAATGCTGATTCCGCAATATTCGACCTCGCGGCTGATCGATCGTCTGGTCGAGGAGGGGCTTGCGGCACGCCGCGAATGCAAGATGGACAAGCGCGGACTGTTCGTCGAGATCACCGAGACCGGCCGCGACCTGCAGAAGCGGATGTGGAGTGCCTATTCGGCCGCGATCGAAAAGCACGTCGGCTCGAAATTGTCGGATGCCGATGCGATGAAACTCAGCGGGCTGCTGGACCGGCTGGGCTGTTCGTGCGAGCAGGCGGTGGCGCCAACGACTTCGCGAGACGCCGCGTCCGCCCGATGATGCCGCTCAATTCAACCGGTTGCGGGCAGCATCGCCCCGGCCTTTTCCTTCAACGCGCGCGCAACGCTGCCGCGCTTCACATTCAGGATGTCCATGGCGCGTGATCAAACCGATACGACGCCGCTAAATTCGCGTGATGAACTTGTCGCGTGGCTCGAAGCGGGTGTGAAGCCGAAGTCCGAGTTCAGGATCGGGACCGAACACGAAAAGACGCCCTTTACGCTCGAAGGCCATCGCCCGGTGCCGTATGAGGGCGCACACGGCATCGGTGCTTTGCTGGAAGGGATGCGGCTCTTGCTCGGCTGGGAGCCGATCATGGAGCGCGGCAATATCATCGGGCTGCATGACGTCACCGGCGGCGGCGCCATTTCGCTCGAACCGGGCGGGCAGTTCGAACTGTCCGGTGCGCCGGTGGAAACGGTACATCAGACCCAGTCCGAACTGATGGCGCATCTGGCGCAGGTGCGCGAGATCGCTTCGCCGCTCGGCATCGGCTTTCTCGGTCTCGGTATGACGCCGTCATGGTCGCGCGCGGAAATCCCGGTGATGCCGAAGGGCCGCTACAAGATCATGACCGGCTATATGCCGAAGGTCGGCCGCTACGGCCTCGACATGATGTACCGAACCTGCACGGTGCAGACCAATCTGGATTTCTCCTCCGAAGCCGACATGGTCAAGAAGCTGCGCGTGTCGGTGGCGCTGCAGCCGGTGGCGACGGCGCTGTTCGCCAATTCGCCGTTTACCGAAGGCAAACCGAATGGCTTCCTGTCATTCCGTTCGGAGATCTGGCGCGACACCGACAACGCCCGCGCCGGGATGATTCCATGGGCGTTCGAAGATGGCATGGGTTTCGAGCGCTGGGTCGATTACGCGCTCGACGTGCCGATGTATTTCGTCAAGCGCGGCGACACCTACATCGACGTGTCCGGTTCGTCTTTCCGTGACTTCTTTGACGGCAAGAACGACCGGCTTCCCGGCGAACGCCCGACACTGTCGGATTGGGCCAATCACCTCTCGACGATTTTCCCGGAAGTGCGGCTCAAGCGCTATCTGGAGATGCGCGGCGCCGACGGCGTGCCATGGGACCGGCTGCCGGCATTGCCGGCGTTCTGGGTCGGGCTGTTGTACGATGACGCCAGCCTCGATGCGGCGTGGGACATCGCCAAGCACTGGACGGCGTTCGAGCGGCAAGCATTGCGGGACGATGTGCCGCGGCTTGGCTTCAAGGCGCGCATCAAGGACCGATACCTGTTCGAAATTGCCAAGGAGTGCTTGGCGCTGGCGCACGCCGGACTGCGGCGACGCGGCCATGTCGATCATCTTGGCCGCGACGAAACGCGACATCTTGATGCGCTGGATCGGATCGTCGATGCCGGGCGTTCGCCGGCGGAAGAGATGCTGGAAAAATTCCACGGCTTCTGGGGTGGCTCGGTGGAACAGGCTTACTCCGAATATGCGTTCTGATACGAGCTTCGCCACGCACTCTGAAAGCTGTGGCGAAACAAGGCGATAGGTCGCATCCGCGGATCGTGGATGCGGCTTTGGCGGCGATCAGCAAGTCGTGAGGTGGACGTGCCGTTCATCCGCCGTACAGGAACGTGGCGATTAGATGGTGTTGCGCTGCGGCCGGCGAAAACCGGGTTACGTGATGCGGCGTTTACCCCACGATAGGATGCGGTGCTGCACTTGCACCGGTGTCGCATTGCGCCGGCATCGACTTTGGGTCCGCTCGCGTTTCAGAAGGAATCATGCATGGCGCGAGCCGCCGTAATCAGCAGATTGTTCGCGGCCCTCGTGGCGACGCTGGTGATGCTCGCTCACGCATCGCAGCCTGCGCAGGCCCAGACCAATTTCGACCGGATCGGCGGTGACTATCTTCGGGCGCCATCGGGAACCGGTGACCCGGCCGACTGCGCGCTGGCTTGCGAACGCGACAAGCGGTGCCGCTCCTGGACCTTCAGCTATCCCTCCGGATCTGACGGCGCGTATTGCTGGCTGAAGAATACGGTGCCTCAGCGGACACAGAGCGATTGCTGCGTTTCCGGTGTGCGCGGAGCAGGTGTAATCGAGCCGCGCGGCCGCGGCATGGAAACCTCGACCGATCGTTTCGGTGGCGACTATCGCAACTTCGAGATCAAGGGCGGTGAAGATGCGCAGCGCTGCAAGGCCAGCTGCGAGGGCGACAACAAATGTCGTGCATGGACCTACGCGCGGCCTGGTTATGCCGGTCGCGAGGCGCGGTGTTTTCTGAAGAAGGACATCAAGCCGCCGCGGCGCAAACCGGGCTTCACGTCCGGCGTTGTGCGATAGCCCGCGCAAGCCCACCCTGAAGGTCTGCGGGCCCTCACTGCACCGATATGAAGAATCGCGACAGGCGCAGGCCGGACAACCATGTCCAGACCGGGTGGTTGCGGATGCCGAGATCCCATGAACCGACGATGGCATCGACACGGCCGACCAGATCATCGGTCGGCAGCAGGCCCACGCCGCCCTGTCCGACCGGAACGCGGCTGTCGGCCGAGTTGTCGCGATTGTCACCCATGACGAACAACCGGTGCGGCGGCACGGTGACTTCGTCGGTGTTGTCGAGGCGGCCGTTGGTGCGCAACTTGAAGATCGGATGCGAGACACCGCCGGGCAGTGTCTCGGTGTAGAGCCGGGCCAATTCGCCTGAGCCGTTATCGTCTTCAGCTTCGCCGAGACCGTTGGCCTTCAGCGCAACCGGCTGTCCGTTGATCCAGAGCTGACCGTTGCGCATCTGGACATGATCGCCAGGCAGGCCGACAACGCGCTTGACCCAGACCTGCGAGGTGTCGCCGGGCCAGCGGAACACGACAACGTCGCCGCGCTTCGGCAGTGCGCCGAAAATCCGCTCGCTTTGGGGAAACGCGATGTGAATCGGCAACGAGGCGGTGCTGTATCCGTAGGGATATTTCGAAGCCAGCAGGGCGTCGCCGATCAGCAGCGTCGGCTCCATCGAAGCCGATGGCACGTAGAACGGTTCGGCCAGCGCGCCCTTGGCGACGAACACCGCCAGCACGATGCCCGCGACCTGAGTCAGCGATGCCCACCAGCGGGGCTGCGGTTTCGTTGTCGACGATGATTCGACGCTCATCCGCCGGTGCCTCCAACGGTGATGCGGTCCATCCGCAGCGTCGGCTGTCCGACGCCGACCGGCACGCCCTGACCGTGCTTGCCGCAGGTTCCGATGCCGGAGTCGAGCGCGATGTCGTTGCCGACCATGGTGATGCGATGCAGGTCGGTGGGGCCGTTGCCGATCAGCATGGCGCCTTTCAGTGGTGCGCCGAGCTTGCCGTTCTCGATCTTGTAGGCCTCGGTGCATTGGAAGACATACTTGCCGGACGTGATGTCGACCTGACCGCCGCCGAAGTTGGCCGCGTAGATGCCGTTTTTCACTGAGGCGAGAATTTCCGCCGGATCGCGCTGGCCTTCGATCATGTAGGTGTTGGTCATGCGCGGCATCGGTACGTGAGCGTAGCTCTGGCGGCGACCGTTGCCGGTCGGCTTCATGTTCATCAGCCGGGCGTTTTGCCGGTCCTGCATATAGCCGACCAGGATGCCGTCCTCGATCAGGACCGTGCGGTTGGTCGGCGTGCCTTCATCGTCGATCGACAGCGAACCGCGCCGCGAAGCGATGGTGCCGTCGTCGACGACGGTGACGCCTTTCGCCGCGACCTGTTGCCCCATCAATCCGGCAAAGGCCGAGGTTTTCTTGCGGTTGAAATCGCCTTCGAGGCCGTGCCCGACCGCCTCATGCAACATGACGCCGGGCCAGCCAGGGCCAAGCACGACGTCCATTTCGCCGGCGGGCGCCGGAATCGATTCGAGATTGACGATGGCTTCGCGAATAGCGCCGTCGGCGGCGTCGCGCCAGGCCTTGGTTTCGATGAAGCGCTGGTAGCCTTCACGGCCGCCATAGCCCTTGCTGCCGCTTTCCTGGCGGTCGCCGGAACCGGCGACGACCGAGATATTGACCCGCACCAGCGGGCGGATATCGCGATAGCTTTCGCCATCCGGGCGTAGGATCTCTACCACCTGCCAGCTGGCGGCGAGGCTGACCGAGACCTGGCGGACTCGCGGATCCTTGTCGCGGACATAGGCGTCGATCTCGCCGAGCAGCTTGACCTTGGCTTCGAAACCGGGGGCATCGAGCGGGTTGTCGTCGCCGTAAAGGCGGACGTTGGTGTGTTGCGGCGGAGCGGCGAAGGTTCCCTGATACCCGCCGCGTACCGCGTGCACCGCGTCGGCGGCGCGGATCACTGCCGCAATCGACAGATCGGACGCATGCGCGTAGCCCACCGCGTCATCCTTGACGGCGCGCAGGCCAAAACCCTGAGCCGTATCGTAAGTCGCCTGCTTCAATCGGCCGTTATCGAACATCAGCGCTTCGCTCTGGCTGTATTCGAGGAACAGTTCGCCATCGTCAGCCCCGGCAAGGCCGCGGGCCATCTCGTTGCGAACCTGATCGCGATCGAGGTTGGCGCGGTCGAGCAAGGAGGTCGTGGCTGGATTGGTCATGGCGGGAGGCGCTCCGGATTACACGCAAACAGGTCTGGTCGCGATATCTTGCCGACAGCGCAGAGGCTATCAGCACTCGCATCCCGGCAAAAATAGGAACGCCACGGCAAAAGCGCGAGGGTGACGCGAACCGGCATCGGGGGCAGGGCCGCCCTACGGCAGCTTGTCGTAGCCCTCGCCAAGGCCGTTGAGGCTTAGCGGAAAGCCGATCCCTTCTTCCGGGGTCTCGAAAATGATGAAGGTCGCGGTCTTGGCCGTGCGCAACTGGCCGAGCAGCTTGTCGTCCATCACAACTTCGGCAACACAGCCGTTCGGCAGGCAACGTACGAATCCGGCGCGGCCGACGTCGACATTGTCGAGTTTCAGGCCCAGGCCGGAGGGCAGCAGCACGCCGAGCGGGGCAACCACGCGCATCAGCTTGCTTTTCTGATCGGCGGTTTTCAGCACGATGACGGTCAGGCCAGCGTTGGAGCGGTCTTCGGCGACGACGCTCTGGATCAGGGCGCATTGCTCCGCCTTGGCGCCGGGCGGCGTATCGCAGCGAATCTGCCAGTCGCCATGGACCGAGCGCACGGCGCCCTGGGCGTTTGCCGGCACCGTCAGGGCCGCCAGCAGGGCCGCTGCCATGCCACCTGCCACGAACCGGGCCGCAAAGCGCGCCAGGAAAGCAACGATTGTCCGATCAGCGTGTGTGCCCGGTCGGTGCTGATGCTGCGAAAGCCCCATTCGGGTCGTTCCCTTCAATGTCTGTCCAAAAGCTGGACTGATACGGCAATGACGGCGCCTTGAAGGCGGGTCGCCGCGCAAACTGTCGGGCGGCGGTGGCGAATCAGGTTCCTGCAGAACGTCTTGCCCGTGCCTACATCGGGCAATTTGCCTGTCAAGCGCCGTTGGGCCGTCGCGCGTTAAATCATCCCGATTTGTGGCTATTATAGCGGCTTGCGAACAATCCCGGCGAATGCGTCATATCGGCTCTATTAGTGCATTGCGAGGAACGGCGAATTATGGTTTGAGAGGCTGGATTTCGACGCGTTCTAACGATCTGGCCACCGGTCCTTTGTCGCACAGCACGCGTCGTGCAGCATCATTCGCCGCCGGCGAGTGTGCTTTTGAGCTTTATGACAAGGAGCGCGAGCGGCATGAATATGTCGAGGGGCAAGATTGGCCGCCGGTTGTTGGGGTTGGCGATTATCGGGGCGGCGCTGGCAGTCGGTGGATACGCATACGCCGAAGTTGGCCAGCCTTCGCCGTGGGAATATGGCCTGCAGCCGTCTGCCTCGCCCGTCATGGACGATATCGAGTGGTTTCACGGCTTTTTGCTCTGGATCATTACCGCCATCACCCTGTTCGTCATGGCGCTGCTCATCATCGTGATGGTGAAGTTCAATTCGAAGTCCAACCCGGTGCCGTCGAAGACGACGCACAACACCTTGATCGAGGTGGTCTGGACCATCGTTCCGGTGATGGTGCTGGTGGGCATCGCGATTCCGTCGTTCCGGCTGCTGTTCGAGCAGGTTGACGTGCCGAAGGCCGATCTGACCATCAAGGCGACCGGCAAGCAGTGGTACTGGAGCTATTCCTATCCCGATAACGGCAAGTTCGAGTTCGACTCGCTGATGGTCGCGGACAAGCAGCCGCGCCTGCTCGGCGTCGACAACGAGATGGTCGTGCCGGTCAACAAGATCGTTCGTGTGCAGACCACCGGCGCCGACGTGATTCACGCCTTTACGGTGCCGGCTTTCGGCATCAAGATCGACGCCATTCCCGGTCGTCTCAACGAGACCTGGTTCAAGGCCACCAAGACCGGCATGTTCTATGGTCAGTGCTCGGAACTGTGCGGCAAGGATCACGCCTTTATGCCGATCGCGGTTCGCGTCGTGAGCGATCAGGAGTTCGCAGCCTGGGTCGAGACGGCAAAGAAGAAGTTCGCGTCATCGCGCACCAATTCATACGCGCTGGCGGAGACTGGCGTACACTAAGCGCGGGCATTTCGCCCGCGGCAACGGATAGGACGACGGGACCGCAAGGTCCAGGGACGGCAGGATAGGATCACGGACATGGCAACCACCGCAGCTACTTCGGCTCATACGGATCACTCTCACGATGATCATGCGCATCATCCGACCGGCTGGCGGCGCTACGTCTACTCCACCAACCACAAGGACATCGGCACGATGTACCTGATCTTCGCCCTCGTCGCCGGCCTGATCGGCGCGGCGATGTCGGTGGCGATCCGCATCGAGCTGATGTATCCCGGCATCCAGCTGTTCCACGAAACGCACACCTACAACGTGTTCGTCAGCAACCACGGTCTCATCATGATCTTCTTCATGGTGATGCCAGCGATGATCGGCGGCTTCGGCAACTGGATGGTGCCGCTGATGATCGGTGCGCCGGACATGGCGTTCCCGCGCATGAACAACATCTCGTTCTGGCTGCTGCCGGCCTCGTTCAGCCTGCTGCTGATTTCCGCGTTCGTAGAGGGCGAGCCGGGCGCATCCGGTGCCGGCACCGGCTGGACCATGTACGCGCCGCTATCGACATCGGGCCATCCGGGACCTGCGGTCGACTTCGTCATTCTCTCGATGCATCTTGCGGGTGCGTCGTCGATCCTCGGTGCGATTAACTTCATCACCACGATCTTCAACATGCGCGCGCCGGGCATGACCCTGCACAAGATGCCTCTGTTCGTCTGGTCGATCCTGGTGACGGTGTTCCTGCTGCTGCTGTCGCTGCCGGTGCTCGCCGGCGCCATCACCATGCTGCTGACCGACCGTAACTTCGGCACCACCTTCTTCGCGGCCGAAGGCGGCGGCGATCCGGTGCTGTTCCAGCACCTGTTCTGGTTCTTCGGTCATCCGGAAGTGTACATTCTGATTCTGCCCGGCTTCGGCATGATCAGCCAGATCGTCTCGACCTTCGCGAAGAAGCCGGTGTTCGGTTATCTCGGCATGGCCTATGCCATGGTCGCCATCGGCGGCATCGGCTTCGTGGTCTGGGCGCACCACATGTACACCGTCGGCATGTCCGGCCCGACGCAGGCTTACTTCGTCGCCGCCACGATGGTCATCGCGGTGCCGACCGGAGTGAAGATCTTCTCGTGGATCGCCACCATGTGGGGCGGTTCGATCGAGTTCCGAGCGCCGATGCTGTGGGCGATCGGCTTCATCTTCGTGTTCACCGTCGGCGGCGTGACCGGCGTGGTGCTCGCCAACGCCGGTGTCGACCGCGTGCTGCAGGAGACCTACTACGTCATCGCGCACTTCCACTACGTGATGGGTGTCGCGGCGGTGTTCGCCATCTTCGCGGGCTGGTACTACTGGTTCCCGAAGATGACCGGCTACATGTACTCGGAAGGCATCGCCAAGCTGCAGTTCTGGGTGATGTTCATCGGCGTCAACATCCTGTTCTTCCCGCAGCACTTCCTCGGCCTGTCGGGCATGCCGCGCCGCTACGTAGACTATCCGGATGCGTTCGCCGGCTGGAACCTGATCTCCTCGATCGGTTCGTACATCTCGGCGTTCAGCGTTCTGATCTTCATCTACGGCATGATCGTCGCGTTCGTCCGCAAGGAGAAGGCGTCCGCGAATCCGTGGGGTCCCGCTGCAACGACGCTGGAATGGACGCTGCCCTCGCCGCCGCCGTTCCACCAGTTCGAGACCCTGCCGCGCGTGCAGTGATGCAATGTTCGCGGCGCGCGTGAGGCGCCGCGACGAGTTCAGGTATCCGCCGCTGCCCCAGGGTCTGCGGCGGATATTTATCCGACAAGGAAGTGAGCGATTTGTCGATTGTAGAGAATCACGCGTTGGCACTGGCGCCCCGTATCTCGGAGGCGAGCGTTGCCGATTACATCGCGCTGCTGAAGCCGCGCGTGATGTCGCTCGTGATCTTCACTGCATTGGTCGGCCTGATGATCGCGCCCGGACATTTCCATCCGGTGCTGGCGTTCACGTCGATCCTCTGCATCGCTGTTGGCGCCGGCGCGTCGGGCGCGCTCAACATGTGGTACGACGCCGATATCGACGCGGTGATGTCGCGCACGGTGAATCGTCCGATCCCCGCAGGCCGGGTGACGCCGCAGGAAGCGCTGGCGTTCGGCCTGACGCTGTCGTTCTTCTCCGTGATGACGCTCGGCATTCTGGTCAACTGGCTGGCCGGTGGCCTCTTGGCATTCACCATCTTCTTCTATGCCGTGATCTATACGATGTGGCTGAAGCGCCATACCGCGCAGAACATTGTCATTGGCGGCGCGGCGGGTGCGCTGCCGCCGGTTGTGGCCTGGGCGGCGGCGACAGGTTCGCTCTCGGCCGAACCGATCCTGCTGTTCCTGATCATCTTCTTCTGGACGCCGCCGCATTTCTGGGCGCTGGCGCTGTTCCGTACCGACGACTATGCCCGCGCCAATGTGCCGATGCTACCGGTCGTCGCCGGTGCGGATGCGACCCGGCTTCAAATTCTGCTCTATACCGTCGTGCTGGTCGCTATCGCCGTGGCGCCATGGCCTCTTGGCTATTTCGACGCGGTTTACGGGTTGTCTTCGCTGGCGCTCGGTGGCGGCATGCTGGTGCTCGCCGTCCAGGTCTATCGCAACCGCGAGGGTGCCGCGGCGCTGCGCTCGGCGCGCCAGCTGTTCGGCTTCTCGATTTTGTATCTGTTCGCCCTGTACGCCATTCTGCTGCTGGAGGTCGTCGTTGCGGCCGCCGCGCGCCTGTTCTGGTAGGAGGCGCATGGCGATCCGATGGACAAAGAGCAGCCGCCGGGGATTGTGCTTACCGAAGCCCAGAAAAAACGTCAGCGCGAACGATCGATCGCGATCGCGCTCGCGCTGGGAGTGCTCGTTGTGTTGTTTTTCGCGGTGACCATCGTCAAGGGCGCAGGTGTCCTGGTCCGGCCGATGTAGGGCTGACTTGAGTTGCGGGCGCGAGAGGGGCATGTCCTTCTCGGTATGGGGAATGAGGAAGAGCGAGTTGTCACGATGACAGCCGAACCGACTAAAGGGCATCCGTCGATGTCGTCGCGGCCGCGCCGTCTCGGGCGCGACACGACCGTGGCGGTCATCTGCGGTTTGGGCGTCGCTCTGATGGTTGGCGCAGCCTATGCCGCTGTCCCGTTCTACAACTGGTTCTGCCGCACCACCGGTTTCAACGGGACGACGCAGGTGGCGACCGCAGCTCCCACCGGTGCGCCGCTTGCGCGGCAGGTCGCTGTGCGTTTCGATTCCAACGTCAGCGGCGGCTTGCCCTGGAAATTCCAGCCGGAGCAGACCGAGATCAACGTCCGGATCGGCGAGGTGGTGACCGCTTACTATACCGTGACCAATCAGTCGGCGCGGGCGACGACCGGACAAGCCGCCTACAACGTCGCGCCGCTCACGGTCGGTTCGTATTTCCAGAAGATCAACTGCTTCTGCTTCACCGAGCAGACCTTGGCGCCGGGCGAGAAGCGCGAGATGGCGGTGGTGTTCTACGTCGATCCGTCCTTCGTCAAGGACAGCGAGAACGACGGGGTGAATACCATCACGTTGTCGTATACCTTCTTTCCACTGCGCGAAGTCGCACCCAAACCGCTTGCCTCCGGTGAGACGGACCAACGCAAAGGAAGTCTCTAGTCTCGAACAATCGGGGCCAGTGCTTCAGATTCGAATATCTGCCGAGCCGCTCGGCAGGCCTAACGGGAGACCATAATGGCTACGGCGCACGCTAAGCATCACGACTACCACCTCGTCGATCCGAGTCCGTGGCCCTTCGTCGGGTCGGTCTCGGCCTTCATCATGGCGGTCGGCGCGATCTCGTGGATGCATCATTTGTATTCGGCGGCGCCGATCGTGTTCGGCATCGGCACCATCGGCGTGCTCTACACGATGGTGAGCTGGTGGGCCGACGTCATTCGTGAAGCCGAGCACAAGGGCGACCATACCCGCGTCGTGCAGATCAGCCACCGCTACGGCATGATCTTGTTCATCGCTTCCGAAGTGATGTTCTTCGTCGCCTGGTTCTGGGCTTTCTTCAATTCCGCGCTGTTCCCCGGCGATCCGGTCCACGTCACCCGCGAAGCCTTGTTTGGCGGCGTCTGGCCGCCGAAGGGCATCGAGACCTTCGATCCGTGGCATCTGCCGCTGCTCAACACGCTGATCCTGCTGACCTCGGGCACCACGGTGACTTGGGCGCACCACGCGCTGCTCGAGAACGATCGCAAGGGCCTGAAGTGGGGCCTGATCCTCACCGTGATCCTCGGCGCCTGCTTCACCTGCGTACAGGCTTACGAATATCATCACGCCGCGTTCAGCTTCGCCGGCAACGTCTATGGCGCCACCTTCTTCATGGCGACCGGCTTCCATGGCTTCCACGTTCTGGTCGGAACCGTGTTCCTGCTGGTGTGCCTGTTCCGCGCTTACGCCGGACACTTCACCCCGAAGCAGCATCTCGGCTTCGAGTTTGCCGCTTGGTATTGGCACTTCGTCGACGTGGTGTGGCTGTTCCTGTTCATCTGCATCTACGTCTGGGGCCATGGTGCGGAAACCATGGCGCACGCGGCGCATTGATCGCGGGCAATTGTGCTACAAAGGGCGGCCGCAGGGCCGCCCTTTTGCTTTGCTATCCGGCGCAGGAGCCTTGAGAGAATTGTCGATGCCGAATCTGGATCCCCCGACGCTGTCGCAAAGCATCGTGCGCGGGCTGACCTGCAAATGTCCGCGCTGCGGTGCCGGCAAGCTCTACGCCGGCTATATCCGCCTGCGGCCACGCTGCGAAAGCTGTGACCTCGATTACGCCTTCACGGATGCCGGGGACGGGCCGGCCGTGTTCATCATCCTGATCGCCGGCTTCATCGTCGTGGCGTCGGCGCTGATCGTCGAAGTCAAATACCAGCCGCCGTTCTGGCTGCATGCCGCCCTATGGATTCCGTTGGTCCTGGTTTTGACCTTGATCCCGCTACGCTCGATGAAGTCGCTGTTGATCGCGCTGCAGTTTCATCACAACGCCGCGGAAGGCCGTTTGGTGAAGCGAGAGCCTCAATGACTGCAAGTTCTCATCGGCTGCGACGTATCGTCGGGCTTGGCGTGTTTTCCGCGGTCATCGTCGGCGTGCTGCTGAGCCTCGGAGTTTGGCAATTACAGCGGCGCGTGGCAAAGCACCTGCTGATGGCGACGCTGCATGAACGGCTGGCGATGGCGCCGGTGCCGCTGCCGATGCCGGCGCAATGGCCGACGCTGACGCAGGCCCACGACGAATTCCGTCGTGTCACGTTCTCCGCCGTCTTCAAGCCAGCGCCGGATGCTCACGTGTTCAGCTCCGGTTCGGCGGTGCGGCCCGATGTCACCACACCAGGGGTCTGGGTCTTCGCTCCCGCACATGTCGCCGACGGGCCGGAGCTTGTGATCAATCGCGGCTTCGTGCCGGAAGGCCGGCAAGGCGATATCACGCCGCCGCCATCGGGGGCGGCCGAGCTGACCGGCTACATCCGATTTCCAGAAACCGAAGGCATGTTGATTCCGCATGAAGATCGCAACAAGCGGTTGTGGTTCTTGCGCGATCAGCAAAGCATGGCGCGGGTGCTGGGCTGGGGCGATGTCGCACCGTTCTATATCGATCTCGAATCGCCCGTGCCGGCGAATGGCTTGCCGAAGCCGGGGCCGCTCAACGTTCATCTCAAAGACGATCACATGCAATATGCCATCACCTGGTTCGGCCTCGCCGCGGCCGTCGGCATTGCCTTTGCTTTCTGGCTGGTGCGGGCCTTCGCTGAAGGTGCGCCTCCGCCACCCGATGGAAACCGACGGCACGCCTGAGCATCCCACCGGGGAATATCGAAATGCGGTTTCCAGTTTTCCGGATGATGTTCTAAGGTAGTGCCGACTGCGCGCCAGAGCGCTTCAAATCATCGATATTTATCAGAGGCTTGCGAAATGCCGTGAGCCTTGGAGGACGTGTTGACCGGTTATATCTCTACCCGCGGCGAAGCCCCGCGCTTGGGTTTTTGCGACGTCATGTTGACCGGGCTTGCTCGCGACGGTGGCCTCTACGTGCCCGAGGTCTGGCCGCAATTGACGCCTGACGGCATCGCGGCGTTGTGCGGCCGGCCCTACTGGGAAGTTGCAGTCGAAATCATTCGCCCGTTCGTCGGCGACGAGATTTCCGATGCGGATCTCGGTCGGATGGCCAATGAAGCCTATGCCACCTTCCGGCATCCGGCGGTGGTGCCGCTCGATCAAAGCGGCCCGAACCAGTTTGTGCTCGAACTTTTCCATGGTCCGACGCTGGCGTTCAAGGACGTCGCGATGCAGTTGCTGTCGCGGTTGATGGATCACGTGCTGGCCAAGCGCGGGGAGCGCACCACCATCGTGGTGGCGACGTCCGGCGATACGGGAGGCGCGGCGGTCGATGCTTTCGCGCAGCGCGACAATGTCGACCTCATCGTGCTGTTCCCGCACGGGCGAATTTCCGAGGTCCAGCGGCGCATGATGACGACGACAGGCGCGAGCAATGTCCACGCGCTCGCCGTCGAAGGAACATTCGACGATTGCCAGGCCATCGTGAAGGGGCTGTTCAATCATCATACGTTCCGCGATGCCGTCGCGCTGTCCGGCGTCAACTCGATCAATTGGGCACGCATCGTTGCGCAGGTGGTTTATTATTTCACCTCCGCCGTCGCGCTGGGCGCGCCGGTGCGCACCGTCGATTTCACCGTACCGACCGGCAACTTCGGCGATATCTTTGCCGGCTATGTCGCCAAGCGAATGGGATTGCCGATCGGGCGTCTGCGGATCGCTGCCAATATCAATGATATCCTCGCACGCACATTGAAGACCGGCATCTACGAGGTGCGCGAAGTGCACGGCACCGCGGCGCCCTCGATGGATATTCAGGTGTCGTCGAATTTCGAACGGCTGCTGTTTGAAGCCAGCGGACGCGACAGCGCCGTGGTGCGCGGCCTGATGGCATCGCTGGACCAGTCGCGGCGCTTCGTGCTGCCGGATGCGGTGCTGGCAAATATCCGTCAGGATTTCGACGCCGGCCGTGCCGACGAGACGGAGACCGACGCGGCTATCCGCGCCGCATGGCGTGAAGCCGGCGATCTGGTCGATCCGCATACGGCGGTGGCGCTGGCTGTTGCCGATCGCGACAACTCCGATACGACGACACCGAACATCGTGCTGTCGACCGCGCATGCGGCGAAGTTTCCGGATGCCGTGCAGGCGGCCTGCGGCGTACGCCCGTCATTGCCGGCCTGGCTCGATGGTTTGATGACGCGTGAGGAACACGTCAGGGTCATGCGAAACGATCAGGCCGAGATCGAGCGATTCGTGCTTTCGGTGAGTCGTGCTGCGAAACAGGGAGTTGCCGGATGAGCGTCGAGGTCAGCAAGCTCCCTTCCGGCCTAACCGTCGTCACCGATACCATGCCGCATCTGGAGACGGCCGCGCTTGGCGTGTGGACCGGCGTCGGCGGCCGCAACGAAGCGCCGAACGAGCACGGCATTTCGCATCTGCTCGAGCACATGGCTTTCAAAGGCACGGTGCGGCGGTCGTCGCGTGAAATCGTCGAGGAAATTGAGGCGGTCGGGGGCGACCTCAATGCCGCCACCAGCACGGAGACCACGGCCTATTACGCGCGCGTGATGAAGGCCGACGTGCCGCTGGCGCTGGACGTGCTATCCGACATTCTGGCCAACCCGACCTTCGTCACCGAAGAACTGGAGCGCGAGAAGAGCGTCATCGAGCAGGAGATCGGCGCGGCGCAAGACACGCCTGACGATGTGGTGTTCGAATATCTCAATGAGATTTGCTACCCCGACCAGGCGATGGGCCGTTCGCTGCTGGGGACGGCAACCACGCTGAAAGCGTTCAAGCGCGAAACGCTGCTGCATTATTTGTCGACCCACTATCGGGGACCGAACATGGTGGTTGCGGCGGCAGGCGCGGTCAATCATCAGCAGATCGTCGCCGAGGCGACGTCGCGTTTTGCCAGCTTCGATGCCACGTCGGCTCCGAAGTCGCCGCCCGCAGTGTTCGGCAAGGGCGGGTCGCGCGTGGTGCATCGCGATCTTGAACAGGCGCATCTCACGCTGGCGCTCGAGGGGGTGCCGCAAACCGATCCCGAGCTGTTCAGCCTGCAGGTGTTCACCAATATTCTCGGCGGCGGGATGTCGTCGCGACTGTTCCAGGAAGTCCGTGAGAAGCGCGGCCTGTGCTACTCGATCTATGCCTTTCACGCGCCGCACAGCGACACCGGTTTCTTTGGGCTTTACACCGGCACCGACCCCGCCGACGCGCCGGAAATGATGGACGTCATCGTTGACGTCATCAATGAATCGGTCGAGACGCTGACCGATGCGGAGATTTCGCGGGCCAAGGCGCAGATGAAAGCCGGGCTCTTGATGGCTCTGGAGAGTTGCAGCACGCGCGCCGAACAGTTGGCGCGGCACATGCTGGCTTACGGCAGGCCGCTGACGGTCGAAGAACTCGTCGGCCGGATCGAAGCGGTCAGCCGGGAGTCGACGCGCGATGCGGCAAGGGCTCTGCTGGCCCGCAGCCGGCCTGCGGTTGTCGCGCTCGGCAGCGGGCGGGGCCTGGAAGCGGCGGCGGCAAGTGCCGAGGGATTGACCAAATCCAAAGCGCGCTATCACTAGGCCACGCCGCCCTGCATCCTGGGAAGTCGCCGTCTGTGAATACGGCGGTGTCGCTATGGCGATCGAGGCGCTAGACTACGCCGCATCGCGTAGCGGGAGAGCGGGTCATGGCTCTGTTTCGACTGCCTTCAAGCGCTCCGGCGGCACTTGAGCCGCGCGGCAACGGGTTGGTGTTGCGGGCGCCGCAGATGGCCGATTTCCCGCAATGGGCGCAGCTCCGCGAACGCAGCAGGGCCTATTTGACTCCTTGGGAACCAATCTGGCCGTCCGATGATTTGACCCGTACCGGCTTTCGCCGGCGCTTGCGGCGCTATGCAGAGGATATTGCCAGCGACCGTGCCTATCCGTTCCTCATCTTTCGTGAATCGGACGGCGCGATCATCGGCGGCATCACGCTCGCCAACGTTCGGCGTGGCATCGTGCAGGCCGGCACCATCGGTTACTGGATCGGCGAGCCCTTTGCGCATCGCGGCTATATGACCGCCGCGCTGCGGGTGCTGCTACCCTCGCTGTTCGGTGAACTCAATCTGCACCGTATCGAAGCTGCCTGTATTCCCACCAATCTGGCTTCGGTCAGGGTGCTGGAGAAGGCGGGGTTTACCCGCGAAGGGCTGGCGCGGCGCTATCTCTGCATCAATGGCGTGTGGCAGGACCATTTGCTGTTCGGCATGCTGCACGAAGACTTTCACGGCTGATCGGAAGGCGATATCCGCGAGCACTCGCGTCGGCGCCTTATCGCGCGCCGGATTGACGCCTTTGGTTCGCCGCCATTGAACTGCTATAACCCCGGCGCGCGGTCCGGCGGAGGCGGGAGCTCCCGGATTGCGCCGCTTGAGAGTTCGAGATTGGTCGGGGACATCTGAATGATGCTTGAGAAGTGCGGGACAGGACGGGCCAGGCATGGCCTGAAGGCAAATCTGTGCGGCCTGACGGCCCTCGTGGTCGCGGGAACATTGCTCTCCGGCTGCACCAGCTCGGGCTTGAGCAACACCTCGGACAGCAGTAGCCCATCGCTCGGCGATCGTTTCAGCCAGTTGTTCAGTTCAAAGTCCCAGCCGGCAGATGCACCCGCGGCTCCGACGCCGGCCACGGCCAGCGAGCCGACTTGCCCACCGGTCAACATCCGCGCCGGCGCCTCGACCTTCGCGGTCGGCCTGCCCGGAAAGGAAGCGCGTGGCACCGACCTGCGCTATCAGGCGACCATCGTGCGGACCGCGCGCGACTGTAATCTCAACGGCGGGATGATTACGGCGCGAATCGGCATTCAGGGACGCGTCATTGTCGGGCCGGCCGGCGCGCCGCCCAGCGTCGAGATTCCGGTGCGCGTGGCCGTGGTGCAGGGCGGCGTCAACGAGAAAACCATCTTCACCAAGGCCTATCGGACGACGGCGACGGTCTCCGAGGACGGCACCAACTCCTACAGTCTGGTCGCGGAAGATGTCGTCTATCCGGTGCCGCCCGGCAATACAGGTGATTCGTATATCTTCTATATTGGCTTCGATCCGCAGGCGTTGCGACCCGAGCCGAAACGCTCGCAGCGCCGCCGCTGAGTTTTCACCTCCGCTCTCCGGGCATTAAAAAAGCCGGCGCGATCATCTCGCGCCGGCTTTTTATTGGAACCGATCGAAGCTCAGTTGAGCCTATCGCGAACGTCCTGAATGCCTTTGGCGAGCAGTTCGTCGGCAACCGATCCGGTGACGGTGCGCGCCATGATCTGCGAGGCGGCAGCGATGGCAGCCTCGGCGGCGGCGGAGCGAACGTCGGCGAGTGCCTGTGCCTCGGCCTGCGCGATCTTGCCCTCCGCTGATTTGGTCCGGCGGGCGACGAAGTCTTCCAGCCGGGCCTTGGCATCGGCGGCGATGCGTTCAGCCTCGGACTTGGCGGCAGCCACGATGTCCTGAGCTTCGCGCTCGGCGGTGGCGCGGCGGGCGCGATAGTCTGCAACCAGAGCCGCTGCTTCATCCTTGAGGCGGCGGGCCTCGTTGAGTTCGTCCTTGATGCGGTCGGCGCGGCGATCGAGTGCCTTGGCGACCGCACTCGGTACGCCGGCATAAATGAAGATACCGACAAGGATCACGAAAGCGATCGCGACCCAGAATTCAGCTGTCGAGATCATCGCATTATCCTCTCAGGGATGCGTCGACGGCGCTATCGACCGCCTTCGCGTCCGGCTGAACGCCGGTCAGTTGCTGCACGATCGTGGTCGCTGCATCGGTGGCGATCTCACGGACGTTGCTCATTGCCGATGCTCGCGTCACGGCAATCGCCTTTTCGGCTTCGGCAAGCTTGATGCCGAGCCGGTCTTCCAGGGTCTTGCGTTCCTGTTCGGCTTGCGCGTTGAGCTTGTCACGGGTTTCGGCACCGATTGCCTGCGCCTTGGCGCGAGCGTTGGCCAATTCGGCCTCATAGGCCTTCAATTCGGTATCCGACTCGTCGCGCAACTTTTGCGCGGCGGCGAGATCGCCAGCGATTGCATTCTCGCGTGTCGCGATGATGCTGCCGACGCGCGGCAGGGCAAGTCGCGACACGATCAGATAGAGAGCGACGAAAGAGAACACCAGCCACACCAGCTGTGAGGCAAAGGTGTGCGATTCGAACGGCGGAAACGGGGCCTTGGCGCCATCCGCCGACGTATGAGCGTTCGTCCCGCTCGCATGGCCTTGTTGTGACGCCACGGACGCCTCCTGTCAGGCGATATCCGACCCCACGTGGGGGCCGGCGATCGACCGCATCAATAACGACTTAGAGTGCGAACAGCAGAAGCAGCGCGATCAGCAGCGAGAAGATGCCGAGCGCTTCGGTCACGGCGAAGCCGAAAATCAGGTTGGCGAACTGACCCTGAGCGGCCGACGGGTTACGCACGGCTGCAGCGAGGTAGTTACCGAAAATGATGCCGACGCCAGCGCCAGCGCCACCCATGCCGATGCAAGCGATGCCGGCACCAATGTATTTTGCGGCGATCGGATCCATGAAAAAACTCCTTCGTGTGTTTGCTTGAGGTTGCTTTGGAAGACGCGAGCCTTAGTGGCCCGGATGAATTGCATCGTTGAGATAGATGCAGGTGAGAATGGCGAAGACGTAAGCCTGCAGCGCGGCCACCAGCAGTTCCAGCGCGGTGAGCGCCACGGTGAGGGCCAGCGGCAGCACGGCGCCAGCAATGCCGGCAATGCCGAGCGCGCCGAGCATGGTGACGAAGCTGGCGAACACCTTCAGCGTGATGTGGCCGGCCAGCATGTTGGCGAACAGACGCACGCTGTGCGACACCGGCCGCGACAGGAACGAGATGATTTCGATCGCGACCACCAGCGGCAGGATGACCATCGGAATGCCGCTCGGCACGAACAGTTTGAAGAACTTCAAGCCATTCTTGTAGAGGCCGTAGACGATGACGGTGAGGAACACCAGAAGTGCCAGCGCCACGGTAACGATGATGTGGCTGGCGACCGTGAAGGTGTAGGGGACGATGCCGACGATGTTCGACACGAAGACGAACATGAAGATGGTGAACACCAGCGGGAAGAACTTCATGCCTTGCTCGCCAGCGGTGGAGCGCAGCATATCGGCGATGAACTCGTAGCTCAGCTCGGCCATCGACTGCATGCGGCTCGGCACCAGCCGTCGTCCGGCCGTCCCGCCCAGCATCAGCGCCGCGGTCAGCACCACCGCCAGCAACATGTAGGCTGCCGAATTGGTGAATGCGATCTCGTGCCCGCCAAAGTGGCCAAGGGTGAAGAGGTTCTTGATCTCGAACTGGTGGATCGGATCCATTATCCGGCCGCTCTCTTGTCGTCCCGCCAGCCGCGCCGGCGTTCAAAAATCACCGATCCCCTGGGGGATCCTTTAGTCGCTCGTGTACGTCAGGAACCACGCCCGCGACCCGCATCAGATTGATCACTCCAGCGGCGAAGCCGAGAAGGAAGAACACGATGAGACCCCAGGGCGAGGTCGAAAACAGGTAGTCAATTCCCCAGCCAATGGCCGCGCCGACAACAACCCCTGCGACCAGCTCAGATGAGAGGCGAAAACCTCGCGCCAGCGCGGACGCGCGGGCCGATGCATCGATCTCTTGCCGTTCGCCACGATCGCTCTCAATCTTTCGGGTGTCCTTGAGCGTGGACAACCGGTGATCAAGACGACCTAGCCTTGCGGAAAGCGCGGCATCATCAGGGCGCGGTTTGCCGGCCTCTCCATCCTTTTCTGGTCGATCGCTTTGCGTGCCGTTCGCCATGGCTGTCGACACCTGAAACGAGGCCAAAAATAGTGGAAAATAACGCCCCACACCCCTCAAAAGCCGCGCGGACCATACTGACCGCTTGGCAGCAAGTCAAGATGACCCGATTTTAGCGTATGCTTTTGAATTGTATGAACTTATTGAGCCTGGGCCGAGTCCGTGCACAACGCGATGCGCGCGCGGGCCGCAGCGCAACAACAATGTGACGTGACGGGATGTTGCGGAACCGGCTTGCACGGCGGTTGCCGGTCTGTTGGGATGGCTCTCATATTGGGCCAAAGTATATCCCGGAGAGAGCATGCCGCGTTCGATCGACTACTACTTCTCGCTTCAATCGCCTTGGGCCTATATCGGGCACAAGCTCTTCATGGACGTCGCAAGTACCTATAATGCCAAGGTTAATTACAAACCCGTGGTGTTGGTCGACCTGTTTTCGGAGACCGGCGGGCTGCCCTTGATGAAGCGGCATCCGGTCCGGCAGCGCTATCGCATGGTCGAATTGCAGCGCTGGCGGGACAAGCGCGGCCTCGACTTCAATCTCCAGCCGACGCATTGGCCGTTCAACGCCAGACTGGCGGATGGTCTGGTGATCGCCACGGTCGAGGCCGGGCATGATCCGGATCCGCTATTGCGGCTGGCCTATCCGGCGGTCTGGGAGCGGCAACTCAATCTCAACGACGTCGAGACCCTCACCAAACTCGCCGACGATGCCGGGCTGCCGGGGCAGCAACTCGTCGCGCGGGCGGCGACCGACGCGATCGGTGCGATCTACGAGCAGAATCGCCAGGATGCACTGGCTGCCGACGTCTTCGGCTCGCCGGTTTACGTACTCGATGGCGAAGTGTTCTGGGGCCAGGATCGGATCGAACTGCTTGCCGATGCGTTGAAATCCGGTCGCGCTGCATATCGGCCGCAAGTCTGATCGGCGGATCGCGCTCCAGGCGGGCAAGGTGCCGATCACAGCTTTGCCTTGTAAAGCGGATTTAATGGCGGCGCGTTGGATAGTTCAGCGGAGCCCGATCATGAGCACAATGCAGGAATGGCGCAGGGGCATTGAGCGGCGCGGCAATCGGTCCATCTCCGCGAGGCGTGCACGCAGCGGCTCCGTCGCCATCATTGTCCTGGCGTGCAACGCGACGATAGTGCCAGTCACTGCACAGTCGCTGCCGGACAGCGAAAATGGCCGCTATACCATGACGCCAGTGACCGATGGCGTGTTGCGGCTGGACACTCGTACGGGTGTCATGTCGACTTGCAGCAGCAACAACGCGGGTTGGGCTTGCTATGCGATGCCCGACGAACGTGCCGCGCTCGATGCCGAAATCGGCAGATTGCAGAGCGAGAACACAAAGCTGAAGGCACAACTCGCGACACGCGATGCAGCACCCGACAGCAAGACCGACGAGGCTTTCCCGAAAACGGACTCCCTGAAAAAGGCGGAGCCGAAAGCGTCGGAGGCCGAACGCAAGTTCGAATTCAACTTGCCGAGCGATCGCGATATCGATCGCGTCGTGAGTTTTCTCGAACGTGCGTGGCGGCGCTTGATCGAAATGGCCAACCGGGTGCAACGCGATGTCTCCGGCAAGATTTGATCTCATCAGATGAAAGGCTCTCACCGCATTTCGCGTACGCCGCTCGCGATTGCCAAGTTTGACACGCTGGTGTCGGCAGTCCTGACGCTTCACACAACGGGCGAAGGGTTCGTTGACATCACTGCGGACGTGAACGCATTTCTCGACGAAGCCGCCGCACGCGACGGCATGCTCACTTTATTCTGCCGTCACACCTCCGCGTCGCTGACGATTCAGGAAAATGCAGATCCCGCCGTGCTGGTCGACCTGACCACAGCGCTGCGGCGTTTTGCGCCCGTAGACGGCGGCTGGGTTCACGATACCGAGGGACCGGACGATATGCCGGCGCACATCAGGGCGATGGTGACGGCGACCTCGCTCCAGATCCCTGTGTTGAGGGGCGAACTTGTATTGGGCACATGGCAGGCGATCTATCTGATCGAGCATCGCCGTCGGCCACATGCGCGCGAGATTGTCGTGCAGTTTGCCGGAAGCCGGGATTAGCCCAGCCAGCGAAAAGCGAGGTGGAAAACGTGACGGCATTGTCGCGCGATACAAGAAACGGCCACGAATTGCTTCGTGGCCGTTTCCCTTACGAAATGCCGGCAACACGCCTGCCGGCAAATGGCGTCAGGTCTTGCTGATATCGACGTCCTTGGTCTCCGGCAGGAAGAACAGGCCGATGACGACGGTCAGCGACGCGAAGATCACCGGATACCAGAGTCCCGAGTAGATATCGCCGGTCGATGCCACGATGGCGAACGCTGTCGCCGGCAACAATCCGCCGAACCAGCCATTGCCGATGTGATAGGGCAACGACATCGATGTGTAGCGAATTCGGGTCGGGAAGAGTTCGACCAGCATCGCCGCGATTGGGCCGTAGACCATCGTCACGAACAGCACGAGGACGAAGAGCAGACCGATGACGGACGCAACCTGCGGCTGGAAGATGTCAAAGGGATGAGACATCTTGACTAGCGTCGGGTTGGCGCCGCGTTTCGGATAGCCTGCAGCTTGCAGAGCGGCAGTCACGGCTGCATTCGAGTCGGCTGGTTTGGTGTAGGGCACCGAGGTGCCGTTGATCTTGATCGCGACCGGCGAGCCGGCTGGACCCGCAACGGTCCCGTACTTCACCGAGGATTTGGCCAGAAAATCGCGGGCCAGATCGCAAGGCGCGGAGAATACGCGCGTGCCAACCGGATTGAACAGATCGCCACAGCCCTTCGGATCGGCGACGACTTCAACCTTCACGGTTTCGATCGCCTTCTCGAGCGCCGGATTGGCGTTGCTCGAGATCATGCGGAAGATCGGGAAGAAAGTCAGTGCCGCGATCAGACATCCGGCGAGAATGATCGGCTTGCGGCCGATCTTGTCGGACAGCGCGCCGAACACCACGAAGAACCCAGTCCCGAGCAGCAACGACCAGGCGATCAGCAGGTTGGAGGTGTAGCCGTCGACCTGCAGAATCGATTGCAGGAAGAACAGTGCGTAGAACTGGCCGGTGTACCAGACCACGCCTTGCCCCATCACGCCGCCAAGCAGCGCGATCAGCACGATCTTGGCATTGCTCCAGTTACCGAAAGCTTCGCGGAGCGGTGCCGTCGAGCCTCGGCCTTCTTCCTTCATGCGCTGGAAGACCGGCGATTCATTGAGTCGTAGCCGGATCCAGACCGAGATGCCCAGCAGCAGTACTGAGACCAGGAACGGAATTCGCCAGCCCCAGGCGGCGAAATCGGCTTCGCCAACGATGGTGCGGGTAAACAGGATGACGAGCAGCGACAGGAACAACCCCAACGTTGCCGTCGTCTGAATGAACGAGGTGTAGTATCCGCGCTTGCCCTGCGGTGCATGTTCGGCAACGTAGGTCGCCGCGCCCCCGTATTCACCACCGAGCGCGAGGCCCTGCAGCAATCGTAATGCAATCAGGATGATTGGTGCCGCGATGCCGATGGTTGCTGCGCTAGGCAACAGGCCGACGATGAAGGTCGACAGACCCATGATCAAAATGGTGACGAGGAAGGTGTATTTGCGGCCGACGATATCGCCGATGCGACCGAACACGATGGCGCCGAAGGGGCGAACCAGGAAGCCGGCGGCGAAGGCCAGTAGCGCGAAAATGTCCCGGGTTGCTGGCGGGTAGGCGCTGAAGAATTGGGCGCCGATGATGCCGGCAAGCGAACCGTAGAGGTAGAAGTCGTACCACTCGAACACGGTGCCGAGTGAGGAGGCGAGAATGACGAAACGTTCGTCCTTGGTCATCCCTTTTGAGGATCCGGCCGCAGTGGCCGCTAAAGTGGACATTTTGGAATACTCCCCAGAAATTGCTGATGTGCTTTGACGTCAGTCAGGCCGCGCTGGCCGAAAAGGTCGATCGGCAGGCACGAAGCCAATTATGATTTTTGAATCGGTATTATCGATAGATAAATATCATTTCATCGAAGTATCCCGCATAGGATTTTAGGAGGGGGTTGCCGTCTGTGGATTTCCAGCGCTTATGCGCAAGGGGAGACGTTGTGCGACGGGCGACACGCGAACGACGCGACGCGAACGGGCCCGCTGGTCTCAGCGCCCGACGGCGCTTTCGGCCCTCGCGCCGGCCGGGTGACGGGTTGCAAACGCGCAAGTTAACCCCTTTGCCTTGCTATGGTATTGTTTGCTTGCAAGACGTTATTCGGCGGAACACAATTGCTCGTGCAATCAGGTGTCAAAAGCGTGCTTGCTGCGGCGTAAAGGCCAATCAGACGGACCAAAACGGATTAAATGACGGTAGCTACCTGTACCCATCTCGTCGTCGCCGACGATCATCCGCTGTTTCGGGACGCACTGCGACAAGCAGTCGCAAGCGTCGTGGCTTCTGCCAAAATCGATGAGGCTGGGTCTTTCGAGGACCTCACGACGCTGCTCGGGCAGGATGCCGATGTCGATATGGTGCTGCTCGACCTGTCGATGCCAGGCATCAGTGGCTTCTCCGGGCTGATCTACCTGCGGGCGCAGTACCCTGCCATTCCGGTGGTGATCGTCTCCGCCAGCGACGACGTCGGCACGATTCGCGGCTCGCTGGAATTCGGTGCCTCCGGCTTCATTCCCAAGCGCTTTGGCGTCGAGACCCTGCGTGAAGCGATCGGCAAAGTTATCGCGGGCGAGGTCTGGGTGCCGCCGGACACGGACCTTTCAGCGGCCGCCGATCCGGAGATGACGCGGCTGCGCGACCGCCTTGTGACGCTCACTCCGCAACAGGTGCGGGTGCTGATGATGTTGTCGGAGGGGCTGCTCAACAAGCAGATTGCCTACGAGCTTGGCGTGTCGGAAGCGACCATCAAGGCTCATGTCTCGGCGATCCTGCAAAAACTGGGTGTCGAGAGCCGCACGCAGGCTGTCATAGCCGCTGCCAAGATTTCCGGGACCCATTGGCGTCCCGGCGAAGCAGTCGCCAGTCCGGGATAGCATTGACCGGTTGGCGCGCTCTATTCAGCCGCGACCAATTGCTGCGTGCGCCATTGTCCCAGCAACGCGCGCAATGAGGCCGGCTTCAGCGGCTTGTTCAGCACCGCAATCTTGTCCTGCGCCGCCGCGGCACGCACATGCGGGCTGCGGTCAGCGGTAATCAGGATCGCCGGGATATGCTCGCCGAAGCGCTGGCGGATTTCGCGAATGGCGCCGATACCGTTGCCGCGATCGAGATGATAGTCGACCAGCAGCCCGGTGACGCTCTCGCCGCTGGCAGCAATGGCTTCGATGGCGCTTTCGGGGTCGGTTACTGCAATCACCTTCGCGTCCCAAGCCGTCAACAGCGTCTTCATGCCGTCGAGAATGTTGGGGTCGTTTTCGATGCAAACCACCAGCGCGCCGCTGATCGGCGTCCGCGCCACTGGCGTGCTGCTGGTGACGGCGGAGGTCTGCGTGATCGATTGCGCAATCGGCACCGTCACCGAAAACACGGTGCCGCCGCTTCTGTTAGCATCGAGCGCGATGCCGTGATTGAGCACGCGTGCCAGCCGCTCGACGATCGAAAGGCCAAGGCCCAATCCGCGTGCGATGCGTGCGCCCTGTTCGAGGCGGTGGAATTCCTTGAAGATTTCGGCGCGCTTGACTGCGGGGACGCCGACGCCGGTATCGTGAATGACGATCTGCAACGATTTGCCCCGGCGCCGGCAGCCGACCAGCACGCGTCCGCGCAACGTATATTTGACCGCATTGGAAATCAGATTCTGCAGTAGCCGCCGCAGCATCAGGCGGTCGGACTCCACAGGCAGCGAACACGGCACGAAGGTCAGTTCGATGCCTTTGGCGCGGGCAATCGGCGTGAATTCGATTTCGAGCGAGCGCATCAGGTCGCCCATGCGGAAACTGGCGATCGATGGCGTCATGGCACCGGCGTCGAGCCGCGAGATATCCAGCAACGCGCCGAGAATCTCCTCGATGGCTTCCAGCGAGTCGTCGATGTTTTCGACGAGGCGCGCGTCTTCGCCGCCGGTCTGCCGCTCCACCAGGCTCGTGACATAGAGACGCGCCGCATTCAGGGGCTGCAGAATGTCGTGGCTGGCGGCGGCGAGGAATCGCGTCTTGGAGATGTTGGCATCCTCCGCCGCGCCTTTGGCGCGCGCCAGTTCGGAGTTCAGCCGGGTCAGTTCTTCGGTGCGTTGCCGGACACGGCGCTCCAGCGTGGCATTGGCGCGTTCCAGCGCCTCGGCTGCCTCAAAGCTCGGCGTCACATCGGAGAACGTGATGACGACGCCGCCGTCCGGCAAACGGTTGGCGCGAACTTCAATGACGATGTGACGATTGGGAATTCGTTCGAGATAAGGCTCGCCTTCGGTGGTCCAGGTCAGCAGCCGCGTCTGCGTGAAGGTCTGGCCGTCACCGAAGGTCAAGGCGTTGCTGGCGGCGAGGAAGTCGAGAATCTCCTGCAAGGGAATGCCGATCTGGACGATATGCGGTGGCAGTCCGAGAATTTCGCTGAACTGCCTATTCGAGCAGATCAGTTGCAGGTCGCGGCTGAATACCGCGATGCCTTGCCGCACATGATTGAGCGCGGTTTGCAGGACTTCGCGATTGAAGTGGAGCACGGCGTGCGATTCGTCGAGCAGTTTGAGCGCGGCCTTGGCCGACAGTGTCCGTTTGCGCAACAGTAGTGACAATACCAGGCGCGAGGAGGCCGCGCCGATCGACGATGCAATCAGATGCTCGGCATGTTGCAGCAGTTCGAATTCCGCCGGTGCTGCCGGCTCGAGGCTGATACGATGCGTTGTGGCGAAGGTCTCGAAGGATTCGCGTGCGCGCTCGGGGCCGAGATATTGCGCGACGGTGCCCTGGATGTCCTGCACGGTGACGGTGCTGCGCCAGCGACGGAAAGCGGGGGTGATCGGCGCGAGTTTGTTCGGCACAAAAATGTCCGCCTGCAAGCGCTCGATGGGTGATGGCTGGCGCATCAGCGAGAAGCCGATATAGGCCAGGATATTCGCCGAAAGACTCCACACCACGCCATGCATCAGCGGCGCGAGGTCGCTGCCGAATAGCGCTTGCGGACGAAGTGCCTCGATGCCGAACGGTCCGTGCTGGATGAACATCAGGCCGGCGGTGCTGCCGTCAATGAAACTCGGCAAGAACAGCGTGTAGGTCCACACCGCGAAGCCGACCAGCATGCCACCCATGGCGCCGCGCGCGGTGGCACGGTGCCAGATCAGGCCACCGAGGAACGACGGCGCGAACTGGGCGATCGCGGCGAACGATAGCAGGCCGATGGCGGCGAGCTGGGCCGTGCCCAGCGCTTGGAAATACAGGTACGCCATGATCATGATGGCGAAGATGGCGACCCGGCGCACCTTGAGCACGAAGTTGCCGAAGTGCTTGTGGACGCCACGCGAAGCGGGCGTGCGCGGCAGCACCAGCGGCACCACGAGATCGTTGGAAACCATGATCGCCAGCGCGATGCATTCGACGATCACCATGGCGGTCGCTGCTGACAGGCCGCCGATGAACACGATGACACTCAGCAACGGCGCGTTGCCTTCGACGGTCAGCGCCAGCACGTACATGTCGCTGTCGACCGCGCCGAACGGGAATGACACCAGTCCGGCCAGAGCGATCGGGATGACGAACAGATTGATGGCGACGAGGTAGAGTGGGAACAGCCAGCGGGCCCGATCGACTTCGGCGTTGCTGGAGTTCTCGACGACGCTGACGTGGAATTGCCGCGGCAGCAGCAAGATGGCGAAAAATGACAGAAGCGTCATTGTCAGGAAGTTGCCGGGCGACGGCGTATAATTGATGGCGCGGACAGCCTCCGGCGTCTTCATCGCGCGTTCGAGCAGTTCGAACGGACCGAACATCCAGAAGGTCACGAAAATGCCGACGGCGAGAAACGCCACCAGCTTGACGATGGATTCGGTCGCGACCGCCAGCATCAGGCCATGCTGGTGTTCGGTGGCGTTGGACTGCCGGGTTCCGAACAGCACGGCAAACGTCGCCATCGCCAGGGTCACCATCAGTGCGATGTCGCCGATCAGCGGCACGTTGGTGATGGCATGATCTTCGCCCAGGATGGTTTCGAGCGATGAGCCGACCGCCTTGAGTTGCAAGGCGATGTAGGGCACCGAGCCGATGATGGCGATGATCGCCACCGTCGCTGCGACAGCCTGACTCTTGCCGTAGCGTGCCGCGATGAAATCGGCAATCGACGTGATGTTCTGCGACTTCGCCAGTTGAATGACCCGCCGCAATAGCGGGGTGCAGAGCGCGATCATCACGACTGGGCCGATGTAGATCGCGAGGAAGTCGATGCTATTGCGGGTGGCGAAGCCGACCGATCCGAAGAACGTCCACGACGTGCAATAGATCGCCAGCGACAAGGGATAGATCAAGCCGCTGCCGCGGCGTCCCTGGCGTCGAGCGGCGCGATCGCCATAGCTCGCGACCAGAAACAGGAAGCCGATGTAGCCGAACGCGGCTGCGATCACTCCCCAGTCGTGCAGCATGTCGATTGCCTCAAAGCCGGTCTTGCCGGTGTGCCCCGATGCCGGGCTGGTCGCTTACCGGGCGCAACTGTAGCCGGATTGTAAGAACTGCGCACGCGACGCAGGGAAATTTGGCAAACAAGGCGAATCGGATTATACACGTATAAGTTGTAGTATCTCATATGCGCTACTGGATGGGATGACGATGGGCACTCAGTTTCCTCTTCATGCTGCCGCTGCGGTTTGCATTGTCGACGACGATGTTTCGGTGCGCGACGCACTCACCTTGCTGTTGCGGGTCGAAGGTTTTGCGCCGTCGGCCTTTGCCGACGGTCCGACGTTCCTGCAGGCCGTGCCGGTGTTACGTCCAGTCTGCGTGATGCTCGATCTGCATCTGCCGGGCCAGTCGGGCCTCGAAATCTTGCAGGCCTTGTCGGCCATGCAATTCGCCGCGCCGGTGATCGTGATGTCCGGTCAGTCGGATATCGCCACCGCCGTCGAGGCGATGAAGTTCGGCGCGGTCGATTTCCTCGAAAAGCCTTTCGCCGCAAGTGCAATGACCGATCGGGTGCGCGAGGCCGTTGCCGCCTACCGGAAGACGACGGCCGGACAGATCGAAGGTTTGGCCAATTTTCCGGGGCGTCATCTGCTGACGGGACGGGAGCGCGACGTGTTGGCCGAAGTGGCGCGCGGCGCATCGAACAAGGAGGCCGGCCGGCGGCTGGGGATCAGTCCGCGCACCGTCGAAGTGCATCGGGCGCGGATCATGGACAAGCTCGGCGCAAAGAACGCCGCCGATCTGATGCGCATCGTCCTGTCGGAACGTCCATCGCGACCGCCGATCGCGCTCAGCGTCGCGCACTGAGCGTCGCGCGCGCCCGCAGATCATTCCGTCGGGCAGCTACTCGGCAGCGATCGATTTGCTGTTCAGCGGCAGGCCGAGCCGTTCCCACACCTGGAGCAGCGCGTCGGCCAGTTGATCGATCAGGACGTCGTCGTGATACGGCGACGGCGTGATGCGCAGCCGCTCGGTCCCCTTGGCGACGGTCGGGTAATTGATCGGCTGGATATAGATTCCATGATCGTTCAGCAGAAGATCGCAGGCCTTCTTGCAACGCTCGGGATCGCCAACGAACAGCGGCACGATGTGCGTGTTGGTCGACATCACCGGCAACCCCGCGGCGCTGAGGATCGCCTTGGTGCGTGCGGCGCGTTCCTGGTGGCGTTCGCGCTCCCAGTTGGATGCCTTCAAATGCTTGATGGCTGCGGTTGCGGCCGAGCAGATCGCCGGCGGCAGCGAGGTCGTGAAAATGAATCCCGGCGCATAGGAACGCACCGCGTCGATGATCTCGGCATTGCCCGCGATGTAGCCGCCGAGGCAGCCGAACGCCTTTGCGAGCGTTCCTTCCAGCACGTCGATGCGATGCATGACGCCATCGCGTTCGGCAATGCCGCCGCCGCGCGGACCGTACATGCCGACCGCATGCACTTCGTCGACGTAGGTCATGGCGCCGTAGCGCTCGGCCAGATCGCAAATCTTCGCCAGTGGCGCGATGTCGCCGTCCATCGAATAAAGGCTCTCGCAGGCGATCAGCTTCGGCCGATCCGGGCCAGCGTCGATCAGCAATTCTTCGAGGTGCGCGAGATCATTGTGACGGAAGACGCGGCGTTCGCAGCCCGACTGCCGGATGCCTTCGATCATCGAGTTGTGGTTCAGTGCATCCGACAGGATCAGGCAATTTGGAATCAGTTTGCCGATGGTGGCGATGCCGGTCTGATTGGAGACGTAGCCGGAGGTGAATAGCAGAGCGGCTTGCTTGCCGTGCAGGTCGGCCAGTTCCTGCTCGAGTTGCACCAGCGGATGATGATTGCCGGCGATGTTGCGCGTGCCGCCAGCGCCGGTGCCGACGCGCGTCGCGGTCTCGACCATGGCGCCGACGACCTTCGGATGCTGACCCATGCCGAGGTAGTCGTTCGAGCACCACATCACGATATTTCGCGGGCCATTTGGCGAATGCCACGTGGCGTGCGGGAAGCGGCCGGCGATACGCTCCAGATCGGCGAACACGCGATAACGTCGCTCATCGTGCAGCTGATTAAGCGCAGCCTTAAAGAACCCATTGTAATTCATGGCAGAACCTGAAACATCCGGATTGGCGCATCCTGCAGCCCTTGGCCTTTTTAGAGCCTTTCCAGCGGCGCTGTCGAGACCCCATAAAGCTGCACGGCATCAATGAACGGTGAGACGCGCGGGCAACATCTCGTGGGGCGATCTTTTGTGCACAAACGAAGATGCGACCCGGTCGCAATACGCCTCTCAGGTCGCCCGAAACCTCAGAATGCCATCGGTTTGAGGGTCGACGGTCAGCCGGCCCTCGACCAGCATGTAGTTGACGTGTGCGATCAGTTCGCCGGCGGCGAATCCCATCTGGTGCGGATCGAGCGGGCGCTTGTGGAACACCACGGGCACCAGTTCCGCTGACGTCTTGGAAGCGTGCTGGCACGCAGCGGCGATCAATCCACAGCGCTCCTCGTGATGATCCGCGAGTTGCTTGATGCGCGTTTTCAATCCGTAGAACGGGACACCGTGACCCGGCAGCACCAGCACGTCGTAAGGCAGCGTCGTCGTGAGGCTTGCCAGCGAAGCGAGATACTCGCCCAGTGAGTTCTGATCCGGCTCGACCGCCCAGACGCTCACATTCGGCGAGATTTTACTCAACACCTGATCCGCCGAGATGAACAGCTTGTCGGTGGCGCAATACAGCATCACCTGATCGAGGGCATGGCCGCCTCCGGTGATGACCTTGAAACGCCGCGTGCCGATGGAGATTTCGTCGCCGTGCGAAATGCGCCGGTAGGACGGCGGCAAAACAGAGACGCGCTTGAGATAGTCCTGCCCGCGCCCGAGCAGCATGTCGGTCAGGCTTTCGTCCATGCCATGACGACGGAAGAACAGGCGTTGCGCCATCTTGCGATCTTCGGTGCCGCGATTCTGGTGATACACCGACTGCAGGTATTCGACCTGCGACATATACAAGGTGCAGCCGAACCGTTCAGTGATCCAGCCGGCCAGACCGACGTGATCGGGATGCGAGTGGGTAACGATCAGGCGCGTGATCTTGACGTGCGCGAGCGGCCCTTCGAACAGCGTGGTCCAGGCGGCAATAGATTCCTCGTTGCCGAAGCCGGAATCGATCATGGTCCAGCCGTCGCCATCGGCGAGCAGATAGATGTTCACGTGATTGAGCTGGAACGGCAGCTTCAGCCGAACCCACAACACGCCCGGCGCCAGTTCGATGACCTGATCGGGAGCAGGAGGCGTCTCCCAGGGATAACGCAGCGACTCGGCCAGGCTCTGCATGACGTGAGGTTTCGATTGCATGTCTCTTCGCCGCGATAAGGCGTTTGCCGCGAACTGGCTCACCGTTCGCATCGCAAACGCGCGTCATACAAATGAACTGGAGCCTCGCCGCGGTTCGACAGAACCGGCGTGGCCTCAGCGTCAATCCGGCTTAGCGAAACCGTGGCAGCTGCGCCAGCCGAAAAACCGGTTTGCAGGGCTGCGGATTCGTGCAAGGGCGGCGGACCGGGGCCCGGTCCGGGGGGCGAGGCGAACTGATGCGAGGCTCTAGGCCGCGCGGATGTTGGCGAGAAACGCGTCGATCTCGCCGCGCAAGGTTTCCGCTTCGCGGCGCAGGTCGTCGGATGCGGTCAGGACGTTGCTTGCCGCCGATCCGGCCTCCGCGGATGCCTGACTGACGCCGACGATGTTGCTCGAAACTTCGCTGGTGCCACCGGCCGCGTGCTGGATGTTGCGGGCGATTTCGCGGGTCGCTGCACCCTGCTGTTCGACGGCGGCAGCGATGGCGGTGGTGATTTCGTTGATCTCGCCGATGGTCAGGCCGATGTTCTGAATGGTGCCGACGGCGGTCGTCGTCACCTGCTGCATGTTGGCGATCTGCGAACGGATTTCCTCGGTGGCCTTCGCCGTTTGGCTCGCGAGATTCTTGACCTCGGCGGCGACCACGGCAAACCCGCGGCCCGCTTCGCCGGCGCGTGCCGCTTCGATGGTGGCGTTGAGGGCCAGGAGATTGGTCTGCGAAGCGATGCTCTGAATGAGGTCGATGACGATGCTGATGCGGTTGGCGTTGTCGGCCAGGCTTTGCATCGTCGCATCGGTTTTCTTGGCTTCGTTGACGGCCTTGCCAGCGATCTCAGCAGAGCTGACGACCTGACGGCCGATTTCCAGAATGGATGACGACAGCTGTTCGGTTCCCGACGATACCGTTTGCACGTTCACAGACGTCTCCTCGGCGGCCGAGGCGACGGCATTGACCAGCTCGTTCGAGCGGTCGGCGGTGGCCGACATGCCTTGCGCGGTCGTCTGCATTGAGTTTGCCGACGTTTGAAGACCGCTCAACGCGGTACGAACCGTCATCTCGAATTCGGCGATACGGGATTCCATGCGGGCGGCACGTTCCGCCTTGGCGGCGCGGTCGCGTTCCTGATGCGCGCTCAGGGTGCGTGCCTGAATCATTTTTTCGCGAAAGACTTCAAGTGCGTCAGCCATTGTGTTGATTTCGTCGTGCTGACGACTGCGCGGAATGCTGGTTTCCAGGTCGCCATCCGACAGCTTCTGCATCGACTGTTGCAGTGTGCCGAGACGCCGCAAGATGCTGCGGCCGACATAGAGCCAGACAAACAGCGCCGAGCCGATCAGAGTCAGGCCGCCGAGGAGGTGCATCACTTTGGTGGTGAGCGCGATCGACCTGCGGGCCTGGAACGTCGAGGCATCGGTGTCCGATTGCACGCGGTCGACGAGCTGTTTGACGCTGGTGCCGAGGCCGACGTTCAGCTTGCGGAACTCTTCCAGGATCAGTTGTCCATAATCTTCCGCATCCAGCTCACGCTGACGCACCTTGAACACGCCGTCCTTGCCTTCGCCGAGCGGCAGCAGTTTCTGCGCGGCAGCCTTCAGCGCGTTATCGCCGCTGTTTGATGGCAGCACGTCGAGGAAAATCTTCGCCTGCTTCTGCGCGGCCTGAAATGATTGCGCCAATTGATCGAGCGTCGCGCTATTTGATGCCGATAGCGCCGCGGCCATGTCCGAGGCGATCAGATTGACGCTCGATGTCGCGTTGCTCAGCGTTTCGACGGTGCGGGCCGCTTCGGTGGCGTCGTCCTGCGAGAGGTTGGCGGATGCAAGGATGGCGTTGATGGTGGCCTGGGCGTTCATCATCGCCGGATTGGCCGCAGCGGTGAACGCGGTCTGGGCGTCGCGCAGTTTGCGATAGATGTCCTTGTGCCCGATGGCCAGGTCGAGCCGTTCCTTGGCTGCCGCAGCCAGGCTGTCGATCGCGTCGGCAATATTCTTGACGTTTTCGCCAAGTGCCGCGGTCACTGCCGGATCGGCTCCGAGCTCGATGATCTCGCCGAGCTTGGCGGATGCGGCGCGCTGCAATTCGCGCATCTTGTTGACTTCACGCTGCAGTGTCTCCGCATCGCGCGATGCCAAGACGACCGGTCCCTGGCTGGCGAGGTCCGCGCTCTGCGATGCGAGCTGAAGGCTTGCCGACAGCTTGGGAATGTCGCGGCCGCTGAGATCCTGCATATCGCCGCCAAGCTGGCCGAGGACGATGCCGGCGCCGATGCTGATCATGACCGCGATGCCGGCAATCAGGGCAAAGGCGCTGAAGAGGTTTTCCTTGATCCCCCAGGACGACCAATGCGGCAGCAGGAAACGCAATCGTTGCACTACAGCCGTCGACGGCAGCCGCGTCATGAATTCCCCCGTGCGTTTCTGATTTCCTCAGGATTGGTCGCAAGCGGCAGTATCGGGGCGTCAGGTTAACAAAATCGGGAAAATCCTACCGATGGCGGGATTTCGTTACCGCAAAATGAAAGAGGCCGGCGCAGGGCCGGCCTCTTCGTGATCCTGGCTCGTTGATGGAGCCGGGGTCAGTTCGTCGAATCAGAACTCAGTACTTGGCAACAACCGGGGCGCCCCAACCGAAACGGTAGTTCAGGCCGACCTTGATGGTGTGCTCGTCGTTGCGGAAGCTGCCAGCGACAGCCGCCGGGGTAATGAAGTTCACAGTGCCGAAGTCATAGTACTGGTACTCGATCTTGCCCGACCAGTTCTGCGTGAACAGGTACTCGAGGCCGCCACCAACGGTGTAGCCATCGCGGCCGCCGTTGCCGCCGAAGCCGTTGCTGAAGCGCGAGTCAGCCCAGCCGTAACCGCCCTTCACGTAGAGCAGGGCCGGACCCCAGGTGTAGCCGAGGCGGCCGGTGACCGAGCCGAGGCCACGGTTGGCGAAGTTGCTGTTGGTGTCCTTGAAGCTGTAGTTGGCTTCGAGGCCCATCACCCAGTTCGGAGCGAACTGGTAGTCGTAACCAGCCTGCACACCGCCGAGGAAGGTGCCGTCGCTGCTGCCGCCGAGCAGGTTGTTGTCATCGCCACGGAACGAGCCGCCGATGTGACCGCCGATGTAGAAACCGGTCCAGTTGTAGATCGGCGCCGGAATGGCAACCGGAGCCTTGGTGTACTGGCGAGCGCCGAGGTCGGCCGCATTGGCAGGAACCGCCAGACCGAGGGCGACCAGCGCCACGGTACCCATCAAAATCTTCTTCATTGTTCTCTCCAAGAGTAAGCTGGCGAGCGGGGGTAATCGCCGCCGTCGCGCGATCTCTTAGACAGGTTTTGTCTAAAATGCTGTCACCAATAGGTCACAGGTGCCCCATTCATAACCTCATGCGGATTCACACATTTTTGTTACTTAATGGAATCCTAACGGGATCCGGGCGGCGCCATATTTACGCACCCGGAGCGCCGCATTTCGGTCATGATTTTCTCCACGCGAGGCACCTTTATACCAGCGCGAAGACAAGGATTGTCTGCCGGTCTTGAGGGAGGCGTGGCGGGATTTGACCCGGCAGGTTCGATGCGCGAATCAGGCCGGCGCGGTTTCCGGCAAAACTCTGTCGTTGTGGGCAAAGATCTCGAAGCCGTCGGCGCGGGCGATGGCCACGAGGGCAATGCCGGCCGTTTTGGCCATGCGGACGGCGAGGGCGGTCGGCGCCGACACCGAGACGATCATCGGCGCACCGATGATGGTGGCCTTTTGCACCATTTCAACCGACACCCGGCTGGTCAGCAGGATGATGCCCCGACCGGTGGCGGTGCCGGCGCGGGCCAGGGCCCCGGCAAGCTTGTCGAGCGCATTGTGGCGTCCAACATCCTCGCGCAACGCCACAATCCCGTCGGACGGGGTCCAGAATGCGGCGGCATGGACAGCACGGGTTGCGATATTGAGGGTTTGCAGCGGCGCCAGGCTGCGCATCGCTTCCATGATCTGCTGGGGATGAAAGCTCTCGCGCGACGTGACGATGGCGGCGGGCCGCATCGCTTCGGCGATGGAATCGATGCCGCATAGGCCGCAGCCGGTAGGGCCGGCGATATGCCGCCGGCGCTCCTGCAATCGGTCCGCCTCGGTGTGATTCAACCACATTCGCAACTCGACGCCATCGTCGAGCGGAATGACCTCGAGCGAGTCGATCTCGCTGGATTTGCTGACGACGCCTTCGCTCAGGCTGAAACCGACCGCAAAATCCTCGAGGTTCTGTGGCGTCGCCATCATCACGGCATAGCTGCTGCCATTATAGGTGAGCGATACCGCGGTCTCCTCGGGAATTGGCCGATCGCCCTCGCTGAGGCCTGTTTCGCGCCAGATCTGCCGATGAACCATATGAACCGGATCTTGCACCCTTCGCTCCATTCGCTCCCGCAGCCCGGCAACGGCTGTCGCTTGCACCCTGTATTCGACGTTTGAGGTGCCGGGACATTTCGCGACGGATTCTACCGCAGCCACAGGCGACTGCCCAGCCGCCAATGCGTCACGGCGCGCGGCTGTTCCATCGCAACGACGGTGGGTAAAAATAGCGTTCGGTCAGGGGCTTGGCAAATATGCCCGGGCCATTACCGGAAAAGAATGGTGCTGCCAGACAGGATTGAACTGTCGACCTCTTCATTACCAATGAAGTGCTCTACCACTGAGCTACGGCAGCATAGCCTCGGATGCGGAATCGGCCGCGAACGGCTCCACAAGGCGGCCGATCCTTGCCACAAGGCACTCCGTCGCGCAAGCGGCGCGCGCGGCAAACCTTGCGGTCGGTCGGAACCGGCAGGTCAGCCTCCCGCCGCGACCTGCTTCATCTGCATCAATTGCGGCCCGATCCGGTTGCCCATTTCCTCAGCCAGGGCTTGCAGCGCCTTGAGCGGCCGAATCATGACCTCGAATTCCACCATTTCCCCGGCCGGATTGAATTTGATCAGGTCGACGCCCTTCAGTTCCCATTTGCCGACATTGGCGGCGAATTCCAGCACCACATCATGAGATCCGGAGACGAACTGGCGATGGTACCGGAAGTTCTCGAAGATCTGCACCACGGTGGAGAGCACCAGTAACGTGGCGGCGCGGCCCGGAATCGGCGATTGCACCGCCGGCGAACGGAAGACAATCGTCTCCGCGAGCAACGGCGGCAGCAAACTGGCGTCGCCACTGGCCACGAAGCGATGCCACGCCGCAATGGTTTGCTGCACCTGTGGCGCCAGCGATGAGGTGTGGATGGCATCGTTCATGGGCGACTCCCGAGGCGGCTTGCATCAGACGTTTCGCTGTGGCGTTCGTCACATTATAACCGGATAGCTGCACAGTGCACCGCGGCGACCGCTCACGACCGCCGGAAATTCGAACTGCCATGGATGATCACAACGACACGCCGAAGCCCGCGACGAAAAATGTCGCGACACATGCGCGACAAGACCGGCTTGGGCGGGCGCTGCGCGAAAATCTCAAACGACGCAAAGCGCAGGCGCGCGGTCGCAGTGCGAGTGGCGATGATGGGCACGCCCCGGCAACCGATGCCGGTACTGGCCCGAACGATCAGGCAAGCCGCGAACGGCCAGAGTGAGTTGCCGGTGGAGTTGGTCGGATCATGGTGCCGGTCAGCGCCAGACCGTTGCGTTTGACGCAATGCTGCATCTGGATTTTTTGCGGACCGGCGCGCGTGTCCGCCATGGCAATTGCACGGCAGGCGGCGTAACTTTCAAAAGTTATTTTGAAGGGGCGCACCATGATCCTCGGAATGACGACTCTCACTTTCATTCATGTCGTATTGAGCCTGATAGGCATCGTCGCGGGTTTCGTCGCGATGGCCGGTCTGCTCGCCTCGCAACGGCGCGATGGCTGGACGGCGATTTTCCTCGCCGCCACCGTCGCGACCAGCGTCACAGGCTTTCTGTTTCCAGTCAGCAAGCTGCTGCCGTCGCACATCGTCGGCATCGTCTCGCTGGTCATTCTGGCGGTGGCGCTCTACGCGCTCTATGGCCGGCACTTGTCGGGAGTCTGGCGGCCGGTCTATGTCGTCACCGCGATGATCGCGCTGTATCTCAATGTGTTCGTGCTGATCATCCAGTCATTCCTCAAGATCGCACCGCTCAACGCGCTGGCGCCGACGCAATCCGAATTGCCGTTCGTCATCGCCCAGGGGGCGGCCTTGCTCTTCTTCGTGATCGTGACGATTGTCGCGGCGATGCGATTCCGGCCGTCCGTGGCTCGCATGGTTTGATCGGCCGGCGATGAAGGTCATCCTGTTCGGTGCGACCGGAATGGTCGGGCAGGGAGTCTTACGCGAATGCCTGCGCGATCCGCAAGTCGAGCACGTGCTGGCGATCGGGCGCAGCGTCACCGGCCAGCGCCACGCCAAGCTCGCGGAGTTGCAGCACGACAATTTCCTCGATTACACCGGCGTCGAATCAAAACTGACCGGATTCGACGCCTGCTTTTTCTGTCTCGGCGTCACCTCTGTCGGATTGACCGAAGAGCGTTACCGCCATTTGACCTATGACATCACCATGGCTGCAGCGACCGTGCTGGCGAAGCTCAACCCGCAGATGGTGTTCGTCTATGTCACCGGCGCGGGCACCGACAGTTCCGAGCAGGGCCGCGTGATGTGGGCGCGGGTCAAGGGCAAGACCGAAAACGATCTGCTCAAGCTGCCGTTCAAGGCAGCCTACATGTTCCGGCCCGCGGGCATCCAGCCGCTGCATGGCATCAGGTCGAAAACCGCGTGGTATCAGGCGTTCTATGCATTGGCTGCGCCGCTGCTGACGGTGCTCAACAAGATCGCGCCAAGGTACATGACGACCACCGAGCAGATGGGACGCGGCATGATTGCGGTGGCGCGCCGCGGCTACGCCAAGCCGGTGCTGGAGAGCGAGGACATCAACCGGCTCTGAGACTTATGGGCAAGGACTTGCGGATAGAAATGGCGCAATCGGCGCGGTGGCCCATCAAATCGCCGCAAATGGTCGAGCTTTTGCGGGAAGATTTTGCATTGGGGCGCTGGTTCGCCTAGATATTTGTGCACAGCAACAACGGGAATCGGCATGGATCGCATTCGCATCGTCGGCGGCAATAAGCTCAACGGCACAATTCCGATCTCGGGCGCCAAGAATGCGGCGCTGCCCTTGATGATCGCGAGCCTGCTGACGGATCAGACGCTGATTCTGGATAACGTTCCGCGGCTCGCGGATGTCGCGCAGTTGCAGCGCATTCTCGGCAATCACGGCGTCGATATCATGTCGGCGGGCAAGCGCCCGGGCGATCATGAATATCAGGGCCAGACCTTGCACATCTCTGCGGCCAACATCATCGATACGACGGCGCCTTATGAATTGGTGTCGAAGATGCGTGCCTCGTTCTGGGTGATCGCGCCGCTGCTGGCGCGCATGCATGAGGCCAAGGTGTCGTTGCCCGGCGGTTGCGCCATCGGCACGCGGCCGGTCGATCTGCTGATCATGGCGCTGGATAAACTCGGCGCCGAGATCGCCATCGATGGCGGCTACGTCATCGCCAAGGCGCCCGGCGGTCTTAAGGGCGCAACGATCGATTTCCCGAAGGTGACGGTGAGCGGCACCCATGTCGCGCTGATGGCGGCGACATTGGCGCGCGGCACGACCGTAATTACCAACGCCGCATGCGAACCGGAAATTCTCGACGTCGCCGACTGCCTCAACAAGATGGGCGCGCGCATTTCCGGCGCCGGCACGCCGCGCATTGTCATCGAAGGAGTCAGCAAGCTCGGCGGCGCGCGGCATACTGTGTTGCCGGATCGCATCGAGACCGGCACTTACGCGATGGCGGTGGCGATGACTGGCGGCGATGTGCAATTGGCCGGCGCGCGGCCGGAGCTGTTGCAGTCGGCGCTCGACGTGCTGCAGCAGGCCGGCGCCGATATCACCGTCAACAACGAAGGCATTCGCGTCACGCGCAACGGCGCCGGCATCAAGGCGGTGAATGTCGCGACCTCGCCGTTCCCCGGTTTCCCGACCGATCTGCAGGCGCAACTGATGGCGCTGATGACCTGCGCCAAAGGCTCCTCGCACATCACCGAAACCATCTTCGAAAATCGCTTCATGCATGTGCAGGAATTGGCGCGGTTCGGCGCACGCATCCAGCTCGATGGCGAGACGGCGATTGTCGAAGGCATCGACAAACTGCGCGGTGCGCCGGTGATGGCGACCGATCTCCGCGCGTCGGTGTCGCTTGTGATCGCGGCGCTTGCAGCCGAGGGCGAGACCATGGTCAATCGCGTCTATCATCTCGATCGCGGCTTCGAACGGCTGGAGGACAAGTTGTCGGCTTGCGGCGCGACCATCGAACGTATCAGCGGATAATTTTGCTCGTGAAGGACGCGGTCAAATTGATTGCGCTCGATGCCGACGATCTCGCGGTGATCTCGGCGCATGTGCAGGATGCGGTGATCAAGACCGCCGATATCATCTGGCGGCAAAGCGAGAAACGGCTGGTGGTCGGCATGAGTCGTCTCGACTGGGAGCAGACTCTCGAAGGTGAGACGGCGCCGCGCCGGTTGATCTCGGCGCTGCGTTTCGATCGCGTGCTGGCCTGCAAATCGCGCGCGATCGATCTGGATCGGCCCGACATGCGGCTCGAAATGCTCGGCATGGAATTTCATGCGGCCGAACCGCCGGGCGGCAGCGTGGTGATGATGTTCGCCAACGGCGGCGCGCTGCGTCTCGATGTCGAATGCCTCGAATGCGAGTTGGCCGATCTCGGACCGGACGATCTCGCCGCCGGAGGCCATGGCGAGGCGCCGAATCCGCCGATATCCGACGTTTGAGCGCCTCGTTAACTTGGTCTGTGAGAACAAAGGGTTGACGGCGATTTGCGGTCGCGTCATTGAGCAGGCTGCCGTCCTTGCGACGGAAGCTCTGGAAAACCGATATGCCGATCCGCATCGACAGCCGCAGCGCCGATTTCGCCTCGCAATTCGCGGCCTTTCTCACTACCAAGCGCGAAGTGTCCGCCGATATCGAGGCGGCGACACGGGCCATCGTCGATGACGTGGCGGCGCGCGGCGATGCCGCCTTGCTCGAGGCGACGCGCAAATACGACCGGCTGGAAATCGATGCGGCGGGCTTGCGAATAACCCGTGACGAAATTGCGGCAGCGATCGCGGCCTGCGACGCGGCAACGCTGGACGCCCTGAAGCTCGCCCGCGACCGGATCGAGGTGTTCCATCGCCGCCAGTTGCCCAAGGATGACCGCTTCACCGATCCGCTCGGTGTCGAACTCGGCTCGCGCTGGACCGCCATCGAGGCGGTGGGCCTCTACGTGCCCGGCGGCTCGGCGGCGTACCCCTCCTCGGTGCTGATGAACGCGGTGCCCGCCAAGGTCGCCGGCGTCGAACGGGTGGTGATGGTGGTGCCGTCGCCGGACGGCAAGCTCAATCCGCTGGTGCTGGCGGCGGCGCAACTCGGTGGCGCTTCGGAAATCTATCGTGTCGGCGGTGCGCAGGCGGTGGCGGCGCTGGCCTATGGCACCGCGACCATCGCGCCGGTGGCCAAGATCGTCGGCCCTGGCAATGCCTATGTCGCCGCGGCCAAGCGGCTGGTGTTCGGCAAGGTCGGCATCGACATGATCGCCGGGCCGTCCGAGGTGCTGGTGATCGCCGATCACACCGGCAATGCCGACTGGATCGCCGCCGACCTGCTGGCGCAGGCCGAGCACGACGCCAACGCGCAGTCGATCCTGATCACCGATAACGACGAACTGGCCCGCGATGTCGCGCAGGCCGTCGAGGCGCAGTTTGCCACCCTGCCGCGTGCCGCCATCGCGCGCGCCTCGTGGAACGACTTCGGCGCCATCATCCGCGTGCAGACGCTGGACGAGGCGGTCAAGCTCGCCGACGCCATCGCCGCCGAACATTTGGAAATCATGACCGCCAATCCGGACGCGCTCGCCGGTCAAATCCGCAACGCCGGCGCGATCTTCCTCGGTCCGCACACCCCGGAGGCGATCGGCGATTATGTCGGCGGCTCCAACCACGTGCTGCCCACGGCGCGCTCGGCGCGGTTCTCGTCCGGCCTCGGTGTGCTTGACTTCATGAAGCGAACGTCGATCCTGCGGTGCGGGCCGGACCAGTTGCGGGCGCTGGGGCCGGCGGCCATGACCCTCGGTCAGGCCGAGGGACTCGATGCCCATGCGCGCTCGGTCGGACGGCGTCTCAATTTGCGATGAGCAACAAATCCCCAGAGGATGATCCCAACAACCGCATCGTTGCGGTGACGCTCGATGAAGAATCGATCGGGCGTTCCGGCCCGGATATCGAGCACGAACGCGCCATCGCCATTTACGACCTGATCGAGAAGAATCTGTTCGCGCCGGCCGGCGCCGATAACGGGCCTTTCACCCTGCATCTCGGCATCACCGGCAACCGGCTGATGTTCGATATCCGCCGCGAGGACGGAACGCCGGTGGTGGCGCACCTGCTGTCGCTGACGCCGTTCCGCCGCGTCGTCAAAGACTACTTCATGATCTGCGACAGCTACTACCATGCCATCCGCACCGCGACGCCGGACAAGATCGAGGCCATCGACATGGGCCGCCGCGGCATCCACGACGAAGGCTCGCGCGCGCTGATGGAGCGGCTCGGGGGCAAGGTGCGCGTCGATTTCGAGACCGCGCGTCGATTGTTCACGCTGATCTGCGTGCTGCACTGGAAGGGCGAGAAATGATTGCTCTCGTTCGAAGCTTGGCCGCGATGCAGGTGAGCTCCCTCTCCCATTCGGAGAGGGTTGGGGTGAGGGGGTATAGCCTCTCGATTCACGACAACCGCTCACCCGAACGTCGCGCGTACGCGCGACATTCGACCTCTCCCTATATGAGAGGCAAGGCTGGTGCTCGTAACTGGGTCGGAGTCCGATGACGGCCAAGCTTCGCAGGTGTTCGCTCCACGACAGGCGGTCCTGATTGATGGCGGCGCCGGCGCGCGTCCGCAACCCGCAGGCTGTGTTGTTCGCCTGCGGCCTCAACAGCGTGCGTTCGCCGATGGCGGCGAGCCTGTTGCAGCAGATGTTTCCGCAGGCACTCTACGTCCGCTCCGCCGGCGCCAAGAAGGGCGAACTCGATCCGTTCGCCGTCGCCGTGATGGCCGAACTCGGCCAGGATATCTCGCGGCATCGGCCGATGACGTTCGAGGAACTCGACGACTGGGAAGGCCTCAACTTCGATCTCATCATCACGCTGTCGCCGGAAGCGCACCACAAGGCGCTCGACTTGACGCGCACCCACGCCGTCGAGGTCGAATACTGGCCGACGCAGGACCCGACCACCACCGAAGGCAATCGCGAGCAGCGCATGCAGGCCTATCGCGATGTCTGCGATGGGCTGTCGCTGCGCATCCGCAAGCGTTTCGCGCGCGGCGGTGGCGTCGGTCTTTGACGGCACCGCGCGCGCGGGCTATTCGCGGTCGCTAGTCCAGACGCTTGATGGCCGGTGGATTCCACACGCCGGTCAGCGCCGCCGACTGCGGCGCATAGAGGCGCATGGTGAGATTGAACGGGCCTTTGGGCGCCGGCAGCCAGTTGGCTTCGCGGTCGGCACCGGGGTTTTCGTTCTGGAAGTAGAGCGTCAGCGAGCCGTCGGCGTCGCGCTTGAACGGCATCCAGCTGCTCACCGCGAAACGATTGATCGGATTGGCCACCTGGAAGCCGTCCGGATCGTACAGGGTGATCGACCAGAACGCATCGACCGGCGGCACGGCGTCCTTGGCGAAGCGGATGACATACTTGCTTGCGCCATCGAGCGGCTTGCCGTTCTCGTCGCCGAGATTGAGCGGATAGATCGCATCTTCCGGCAGATTGGCGCCGAGGCCCTGCTGCGCGACGATCGCACGCTTCAGGTAATAGTTGCCGTAGACGCCCATGGTGTCGGTGTTCATCGACCACCCGTTGACGACACGGGCGATGGTCGGGACTTTCCACGCCATCAGTTTCCGCGCCTCAGCGGGTGCGTCTTCCATGGCCTTGCGCACCGTGGCGTCGGCGCCGGCGAAATTGAAGCTCTTGCCCGGCTCGATGCCGATCGCTTTCATGCGCGCGATGATCGGCTGATCGGTGATGTGCGGCGGGTTGATCTTCAGCAGTTCGGCGGCATAGGCGAAGTACTTGTCGCCGGCCATGGTATCGACCAGCGTCTTGGGCGGCGTCTTGACGTCGACGCTGGGATCAATGGTTTGCGTGACGGCAACCGGCGGCTTGCCCCAGCCCGAGAGCGGCGTGATGGTGTAGCCCTTCTGCACGGCGTGGACGGCGGCATAGTCCGGCGGACCATCGGTCTTGGTCCGGCCAATGATCCAGACGTGCGGCGTCGGCGCATCGATGCGCGTCACGTTCGCCGGCACACTGCCGCTCCAGCCCGGCGGCACGATCAGGAAGCTGGCGGGCTTGGTGCCCGTCGTGCGCCATCCCGGCGAGGCAAACACGTCGCTCCACATGTCGAGCATCGGCAACAGGTAATAGCGGCCGCCGGTATCCGGAGCGGAGACGATCATCGGTTCACGCGTCAAGTCGAGCCAGCCGCTCGAATACAGCGTGTCGAAATTCGGCCGGACCACCGCTTTCATATCGGCGGTCGGGAATGCCGGAACGTTGTCGAAGGTGTTGGCAGGACCGCCGATGCCCGCAACCTTGGGATCGGAATTGATCAGCTGCTTGCGCGTCAGGTCCATCGTCACCAGCGGGTAAAAATAGATATAGGCGTCGGTGGCGATGGCTTGCGCCTCGCTGGCGGTCAGCGATTGCGCGGCGCTCGGCGGCGAGGTCGAAATCAAAGCAAACAGAAGCGACGTGACGGCAACAAATGATGAAAAATGTCTCTTCATGATAGTCCTCCTGACTGCAGTGGACGATCTCGCCCCTTGTGCAGCGCTGTGATCGAGAACGGGCGGATTATCTATCGCCGGGTCCCGCGAGTCGATTTGAGGCAGCGCAAAACATGAGCCGGATGCGGATGCGGATACCGTCGCGACGTTGCGTCGCATGCGCTGCCATGAGCGGTAGAAGGGCAGCGTGATCGGCCGACAAGCCGCCGGGGCTGTTGTCCCGTCGGCGCGCGCCGGTCTGCGAATAACGAAATGTCGCGTTTCGTCGGGAGCCGCGCGGATGGTGAGCGCGCGGTAACGACGTCGACTGTGTCGCGGATGCTGTCGTCACGCGCGGGGCAAATGCGATGACGTTCGCATCATCGAAATCGTCCATGCATCGATCGGGAAATTTTCCCGATGCGAATGTTCGAGATCGCCAACGACGCTGATGTCGCCGACACATGCGCCGTCATCAGTGGTGCCGCGATCTCGAACCGTTCTTAGAAGAACTCTTAGATCTCTTCTTCGAAGACCTATTTCAGATTGCAGAAAGTCGCTGTGCCCCAAGGGTTTCTGCGACACATCGGCAACACACGCGCACGATGTTGCGCCTTTAAAGGCGTTCTAACGGCCGAACGGCTGGCAAACGCAACGCGGATGATAAGGAAGCGAGGTGAATCGATCGCTGCGCAATTGCGGCGAATTTTTCTGGGGGGATTGGGCTGATGTCGCGTGTTGGTGTTGCCAGAGTTGTTGGTCTTGGAACGGTGAGCACGCTGGCTCTATCGCTTTGCATCTCGCAAGAGGTGCAGGCGCAATCGTCGCAGCTGCCCGCCGTCACGGTCAACGCGCCGGAGCAGCAGCAGGCGCGCCGCGCGCAGCCGCAACGCAACACCACGCGCGCGCGCGGCACGGCGCGCCGTGTCGCCGCACCGGCGCCCGCGCAGCAGGTGGCACCGGATGGCGCCGGCGCCGGCGCGGTGCGTGAGCGCGGCACCGGCCCGGTCGTCGGATACCTCGCGCATCAGAGTGTCACCAGCACCAAGACCGATACGCCGATCCTCGAAACGCCGCAGTCGATCTCGGTCGTCACCCGCGACCAGATGGTGGCGCAGGGTGCGCAGGACCTGCCGCAGGCACTCGGATATACGTCGGGTGTCACTGTCCCGAGCTTCGGTCCCAATCAGTTTTTCGACAGCTTCAAGGTGCGCGGCTTCGATGCGCCGCGTTATCTCGACGGCCTCCGGTTGCCGTCCGACATCACCACCTTCGCCGCGCCGAAAATCGAGACCTACGGGCTTGAGCGGCTCGAAGTTCTGAAGGGGCCGTCGTCGGGCCTTTACGGAGCCAGCGATCCGGGCGGAATCGTCAACATGATCAGCAAGCGGCCGCAGGCGACGTCGCATTACAGCGTCGAAGGCAACTTCGGGTCGTTCGATCGCTATCAGGGTGCCTTCGATATCGGCGGTCCGGTCGATGCGACCGGCCAATGGCTCTATCGCCTGGTCGGGTTGTTCCGGCAGAGCAATACTGAGGTCAACTTCGTTCAGGACAACAAGATCTTCATCGCGCCGAGCCTGACCTGGCGGCCGAATGTCGACACCAGCTTCACGATCCTGTCGCAGTATCAGAAGATCGACAACAAGGGTTACCAGCAATACGTGCCGGGGCAGGTCTCCCTCGCAGGCAATCCGCTCGGGCGCATCGCGCGCAGCACCTATCTCGGCGAGCCGGGAGCCGACGGTTACCTGTTGGAGCAAAAGGCGATCGGCTACGCGTTCGAACATCGCTTCGACAACAGCCTGCAGTTCCGGCAGAACTTCCGCTACACCGAGGCAACGCAGGATCTGCACTCGATCCGCCCCGAGGGCATGATCGGCAACAACCTCGTGCTGCGGTCATATGACTACGTCCGCGCCAACACCCAGAACGTCGCGCTCGACAACCAGTTGCAGGCGGATTTCCGCACCGGCCCGCTGACGCACAAGGTGCTGATGGGCTTCGACTACACCCACATGAAAGCGGCGTCGGAATTCCGCGTCACCTATGCGTTCCCGCCGATCGATGCATTCAATCCGGTGTACGGCGCGGCGATTCCGTCGTGGGATTCGCTGGTGCCGCCCTTCATCAAGCGCGACGATCATCAGGTGCAGGCCGGTTTCTACCTGCAGGACCAGATCAAGCTGGATCGCTGGACGCTGACGATGTCCGGCCGTCAGGATGTCGTCAACACCGCGTTCACCAGCACCGGCGTCTATCCGCCGGCCGGCAACTATGGGCGCAGCGATCAGGCGCAAACCGGCCGCGTCGGCCTGAACTATCTGTTCGACAGCGGCGTCTCGCCCTACATCAACTACTCGACCTCGTTCACGCCGAATCTCGGCTCCGACCGTTTCGGCGCGACCTTCAAGCCGACCACCGGCGAAGGCGGCGAGATCGGCGTCAAGTATCAGCCGCTCGGCTCCAACCTGATGCTGACCGGGGCTTACTTCGACATCCGCCAGCAGAACGTGCTGACGTCCGATCCGTTCAACCCGTTCTTCAACACCCAGACCGATGCGGTGCGTGTGCGCGGCTTCGAGTTCGAAGCCAAGGGCAACATCACGCGCGAACTGGAAGTGGTCGGCGCCTACAGCAACCAGGATCCGAGAGTGACCGCCAGCGTCGCGGGCAACACCGGCAAGGTGATGAAGAACGTCGCGCGCGACCAGGCATCGCTGTGGGGCAAGTACACCTGGCACGACGGCCCGCTGGCCGGTCTCGGACTCGGCGCCGGCGTGCGTTATGTCGGCGCGACTTATGGCAATGACTCCAACACGCTCCTTGTGCCGTCCTACACGTTGTTCGACGCCGCTATCAGCTACGATTTCGGCTATCTGCGTCCGGATATGAGGGGGCTCTCGGCGCAGATCAACGCAAGGAATCTGACCGACCGGTACTACGTGCAGTCGTGCTTCACCGGGTTGCCTTATTGCGCGCTCGGCAGTGGCCGCACCATCCTCGGCACGCTGAAATACAGCTTCAATGCCGAACCGGCGCCGCGCCTCATCACGAAGTGAGGCGCGACGCGCGGCAGCACAGTTGAAACCGATACGAGCCCTTCGCGGTTCGGAAAATCGTGCCACTCTGATCGTATCGAGTTGTGAGACGCATCGTGATTTCTGGAACAAGACCGCTTCGTCGCTGGCATTGGGTTCACAAATGGTCCAGCATCGTCTGCACGGTGTTCATGCTGATGCTCTGCATCACCGGACTGCCGTTGATCTTTCATCACGAGATCGACCACCTGCTGCATGAGGAGGTGGAGCCCAGCGTCGTGCCGCCGGGAACGCCGAAGGCGAACCTCGATCAGGCGGTCGCCAATGCCATGGCGAAATTTCCAAATCAGGTGCCGCACTTCCTGATCTTCGACCGGGACGAGCCCAACGCGCTGATGGTCTCGGTCGGCCCGACCATCAAAGCCAATCCGACCGACAATCGCATTGCGCGGGTGGATGTCCACAGCGGCGCGTTCCTCGATTCGCCGGACGTCACCGGCCGTTTCACCTACATCATGCTGAAGCTGCACACCGACATGTTCGCAGGGCTGCCGGGCAAGCTATTTTTGGGCTTGATGGGAATTCTGTTTTGCGTCGCGGTGATTTCCGGCATCGTGGTCTACGCGCCCTCGATGCGGAAACTGCGGTTCGGCGCCTATCGCGGCGATCGTCCGCGCGTCGTGCGCCGGCTCGACGTGCATAACCTCGCCGGCATCCTGCTGGTGATGTGGACACTGGTGGTCGGCTTCACCGGCGTCATCAACACCTGGGCCGATCTGGTGCTGAAGTACTGGCAATACGACCAGCTCGCCGAGATGACCGCGCAATACAAGGGTCGCGAGATCCCGGCCCGGCTGACGCCGGTGCAGGAGGCGGTCAAGGTCGCGCAACAGGCAATCCCGCATATGCAGCCGGCGTTCGTCTCCTATCCGGGGACGCTGTTTACCAGCAACACCCATTACGCGGTGTTCATGCGCGGCGATACGCCGGTGACGTCGCGGCTGCTGAAGCCGGCGCTGATCGATGCCGAGACCGGCCAGCTGACCGACAGCCGCGACATGCCGTGGTATGTCTCGACGCTGTTCCTGTCGCAGCCGCTGCACTTCGGCGACTACGGTGGCATGCCGCTGAAGATCATCTGGGCGATCCTCGACGTCATCACCATCGTCGTGCTGTGGACCGGACTTTACCTGTGGCTGCGGCGGCGCAAGCCCGCGGCCGGCGCCGCGCGGGCGGCGGCAAGCCCGCAGCAACGGCCGGTGATGTCGTCATGAGCAGGCCAACCCGCCAGACGATTCGGCAGATTTTCCGCTGGCCGCTCGCGATCGGCGTGCTCTCGACCGTGGGCCTGCTGTCGGCGCTGGTCGGCGACGGCATCTGGGACGGGCTGTCGTGGCTGACGCTGCTGGTGCCGATCGTGCTGTATGCCGGCTTCCTCGCCGCCGGACGGCAGCGGCGGGCCTGACCCGGCTGGCGCGACGTGGCGCGGGAACGGCGGCGGGGCGACCTACGCTGTTGTCGAAGCGGAGCGCTTCCGATACGGTCCCGCGCGCTTGCTCCCCCAGCCGGAAAAACCGATCGCCGCGCATGTTAGGCCGTCCCAAACTCGTACTCGCCTCCGGTTCGCCACGGCGGCTCGCTTTGCTCAATCAGGCCGGAATCGAGCCGGATGCCCTGCAGCCCGCCGATGTCGACGAGACTCCAAGCAAGGGCGAACTGCCGCGCGCCTGCGCCAACCGGCTGGCCCGCGCCAAGGCCGAGGCGGCGCTGGCCTCGGTGAAGCTCAACGACAATCTGCGCGGCGCCTTCATTCTCGCGGCCGACACCGTGGTGGCGGTCGGCCGCCGCATCCTGCCCAAGGCCGAGCTGGTCGACGAGGCGTCGCAATGCCTGCGGCTGCTGTCCGGGCGCAATCATCGCGTCTACACCGCGGTCTGTCTGGTGACGCCGAATGAAGCCTTCCGCCAGCGGCTGGTGGAAACCCGCGTGCGCTTCAAGCGGCTGACCGAGGAGGACATCCGCGCTTATCTCGATGCCGGCGAATGGCGCGGCAAGGCCGGGGGCTACGCGATCCAGGGCATCGCCGGGTCGTTCGTGGTGAAGATGGTCGGCTCCTATACCAATGTCGTCGGGCTGCCGTTGTACGAATCTATTGCGCTGCTCGGCGGAGAGAAGTTTCCGGTGCGGGCGGGCTGGCTGAATGCCAGCTAGGCCGACAAAGGGTGGCGGCGCGGACAAGCCCGCGGCGCGGCTGAAGCCGTGCCCGGTGTGCGGCAAGCCGGCCATCGAGGCCTCGCGGCCGTTCTGTTCCGAGCGCTGCCGCGATGTCGATCTCAATCGCTGGCTGTCGGGCTCCTATGCCATCCCCGGGCGGCCCAGCGACGAGGACGACGGGGAGTAGGCCCTCCCGGCCGGACGGGACGGCGGCAGCGGCGGAAACGGGCCTCAAACCGTGACGGCAGCGGCGTTTTTCGCGTTCCGGCGAATTGGCTGTGCTTTGTTGCGGCAATGCGACTCCCGGCCCGGTTTGACGGGTGGACATCACCGCTGGCTCTGACTATAAACCGCCCGCGCCCGGCCTCCGGCCCGGCGACGCCCAGGTAGCTCAGTTGGTAGAGCATGCGACTGAAAATCGCAGTGTCGGTGGTTCGATCCCGCCCCTGGGCACCATTGTTCGCCCAAAAGCAGGGGCTCAACGATGCAGCGACGATGGGTGGAGCAGTCCATCGTTGAAATCCGAGGCCGACTTTTGGCACATCGGACATCCTGATCTCACGTCACGCCATAGGCTTCCGCGCCTCCTGCGAGCATGGAGTTGCCGAGTCCGCGCGTTGTCTGCGCGATGGCTTCGCGTGCCTCCCGGTCGCCTATGCGGGAGCCAGGGCAGCCCTGAAACGCAGGAGTGACAGAGCGAGAAACAGTGCTCCGATCCCCGCGACGGCCAGGAACTGAGGCCAGACCACGTCCAGTCCGGCGCCTCGGTAGAGGATCGCTTGCGCGAACGAGACGAAGTGAGTGGAGGGCGACGCTTGCATGACTGTCGCAAGCCAGGGCGGCATGCTCTCCAGCGGCGTCGCTGCGCCGGACAATACGTTCATCGGGACGGCGATCAGCATGTAGAGCAGCCCGAGCTGCGGCATCGAGCGGGCAACCGTTCCGAGAAAGAGCCCGAGACCCGTTGCGAAGAACAAGTAGAGGACCGTGCCGAACAGGAACAGCGGAATGGATCCCGCGATCGGAACTTTCAGGAGTAGCCGGATGACGACATAGAGCGAGAAACCTACGGCGACCGCGATGACGAGTCCGTTGGCCCATATCTTGGACATCGCGATCTCGAACGGGGTGACGGGCATGACCATGAGATGGTCCATCGTGCCGTGTTCTCGCTCCCTCACGAGAGCTGCGCCGGCCAGAATGATCGCCAGAATGTTGATGCTGCCGATGATGCCCATGACACCGGTAAACCAAGCGGTGGTCACGTTGGGATTGAATGCGACCCGCGTTGCGAGATTGACGGAAGATAACGGCGTCGCTTCGTTGTGCGACAAAAACCGAGCGATCTCGGTGCTGATGATCTGTTGGGCCTGACCGGTTCCCAGCCCCGCCTGAACCATGGCGGTGGCGTCGACGTTGATCTGCAATCCGGGCTGGCGTCCGGCAATGACGTCACGCTGGAAGTTTGGCGGTATGTCGATGACAAACGTGTATTGGCCGTCATTCATCACGTGATCGATATCGGATTGGGCGATCAGTACGGGAGGTTTGAACAGGGGCATGAGAAACGCATGCGTAATGCGTCTCGATAGCTCCGAGTGGTCCTCGTCAACGACCGCAATTGATGCGTGATAGAGTTCTTGGGAATTGCTCTGCGCGTGGCTGATGATCGAGAGCGAGAACGAGTAGATCACGAGCGCCATCAGCACCCAATCGCTGAAGAAACTACGCAGCTCCTTTGTCCCAAGCCAGAATATGTTCGAAAGCGATCGCATCCTGTTCTACTTCTCCTGTTTTCTGATCAGCAGAAGGCTCGTGAGCGTCAGAATCGGAATGAATGCAGCAAGCAGCAGGATGCTCGTCCAAAGGTCTGGAAAGTCGAGGCCCTTGGTGAAGGTGCCGACGACGACCGGCCGATAGTAAGTCATGGGAAAGCCGCGACCGATGATCTGGGCGGTTCCGGAGAGCGACGATACAGGCGTCATCATCCCGGAAAACTGCTGTGCGGGAAGGATCGTCAGGATGGCTGTGCCGAACAGCGCGGCAATCTGCGTGCTGCAGAACGAGGAAATGAGCATCCCGTAGCCGGTGGTCGTGAAGACGAAGATGATGGTGCCGATCAGGAGAGTCAGGAAGCTGCCTTTCAGCGGCACCTGGAAAAGCACGACGGCCATCGCAAACATAATGACGAAATTGATCAACGCGACCGCGACATAGGGCAATTGCTTGCCGAGAAGGAATTCAAGCCGCGTGACAGGCGTGACATAGAGGTTGGTGATCGAGCCAAGTTCTTTTTCCCGAACGACGGCGAGCGCCATCAGGATGGCGGGAAACAGCGCGAGCATCATGGCAATGGTCGAAGGGACCATCGCATAGATGCTGTCGAAGTCCTGATTGTACTTGAACCGGACTTTGATGTCGGCCGGGAGAGCTGCAAGCGGTCGCGTCGTCTTGATGACGGGATCGCTAAGGTAGAGCTGATGCATGCCCTGCAGATAGCCGCGAATTGTCTCGGCACGGAACGGCATGGCGCCGTCGATCCACGCGGAAACCCACGCCGGGCGACCTCGCTTGATGTCCATGCCGAAGTTCGGCGGAATCTCGATGCTAACGTCGATGCTTCCATCCTTCAGGCGCCGGTCGAGATCCGCGTAGTCCCGAAGCGGAGGTTTTTCGACGAAGTAGGTCGAGCCTCTGAGCTCCGCGAGATAGGCGCGGCTCTCCGGCGTCTGATCGCGGTCGAGGACGGCGAAGGTCAAGTTATTGACGTCCGTCGAGATGCCCAGGCCGAACACGACCATGAGCAAAGTGGTCCCGAACAGCGCGAACATCAGCCGTATCGGATCTCGAACCAGTTCGAGGGCTTCGCGGATGGCATAGGCAAACAGGCGCTGTGAGCTGAACAAGGCGCTCGCAAGGTCCTGCTGCGGTGTCCTGCTTGAAACGAAGCCGGTGGCCGGTGCCGCCTGGTCGAGAATGGGCCCCGCGGTCGCGGAGGGCGTGTCCTGTTCGAGAAACCCGATGAAGGCGTCCTCCAAGGACTTTGCGCCTTTGGCTCTGATGAGTTCGGAAGGGGTGCCGGTGGCCAACACCCGGCCTTCATGCATCAGCGAGAGCCGATCGCAGCGTGAGGCTTCGTTCATGAAATGTGTAGACACGAAGATGGTCATGCCCGGGTCGCGCGACAGGCCGATCAACAGATCCCAGAATTGATCGCGCGCGAGGGGATCGACTCCCGATGTCGGCTCGTCGAGAATCAGCAAGTCCGGCTTGTGGACGATGGCAACCGCGAGCGAGAGACGCTGCCTGATCCCGAGCGGCAGGGCAGAGGCGAGGCTGTCGAGATAGTCCGCGAGGCCGCATGTGTCCACGAGTTCGCCGATCCGCGCCTCCGCAAAATCGCTCGGCAGATGAAAAAGGCGGGCGTGTAACTTCAGATTTTGCCGGACCGTCAGCTCGCCGTAGAGCGAAAACGATTGTGACATGTAACCGACGCGGCGACGAGCTTCGAAGTTACCGGCTTCCAGCCGTTTGCCGAAAATCAGCGCCTCGCCTTCGGTGGGCTGCAGAAGTCCGGTCAGCATCTTCATTGTGGTCGTCTTGCCCGATCCATTCGAACCGACGAATCCGAAAATCTCTCCTTGCTTGATCGTGAAGCTGACCCGATCGACCGCCGTGAAGTCGCCGAACCGGCAGGTCAACTCTTTCGCAACGATGACGGTCTGTCTCTGATCGTCATGCGGCGGCTCGATCGGCTGATTCACCCGGATGCGGTTCTGTCGCCCCGACAGCAGGGCGACGAAGGCCGCTTCAACGGAACTCGTGCCGGTCTGGCGCCGCAGTTCGGATGGCGCCCCCGTCGCCAGCATCTTTCCGCCGTCCATGGCGATGAGCCAGTCGAAGCGCTCGGCTTCTTCCATGTAGGCCGTCGCGACGATCACGCTCATTCCGGGCTTCCGCGCCCGCAAGCGATCGATCAGATCCCAGAACTGCCGACGCGAAAGCGGATCAACGCCAGTCGTGGGCTCGTCCAGAATCAGGAGATCCGGATCGTGAATGAGCGAGCAGCACAGGCCGAGCTTCTGGCGCATGCCGCCAGACAGCTTCTTGGCCGGGCGATCGGCGAACGGCGCCAGAGCTGTGCTCTTCAACAGTTCCTCGATCCGCCACTCGCGTTCCTCACGCGAATGACCGAACAGTCTCGCGAAGAACTCGATATTCTCGCGGACGCTGAGATCGGGGTAGAGGTTCTTGCCCAGTCCCTGCGGCATGTAGGCAATGCGTGGGCATATCAAGGCGCGAGCGGTGGTGTTGGCAATGTTCGCGTCGAGGACGGTGACGTCGCCTTGCTGGATTTGGCGCGCGCCTGCGAGGATAGCCAGGAGCGTGGATTTTCCGACTCCGTCCGGACCGATCAGACCGACCAGGCGGCCGGCAGGAATTTCGGTCGAGACGTGGTCGAGCGCGGTGACCTTGCGGTAATGATGGCAAAGGTCGCTGACGGAAGCGACCGCATCGTTGGCGATGGTCATGGAGCGGCTTCCAGCTTCTTCGGCCAGCTGATCGACGGATCCCATCGCACATAGGTGATCCCGGGCAGTCCGCCTCTGATGGCGTCCGCGTGTTCGAGCAGGCGTTGCTGATCAATCCGTACCCTGATGCGAAACATCAGCTTGTCGCGCTCGCTCTGGGTCTCGACGGTTTTTGGCGTGAACTGCGATTGGCTCGCGACGAAGGAGACTTTTGCCGGAATAGGATGGTTCGGGTAAGCATCGAGCACGATGCGGGCGTCGGCGCCGATCTTGACTTTGCCCGCCTCTGCCGTTGGCAGATAGATGTCCATGTAGACATAGGAGAAATCCAGCATGGTCATCACCTTGCCGCCGGCGGGAAGCACTTCTCCGATGTTGGCGAGGCGGTACTGGATGCGCCCCGCTTTGGGTGCGATCAGCGTATTGTCCGCGATCTGCACCCTGTAGAAGCCGGCGTCATGCTCTGCGGCGTTGAGGGCGTGCTGAACCCGGAGGACTCTTGCCCGCGCGGCGCCAAGACCTGCATTGGCGGCATCGAGTTGCTGTTGTCGCTGATCCATCAGCTCTCTGGTCGCCCAGCCATTCTTGACCAGTTGTCGCGTCCGCTCGATTTCCTGTTCGGCCAGGATTTGCTGGGTCTGTTGCTGGGCGAGAGTCGCCTGGGCTTCGTCGATGGCGTGCTGTGCCTCCCGCACCTGTGCCTCGGACTTCGAAAGCGACTGCTCTAAGTCCCTGGTGTCCATCCGGGCCACCGCCTGCCCCGGGGAAACCGTGTCGCCGATATCGGCCAGCAGTTCCGCGACGCGACCTGCGTACTTGGTGGAGATGTCGATCTCGTCAGCTTCGATGCGGCCATTACCGAAGCTGATTCCGACAGGCAGCGGCGGATGCACCTGCTTCCACCAATAATAGCCGCCAGCGCCCGCAAGCAGCAGCACGACGAAAAGGGAAAGTATTGCAGGCCAGGTTCGCCGAACGAGCTTTCGCGGGGCTATGGTCACCGGCAGATGCGTGTCCTCCGGCGCCACAACCGCTGGTGTCTCGGCTGTATCGGAAGCGCGTGCTCGCTTGATGGCGATGTCTTGCTGTTCCATATCTTTGCCTGAAATCTTGAGCCTCGTGTCAATCGCACATGTGCGATGGAAGCCATTGACACAGCTCAATACTTGACGCGGCGGACTCACCGCGTCATGGCGCAGATGATGTGCTGATGTCGTTGGCCCGCGGCAAAGACGCGGCGCGTCAGCTCTTCAGTGCGATCGGCGTGCGACACACCGCCGACGGCGCGACGCCGAAATGCTTCTTGAACAGCCGGCTGAAGTGCGACGAACTGGAGAAGCCCCAGGCGAAGGCCACGTCGGTGACGGTCGCGCCGCGATAGGCCGTCAGCTCCTGATGGCAATTGCGCAGCCGCATCTGCCAGATGTAATCGCTGATCGTCGTTCCCCGTTCGCTGAACACCATGTGCAGGTAACGCTTGGTGCAGCCGAGCGCCGCCGAAATCCGGTCGATGCTCAGATCGGGATCGCGCAGGTGCTCGTGAATGAAGGCCTGTGCTCGCAGGTGGAGCGCGGCGGGCCCGCTGCGATCGGCGGCGTTGGCGATCTGGCGAAACGGCACCAGCAGCAGATCGAGCAGCGTGTCGGCGACGCCGGGCGCGGTCGAGGCCGTCAGCGTCGAAGCCTCGCCAATCGCCGAATGCACGACGTCGCGTGCGATCCGTGCCGCGCCGCTACGCGCCGACAGCTTGCACGCGGTCATCCTGCCGGGATGGAAGCCGCGTTCCTGCAGCAGCGCTTCGGGCACGATCACAACGTCGTGGCGCGTCAGGGATTCGCTGACGATGGAGTGCGGCGCCGACACGTCATAAGCGAGGCAATCGCCGGGGCCGAGATCGATGCGCTGGCCCTGCTGCTCGAAGCGCGAGGTTCCGTGAGTCTGGAACAGGATCTTGATGAACGGATGCTCGCCCGCCCTGTGCCGCGCCGAGGGTAGCGCGACGCGATGCCGGCTGACCTCGATCCGGCAAAGCTTCAGGCGAGAAATTGTCGCGCAGTCGATCTGTCCGTCGAGCGATGGCGCGTCGAGCGGATCGATGTCGAACCGGCCGCAGAGTTCCGCGAGCGCATGCGTCCAGTAAGCGATGCGCTGTTTGGGAGCCAGGCCGGATGTGGTGAGCGAACGGACGCCAGCGGACATAGGACCTAACCGTGACTCGGGGTGCGGGATCGCAGATTTCGAAGAGAGCGGAAGGCTCGCCGGGTTTGGCGTCGAACCGCGCGCCGCGCGAGACGGCGCGTCGGATCATTCCGGCGCGATCCTCCAATGCCATCCGGATTCCGTCAAGTGGCGGAGCTCCGCATGGCGTTGCGGCGATTTTGTTGCGAACCCGGCCGTTGCTTCGCTGGGGAGCAAGCCGATTTCGCTCTTGGGCAAGCCGGCCGAAGCCCAGGCGGCTAAGCCTGTGCCCGAATGCGGAGCCGGCGGACCATCGTGGCGTTCCGGCGCGGGCAGTTTGGGAGGGGATATCATGGCAGCGAAGGTTTCAATTCATCCGCGAGTCGATGGCGGCGTCCGGCCGGCGAATGCGGCATTCTCCGGAGGGACGTTGCTGTGCCAATGCACCAGCGACCGGGTGAAGGTCAGCGTCGCGTCGCAGTCCGCGCACAATCATGCCTGCGGTTGCACCAAATGCTGGAAGCCGGAGGGCGCGCTGTTCTCGCTGGTTGCCGTTGCGCCGCGCGACAAGGTGACGGTAGTCGAGAACGGCCACAAGCTGAAGGTGGTCGATGCGAACGCCGTCATTCAGCGTTACGCGTGCAGCGGATGCGGCGTGCACATGTACGGGCGCATCGAGAAGACCTCGCATCCATTCTACGGACTCGATTTCATCCACACCGAATTGTCGCCCGACGACGGCTGGTCGGCTCCAGGCTTCGCGGCGTTCGTGTCCTCGATCATCGAAAGCGGAACCAGGCCTGAGGCGATGGACGACGTGCGCGGAACGCTGCGGGCACTCGGTCTCGAGCCGTACGATTGCCTGTCGCCGCCGTTGATGGACGCCATCGCCACGCACGTCGCCAAGCAATCCGGCGTGCTGGCATCCTGACTCTCCGGTGAGGCCAACCTCACTTGATTGACTGCGCGACTGGAGGCTGATGCCATGCGGCATCGGCCTCTTTTTCGTGGCGCAATCGCGCGAACGGTTTACGACGCGATGTCCCGAAAGGAGACATGCGGGTTCCCCATCCTGCTCTGGCTATTTGCTGCAGAGGTTGCGACAATCGCCGCTGACTTGGGCGCGCGACGTGGAACCACGGGGAGATCGGCGGGGGCATGCCATGGAAGTTGCTTGGCTCGGCGTTGTGGGCGGCGTCGGTAACGCTCGTGATGGTCACGGCGGCCGATGCGGCCGGCGAGGGCGCCGCGCGGCCGTCTGAATTTCTGCTGATCGCGCAGGTGGTGCTGCTGATCGCGGTGGGGCGCGGCCTCGGCGAAATCATGCAGCGGCTCGGCCAGCCTTCGGTGATCGGCGAATTGCTGGCGGGCCTGCTGCTTGGCCCGTCGCTGTTCGGTTGGGTGTGGCCGCAGGCGCAGAGTGCGATCTTTCCGCCATTGCCCGAACAAAAGGCGCTGATCGACGGGCTGGCGCAATTCGGCATCCTTCTGCTGCTGCTTTTGACCGGCATGGAGACCGATCTCAAGCTGGTGCGCAAAGTCGGCAAGGCCGCTATCACCATCTCGGTTGCCGGTATCGTCGTGCCGTTCCTCTGCGGCTTCGCGCTGGGGCAGGTGCTGCCGGACAGCCTGCTGCCGCATCCGGAAGCGCGGCTGGTGGCATCGCTGTTTCTCGGCACCGCGCTGTCGATCTCGTCGGTGAAGATCGTCGCCGTCGTCGTGCGCGAGATGAACTTCATGCGCCGCAATGTCGGCCAGATCATCATCGCCACCGCGGTCATCGACGACACCATCGGCTGGATCATCATCGCCATCATCTTCAGCCTGGCGTCGCGCGGCACGCTCGATCTGGCCTCGGTGGCGCAGGCGGTGCTGGGCACGCTGGCGTTCCTGCTGGTCAGTTTCACCGTCGGGCGCCGCGTGGTGTTCCAGCTCATCCGCTGGGCCAACGATCATCTGGTCAGTTCGGCGGCGGTCATCACCATCATCCTGCTTTTGATGGGCGTGATGGCGATGATCACGCATCTGATCGGCGTGCACACCGTGCTCGGCGCGTTCGTCGCCGGCATTCTGGTGGGCGAATCGCCGATCCTCACCAAGCAGATCGACGAACGGCTGCGCGGCCTGATCACCAGCCTGTTCATGCCGGTTTTCTTCGGCCTCGCCGGTCTGCACGCCGATCTGACGGTGCTGGCCGATCCGCGGCTGTTATGGCTGACGGTGGCGCTGGTGCTGATCGCGAGCATCGGCAAATTCGGCGGCGCTTATCTGGGCGGGGCGCTCGGCGGCCTGAATCAAAGGGAGTCCTTCGCGCTCGCCAGCGGCATGAATGCGCGCGGCTCGACCGAGGTCATCATCGCCACCATCGGCCTGTCGATGGGCGTGCTCAGCCAGAACATGTTCTCGATGATCGTCACCATGGCGATCCTGACGACGATGGCGATGCCGCCGATGCTGCGTGCGGCGCTGGCGCGGTTGCCGCTGGGCCGCGAGGAGAAGGCGCGGCTGGAGCGCGAGGAACTGGAGGAGAAAGGCTTCGTCGCCAATCTCGAACGGCTGCTGCTGGCGGTCGACGAAAGCGCCAATGCCAAATTCGCCGCCACCATAGCCGGCCTGCTGGCTGGCGCACGCGGCCTGCCGATCACGGTGTTGCATGTCGGCGCGCAGGCGACGCAGCAGCAGGACAAGCGCGGCGACGAGCAGAGTCACGAGAGCGCAGTGAAAAACGCCGCGAAGGTTGCCGCCGACGTCGACGAAGCGGAGAAAACCCGCGACGTCGACGTGACGACGCGCACCAGCGAGAAGCAGGCGGGCGAGGCCGTCGTCGAGGAGGCGCGCAAGGGATTCGATCTGCTGCTCGTCGGCATGGGCGATGCGGTCGGGCCGAAAGGCGGCTTTAACGGCAAGATCGCGGAGATCACGTCCGGATTCGAAGGGCCGCTCGCCGTGGTCGCGGCGAAGGGCAGCCAGTTGGCGCACCCGACCAACAACGATTTCCGGATTCTGGTCCCGGTGTCGGGGAGCGGCGTGTCGCGGCGCGGCGCGGAAGTGGCGATCGCGCTGGCGCGCACCAGTTCGGCGCCGCTGCATGTGGTCTATGTCTCGACGACGCGGGACAAGGGCGCGCGCCGCCGCAGTCCGCGCATGGTGCGGCCGCAGGAAGAAGACATTCTCAAGGATGTAACGTCATTCGCCGCGCGCTACGACGTTCAGGTGACCACCGCCATCCACGACAACGCCGCGCCGGAGGAGGCGATCCTGCAGGAAGTGCGGGAGAACGGCGCGACCCTCGTGGTGATGGGCGTCGATCGCATTCCGGGCGAGACGCTGAATTTCGGTAGCGTCGCGGCGGGGGTGCTTGCCGGGTCGAAGGTCTCGACGCTGCTGGTGTCGAACGGCGCGACGCACGCGAACGATTGATACGCCATCAGGCTCGAACGGTTTGGCGCGTCGCGCCGCAACGTTGCCATGCGGCTGCCAGCGCCGTGGCGGCGGCTTCGACGTCGCCCGCGGTTGTCGCGAAGCCGAGCGAGAGCCGCACCGCGCCGAGCGCCTTGTGTTCGGCGATGCCGAGCGCACGCAAGGCCGCCGAGGCCTCCTCGCGGTCGGCGTGGCAGGCCGAGCCGGTGGAGGCGATCACCTCCGGACAGGCGTCCAGCACCGCGCGGCCTGAAACGCCGGGGAAAAGCACGTTCAGCGTGTTGGGCAGTCGTTCGGTCGCATGGCCGACCAGTTCGATACCGGGAACGGCGCGTTGCAGCCGCGCGTAGAGATCGCGCGCCAGCCGTTCCATCTCGCGTGTTGCGTTGTCGCGCAACCGCAGCGCCGCGAGCCGGCAGGCTTCGCCCAGCGCGACGATGGAGGCGACGTTTTCGGTGCCCGGACGGCGGCCGCCTTCCTGCCCGGCGCCGCGCAGCACCGGTTCGAGCTTGCGGCCGCGCCGCACGTAAAGCGCGCCGATACCTTTCGGCGCATAGAGCTTGTGGCCGGCAATCGACAACAGGTCGATGCCGAGCGCATCGACATCGATGGCAAGCTTGCCGGCCGATTGCGCGGCATCGGCATGCACCGGAATGCCATGCTGCCGCGCCATCGCGGCGACGTCGGCGACGGGTTGCAGCACGCCGGTTTCGTTCTGCGCATGGATCAGCGTGACCAGACCGACGTCGCCGCCGATGGCGTTGCGCGCATCGTCGAGATCGATGCGGCCGTCGCTGTTGGCCTTGATGCGATGGATGCGGTGGCCGTGCTGCGCCAGCAGCTTGCAAGGTTCTTCCGTCGCCGGGTGCTCGATGGTGCTGGTGACGATAGCGCGTCTGTCGCCGCTCAGCGCCATGCTGCCGCGGATCGCCATGTTGCTGGCTTCGGTGCCGCCGCTGGTGAAGATGATCTCGTCGGGTTGCGCGCCGATCAAGGCCGCGACATGGGCGCGGGCAGTTGCCACCGCCTCCTTCGCGACGCGGCCCAACGCATAGTTCGACGACGGATTGCCGAACTGCTCGCGCAGGAACGGCAGCATCGCATCGAGCACGGCGGGTGCGATCGGCGTGGTGGCGTTGTTGTCGAGATAGATGCTCATGCGCGCTTTCTATCATGACGACGGGCGCTGCCGCAGCAGCGCCCGTCGCAAATATTATTGTCGTTCAGGTCGCCGTCGCTTCCTTGGCGAGGATCGCGTAGCGGAACTTGTCGGGATCGAGACAATCGAGCATCAGCGACGCGCGTTCGGCCTGCGGATACATCAGGAAGCCGAGCTTCGGTTGCTTGGTGCCGGGCAGCGCGACGTCGTGTGCGGTGTTGTACGCCACCCAGTTGCCTTCCCATGCGCCGAACAGCGCCTGGCGCGCCGCGACCACTTTCGGATCGTTGATCGGAAGATTGGCCGGAGGTTCTTCCAGCATCACCTTGCGCACGTCAGCCGGATCGACCGGCACCCAGCCGAAGCCGTCGAGGAACACTTCGGCGCGGCAGTGCTGGGCCTTGGTGACGTTGACCGATCCGGCGCCGAGGCTCTTGTAGCCGAACTGCGACGGCAGCACGCGGATGCCGTAGACGTCGCGCGCCGGCAGACCGGCAGCGCGGGCAAGGCCGACATAGAGCGCGTTGAGGTCGGCGCATTTGCCGCCGAGGTTGCCGCTCTTGAGCATGGCGGCGACGTCGCCGACGCCGCAGCCGCGCGTGGCCGCGACGCGCTGGGTGTTCTCGATGACCCAGTTATAGAGCGCGCGCGCCTTGTCGATATCGGACGCGGCCTTGGCCTCGGCGACGATCTTGTCCGAGGTCTGCTTGACTATGCCGTCAACCGGAATGAGATCGGTGCCCTCGAGGTTGAGCTTGCGTTCGGCGGCGCTGAGCGCGGCGACCTTGCCGGGCTTGCTCAGATCGATCGCGCGGTCGCGCGTCATGACGCGGCTGGTGACTTCGATGGCCGGCATGAACTCGTCATCCTTCCAGGTCACGTGTAGCATCTCGGCGCCGTACTTCGCGTCGCGGACGCGCTCGACCTTGGCGGCGTTGCCGGTCCACCTGGTTTCGCCGGGCCGTTCCCATTCGCTCTCGTTGACCGAGGGCAATGGAATCCACGCCTGCATCTTGCCTTCCGGCCGGTCGATTTCGAGCTTGGTGACAAGATCGACCGTGCGCCACGCGCCCGGCTTCGGTGCAAACACGGCGTCCGCGCGGGCAACGCCGGGCAACATCGCCATCAACGCGAGTGTGGCGGTGCCTTGCAGGAATTCACGACGGTGCATTTTGGTCTCCTCCTTGGATGTCAGGTTATTGGGCGCCGGCTTGTTCGCGCGGCGGCTTGTGTTGTCCGGCCGTGGGGTAAAGCGATTCCAGCGTCGTCAGAGTTTCGGCATGTGACCAATCGAGATCGCCTTCGACGAACAGTCGCGGCGCCAGCTCGGCATCGAGCACGAAGGTGGTCGGCAACGCACTGACTTGCCACGCCTTGGTGACGGCGCGATCGCGGTCGAGCAGCACGGCAAAATCGGCGGGCACCTTGTCGAAGAAGGCGCGCACGCGCAGGTCGACTTCGGCGACATCGACCGCGACGATAGCGACCGGCTTGCCGCGCGTCGCGGTCGCCAGCTTTTGCAGCGAAGTGATTTCACGCACGCACGGTTCGCACCAGGTGGCAAAGAAATGCACCAGCACGACATTGCCTCGCAGGCTTTGCAGCGCCAGCTGCCCGCCGTGCAGCTTGTCCAACTGCCATGTTGGCTTGTGGCCGTCGCTCCAGACTTTCAGCGACGCCGGCTCGGACGGCTGATCCGATGTGGCCGCGATGGCGGAACTCATCGCCGCCCCGCAACTCAGGACGATCGCGACGGCATATGCTGCTGCACGATGGCGCCAGTGCGCGACGCGGCGTCGCGCGACTCGCGCACTGGACGAGACATCGCCGGAATAAGAACGCTTCGAGTCGTTCGGATTGACTTGATGTGTGGCTGCGAGAGTCGCGTGAATTCGTATCGCAAGACGATGCAGTAAGCGCTGCAACGGCGAGCCCCAAAGGGACTTGTTGAATTCGATTCGTCGGCCCCGACACGCGGGAGCGGGATACGCCGCCACAACAACATTTTGTGGTGCGCGCACATTGTCGTCAATAAGTATCACTGCGACGAAATGACATAATCTGCGGCGTCAAAGGCCGGACAACGTCCAAACAAGTATTCCAGATGAATAAATGAGCATATGCAACGGGATAACGCGTCGCCGCATCCCGCGCGACGGATTCAGCGGGGGTTTGTTAGATCGCAACACGACAAAAGCGTAGCTTTGACAGTTGGTTGGAGTCACTCTACTTTTTATTTTGACAAACTCTAATGTTTGGGCGTCCCCCGTTGGGGGCGGTAATCGGAGGAAATGTTCCATGAACATGGAACTCTCGCGGCGCTCGTTTATGCTCGGGGCCGGCGCGGGTTTGGCGGGGACGAGTCTTGGCGCTCTTGGATTTGGTGAAATCGAAGCGGCCCATGCATTATCGATCCGGCCTTTCAAACTTGCGCAGACCAAAGAAGTCCGTAGCCAGTGTCCGTACTGCGCTGTCTGCTGCGGCATGCTGATCTTCTCTGCTGAAAGCAAAGAAGAAAAAGGCAAGATGGAAGTCACCCACATCGAGGGCGACGTCGACCATCCAGTCAATCGGGGCACGCTTTGCCCCAAGGGCGCAGGTGCCATCGATTACATCAAGTCGAAGGTCCGCGTGAAGTATCCGATGTACCGCAAGCCCGGCGGCACCAGCTTCGAGCGCGTGAGCTGGGACTTCGCGATGGAGCGCATTGCGAAGCTCCTGAAAGAAGATCGCGACGCCAACTGGGTCGAAAAGAATCGCGACGGTGTGACGGTCAATCGCTGGCTCACCACTGCGTTTCTGGCCGGCAGTTCGGTCGCCAACGAAGGCGGCTGGGCGACCTTCAAGGTCTCACGCGGCCTCGGTCTCTTACAGATAGAAAATCAGGCTAGGATTTGACACGGACCGACGGTGGCCAGTTTGGGCCCCACATTTGGTCGCGGTGCAATGACGAATTCCTGGACGGACATCAAGAACGCTGATCTCGTCTGGATTATGGGTGGTAACGCAGCGGAAGCACATCCCTGCGGATTCAAGTGGGTCACCGAGGCGAAAGCCGAGCGTGGCGCCAAGCTGATGGTGGTCGATCCGCGGTTCAACCGCTCGGCGGCCATGGCGGATCACTATGCGCCGATCCGTTCGGGATCGGACATCGCGTTCTTGTCGGGTGTCATCAACTACCTGCTGACCAACGACAAGATTCATAAAGAGTACGTGCGCCACTACACCAACGCGGCGTTCATCGTGAAGGACGAGTTCGAGTTCAACGAAGGACTCTTCTCCGGCTACGACGAATCCAAGCGTTCGTACGATCGCAGCACCTGGGAATACAAGTTCGGACCTGACGGCTTCGCCGTTCGCGACATGACGTTGCAGGATCCGCGCTGCATCTTCCAGCTGATGAAGAAGCACTTCGCGCAATATACGCCCGAACTGGTCGAGCGAGTCTGCGGCACCCCGAAGGACAAGTTCCTGAAGGTCGCCGAATGGGTCTCGACGACTGCGAACGGCGAGCGCGCGATGACGATCATGTACGCGCTTGGCTGGACGCAGCATTCGCACGGTGCGCAGAACATCCGCTCCGCGGCGATGATCCAGCTTCTGTGCGGCAACATCGGTATTCCCGGCGGCGGCGTGAACGCTTTGCGCGGTCACTCCAACGTGCAGGGCATCACCGACGTCGGCACGCTGACGGCAGCCATTCCCGGCTACTTGGCACTGCCGACCGAGCAGGAGCCGACGCTTGAATCGCACTTGAGCAAGCGCGCGTTCAAGCCGTTGACGCCGAACCAGACCAGCTACTGGCAGAACTATCGCAAGTTCTACGTCAGCTTCCTGAAGACCCAGTTCGGTGCCAACGCGACCAAGGACAACGAGTTCGGCTACAACTACCTGCCGAAACTCGATGGCATCTACGATTGCATCAAGATGTTCGACTTGATGCATCAGGGTAAGACCAACGGTCTTCTCTGCCAGGGCTTCAATCCGCTGATGGCGATTCCCAACTCTAACAAGACCCGGGAAGCGTTGTCGAAGCTCAAGTTCCTGGTCAGCATGGACCCGATCGAGACCGATACGGTCCGGTTCTGGGAAAATCACGGCGAGTTCAACAACGTCGATCCCGCCAAGATCAAGACCGAAGTGTTCATGCTCCCGGTTACGTCATGGGCCGAAGAAGAGGGAAGCGTCACCAACTCCAGCCGTTGCATTCAGTGGCGCTGGAAGGCGGCCGACCCCTACTTCGAATCCAAGACGGATATCGAAATCCTCTCCGACCTGTTCGTGCGTATGCGCAAGATGTACGAAAAGGACGGCGGCAAGGGCAAGGAAGCGCTTCTTGCGGTCGACTGGAGCTACAAGAATCCGCTTGAGCCGAGCATCGAAGAGTTGCTCACCGAGCTCAACGGCAAGGCCCTCAGCGACGTCAAGGACGCTGAAGGTAAGGTCATCCGGGCCGCAGGGCAGCGGTTGGCCAGCTTCGGCGAAATGCGGGACGACGGGTCGACCGACGGCTGCATGTGGATCTACACCGGTGTCTATGGTCCGGCGGGCAACTTCGCCATGCGTCGTGACAATAGCGATCCATCCGGACTCGGGGTCTACGGCAACTGGGGCTTCTCGTGGCCGGCCAATCGCCGCATCCAGTACAATCGCGCCTCGGCGGACCCGGATGGGAAGCCGTGGAGCGAAGCCAAGAAGTACATGTACTGGAACGGCGAACGCTGGACCGGACCGGATGTGCCGGACTATGTGCCGACCATTCCGCCGGATCGTGCGGTTGGACCATTCATCATGAACGCGGAAGGCGTGTCGCGCCTTTGGGTTCGTGGCCTGATGGCCGACGGTCCGTTCCCGGTGCACATGGAGCCGTTCGAGTCGCCGGTCGGCAACCTGGTGTTCCCGAAACTCAAGGGCAACCCGGTGGCGCGTGTGTTCAAAAACGATATGGAGGCGCTTGGCAATTCCAAGGACTTCCCGATCGTGGCGACCACGTACCGTCTGACCGAGCATTTCCACTTCTGGACCAAGAACGTGCATGCCAACGCGGTGATGCAGCCTGAGTTCTTCGTGGAAATGTCCGAGCAGCTCGCCAAGGAGAAGGGGATCAAGAACGGACAGCGCGTCCGTGTCTGGTCGAAGCGCGGCGAGGCCAAAGGCAAGGCAGTCGTCACCAAGCGCATGACGCCGTTCAAAGTCGACGGCAAGACGGTGCACCAGGTGGGCCTGCCGCTCAACTTCGGCTTCATCGGCGAAACCAAGAAGGCGTCCCCGATCAATGGACTGACGTCCGCGATCGGCGACTCCAACTCGCAGACGCCTGAGTTCAAGGCGTTCCTCGTCAATGTCGAGCCCATCGCGGGCCCGGTGGCATAAGGGGAGGCATCACATGTTTACGCCAGTTGCTAACCCCACCACCAAGCCCGTGCCGGCGAAGTTCGGCGAGCAGGACTTGATCCGTCGTTCGGCCTCCAAAGTCACCCCGCCTGCCAAACGGCAGACGGAAGTGGCCAAGCTGATCGACGTATCGAAGTGCATCGGTTGCAAGGCATGCCAGGTGGCGTGCCTTGAGTGGAACAACCTCACCGAGGACGTCGGTGTGAACGTCGGGGTCTACGACAACCCGCACGATCTCACCGAGAATACCTGGACGTTGATGCGCTACACCGAGTACGAGAATGCCGAGTCCGGCAATCTCGAGTGGCTGATCCGCAAGGACGGCTGCATGCACTGCGAGGATCCGGGCTGCCTCAAGGCCTGCCCGGCGCCTGGCGCCATCGTGCAGTACTCGAACGGCATCGTGGATTTCGTCCACGACAAGTGCATCGGCTGCGGCTACTGCGTGAAGGGTTGCCCCTTCAACATCCCGCGCATTTCGAAGGCCGACTCAAAGGCCTACAAGTGCACGCTTTGTGTCGATCGCGTCGCGGTCGGTCAGGGCCCGGCTTGCCAGAAGGCATGTCCGACCCAGGCCATCGTATTCGGCACCAAGGACGAGATGAAGCAGTGGGCTGACCACCGCATCAAGGATCTCAAGTCGCGCGGCTTCAAGAATGCCGGGCTCTACGATCCTCCAGGTGTCGGCGGCACGCACGTCATGTACGTCCTGCAACACGCGGACAAACCGCAAATCTACGCCAGCCTTCCAAACAATCCGACGATCAGTCCGATCGTCGAAATCTGGAAGGGCGTGACCAAGTACGCCGGTCTCGCAGCGATTGGCGCGTTTGCGGCAATCGGCTTCATCCATCATGCCGTCGCCGGTGCGAACCGGGTGTCGGAAGAGGATGAGAAGAATGCCGAGCGTCTGACGGAGGGTCGCCAGCCATGAGCAAGTCTGAAGTCGACGCCGGCGACGGCGTCCATCGCGGCAAGCCCGTGATCGTGGATCGCTACTCGCTGGGAGCCAGAATCAATCACTGGATCACAGCGATCAGCTTGGTGCTGTTGGGATTGTCGGGCCTGGCGTTGTTTACGCCAGTGCTCTACCCCCTGACGGGACTGTTCGGAGGTGGCGCTACCACGCGTATGCTCCATCCCTGGATCGGCGTGGTGTTGTTCCTCAGCTTCCTCGGATTGTTCTTCCGGTTCTTCCGGCTGAACCTCTGGGAGCGGACGGACAACGTCTGGATGAGCCGCCTGCGCGACGTTCTCGCCGGTGACGAGAACAAGCTGCCGGAAGTTGGCAAGTACAACGCCGGACAGAAGATGGTGTTCTGGTCGATGTCGCTGTTGATCCTGGTTCTGATCACCAGCGGTGTGGTGATCTGGGATCAGTACTTCTCCAGCTACTTCACCATCGAGCAGAAGCGCATCGCGGTGTTGATCCACTCGGCGACGGCGATCGTGGCGATCTGCGTCTGGATCGTCCATGTTTACGCGGCGATCTGGGTCCGTGGAACGATCGGGGCCATGACGCGCGGTCAAGTGACCGGCGGCTGGGCCTGGCGGCACCATCGCAAGTGGCTGCGTGAACTGGTCACCGGCAAGAACTAAGAGTAACATAGAGTGATACGGCGGCGGCAGTATGTGCCGCCGCCGGTTTAGTCTAACGCCACGTGGCCCGTGAGGTTCGTGAGGGATAATGATGTCTCGAGTCGATACGACCGATCCCGATCCGTCAGTCATTGGCAACATTCCCACGCCGTCGTTTGCGCGACTTCCGGAGCCTCGTGCGCTGTTCGCAGCACGGGCGACGCGGTTCGCCGAACTCGCGGAAGGGCATGACCTTGCCGCCTATCTGCGGTTCCTGGCTGCGCTCTGCCAACTGCAATCGTCGATTCAGGACGATCTGCCGGAGCCTGACGAGCTCGACGCCGAGCTGGTGAAGCGCGCCAAGGACCACAAGATGCCGCCGCTGGATCGTGGCAAATTTGCCCCGGACGCGGCCTTCACTGCGACGTTCGACCGCCTTCTCGCCGGGGCCTCGCAGCTCGAGATGCCGCCGCAGGCTTACGATGCCCTGAGCCGCGTCCGGGCGGCCGACGATGCCACGCGACTGGTGATGCTGCAGAACGTGCTGGCGGAAGCGATTCCGGTCGAGGCGCTGGCCGAGCACATCTTCGTGTCGGCGGCATTGCAGGTGCATTTTGCCCGGCTCGCCGCGCGCCTTGAGGTCAAGAATCTCGAGACGGTGGGCGACGGGGTATGCCCGTGCTGCGGCGGTGCGCCAAGTTCGACGATCCTCGTCAACTGGCGGCGGTCGCCGGGAGCGCGGTATTGCTCCTGCTCGCTGTGCGGCACGCTGTGGAACTACGTCCGCAGCAAATGCACGCTGTGCGGTTCGACGCGAAAGATCCTGTTTCAGGAGATCGAGGGCGCCGGCAACATCAAGGCGGAGACCTGCGATGATTGCCACGGCTATATGAAGATAATGAACCAGCAGAAGGACGACCGCCTCGATCCGGTCGCGGACGACGTCGCGACGCTGGGTCTCGATCTTCTGGTGCGGGAGCTCGGCTTCCGCCGCGGAGGCATCAATCCGTTCCTGATCGGCTACTGAGGGGGCCGATATGGACGAACGGAGCTCAAACCTCAGCCGAATTCCGTCCATCGACGAGATATTGAAGACGGCGACCGCGGCTGCCGCGATCGATCGCTTCGGCCGCCCGTCGGTGGTGGCCGCCATTCGCCGCAGCGTCGAGAGCGCGCGCAAAGCTGTCGTGGCGGGCAGCGCAACGCCTTGCGGAGTCGAAGCGGTCGCGAGGTCGGCCGTGGCGCGGCTCGAAGCCGACGCCAAACTCAACGCGCGCCCGGTCTTCAATCTCACCGGAACCGTGCTTCATACCAATCTGGGCCGCGCCGTGCTGGCCGAAGCCGCCATCGAGGCGGCGACGGCGGCGATGCGTCAGGCGCTGGCGCTGGAATTCGATCTCAAGCAGGGCAAGCGCGGCGAGCGCGACAGTCTGGTGCGCGATCTACTGTGCGAATTGACAGGCGCGGAGGACGCCACCGTCGTCAACAACAATGCCGCCGCCGTGCTGCTGGCGCTGAATACGCTGGCCAAGGGCAAGGATGCCGTCGTGTCGCGCGGCGAATTGATCGAGATCGGCGGCGCTTTCCGTATGCCCGAGATCATGTCGCGGGCCGGCGCCAGACTGGTGGAGGTCGGCACCACCAATCGCACACATGAAAAGGATTATGCCGCGGCGCTCGGTCCGAAGACCGGACTGATCCTCAAGGTCCACACCTCGAACTATCGCATCGAAGGCTTCACCAAGGCGGTGTCGGCCAGGGCGATCGTCGCGCTGGCGAAGCCGCACAACGTCCCGCTGCTCAACGATCTCGGGTCCGGCACGCTGGTCGATCTGGCGCGCTACGGTCTGGTGCATGAGCAGACAGTGAGCGAAGCCGTGGCCGAAGGCGCCGATCTGGTGACCTTCTCCGGCGACAAGCTGCTCGGTGGCCCGCAGGCCGGGTTCATCGTCGGCCGCCGCGATCTGATCGCGCGGCTGAACAAGAATCCGATGAAGCGCGCGCTGCGCATCGACAAGATTCGCCTCGCGGCGATCGAGGCGACGCTGCGGCTCTATCGCGATCCCGACAGACTGGCGCAACGGCTGCCGACGCTGCGACTCTTGGCACGCGGCAAGCCGGAGATCGAAGCGGCGGCGCGACGTGTGTTGCCCGCGGTCGGTCAAGCCATCGGATCGCGCTTTGTGGCGGCGTTGACCGCATGCGCCAGCCAGATCGGGTCCGGCGCGTTGCCGCAGGAGACGATTCAGAGTGCCGGTATCGCCATGCGTGTGGCCGGGACGCGCGGCAGCGGCCGGGCGCTCAATGCGCTCGTCACCGCGTTTCGCGATCTGCCGGTGCCGGTGATCGGCCGCGTCGAGGACGATGCGTTTGTGCTGGACTTCCGCTGTCTCGAGGATGAGGCCGCGTTTATCGATAACCTCAAGTCATTGCAGTGCGAGGAGAGCGCCTGATGGGATGGCTCGACACGCTCACACTGTTCAAGCGCCGTGCCGCCGACGACAAGCCGGACGCGTCGCAGACGACAGCCGAACTGATGGCGCAGGCGCTCGATGCCGCGGAGGCGAACGATTACGAATCGGCGCTGGCGATCTGGGGTCCGTTGGCGCATCAGGGCGTCGCACGCGCGCAGAACAACATCGGCAAGTGCTTCAGCGAGGGCCTTGGCATCGCGCAGGACAGCGCGCTGGCGCTGAAGTGGCTGACACTGGCGGCCGAGGCCGGCGATCCGATCGGCCAGCGCAATCTCGCCGATATCTATTTCAAGGGCGAAGGCGTCGAGGCCAATGCGGTGCAGGCCGCGGAACTGTATCGCGCTGCCGCCGAAGCCGGTGACGGTCCGGCGCAAGACATGCTGTCGTGGATGCTGGTCGAAGGCGAAATGATTCCCGGCGACATCAAGGAGGCCAAGCACTGGGCCGAATTGGCCGCCGCGCAAGGCGTCGTTCCGGCGATGACGCGGCTGGGCATGATCTATCATAATGCCATTGGCGTCGAACGCGATCCGGTCGAAGCGGCGCGGTGGTGGGACAAGGCTGCGGCGCGCGGCGATGCGGATGCGCAGGTGATGCTGGGTGCCGCCTATCAGCTCGGCGCCGGCGTGCCGCAGGACGGCGTCGCCGCACTGATGTGGCTATTGCGTGCGCGCGCCAACGGCAATGTTCTCGCCGATTCCTTCATCCAGCCGACCTTTGCCTCGATGTCGGCGGCGGATATCGAGCGCGCCCGCAAGCTGGCCGAATTGCCATTGGTGGAGCCGGTCTGATGATCGTCGGCACCGCAGGCCATATCGATCACGGCAAGACCTCGCTGGTGCGCACGCTCACCGGGGTCGATACCGATCGCCTGAAGGAAGAAAAGGCGCGCGGCATCTCGGTCGATCTCGGCTTTGCCTACCTGCCGGTACCGGACGGCGGCATCCTCGGTTTCGTCGATGTACCGGGCCACGAACGCTTCGTGCACAACATGCTGGCGGGCGCCACCGGCGTCGATTTCGTGCTGCTGGTCGTTGCCGCCGATGACGGCGTGATGCCGCAAACCACCGAGCATCTGGCGATTGTCAATCTGCTCGGGATCGCGCACGGCGCGGTGGCCATCACCAAGGCGGATCTGGTCGATGCCGAACGGCTGGCCGAGGTGCGCACCGAGATCGCCAACGTGTTGGCGGCGACCGCGCTGCGCGATGTCGAGATGTTCGCGGTGTCGAGCCAGACCGGCGCGGGTATCGCGGAACTGCGCGAGCAATTGTTCGCTGCGGCGAAGGCGTGGGAGGGCCGCTCGGCGCGCGGGCGATTCCGCCTTGCTGTCGATCGGTCGTTCACCCTTGCCGGTGCCGGGACGGTGGTGACCGGGACTGTTCTGTCCGGCAGCGTGGCGGTCGGCGATCAGGTCGTCATCAGCCCGTCGGGCCGCTCCGCCCGCGTCCGCGCCATTCACGCGCAGAATCGTGTCGCCGAAAGCGGCCGCGCGGGCGACCGCTGCGCGCTCAATCTGGCCGGCGATGCGATCAGCAAGGATGCCATTTCGCGCGGCGACGTGATTCTCGATCCGGAGCTACATGCGCCGGCCAACCGCATCGATGCGCGGGTTCAGGTTCTGTCGTCGGAAAACAAGCCGGTCGGCCAATGGATGCCGGTGCGGTTGCATCATGCGGCGTCCGAAGTCGGCGCGCGCGTCGTGCTGCTCGGCGACGCAGCCGTGCCGCCCGGTGGCGAAGCCTTCATTCAGCTCGTGCTCGAACAGCCGATCGCCGCTACGATCGGCGACCGGTTCGTGTTGCGCGACACCACCGCTCAGCGCACCATTGGCGGTGGCGTTTTTGTCGATCTGCGCGCGCCGGCCCGCAAGCGCCGTACGCCGGAGCGCGTGGCGCAGCTCGAGGCCAACGCACTCGCCGATCCCGACCGGGCCCTCACTGCGCTGTTGAACGGCGCGGCGGGCCATATCGATTTCACCACCTTTGTCCGCGATCACGCTTTGTCTGCGGCCGAGCGCGAAGCTATGATCCAGCGCCTCAGCCTGCTGCGGCTGGTGACGCCGAAGACCGAATTCGTGATCTCGCCGGCGACCTGGCTCAAGCTGAAGAACACCGTTCTGGCGACGCTGGCCAAATTCCATGGTGAACATCCCAACCTTCCTGGCATGGGATCGGAGCGGCTCCGCCTGCAACTCGAACCGCGTTTGCCGCCGCCGGCCTTCGCAGCAATGATGCAGGGGCTCGCGCGCAGCAAGGACGTCGCGCTCGATGGCGCATGGATCAGGCTGCCTGATCACGAAGTCCGGCTGTCGCCGCAGGACGAGGTGCTGTGGTCGCGGATATCGCCGTTCATCAAGGGCGAGGGCCGTTTCCGTCCGCCTCGGGTGCGCGACATTTCCGGCTATACCGGCATCGTCGAGCCCGAGGTGCGGCGTATCTTCAAGCTGATGGGGCGCATGGGCCGCGTCGACGAGGTCGCGCACGACCACTTCTTCATGCGTGACACCGTCGCCGAGATCGTTCAGATCATGACCGAAGTGGCCGCGGCCGCGCCCAACGGCCAGTTCATCGCAGCCCAGCTGCGCGACCGGCTCGACAACGGCCGCAAGGTCGCGATTCAGATTCTCGAATTCTTCGACCGGCACGGTCTCACCATTCGCCATGGCGATCTGCGCCGCGTCAACAAACACCGACTTGACCTGTTCGGCAAACCGTCGGAAGACAAGCTGTCAGGCACGGTCGCAAAGGTCGACAGTTCAGGAAGAGCATCGTTCCCGGTGGAGCGTCCGGACTTCAAATCCGGGAAGGGCCGCGAGCCGGTCCTTGGTGGGTTCGACTCCCATTCTCTTCCGCCAAAATTGGGTGTCCGATGACAGTACAAGCATTCACTGCGGTTCTGGACCAACTTGAGCAAACCGCGCATGCGGCGAGCGTCAGCGAGGAAAACTACCGCCGCGAGGCGGCGGCGCGCATCCAGGCGCTGGAGCAGGAGCGCGCTTTCGGCTTTCGCCGGCTTGCCCTGATGCGCACGGTGCTCACCGCTATCGCCAATTGCGAGACCGAAGACGATGCCATCCTGCAAGGATCGGCGGCGTTCCTGCAGGAAGTCGGCTGGAAAACCGAAGTCGAATCGCAGCAGGAAGCGCTGGAGCAGTTCCATCCGGTGATCCGCGCCTGCTGGCAGGCCGCGCAAGCCGAGAAAGCCGAGCAAGCAGACCAGCCACCGGCGCAGATCACAGACAAGCTCAACGATTTCGAGCGCTGGTTCGGTGAAGCCCGCAACGGGCCGTTCCTCAAGGTGCTGGAACGGGAGATCGTGGAGCTGCCACTTGTCGAAACCTGCTAAGTCCAAGTCAGCCAAGCACAAGAAACTCGACGATTTCCTGTTCGACGACTGGATCGTCAAGGAATATCAGCGCACGGAAGGTTTCACCGCGCTGATCATTCTGGTTTCGACGTCAAATCTCGGCGTGCTGCCGCTGCGGTCGACCTTCACGCATGTAATCGGCGACGAACTCGATTGGCACCATTTCAGCCTGTTGATGCGCGGCGCCAACGTGTTGTGGGACGCGGTGTTGCTGATGCCGGTTACCGACGAGAATGGCGGCCCGATCGAGGACAGCAAGGCGGCGGAAGAATTGCGCCTGCTCGAAGACCGGGTCAACGAGAGCCGCCTCGTCGTCAACGAAGGCCATTTCTTCGACAAATGGGGCCGCCGCATGAAGGTCGAGGAAGCGCTGGCCAATTGAAGGCGGATTTCGCGCGGCTAAGCTCTTTTGCGATTGATGCCACGCATCGCCCACACCACCTGCGTCATTCCAGGATGCGCGTTCTTTACGCGCAGGCCCGGAATCCATAGGTCCAGCGATGGTTATGGATTCCGGGCTCGCTCGCGAGATGCTCGCGCCCCGGAATGACAAAGGTGGGGCGATTTCCCTCAACTCGAAAATGATTCAGTTCGCTTGGACCATTTTCACGCGTGTATCGAGCCGATCGATCACGCCTTGACGCGGACGCGCGGCGGTCCAGCTTCGGTATGCCCGACGATGCGCGCCGAGGCGTAGCCGGCACGCTTGACGGTGTCGAGGATGGCGGCGGCCTTGTCGGCGGCGCAGGAGATCAGGAGGCCACCCGAGGTCTGCGGATCGACCAGCAGATTGCGCTGCCAGTCCGGCAGGCCGTCGGGCAGTTCGACGGCGCCGCCGTAGCTCGACCAGTTGCGCGTCGAGGCGCCGGTGACGTGGCCGTTCTGCGCCAGTTGCGCGGCCTGAGTGAACAACGGCACGTCGGCCGCGTTGATCGTCACCGTCAGGCCCGAGCCGCGCGCCATTTCCAGCGCGTGACCGAGCAGGCCGAAACCGGTGACGTCGGTGATGGCGTGCACTGAACTGTCGCCGGAGAGTTCGCCGCCGATGCGATTGAGCTGTGTCGTCGAGGCGACCATCTCGGCATAGCCTTCGCCGGACAGTTCGCCTTTCTTGATCGCCGCGGAGTAGACACCGACGCCGATCGCCTTGGTCAGGATCAGCGCGTCGCCGGCCTTGGCGTCGGCGTTGCGGCGCACCTGTTCCGGACGGCAGATGCCGATCACGGCAAGGCCATAGATCGGCTCCGGCGCGTCGATGGAATGACCACCCGCGACCGGAATGCCGGCGGTGCTGCAGACCGAGGTGCCGCCTTCGATGATCTTGCGGACGTCGTCGACCGAAATCTTGGTCAGCGGCATGCCGAGGATCGCCAGCGCCATGATCGGCTTGGCACCCATGGCGTAGACGTCGGAGATGGCGTTGGTGGCGGCGATGCGGCCGAAATCGTAGGGGTCATCGACCACCGGCATGAAGAAATCGGTGGTGGCGACGATGCAGGTCGAGTCGTCGACCTGCCAGACCGCGGCGTCGTCGCCGGTCTCGACGCCGACCAGCAACTGGCGAAACGGCGCGGCGGCCGGCTGGTTGGCCAGCAGATCCTGCAGCACGGAAGGCGAGAGCTTGCAGCCGCAACCGCCGCCATGGGCGAGACTCGTCAGCCGAACAATCGGGGCATTCATTGTCGATTTCCCTGGTCGCGCCGCGCCGCGGCAGGCTCACCGGACAATCGCGCGCTGCGCAAGGCGGAGAGTGACAGCAGAGCCGAAATCATACGACGGATCGGCGCGCCGATGCAAATGCCACAGCGGTTCGGCGTGAGCCGGTGCAGCGGCAGATTGTCTCGCGAGCCGGTTAGCCCAGCATGCCGGTATCGCCGCAGATCGAAATGGCTTGCCCGGAAATGGTGCGGCCGCGCGGGCTGCACATGAACAGAATCTGATCGGCGAGTTGCTGCGGCGTCACGTAGTCCTTGATGGAGGTGTAGGAGAAGGCGATCTTTTCCATCTCGGCATAGGAGATGCCGCGTTGCTGCGCCTTGGCTTCGAGCACGCGGCGCTGCCGGTCGCCGGCGACCAGACCCGGCAGGATGGCGTTGACGCGGATGTTGTCCGGGCCGAGTTCGATCGACAGCGACTTGGTGAAGCCGATCACGCCCCATTTCGCCGCCGCATAGGGCGTGCGCATGGCGAAACCCAATCGCCCGGCCGCCGACGAGATGTTGACGATCGAGGCATTGCGGCTCTGGCGCAGCAGCGGCACCGCGAGCCGCGTGCAATTGAATTGACCGGTGAGGCAAATATTGACGCAACGATCCCAGTCGTCGGGATGCATGTCCTCGACCTTCGCCGTCGGTCCGGCGACGCCCGCGTTGTTGACCAGAACGTCGAGTCCGCCGAGTGCGCGCGTGGCATCGTCGAACAGGGTGCTGACGGATGCACGATCCGACACGTCGCAATGGCTGGAAGTCAGCGCCGGATCGGATTGGCGCAACGCGGTCAGCGCCGCGTCATCGACGTCGCAGATGTGGACGCGCGCGCCTTCACCCACGAATGCGCGCGCGACAGCCAGTCCGATGCCGTTGGCGCCTGCCGTGACCAGCACACGCAAGCCTTTGATATCGAGATCCATGCGAACTCCAAGGATTGCGAATTACTCCGGCAGATTGCCGTGCGAGAGGATGAAATCGGCGGCGCTCCTGATGTCGGCGGCGATGCTTGCGCGCGCTTTGTCGGCGTCGCGCTTGACGACGGCTTTCAGCACGTCGGCATGAAAACGCACGGCACCGCCGGTGTGAATGCGCTCGGGGTTGCCGCGCAGATCGAGATTGATGACCGGGCCGGCCTTCAACCACAGCGCGCGAATGATGGCGAGCAGTGTCGGCGATTGCGCGGCCTCGTAAATGGCGAAATGCAGCGCCTTGTTGACCTCCACCGCGCGCACCAGGTCCGGCTTGCGCTTGGTGCTCTCCAGCCGCATCGCAGCTTCGGCCGCCGCCATTGCCGGAATATCGCTGTCGCGCCGCAATTCCGCGGCGAGGGCGGCGGCGTGTCCCTCGATGATGATGCGCGTCGCGGTCAGATCGCGGAACTGTGCGGCCGACATGATTGGCACACGCACCGCGCGGTTGGGCGCAACCTCCAAGGCTTTGTCGGCAACCAGCCGCGATACCGCCTCGCGCACCGGCATGATCGAGACGCCGAGCACTTCCGCGGCGGTGCGCAACGACAGTTTCTCGCCCGGCGCCAGCCGCCCGGACATCAACAGGTCCGCCAGTTGTGCGTAAGCGCGCTCGCCAAGAGTCAACCGGTCGAGCGGTTCGACCGCAGTGAGCGCAGCAGATGGATTCACGGCGAACTCCGCATGGGATGAACGCAAGGGCTAACGGGACTCGACAAGCTAAGCAAGTTTTGCCAACATAGCTGTGATCACAGATCACGACAAGCGCCGATAGCTTTCCTTGAGAGAAGCGGGGCGCTTGCCGCGGAGAGGATTCACACCGCGCTGCGCGGTCGCCAGGGAGACGCATTCCAATGTCCGATGAACATCACTTCACCCGCCGTGGCTTGCTGAAAACCGCCGGTGGCCTTGCTTTGGTCTCGGGACTGTCCGCGCCGTCGATCCTGCGCGCGCAAACTGCCGAGGTCATCCGCATCGGCCACCTGACGCCGCGCACCGGCTTTCTCGGCCCGCTCGGCGAATACGCCGTGATGGCGGTCGAACTCGCCGTCGAGGAAATCAATGCCTCCGGCGGCATGATGGGCCGCAAGGTCGAGTTGCTGAAGGAAGACTCGGTCAATCCGCAGACCGCATCGACCAAGGCCGAACGCATGATCGAGCGCGACAAGGTCGCCTGCATCATCGGCGAGATTTCGTCCGCGTCGTGTCTGACCATCGCGCAAGTGGCGCAACGCAACAAGACGCTGTTCATCAACACCGGCGGCAATTCCGACGCGCTGCGCGGCAGCGATTGCAAGCGCTACATGTTCCATGTCGAGTCGCAGAACTCGATGTACGTCAAGACCGCCGGCCGGTCGTTCCTCAAGGACGGACTGGTGAAAGGCAAGAAGTGGTACTCGCTGACGGCGGACTATGCCTTCGGTCACGATCTGCTGCGCGTCGCCAAGCGCTTCATGGAAGCCAACGGCGGACAGTTCGCCGGCGACGATCTGGTGCCGACCGATGCGGCGGACTTCTCGGCCTATCTGCTGAAGATCCGCGATTCCAAGCCGGACCTGGTGGTGATCAATTTGGCCGGCAACCAGATCACCAACTTCCTCAAGCAATATGCCGAATTCGGTTTGACCTATCCCGTCGGCGGTTTCGGCTTCGATACCGCGCTGGCATGGGCCGCAGGCAAGGGCAATTTCGTCGGCACCTGGCCGGTGGTCTGGCATCATCTGATCGAGACGCCCGGCACCAAGGCCTTCGTCGCGGCGTTCACCAAGAAGTATGGCAAGCCGCCGGAAAATCAGGCGTGGGGCGACTACATCGCCACCAAGATCGTGGCGCAGTCGATCAACGAACTGAAGTCCGCCGAGTCGCCGAAGATCATCGAGCATTTCGAGAAGGGCGCGAAGTTCGATGTGCTGAAGACCCGGCAGGGCTACTTCCGTGCCTCGGATCATCAGCTGATGCACGAGATGTACACCATCACGGCATTGCCGGCGGACAAGATCAAGAACCAGTGGGACATCTTCACCTCGAGCGGGCCGGTCCCCGGTCCCAACGAGGACCTCGAGATCATCGCCGCGACCAAGGAAGAAAACAGCTGCACCTTCCCGACCTGATCGGGATACTCACCCTAACCCTCCCCCGCTTGCGGGGAGGGGAGGGAGGGGCTGAACGGCGCTGGAGTCCCGTCATTGCGAGCGCAGCGAAGCAATCCAGAAGGCTACAAGACAGAACTGGATTGCTTCGTCGCTAACGCTCCTCGCAATGACGGTGAAGTTGACGATCCATTCCGGTCCGTTCGCCGCTCATTTGCCTTCACGTCCCGCGCCGTCTCCGGCGCGTCCGTCATCTCCCCGACAGCGAGGTCGGCGTCGTGTCCATGCTTCTGGTTCAGCAGATCCTCAATGGCCTGCTCGACGGCATTTATTATCTGCTGATTGCGCTTGGCCTGTCGCTGATCTTCTCGCTCGGCGGCATCGTCAATCTGGCGCATGGCGCGTTCTTCGCCATCGGTGCGTATCTGACCCTGGTGATTTCGCCATATCTCGGCTTCGGCGGCGCGCTGGTACTGTCGCCGGTGCTGGTGGCGCTGCTCGGCATCGTCGTCGAGCGGCTGTTCTTTCGCCGTTTCTATCGCTCGGACCCGATTCTGTCGCTGTTGTTGACCTTCGGTCTCGCCATGGTGGCGGAGCAGGCGTTGCGCATGATCTTCGGTGCGCCGCCGCTGTCCTATTCGATCCCGCAGGCGTTGCGCGGGCAGGTGGTGATTGGCAACCTCATCTATTCGTTCTATCGCGTCGTGCTGATCGGCATCGCGGTGGCGTGTGTCGCCGGGCTGTGGTTCTTGTTGCAGAAGACGCCGTTCGGCCGCGTGGTGCGGGCCGGTGTGCAGAACCCCGACATGGTCGGCGCGCTCGGCATCTCGTTGCAGCCCTACATGGTGGCGGTCGCGGGGCTGGGCATCGGCCTCGCCGGTCTTGCCGGCGTGCTGCTGGCGCCGATCTATGCGGTGCATCCGGCAATGGGTAACGAGATCATCACGCCGGCATTCGTCGTCGTGGTGATCGGCGGTCTCGGCTCGTTCTGGGGCGTTGTCGTTGCGGCGCTGCTGGTCGGCCTCGTCAAAGGCATCATGGTCGGCATCGGCTATTCCGCCGCCTCGACGGCGGCGATCTACATGCTGATGCTGCTGGTGCTGCTGTTCCGTCCGCGCGGCCTGTTCGGCGAGCGCATCACGCGGCTGGAGCAATAGACCCATGTCGCAACGCTTTCCCATACCGTTAGTGATCGCGGCCATTGGTCTGCTGGTGTTGCCGCCGGTGCTGCTGGCGCTCGGTCTCACCATGACGTCGGCGACCGAGGTGGTGGTGTTCGCGCTGGCCTGCATGGCGTTGAACATTCTGGTGGGGCACACCGGGCTGGTGTCGTTCGGCCATGGCGCGTGGTTCGGACTCGCGGCCTATGCGGCGGCGCTCATTCAACGCAACTGGATGCCGGGCTCGTTCTTCGGCCCGATGCTGGGCGGCGTGCTGGTGGTGGCGCTGCTGGCGGCGCCGTTCGGTTACCTGTTCCTGCGCCGGCGCGGTGTTTACTTCGCATTGCTGACGCTGGCACTGGCGGCGATGCTCTATGTGGTGTCGTTCCGCTGGACCGATCTGACCGGTGGCGAGAACGGTCTCGGCGGCATCACGCGGCCGGTGATTCTCGGCTTCGATCTGGATTCGTCGACGTCGTATTACTGGTTCGTCGCGATGATCGCGTTCGCGATGCTGGTGCTGCTCTGGCGCTTCCACAATTCGACGGTCGGCACCGTGTTGGTGGCGATCCGCGAGAACGATCAGCGCGCGCGCTTCCTCGGTTATCCGGTGGCGCGTTACAAGCTGGCGGCCTTCGTGCTCTCGGCGGCGCTGACCGGTCTCGCCGGCATCCTGCTGCTCTACAAGAACCGCATGACCTCGGCCGATCCGATCTCGGTCCAGTTCTCCGGCGAACTGCTGGCGATGGTGGTGATCGGCGGCATGCGCAGTTTCCTCGGTCCGGCGATCGGCGCGCTGTTCTACGTGCTGTTCCGCGAATTCCTTAGCATCTACACCGAGAACTGGCTGTTCTGGCTCGGCCTGATCTTCGTCGGCTTCGTGGTGTTCTCGCCGACCGGACTGGTCGGCGTCGGCGAGCGGCTGCTGGCGCCGTTCCGCAAGAAGGTCGTCGAGGATGCGGCGATGGCCGCGCGCAAGGTCGAGGCGCTACCGCTGCCGGAATTCCTGCGTCCCGCGAGTCATGTTGCCGGGCCGGTGCTGGCGGCGCGGCAGATCGTCAAGAGCTTCGGCGGCATCAAGGCCGTGCAAGGCGTCGATATCTCGATTGCGGATCGAACGCTGCATGCGCTGATCGGCCCCAACGGCGCGGGCAAAACCACGGCGTTCAATCTATTGTCCGGCATGTATCCGCCCGACGATGGCGCGGTGACGCTGCTCGGCGAATCGATTGCCGGGCATACGCCGGAAGCCATTGCTGCCGCCGGCATCGGCCGGTCGTTCCAGATCACCAATCTGTTTCCGACCCTGAGTGTCGGCGAGAATATTCGACTTGCGGTGCAGGGGCGGCATCCCAGCCGCTTCAATCCGTTCACGCCGGCGCTGTCGATCGAAGCGATCAATCGCGAAACCGACGCCATCATCCGCTATCTCGGTCTGGCCGGTATCGAGCGCGCCGAGGCCGGTGCGTTGTCCTATGGCGGACAGCGGCTGCTGGACATGGGCGTGGCGCTGGCGACCGCGCCGCGCATCCTGCTGCTCGACGAACCGCTCGCCGGTCTCGCTGCGGCGGAACGCGAGCGCATCGGTGCGATCATCAAGCGTATCTCGGCCGATGTGCCGGTGTTGCTGGTCGAGCATGACATTGATCGCGTGTTCCAGCTGGCCGATCATGTCACGGTGATGAATGAAGGCCGCGTACTGCTCGACGGCACGGTGGAGGATGCGCGCAGCAGTCCCAAGGTGCAGGAAGTCTATATCGGCTCCGGCACCAGCGCCGTCGCCGCGCGGCCGCGCGAGACCGCCGCGAGCGCCAACGCGTTGCTTGAAGTCAGCGGCGTCAACACGTTCTACGGCAAGAGCCACATCCTCAACGATGTCGATTTCACCTTGCATGAGAACGAGATCGTCGCGCTGCTGGGGCGCAACGGCGCCGGCAAATCGACCTTGCTGAAAACGCTGATCGGCATCGCGCCGGCAAGCAACGGGTCGATCCGGCTCGCCGGTCACGACATCGCCGGGCTGCCGTCGGCGCAGTGCGCGCGGCTTGGCATCGGCTATGTGCCGCAGGGGCGCGGCCTGTTCGCCGGCATGACCGTCGAACAGAATCTCGAACTGGGTGGGCTGAAGCGGCAGACCGGACATGGCGTGCACTGGACGCGCGAGCGGGTCTACGATTACTTCCCGCGCATTCGCGAACGGCTCGATAGTCCGGCGGATTATCTCTCCGGCGGCGAACAGCAGATGGTCGCCGTGGCGCGTGCGTTGTCCGGCGACGTGCGCGTGCTGTTGCTCGACGAGCCGTTCGAAGGCCTCGCGCCCGCGGTGGTCGAGCAATTGTTCGAGACCTTCGACCGATTGCGTAAGGAGATCGCCATTATTATCGTCGATCACAATCTCGATCTGGCGCTGGCCTTGTCCGATGTCACCGTCGCGCTCGAGCGCGGCCGGGTGATCCATCGCGGCCCGTCGCGGGCGTTGCGCGACGATCTCGATCTGCGCCGCAAGGTGTTGTGGCTCTAAGGCGTTGTTTGAGCGAAGTGGAAACCGGTTCGCGTCAGGACGGCGCGCCAAAACAAGAAACTGAAGCGGATAGAACTCATGTCGGATCAGCAACGTGTAGCCATTGTCGGAAGCGGCCTGATCGGCTGCGCCTGGGCGGTGATTTTCGCCCGCGCCGGTTGGCGTGTCCGCCTCACCGATCCGCATGCGCCGACGCTCGATGCCGCACCGGCGCGTATTCTCGCCGAGTTGCAGGCCTTGGCGCGCCACGGCCTCGCCGACGATCCGCAAGGCGCTGCGGCGCGCGTTTCGGTCTCGCCGAATTTGGCCGAAGCGGTGCACGACGCGGCCTTCGTGCAGGAGAACGGGCCGGAGAAGATCGACGACAAGCTTGCGATCTTTGCCGAGCTCGATCGCCTGGCGCCGCGCGACGCCATTCTCGCATCGTCGACCTCCGCCATTGTCGCGTCGCGCTTCACCGAGAAGCTGCCGGGGCGCGAGCGCTGTCTGGTCGGCCATCCGGTCAATCCGCCGCATCTGGTGCCGCTGGTCGAGCTATGCGGCGCGCCGTGGACCTCACCGCAGACGATTGCGCGTGCGCGCGAGGTGTATCGCGCGATTGGGCAAGTGCCGGTCACCATCATTCGCGAGATCAACGGCTTCGTGCTCAACCGCTTGCAGGGAGCGTTGCTGGCGGAAGCCTTTCGACTGGTGGGCGAGGGCTACATCTCGGCCGAAGACCTCGATCATACGGTGAAGGACGGCCTCGGCCTGCGCTGGTCGTTCCTCGGGCCGTTCGAGACCATCGAATTGAATGCACCGGGCGGCATTCCGGACTACTGCGCGCGCTACACCGGCTTTTACAAGGAACTGGCAGCGTCGGCGGCGGGCCCTGAAGTCTATCAGAGTCCCAATGTCGATCATGTCATCAGCGCGTGGCCGCATCAGCCGTCGCCGCAGCGCGTCGCTGCACTGACCCAGCGGCGCAACGAACGCCTTGCCGCACTGGCGGCGCATAAGGCCCGGCAAGACAAGAGCGAGGCCTGACCGTGTCGGGCCTTCCACGAGATCACCAATCTGCCAACAACAAAAGAGATCTGCGATGAGCCGCAAAGTCATCATTACCTGCGCCGTAACCGGAGCGATCCACACCCCGTCGATGTCGAAGGCGCTGCCGGTCACGCCGCAGGAGATTGCCGACGCCGCGATCGGCGCGGCCGAAGCAGGGGCCGCGATCGTGCATCTGCATGCGCGCAATCCGCAGACCGGGCAGCCGGACCAGAGCCCGGAAGCCTTCGCGCCGTTTCTCAAAGTCATCAAGCAGCGATCGAACTGCGTGATCAATCTGACGACCGGTGGCTCGCCGACGATGATGGTGGAGGAGCGGGTGCGGCCCGCCGCGGTTTACAAGCCGGAAGTCGCATCGCTCAACATGGGCTCGATGAATTTCGGCCTGTTCGGCATGCTCGGCCGCTTCAAGGACTTCAAGCACGATTGGGAGCGCAAGCACCTCGAGAACAAGGACATCGTGTTCCGCAACACCTTCAAGGATATCGAATTCGTGCTGCGCACGCTGTCGGAATCGGGCACGCGCTTCGAGTTCGAATGCTACGACACCGCGCATCTGCACAACCTCAATTACTTCCTGATGGAAGGCCTGGTGAAGCCGCCGCTGTTCGTGCAGACGGTGTTCGGCCTGCAGGGCGGCATCGGCGCGCACCCCGACGAGGTGATGCACATGAAGCGCACGGCGGACCGGCTATTCGGCGACAAGTATCGCTGGTCGGTGCTCGGCGCCGGGCGCAATCAACTGCCGATCGCGGCGATGGCGGCGGCGATGGGCGGCAACGTCCGCGTCGGCCTGGAAGACTCGCTGTGGGGCGGACCGGGCCGTCTGGCGGAGTCCAACGCGGAGCAGGTCCGCGCCGTGCGCAAGATCATCGAAGGACTCGGGCTTGAAGTGGCGTCTCCGGACGAGGCGCGCGAGATCCTGCACCTGAAGGGTGGCGACACTTTGCAGGTCTGATCGCAGTCGGATCGTGAAAGCGGCGCGCCGTTACCGCCAGGGCGCGCCGAGGCGCTCGGTCAGGTTGCGGCAGACTGCCTGCAATCGGCGGACGATCGCGGCGTCTTCGTTACGCGGGAAAGCGCTGGTGGCGATCGCGGTCACCACCAAGGCCGCGCGATTCTGAATATCGAGGATCGGCACCGCGGTCGCACGCAGCCCCGGGATCAACATCTCATCGACCGAGGCCGCCATCGCCTTGCGTACGCGGCTGCGGATCGCAGCAATGTCAATGCCGGCCTTGCGCCGGTCGCGCGCGTTGTCTTGTGCGAGCGCGGCCGCAATCTCCTCCTCGCTCATGAAACCGAGGAAAGCGTGGCCGGTGGCCGAGCGCAGCAACGGCAACACCGAACCCACCGCCAGCGACGTGATGACCGGAATGCTGCCCGGGTGCCAGCGCACGATGGTGGGGCCGAGCGGACCGCGCGCCGCGACCAGCGTGGTGCGGCCGGTCTCGCGGGTGAACGCGGCAATCGCCGGATCGGCTTCGGCGAAAATGTCGGTGCGGGCCAGCGCCGCAAGGCCGATCTGGATCGCCTGCGGACCTAGTTCATAGCGCCCGGATGCGGCGTTCTGCGCCGCCATACCGGCCGCGACGAGGCTGGCGAGATAGCGATGCGCCTGCGAGGCAGAGAGACCGGCACGCGTGGCGACCGCACCGAGCGTCGCCGCCGCGGGCTCCGCAGCCAAGGCGGCCAGCACCCGGAAGCCGATGCCGACCGACTGGATGCCACGCCGCGCCGTGGGCAGCGTGGCTGTCGTCGATGCGCGCGATGGCGTGCGCGGTGGCTTCGTCTCGCGAGCCGTCTTGTCCGGCGCCCGGGATTTGCGTTGCGGTCGTCGCATGGGTCTCACCAAAAGCGTCGCGGGGAACCGACGGGTCACGCAGCAATTCCGTCGGTTGCCGTGCTTCCCATATTTGTATAATGTAAAATCAATTGCACAATATAAAATTTAGGGGAGGTTCGACGATGCGTATCGCCGTGCTGGGCGGTGGCCCCGGCGGACTGTATTTCGCTTACCTCTGGAAGCGGCGGCACCCGGAGGCGCAGGTCGATCTGTTCGAGCAGAATGCCGCCGGCGCCACGTGGGGATTTGGTGTGGTGTTTTCCGATCAGGCGCTGGAGTTCCTGCGCGCCGACGATCCTGAGACTGCCGACACCATCGCGGCAGGCATGGAAAGCTGGAAAAACATCACGCTCAACATCCACGGCGAGTCCGTCACCATCGATGGCGTTGGCTTTTCGGCGATTGGGCGGTTGGCGCTTCTGCAAGCGCTGCAGGCGTCGGTCGCCTCAGTCGGAGTGACGCCGCACTACGATACGCATATTGAATCGCTTGATCGGTTTGCAGGTTACGATCTAATCGTCGCTGCCGACGGCCTCAACTCATTGGTGCGGCGCAGCTTCGAAGGCGACTTCGGCACGTCGCTGTCTTACGCCAGTAACAAGTTCGCCTGGTATGGCACCACAAAGCGGTTCGAGACGCTATCGCAGACCTTTATTGAAACAGAGCTAGGTGCCTTCAACGCGCACCATTATCGCTATGCGCCGAACATGAGCACGTTTCTGATCGAGTGCGGGCGCGCGACATGGCAGCGTTACGGCTTCGCCGAGAAGACCGTCGAGGAATCGAAAGCGATCTGCGAGCGGATCTTCGCCGACGTGCTGGACGGTCACCCGTTGATCTCCAACAAGTCGATGTGGCGGAATTTTCCGTGGGTGTGGAACGAGCACTGGTCGTTCAAGAACATGGTGCTGATCGGCGATGCGCTGCATTCGGCGCATTTCTCCATCGGCTCGGGCACGCGTCTGGCGATGGAGGATGCTCTGGCGCTGACGAAGGCGCTCGAGGCCGAACCGGACGATCTTGCGAGCGCGCTGGCGCGCTATCAGGCCGCACGCAAACCGATCGTGCAGAAGCTAGTCGCGGCAGCCCGAACCAGCGCCGACTGGTACGAGAATTTCGCCACGCATATGCAGCGCGACGTCATGGATTTTGCCTATAGCTACATCACGCGTTCCGGCCGCATCGATCCTCAGCGCCTGCGCGCGATGTCGCCGGCGTTCATGGCACGCTATGAAGCCGTGCGACGTACCGAGCCGACGCAGGAGTCCCGCCCATGAGTAACCCCCTCACGGTGCCGCTCATCGCCGATCAGGTGCCGCCGGATAGTGCAGGGGCGCGCGAGATCGGTTTCGCGATTCCGGAGCGCTATAACGCCAGTCGTGTGTTGTTCGACAATCTCGCCGCCGGTCGTGGCGACAGGTGCGCCGTGACCGGCCCTTCCGGAGCACGCAGTTATGCCGAGCTTTGCGCCGACGCGGCGCGCTGGGGGCATGGCTTTCGCGGGCTCGGGCTCGAACGCGGCGACCGCGTGCTGCTGTTCCTCGACGACACGCCGGCCTACCCGGCTGCGTTTTTCGGCGCAGTGCGCGCCGGTTATGTGCCGCTGCTGATCAACACGCTGACACCGCCGGATCTGCTGCAGTTCTATCTCGCGGACTCCGGTGCGACGGTTGCCGTCGTCGATGCGGAATTCTCCGCGCGATTCGATGCCACCGCCTGCGCCGATACCCGATTGCGGACTCTGGTGATCGTCCATGGTGCACCGGACAACAGCGCGGCTCCGCGCGTGATCGCAGCGGATGCCTGGCTGCAGGGCTTGCCCGATCAGCTCGACGAAGCCGATACGCATCGCAACGAGATGGCGTTCTGGATGTATTCGTCAGGCTCGACCGGCCGTCCGAAGGGCATCGTGCATCTGCAGCACGACATGGCCTATAGCGAGGCGGCCTTCGCCCGCAATATCCTGAAGCTGACGGCGGACGATGTTTGTTTTTCGGTGCCGAAGATTTTCTTTGCCTATGGCTTCGGCAATTCGATCACCTTTCCGTTCTCGGTTGGGGCAACGGCCTTGCTGTTGCCGGGGCAGCCGAAGCCGGAGACGATCTTCGCCGCGATCGAGCGTTTTCGTCCGACGGTGTTCTTCGGTCTGCCGACGCTTTACACATCACTGACCAAGGCGGCCTCGGCGGGTCGCACCGATTTCTCGTCGCTGCGGCTTTCGGTCTCCGCCGCGGAAGTACTGTCTGCAGAGGTCTTCAACGGCTGGAAAGCGCTGACCGGGCTGGAGATCGTCGAGGGGCTTGGGTCGACCGAGGTGCTGCACATCTACCTGTCGAACCGGCCGGAGCAAAAGAAACTCGGCGCGGCGGGGCTGCGCGTGCCGGGTTATGAGTTGATGCTGCGTGACAAGGACGGTCGCACCGTCGACGACGACGAGGAAGGCATCCTGTGGGTGCGCGGCGATTCCAACACGCCGCTGTACTGGAACCGTCCCGACAAGACCGCCGAGACGGTGCGCGACGGCGGCTGGATTTACACCGGCGATCGCTTTCTTCGCGATCGCGATGGCTTCCATTTCTTTCGCGGCCGCGCCGACGATCTCATCAAGATCTCGGGCCAATGGGTCTATCCGCTCGAGGTCGAACTTTGTCTGGCCGATCATCCCGACGTGCGTGAATGCGCGGTGATGGCGGTCGAACTGCCGGATCGCCGCATGACGCTGACGGCGGCTGTCGTGATGAATGCCACTGCGTTTGACGAGGCGCAGACGGCCAAGGCGTTGCAGGATTACGTCAAAGGCAAATTGTTGCCTTATAAATATCCGCGGCAGATCACGTTTCTCGACGAACTGCCCAAGACGGGCACCGGCAAGATCGATCGGCAGGCGTTGCTGCGAGCGCAATAGTTGTAGCTGTGAGACGAGTATAATCGCGTCACCGGTCATTGCGTGCGCGACGAAGCAATCCAGAGTCGCATGACAGAACTGGATTGCTTCGTCGCTAACGTTTTTCGCAATGACTGCGCTTCGGGATACTACAGCGAACGGGCAATCAACAGCTTCATGATCTCGTTGGTGCCGCCGTAGATCTTTTGAATGCGTGCGTCGACGAACATGCGCGATATCGGATATTCCTGCATGTAGCCGTAACCGCCGTGCAATTGCAGGCACTCGTCGATGGTCTCGACCTGCTTGTCCGAACACCAGTATTTGGCCATCGAGGCGGTGACGGCGTCGAGGTCGCCGGCAATCATCTGCATGATGCAGTAATCGAGGAAGACGCGCGCGATCAGGGCCTCGGTCTTGCGCTCGGCAAGTTTGAAGGCCGAGTTCTGAAACGCGATGATCGGCTGATTGAAGGCCTTGCGCTCCTTGGTGTAGTCCACCGTGACCTGCACCGCGCGCTCGATCGCCGCGACGGCGCCGATGGCAAGGCCCAAGCGTTCGCGCGGCAGCTGCTGCATCAGCTGGATGAAGCCCTGGCCCTCGGCCGGTCCGAGCAAATTCTCCGCCGGCACGAAGGCATTGTCGAAGAACAGCTCCGAGGTATCGGAGGCATTGAGGCCGATCTTGTCGAGGTTGCGGCCGCGGCGAAAGCCGTCATTGCCTTCGGCTTCGAGCACCAGCAGCGAAATGCCTTTGGCGCCGGGTTCGTCGCTGGTGCGCGCGACAACCACGATGAGGTCGGCCAGCTGCCCATTGGTGATGAAGGTCTTCGAGCCGTTGAGGCTATAGGCATTGCCTTGCTTGCGGGCGCGGGTGCGCACGGCCTGCAGGTCGGAGCCGGTGCCCGGCTCGGTCATCGCGACGGCGCCGATGAACTCTCCGGATGCCATCTTCGGCAACCAGCGCTTCTTCTGTTCCTCGTTGCCGTATTCGTTAATGTAATGGGCGACGATGTTGCTGTGAACGCTGACCGGCGTCGACATTTCCGGCACCATGGTCTCGATGTCCTCGATCACCGCTGCGTCGTAAGCGAAACTGGCGCCGAGGCCGCCATAGGCTTCCGGCACGCTCGGCAACAGCGCGCCCATTTCACCCAGCGCCAGCCATGCCGAACGATCGGTGATCTTCTCCTTGCGCCAGCGCTCGGCGTGGGGCGCGAGATCCTTGGCGAGGAAACGGCGGAACGGCTCGCGAAAGGTTTCGAGTTCGTCGGTCATCCAGGGCGAGCGATAGGTCATGGCGTGTCTCCGTTGTTGTCCGTGTTGAAGCATATTCGACGTCGGCGTGCCAGTTGCGCCGGGCTTCGCGGGCCGACGCCGGACGATCTGGCAGGGTAGAAACTTTAAGCTTGAAATAATTTTCGACGTCAGGAATACTCTGGCCGCATGCCGGGCTGGCGCCTTGTGGTCTGCTGCGGGATGCGATCCGGACCGGTTTCGATGGGAGGAGCGCGATGCGAATCGTCTGCGTTGGAGGCGGGCCGGCGGGCTTGTATTTCGCGTTGCTGATGAAGCGGCTGCATCCGCAGCACGACATCAAGGTCGTCGAGCGTAACCGGCCGTTCGATACCTTCGGCTGGGGCGTGGTGTTTTCCGACGCCACGATGCAGTCGATGCGGCAATGGGATCCTCCGACCGCGGCGGCGATCGAAAGCGCTTTCAATCACTGGGACGACATCGAACTGCTGTTCAAGGGGCGGACGATCCGCACCACCGGGCACGGCTTTGTCGGCATTGGCCGCAAGCGGATGCTGAACATCCTCCAGGATCGCTGCCTCGAACTTGGCGTCGAACTGGTGTTCGAGCGCGAGGTGCTCGACGACGAGGAATTCGCCGATGCCGACCTGGTCATCGCCGCCGATGGCGTCAATTCGCGCATCCGCGCCAAGTATGCCGATGTCTTTAAGCCCGACATGGTGATCCGGCCTAATCGTTTCGTCTGGCTGGGAACCAACAAACGTTACGACGCCTTCACGTTCGATTTCCGCAAGACGCAGCACGGCTGGTTTCAGGCGCACATCTATCGTTTCGACGAGAATACCTCGACCTTCATCGTCGAAACCACCGAAGATGTCTTCAAGGCGCACGGCCTCGACAAGATGGATCAGGAACAGTCGATCGCGTTCTGCGAGGAGCTGTTCGCCGAAACGCTCGATGGCCACAAGCTGATGAGCAATGCGCGGCATCTGCGCGGTTCGAGCTGGCTGAATTTCGGCCGCCTGATCTGCGAGAGGTGGAGCCATTTCAATGGCAGCAGCCATGTCGTGCTGATGGGGGATAGCGCCCACACGGCGCATTTCGCCATCGGTTCCGGCACCAAGCTCGCCATCGACGATGCCATCGAACTGGCGCGGCAATTCGATCTCGCGGGCCACCGTCCGGAACGCATCCCGGAGGTGCTGCATACTTACGAGGAAATTCGCCGCATCGATGTGGCGCGCATCCAGAACGCCGCGCGCAATGCGATGGAATGGTTCGAGGTGGTCGGCGAGCGCTATGCCGATACGCTGGAGCCCGAACAGTTCATGTATTCGATGCTGACGCGTTCGCAGCGCATCAGCCACGAAAATCTGCGGCTGCGCGACAAGGTGTGGCTGGAGAATTACGAGCGCTGGTTCGCCGAGCGGGCCGGAGCGGATTTTGCCTCCAACGGCCAGGTGCCGCCGCCGATGTTCACGCCCTATCGCGTGCGCGGCCTGACGCTGCATAATCGCATCATGATGTCGCCGATGGCGATGTATTCGGCGGACAATGGCGTTCCCAATGACTTCCATCTGGTGCATCTCGGTGCGCGGGCGATGGGCGGCGCGGCCTTGATCTTTGGCGAAATGACCTGCGTGTCGCCGGACGCGCGCATCACGCCGGGTTGCCTTGGCTTATGGAACGACGCGCAAGCCGCTGCGTGGAAGCGCATCGTGGATTTCGTCCACCGCGGCAGCCCGGCCAAGATCGGCATTCAGCTCGGTCATGCCGGTCGCAAGGGTTCGACCAAGGTGGCGTGGGAGGGCATCGATCAGCCGCTGGAGCAGGGTGGCTGGCCGTTGATCTCGGCATCGGCACTGCCTTATCTCGCGCATTCCGATGTCCCTCGTGCGATGACGCGGGCTGATATGGATCGCGTCATTGCAGATTTCGTCATGGCGACCAGGCGAGCCGCCGATGTCGGGTTCGATATTCTCGAACTGCACGCGGCGCACGGCTATCTGCTCTCGAGCTTCCTGTCGCCGCTGACCAACCTCCGCACGGACGAGTATGGCGGCAGCCACGACAACCGTGCGCGGTTTCCGCTCGAAGTCTTTCGTGCGATCCGGGCGATCTGGCCGGCCGCCAAGCCGATGTCGGTACGCTTGTCGGCACATGACTGGTACGATGGCGGCAACACGCCGGACGATGCCGCGATCTTCGCAAGGATGTTCAAGGAGGCCGGCGCCGACCTGATCGACTGTTCGTCCGGTCAGGTGGTGAAGGAAGAGAAGCCGGTCTATGGCCGTTTGTTCCAGACGCCGTTCTCCGACAAGATTCGCAACGAGCAACACGTCGCGACCATCGCCGTCGGCGCGATCTCGGAAGCCGATCATGCCAATTCGATCATTGCCGCGGGGCGTGCGGATCTCTGTGCCATCGCGCGGCCGCATCTGGCCGATCCGGCGTTCGTCATGCATGAAGCGGCGAAGATCGGGTTTGTCGGTCAGGTCTGGCCCAAGCAGTATTATTCCGCCCGGGCACAATACGAGAACAATCTGGCCCGCGCCGCGGCGGACGCCGCTGCCGCGCGCCCAGCTTCATCCTGATACGTTGGACTAGCTGGACGCTCGCAGCGTCGTGGTGCAAACGTAGGGCTGAGAGCCGTGCCGTGCCTCAGCTTGCCGCCAGCGAGGTGGCGCCATCGGGATTGCGCAACTGAACATGCCCAACGACATTCGCGGCACGCCGCAAAACTGGCCGTCAGCCGTGGTTTTCGATCTCGATGGAACGCTGGTCGATAGCTCGCCGGATTTGACCTCGTCACTCGCCGACCTGCTTGCGGAACGCAAACTCGCGCCGTTTTCGCGTTTGGAGACGATCGGCTTTGTCGGCGGCGGCATTGCACTGCTGGTCGAGCGGGCGCTGCGCGCCAGAGGCGTCGATTTTACCGCGGACGAACTGGCGGCGGCGGTCGATCGCTACAAGACGATCTATCGTGGGCGTCTCACCGAAGCCACGCGGCTTTACGACGGTGCGCTTGCGGCTCTCGATGCGCTGAAGGCACAGGGGATATCGACGGCGGTTTGCACCAACAAGACCGAAGCACTGGCTCGCGGCATCATCGAAGGCCTCGGCTTCGCCGATCGTATCGACGTGCTGATCGGTGGCCGTCCGGATCGGCCGCTGAAGCCGTCACCCGCGCCGCTGCTCGATGCGCTGACGCAGCTCGGTGTTGAGCGCGACGACGCGGTCATGGTTGGTGACAGCAACGCGGACGTTCAATGCGCCAAGGCTGCGGGCGTTGCGGTGATATGCGTGGGCTTTGGCTATGCGCACGGGCCGGTGCGTGATCTCGGTGCCAATGCGATCATTGACGGTTATGCGGATTATGCGTAGCGCGGGATTATGCGGAGTCGTTTGCTGGTAGCCGCGGTTTTCAAGGGCTTTTGCCGCTGTGTCGCTCCGCATAATGACGGGGCGCTGTCCGCGGCGCCTCGCGTGTTTGCGAGAC